>Ga0209417_1000004_pt1 | contig 709678 bp, 542 predicted proteins | sample RifGroF2_FD_184002 | JGI IMG/M metagenome (GOLD analysis project Ga0209417, IMG submission 184002) | Groundwater microbial communities from Rifle, Colorado, USA - Groundwater F2 (SPAdes) (version 2) | ecosystem: Environmental > Aquatic > Deep subsurface > Groundwater | place: Rifle, Colorado...
CCTTTCGCATTTACACCGAATTTTTAAGCTTAAATAAAATAATCTCTCTAAACCCATTTCATGAAGAAAAAACATGGCAAAGAAAAGTTTTTTCTTAAATTTGAATGGTTATTAGACAAACTGACGTCAAACTGTCTAATAACCTCCCTTTATCAACAGAAGTTATAAGTTATTAACAATCAATTAAATAGATGTATTTTTATTTGTTAGTTAACTGTTTTTCAAGTATATTCAAACCATGAAATACATCACAGGACAAAACAGGACACAAACGTTTATTTTCCCGGTTTCGCTGGACCAGGCAATCAGTGCCGATAATGAAGTCAGGATAATAGATGTTTTTGTAGACAGCCTGCCGCTGAAGGAATACGGCTTCAGGCTTGACTTTGGCGAAAACGGCCGGCCGGCCTACCACCCGGCAGATCTGTTAAAGCTTTTTCTTTATGGTTACCTTAACAAGGTGAGGTCTTCGCGTGACCTGGAAAAGGAATGTTCAAGGAATATTGAGGTTATGTGGCTTATGAAAGGTTTAAAGCCCGACCACAATACCATTTCAAATTTTCGCAAGGACAATCCCGAGGCAATCAGGAAGGTGTTTATGGCAACCGTGCAATTAGCCAAAAACCTCAAACTCATCGGGGGCAGACTAATTGCCGGTGACAGCACCAAGATGAGGGCACAGAACTCTAAAAAGAACAACTTCAACCAGGCAAAAGTTGACCGTCACATAGAATACATAGACAAAAAGCTGGCGGAGTACAACAAGGAACTGGCCAATGCCGACGGAGACCATGAGCAGGCAAAAAAGGAAATTGAAAAGCACCTGAAAAGGAAGGACAAATACAGCAAAATAGAGCAGCAGATCAAAGAAACAGGCCAGGTTCAGGTCTCAACAAGCGACCCTGACAGCCGTCAGCTCATTACCCGCAACAACATCACCGAGGTGGGCTACAACATACAAACAACAGTTGATGCAGAGCACTGTCTGCCCATCGACTACAAGGTTACCAACGAAAACGACAGCAAGGCCATGGGCGATATGTTGGTACGCGCTTCAGAGATTATTGGGGACACCAGCTTTACTGCCCTTTACGACAAGGGATACCACACCGGAACTGTTTATTTGTGAGACTTAAATTTCAGGAGTGAGCGAACTGAAATTTGTTAGTCGAACAACCCTCGACAAAGAAATTTGTCGGGGTAAAAGAGATTAATACTCCGCCCCTTGGGGCGAATAGAAAAATGTGCTTTATTGATACCCCGTCTGCTTGCAGCGGGGTAGTTCATTTGTCTTTTTAAAGCGTTTTTCGGTGATTTAAGAACAGCCATTCGCATTTACACCGAATTTTTAAGCTTAAATAAAATAATCTCTCTAAACCCATTTCATGAAGAAAAAACATGGCAAAGAAAAGTTTTTTCTTAAATTTGAATGGTTATTAGACAAACTGACGTTACCAACCATAGTAGAAAAAAATCCCGTAAAGTTTCCATATATTAGAACTTTTGTTTATTTTTGTCGTATTAGTAAACATGACAAATGAAATCAAAATTTGAAATTATTATTTTGTTAGAAGTTTGGGATTTATTTGACATACTTGATTCTAAGACAAAAGACAAGTTGCTTTACAACATGGATAAATCAAGATATGTAAATGATCCGGAATTATTTAAGAAATTAGAAAGTGATATTTGGGAATTTAGAACAAAATACAACAGAAAGCATTATAGAATTTTTGCATTTTGGGATAAGTCAGACAATATTGAAACTTTTGTTGTTGCCACGCACGGAATAATAAAAAAGACTGACAAGACTCCAAAGGTTGAAATAGAAAAGGCAAGAGCAATTATGAAACTATATTTTGAACAAAAAACAAAAAGAAAATAAAATGGAAAATAAAAACAAAATAAAGATTTTCTCTTTTGACGAGTTAAAAGACAAACATTTAGGAAAAGTTGGCACATTAAAACGAGACAAATTTGAAAACGAACTCAGAATTGATCTGATAGGCGAAATGATTAAACAGACAAGAATGGAAAGACATTTAACCCAATCAGAACTTGGTGATTTAATTGGTGTACAAAAATCTCAAATTTCTAGGATTGAAAATAACGCCAAAAACGTTACTATTGTAACAATATTAAAAGTTTTTAATGCCTTAAAAGCTAAGATTAATTTTGATGTTGAATTACTGGACGGAGAATTTAAAATTGCTTGAAAATCAATAACTACGGTTGGTAACAGCGCCTACCAAAAAGCAGGGGTTCCTTGCTTCGGCAGCCCCGAATAAAATTCGAGGGCAGGCCGGAAAAGAGTATTCCCGATAGCTATCGGGATGAAATGCGGTTTTTCATCTGCCAACTGGCGGACAGTGGTTGCAAACCCTGCCTGCGGTTAGCCACAAAACGGTACCATTCATTTTAAAAAATCCCGATAAAATTTGACTTTTAATCTTTTTGTACGTATATTTGTACATATTTAAGTACATAAAGTTACAAACTATGTTGACAGCAACAATTTCCGATTTCAGAAAAGACATTAAACGTTATCTGGACCGGGTGACAGAAAATTTTGAAACATTAATAATTAATCGTGGGAAAGACACCGGAATTGTAATAATGTCGTTGGAAGAATACAATTCACTTTGCGCGACAAATCATGAATTATCGTCTAGGACAAATGAAAAAAGACTGGATTCGGCTATAAAAAAACTGAAAAAAGGCTCATCTTTTTCTAAAGAACTTATTGAAGAATGAGGTACGTATTTGTAGACGAATCCTGGGAGGATTATTTGTACTGGCAGACTACGGACAAAAAAATGGCCTCTAAAATAAATTCATTATTAAAGGAAATTTCAAGAAATCCTTTTTCAGGAATTGGAAAGCCAGAACCGTTGAAACATAAGTATAAAGGTTTTTGGTCTCGTAGAATTGACGGTGAACACCGGTTGATTTATTCTGTAAAAGGTGACGAAATTTTAATTGCTAAATGTAGGTACCACTACGACTAAAAACGAATGGTAACAGCGTGTTAATTTTATTTGGACGACCGTCGTTTGAAAAACTCATTGGTATTAATTAGTTTTTACTACAGGCGGATAGTTAAGCAGTTTTTAAGCCCTAACAAAACTGACACACCAACCGTTACTGTCTTGTCGGGGTGATACGACTCGAACGTACGACCCTCCCGACACCAATGTCGGGATGCGCTAGCCAACTGCAAAAAAAAAGGTCTCAGAAAATCTCTGAAACCCTTTTACTGTCTTGTCGGGGTGATACGACTCGAACGTACGACCCTCCCGACACCAATGTCGGGATGCGCTAGCCAACTGCAAAAAAAAAGGTCTCAGAAAATCTCTGAAACCCTTTTACTGTCTTGTCGGGGTGATACGACTCGAACGTACGACCCCTTGCACCCCATGCAAGTGCGCTAGCCAACTGCGCCACACCCCGATATTTTAAGAACAGGCTGCAAAAATAATCAAATTGTTTTAATACACAAAAAAATAAATTTAAACTTAATAACAATCAAAAGAAAAAAGCATATACAGTTAATCCTTGTATATGCTTAGTATTTTATATTATTTGAGAAGACCTACCACATTGCAAAATTCACTCCCACCTGAGCAGTCCAGCCCTGAAATGTTTCAAAATTTCTTAAGGGATATACATATCCTCCCTGAAGATTAATGAACAGATTCTTTTTTGACAAGGCATGAATACCAAAGGTTGGCGTAAACTGTGAAGTTGTTCCCAACTGCTTTTGAGTCATTCCGCCGAATTCCAGACCGAAAAACGGGATCATGGCCGTGCGGTTGGGATTTTTTTCAAGCGAAAGATCCAGTCCCAGCGTATACATAAATAACGAATTAACATCCTGCTTGTCACTTTTTAGGATATTCAGTTTTGAATATACCCGAACATGGCTTGGACCGGGTTTATCGTTTTGATGCACTTGTCCGAAAATAAGATACTCAACAGCTATGCCCTTAAAATTACCTGTTGAATCAGAACCAACCGGAGAATAATACGAATATGACAGTCCGGGCATAAACCATGTTTCGTAATTGATCTTTTCATAACGTTCCTTTGCATCTTTATATTCAGATCTCGGGTAGTATTTGCCTTCAAACCAAATACTGTCTTCAGTTATTACCTGTGATGAGGCTGACAACAGTGTTATCAGAAATACAATTGATAAGATTAGAGTTTTCATACTATTTTGTTTTAAAAATTTATACTTTTTTATCTGTAGTTTCGGGAATACTTCCATCGGGATATTCATTCTTATTTTTTTCTTTTTTTGAGTTAAATCCCACCGATACACCAAACCTGATCCCATCTTTATTGGGAACTATGTAAGTATTGACAGGGATATTAAGGTTTCCCGACTTAAAAGTTTTTCCAAATGCAATCAAAAAATTTGTCATGATCGTAAAATCTCCCCTGCTGTCAGATCTTTCAACGATGGGATAAGGATTTTCAACTGAAGATGTATCGCTCCACTCATCGCGCAAATACCACTCCCCTTCTTCGTAAAAACCCTTAGAAATTTTATTCACAAAGAATGTAACACCCATAGCAAATTCCCATCCATGCTTGTTGTTTCGCAGTCCGTTCATAACGGTCAGACTGGGTGTAAAATTTCTCTGGTTAATCAAAGTAACCAACGGAACAAATTCAAACAATGCCTGATAGTTTCCTTCATTAAGATATTGCTTTTCGTACTGATATCCGAATTGAAACATGAGCGGACTGGCATCATAACCGCCAGAAGTAAGAGGTTCGGATAATCTGACGGCTCCTTTGCCTGTGTAGTAAGTAAATCCCATTCTCGGACCCGAAAGGTTCAACGTGTTTTTGTTGGGATTGTTAACAGAATTTTCATAGCTGAACTTTTTTGTAAGCCGGTAAACCAGCATCTCATCATTTTTATAATTAAACATCTCACGAACAGAAATCTGGATCATTGCCTGAGTTTCTTTGGGCAGATTCAGAAACTCTTTGACAACAGTTTTTTCAATATTGGCTGATTTTACATCAATAAGCCTAAGCGTAAGAATGATGACATCGCCATACATTTCCATACTGCCCGTAAGCATTTTATCAGATTTAATGACCTCTCCAACTTCAACCAGACAAAGTTTTCCAAAACAGTTATCAATCTGAAGTTTGTGTTTTTCCACAATATATTTTACATCATAGCGGTCCATCACTTCAAAAGTGTCAAGTTTTTCCACCTCGATCCTCAGGAGATTGCCCAATTGCTCAGAATTGTATGTCAGATTCTGCGAATCCATATGCAATATAGTAAGCGTGGTTTTTGATTCGGTACCCTGCTCAACTGCCTGAGCTTGTCCGGCCCCAAAACAGATCGCAATAAGCAATCTTAAAACGGGAGATAAATTTTGAAACAGTGTTCTCATAATTCAATTTATTTTGGTTCGACATGGCAAACTTATGGCAGAAAAAAGGGGTATGAAAACGGATATCAAATAAAGTAAATTGCAAAAACCACATATTTTAATATGATTAAAAATCCATTAACAGAAAAATACTTAGTTTTTATTACTTTTTAATTTTTATAACTAATATATTTGCATTTAATAATTATTTTTTGCAATATTGTTCTTATTTTTCATAAATAAATTTACACAACATGCAACAAATCCAGAATGTCATTATAAACAAATTAAAAACTGCCCTGCCAGGCAACCAGACAGTTGTTTCCGCACTTTCACAGTTGTTGGGAATCAGTCAGGATGCCACCTACCGAAGATTAAGAGGCGATTCGGCCTTTTCAATTGATGAAATCGCCTTGATTTGCAGACATTTCAGAATTTCCTTTGACGAATGCAACAACATGAATTCAGAGTCAGTTTCATTCACCTATAAAAGTCTGAATTCGGCTGAAGATCTGCACACATATCTTTTAGGGATCAGCCGGGAAATGAAAGCACTTGCCGGCACAGAAAATCCCGAAATTCATTACGCAGCCGTTGACATCCCCATTTTTTATCATTTTGGTTTTGAGAATGTTTCAGCGTTCAAAATTTTTTACTGGTTACATTCCGTAATGAATACCCGGGAGTTTGAAATGAAACAGTACGATAAAACGCTGATTCCAAAAGAGCTAATGAAAACCGGGCAGGAAATTTATGATTCCTATTGCGAAGTAAAATCAGTGGAAATATGGTCTGATTCCACCATGAACTCAATGATAAAACAAATTGAATTTTACTGGGAATCGGGCATGTTCAACAGCAAAGAAGATGCTCTGGATATCTGCAATGATTTTGAACTTCAGTTAAAAACCATTCTGAAAATGGCCGAAACATCATCAAAAAAAATCAGTCAGGATCAACAAAATTTTATTCTGTATTTTTCAGATATTGAAATCGGGAATAATTGCATACAGAGTAAAATCGGCAATCTGGTTACAACCTACCTTTCACACCACACTTTCAACTCACTGACAGCATATAATCAGAAATTTAACGAAGAAACCACACGATGGATGGAAAATCTCAAAAAGAAGTCCTCGTTGCTTAGCGGAGTCGGGCACAAACAAAGGTTTCAGTTTTTTAACCGGGCCATGCGTAAAATAAACGCACTAAAAGCCGTTATAGTTAATGAATGAGCTATACCGCTGCAAACAAAAAGGGCATCATGAAAACATGTTTTTAAATTCGCCCAAGGGGCAGATAATTAATCTCATACCCCGACAAATTTCTTTGTCGAGGGTTGTTCAACTAAAATTTTTGATAAGTTTTCAACTTTCAAAAATTTAGTTTCACTAATAAAATTTGTATTTTTGAAAAAACAAGCATTTGAACAGATCAATTAATATCATTTTTCTAAGTTTACTTTTTCTGACAAAGGCATTCAGTGCAGCCGGCCAGGAAAAAGCTGACTCATTTGCCACAATGGTCACTATGGCGCTTACACAAAAAACAAATGCAGACACCTCAGACATTGAAAAAATATTCATTGCAAACGGACTTGTTGATATTCAATCAATTGACAGTTCATTTCAGGTTGATTTAATATATTCTTCAAACAAAAATTTTATTGGAATTGATTTCTATGGAACCCTTAGCAAAGCGTATTTTCAGAAAGATGTGGCTGAAAAACTTGTAAATGCAAAAAAAATCCTTGAAAAAGAGTTTCCACATCTCAGGATGAAAATTTATGATGCTACACGTCCGTTAAGCATCCAGCAAATGATGTGGGATTCAATTAAAATCCCCGGCGACCAGAAAGAAAAATTCCTGGCAAACCCCAAATTTGGTTCACTTCACAATTATGGTGCTGCAGTTGATCTTGTTCTGCTGGACACCACCGGAAAAACAATAGACATGGGAACAGAATTCGATTCTTTTGAAAAACTCAGCTATCCATTACTGGAAGAGCATTTTCTTAAGACAAAAGAACTTTCCGAAAAGCAGCACAGCAACCGTCTGATTTTGCGCAATGCCATGAAAAAGGCAGGTTTTAATCATATTCCAACCGAGTGGTGGCATTTCAGCACCTGCTCACGAGATGAGGCTGCTGCCAGATATGCCATGATCATTCATCACAAATTGCCCGAGTCAGTAAAAGCTGCAGACCTGATTGCCGAAGAAAACAGAGAGGAAAAAATCATCGAAGGCAGAATAAACAAAAATATAAATATTGTGTTTAAAGTTCAACTGGCAAGTTCCTCTGCAAAGCTTCCCCGCAGCCACCAAATATTCAAAATTAAAACCGGAAAAATTGAAGAATATTATCATGAAGGAAACTACAAATACACCATAGGCAGTTTTAAAGACATTGGAGAAGCACATGAGTACCAGTTTAAGATGAGGGAACTGGGCTATACCGATGCTTTCGTTGCCGGATTTAACAACAATGAACGCATCAGTATTCATGACGCCATCGAGTTGATGCAATTTCAATAGAAAAACCCAATAAAACACTAAGCCAACTAACTGATAATCTGATTATAAATAATATTGAATTTATTCCATCCCGCATAAAACAAAAAAAAATAAACAGATTATGCTTTTAAACCCTTTGCAGATTCATATTTTTTTTCTTACTTGCAGGTTGAAATAAAATTATTTTACTATGTCCAAAAAATTTTTAAAAAACAGGTTTAATATTTTACTGGCTGCTGTAATATCCGGTTCTCTTCTTTTATCAGGTCTGGCAGGTTGCGGCGGAAGCGGAACCGAAGCTGAGGAAACCAATGATCAGGATAGTACAGAAAACGACACCGATGGTCCGGTCAACATTCAGTTTGACAATACCACATTTAGTCTGCCCTCACCCTATCAAATGGCTTATCTGGTAAAAAGTCTGAATTTGGATTACAACAAAGATTTTGTAAACCCGACAAAAAACGCATCAAAATATACCAACAATTTCAAGAAAGCGTTGAATCTTGGTGTTTACGGTGCCGATCTGGGATATCTTAACATTTACGAGCAAACACCCGACGCCATTAATTATTTTAGTGTAATTAAAAAATTATCAGAGGACCTTGATCTGCTTGCAGCATTTAATGCTGAAACCATCAACAGGATTGAAAGCAACATGGGAAACAAAGATTCGCTCATGTACATTCTTTCAAATACTTACCGTACTGCAGATGCTTACCTGAAAGACAACGAAAGGAAAGACATCGGGGTTTTGATTCTCGCCGGCGGATGGATCGAAAGCACCTTCATTCTGACCCAGATTGCCTTAAACAATAAAAGCCAACAGGAAGTAATAAACAGGATCGGTGAGCAGAAAAATCCGCTTGAAAACCTGATTAAAATCCTGTCACCTTTTTATAATGAATCAAATGAATATACCGAGCTAACAGAAAAACTGATTGATCTGGCATATGAATTCGACGGCATTGACATAAATTACACTTATGAAGCACCTATTATTGATAAAGAAAAGAAACTTACAATAATTAACAGCAAATCAGAAGTAGTAATGTCTGATGAACAACTACAAACCATTAATAAGAAAATTGGTGCCATTAGAAATCTGATTACTGAATAAAAACATTAATATGAATAATATGAAAAAAGTAATTTTAAGAAGTGTATTAATCGTAGGTACTTTTTTAATATCGTATTTTATTTATGCACAGGTTGAAGTAACCGAAAAACTCTGCACAAGTAAATTAAAGCCGCCATATATTTCTGACGGACAACAATATAAAGCATTTTTAAATGGAGATGAAGTTGCTGAATTCCACTCGACTTTTTACGGAGGAAGCACCTATCGCCTTGTAGCAAACAGTGGCCAGGAAGAAGGAAATCTTAAATTTTCCATTTATGACAGTCAGCGAAACCTGCTGTTTTCAAATGTTGAATATAACAACTCTTCATACTGGGATTTCAAATTTACTTCCACAGTAGATTGTATTATTGAAGCAGAACTCAATACCAAAAAATTATCTTCCGGTTTTGCTTTGTTGCTTATTGGATTTAAACAAAACTAAAAAACTATAATAAGAAATTTAGATCAAGGCATTATCTCAATACAATAATGCCTGTTCTTTTTTATAAAGGTGCAATGTAGCCACCTTATTAAACAAAAGTATTCTGACAAAATGAGTGAAAGTATTCTTAAGGCCCTGATGCAGCTTTTTGCGATTATTGCAAGACCCGAAAGTAATGCCGGCGATCGCAGAAGTGTGGTTGAATCTTTTCTGAAACAGCAACTGAACCAGGAACTTGTAGATGAATATCTGGTTGTTTTTGATGAATTCTATGAAATTTATCAGAAGAAACAGGAAGCCACCGAAAAAAGAAAAAAAAGCATCGCTCTTTCGTCTGTTAAGGTCTTAAAAATTTGTACAGCCATCAACGAAGAACTGACTCAAAAACAAAAAGTTGTTGTTGTGATCCGTCTTCTTGAATTCATTAAATCTGAAGGCACCGAAATTACAGATCAGGAATTCGAATTTGTTGAAACTGTTGCAGATACTTTCCACGTTACCCTGGATGAATACAAAAGAATCAGGGGATTCGTGCTGTATAATTTTGATAACCTGCCCAATTCTTCACGTGTTCTTATTATTGATGACAATAAAGAATTTATTCACGATAAGGTCAAACACGTTTACTCCGAAGGATTTAAAGGTCAGTTAAGGGTTTTTCATATACTATCTGCCAATATCTATGTAATCAGGTATCTTGGCGACGACGAATTGTACCTGAACGGGCAACATTTACAACACGACAAAGTGTTTGTACTGACATCCGGAACTTCTGTCAGAAACTACAAAATAAAACCGATATATTACAGTGATATCATTACTGCTTTTATTGAGGACAAACATAAATCCAAGATTGTTTTTGAGGTTAATCACCTTTCTTACAAATTTAAAGGCGGAGGAATAGGACTTCACGACATCAATTTCACTGAAGAATCAGGTAAACTTGTTGGAATCATGGGTGCATCAGGAGCCGGGAAATCAACCCTGCTGAATGTGCTCAATGGATCCTCCCCTCCCACTGATGGCGAAGTTCTGATCAATGGCATCAACATTCATAAAAACTCTGAAGAAATTGAAGGTATAATCGGCCACGTTTCACAAGACGATTTACTTATTGAAGAACTTACTGTTTTTCAAAACCTATATTACAATGCCAAGTTGTGTTTTGATAACTACAGTAAATTTCAGCTGATACGGACTGTTGTAAAAATGCTTCAAAGTCTTGGCCTGTACGAGAAGAAAGACATGAAGGTAGGTAGTCCGCTGAATAAAAAAATCAGTGGAGGTCAAAGGAAAAGGCTTAACATTGCCCTTGAATTAATCCGCGAACCCGCAGTACTTTTTCTTGACGAACCCACATCCGGCTTGTCATCCAGAGACTCTGAAAACATTATGGATCTGCTTAAGGAACTTGCACTTAAAGGCAAGCTTGTTTTTGTGGTTATCCATCAACCCTCATCCGACATCTTTAAGATGTTTGACAAGTTGATTATACTTGATACCGGAGGTTTTCAAATCTACACAGGCGACCCTGTTGACTCCATAATTTATTTCAAATCAAGATCACATCAGGCAAACTGGAACGACAGTGAATGTCCTACCTGCGGTAATGTAAACCCGGAGCAGGTCTTCAATATTGTTGAATCGCAGGTTCTTGATGAATACGGAAACCTTACAACCACAAGGAAAACGTCGCCTAAAGAATGGAACCGTCATTATAATGAATATATTAAAACCGTTAGTCCAAAGGAATTGTCGGCCGGAGTTGAAGATTTGCCACAAATTCATTTTAAAATTCCCAATTGGATAAGGCAATTTTTTGTATTCACCATCAGGGATGTCTTGGCAAAACTTACAAACACACAGTATCTGTCTATCAACCTGCTTGAAGCACCGGTACTTGCATTTTTCCTCTCATTTATTATAAAGTATTACGATCTTTCAACTGATAATAAGGAAGGATATGTTTTCTCTGACAACAACAACCTTCCTGTGTACATTTTTATGTCGGTGATTGTTGCCATTTTTATGGGTTTAACAGTCAGCGCCGAGGAAATTATCCGTGACAGATTAATTCTAAAAAGAGAAACATTCCTGAATCTGAGCCGGTCAAGCTACCTATTTTCAAAAGTTACTATTCTGTTCACGTTATCTGCCATTCAGGCGTTTACTTTTGTAATGCTGGGAAATACGGTAATGGAAATTCACGGAATGTATTTTCATTACTGGTTTATACTATTCAGTTCCTTTGCTTTCGCCAATATGCTGGGATTAAACGTTTCAGATAGTTTCAATACTGCTGTTACTATTTACATTCTCATTCCATTCCTGGTTATTCCGCAAATGATCCTTTCCGGGATTATAGTCAAATATGACAGGTTAAACCCCGATATTCCCATGCACAACTTTGATGCAGTTCCGATTTACGGAGATATCATTACAGCCCGATGGGCTTATGAAGCATTGGCAGTCCACCAGTTCAAAGACAACAAATACGAACAGATGTTCTATGAATTTGAAAAGACCATGAGTGTGGCTGACTATAAGAAGAACTATCTGGTTTCCAATCTGAAAACAAAAGTGACCGACAACCTTAGGGATCTTAAGAGGCCTGAAAAAAGAGAACGGGTAATAAACAATTTTGAACTGATGCGTAATGAAATTGCCAAAGAATTAAAACTCAATAAAAAGTTCAAGTTTACCATGATTGACTCTTTGTACATTGATAAATATGGTCCAAAGACAGATGAAAAAATCCGTATTTATTTAAGAGCACTTGATAAGTATTACATGGATATGTACAACGATGCCAACAAGAAAAAAGACAAGCTTATCAATAAAAACCAGTCCCTTAAGCCAAAAGAAGTAAACCTGTTAAGTATGATGGGCTATACAAAAGACCAGATAGCCTGTATTCATGATGTGAGAAAGAAACAATTTATTGATTTACAAAACCAATACACGAATACCAGTCTTACAGAATTTGTAACCAATTCAAACGATTTCGACAAAATCATCGAATACAAAAACAGGTATTATCAAAAAATGGATCCCATTTACCGTGATCCGGAGTTTAGTTTCATCAGAGCTCATTTTTATGCTCCTCAGAAAAAAATATTTGGTTATCTGATGGATACTTTCTGGGTAAACTCTATTGTTATTTGGTGCATGACCTTAATTCTGTACATTACTTTATATTTCAGAATTTTGAAAAGAACCATTGATTTTCTTGGTTGGACATTCTCTAACATCAGTTTCAGAAGGAAGAAAAAGAAGGACTAAAAAGGTATTCGTATTCCTTTGAAAATTTTATTTATTATTTTATGCACAGGGTTGCACTTTGTTTCACCCTGTGGTGTAATACCGAAATGAATTAGAAAATAGTCCATTTACTAATTATTTAGTAATTCATTTCGAGTATTAATGCCGAATAAAAATTCGGGCACTTAATGCCATTGTAAAATTATAAAACAGTCCAAACTGTTTTATAATTACAATTGGTATAACAAATCGGTCTTTCAGACCTTTAATTCAGTGAAGAAATATGAAAAAATGAACAACCCCGCCGCAAAGCAGCGGGGTATCAATAAAACATATTTTTAATTCGCCCCAAGGGACGGAGTATTAATCTCATACCCCGACAAATTTATTTGTCGAGGGTTGTTCAACTTACAAATTTCAATTCACTCCGTTCTTGAAATTTGAGTTTCACGAATAAAATTACAAGATTGCTCAAAGCGATTTGATAAATCTTTTTTACAAATTTCGTAGGATACACTTCTGGAAAGTAGTGACAAAATAAAAAAAGAAAAAGTCGGGATATAATCCCGGCTTTTCTATCTGGTAATAAATAATTCACAATTAGTTAAATGTAAAAAGTCAAATGACCAATTACATTCAATCAGATAATCAATGAAGTAAACAAAAATTACTCTTCGATCTCAATCATTTTAAAAGGAATGCGGATAATTGACTGGTAGTCTTCTCCAGCTTCCAACATATCTTCATCATCTTCCTCATAATACCAGTTGATCAGCACTTCATTTCCAGCTTTGTGAATTGATTCCAGTTTTTTAAATACATCCAGAATACATTTTGAAGAGCTGGTATTAAAATACTCAAGCTGGATATTCACTTCAGTTAATTTCTGTGGTGAAGATGAATAGCTTTCCAGCCAATCAACTAACGGTTTATAGAATTCGATTGAATTCTCAGGTATTGACCTTCCTTTTATTTCAATTTTACCTGTTGACGCATCAAAATTAACCGTCGGGGTTTTGGGTGTTCCTTCAATTGAAATTGACTCCATAGTTTTACTTTTAAAATTTAAAGCTACTAAATATAGTTAATTTATATTTATATTCAAACAAAAAAATGAATATTCATCAGAAAACTCATTAAAACTGTACTCCATTTTAGAACCTGTTTTTCTCGCTACATCAATCATACCAAGGCCTCCACCGCCCTTATCAGAAAATTCTTCATTATTCAGAATCATCTTGTACAATTCCTTTAATTCTTCAACGCTCATGGCATTTAATTGCTCAACCCTGTCGGTAAGGAATTGAATTCTTGAATTCTTAACGAAATTTCCTGTATAAATTGAATACAGTTCTTCGCCTGGTTTGGTTACAACAAAAATTGCATATTTCATTGCTTCATTGTTTCCTGCCACCCCTTTTACCATTTCGGAGTGGTGAAACAAATTCTGAAGCAACTCAACCAATACGTTATATACCTTTCTCTTCATTTTGCTGTCCTCATTTGATTCATCAAGTTTAGACTCAACAACTTCGAGTGAACTTGTAATCAATTCAGAACTAACTTCTCCCTGATAAGAGATCAGTACATTACCGCAATTAATGCTTTCAAACCATTCTTCAGCCTTAAAACTCATAAATGCCCTTCTTTTTTTAGCCTTTATAAATTTTCAATTTATGCAAATATAACAATTTTTTTTACAAAACACGATTCTGTTTTTTTTAGGAAAATTTCTTATCAACATTAAATAAACAGAACTCCAACAAACCCAATTCACATTTTATGGTTTCAAGCTCAAATTTTTTCAGCTTTTCCAACAATGTAAACATTTTCACGGAAATTCAGATCCCAGATATTGCCCTTTTCATCCACCCCATAATGCAGTCCCTTTGAATGATAGAACCATTTATAACCCGGGGCGATTTTCCCCTCGCGTTCTCCAATTATCACAGGTTTTCCAGTATTATCAAACCAGATGATCTGGTTATCCTTGTCAATAAAATATACATTTAAATCGCCTTTGAACCTGCATTTCCAGATTAGTTCCGAGTATTCTGTTTCCGAGACCGAATCAGCAGGAAAATCTCTGTTTTCATCCAGATATTTTGCATCAAGCCACCCGTTTGATATTGCCTGAATCCTGATTTCGACAGGGGGATGAATCACAGTATCAATTTCATTTCCGATATTCAGCAATGCTGCCTTTGCTTCATCAAGGTTTGCGTTCATCCTGTAAAGGATAAAACCTGAAAATTTATCTGCTTCAAGTTCTTCGCGCTGATTAATTCCTTTAAGCTTCAAAGTATGTCCCGATAAATGGTGACCAATTTCATGTGCCAATACACTGATTGCTGCCCAATCGGTTCCGGCAACGTTCCTAACCCTCTTAATAAAATACGGATTATAAGCTATATACCTTTGGCCTCCCCTGCTATAGGCAATTACTGTTTTCACATCACCCTCGATGACTGTAAAATTCTGACTTAACCCTGAATACCTTACGATGCGCGCAATTGCAAGCTTTGCTTCACGGTCGGTTTCATAATCGGACGAGTCAATGCCGGACACCTGCGCTGATAGTCCGGCATAGATAAATATCAAAACTAAACTCAGAAATAATCTATTCATTAATTATATATAAATATGGTGTAAGAGTATTTAATTTCCTTTTCCTCACCGGGTTTCAGCTCAATTTCCCAGGTTACATCATTAACCGGATTGATATTATTGTAGTAATAATTATTGATGGATTTTGAAAACTCCCATTTCACATCTGATTCCTGAAGTTCACCGGTGATGCTTCTTTTTACATTTAGCTTTATGGGAGTATCCTTGAAATTTTTAGCCCTTATTTTTCCTTCAACGGTTACCAGATCATAGTAGTAATTATCCTTTTTCTTACTCTTTTCAACTCTTTTAATTTCCTCTTCTTTATCTTTTACTGAAATATCCGGTGAAACGGTTACTTTCAGATATCCTTTTCCTCCCACGGGAATATAGCTCAACATATCCTGACTGATGGGTTTTGATCCCTCATTGTCTTTTTTAACAATCATGGCTGTTCCGGTTGTCCAAGGCATTTTCGATGTGTTGTTCAGTTTTATTGAATGCCAGACTTTATTGGAGTTATCATCAAAAGAATAGCCTTTTGAATTGGCATAGTAGTAATTGTTGGTGGTATTTGGATTGAGTATCACTTCATAAACATGTTCAAATGGCACCTTAATATTCAACAGTTCATAATTTGCTCTTTCACCTTTTTTCAGGGTAACATTTTTATAATTGTAAAAATAAAGATCTTCCTCGGAGCTTCCTTCGGCAGTGAATTCGGGCAATTCATAGTTTTCATTTGGATTTCTCTCGTAATCATTGTTGGTTACTTGCTGAGCCATTATTGCATTTGACAAATTGTTGTTGGCAAAATTATCAAAGCCACGACTGGTATAACTTAAACCATTTAAACTGCTTATAAAACTCTCAAGACTTATTGAACTGCTTAAAGGACAGTTCACATAGTTGTATTTAAAATTCGGAACACCAACAACAAATTCAATTTCGGCGTTCACAAGATCTTCAATATCATTAATCAGAGTTGACTTTAATGTAACAGTGGCTTCTTTCTCATCATTTATTTCTATTAAATAATTGGGAAACCATCCTATGCCCCTTTGCATATACATCATTTCAATGGACTTTTTTCCATCAGAATTAAATTCAATTTCTAACTGGTTGGTTTCCATCTTACTGTCATATTTGTAATCAGGCTCTTCGACAAACTCAATTCCGGTCACAGATGAAATACTGCGGCTAACCCATTTATCTTTGGCGCGAACATTTACCATGTCATCAATAACACTAATAATTTTACCCTCAACAAACTGATCACCATACAAATTCAGTTTTACATTTTTACCAATATTTCCACTCAGCATATCCTTAATGGAAATGGCATCCTTTCTTTCAACACTTTTTTCCTGAATGGTATGGAGTGACTTGATTCGTTCACCCGCAGCTCTGATCCATAAAGTTCCGAACAATGATTCAGGAGTTTTTTTCAATGTATATTTTCCATCTTTTGCATCAACTTTTGCATTTTTAATGAAATACCCTGTTCCATTTTTAAAAACAGCGATTTTCTGACTTTCAAATTCGTTTTGTGAATTTGCAATGAAAACTGAAAGTACTAGTAATGAAATCAATAACTTTTTCATAGATATAATTTTTAAGTAATTAAATTTATAACATTATTATCAGATAAAAAACCCTGACCAAATTATTTAATTCACAAACAGGATAAAAACTATAATTGGTAAAACAAACAGGTTAACTGGTAAAAGGCCTTTATGGAAGGGTTAACAAATTTTAACCTTAATATATGATTTTGGAATAATGTTTGTTTATATAAAACGTTTTAAATAACAAACTTGATTTCTATGTGACTTTTGTTTTACCCGATTTTAAGGAAAGTCAGATATTATTTGTAATTTTGAATTATTGAAAAAAAAGAAAAAATGATTAAAACAGGAATTATCAAAAAGTCTCTCTTACTTATTGCATTGATGCAATTTTTCCTTTTGACAGGGTTTTCTCAGTCATATAACGGAAATATTGCGAAATTCACAAGGATTATTAACCTGATAAACACCTATTATGTTGATTCGACCAATGAAGACAAACTGGTTGAGTCAGCAATAGTTGAAATGTTGCAGGAACTTGATCCGCACTCCATTTACATTAGTAAAAAGGAAGTCGATGAAATGAATGAACCCCTCGAGGGCAATTTCGAAGGGATTGGCGTCCAGTTCAACATTCTGAAAGACACAATCGTGGTTATTGCTCCCATATCCGGAGGACCATCTGAAAAAGTTGGGATTCTCGCAGGAGACCGTATAGTTAAGATTGAAAATGAAATCGTTGCCGGAGTAAAGTTCACCAATGAACAAGTAAGGAATAAACTGCTTGGAGACAAAGGAACCAAAGTAACCGTTTCCATAAAAAGAAAAGGAGAAAAAGGACTTTTGGATTTCACAATCACCCGCGATAAAATACCAATTTACAGTCTGGATGCCGCATATATGGTTGACAACGAAACCGGTTATATCAGACTGAACCGCTTTGCCAAAACCACAATGGATGAGTTCAACAGGGCTTTGGATTCATTAAAGCTTATGGGACTGCGAAATCTCATCCTTGATCTTCAGGGAAACGGTGGCGGTTATTTACAGACATCAAGCGATCTTGCCGAAGTATTTCTGAAAAAAGATCAGATGATTGTTTACACCGAAGGAGAAAAGAGTCCAAGAATCGAATACAAAGCCACAAAAAAAGGAGCCATGACTGATGGCCGTTTGGTAATATTGGTTGATCAGGGATCGGCATCTGCCAGCGAAATTGTTTCAGGAGCAATTCAGGACTGGGACCGTGGTGTAATTATTGGCAGAAGAACTTTTGGGAAAGGGTTGGTTCAAAGGCCTTTTGAATTGCCGGATGGTTCAATGATCAGACTGACAATTGCGCGTTATTATACACCCACAGGAAGGTCTATTCAGAAACCCTATGAAGAAGGATACGATGAATATGCAAAAGATCTGATTAACAGATATAATAATGGAGAACTTTCCAACGCAGACAGCATACATTTTCCTGATTCCCTGAAGTATGAAACTATGGTTTACAAGCGTTACGTTTATGGCGGGGGCGGAATAATGCCCGACCTTTTTGTTCCACTTGATACTACAAAATACACTGATTATTTCAGAGATCTTATCAGAAACGGCGCCATCAGAAATTATTGTCTTTCATATACCGACGAGCACCGAAAAGAGTTAAAAAACAAATATCCGGGATTTAAGGATTTCAACCGTGACTTTATTGTAACAAAACAAATGCTGGATGACCTGATAAAAGAAGGAGAAGCCACAAAAGTTAAATTCAATGAAGATGAATACAATAAATCAAAAGAGGATATTGCTACCCAAATCAAAGCACTTATAGCAAGAGACATTTGGGACAACAGTGAATTTTTTGAAATAATAAACATGTCGGATGACGCATTTTTAAAAGGCGTTGAAGTAATTTCAAACGATAATTTATACAATAAGTTGCTTCGCCGGAAATAATTATTACATTTGCAATATCATGATGCTGAATTATCTGACATATAAAATTTGTTGTTGCTGTGAAAACATAAAATTTTTGCATCGTTGATTTATTTTATAGTTTATAAAAATACAGGCCGGTGCAAAACACCGGCTTTTTTTTGCTAAAAACATGAAAATTAAAAATGACATTACTGAACTTATTGGCAAAACGCCCATGGTAAGACTGAACAGGGTCAATGATGGTTTTGCAGAAATTGTTGTCAAACTCGAGTTTTTTAATCCCGGCGCCTCGGTAAAAGACCGACTGGCATACGCATTAATAAATGACGGGATAATGAAAGGGAAAATTAATTCGGAAACCACGGTAATTGAGCCCACCAGCGGCAATACCGGTATTGGACTGGCAATGGTTTGCGCTATATTGGAAATTCCTCTGATCATAGTGATGCCTGAAAGCATGAGCATTGAAAGAAGAAAAATTATTCAGGCCTACGGCGCAAAACTTGTGCTTACCCCTGCCGGCGAAGGAATGTCAGGTGCTGTTAATAAAGCAAGGGAGTTGAATAAAGAAATAATCAATAGTTTCATGCCGCTCCAGTTCGAAAATGCAGCCAATCCGGATATACACAGAAAGACTACCGCTGAAGAAATATGGGAAGACACCGGAGGAAAAATTGATGTATTTATTGCAGGAGTTGGCACAGGAGGAACAATCACAGGTGTGTCGGAAACGTTAAAACACAAGAAACCTGACTTAAAATCCTACGCTGTTGAGCCAGAATCATCTCCGGTGCTTTCTGGAGGGAATAAAGGGCCACATAAAATCCAGGGGATTGGTGCCGGATTTATTCCTGAAATCCTTAATCAGCAAAGTTATAATACAGTTATCAGGGTTTCAGATCAGGATGCCATGGAAATGACAAGGAAACTGGCTTTAAAAGAAGGTATTCTGTGTGGAATATCAAGTGGTGCCAATGTTTACGCCGCGGTTGAATTGTCGCGAAAGACTGAAAACAAAGGCAAACTGATTGTTACAATGATCAATGATACAGGTGAGAGGTATCTGAGCTCAGACATTTTTTAAAATAATTTGCTTAATAAATTTAACAACCATGAATAACAATACATCTGAAAAATTAGCAGAAATTACCGGCAGGATTATCGCTGAAGGAAGTCGTGGAATGGCATATCATTCGATAAAACACGGAGAAATGATGCCATCAACAAATGCACTGAAAGAAATAGTTGAGCTCCTGAGGAAAATACTATTTCCAGGTTATTTCGGGAATTCATCCCTTAATTCCCAAAATTTACATTATTACGTGGGAGTCAATGTTGACAAAGTGTACAGGACGCTTTCGGAGCAAATAAGAAGGGGATTGTGCTTTAACTGCACCGACGAAAAGGCAGTTTCATGTGGAAACTGTGATGAGGAGTCGGGACAATTAACCCTGAGATTTTTGTCAAGGTTGCCTGAAATAAGCCGGTTACTTTCCACTGATGTGGAGGCAGCTTATCGGGGTGATCCGGCAGCAAGGAATCATGGTGAGGTAATTTTTTGTTACCCTGCAATAAAAGCGATGACCAATTACAGAATTGCTCATGAGCTATTAAAGCTTGGTGTTCCATTAATTCCCAGGATCATCACTGAAATGGCGCACTCTGAAACCGGTATCGACATTCATCCGGGGGCACGAATCGGACAGTATTTTACCATTGATCATGGTACCGGAGTTGTTATTGGAGAGACCACCATTATTGGAAACAATGTAAAAATATATCAGGGAGTCACATTGGGCGCAAAAAGTTTTCCGACAGATGAAAACGGAAATCCGATCAAGGGAATTGACCGTCATCCTGTTGTTGAGGACAATGTTATTATCTATGCTGAAGCTACTATCCTGGGGAGGGTAACGATCGGAAAAGATACAACGATTGGTGGGAATGTCTGGATTACAACGGATATTCCAGTTGGCTCAAAAATACTTCAAAAATAATTTTAGACAAACCTGTATCAAAAAAAAGCCACTTATGCATACTTACAAGCTATGCATAAGTGACTGAATTTTATATAATTACTTAAAAGCTTTAAACTATCTCGATGTGTTCCTGGTCCGTGATCTTTTCGCAATAATGACACTTCAGATCAACTGCTCCGTTGTTTATCAATACGGTAAACCTTGTCTTTACATTGTCTTCGACGTTTGTAACACACTTTGGGTTCATGCAGCGGGCAATACCCTTAACTTTTTCGGGAACCTTAACTACTTTTTTCTCAACAACTTTATAGTCGCGAATAATATTAATTTTGGCTTCAGGAGCAATCAGGGCCATTTTGTTCAGATCGTCATCATCGGGAAATCTTTCAGAAATTTTAATAATGGCCTTTTTACCAAATTTTTTACTATGGAGGTTAAATCCAAAAGTAATTGTTGTGTCAATTTTATCGAGTCCCAGAATTGAAATTACTTTGAAAAGTACTTCTGAGGGAATATGGTCAATTACAGTTCCGCTTTCTAAAGCGCTTACCTGCATTATTTTTTTTTCGTCCATTTATTTTCTTATTTAATACCTAGGATTGAAGTTATGATTGCCTGACGGGTGTAAACACCATTTAATGCCTGTGGAAAATAATATGCTTTTTCATTTTCGTCCACATCAACATTGATTTCATTTACCCTGGGCAGCGGGTGTAAAATTCTCATATTTGATTTTGTACCCTCGAGCATTTTATTTTTCAGGATGTATGAGTTTTTAACTTTTTCATAATCCATTGGTTCGGAAAATCTTTCTTTCTGGATTCGGGTAACATAAACAATATCAGCCTCCTTTAAACTGGCGGTTAATTCTTCGTGCTCATAGTATTTTATGCCGTTTGCTTCCAGTTCCATTTTATATTCATTGGGCATCTGCAAAAGTTTTGGAGAAATAAAATGAAATGTTGGTTTAAAATTTACCATTGCCTGAAGAAGTGAATGAACTGTTCTGCCGTATTTAAGGTCACCAACAAGACAGATATTCAGATTATCCAATTTGCCCTGAGTTTTTTTGATTGAATACAAATCAAGCAAACATTGGGTAGGGTGCTGATTTGCACCGTCGCCTGCATTGACAACCGGAACAGGAGAAACCTCACTGGCATAACGGGCGCTGCCCTCAACCGGATGTCTCATAACAATCAGGTCACTGTACTGCGCAACGGTAAGGATTGTGTCTTTAAGAGACTCCCCTTTTTTAACGCTTGAAGAAGCTGCGTCGGTAAACCCGATAATTCTACCGCCGAGTTTATTCACCGCACTCTCAAAACTAAGTCTGGTCCTTGTAGAAGGCTCAAAAAACAAGGTTGCCACTACCTTGCCCTCCAGAATGTTTTGCACAGGTTTTTTTTCAAAATGTTCAGCCAACTCAATTATTTGCATATAATCATCCCTTGAGTAATCGCTGATCGAGATTAAGCTTTTGTTTTTCATTTAGTTTTTTTTTGATGATTTCTTGAATTATCGGGATACAAAATTAGCTATCAGCAAAGTTTTATTCTGCATAAAAAAACAGTAGTTATTAATAAGTTATTAACGGAAAACCATATGATAAAAACAATTATTGGTATAAAAATTGATACTAAACAGTAAACAAAAATGTTCTCTATGAAACGCAAATTAGTTATTTTTCTACTTCTTATCTCTGCAATGCAAAACTTATACTCACAGTATATATACGACGGTTCAAACAGGCAAATCGGCCGGGTTGACGGCAACTATTACTATAATGCATCAAACAGTCAGATTGGCAGAGTTGATGGCAATTATATCTATAACGCTTCAAACAGTCAGATCGGACGTATTGATGGCAATTATATATATAACAGCTCCAATTCACAAATTGGCCGTACCGACGGTAATTATCTTTACGATTCATCAAACAGGCAAATCGGCCGCATAGATGGAAACTATATTTATAATGGATCAAACAGTCAGATTGGACGTGCCGACGGACTTACAAGAGAGCAGATTATTTTGTTTTTCTATTTTTACGGAATGAACTAATTCCTTTTTAAAAAAGTTATTTTGCTTTTTGCCCTTTGTAAATCTGAGATAAAAATGTAGATTTGATCCATATATACTTTAAAAACAAGCGATAAAAAACACCATGAAAAAACTATTTATTATTCTGATAATCTTTGTATTTACTTCAATTATAAAGGCACAAGATTTTAACAATATTGATATAAAAAAGCTAAATATTGCTTTATCTGAACAAACCATTAACGGATTCACTTTTGATTCAGTCTCTATATATTATGGAATAATAGGAAGTTACAAAGATGCAGATGGAAATGAACTGGTCATTTCATTTGATTCTTTAAGCAAATTTGAAGAAGTTAAAAATGAAGATCCGGATTTTGTCACACTTTATAAAAATGAAAAATCCAATCTGATATTTTTTCAGAATGAATATATCACTGCTCTGTATATTGAGTTACCCAAATTTAATGTTACCATGTCACTCACCAGTGGATTTATGGAAAAATCACAGCTTGAAACGGTGTACAACCAGATTAATCCGGAGGATTTGCTGAATAAAGCAGTAAAATAATATCCTAACATAAAAAGTTTAATACTTACTGCATTAATTTCTTTGATTTACAATTTCTGTTTAGCACAGGAATCAAAAGAATATATTGAAAGAATCAATAAAAAAATTACCTTAAAACGAAATCCTACGAAGATGCCGCTCCCTTCGAAGAAATAAAAAACATTCCGATTGAACCCTACAAGGAGCAGAGCATTATTGAAACAGTGGAACAAGACAGTTCAAATTTTTTAAATAATCTGAACTCTGTATCTGTATAGTTGTTCAAAAATTATCATTAAAGGTTTTGTGACAAATAAGAAAGCGCCGGGAAAAATTCCCGGCGCTCCTGTAATATTTTAATTACATTTATTTGAATACTCAGCCGCTTTTACTCGGCATCTTCAAATTCCTCAGAGTCATGGTATGCTTCAGTTCTGCGACCAAAGAGCGAAACCACGAAGCCGGTAGTCAATCCGAATACCAAAGCACAAACGATGGTGATTCCGATTCCGGTAAGCTGGCTTCCGGTATTGAGTCCTTCGACAACAAAAATCGCAGCCAAACCGCCAAGCAATCCGGGTAAGCCGTGAAGATTAGATACTCCGCAGGTATCAACTGCTTTCAGGAAGTTTTTCTGTTTTGCCTGAATGATAGCAAAGCCAACAGTTGAGAGTGCACCGGCTAAACCACCAATAACCATTGCTTCTTTATGGGTAGCAAAATCGCAGGTGGAACCAATGGCAACACCACCGGCCAGAGCGGCATTGGCAATGTCGGCGATATTAATTTTTCCCCTGATCAATACAGACATGATATAAGTTATCACTGTTGAGGCGCACAGGGCAAGGAAGACATTGACGACGGTATGCGGAATCAATTCAACCGGAACGAGGGCAGCACAGAAGCTGGGCCAGAAAACCCACAAAGCCATACTTCCAAGCATTGAGTAGCGGTCGCTGGTTGCGTCACATTCGACCGGTGTATCCATTTCCTTTTTGGTTGTGAGGAAAATTGCAGCCGAAACGCCAAAGATTGCTCCGAACATGTGAATGATAATTGAACCACCGGTATCAGCAAAACCGTTTTTCATTAATCCGATACCGTCTTCAAGGACAATCCATTCATTGATCATGTAAAACGGAATAAACATGGCAGCCAGAATCATGTATTGATACATTTTCACGCGACCAAGAACTGCGCCTGCTGTGATAAGCAGACTGGCGGCTCCAAATTCGGCCAGAATAAACGTTACAATCTCACCCTTTTTTTCTGAAAACACTTCAAAATCACAAAGGGTAAAGTAAAGCGGAATGGCCACGCTGACAAGCAGGAAGGTGGCAGTTAAGGCAGATCTTCCATACTTTTTGACAAAAACCATCAGAAAGCCGAAGCCAATTAACAACATGACCATAATATGAATGGCCCTTTCATATTGCTGAACTTCAAGAACTGAAGAAGCAATATCGCTGAAATTCTGACCTTGGGCAAAACTGCCATAAGCAGTGCAAAGCAAGGCAGCAACAAGCATCAGTGTACGGTTAATAAAATTCATGTTTTTTTTTGTTTGTTCGTTAGTTAATGTGGACAAATGTATCATAATACAAACAAAAAATACGTGTTGTACGGAGAAAAAAAATGTGTTTTAGGGAATGTTTTAACCTTTCCGGTTTATTGAAACAGCTATATTTTCTTCTTATAAATTAAATCAAAACTGGTTCCTATATTATCTGTTGAATGAATAGAAATAGAAAAACCATGCAATTCAAAAATTTTTGAAGCCAGAGCCAGGCCAATTCCGAAGCCACTAATAAATTTTGCATTTCCTCCCCGATGAAATGGTTTAAAAATATTATCCAGTTCGCCAGCAGGAATTCCGATTCCCTTGTCGGATATTGACACGCTGATTATTTCGGGAGTAAAAAGAAAAGATAACAGAATTTCATCCTCCGAAAATTTACAAGAATTATCAAGGATATTTTTGAACGCAATTTCAAGTAAACCAAAATGGCCTTTAATTAAAAGCTCACTTTCATTTTCAGGGTAATCAATTTTAATAATTATCTTTCTGTCAGGATATTTATTTTTTATTTGATTAACCGAAGCATAAATCACTTCGTCAATTTGAATATCTTCAAATTTAAGTTCCATCCCCTCATTTATCTGCGCCAATTCAAGCAGACTGGTAGAGACTCCGTTAATCGCTTTCAGATCATCAAGCAATCTTTTCAAATGCAAAATATAACCGTCCTTTTCATGATCGTGACTAAGAATATAATCGGTTTCGACAATCATAACAGCAAGGGGTGTTTTCAGTTCATGGGAAGCGTTCAGAACAAATTCATTCTGACTTCGAAATGCTTTTTCAAGTGAATTCAGCATTTCATTAAATGATATTGCCAATTGAGCAATTTCATCCTTTTTATTGCCTTCAGGAAGCCGCTTATCAAGTTTAGCCAGGTTTATTTCACTTATTCCTTTATTAATCTGAGAAATTGGTCTGATGGCATTCCTTGAAAACAAATAGGATATCAAAACTGCCACTAATATACTAAAAAGAATACTCAGCAAAAGAATATTGATAAGTTCACCAAGGTTTTCTTCCCTTTTTTTATCCACCGCCATTACATAGACAAAATAATCCTTTCCGTTCCAATTGTGTCGTAAACAAATTCCATCTTTTTTGCCAATAGTAAAAAAAAGTATTTCATCACCATTTTGAAGATTCGGGAAGGCATTGTTAGCTGTTTTTTTATTGTTATAACAATAAATTTCATTTCCCTTATCATCAAATAATGATATTTCTTCATCATCAAGAGAAATAGTTGTAGCATGTATTTTTTTCAATAAAACTGAATCGACTTCGGCTACATTAAGCAACAGGATGGCGGTATTTTTTGCCTTCATATATAATTCATCACTGAAAGATGTTTTTTCATTCTCAAAGGAAAGATAGTACACCAAAAGTGAAAAGAAAAGCAATATGGCTATAACCAATAATGAGAACCGTAATGCAAGTCTGGTTTTTATATTCATGGCTTACAATTCATTTTCGCTAAAATAAAACCCGAAACCAAATTTATTATGAATCAATTTTGGTTCAAAATCTTTATCTACCTTTTTTCGCAGATAATTGATATACACATCAATAATGTTTGTGCTTGGGTCAAAATCAAAACCCCATACATGTTCCAGAATAAATTCCCTTGACAGGAGTTTGTCTTTGTTTTTGAGAAATATCTCAAGCAAGAGGAATTCTTTGGTTGTGAGATCAATCTTTTTATTGTCTCTGACAACTGTTTTTGTATCAAAATTCACTTCAAGGTTAGCTACTTTAATAATTACAGGAGGGGCAACATTATGAGTTCTTTTAAGAAAAACATTTACTCTGGCAAGCAGTTCCCTGAAATCAAATGGTTTAAGTATGTAATCATCTGCGCCAAGTTCAAACCCGTTAAGTTTATTTTCCTGTGTTCCCAGAGCCGTAAGAAATATAATTGGCACAGATGAATTGGCCGATCTGATTTCACGACAAAGGTCAAATCCGTTTACCAGAGGAAGGTTAATATCCAAAATGATAATACTGTATGACCTTTCAGAAACCAATTTTCTGGCTGCAAACCCGTCAAAAGCTATTTCTGCCTGAAATCCTTCCTCTTCAAATTGTTTTCTGAGTACTTCGGCCAGTCTTTTCTCATCTTCAACAATCAGCACCGATAATTTTTCCATTTCGATTGTTTTGGACAAAAATACCACAATAAAACAGTTATTATAAAAACTCTAATCAATTTCTAATTTTTTTCTAACCTTTTTCTTAATTATATAAAGCAATAATAAACAATCTTTGTACTTTAATTTTGGATTGGTTAACCCCGATAATTTGATTTATTCATTTTACTCGCGGGAATATTAAATGTACTGGAAATATTAAGGATCAAGAATTAGAGGTTTAAAAGTTTTTAATTTTACCAACAGTACCTATTTAAGCCGGCAACTTGTGCAGGAATTCAGGTTGCCGGTTTTTTTTTAAAATTGCGGGCAATCAGGCATTTTCACTCTTTTCTTCTTATCCTCAGGTTTTTGCAGGTATTTAATCTGTTCTTCGTACCAAAACCGGTCGTATGACATTTCCATGGTTATTTCACCGTTTTCGTTGATTCGGTACTTATGCTGTCCGAAAAGAAAACAGTTGTCCTGATCGGGTGATTCGCCGATGTTATAAAAATCTTCATCCTCGGTATGCAATGAACCTCCTGTTTTATAGGCGAGATTGATATATTCAACATTTATCAATTGATCGACACCGCACAAAATAACGTGAACAGGTTTGTTTATTTTACTTATCAATTCATAATCGCGCATGGCGGAATTATTGTCGGCGATTAAAAACACCTGCTTTGCTTCGGGATGCATGGAGATTGCAGACAGAATAGCTTCCACGTCATTTTCGGGCCAGTCGCCGCCGCTGCCCATTTGCATAACCTTATCCATTAAAATCAGGACCGAATCCATTTGAGATGCGCTCACATGGTATATACCGCCAGTTTCGCCGGGTATTTTATTCAGATCCTGTTTTCTGTCACCATCATTGAAAAAAGCAAAATCCTTTATTCCGCTGCGCTGCAGGTTTTTCAGATGCCACATAATTGCCTGAGCCGAATAGGTATACATACTGGCAGTCCAGTCCATTACCACTATAGAGTTATCCTTTCCTGAAATTCTGGACAAAACATTATAGACACCCGGATCGGTAACCCCGCCAAGATAATCCATAAAAGCCGAGACTTTAAAAGCATATTTTTCGGCTTCGGTGAAGGTGAGTTCAGGTTGGATTTTTTCACTTTCGGTAACCTCTGGTTTTTTCTCCCCCTCAATGTAATACTTGATGATGATGCCGTGAAAATATGTCCGCGTTTCATCTTCTGATTTGCAATTGGTTTGAAGAACCAGATTCCATTTTATGGCCGGGTTATTCAATTTGGGGTCAATGGAAAAAAGCTCATCTAATCGTTTTGAGAGCAGGTCGTAATAATTTGTGAGCCAGTCGGATTTGTTCCATGGGTATTTTGTAAAAACCACATCAACCTGATAGGGCACTGCATTTTCGATTAATGTCCAGTCGGCAGGATTTTTTATTCTGTAATCGGCATAGCCGTTTTCCAGTACAACCGTTTTTTCGGATTTACTTTTTATAAAAACCGGAATTTCATTGTACCCGAAAGCACGATCATAAACGTCTTTAAAGTTTTGTGGAGTTTTTAATGCGGCATCTGTCAGAAAAATTTCAGAGTTATTCTGGGCAATCAGGAGGTTGCAAAAAACAATAAATAATATCAGAATAATATAATTTTTCAAACGGCTCAATTGTGAAATGCACAATCATTTTTTATGCATTCATTATTATAACGTGAAAAACCGCATGTAATTTTCTCAGATGACTGCAGTTTAACATTAAATTCCTCATAAAGGCAAATGGTTGCCTTAGTGATGGCATTAAAAGAATCACGGTTACAACATTTCAAATATTCTTGTTCGTAAACCAACATTTTACCGCAATCGAGGCAATTGTTTCTATACTCCATTATTAATATCCAACGTCAATAAGCTCAACGTCAAAAGTTAGTTGTGATTTGGGAGGAATAATACCGCTTCCGGCCTCACCGTAAGCAAGTTGATAAGGAATAATAAACCGGTATTTTTCTCCCTTTTTCATCAAAGCAACGCCTTCATCCCAACCTTTTATTACTTTTCCTACTCCAAGTGCAAACTCAAATGGAGTACCTCTTTTAACAGAAGAATCAAATATTTTACCGTCATCAAGATATCCGGTATAATGCACTTTTACTGTTTTCCCAAATTTACTTTTTTTATCTTCAGTTGATTGAACAACAATATATTTCAATCCGGATTTGGTGGTAATCGTATCTTTACCCTTAGTATCAAAAGGAATAATTTTTACCGGCTCGGTAACCTCAATTAATTCAACATCAATAAATATTGAAGAATTTGGTGGCATATTAGGAATTTGCCTGTTACCAAAAGCAAGTTGAGGTGGTATTTCAAGGCGGTATTTATCACCAACTTTCATGTAAGATATTCCCTCATCAAAACCCTTTAATGGTCCTGTTCCCAGCTCCCAATTAACCGGCTGTCCTCTTTTTATTGAAGAATCAAACACCTTGCCGTCTGAGAAAAAAGCTGAATAATTCACCTTTGCAATTTTTCCCATTCCGGATTTCACACCACCAGCAGGGCCATTCTCAACAACATAATAAGCAAGTCCTGATTCGGTTGTTACTTTTTCTTTTCCGGAAATGTCATAAGGGATAATTTTTACACCAGGTATCACTTTAATCAGTTCCACTTCAAAAATCAGATTTGCATTTGCAGGAATTTTTCCATTAGCACGGGGGCCATAGCCAAGATCTGAAGGAATGTAAAAAATGGCTTTTTCGCCTTCACTAAGCAGTGCAATACCTTCATCCCAACCTTTGATCACCTGTCCCACCCCAAGTTCAAACTCGAATGGGTTTCCCCTGGGAATAGAGCTGTCAAAAACCGAGTCGTTTTCCAGTTTTCCGGTATAATGAACCTGAACCTTATCACCGGCAACGGGTTTGGATCCATTGCCTTTTTGAGTGATTTTGTATTTTAATCCTGACGGGGTTGAAATAAAGTCGGAGGTGTTAACCTGCGAGAAAATCAGACTGCAGGAAAGCAGAGAAATTCCGAATAACGCAAAAAGTTTTTTCATTTTTTATTTTTTTAAATCAATCAGTTCTATTTCAAAAATCAGCGTTGCAAAGGGCGGAATGTTGAATGTTTTATCTCCGTCTTTGCCGTAAGCAAGATCAGATGGAATAATTAATGTACTTATCGAACCCTTTTTCATTTTCTGAATACCAATATTCCATCCTTCAATAACGCTTTTATCGCCGAGTTTGTATTTAAAGGGAGATTTTTTCTCGTAGCTGTTGGCAAACGGACGGCCATCGACGAAGTATCCAACAAAATGGACGGTAACAGAATCACCGCTTTTGGCAAAGTCACCCTTTCCCGGATGGTTTTTATCAGGAATGAAAAACATTCCTTCGCTGGTTGGTTCCATGTTGATATTTGCTTTGCGCAGATAATCATTCAAAAGTTTTTTCTCAATCTCTTTGTTTGAATTGTTGATAAGGTTCTGCTCCTCCTCTATTTGTTGGAAACTTTGAATTTCCAGAAGTTTTACATGAAAACGGATTTTGCTCGTTTCCTTAAAATTTTTAGGTGCATTGATTCCCCTTTTCTTGTTGTAAAATTCGATGGCATTTAATCTAAAAACCATGGAATCACCTTCATGAAGCAACATCAGGGCATCATCCCATGTTCCGCCTTCATAATTCGGCTTGCGAACCATGTCTTTGAATGCCCGTCCGATTTCCCTTGAGTCAAACATCAGAGAATCATTGTCTTCCAAATACCATTTCACATCCAGTTCAACGATATCGCCCTGTTTCACTTTTTTGGCATCCTTATTTTCTGTAATCATTTTGTATTCGAGACCGCTTTCATGAATATCATAATCAGATTTGTCTTTACCAGATCCACAGGAATACAGAACAAAAGCAGCTGCTGCGGTTATTATATAAAAAAAAGATTTTCTCATAATTTTATTTCAGAACAATTTATTTTACTGCAATATTATAAAGTAATGGGGAGATTTCAAAATTTGAGGTTGACTGAGGGCTTGGGGTTTAACAATATTTAATAATTATTTGGGTTGGGGTGAAAATACGAAACCATATTGGAAGCTAGTCCTCCGATGGCTATCTGATCGGCGAAGCCAAACATCGCAAAGCAAATACGGCGAAGCCAAATATCATTATTATATCATTTCTCAGTTTTTTTTTCTAATTTTATCTCATTAAAAAATATAACCATGAAAGAAAACGAAGTTCTGCAATTAGTTAAGGATAAAGCCAACAAATGGCTGAACAGCAATATTGATGAGAAAACCCGCGCTTCAATCAGGGAAATGATGGAAAACAATGAAAACGAGTTGATCGAATCTTTTTATAAAGATCTTGAGTTTGGAACTGGGGGATTGCGCGGTATCATGGGCGCAGGAACAAACCGCATGAATATTTATACCGTTGGAATGGCTACACAGGGTCTGGCCAACTATTTAAAAATGAATTTTACCGGACTTAAGCAAATTAAAGTTGCTATTGCTTACGACTGCCGGAACAACAGCCGCCTGTATGCCGAAACTACTGCCAAAATAATGGCTGCCAACAACATTAAAGCATATCTTTTCGAAGACCTTCGTCCGACCCCCGAACTTTCTTTCGCCGTAAGATATTTTGGCTGCCAGAGCGGTATTGTCGTAACCGCTTCGCACAACCCCAAAGAATATAATGGCTATAAAGTTTATTGGGAAGATGGCGGACAAATTATTGAACCCCATGATAAAAATATTATCAATGAAGTGCAAAAAATCACTTCGATTGATGAGGTAAATTTTAAAAGCAATCCCGATCTGATTGAAACCATCAAATCTGATTTCGACGAAATCTATACCGATGAAATCAAAAAACTTTCTCTTTCATCAGAATCTGTAAAAAAATACCACGACCTGGGAATCGTTTACACTCCGCTGCACGGAACCGGTGTTAAGCTTGTCCCCATGATTCTGAAAAAACTTGGCTTTACCAACATACACCACATACCTGAGCAGGATGTGAACAGTGGCGATTTTCCAACTGTGCATTCACCCAACCCCGAAGAAAGTGCTGCTCTTGCAATGGCCATGGAAAAAGCCGCTCAGGTGGGCGCCGAACTTGTTATGGCAACCGACCCCGATGCCGACAGGGTGGGAATCGGTTTAAAGGACAACCATAACAATTATATTTTGCTTAATGGAAACCAGACCGCTTCAATTCTTATTTATTATCTGCTGAAAAGGTGGCATGACAAAGGAAAGCTCGACGGCAAACAGTATATAGTTAAAACCATTGTTACTTCAGAAATTCTTACCGAAATAGCCGATGATTTTAAAGTTGAGCATTATGATGTGCTCACCGGATTCAAATTTATTGCAGACATCATCAAAAACAATGAAGGCAAAAAAACCTTCATCGGGGGAGGTGAAGAAAGCTATGGCTATCTGGCAGGTGAGTTTGTACGAGACAAAGATGCGGTTATGTCATGCGCCCTTATTGCCGAAGCTGCTGCATGGGCCAAAGACAACAACATGAAACTGTTCGACCTGCTGCTGGAGATTTACCAGAAATACGGACTCTATTACGAAAAACTGATATCCATTACTAAAAAAGGTAAATCAGGTCAGGAGGAGATTGCTGCCATGATGGACCGTTTCAGAAATTCAACCCCTGAGTCAATCAACGGCAGTGACGTAATGCTGGTTCATGATTATGAAAAAAGTCAAACCATTGATATGATTTCCCAACTCAGACATAAAATAGAGTTGCCAAAATCAAATGTTCTTCAATTTGTTTTGCACGACGGAACAAAAATATCCATCAGGCCATCCGGTACCGAACCGAAAATCAAGTTCTATTTCAGCGTAAAAGGCGAGCTGAAAGATAAAAATGATTACGAAAAAGTAAAGGCCACACTGGATTCAAAAATTGACAGCATCATTAAAGATCTGAAACTATAGTGGATTTCGAAAAAAGAAAACTGGTCGTTAGTCTGTACTTCCCCGTTTTTATCATCCTGGTTATCTGGATAATAAAAATATCGGAGGTAATATTGAAAGAAAACTGGTCACATTTGGGTGTTTATCCCATGAAAATTGAAGGTTTACTGGGCATTGTAACTTCACCGTTGATCCATGGCGATTTTAACCACCTCATTGCCAATACCGGTCCGCTTTTCATCCTCACACTGGGTTTGTTTTACTTTTATTCGAAAATCGCCTGGCGGGTTTTTTTTCTGATCTATTTCATCACCGGAATATGGGTTTGGTTTGGAGCGCGCGAAGCTTATCATATCGGTGCAAGCGGAGTGGTTTACGGGCTGGCAGCTTTTATTGGACTGAGCGGAATAATCCGAAAAAATGTTCAGCTAACGGCAATTTCCTTTTTGGTTATTTTTCTATACGGAGGAATGATTTGGGGCGTGTTGCCCATTGACCCGCGCATTTCGTGGGAAGGACATTTGTCGGGAGCCATAGCGGGATTAATGCTTGCATATTATTTCAGAAAAATGGGTCCGCCTTCGGATATCCGCACCTGGAAAGAGATTGACGATTCAGATGTACCCGATGATGAAAATGCCTACTGGAAGGTTACCGATCAAACAATGGATAACGTTCAGATAACATATAAGGAAGATAAAAAAGATGAACCCAAAACTGATTGACATACATACCCATTCCGACAATCAGTCAAACGAAATTATCTCCGTAAAAAACACCCCGCCTGATTTTTTCGGCAGCAGTTTCTATTATTCCACCGGAATTCATCCCTGGGATGTTGAAAAATCAGATATTAAAGATCTGCAAATTTTGCTCAAACACTCTGAAAATGCCAACTTCATTGCTATGGGCGAAATTGGTTTGGACAAAATAAAAGCTGTTGATTTTCAAAAACAATTGAAGTTTTTCACAGGTCAGCTTGAATTAGCTGAAAAACTGAATAAGCCGTTGATCATTCATTGTGTCAGGACTTATTCAGAGATTCTGTCAGTCAGAAAAGATTACAATAAAACTCCATGGATCATTCATGGTTTTAATGCCAATCAAGACATTGCAGAAAAACTGATTTCCAAAAACTGTTATCTGTCATTCGGATCACTTCTTTTTAATGAAAAATCCGGAGCATTCAAGGTATTCAATCAGGTTAACACAGACAGCATCTTTTTGGAAACAGATGATTCGGGTAAAAAGATTGAAGAAATGTATCAGATGGCAGCCCGGATAACAAATAATGCCACTAGTCATCTCAAGGAGAAAATTTATAATAATTTTGTCAGCTGTTTTAAACCCTGCAGGGATGTTAAAAATACATTATAACTTAATTGCCCCGGGGCAATTTCCCGGGGCTACCATAGTATAAGCCCTCCAGGCTTATTTAAAGCCGGCTTGAAAGCCGGGGCTGAATTGAGCCGGCCTTACAGGCCTGGATAGGGTAAGATAAAACTTCATCGACTTTATAAACTTTCATCTTTAAAAACTTTCTAACTTTACGAACTTTACAGACTTTACGAACTTAACAAACTTTATGGATTGGATTTCAAGAACCGAACTTTTACTGGGAAAAAGCGATCTGAAAAAACTTCAGACAGCACATGTTCTGGTGGTCGGACTGGGAGGCGTTGGTGCTTATGCAGCGGAGCAGATTTGCCGTGCCGGAGTAGGTAAAATGACCATAGTGGACGGCGATAAGGTAGAGCCCTCAAACCGGAACAGGCAACTTCCCGCTTTAATCAGCAACGAGGGAAAGGAAAAAGCTGAAGTAATGGGCAAACGTTTGAAAGATATTAATCCGGATCTTGATCTGACCGTCATATGCGAGTACATTAAAGATGACAGAATGGTTGAAATCCTGCAAGCCGAAAAATACAATTATGTGGTGGATGCCATTGACACCCTGGCACCAAAAATATTTCTGATATACCACAGTCTGAAAAATAACCTGAGAATTGTTAGTTCAATGGGAGCCGGAGGAAAATTTGATCCCTCAATGGTAAATGTCAGTGATATTTCACAATCATTTAATTGCAATCTGGCAAGGATGTTAAGGAAAAGATTGCATAAACTGGGAGTATACAACGGAGTAAAAGTCATTTTTTCATCAGAAAAAATAAAAGAAGGATCCATGATTATTTCAGAAGGCGAAAATAAAAAATCAACCGTTGGTACAATTTCTTACATGCCCCCCGTTTTCGGATGTTTCTGTGCTTCAGTGGTTGTAAGAGATTTAATTGCTTAGAAGTAATTAATTATTCATTTTTCTTCACTCTTCGGGCATTTTCAATACTGGCATTGAGTTCAAATCCTATAAGCAAAACCATGGCATTCATGTAAATCCACATCATTAAAACAATGATGGTACCGAGTGATCCATAAAGTTTATTGTACTGCCCGAAATTGTTCACGTAAAAACTAAACAGCAAAGAAATAATGATACACAGAAGTGTGGCAATACTTCCTCCTGCAGTTATAAGTTTCCATTTCATTTTTTTTGCCGGGGCATAATAATAAAGGAAAGAAATGGCAAAAAAGAACAGGGCGATGATGATAATCCACTCCACAAATTTAAGCAGATAATAAATGAAATAATTCTGAAGCAATCCTATTGAAGCCAGGTAATCGAAAAGATACACACTAAACATGATGCTGAGAATTGCCAATGTTATCAACGTAAAGAAAATAACCACCAGCCACAAACTGATTAGTCTGCGCGCAATACCGCTTCTGGTTTCAAATTCCTGCGAAGTAGCGTTGAAAGATTTCATAATGGCATTAACCCCGTTTGTCGCAAAATACATGGTCATGATAAATCCCACCGACAGCAGATCAAACCGGGGATTCATAACCACATCCTCAATTGTGCCTTCGACCGCTGAAAAAGCATCGCCGGGCATGATATTTCTTAGGATTTCAAGAAGTTCAGACTGAAAATTATCAATAGGAACATACGGTATTAATGTGAATATAAACAGAATAGCCGGAAAAATAGCAAGAAAAAAGTTATACGCAATGGCACCCGATCTGATGGATAAAGTACCTTTTTTAATAGCTTGAATAAAAAACACTCCCACATCATACAGCGACATATGATGAAAACCCGGAAAGCTGTGCCTGAGCGAGAAAGCGGCAACAACTTTTTTTAAAACACCTATTTTGTTTTTTATATTGGACATTTATCAGAAATCAATGGCTTTTAAGCTCATATCCAGACTGCTTATCTGGTGTGTGAGGGCTCCAACCGAAATAAAATCAACACCACATTCGGCATACGACCTGATTGTTTCGAGGGTAATGCCGCCCGATGATTCAGTTTCATATTTGCCATCAATCAGCTTAACAGCCTCGCGAGTCATTTCAGGATCAAAATTATCAAGCATAATGCGATTTACGCCTCCGTGGGCAAGAACTCTTTTAATATCATCGAGTGATCTTGTTTCGATTTCAATTTTCAGGTCCAGGTTTTTTCCGGCAAGGTATTTTTTTACAGAATCAATTGCCTTTTCTATTCCGCCGGCAAAATCAATATGGTTATCCTTGAGCATGATCATATCATACAGACCCATGCGGTGGTTTGCTCCGCCACCAATAACCACAGCTTGTTTTTCAAGAAAACGCATTCCCGGAGTTGTTTTTCGGGTATCCAGAATTCGTGTATTCAGTCCCTCAAGTTTTGAAACATATTCATTGGTACGGGTGGCAATTCCGCTCATCCTCTGCATCACATTCAGCACCAATCGTTCGATTTGCAGAATTGACCGAACACTTCCTTCGGCAATAAAAGCAATATCACCGGGTTTTACCTTTGCACCATCGAAAAGATGAACCGACATTTTTAGTTCGGGATCAAATTTATGCATGATTTTGCCTGCAACATAAACTCCGGCAAGCACCCCTTCCTGTTTTATGAGTAATTTGGCTTTACCATTTGCATCAGGAGGAATACACGACAAGGTAGAATGGTCACCATCCCTGATGTCTTCTTTTATTGCATTTTCAATAAAAGCATCAAAATAATTTTCATTCATTATTCTTCTTCGATTCTTAAAGTTTTAACAAGGGGCTGACCGTCTGAAACCTTGTACATAACCGTAACACGATAACTTCCTTTGGATGTGGTAATGGTTCCGATGGCGTATTTAACACCCTCACCCCCATCATGAAGAATTTTAAAATCAACGGGTTTATTTTTGATGAAAAAATCTTTTAAAATCAATTCGGCCTGAGTTTTACTATAAATATCCTCATCCTCAAGGATTTTTAATTCAATATTGGCATCAAAATATTTAGCCAGTGTTTTTGAATTTCCGGTTTTCAGTGCAAGGATAATTTCATCGGGAAGGGCATTTGGATTACCGAAAGAGCTTATCGTCACAAGCATGGCCATTAAAAGCGCCACTTTTTTAAAAAGATTTTTCATCCGGTTTTAGTTTAATTTATATGTAAATATACATTAGTTTTGCTAATTTATAAAAATAAAGCAAAAATTAAACCAATTTTAATATTCAGACAATTTATTTGGTTATGAAAATCAGTTTGATAGTAGTTGGAAAAACGGATGATAAAAACCTTTCAGAAACTGTTGAGACATATTTAAAAAGGTTGAAACATTATATTGACTTTGAATATAATGTGATTCCGGATATTAAAAACCGCAAAACCTTATCGCAACAGGAGCAGAAAACAAAAGAAGGCAATTTATTGATTTCCGGACTAAACAATTCTGACTTTGTTGTTGTACTTGACGAGAAGGGGAAAGAACACACCTCATCTGAGTTTGCTGAATTCTTAAAAAAGAGGATGAATGCCGGTACAAAAAGACTGGTTTTTCTGATTGGCGGTCCCTATGGTTTTTCTGATCAGGTTTATGAAAGGGCTGATTACAGATTTTCCTTGTCGAAGCTCACATTCTCGCATCAGATGGTCAGGTTGATCTTTGCAGAACAGCTATACCGGGCATTTACAATAATTAAGGGCGAACCTTATCACCACGAGTAGATTGAATTTTTTTGCCCCGGGGCAATTGCCCGGGGCTACCATAATTTATGCCCTACAGGCATAGTAATCTCCGCCGGAAAAGGGTTTTTCGTTCTAATGTATTCATGGCCGTATCACCGTCGGCAAGCCTATGGCGACCGAAGGGAGGCACAAAGCCGGGGCTGAATTGAGCTGGCCTTTCAGGCCGATTGCTTTTTTGGATTTAAAGAGTTGATCAATATTTCCGGATTCCGGCTTCCGACTTCCGACTTGACGGACTTTCTAAACTTTCAACTTTCAACCTTACAGACTTTCAACTATATTTCTTATTTTTACTGAATAAATGATATATCGTGCTTTTTAAAAAACTGAAATATTACATCTGGCTGATTTTATTTGCATTGCTTTTTTCAACTGCATTTTTACTTGAAAGAAGTGGCGTTCATATTCAGAAAGAAGCTGTTGGGGTTGCCGATATTGAAAAAACCCTGATTAAAAAACAGGAAAAAGTTGATAAACTTGTAACTGATGTTACCCTCATGATGAGGTCAAATTCCCTTGATGAAATCATCAAAAACAATCTTATTGACATTATTGATATTCACAACGACGGATATGAACTGCTCATATACCAGAACGACAGCCTGAAATTTTGGTCTGATAACATTATTTCTGTCAGCAATCTTTTTTCTGAATCGGTACTTTCACGTGATGTTGTTTTCCTCGAAAACGGCTGGTTTTATACCAAGTGGAGATCAATAGACAATATAGTAATTGTTGGTTTGGCCTTAATAAAAAGGGAATATTCTTTTGAAAATGAATTTATTAAAAACTACTACCAGGAAGATTTTAACCTAAATCCCGATGTAAACATTACCGTTCTGCCTGTTCCCGAGGGTGTTGCAATAAAAGGACTGGATAATAAATATTTGTTCTCACTTATTTTTTCGGCACCCGAATCCATTAAAGATGGCTGGGTAAAATTCAATAGAGTACTATACTATCTGGCAGTTGTCTTCCTGCTTATTTTCATGTTTTTGATTATCGCAGATTTTAATAAGAGATTCAACTCAAACTGGTGGCTTCTTGCCTTATTGATTGATTTGGTGATTATCAGATATCTTTTGATTACCCTGAATTTTTCTGAACTGTTTTTCAACTCAGAGTTGTTCAATCCGCGGATTTTCGCGAGCTCCTCGTGGTACCCCAATTTGGGAGACCTCCTGATTACAGTCATATTCGTCTTTACTTTTTCAATTGCTTATTTCAGGTATTTTAAATTAAGCTCTGCATTTGCCGGGAAAAACAAAAATATTTCAGCAGTTATTCTACTGGCTATCATGTCGGTAACACAGCTTTTCTTTTTTAAAACAAATCAGATTGTTTATGATATAATCGTAAACTCCAGCGTTGAACTTGAGGCATACAAAGTATTCGAAATGAGCATATACAGCATTTTATGCTACCTTATTTTCGGTTTGCTTTTTGTCTCAAACATCTTAATAATTTATCGAACTGTTTATGTTTTCAGGGAATCATTATCTTTTATATATTATCTGGCTTGTCTGGCTCTCTCCTTTTTAGTGTTGATTCCCTTTGCATCCAGCTTTGAGAATGCAAATTCATTTTTTGTTTTTCTGGATATCATTTTAGTCCTGACACTAATAATTGTTGTCAAAAACAATATCTACTTGCGGGGATACATTGCTTTGCTTCTTATCGTATTTGTCTCGGCATATATTGTGTGGTTTATTTCTGAAGAATCAAGAAAAAAAGAATGGGAAAAGAGGAAGATTATTGCGACCGGACTGGCTACAGAGCGGGATATGGTGGCCGAACTTTTGCTTGCTGATAAAGAGAAAAAATTGGTAAATGATGAAGTTCTGAAAGGTTTGCTCACAAATTATGAGGAAGACGACCAAAATATAATAAAGCATCTGCGAAATTATTACTTCAATGGTTACCTCTCAAAATACGATTTTCAAATAGCACTCTGTAATCCGGTTATTAATTTATTGCTGAATCCTGTTTCCAAAGAGCAAACAAACTGCTATGAATATTACGAGTCTATATCAAAAAACAGGATACCAATAAACACCACTCACTTTTATTTTGTTGATAACCTGAACGGAAGGATCAGTTATTTCGGAAAAGTTGCTTTCGACCTTGAAAACGATTCACTTGAAAATACCTTGTTTATCCAGCTTGACTCCCGTCTGATCGTCGAAGAGCTTGGATATCCGGAGCTTCTCCTTGAAAAAAAGATGAAAAAATCATCTATTACCGAGAAATATTCCTACGCAAAATATTACAAGGATTCTCTTATAAATAGTGCCGGAGAATATCATTACAGCTTTTCCTCGGATGTTTTCGGAAAACAGAACTATGAATACACTATTATCAATTATGACGGTTTTAACCATCTACTGTTCAGAATAGATAAACTGAACACCATTGTGGTGAGTCTTCCCCAAAAAAGCTTTCTGGATGTGCTCATTTCCCTTTCTTATGTTATTGTGTATTTCTATTTGTTATTTGCATTGGGTGTTTTTGTAAACAACCTTAACAGATATACTACCGATCTGCATTTCGACATTAAGTCGCGCATCCAGATCTCAATGATCGGAATCCTTTTGCTTTCACTTTTATTAATTGGAGGCGGAACAGTTTACTATAACATTGAACAATTCAAAAAGAAGCAAAATGCCAATATCAGTGAAAAAATTCAATCCGTCCTGATCGAACTGGAACACAAACTTGGGGGTGAAAAAAAGCTGCATAACACACCTGAGTTTTACGATGAAGTGCTTTATTACCTGATGAAATTTTCTTATGTGTTTTTTACTGACATCAACCTATATGATGCACAGGGGAATTTATATGCTTCATCGCGTCCTGAAATTTTTGATAAAGGACTGATCGGTTATAAGATGAATACTGAAGCTTACCGGCAATTGGTAATAGATAAAAGAGCCAAGTTCATTCACAACGAGTCAATCGGAAGCATGGAATACCTATCAGCATACATTCCGTTTCAAAATACCAACAATAAAATAATCGGATATGTAAACCTTCCATATTTTACTAAACAGAGTGCGCTTACTAAAGATCTGACCGGATTGGTTGTTGCGATCATAAATATTTATGTATTGCTCATATTACTGGCCATTTTTTTTACGGTTGTAATTTCCGGCACCATTACAAAGCCGCTGAGACTTATTCAGAAAAAATTCAGGGAGATTAAACTTGGCATGGCCAATGAAAAGATCAAGTATGAAGGCCGTGATGAAATTGCTGATTTGGTTGCCGAATACAACAGAATGGTGGAGGAACTCGCCCGCAGTGCCGATTTATTGGCCAAATCAGAAAGAGAATCAGCCTGGCGCGAAATGGCAAGGCAAATTGCTCATGAGATTAAAAATCCACTCACCCCAATGAAGCTGAACGTTCAATTGTTGCAGCGTTCATGGAATGATAACGATCCCAATTTTGAAGACAAACTCAGGAGACTTTCTGCCTCGCTCATTGAGCAAATCGACACCCTTTCGTCCATTGCCACAGATTTTTCAAGATTTGCAAAACTCACCAATGCAAATGTGGAGGAAGTTGACCTTATTTTAAAAATAAATAATGCCGTCAGTGTATTTGAAAATGATGAAAATGCCATCATTACACAAAACATGAATGGTATTGCCAGTGCTATTGTTTTTGCCGACCGTGAACATCTGCTGCAGGTATTCAACAATCTGATCAAAAATGCCATTCAGGCCATCCCCGCAGGAAGAAAAGGAAAAGTTGACATTTCTCTTGAAAAAACAGAAAAATATTATCTGGTAAAAATTTCAGACAATGGAACCGGTATACCTGACGACTTGAAAGATAAACTTTTTGTTCCTAACTTTACCACAAAAACATCGGGTATGGGACTTGGACTTGCCATCGTTAAAAAAATTGTTGAAGGAACCGGAGGAAAAATCTGGTTTGAAACGGCAAAAGACCAGGGAACTACCTTTTTTATTGAATTTCCGTTTAATAACCAAACTACATAAACTATGAAAAAGATTTTATTAATTATGATAATGGCATTAACCACTTCTGCCGTTTTTTCACAGAGCAATTCGGGAGAACTAAGTCTGTATGCCTTTTACTATGAATACGACTTTGAAGAACCACTTATTAATGCCACCGTTACACTAACCGGCGAAGGTTATTCAAAGGAGCAGGCAACAAACGAAGAAGGAAGAACCTACTTTTGCGAACTTCCTGCCGGATATTATACAATGACCATTACAAAGGAAGATTTTCAAAGCCGCGTTATCCAGAATATCAATGTAGATTCAGTCGGGGTTTTCTATCTTACCACCATGATGTTTAAAGCAAACCGGGACACCGTGGATATGATTGAGAATGAAACAGATAATGTATCATTAAATCCCACTTCCCTACTGATTGGCTATTCATTTAAAGGCTTGGGCGAAAGTGATTTCTATGATTACAACAAGAGCTTTTACAATTTTAACTACGGTTTTAATATCATTGCCCCTGTTCAGACATTTTTTAACTACGGATTAGATTTTTCATTTGGTTATACTCAATCGCTTCTTAAAAAGGATTCTCTGGCAGATGTCTCTGATGTCAAAAAAATTAAAACGCAGGGATACTTTGTCAACTTCACTTTATTCAGCCGCTTTAATCTAAACAGATTTAAAGAAGAGCACACTTATCGTCCGGCTGCATTTCTCGATCTTGGTGTGGGTGTTAATCTGTATTATATCGAAAGATATAAATGGATTTATGAAAATCGCATGGAAACAGAAAGGAAAATTTTTGACAATAATGAAATGTTCGCAATGGGCCGCTTAGGATGGTGGTTTCTTGCAGCTAAAGTTCAATATGATTTTAAACAGCTTTTTGATGATAACAATGAAAGATTTTTCAATAAGCCGCAACTGACATTGGGAGTCGAAATGCTGTTTGGTCAGCCATGGTTTTCACATGATAAAGAAGTTTCGCTTTATTAATCAATATTATTATATTTGACTGATTAACTAACTAAAAAAAGAAATATGGGAAAAACGTTTGTAGAAAAAATTCTGGGTGCAAATGCAGGCGCTATTGTTTTCACCAAACCTGACATTGTGCTTACACATGACAATACAGCCAGTATTAAAAAGACTTTTGAAAAAATGGGTGGAAAAAAAGTAGCCGATCCCAATCAGTTGCTTCTGGTTCTTGACCACAATGCTCCCCCAACCAATGCAAAACTTGCAACCGATTATCAGGAAATAAGGGATATTGCAAAAGAACAGGGAATTGAAAAATTCTATGATGTTGGAAAAGGCATATGTCACCAAATTATGTCTTACCACGCAAAACCCAAAATGGTTATTGTGGGCAGCGACAGTCATTCATGCACAGCCGGTGCATTTAATGCCCTTGCTGCCGGTATAGACCGGACTGAATCAGCCGGACTGTGGAAACGTGGCGACACATGGTTTCTTGTTCCCGAATCAATAAAAATCACCCTTAAGGGAAAACTCAATCAGGGTGTTTATGCAAAAGACCTTTCTCTCTGGATCATCGGCATGATAGGATCTGATGGTGCAAACTATATGTCAATTGAATACCATGGTGAAGGTGTGAAAACTCTGAGCATCTCTGAGAGAATGACTTTGGCCAATCTTGCATCCGAAATGGGAGCAAAAAATGCCGTATTCCCTGCAGATGAAGTTCTGGCCAAATTCTATGGCGAAAGTAAAATTGACGGTGAATGGGCCGACGCAGATGCAAAGTATTTCAGGGAAATTGAAATCGACCTGGCTACAGTTGTTCCCCTTGTTGCAGCCCCACACAACGTTGATAACGTAAAAACTGTTTCCGAAGTTCAGGGAACCGTAATCCACGAAGGTATTGTCGGAACCTGCACCAATGGCAGATACGACGATATTGAAATTGCTGCAAATATCCTGAAAGGAAAAAAAATAAAAGAAGGATTCCAGCTGCTGATTATTCCTGCTTCACAGGAAATTTACTTACAATTACTGAAAGCAGGACATATTGAATCCCTCATAAAATCAGGCGCAGTAATTCTGACAGCTTCATGCGGACCATGTTTGGGAACCGGACAAGGAATTCCTGCCAACAAGCACAATGTAATATCAACTGCCAACAGAAACTTTTTAGGCCGCATGGGAAACAATGATTCAAGTATTTATCTTGCATCACCCGCAACAGTTGCTCATACTGCGCTTACCGGAGTAATTACCGACCCGAGAGGAATTAAAGCAAATGACAAATTCCCTTACGAAGTAGCACAAAGCAAAACCACTGTTGTTAAGGAAGATGATAACAGAAAACACCTCGGCGTATGGAATTATGCTGACGTGGACAATCTCAATACCGACCAGATGTTTGCCGGCAATCTCACATACAATGTATTAAGTTCTGATGCAGCTGCCATCATGCCACATCTTTTCGCGGGCTTTGATGTGAATTTTGCCAAAAATGTTGCCGCAGGCGATATTGTAATTGCCGGTGATAATTTTGGTTGTGGAAGCTCACGGGAGCATCCTGCCGTTGGACTTGCTCATGCCGGAGTAAAAGCTGTGATTGTAAAATCGGTCAACAGGATTTTCTACCGCTCAGCCATCAACCAGGGTTTGTTGCTCATCGTAAACCGTCAAATTGTAGAGAATTACAAACAGGGTGATTCCGTTGAAGTCTTTTTCGAAAAAGGAATAATCATCATCAACGGAAAAGAATTCAAATTCGAAGCACTTCCTGATAAGCTGATGAAAATAATTGAAAAGAAAGGCTTGGTCAACTGGATCAAATCTGAAGCCTAAAATGAAATAAAAAAATCCGCCGATGGCGGGTTTTTTTAATCTTATTATCAGTTATCTTTTAATTGTGACAATTCCGTTCAATGGTTCGTCTCCATTGAATTTCACAATATAGATGTATGCTCCGAAAGGCACTTCAGAACCATTCCATGTTCCATCCCATTGGTTTGCCCGATCAGCATATTCACTGCCGGTTCCGGCAAAGGAGAACATCATCTGACCCCAACGGTTGTATATCTCAATTTCAACATTTTCAATTGAAATTACATCTTTTATCTCCCATGTATCGTTAACGTCATCACCATTTGGTGAAAACGCGTTCGGAATCTCCACAGTATAGCATGAAATATCGCTTTCATCCAGAGTATAGGTATTATAAAGCTCACAACTATTGCCATCTGTAATAGTAACCGTATAAACGCCTGCTGTCAGTCCTGTTATATTGTCAGTATTAGCAGAATTGGACCAATTGAAAGTATATTCTCCCGTTCCTCCTCCTACATTAACAGCAATTACGCCATCGTTATTCCCCGCACAGGAAACTGCTATTACTGTGTCAAGAAGAATTGAAATTGAATCCGGTTGATAGACAGAAATCGTATCAGTAACTGAACAATTATTATAGTCGGTGGCTGTTATCTGGTAAAATCCTGCAGTAACATTTGTATTAAGGGAATCATTTACTCCGTTGCTCCATGAATAATCATAAGGAGCTACTCCGCCAGAAACTTCTGCAGAAAGCGATCCATTTCCTCCGTTGCATAAAATCAACTGAAGGGTGTCAATTTCCAGGACCAGCATTGGGGGCTGAGTAAGATAAATATTGGGTTTAACCCTAATACAGTTATTTGCATCAGTAACAGTAACCGAATAACCTGCAGCAGGCAAACCCGTTGCATCTGTTGTTGTTTGACCGTCGGACCAGAGATAAGTATAGCCCGGAGTTCCGCCAGTTACAAACGCATTAATTACACCTGTGGAATCACCATAACAAAGAACATCGGTTGTAGTTACAGCAATAATGATTTGATCGGGTTGAGTTAATTCAATCGAATCTGTCACAGCACAAGCATTATCATCGGTTATGGTCACAAAGTACCAACCTGCTGTAACAGTTGAAATGGTATCATTGTTGCTTCCATTGCTCCATTCAAAAACAAAAGGAGCATAGCCACCGGTAATGTTTGCCATAATTTGGCCCGAAGCCTCACCATAACATTTAATACCAGCCAGTATCTGAACTTCAGGATCACCCTGACCTAACAAATCAATCATAACAGATCCGGTAATAGAGCAATTGTTGTTGTCGTTGACTGTGATGAAATAAGATCCGGCAGCAACTCCTGAAATGGAAGAAGTAGTTTGTCCGCTGCTCCATAAATATTCGTAAGCAGGGGTTCCTCCCGACACAACAAATTCAGCAGTACCATCAACCGATCCGCAATGTTGGGGTGTTGCAGAACTTGTCATGGCAAGTTCAGTTGGTTCAGTGATGGTTGCAGTACTTACAGAAGTACAACCATTATCATCAGTAAGGGTACAATTATAAACACCTACAGTTAAACCGTTTATCAAATAAGAAGTTGATGAAGCCGGATCATCCCACAAGTACGAAAATGGTGGTGTTCCACCGAATCCGGTAACAGTTGCAGAGCCATTGGAATCGCCAAAACACAAAAGATTTTCCTGATCAATGATCCCTGAAGTCAGCTCAGCAGGCTGTGTAATATAATATGTTTCCGTTGCAGTACATCCACCAGCATCCTGAACTGTCACAATATAAGTACCTGCTGCAAGATCAGTAATAATAGAAGTCAATGCTCCTGTGGACCATGTATAATCAAACGGAGGAGTTCCGCCTGAAGATATCTCAAGTGAAATGTAACCAGTAGGAATATTATAACAAAGCACATTTGAAAGACTGTCTATTCCAAGAACAGGAACACCTGCATTATTAATTGTAGCTGAACCTGATATGGTACATAAATTTGCATCAGTAACAGTTACGTTATAAGTACCTTCGGCCAAACCGGTTGCTGTTTCGGTTGTCTGGCTTCCTGCAGAAACACTCCATTGCCAATCATATGGTCCCACACCGCCGGTAATCGAAAAAGTACCCGTTCCGTCAGCGTTCATACAACTTGCATCAGTTGTTGACATCGTCCCCGAGAGTGCCTCAGGCTGGGTAAGAATATAAGTATTTGTCAGAGAGCAATTATGGTCATCAGTAACAGTTACAGTGTATGTTCCGGCAGCCAGACCAGTTTCTGAATCTATTGATCCGCCAGAGCTCCAGCTATAATAATATGGATTTGTGCCACCTGCAACTGATACAGAAGCAGAACCTGTGCTCATTCCGTTGCAAAGAATATCGACCTGTGAAGGAGTTAAAACAAGTTCAGCAGGCTCGGTGACAACAATAGTTTGAGTGAGCGAGCAGCTATGACTATCGGATACTGTGACAATATAAGTTCCTGCAACAAGTCCGGTTTCAGAGGCATTTGTTCCCCCGCTGCTCCACAAATAATTGTATGAAGGTGTTCCACCGGATGGAGTCACGGTAGCATTGCCATCAGAAAAGCCAAAGCAGCTGGCATTGGTTCCGGAAATTGATGCTGAAAGGACTGTTGGTTCATTAATAGTAACTGCAGCTGATAATGTGCAGCCATTGAAATCGGTAACCGTAACTGTATAGTTTCCGGCTGACAGTCCGGTTTCTGTCGCACTAATTCCGCCTGAAGACCATAAATATGAATACGTAGTTGTTCCTCCTGAAACATTAATTGTTGCTGAGCCATCGTTAAATCCGTTACATGAGGCATCAACGATATTCACAGTTGATGAAAGTGGTTGAGGCTGTGAAAGTGTAACAGAATTTGTCAAGGAGCATCCGTTTGCATCAGTAACGGTAACACCAAAAACTCCAACGCTAAGTCCTGAAATTGAAGGCGTAACTGCTCCATTCGACCATAAATAGGAATAAGGGGTAGTTCCTCCTGAAACAGAAATAGTTGCTGTACCGCTTCCATCGCCATTACACAGCAAATTAGTTCCTGAAATTGTTGAAGCAAGGATGGCTGGTTCGGTAATTGTAACGGAAGCAGTTGAAGTACATCCATTGAGGTCGGTAACATTCACTGAATAAACTCCGGCTATCAATCCTGAAACAGATGGTGTAACGGCACTATTTGACCATAGATATGTGTACCCGGGTGTTCCGCCACTTGCAGAGACAGTTGCCGCACCATTATTTCCTCCAAAACATGATACATTTGTGGCAGATGAAACAAGTGATGAAAGCGCAGTAGCCGGTTCAGTCACATCAATATTTCCGGTTATGGTACAGAAGTTATCATCGGTAACAGTGATAATATAGTTTCCGGCGGGAAGGCCTGAAACCGACGAAGTAGTTTGTCCCGAATTCCAGTTATAGTCATAAGGGATTGTCCCTCCGGTTGCGACAGCACTTACAGATCCATCAGTACCCCCAAAGCAATTCACAGCAGTTGAACTAAGTGTTACTCCGGGGTTCGGGTAAACAGTCAAATTCATGGTATCACGCATGGTGCATCCCTCATAGTAAACCGACACATGGTAAGTGCCTGTTGTCAATGCGCTTAAGGTCGGATTTGTTGTAGCATCCTGCCACAGATAGGTTGCGGGAGTATGTGTTGCATCCAGGGTAATAGAATTTCCATCGCAGAAAGCTACATCCGGACCAAGGTTAACATCTTCATTCTGAATACTCACAAAATACTCAGACCTGAATACCTGATCAACAGTACTTTGTCCGGTGGCTGAAGCCACACATCCTGTATGAGTTGCACTCAGTGGAATCCATGTTGTTTTTGCATTATCATTTCTTGCATAAAGAGGATTACAAAGCTCACATTGAGCGGTAAAATCGTCATAATTATAGCTTACAGTATGAGTTGCAGTATAATCCGTAAAATATACACCATAATAACTATTTGTGGTACCGGTGAGAGAAATCCCCGATGTTGTATTAGGATTGGAACCTACATAATAAATGTGTGCACCTGAATTAGCAGAGGCTACCACATTTGAAACAGTGAGGGAGTTACCGGCAGTCTGGCTTAATGTTAATGTCTGGCCAGTCCAGTTTGCCGGATAAGAGTATACACTTTGATCACCTATGGCGGCTCCCGAAAGAGCCCAAGTTGGTGATGTTATTGAAAACAGGTTGTTTCCATTACCTGACGCATCAAAGCAAGTCCATCCGGTGTTTTCATTCATTCTTATATAACTTACCAGGCTACTCCATCGGGGGTGGGTAAAAGTTATGGTTTTACACATCCATTCCCTGATTTCATCCTGAGTGAGGGCTGTTCTGAAAACTGCCAATTCGTCGATCATACCAACATAATAAAATGTTCCATTCCTTCTTAACCGGCCAACATTTGTATTAATTCCGGCATTAGAAGTTCCGGTCATGGCATCAACAATTGTCATGCTGTTTTCATAACGGCCATTAATATAAAGTGTGGTAATATTTAAGGATTTTACGCAGGCAATGTGCACCCAGGTATTTGCAGGAATGGTGTTTACAGATAATAACTCTTCCCATGCCACCCCTTCTTTATTGACATTAAATCTTACAATATTAGACGGAGTGATATCAATATGGATATTAAATTTCCCATTATCACCTGTGTTAACAGCTTTATCATAAATTGTTCTGTAGCCACCTGAATTTGTATGATATACCCATGCAGAAATGGTAAAGTCATCCCAACCGGCAAAATCAGTTGTTGCAGAAGTAGTGATATACATTGCCTGAGTGCCATTAAAACCATTGGCATAACCTGAACCTTGTGAATAAGAAAAACTTATAATTAGACAAAAGAAAATTGATGCGAAAAGTCTTTTCATATTGTAATTGAATTAATAATTCAAATTTATTAAAAATAACATCATATAAAAACAAAATTATACATCAGTAAAGATTCTGGCATATAATGCACTCCAAATTATCTTTAATTAACAGGTTTTGGTTTTCAACAATCAGACGCTTAAAACGACTATTAGGTTGCTTTAATGTATTACAAAAAAAAGCCGCTTTTCAGCGGCTTTTTTTACATTATAAACATTTTACAACAAACTTGATCCGGAATCCTTTCCTTCTCCGATATTGATTCCGATCATAATTTCATGTGAACCTGAGCTGTAATTGATGATGTTGCTCAGGGTATAGTCAAAAGCATAACCGATCATATATTTATCCACTTTCACGCCCAACATGGCAATAACAGCATCCTGGGTACGGAAAGATACTCCCAGCCAGTAATTTTTCTGGTAGATGGCCTTCAAGTTGATGTCCACCTGGAACGGTGATCTTTCGGTGCCTTTCAGCAACAGTGACGGCTGCAATTGGAATTTTTCACCAAGGTCGAAAGTGTATCCGCCGGTGATGAAATAGTGGCGCACAATCTGGTTGCTGTTTTGTCCATTGTCACCAAGCTGAATCTTGAACTGCACCAGCTGCTGGGCTGCCAGTCCGGCAAAATATTTCTCGCCATACAGGTAAGCGCCAAAGTTGGCATCCGGAACAAACACTGTTTCTGTTCCGTAGGTCACTGCGTTGTCGCCTTCTTCAAGCAGATCAAGCTGACTCTCATCCAGTGAATACTGGAAAGCAGACAATGACAGTCCCAATCCCAGTTTGGTTTCGCTGCCAAGCTTCAGGTGATAAGCGTATGATCCCTGAGCACCGGTGCGCTGAATAGGACCAAACATATCAGTGAAAATATAACCGCCAACACCCATTGCATCACCTATTTTTGAATGTCCGCTTATCGCGTAAGTGGCCGGCGCATCGGTTATTCCAACCCATTGCTGACGGGCGGTTATCCTCAACGGTATATAATCTACACTTCCTGCCATGGCCGGGTTCAGTAAAAATCCGTTCATCATGTACTGGCTGTACAAAGGCAACTGCTGTGCCTGTGATGCTGTAATCATTGCTATTACTGCTGCCAGAGTGATTAATATCTTTTTCATATTTATCATTTTTCTATTTTCAATTTATTAACTACCTTATTACTGTTACGACTCCATCAATTGGTTCATCATCATTAATCTTAAGGATAAAGACATATGATCCAAATGGAACATCAACGCCGTTGTATTTACCATCCCACTGATTTTCGGTTTCAGCATATTCTGCGCCTGTACCGGTAAAGCTGAAGATTATTTGTCCCCAACGATTGTAAATCTCAATTCCAACATTATCGACAGAAATGATGTCACCGATTTCCCAAGTATCATTCACTCCATCACTATTTGGGGTAAAGGCCGAAGGAATTTCGAGGTCGTAGCATGAAATTTCTGAATCCTCAATAATTATTGTATCAATAACCGAACAATCATTTTCATCAGTTATAGTAACAATGTATTCACCTGCGGTAAGACCGGTAATATCATCGGTAGTGGCGCCATTTGACCATATAAACACCAATGAGCCTGTTCCTTCGTATGCCGAAGTACTGATACCGGCATCATTTTTACCCTGACAGCTTACAGGAGTTACTTCATCTGTAACGAATAGAATTGCTTCAGGTTGAATAAGAGTTCCGGTTCCTGAAAGTGAACATCCGTTTACATCATATACAGTGACAAAGTATGTTCCTGTGAAAAGGTTGAAGGCAGTTGAGGTGGTCTGACTTCCGGTATTGGCATCCCAAACGTAAGAATATGTTGGTGATCCACCTGAAGCATCCACTGAAAGTGATCCTGTTTCGCCGGCACAGGCAATAGCTTGGCTAATTGTGATAGTACCTTTGAGAGGTTCGGCAGGCTGAACGATTCCGATATTGGTATGAGCAATCTGACAACCATTGGCATCAGTTACAGTAACCGCAAGACCGCCTGCAGGAAGGTTCACAGCATTAAAGGAAGTTTGACCATTTGACCAGATATAGCTATACGGAGGTGTCCCACCTGAAACCACAATTGTTGCAGAACCGGTGCTTTCACCATAGCACAATACATGATTAATAGTAAGTACATCGGTAAGCTGATTTGGCTGAGTAACAGTAATGGTATCAATAGCCTGACAATCGTTTACGTCATTAATAGTTACGTAATAATCACCGGCGACCAAATCATAAATTGTATCAGAATATTCTGTGGAGTTATGGTTAACACCATTTGACCATGAATATTCGAAAGGAGCAGTACCACCGGTAACGTTAACAGCTAACATACCTGTGTTTCCACCATAGCAAAGAACATTTGATATCAGTTCCAGTTCTGCTTCACCGCCTCCGGCTGAAGTAACCGCTCCGGTTGCCTCAGCAGTACAGCCGTTAGAATCAGTAACAGTTACTGAGTAGGATCCGGCAGCGAGGTCACCGGCAGTATCATCAGTGTCGCTGTTTGACCAAAGGTAGGTGTAGCCCGGAGTACCACCATCAGGATCAATAACAATTTGTCCATTGGTTCCTCCACAGGTTGCCGGAGTAATTGTCATATCAGAAAGATCAAGTTGGGTGGGCTGGTTAACCATTACACTGTCAATTTTTTCACAACCATGATTATCTGTTATGGTCACATAGTAATATACATCCGCAAAAATTTCATCGACAACAGAAGTATTGTCACCATTTGACCAAAGATAAGTATATGGTGCAGAACCACCGGATGGCTGGATAAGAGCATATCCGTCATTTCCTCCATAGCAGCTTACGTTGTCAAAGTCAATAACCATAGCAGAAAATACTGGAGGTTGGGTAATATTGGCTCCATCGGTAAAAGTACAGCCGTTGCTGTCAGTAATAGTAATATTATAACTACCGGCAGGAAGGTTTGAAACAATTGCATCTGTTGTTGGTACAGCATCATCCCATAAGTATGTATATGGAGGTGTTCCACCAGATGCAGAATAGGTTATTGAACCATCGGTAAATCCATTACATGAAATATTATTATAATCGGTCATGACACCACTAACAGCAGTTGGTTGTGTTATGGTAATGTTGTCAGTTGAATTACATCCATTTGCATCAGACACAGTAACAGAGTATGTGCCGGCAGGCAGGTTTTCCAGATAGTCAACAGTAACACCATGGAAATCCCATAAATAGCCAAATGGTGCGGTACCACCTGAAATAATAGTTACATGGGCATATCCCAGTGTATCTCCGTAGCAAACATTATTTACCACATTATCTATATCAATAACTGCGGCACCATTATCAACCAGGTTAACAGATCCACTAATGGTACAGTTATTGGCATCGGTTACTGTAATAAAATAAGATCCGCTACTAAGAGCAGTTGCAGTCTGGGTAGTTTGGTATCCTGTTGCAGGACCCCATTGGTAAGCATAGGCAGTAACACCGCCGGTAACATTGGCAGTAGCAGTACCATCAGTATTTCCACAATTGGGACTGACAGCATCAATTGTAATTGCCAAAGCAGTGGGCTGTGTTATTGTAAATGAGTTGGTTAAAGTACATCCGTTAAAGTCGGTGACAGTAACTGTAATAGAACCAGCTGCCAGACCTGAAACACTTGACGAAGTTGAACCACCAGTCCAGTTATATGAATAAGGAGTTGTTCCTCCTGAAACTACGACACCGGCCTGACCATTAGCTCCACCAAAACATGCAACGTTAATTTGAGAGGTTGTTGATGCGAGGGGTTGTGGCTGGGTTACAGTTACAGAACTTGAAGATGTACATCCATTAGCATCAGTAACTGTTACAGTATAAGTTCCCATTGCCAGTCCGGTAGCTGTTGCAGTAACCTGCGAGCCTGCTGCGGCATTCCACAAATATGAATAAGAAGCTGTTCCACCCGAAGCAGCTACAGTTGCAGATCCTGTTGACAAGCCATTACAGGTAACAGCAACTGCTGAAGCTGACGATGTCAACTGAGTTGGTTGGGTAATGTTAACAGTGTTGGAGGTGGAACATCCATTGGCATCAGTTATTGTAACAGAATATGTTCCAGCTGCCAGTCCGGTTGCAGTTGCAGTAACCTGTGATCCGGCAGACACACTCCATAAATACGAATATGGTGAAGTTCCTCCTGATCCTGAAGCAGTTGCAGAACCATTGGCTCCACTGAAGCAACTTACGTTACCATTAACCAAAGTAGATGAGCTGAGAGCAGTTGGTTGGGTAATAGTTGTATTGGCAGTAACTGTACAGTTATTGGCATCGGTAACAGTTACAGTATAAGTTCCTGCTGTCAATCCGGAAGCAGTTGTAGATGAGCCACCCGAACCTGACCAAAGATAAGAGTATCCCGGAGTTCCGTTGGAAGCGGTAACCGTTGCGGTACCATTGCTTCCACCAAAGCATGAAACAGGTGTAGAAGTTGCAGATGCAGCAAGTGCTGTAGGCTGTGTAATGGTAACTGTTCTGGTAAGTGAACAGCTGTGTGAATCGTATACGGTTACAGTATAGGTTCCTGCTGCCAGTCCGGATGCAGTTGAGCCCGTTCCGCCACCACCAGACCACATATAACTATATGCGGGTGAGCCTCCGGAAACAGAAACAGTAGCAGTACCGTTGGTATATCCAAAACAAGTTGGATTAGTGCTTCCGGTAATAGAGGCGCTGAGAGCGGCGGGTTGTGTTATTGTAACAGTAGCAGTTGATATACATCCAACATTATCAGTAACAGTTACAGTAGCAGTACCTGCACATAAACCTGATTCAGTTGTTCCGGTATTTGCTGAGGTTGACCATGCATATGAGTATGGAGATGTTCCACCGGTTGCCGAAGCAGTTGCAATTCCATTACAATTACCAAAACAGTTTACATTGGTGCTTGATGATATGGATGCAGTAGGTGATCCGGCATCATTAACGTTTGTTGTTCCGGTTATGGTACAACCATGAGAGTCGGTTATAGTAACAACATATCCGCCAGCGTATAGGTTGAGGGCAGTTGTTCCTGTTCCACCGCCACCAGACCAGTTATAAGTATACGGACTGGTACCTCCTGTTACTGAAACAGAAGCAGATCCATCATTATTACCACAAGTTGCAGAAGTATTAGACATTGTAGGAACGATAGCAGTCGGTTGGGTTACGGTATAAGTTCTTGTAGCAGTACAGCCATGACTGTCGGTGATGGTAACAGTATAAACACCGGCTGCAAGACCTGTAGCGGTAGATGAAGTCTGGAAACCAGGACTCCACAAATAAGTATAAGCTGGGGTACCACCTGAAGCAGTAATTGTAGCTGAACCGTTACTTTGTCCGTTGCAGTTAGCTGCGGTTCCTGAAGTAGTTCCGGCAACAACTGTTGGTTGAGTAACAGTAGCTGAAGAAGACACTGTACATCCGTGAGTATCAGAAACGGTCACGGTATATGTTCCGGCAGCCAATCCCGAAGCAGAAGCAGTAGTTGATCCACTTGACCAGCTATAAGTATATCCCGGAGATCCTCCACCTGCAGTCACAGAAGCTCCTCCGTTTGCCTGTCCGAAACAGTTTGCAGCGGTAGAAGAAGTTGTGGCAGTTAATTGTGTAGGCTGAGTAATTGTAACTGTTCTGGTTAACGAGCAGCCTCTTGAATCAGCTACAGTAACAGTATATGTTCCGGCAGCAAGGCCTGAAGCTGTTGCTCCTGTTCCACCGCCACCTGACCAGTTGTAGGTATAAGGCGGAGTTGCGCCACTGGCAGTAACTGTTGCGCTTCCATTGCTTTGACCAAAACAGTTTACGTTTGTGGATGATGTTGTAGCAGCAAGAGCAGTAGGCTGGGTAATATTCACAGAAACTACGGCATTACAAACCCCAACAGCATCGGTTATTGTAACATAGTTGGTACCAGCCACAAGGTTTGAAGCAGTTGCGCTATTGGTACCAGTTGACCAATGGTAAGTATATGGTGCAGTTCCACCAGAACCGGATGCTGTGGCAACACCGTTATTTCCGCCGTTACAACTAACATTGCTTGTAACAGATGCCGAACCAGCTACACCAGTAACGGTAAAAGCTAAACTGTTAAGGGTTGTTGAGTGGGAACAAATATCTGTAACGCCACTAACAAGGTTTAGACTGTAAGATCCACCTGCCGTTAAAGGAGTATTCAGTGTCAGGACATAAGAACGGGCATAAGTACCACCTGCGGCACAAGTTGAGTTGTAAACACTTGTAATGCTGTATGGGCCACCCGGACCAGTAACGGTAAAGTCACCCGGATTAACACTTGAACAAAGAACATTTTCAGTGAATTCCACAGTAATTGTACTTTGGCCACAAGCAGGAGAACTGGTAATTGCATCAAGTGCAGGGCCAGTATTATCAACGACCTGAGCAGTACCTCCGAAAATAATTTGGTACCCACCGGTTGAAACGGTCCATTGACTAACGTTTACAACATAAGTTTCACCGGCAATAACAGTAAGGTCATCATTAAAAGGTCCATCAGAAGGGCCAGCGGATGTTTGAGTAGTTGAACCATCTGGTCCGGTGCTACCTGTGGTCATACTATAATTACAACTTACCTGTGTTCCCGGGGTTATAAAAATGTCACCACAAGTTAATCCGGTAATATTATAAACTGCCCAGTCATAGTCATCAGTATTTACGGCAGGGTTAATAACAAAACCCAATTGGCCACTGGTTTGAACTGTAAAAGTATACCAAACATCATTTCTTTCGCCTTCAAGACAGGAAGTAGAACTGTTGATTTCAGACGGATAATTTCCCGGACCGGTATAAGCAACTGATTCATTATAAGTATCAAAACATAGAGGAATTGCATCCAGGCAATCCTGATGGTTAGGATCAGGTTGAGAGATACTGGTAACAGAAATTGCGTAGTTGATGCAAGGGTCACCATTGTATACATAGGGATCAGGACCATTTGCAACTACAATATAATAAGTAGTTCCGGCAGTCAGATAAACCTTAACATGCGGAGAATCGTGAAAAGCAGGGTATTGAACCGTGGAGCTTGCCAAACAGGATACACCGACGGTACTCGGACAGCCATTCATAACAAATACTGCGGCACCGCGTTCGGCACCACCATGAGTTTCAGCAGTAGTCAGGGTAACATCAATCCATCCGGAAAACGCCGGGGAGTATGTATAAACCCATTCAGGTCCAATCATAAACAAAGAACCACAGCCATCAAATTCGTCATAATTATTACAATTGCCGCAGGTGGTTAAGCCTGAAGCTGAATAAGGCAATGAACCAATTACAGTGGGATTTGAGCAACTGTGGTCGGCACATGATCCACCGGCAGACATCCTCCACTGAAGAGTCATACCAATTGAGTTGCTTACACAGTTATACTGGCTAACCAAAACACAAACTGTACCTGTAAAAGTTGCAGTCCAGGTAATAAGTGATTGTGTGCTGCATCCATCGTCATTGTATGCCAACAGCGTACCTGTACAATTGGTTTGCCTTAAAGTTAACTGGGTATCAAAATCAGTGTCTCCACATGTTTGCCATTCATAGGTACTTCCGGCAGTTACACTATAATATGAATATTCTCCTCCATATATCAGAGTTCCAACGGTTGTCCAGGTAGAGGAAGTCGTTGAAAAAGTACCCGACGGGTAATTGCTGACACAATTGGTACACTGAGCATTGGTTTTTGATGTAAATACAAAAATCAATGATACCATCAATATCAAAGAAATGAATAGTTTTTTCATAATATCTTGATAATTAATTTTTTACTTATTTTGCTCTTTACGTTGTTTTTCAAGAAGTTCCTCAGGAGTTACCTCCATTTTAGGATTAAGAGCTTTGTACTTTTCGGGATTGGCTTCGATCCATCTTCTTTTTGCTTCAGCGAAGGTTGCATTATCCTGTTCAGGATTGCCGGTATCGATAAATTGGGGAAAATCATCGGGCATGGTAACTTCAGAATTTTTTAGATTACTTGAACTTACCGGTGCTTTAGTGCATTCAGCTTTTTTTGCTTTTGAAATTTTTGTCTGGGTATCAGTTTGCTGTGAAAAGGCAGTAAATACTGCAAACACAGAAAATAACAACAGGAAGTAAAATCTCTTCATAAGTATCTTTTTTTTATTAACTTTTGTAAGTACTTTAATTTAGACGCAAATACTGATAGTATAGTTGCTTAAATGCGTATTATAAAGTTCAAAATTATGACAAATAAATCGTTTTCATAGGTAATAGTACTTATAATTGTGATGATAGTTGCAATAAATTTAACGAACACATGAATATAGTTGATAAGAATTGCATTTTCATGGACTGAAAAATATAAAAATTATCCTTTGAAGATCAGATTTTTTTATATATTTGCAGCCCAAATGAGTTGGTTCTGTAGCTCAGCTGGATAGAGCAACGGCCTTCTAAGCCGTAGGCCACAGGTTCGAGTCCTGTCAGAATCACGAAAAAAGCTGCCTTCATGGCAGCTTTTTTTTTTAAACATTTCTTTTGTTAAGGGTAAATTAATATTCTGCAACCCACAGGAATTTTATCATAAAAAGTATCTATTTCATGATTGAGCATTGTTATACAACCCCAGGTTAAATCACGATTCCCTGACAATTCCCATTCATAGGCCCAACCGTGTATTCCAATGCCTCCTCCCAAAGCGGTGTTTTTGGGTGTTGCAAGTTTTTTCTCAAATAGTCTCTTTATTTCGTTTTTTTCACTTTCTGAAATCACTCCATTTTCAAATGCTGCTTCTGCGTCATATTTATTGGGATAATTAATTCGCATCCAGGCCGGACCAAAATATGCAGAAAAATCGCCACCAAATGGCCCTCTGCTTTTTTCAACAATAAAATATTCACCCTCAGGCAACCTATTATCGCCCCGCTCCTGCTTATGTCCTAACGGATTTTGGCTTAACCCGATTTCATATGTTTTTTCAATAACGCCTGCTTTATAATGATGCATAATATACTCAGATTTAATTACAACAAGTAAATCCTCTGAATTTGCAGGCACAAAAAGATTTCTGTGGTTTTTAATAAATTCTGAGGGCTTTTCGTAATTTTCAAGTATCCACTTTGCGTCTTTACCATCAGAGGAAGGCCAGTAGTCAGTATTGTACTGACTCATTCCGGATTTTCTTATCTCAAAATGCAGATGTGCATAAAAATTTCCATCGGCATTGCCTATTGTAGCAATTGTATCCCTCCTTAATACAGTATCTCCCGTGCTTACAAAAAATTCATTAAGATGCGCATACAAGGAGAAAACAGTCTTGACTTCTGCGTTTTCAATATATCTGTGTTCAATCACAACCACTTTTCCCCAGGGCGCTCCAAAATCTTTTGCCTCAATAATCAGTCCCTTTGAAATTGAATATACCGGTTGACCAAAATCGGTATTCCCCCCACCGGATCCATTCCAGTCTTCACCGGTGTGAAGCCCCATTTCATAGCTTTCAGCAGTTTTCACCGAAACATACCATCCGTCATATTTAACTTTATCTGAAACAGACATGTAACTTCCTCCACCGTTTGCATTGCCAACGGGAAAGTCGAATCCGTCAGAGATTAATTTGTCAAATATTTTCTCCGTGACTGATTTCAGAAATTCAGGTTTTTCAGGATCAATACTTTTAATCTCATTTTCAGTGACTTTTGAGTAAGTACAGGATACAAAAATCACAAAATTCAATAGTATAAAAACGAAAACTCTCATAAAATTGAAATATTATTATATAACGAAAAATCAACTCAATATATTTTTGTACTAAAAAAATACTTATTTTGCATAAATGAGATTATTGATTTCAATATTGTTGTTTACAGTACTCTTTTCATGTGAAACTTCGGTTAAAAAGCAAGAAACTGCTCCAAAACCAAAGATAGAAAAGATACAAGAAATAATGGAATATTCACCCGAGATTATTGCCGATCCTATTGATCCGCTTCTTTACGAAACCTCGGGCTTAATTTTCTATGAAGGCTTGCTGTGGTCGGTTAATGATTCAGACAACAAACCCGAAATTCACGGTGTTGATCCTGAAACAGGAATGGTTCAGAAAACCATACTAATTGAAAACCACCCAAATATTGACTGGGAAGATATTGCTCAGGATGATCAATATATTTATGTTGGCGATTTTGGGAATAATTCGGGGGCAAGAAAAAACCTTAAAATTCTAAAAATCAAGAAAAATGATATAAATGAATCAGATTATCAATCGGTTGATGCCGAAGATATTTGCTTCATGTATTCTGACCAGGATGATTTCTCAGTGAGATGGGACCGGTCACGTTTTGACTGTGAAGCCATGACAATTTTCAAAGGAAAAATATACATTTTTTCAAAGGACTGGCAAAATGAAAATACGAGATGGTACACAATACCTGATTCCACAGGCATTCAAAATGTCAAGCCCTCCAGGGAATTTGATGCAGAAGGTTTGGTGACCGGCGCAGATTGCTATAAAGATAAAATTATTGCCCTTTGTGGATATAAAAATTTTGTTCCATTTATCTGGCTGTTTTTTGATTTTGAAAATGATAATTTCACGGATGGCAGCTCGATACGCCTCAACCTCCTTGATATTGCCGGAGCACAGGTTGAAGGAATTACTTTCATTAATGATTCTACCCTGGTTATTTCCAATGAAAATTCAGGTGTTGAACAAAGATTGCTTAAGGTTTCACTTGCTGAATTAGGTATTTTTCCACTAAAGAATTAATTTCGGCCTGTAAATATTTCATATTTTGACAAAAGAAGAACAATACATCGCCGAGGGCACAATGCTGCCTCTTATTGAAGAGTTTTATTCACTTCAGGGTGAAGGATATAACACCGGAAAAGCTGCTTATTTTATCAGACTTGGTGGTTGTGATATCGGTTGCAGCTGGTGCGACACCAAATTCTCATGGGATGCTGATTTTCATAAACTTACATCAGTTGACGAAATCGTAAAAAAAGCCGCAGGATACCCAGCCAAAGCAATTGTGGTTACGGGTGGCGAACCAACTTGCTATAACATGCATTACTTATGTGAACAGTTAATTTTAAACGGTGTAAAGACTTTTCTGGAGACTTCAGGCGTTTATAAATTAACCGGCGAGTGGCACTGGATTTGTCTCTCGCCAAAAAAACATAATCCTCCGGTAAAAGAAATTTACCCGCTCGCCAGTGAGCTTAAAGTTATTATTTCTGAGCCGGATGATTTAATCTGGGCCGAAGAAAATGCAATAAAAACAGACAGTAAATGCAAACTTTTTCTTCAACCCGAATGGAGTGTTTACAAAACGATTATTTACGATGTTGTGGAATATATCAAACAAAATCCGAAATGGCAAATTTCACTTCAATCTCATAAATTCATGAAAATTCCATAAACCATGAAAACTTTAACACTATTTATATTTCTGACTTTTTTATTTTCTTCTTCATTTTCACAAATTGATTATTCAACCACATCAAAAAAAGCAATCAAATACTTCGATAAAGGTGTAGAGGAATACAATAACCGAAATGATGATGAGGCATTAAAACTTTTCGAATCAGCCGTTAAAACTGATCCCGCATTTATTGAACCTTATCTCATCATGGCCAATATTTATAATGAAAAATGGGAATTTGAAAAAATGGTCGGTTGTTATGAAAAAGTAATTTCCATTAAACCGGATTATGACGGTAAGATATACTTTTTCCTGGCATCAGGGTATCTTTCCATGGGTAAATATGAAGATGCAAAGAAGTCGGTTAACACATGCATCTCATCCCCAAAAACCGATCCTACAATTAAAGAATGGGCACAGGAATTACTGAAAAAGGCCGAATTTGGCATAAACGCTATGCGAAACCCTGTACCCTTTGATCCCAAAAACCTCGGAAAGCTAATCAACACAAAATATGATGATTATTGGCCTTCACTAACCGCTGATGAACAAATTCTTACCACAACAGTCTTGCTCCCCAAAGACAGCAGATACGAAATTTCGATAATGAATTCACAGGAAGATTTTTTTATTTCCAGTAAAGTTGACGGAGAATGGTCACAGATTAGAAATATGGGAAAACCCATTAACACCGGCAATAATGAAGGTGCTCAGTCGTTTTCGGCAGATGGTCAGTGGTTCTTTTATACCGTTTGCGAAAGACCTGAAGATTTTGGCAGCTGTGATATTTATTTTTCGCGTTCCCTGGGTGAATTCTGGGAAAATCCGGGAAACCTCGGAAAACCAGTTAACTCAGCAGCATGGGAAGCTCAACCCAGTATTTCAGCAGACGGAAAAACGCTGTTTTTCACTTCTAACAGGGCTGGCGGAGTAAGAGATCCGGAGAATGAACGCATTGTTACTCAGGATTTATGGGTAGCCTATAAATCGGATGACGGCAAATGGAGCAGTCCGGTAAACCTGGGCGAACCTGTCAACACCTATGGAAATGAATGTTCGCCATTTATCCATCCGGATGGCCGAACTCTTTACTTTTCATCGGATACACATACCGGAATGGGCGGGTTTGATATTTTTGTTACCCGTCTAAATCCTGACGGAACATGGTCAGAACCTGTTAATCTGGGATATCCAATAAACACCTATATGAATGAAATCGGTTTGATTGTTAACTCAAAAGGTGAACTGGCAATGTTTTCGTCCGACCGCGAGGGCTCAGAAAGAAAAGATATTTACAGCTTTGAACTGCATAAGGAAGTCCGGCCCATACCGGTCACCTATATGAAGGGGTATTTTTATGATGCTAAAACAAAAAAACGCCTGAGCACATCTTTTGATCTAATAGATCTTGAAACAAGGAAAATTGTTGCAAAATCTGAATCCTATCCGGAAACGGGAGAATATCTGGTTTGCATTCCCGTTGACCGAAGCTATGCTTTTGAAGCTTCCAAAAGCGGTTATTTGTTTTATTCGGAAAACTTTTCACTCAAAAGTCAGGAAGATCCAACAAAACCCTTTGAAAAAAACATTCCGCTTACCCCTATTCAAAAAGATGAAATCGTAATCCTCAACAATATTTTCTTTGATACAGACTCCTTTGCTTTAAAAGGAGAATCTATTGCAGAACTGGATGTACTGAAATCCTTTCTGGACAATAATCCTAATGTAAAAATAGAGATACGCGGACATACCGACAATATCGGAACAAAAGAATACAATCTGAAACTTTCAGAAAACAGGGCAAAATCTGTTTATAATTATCTGGTTCAGAAAGGAATCGACAAAACCAGATTAACCTATAAGGGTTATGGGTTTTCCATTCCTTTGATAAACGAAGACACTGATGCCGCCCGAGCCAAAAACAGAAGGACCGAATTCAAGGTAGTTTCAATTTAAAAAAGAAGCTGTTACTAAATGGGTTTTGTTCCGCAAACCCATTTAGTAACAGCCTTTCTTTTTTATGATACTTTTATATAAGCCTTGATCCGGCTGCCTTACTCCCTTTAAAAATAAGGGAGAATTCCAATCCGCCTTTTCCGTTGGTAAATTGTTTTAATGCTGAAGAGTTAAAATCATAACTCATCTTATAAATGAAGTTACGGTATTCAAGTCCGGCTTCAAAAATAAAAGCATCTTTAACCCTATAGTGAATTCCTCCCATCACAATGATGTTATTTTGGGGTAATTCATAATTGAATCTGGCGCCCGGAGTAATTTCCATAGCATTTCGTTGCCTCATGATCAGAAATTTTGGATCAACAGTGAGCTGCTCCGAAGTTTTTATCTTTGCTCCCCCGTGGAGTACAAACCTCATTGGCAATCTGCTTTCCTGGGTACCAAGAAATGATTCCTTCGGAAAAGTGCAGTGATAAAGGGCCAAACCGCCATAGGGGTTTACATCTTTTTCATCATTTGTGGAAGCATAATTAAATCCAATACTCACCTCGGGCATAATTAGTCCGTTCTTCTCAAATACTTCTCCACTTGGAAGATCCGGATCAAAATTTCCATCCTCCCACTGATTGTCAAAGATCAGCCGGTCAACTTTTGTGCTTTTGTAAATAAAACCGATGTTCATACCCACCGACATCTTACTTTCATTGTATCCCGGTGTGGATATCAGATAAGCACCTGATAGGATAAAATTGAAAGCATTATAAACTTTAGCGCCGTCGTCGTTCAAAAGGTAACCTCCTACACCAAACCTTTGTTTTATTGGCATTTCGTAACCAAGTGAAGATGTTGTGTATTTAGTGGCAATGGCACCCCACTGATTGCGAAATTGCGAAGATATCCGATATTCGGCATCGGTAAACAAACCGGTAAAAGAAGGGTTCAAAATCATCGGCGCGGCATCATACTGAGACAGATGGGCGTCTTGTGATTTGATACTATCCGGAGTAAAAACTACTGCGAATAGTACTGTAACGATGGTTATAATTCTTGTTTTCATGGCAGTAGTTTTTATCTGATTAATGAAATTTCACCTGTTTTCTCATAATTGTTTCCATCAACCGTTGTGGCTTTTATGGTATAAACATACACTCCGATTGGTTGATCCTTTCCTTTGTATGTTCCATCCCAGCCAACCGACTGGTCGTAACTTTCAAACAGTAATTGACCCCACCCGTTGTAAACCTTGAATTCCAGATTACTAAACGGCCCTCCTCGCACGTAATATATATCATTAGTACCGTCATTATTTGGGGTAAATCCTGTCGGGACTTTTGGCGGATAAATTTCCTCAAGTCCTTCAATAATGATATTCATCACAGCAGTATCGTGACAGCCCCATTGATTTGTTACAAGCTGATAAATATCAAAAATACCTACTGTGTTATAGACATAAAGGGGATTCTGTATTGTTGAGGTGCCCAACGAATCACCAAAATTCCACGACCACTCCCCTGCTCCGGATGACTCATCCGTAAATTCGACAGTTTCATTTATAATATAATATTCAGCATAATAAGAAAAGCCTGCAGTGGGTTTCGGATAGATTGTGATATTCTGTGAAAGTGTATCAATACAACCCTGATCAGATGTTACAATCAGTGTAATGGTATAATTCCCGTCATCTGAATATGCATGCCCTGGGTTTTGCAAGGCAGATGTACCTCCATCACCGAAGTTCCATACCCATGAATCACCTTCACCGCCTGAGTAGTCTGTAATATCAGCAAAATGAGCCGAATCGCCCGGACATTGATTTGTAAATGTGAAACCGGCATCAATTGAATTCAGACTGATCAATAATTCAGATGTGTCAGAGCAATTAACTGATGAACCTGAAATCAGCGTCACCGTGTAATCTCCGGCAGCACCATATGGATGAACGGGGTTCTGACCAGTCGAAGTCAAACCGTCACCAAATGTCCAGTTCCAGCTATCAACGAGATTACCTTCTGCCGAAGAGGCATCGGTAAATGTAACGGTTGATGTTCCACAGTCAAACAGGTAGGTGAAACCGCTTGTTGGTACGGGATACACTTCTATTTCAGATGTAATTGATGATGAACATCCGACATTTGAATACACAATCAATTGCACATCAAAGTCGTTGTCCTCACTGTATAAATGAGTCGGGTTCTGAACCAGGCTTGAGTCGCCATCATCAAAATACCACAGCCAGCCGGTAATGGTTCCGGATGAAATAGTTGACTCATCAGTAAACCCAACTTCATCTCTAAAACACTCGGTGGTCGCTGTAAAAGCAGGCTCCGGCAAAGGATTAACAAAAATTGTTGAGTTTTCGGTATAAGCACAACCCAAGCTGGAATACACAGTAAGTGAAATGTTGTGAATTCCGGTGACATCAAAGGTATAGGAAATATTTGCACCATGCAGTACATCGGCACCATCAATCATCCATTCATAATCGGTGATGGTACCTTCGGTAACAGTTGAATTATCGCTTATATCAGTTTCTCTTCCGGCACAAGATACTGCACTGGTAAATGCAGGATCAACAGGTATAGTAAAACTGATGTTTACCTGATCTGAGACAGCGGAGCATGAATGGTTTCCTGTGGTAGTAAGGATGATATCCACAGAGCCGTTAATGCTGTCGGCAACACTGGCAATGTAAGTCACATTGATTGCAGTATCATTGGGGAAGAAAGTTCCCGAACCGAGGGTAGTCCAAATCTGCCCGTCAGCGTTGTTAACAACCCCTGCAAGTTCAATAGAGTCAGTCCCCAAACAGGCAATAATATTGTCTCCGGCATCAACAAAAGGAATCGGATCAATAAATATTGTAAGGGTATCATGGCCGGCTTCGCAACCGCCGTTATTAGTTGTTTCAAGGATTATATCTATCTCTCCGAGCACAGAATCCACTGAGCTGCAATGGTATGTGACTTCTAATTGTTGATTATCGGGAGTAAAAGTACCTGTTCCGGATGTCAGCCATTGCCCTGTAGAGGAGCCACCAGTTACAAATCCGCTTAGCGAAATATCAAGGTTATCAGCACAAACCGTAACATCATCACCTGCTAAAGCAAAAACCGAGTTTCCAAAGGAAATAATGACATCATCGCTTACTTCATCGCAGGTTCCATTATTGGTCGAGGTCAATGTAAGAGTAACAGAGCCAAAGGCGACGTCAGCCGGACTAAAATAGTAATATGCACCAAGATCATCAGCATTTGAAAATGTACCTGTACCTGAGCTGGTCCATGTTCCGGTTGTTGTTCCGCCATTCACATTACCCAACATAATGGTTGAGTCGGCCGAGGTACAAACTTCCTGATCGGGGCCTGCCCATACAACAGGGGCCGGAGTAATGGTGATAATGGTTGAGTCCACAACAGGGTTACATCCACCATTACCGGTAGTAGTAAGCAAAATTGCAACTTCTCCGTCAATTATATCCTGTGCGCCGGGCACATAGGTGGCGTTAAGGCTGGTGCTATTGGGAAGGAAAGTTCCTGTTCCGGTGGTAGACCACTGCCCTCCCGTCGCAATAGAAACAGCCCCCGACAGTATAACATCAGCATTATTAGCACAAACAGTTTGGTCTATTCCTGCATTTGAAGTGGGAGCAGGCGAAAAGTTGATGAAAATGATATCCATGGCAAAATTACAACTATTGGTGGCTGTTAGAGCCAGAGTAACTGAACCAGTTGCTGTATCTGCCGAACTTGGAATGTATGTAGTAATAAGTGATGTATTATCAGGTAAAAATTCACCCGAACCAGAAGTACTCCATATCCCTTCAGTTGCTCCACCTGTAATACTGCCGTTAAGGTCAACCACCGCATTATTAGAACATAATGTCTGGTCAAATCCAGCATTTGCAATTCCGGCATCCAGTATGCTCAGATGCACAGAATCCTGAACAACAATACAGTCGCCGTTATTGGTAGAAGTTAAAACCAAAGTTATATATTGATTTGCCGAATCTGCTGCACTTGCGTTATAAGTTGCATTAAGTGTTGTGTTGTTTGGACTGAATGTGCCTGTTCCGGTTGTTGTCCAGATACCAGTAGTTGTTCCTCCATTTATAACCCCTTCAAGAACTACTGAAAGTTCGTCAACGCAGGTTACAATATCCTCACCTGCATCAACAAATGGTGCAGGAGTAATTGTAACGACTATCTGATCAGATGCATCATTGCAACTGTTTGCATTGAGAGTAAGAGTGACTGTACCCAGTAAAGTATCCATATTACTAGGAACATAGGTTGCATCCAGTGTGGTCGCATTTGGAATAAAAACTCCGGAACCTGAAGTGACCCAGAATCCTGTTGCAGCACCACCCGAAACATCCCCTTCAAGAAAAACAGCCGAATTATTGGCGCAAACAGTCTGATCGTCACCAGCATCCGCAGTACCAGCAGGAAGTATGGTAATAATCATTGAATCAGTAACCGCCAAACAATCATCATTATTTGTTGAGGTCAGGTACAAGGTAACAGTCCCTGCGATTGAATCGGCCACACTACAATTATAAGCCCCGTTTAACGTAATGGTATTAGGCACAAAACTACCAGATCCTGAGGTAGTCCAAACCCCAGTGCTGGTAATTGGCCCCGAAACCATGCCATTTAAAATTACTGTTAGGTCGTCTACACAAATTGTCTGATCTAATCCTGCAGAAACAAAAGGTGCCGGATCAATTATTATTTGCACCAGATCATTTACAGCCAAACATGATCCATTTCCGGTAGAGGTTAAAGTCAGATCAACAAACCCCGAGCTTATCTCTGAGGCAGTTGGAATATAATGAGCATCCAAAGTTGTTGCATTTGGAATAAAAGTACCGGTACCTCCTGTCCATAATCCTCCGGATGCAACACTTACACTTCCGCTCAATGTAATTTCGGGATTATTTGCACAAACAGTTTGATTTACACCGGCACTTACATTGGGAGCAAGTGTGTAATTAATCAATACTGCATCATTAACAGCAACGCAATTTCCATTGCCAGTTGAAGTCAGAGTCAGGCTAACAAAACCGGCAGCAATTTCAGAAGCAGACGGAGTATAAGTTGAATTTAAAACAGAATTATTAGGATTAAATATGCCTAAACCACCTGACCATACTCCTCCGGAAGCACCAGTAACAAAACCATTTAGAACAACTGTGCCATTATTTGAGCAAACTGTAAAATCTGTACCGGCTGAGACAGTTGGAGCCGATCCAATAACAATATTCACGTTATCGGTAACTGCTGTACATGATCCGTTGCCAGTAGATGTGAGTGTCAATGTGACCAGCCCTGATGAAATCTCAGAAGCGGTTGGAGTATAAACAGCATTCAATGCTGTACTGGCTGGATTAAAGAAACCAGCGCCCCCCGACCAAACTCCGCCACCGGCATACATTATATTGCCATTAAGGGTAACATTGGCATTATTTGCACAAGAACTTAAATCTGACCCGGCATTAACAATTGGAGAAGGAGCTATGGAAACCACCATAATATCCTGCACTGCAATACAAGTTCCATTGCCTGTAGATGTTAGTGTAAGGTTAACTGTTCCAACTGCAAGCTCTGTAATACTTGGGGTATAAATTGCATTTAGGGTTGTATTGTTCGGACTGTATGTTCCTGTTCCTCCAGACCAAATTCCGCCACCTGCAATAGTAACTGAACCATTAAGAGTAACAGAGGAGTTATTGGCACAAACTGCCTGATCTGATCCTGCATTAACGGTTGGTGCCTCGGTAAATGTAATGGTAATATCATCTGTAACAGAATTGCATTGCCCATTTCCGGTTGAAGTTAATGTAAGATTAACAAAACCATTGGCAATTTCAGTGGCTGAAGGCATATAAACAGCATTCAGGGTGTTTGCATTTGGGCTAAAAATTCCCAATCCGCCTGTCCACTGTCCCCCTGTTGCTATGCTAACAGAACCGGCAAGTGTAATGGCAGGGTTATTTGCGCATTTTACCTGATCGGTACCTGCATTTACAATCGGGGCAGGATTAATTGTAATTGTCATATTATCTGAAACCGGCAAACAATTTCCATTGCCGGTTGAAGTCAAGGTAAGAGTCACGGTACCAGCAGCAATTTCGGTTGCATGTGGTGTATAAGTGGCATTAAGGGCGGTATTGCTAGGACTGAAAATACCCAATCCTCCGGTCCAAACCCCACCACCAGCATTTAATACAGATCCCGTAAGAACAACAGAAGGGTTGTTGACACATGAATTCATATTTGCACCTGCAGTAACAATAGGTGATGGATTGATGGTAATGGTCATACCATCTGTAACGGGTAAGCAAGTTCCATTTCCGGTTGTTGTCAAGGTAAGATTTACAATACCTGTTGCAATTTCAGCTGCACTGGGTGTATATACTGCATTCATGGTGGTATTGTTGGGCGAATATGTTCCCAATCCTCCTGACCAAACGGCACCTGTGGAAATGGAATAAGATCCGTTCAAAAGAGTTCCCGAGTTGTTTGCGCAGACTGTTTGATTGACATCTGCATTAACGGTGGGGCCTCCAGTGAAATTATATGTAACCACATCACTAACAGCATTACAGGTTCCGTTACCTGTTGAAGTTAGAGTTAGCGTTACAAAGCCGGAGGCAATTTCAGTCAGAGTAGGTGTATAGGTGCCATGCAAATCGGTGTTATCAGAATACAATCCCAAACCACCCGACCAAACGCCACCAGTTGCTCCGGAAACACTTCCGTTTAATGTAATTACAGCATTGTTAGCACAATAAGAAGTTGTTGCTCCGGCTTCAGTCACCGGTGACGGGGTAAAATTGATCACCATATCATTGCTGACCGCAAGGCAATTTCCAATGCCGGTAGTGGTTAAAACAAGAGTAACACTTCCTGAGGATATTTCGGCTGGAGAAGGAGAATAAATTATACTCAGCGCATTGCTGCCTGGATTATATGATCCCGAACCGCCAGTCCACTGACCTCCGGTAGCATTGGTAACAACCCCGTTCAAGGTAACATTTGCATTGTTTGCACAAACAGTCTGGTCGATACCTGCATTAGAGGTTGGCGCAGGAGTAAAAGTTATTTCAACCTGATCAGTTTCTGGATTACACAAGCCATTGCCTGTTGTGGTTAATGTTAGAGTTAATGTTCCAGCTGCCAATTCAGCAGATGTAGGAGTATAATTTGCATTTAAAGAATTAGCACTGGGAGCAAAAGTACCAGCTCCACCTGACCAGGTACCACCAAAGGATCCTGTAACAGAACCTGAAAGAGCCGTCACAGCATTATTGGCACATTTTGTTTGATCAGGACCTGCATCAGCAGTGGGTGAGTTTGTATAAGTAATGGTCATCTGGTCAGTAACAGCAATACAAGTACCATTTCCTGTTGATGTTAAGGTGAGAGTAACAAACCCGGTTGCCAGTTCGCCTGCAGTTGGTGTGTATGTAGCATTCAATGTATTGGCGTTAGGCGTATATACTCCGGTTCCTCCTGTCCATGTACCTCCGGTTGCAACTGTAATTGCACCTGCAAGAGTGGCAACATTATTATTTTTACATTTAATCTGGTCAGTTCCTGCATTAACAGTCGGTGAAGGAGTATATGTGATAACCATATCATCAGAAACAGCCAGACATGTTCCAGCGCCAGTGGTTGTAAGTGTCAAAGTAACCGATCCGGCAGAAATTTCACCAGCAGTAGGAGTATAAGTAGCATTTAAAGCATTAACATTGGGTGAAAAAGTACCACTGCCTCCAGTCCAAACACCCCCTGTTGCAACGGTTATTGCTCCGCTTAAAGTGATGGTAGGATTATTAGAACAGATGGATCTGTTTAATCCGGCATTAACAGTAGGTGTCGGGGTAATGGTAATGATCATTTGATCTGTAACCGCATTACATAATCCGTTTCCTGTGGTACTTAGTGTAAGTGTAACTGTTCCGGCAGTAATTTCCGCTGCTGACGGAGTATAACTGGCATTTAATGTACTGGCATTGGGTAAAAAAGTACCGGTTCCACCAGACCAGGTTCCGCCTGTTGCTCCTGTTATTGCTCCAGCTAAAGTTGTAACCGCATTGTTTCCGCATTTTGTTTGATCCGGACCTGCGTTGGCAGTTGGTGAGTCGGTAAATGTAATGGTCATCTGATCGGTGACTGCATTACAAGTACCATTTCCTGTAGTTGTCAGAGTTAATGTTACAAATCCTGCAGCAAGTTCACCTGCAGTAGGTGTATAGCTGGCATTTAAAGTTGTGTTATTGGGTGTAAACACACCTGTTCCACCTGACCAGGATCCACCTGTGGCAACAGTTATCCCTCCGGCAAGTGTAGTTACAGCATTATTTTTACATTTTACCTGATCGGGACCAGCATTAGCTGTTGGTGAAGCTGTGTAAGTTATAATCATGTTGTCAGCAACAGCATTACAGGTGCCTATCCCTGTTGTTGTAAGAGTCAGGTTTACTGATCCTGTAGAAATTTCACCTGCAGTTGGAGTATAAGTTGCATTTAAAGTATTGGGGTTTGGAGAAAATGTTCCACCACCACCTGTCCATGTTCCTCCGGTTGCAACAGTTACAGAACCGTTAAGAGTTATTGTCGGATTGTTTGAACAAATTGATCTATCAACACCAGCATTGGCAGTTGGTGAAGGTGTAAAAGTAATTGTCATTTGATCGGTCACAGCTGTACATAGTCCATTCCCTGTAGTTGTCAGGGTTAGGGTAACAAAACCAGCTGTCCTTTCGGCAGCAGTAGGTGAATAAACAGCGTTTAATGTTGTTGCTCCCGGCGCATAAGTTCCGGCACCACCTGACCATGTTCCGCCTGTCGCTCCGGTTACAGAGCCAGCCAAAGTAGTTGCTGCATTATTTGAACATTTTACCTGGTCGGGGCCAGCATTTGCAGTGGGTGAATCGGTAAAAGTGATGGTCATCTGGTCGGTAACTGCATTACAAGTTCCGTTGCCTGTTGTAGTAAGCGTGAGTGTCACAAATCCAGCCGCAAGTTCCCCTGCTGTAGGAGTATAGGCAGCATTTAATGTGCTGCTGTTTGGCGAATAAGTGCCAATACCACCTGTCCATGTTCCTCCGGTTGCAACAGTTACTCCACCGGCGAGTGTTGTAACGCTGTTGTTTTTACATTTCACCTGATCGGGGCCTGCGTTGGCTGTTGGGGATGCAGTATATGTAATTATCATGTTGTCGGATACGGCATTACAAGTCCCATTGCCTGTTGAAGTAAGAGTCAGGTTTACCGATCCTGTTGAAATTTCTCCAGCTGTTGGGGTATAGGAAGCATTTAAAGTATTGGGGTTGGGAGAGAAAGTTCCACCACCGCCTGACCATGTTCCTCCAGTGGCAACTGTTACTGATCCGTTAAGGGTAATGGTCGGGTTATTTGAGCAAATTGATCTGTCAACTCCTGCGTTAACTGTTGGTGAAGGAGTGAAAGTAATTGTCATTTGATCGGTTACAGCATTACAAAGTCCGTTTCCTGTAGTAGTTAAAGTCAGATTTACAAAACCGGCAGTCCTTTCGGCAGCAGTAGGCGTATAAACAGCATTAAGTGTTGTGGCACCAGGAGCGTAAGTTCCAGCACCACCCGACCATGTTCCACCTGTCACTCCGGTTACAGAACCGGCCAATGTTGTAGCAGCATTGTTTGAACACTTAACCTGGTCGGGTCCTGCATTTGCTGTTGGCGAATCAGTAAAAGTTATGGTCATTTGGTCGGTAACTGCCAAACAATCTCCGTTCCCGGTTGTTGTAAGTGTAAGAGTAACAAAACCTGCAGCCAGCTCACCGGCGGTTGGAGTGTATGAAGCACCAAGTGTTGTATTATTGGGAGAATACACACCTGTACCGCCTGACCATACACCTCCTGTTGCAATTGTTACAGAGCCGGCCAATGTAGTCACACTGTTGTTTTTACATTTCACCTGATCGGGACCTGCATTGGCGGTCGGAGCTGCAGTAATAGTAACATGAATAACATCTGAAACGGAAGTACAGTTGCCATTTCCGGTTGTTGTAAGTGTAAGGTTAATACTTCCAGCGCTTATTTCACCGGGCGATGGGGTATAAGTTGTTGACAGTGCATTGCTTCCGGGGAAATAGGAACCAGTACCTCCGGTCCATGAACCTCCGGTGGCAATAGTAACTGCTCCATTCAAATCAACATTCGGATCGTTTGCACAAACAGTAACATCCGGACCAGCGTTGGCGGTTGGCGCATCGGTATAGGTAATTGTAATATTGTCTGAAACGGGGTTACAGGTTCCATTCAAAATGGAAGTCAACGTAAGGGTAACCGTTCCGGCAGTAAGTTCACCTGCTGTTGGTACATAGGTAGCATTTAAAGTTGTGTTGTTGGGTACAAATGATCCTCCCCCGCCCGACCATTGGGCACCACCGGCGATAGTTACATGGCCGTTAAGTGTATAATTCGGATTGTTTCGGCACACTGAAGCATCAGCTCCCGCTGAAATCCACGGGGCGTCGGTAATGGTGATGGTCATTTGATCGGTAACAGGAAAACAGTTGCTAGTCGAAGTCAGTGTTAAAGTAACAGTACCGGCAATAGTGTCCAATGTTCCGGGAACATAAGTGGCATTCAAATCGGTAGCTGACGGAGTAAAAGTCCCTGTTCCGCTAGTTGTCCAGATACCAGAAATGGCTCCACCTGTAACACTTCCGGTCAGATTGGCTGTAGTATTTCCGCAAATTGTCTGGTCGGGACCGGCATTTACAATAATTGCTGCAGAAAACTCAGAAAAGAAACCATATCGGCATCCTGTTGTTGCAGCGCCATTGATTATTCCAAGTCCAAAAACATCAGTGGAATTGGTTAGGCGCATGTTTACGCCCTGAGGAACTTCAAGAAGTGTAAATTGTTTACCGTAAGTTGATAACCACTCTCCTCCTGTTCCGGGCACCACAGCAAAATCAGTTGCCTGGATAACCAAGGGGTTACTGCCTCCCTGAAGGTTGAAATTACCCTCATTACCTGCTCGCACCATAATATTCAGATAAAATGCTTCTGTTGTAGATCTGACAAAACTTACCGTTTCTGATCCGGCACAATTAAGCGGGGGCAAAAGCGCTGAACCCAGCTCACAGCCAAAACCCGTTACCTGCGTGCAATAAACTGGTTTGTCGGTGTGAATATAATATCTGTTCAAAGTAATATTGTCCTGAAAGTATGTTTGTCCGGCAAAAAGAGTGGCAACCGGAGTAGCAGCACCATTGACATATACATTCGTACCATTTTGAGTAGCGAGAATAAAGAAACTTTCACCGGCAGTGGCATTTAATTGTCCTTTAATAATCACATAATCAGTTCCGACAATATTAACCGGAACAATCTGGTCGCCGATCAGGTCATAACAAGTTTGTCCTGCATGTCTTTTGGAATCTTCTTTAACAGTAACTGCAATGGGCTTATCCGAAAGAATAACAGCTCCGGCAGGCTGGGTATTGGGATTCTGGTAGTTTGCACCAGACCAACCGGCGGAATAAGTCTGGCCACGCTGAAGAGTTATCGAAAAAGGAATATTGGCTGCATGGCCATCCAAAGCTGTGTGTGAAAAAATCTGAACAGTAGTGGCATCCTCAGTTGCAACAATATCAAAGGTTGATAATGCAATTGGAGTCAGCGCTGTTTGATTATAAAGCGTATTGGCTGTCATACTGTTAAGAGTAATCGGAACATAAAATTCCGTACCTAATGAATTGGCTCCTTTTAATGCGAAAATTTCATTATTGTTGCTGTTATTTACTTCATAATAAGCCGTAATTTCCACATCAGACTGTATCAGCAAACCTTTGTCAAGGATGGCATTGGTTGGTGTATTTTCAATCAATGCCTTATAATTATTGGGCGCAGCATCCAAAACCAGACTATATGTACCATTTGCAGGAATCACTATAGGGTTTGGAGTTATGACAAAAGCTGCATTCCTTGGCTGTGTAACCGTCACAGTTGCATTAGAAGTCGAGGAAGTATTTGTGAACCTCAGGGTAGGACCCACATCATTGTGGCCTGATGTAACTTCTGGTGCGGCGAACCAAAATGTCGTTCCGGTCTGTGACATAACCTGGTATGTGAAAAACGGAATCAATACGGCAAGGAGTAACAGTTTTTTCATAATATCTTGTTTTGGCCTTTTTAAACGGGTTTAGAACTTTATACGGATGCAGATGCACTTAGTTTCAGACAATTATACTATTTAATAAATACTGTTAAAAAATGACCAATCAGTATTTTTAAGTCATAAACATCTGATAATTCATGACGTATTTTTACATCATGCTTTTTTGTAGTGTATTTTTACTTTTTTATATGACCAACAATGATTTTTTTTGATAAAATAAAATATTTGATAAAATTAACAACGAAAAGTTAATTTTTTACCTGTTTTTTTCGTTATCAGAATATATCATGGTTTATCTTTGTATAGAAATGATGAAAAAAATAATTCTATTTAATTTTGTTATGTTGCTGAGTTCAGTTTTGTTTTCACAGGAAACAAGAACTGACAGTTTGATTTCCAATGACCCCTGTGTTATTGACAAAAACCTGTTCAAATGCAGACTAAACAATGACAGTGTATACAGAAGTATGATCATTGACAGTTCCCTGATTTTATCTAAATGTCACGAAATGTCACAGGTAATTTTTTGGCGATCAATAATGAACCTGCATGAAGACTCTGCAATAATGAATGAAAAGGATAGCCGGTTTATCATGGACAAAATTCCAATTTCATTTTTCAAACAGTTATCAGATTCGGCGAAAGAAAATTACAAGGACAGTTTGAGAATGACTTATGGGTTTCCTGACACATCAAGGGTTCTTTTCTCAACCGGAAAAAAGTTTTTTTACAAATTTGAAAACCTGCTGCCCTCCATCGATACAAGCATAGCAATTTTTACAGAAAACGGTGTTGATCCCTGGTACGCGCAATCTATTTTGCTGATTGAAAGTCCGGCCAAACTGCAAAAATCCACCGCCGGTGCCTACGGACCTTTTCAGCTCATGAAAGGTGTTGCAAAAAAATACGGTTTGGTGGTAAATGGCTACGTCGATGAAAGAAGGGACTTAAAAAGATCGGCTTACGCAGCTTCTCAACTTATAAAAAGGATTTGCATTCCATCTGCAAGAACAATGATGGATACTCTGGGAATCACATATAACGAATGCGACATATGGTTCAGATTGCTGGTAATGCATGTTTATCATGCGGGTGCAGGCAATGTGAAAGCGGCTCTCGAAGTAATAAAACCAACCTCAGGGGGACTTGATCTTATCAAGCAATTATGGATAACCGATGCGGCCAAATTTAAAAATTCATCTCAAAATTATTCGCAAGTTATTTTAGCGGCTCAGTTTGAGTTTATTTCAATGGTTGTGGAGGAATACCAATCACAAATCCTTGAAAAAGAAGAAAATATTATGCCCCAAAAATAATTGCTTATCAGCAGATTAATAAATAACTATTTTTTCAGAATACACTTCATTTTTTCCCTTAATAACCACCAGATAAGTTCCGGGAACACAGTTTAAAGTAATTTCTATTTTATTTTCTTCCGTAACATCCATACTTTTTTCCCGGTAAACCATTTTTCCATGAGCATCATATATTTCAATAAGCTTATCTGCAATATTGACATTTATTAATTCCAGGGTAAAACGGTTATCGGCTGGATTTGGATAAATTATTATGTTTCCGGATGTTTCCTCAGTAGTATTTTCAAATTTCAATACTTGATCTTCCTCAATAAAATCCTCCGGTACAACAGCGTTTGGATCTTCACTTATTTCAGCATTCTCAATAAATAACCCATTTTCAAACAATATTGGCAGATCAACTGGCAAACTGATTTCGGGCTCCGAAACAACCTCACATGGAGGAGTATTTTTATGCTTCAAAAAAATAAGCAGAGGTTCTCTCAGGTAACTGGCAATATAATAACCCTCTGAGGGAGTACCATACCATGAATCATAATTGATTTCCAGAGGAACTTCATTTTGCAACAATTTGCCCGACGAATCAATAACTGAAACTGAATAGGAACCATGGTTACCATCTATTTCCATTATGAAAATTCCATTTTCATCACTCTTTGTTTCCCTGATGGTTTTGACTTGCGGTGTATTTAACAATACTGTTGCATTCGGGACTGTTTCAAGACATTCTTCTGTTTTAATCTGACCTGAAATAAAATAGTTTCTTTCAAAATAAACACCATACTGGGCAGCAATTTTATTTGAAAAACCAAGAAATATTCCAAGGGTTCCCAAAATATAACCAAGAATTCGATAATGAGTTTTCATAGGATTGTTTTTCCTAATAATGCACTATCAGGAAAAAATGTTGCCTGAACTTACATTCTTTTTTTAACCAGCTCCCATGAATGAGTAATCAAAAAGCTTTCATCCATATTGGATACCATTTCCTTGAATTTTTTGAAGGGAACTGCAAAAGTAAGCAGGTTTTCCTCAACATAAGGCCGGGCTGATATATCAAACATGCCAATTACGGCTCTTTGTCTTTTATTCGCAATTTCCAGATAAGGATAATGAATGATCGAACTGCATCCTGCACCAAAGGGTGTAATTGTGGAATTTGGTTCAGACTGATCAAAGTTTGCCAGGGTAAACAATGCTGAAATAATATCGGGGCGTGCAAAGAAAATAATCACTTCGGGATGGTCGCTTTCATTAAGTTTATCCCATCTTTTGAATACAATATGTTTCTTTTTTATTTCTGCATCCTGATGATGTTTCAGAAATTCCTTAACAAGTTTCGGCGATTTAATATACCGTTCACCTTCAATTTTACTGTTACCACAACTTAAAAAATACTCGAAACCGGGTCTGACTTCATTTGAAAAACCAATATAGCGCTTTGCACCTGCACAACCCAAACTATCTTCATTATAATAAATTGATCTGCCATTCCTCACTTTTTTAAGCTCTGCAATTATGCAAGCATGCCCCCTTGCTTTTAAACCTGCCAGTGCACCACCTGTTTGGTCACTATAATAAAAAGTGATGGGCAGTTCTGCATTTTTAAAATATTTTTTCCATTTAATCTGGAAAATTTCCTTAAGGTTCAGGTTCATAACTAAACTTTTTATAAAAATAACATCTATTCGGCAAAATACATTATAATGAAGAGTTTTTTTTATTTTTGACTTATCTTTGATTGATTAAATTCTAAAAAAATTGGATAAAATTCAAAAATCAAGTATAAACACCATCAGGAAAAAACTTGAAAACTCAGTTAAAATACTGATAACTACTCACTCAAATCCCGATGGTGATGCGATCGGATCTGCTCTGGGACTTTCTCTGTGCCTGGAAAATGCCGGGTATAATGTTGTAACCATGACGCCCAATGATTACCCTGAATTTTTGCAATGGCTTCCCGGGAATGACAAAGTTGTCAGGTACACCTCAAATACGCGCAAGGCAAAGGAAATTATTGATTCATGCGACCTGATTTTCGCCTTGGATTTTAACCAACCCGACCGCCTGGCTAAAATGGAAAAACCTGTGACTGCTTCTTCGGCATTTAAAATCCTCATTGATCACCACCCCTACCCCTATGACTTTACTGATGTTACCATCTCTGATATTTCAGTTAGCTCAACCGCTGAAAAAGTATATCAGTTTATTGTTGAAAGCGGACTAAAAAAATTCATCAACAAATCCGTTGCAGAATGTTTGTTTACGGGTGTTATGACTGATACAGGGGCATTTAATTTTAATTCATCCGGACCAGAAACCTATGCGATGGTTGGAGAATTGCTGTCTTTGAAAATTGACAAAGATGCTGTCTTTGACAAAGTTTACAATAACTATTCGGCTGACAGAATGCGGTTAATGGGCTATTGCCTTGAAAGCAAAATGAAAGTCTTTCCCGATTTGAAAACTGCCTATATTAGTATTACCGCAGAAGAGCTAAAAAGATTTAACTATCAACCGGGTGACACCGAGGGCTTTGTTAACCTGCCACTTTCAATAAAAGGAATTGTCTTTGCAGTTTTGTTTATCGAAAAAAGCGACCATATCAAGGTTTCATTCCGATCTAAGGGAACTTTTGCAGTAAATGAAATTGCCAGGCAACATTTTTCAGGGGGCGGACATTTAAATGCTGCAGGGGGTGAAATAAAAAAGGATCTTAATGCAACACTTCGTTTATTTGAGGAATTACTGCCCCGCTACATTAAAAATGAATAATATGGCTAAAGCATTATTTATATTATCTGTTGTTTTATTAATCCTGACTAGCTGCCAGGAAGAAAAAAATAAAAACAAGGATTTGATGACCGAAACAGAAAAAAAGGAAACTAAGGAAACAATCATCCAAACCAACAAACATCTCGTAAAGGAATATGCGCAAAAAATAAAGGCTTATTCTAAAAGACGAGGATGGAATCTTACCGAGTCTGAAACCGGCTTATTTTACGAAATAATTAAAAAAGGTGATGGCATCAAAGCCGAAGCCGGAATGGTCATTACTCTGAATTACAAACTATCTCTGCTCGACGGACAATTATGCTACTCCTCGGATTCACTGGGACCAAAAAAATTTAAAATTGGGATGGGTGGTGTGGAACCCGGACTGGAGGAAGGGGTTTTGCTGCTGAAAGAAGGTGACAAAGCCAGGTTTATCATGCCCCCTTATATGGCCTGGGGAGTTTTGGGCGATGACAAAAAAATTCCTCCGTTTTCAATCATTGTTTATTATGTTGAAGTTTTAAAACTGTCTGATGCCTTTTAAATTTCATTACCGGCTGCTGTTTTTTTTTCTGTTGGTGCTTATTTCGTGCGCAACAGATGATTATGCCGACTTTTCCATAACCAAAACCGGTATTAAATACAAGCTTGTAACCCTTGGTCCGGCCGACAGCGAAAGCCCGGCTCCCGGAGATTATATCACTGTTGATCTGGCTTATAAGACATTAAATGACTCTCTGTTTTTTAAAGGCATAAGAAAATTTAAACTTACCGGCCCTTCATTTCCCGGAGAAATAGATGAGTGCTTTATGCTCATGCACACCGGCGATTCGGCTGTCTTCATTATCAATGCATATAATTTCTTTACAAAAACCGTTGAGGCACCTGTCCCCGGATTTCTGAAAAAAGATAATAAAATGAAAGTGGAAGTCCTTCTGAGAAAAATCCAGAAAAATAAAGACTTTGAAAAAGAAAAGACTGAATTTATGAGCTGGATCAAAGATTTTAAGGACTATGAAAAAGTACTTCTTTCCCATTATGTTGATGATAATGTCATTGGAGTGAAACCTGTTTCAACCGGATTATATAAAAATATTCTGGTTAAGGGAAACGGGGTTGAAATTGAACGCGGAGATACAATCATTTGCCATTATGAAGGAAAATTTTTAAGCGGGAAATTTTTTGACTCAACCCGCAAAAGAAAAATGCCCTTTGAATTTGTTTATGGTCAGGAAATGCAGGTAATTAAAGGATTAGAAGAAGCCATTGGTGAAATGAGCGAGGGAGAAAAAACAGTTTTTATTATACCATCCGAAAAGGGTTTCGGTAAAGAGGGATCCACTGCCGGAGTAATTCCTCCATATACTTCACTTATTTTTGAGGTTGAAATAATTTCTGTGAAAAAAGCCAGGAAACCAAATTCTGTTATTCCTTAAACCTGAAATTTACCGGAACCCTGAACTCGAAATTTTTATCCCGGTTTTTTTCAACCCCTTCCACCTCCCATTTTGGCATTTCCTTAATGAGTCGAAGTGCTTCGGCGTTAAAAACCACGTTATCGCTGCGGGTAATCTCAGGGTTAACCACATTTCCCTCAGGGGTAACCTCGAATTTCACGTGGGCTGTGCCTTCCAGACTGTCTTTTTTAGCCTCTTCGGGATATTTTACATTGTTTTTCAGGTATTTATGCAAAGCATCATTGCCTCCCGGAAATTTTGGTTCTGCTTCTTTTTTTAAATTTGCTCTTGGAGCATCAAAAGTTTTTGGATTTGCTTGTATGTTCTTTTCGGGATATGGTTTTGTGATATTATCTGAACCTACAGATTTTTCAGGAGATTCATCATGAATTCCAGTTCCTACAATAGCATTATTTTTTTGTAAAACCTCCGTGATTTTAATATTTTTCATCCTGATTGAGTAATCAAGTGCAGTTCTTCCCTTATAATCAGCAGCATTAACATCACATTTGTTTTCAATGAGGTAATTGACCACTTTCATATTTCCAATTAAAGCGGCAATCATAATCGGAGTCCGGCCATACTGATCGGGAGCATTAATATCAGCACCGGCAACCAGACAATCGTATATTTTATTCACATCACCCTGCCTCACCACCTGATGTATATCCTGGGCTGAGAGTGAAAATGAGAATATCAGAACTGTTAATAGGGTAAATGTTGTTTTCATGTTTTCAGTGTTTTAAATCAGTTAATTTATGCAAAAATCATACCAAGTATAAGGGTTGTAATATCAAAAAAAAATCTACAAGAAATTTCTCTGTCTTTTGGCTTCAAAAATCACAATAGCAGCTGAAACGGAAACATTCATTGAGTCGGCTGCACCACACATTGGGATGATGATATTGGCATCTGCCTCATTAGTCCATATTTCAGTCAATCCCTTATCTTCTGTACCCATAACTATGGCCGATGGTTTAGTAAAATCCATTTCATGATAAGGTTTGGCTGCTTTCAGATGGGTACAAAAGATCCTTACATTATTGGACTTGAGCCATTGTATTCCATCATCCGAAGAACAAACAACCGAAGGAACGGTAAAAACACAGCCCAGTGATGCACGAATTGCATTTGGGTTGTAAATATCTGCTTTGGGATCACAAATCATTACCGCGTCAATGCCTGCTGCATCTGCCGTTCTGAAAATGGCACCAATGTTTCCGGGTTTTTCAACTCCTTCGACCACAAGCACCAAAGGGTTTTCCTTAAATTTTATCATACCGGCTTTGTGTGTTTTAGGTTTTGCCAAAACAACCAGTCCGCCCTGATTCTCCCTGTATGCAATGCGCGAATACACATCGCTGCTAACTTTAAAAACCATTCCAGGAAGTGATTTGCCAAAAAAATCTTTTAACTTTTCTTCCGGAAAAATTTCATCATTAAAATACACTGAATCAAATATATAATCTGACAATACCGCCTTTTCTATTTCCTTTAGACCTTCAATAATAAAAACCCCCTGATTAATTCTTTCGCTGTGTTTTTGCAGATGAATAATATTTTTTATCCTGAGATTTTGCTTGCTGGTAATGGTTTCAAAAATCATAAACAGTCAATTAAATGATTTTATAGTTTTCATCTTTTTTTTCTGAGGGACGAAAAAACCTGTCCGAAGGCCTGTAATTCAAACTCACAACATTTCCTTTTACCGGATGGTTAAATTCCATTTTGTAAGCCGCCAGCCTTACCTGTCTTCGAAATGTTCCGTCAGCTCCGTATTTTCGGTCGCCGGTAATCGGACAGCCAATCTGAGCAAAATGTACTCTGATCTGATTTTTTCTGCCCGTTTTCAACTCTGCCTCAACAAGAAAATACCTTCCTTCCTGTCGGATGAAAGAGTAATCGGTATGTGCAAATTTACTTCCCTCAACTTCCTTTTTGTAGGATATTACTTTCTGCGACGAAGTATCTTTTATCCAACTTTCGATAACTCCTGTGGGAGGATCTGGTTTTTTTTCGGTCAGGGCCAGATATTTTTTTGTTACAGATTGCCAGTTTTCCTTAACCAACTCCTGAATTTCCTCTGATTTGGCAAAAAGAATAAGTCCTTCAACCTCCCTGTCGAGGCGGTGAATTACCCAAAGCCGTAATTTTTTCTCATCCCTTTCGGCCAGATAATTTTCGAGAAATTTATGGTAGTTGTTGTTTGTTTTATCATCCCAACTGCCACAGGAAAGGATTCCTGCAGGTTTTAACCCGGCAAGAAGGTATTCATCCTCATAATAAATAACAGCAGCGTCTTTTTTGGTGGGAAGCACCTTTTTTTCTTTGTTTGTTTCGGCCGGAATGATTTCGAGCAAAGTTCCGGCAAGAATTTCGGTATTGGGGTGTTTATCTATTCTCTCTCCGTTTGCTGAAAAAACAGAGTGGACAAGAATTTGTTTGGCTTTTTGCCTTGACACACCATGATAAGCCATCATGACAGCGTCGAGCAGAGTCGAATTTATTTTTACAGTATATTTCATTTTTTCATCAGTCTTTAAATCTGACATAAACACCAAGCGGCAAATCAATACCTGTTTTGGAACTCAGAAATGATTCGCCAAATTCCCTGTTTGCACACTGAAAATATGATTCGACCAGATTGTTTGCAATTAAAGGTGAATATCCAAGAGAGTATAGATTCAAAACCAGAAATCTGTCTTTTGCAGATAAAATTTTTGAGCAGGCATCGAGCACATCGTTTATTCCTTCATCCAGAATCCATCTTTCACCATTCGGACCTCTTCCGTAGGCGGGGGGATCCAGAATAATTCCATTATATATTTTACCCCTTTTTTCCTCGCGTCTCAAAAATTTCAAAGCATCATCCACAATCCACCTGATATCGTTTAAGCCGCTTAATGTCATATTCTCCTTTCCCCAGTTCACAATCTGTTTAACTGCATCCAGATGCGTAACATCAGCCCCTGCAGCCTTAGCGACCAAAGAAGCACCTCCGGTGTACGCAAATGCATTCAGTACTTTGGGAGATTGCACCTCTGAACTTTTAACTGCATTATATATAAATGTCCAGTTTGAAAGCTGTTCCGGAAAAATACCAACATGACCAAAAGTAGTTAATGACAATTTCATTTTAAAGTCACCTTTGGGCAGCGGACAGGAAATAGTCCAGTTTTCGGGCATTTTTTTGTAAAAACTCCACCCTCCATTTCCAGGATCGCCCGACCGGTAAGAATTTTTTTGAGCTTCACGTTTATAATGTGCGTGTGCAATATTTTTCCATTCTTTTTCGTCCATTCTTTTTTTCCAGATAGCCTGGGACTCCGGGCGAATCAGAAAATACTGACCAAAACGTTCGAGCTTTTCAAAATTACCACAATCAACTAATTCGTAATCAGGTATTTGATTTATTTCGGGCTTCATTATTAATATTGGTGTTCAGGTTAATTGGTGACAAATTTAGCGAAAGTGCAGTAATAATGTCAATAATTTACCAATTTACTGTCACAAAAACTTAAAAAACAAATAAATCAGTGTTCTGATATCTTGAGAATTTTTGTTTTAACCGGCATTTTTCCAATTTTAATTATCAATGCCAGCATATTTGCCTCTTCCTTGCTAAAATTTCCGGAAATCATTGAATTTCCATTGGTAATCTCACTTTGAACCATTGGAAATGAATATACTTTGTCATCAAGTACAATTGCGATGGATTTTCCAATATTTTGCCTTGTTAAATACTCCCAGTCAGAAGCTCCCTTTGAAGTCATTTCCATATACACTGCAACAGTGCCCATATCTTCATTTAATTCAGCAAAAGCATTAGAGATGACACTTCCCTCAATCGGAGCTTCATTTCCCATTCTTTTTTTGATTGCGATAAGTTGAAAATACTTTCCTTCTTCATCAAAAGTATTTGCAGTCCACAAAAATTTTATTTTTGCCGGGAGAATACTTCTGCAACCCGATTTGCTTAAATGCTGCATTATAATAGTTGTATCTTTGCCTGTTGCATATCCTACTACAGGTCCTTCACCAAGTTGGTTATTCCTGTCTACCCAGGGAGTCAGAACAGAAAATAAAGGGTTGTTTCTGGCAAACTCTTCAAAACTCTCTGAATTTGCAGTATCAATTTGCTCGACAGTATCTTCACTTCCACTTTCATTAGCCGATTTAAGAGAGTCATTTATTTCTTTTAAATAGGGAAATATTTCCATATTCTCATAGGTTTCCCAAAACTCAATTTTGCCCTTTGATTCAATAATAAAATTCATTTTTTTCGAATTCACAATTCCTTTAATCTCCAGATTGATCACTCCCGGAACATCAGTTTTTTCTATTGAATAATCCTCACAGCCATATAATTCAAGCCTTTGTCCCAAAACAGAAATTGTTTGGTCTATAACCAAGTCAGTTTGAGTTTTAAGAAAATTCAAAACCTCAGTTTCACTAACATTACGATCCGTATCAAAAGGCATTTGGTATGAGTAAAAACTGACTGCCATATTCTTTTCTCCCTCAACACCATCCCATTCATTCTTAAGTAATTCAAAAAAGTCATCTCCTTTCGCAATTTTAGTTTCCACACTATCCATTACCATTTTAAAAAGAGAATCAGATTGGTTAACTGTGAAAGATTTAATCACATCGGTCAGGGATATTTTAATAGTGATGGAAAGATCCACTTTCTTTTCATCCGATTGAAAAAAACTACAGGAACTAACCAGTAAATTAATACAAAGAATAAGAATAAATCCAAAAACAAGCAATAACTTCCTCATGGTTAATTATTTAATAAAATAAACAATTAGGTTATATAATATGAAATTATGAATCTACCTTCTTTTCTTCCTGGTTTTTTTGGGTGCTCCGAATTTTTTCTTAAAGTCTTCAGCAAAATACTTTTTAAATCCGAAAGTCATGGTAATAAATGTAGGCATGGAACTATCAAGATCAACGGTGTAAGAACCCATATTGGCATTTGTAGCAGCTACATTTATTGCCGGAAACCCATAAACCGCCATTTCTCCAAAACGACGTTCAAAGCCCATACCCAAACCTATAAAGTATGAAATATAAGAATCAGTCATATTTGATGGGCCATCATATTTGTTGTGATTAAATTCAGTAACAGTACGCACAACATTGGTAATGTTAAAATTCACATCTGCATACCAATATAAAAACCATTTATCTCTGGTATCTTTTTTTATTGGCTTTTTAAAAGAAAGCCTGATATCCTTTGGCTTTATCTGATAACTCACATAGGTAGTAGCCGGCCTGGTATCTTCTGACAATGGCCATAAATCAACTTCCTGTGAAAACGAAAAAGGTATTACATAGGTAAAACTGCCTCCGATCAGCTCCTTTGGCTTGAGGTGCTCATAGCCTATTGTAAAGCCCGGTGATCCGTTTTGGATTCCACCCAAATATAAGTGCACATCAAGATTCGTAAACATTGACTGTGACCTTGCATTAAAAAGAAAAAATTGCAAAAAGACGGATAATAAAATAATTCTCTTCATTTTCTCAAAAAATATTAAACAGACTTTCAAAAATAACTATTTTATTGGTATTTCAAAGCATTTTTACTTTCAACATTAATCAAAAAAAACGGTTTTTAGAATTTTAACGGAAACAAAAACACATATTATTCAATACAAATACTTGTATTTTAAATTGTTAAATATATTACAAACAAATCCCAAGTTTAATATTCATAATCGCATTCAATAATTGATTTTTTCTTACTAATTTAGATTTCTAATTGAATAATTAAGAACATGAAAAATATTTTGATCTCTTCGCTAATTGTAATTTTCACCATCGGATGCATATTTTTTGTTTTTCAGGATAAAAAACCGCAATCATTTGCAGGAAAAAATGAACTTCCGGGTGGTCCCAATGCCATTGGCTCAGCAGAAAATCCCACTGCCCGGACCAATTGGGAGTTTACACGGTTATGCGATCCTGAAACAAATACCATCCCCCGAAACATGAGGAAACTGGAACTTGAATTTGCTAAGCATATGCCAAAAGCGACTGACTATTTCAGTAAAAACCTGACGTGGACCCGTCGTGGGCCATTTCATGTTGGCGGGCGTACCAGAGGTGCTGCAATTGATGTGGCAAATGAAAATATTTTTCTGGCAGGCGGCGTTTCGGGCGGAATGTGGCGTTCAGAAAACGGAGGTGCCAGCTGGTCAAAAACTTCAGGAAGTGCCGAAATGCATAATGTAACATGCATAGCACAGGATATTCGTGCAGGAAAAACAAACACCTGGTACATTGGTACCGGTGAAGGTTATGGGGCTTCGGCAAGTGCCACCGGAGCGTACTTTCTTGGAAACGGATTATATAAATCAACTGATAACGGACTAACATGGAGTTCAATTATTTCAACCGCATCGGGTACACCTGAAACTTTTGATTTAAATTGGGATATCGTATGGAATATCGCACTTGACCCATCAAATACCAGTGAGGATGAGATCTATGCTGCTGCCTACGGCTCAATTTACAGGTCTGCCAACGGGGGCGAAACCTGGACGACTTCTATTTCAGGAGGATCATATTATACCGATGTGGTCGCCACCTCCGATGGTACCATTTACGCAACCTTAAGCAGCGACGGAATCTATGGTGGAATCTGGCGTACAACCGACGGAGTAACCTGGACTGAAATACAACCAGAGGGATCATTTCCCTTGATTTTTGACAGATTTGTCATTGGCATAAACCCCTCTAATGAAAACGAAGTCTATTTTCTCGGGGTTACTCCGGGCTACGGACAACTTTCAAATACATGGACCGGAGAAGAAGCATGGCATAGCTTATGGAAATATACCTATGTTTCGGGCGACGGCACAGGAACCGGAGGTGTGTGGACAGATCTCTCGGCAAACATACCAAATACCGGAGCCAGTTCCTTTGACCGCTTTTATGCCCAGGGTTCCTATGACCTCGTTGTTAAAGTCAAACCGGATGAACCAAACGTTATTTTTATTGGCGGAACAAATCTTTACAGATCAACTGATGGTTTTACATCTCCCGACAACGTAAAACAGATTGGCGGCTATGAAATCGGAACCACCCTTCCCGATTTTCATGTTTACCCAAATCATCATCCCGACTTGCATTCAGTGTTTTTCCTGCCATCCGACAATGATGTTATGTTCTCAGCTTCCGACGGCGGAATCCACCGCACAAATAACTGTCTGCAGGAAACAGTGGAATGGATAAGCCTGAATAACGGTTACTATACTACTCAGATTTACACGCTTTCAGTTGACGAAGAATCTACAAATGATAAATTAATTGCCGGCTTCCAGGACAACGGAAATTATTTCACAAACTCATCCGATCCTTATGCCACCTGGACTATGCCACTGAACGGAGACGGATCATACAGTGCAATTACAAACAGCGGAAATACTTATTACCTGTCTATTCAAAATGGAAAAACTTATAAAGTCACACTTGATGAAAGTGGAATTCCCACTGCCTTTGCACGAATCGACCCGATTGGGGCATCAGGATATCAGTTTATTAACCAGTTTACTGTCGATCCCAATAATTCAAACCTCATGTATATGCCTGCCGGATGGCGCTTATACAGAAATGACAGTTTAAATTATATTCCCCTGGCCTCAAATTACGACTCCATTTCAACGGGTTGGACATATTTTTCGGATACATCCAACCAGTCGGCTACCGTATTTACAGCAGTTGCGGCATCAAAAATACCGGCAAATATTGTATATGCCGGAACCAGTCGCAAAAAATTATATAAAATTACCGATGCCAATACCGGAGACCCCGATCTTGTCGACACCTATTCTTATTCATTTCCAAATGGATATATAAACTGTATTGCCGTTGATCCCAGGGATGCCAACAAAGCAATGGTTGTATTTACAAATTACAAGGTGTACAGCGTATGGTATACAACAGACGGAGGTGAAAACTGGAGCAAAGTTGCCGGCAATCTTGAGGAAACGTCAACAGGCGGAGGAAGCGGACCATCATGCAGATGGGCATCCATATTACCCGTAGGTGATTCAACAATTTATTTTCTTGGAACAAGCACCGGTCTGTATGTAACAAATACCCTTGACAGCGCACATAATACTGTATGGTACCAGCTTGCTGAAGATTTGATCGGAAACAATGTGGTGGAAATGGTAAAAACACGTGAATCAGACGGACTGGTTGTGGTTGCTACCCATGGAAACGGAATCTTTTCAACCCATGTAACATCCTATTTTGATATTTTTGAGTCTGTTGATGAATTAAAAAATGAGTTGAGATGTAAATTTTATCCAAATCCAGCTAATAATATGGCTTTCCTTGAATTTAATGCCCGAAAACCCGGGAAATACCAACTTTCGGTGTACAATACCGAGGGCAGGGTACTTAAAACTCAGTTGGGGACAGTATTACAAGGGAACAATAAAATTGAAATCGGAACAGGAAATCTGCCAAACGGACAATATTTGTGCAAAATAGAAGTCAATAATTCCAGAACCACTGCAAAATTTATTGTCAAAAGATGATTTTTCAACATTTGCAGACTCTTCTATTATTGTTATTTTTGTAAAAAACTATTATTTGAAAAAGGTCGCAATAGTATCTGCTTTGACATTGACATTTTTTTCGTCTTGTTTCTATGACAATGAAGAAGATTTGTATCCTGTTTCACCAAACAGTTATTGCGACACTTCAGGAGTAACCTTCACAGGAACCGTTTACCCGATTATTGAAACCCATTGTAATTCCTGTCACAGCGCTGTTATGGCTCCTTCACTCGGGAAAAATATTGTACTTGACAATTACACACATATAAAGTACAATGTTGATAAAGGATCATTCAGAGGATCAATAGAATACAATCCCGAATATATCGGAATGCCTGTTGAAGGGCAACTTGATGACTGCACCATTCAGAAAATAAATTCATGGATTGAAAGGGGGGCTCCAAATGATTAAAAACATTTTTTTTGTATTTTTTCTGCTTTCCGTAACCTTTTCCCGGTCGCAGGATCTCGACTCTTTGCTTAATTCGCAGCTTGACGGTGAAACTGATTATACCGTGGCCACTTTCAAAGCCACCCGCATCATTTCATGTCACTCCATTGAAAGAATGCAGAAAGGTGATCTCGATTTCAGGATTGCCCATCGGTTTGGAGCAGTTAATACCGGTGCACATGAATTTTTCGGGCTTGACCAGTCTAACAACCAGTTGGGACTTGAATACGGTTTTTTTGACTGGCTGATGGCCGGAGTGGGCCGTGCCACTTATCAAAAAACATATAATGGCTTTTTTAAAATATCCTTCCTGAGACAGTGTAAGGGACAAAAAAACATCCCCGTTTCCGTTTCATTTTTTTCCGGATTGTATATCAATTCACTGAAATGGCAGGAATCTGACAGGGTAAACTATTTTTCTTCACGTTTGTCGTATGTGCATCAACTTTTAATTGCCCGAAAGTTTTCCCCTTCTTTTTCAGCACAATTGACACCTTCATTGTGCCACCGGAATTTTACCGGAAACAGTGAAATACCCAATGACTTTTTCGCGTTAGGTATTGGAGTACGGTATAAACTTACTGTTAGAACATCTGTTAATGTTGAATATTTCTATATTCCGGATGCCCCGCTTGCAGCTTTCGAAACCTACTGCCCGCTTTCAGTTGGGTTTGATATAGAAACAGGTGGCCACGTTTTCCAGATTCAGTTGACCAACTCAATGAATGTAACAGAAAATACTTTTCTGGGTGAAACAACAGGCCAATGGAAAAACGGAGATCTGCATCTGGGATTTAATATAACAAGGGTGTTTACCATTGGTGGAAATAAAAACAAAAAACAAGAATGAAAGGAATTTTTATTATAACTTTTTTATTGGCACTTACAGTTCAAAACCTGAGAGCACAGGAAAAATATTATACAAACACAGGTCATGTTTATTTTATCTCACGAACTGACATTTTAAACATAGAAGGAACCAATGATAAAATGATCAGTTTCATCAACATCAATACCGGCGAAATGATTTTTGGAGTAAAAATGAAAGCCTTTGAATTTAAATTACCGCTTGCTGAAGAACATTTCAATGAAAATTATGTGGAATCTGAAAAATATCCAAATGCAAAATTTAAAGGTAAAATACTTAATTTCAGTGAGGTAAATCTTAAAAAAGAAGGAAAATATGAAGTTGAAGCTGAAGGAGACCTTGAAATACATGGCGTAACGAGAAAAATTAAGGAAAAAGCCATGTTATTAGTAAAAGAAAATAAAATTGTTGCCACATGCAGTTTTTCAATTAACATCTCGGATTATAATATTAAAGTCCCAAAACTGGTTGAAGACAAAGTGGCAAAAGAAATTCCCATCGAATTGAGATTGGAATATATCCCTTATAAAAGCGAGAAATAACCTGTATCTATTTTCACAGAAACATCCGGTTGATAAACCCTGACCGATGTTAACAATTGTTAGCAGATAATTTTGTTTGAAACCGCTCTTTTTTACTACATTTACCCCCTAATTAAAAAGAGAAATAATGGAACTTTTTCTGGCTGAAAATATATCAAAGCAGTACGCAAATCACCTGGCTCTTGATCATGTAACCGTATCTGTTTCACAAGGAAGTATTTACGGCTTGCTTGGACCAAACGGTGCGGGCAAAACAACTTTAATCAGGATTATCAATCAGATTACAGCCCCTGACACCGGCAAATTATTTCTAAAAGGAAGAAAGTTGCAACCATCAGATATATCGCTCATTGGATATCTTCCCGAAGAAAGAGGTCTGTACAAAAAAATGAAGGTTGGCGAGCAAGCTGTTTACCTTGCCCAATTAAAAGATCTGCCTAAAAAAGAGGCAATCCGAAGGTTAAGAATCTGGTTTGAAAAATTTGATATTCTGCAATGGTGGGATAAAAAAGTCGAGGAACTTTCCAAAGGAATGCAACAAAAAGTACAGTTTATCATTACCATTCTCCATAAACCTGAACTCCTGATATTTGACGAACCTTTCAGCGGATTCGATCCAATTAATGCCAATTTGATTAAACAAGAAATTCTTAAACTAAAAGAAGAAGGTGCAACCATACTGTTTTCAACCCACAATATGGCAAGTGTTGAAGAATTATGTGACCACATAACGCTAATAAATAAATCAAAAACCCTTCTTCAGGGTGAAATTAATGAAATCAAACAAAAGTTTAAATCTAATGTTTTCGAGATCGGCTTTTCAGGTCAAGTCAACATGCCATTGGCAACCCTGACACCAAGCTACGAAATTATTGACCACAAAACTGGTAAAAATATCAGTTCGCTCAAATTAAAACTAAACTCAGATATAAAAACCAACGATCTTCTTTCAAACCTGATCCAGGTTGGCAACATTATATCATTCAACGAGGTTATTCCAAACATGAATGATGTATTTATCAAAGTTGTTGAAGAAACTAACGCATTAAATTAACTGACATGAACAAGATATTTCTAATTATAAAAAGGGAATACCTTACCCGCGTAAGGAAAAAGTCATTTCTCATTATGACTTTTATTGGTCCGATTTTAATGGCAGGCTTACTGATTATTCCAATGTGGCTTGAAAAAATTTCAAAAGAAGAACCGAAAACCATTGCTGTTATAGATGAAACAAAGTTCTTTAATTCATCAGTGCTTAATCCCAATGTTAATATTAAAACCGACACCATAAGTATTGTTTTTAAAGGATCAATGGATGTGCTTCCTTATGGCAATAATTTTTCTGAAGACTCGGTTAAAAACATCATGTCTTACCTCAGAAAATTCATTAATGAATTTACAGGCGATGGTCAGTTCATTATCCCCGAAAAAGCAATCAAAATAATTGACCGGCTGGAAAAATCCGTTCTTTCTGCAGGCAAATCTGGTTTGCCCGAAGACAGTCTAAGAAAAGTTGTTGCCAGCGATTATGATTTGGCATTAAACCAAATTAAAATTGATTGTATTAACGAAAAATTCTTTACCCGGGTACTCCCCGACAATGAGTACATTACTTTTATTTTTCTTGCAGATGCGAATATTGAGGAACTGAAAAAAGAAGTCAGATCAGGCGAAGGCACCTTCGACGGCATACTCCTGATTCCCAAGGAATTTTACGATGACAAATCGGGTGTTCAGATGTTTGCCCATAAGGAACTGCCAACTGGCGTTACCAGTTACATCAAATACACCCTTGAAAAGGAACTCGAAAGGGTTACCCTGGTGAGCCAGAATATTGACATCAATATGGTTAATGCAGCAAAGTGCAATATTGCCATTCCTGTTGTGCTTCTTAATGAAGAAGGCGAAGAAGGATCTCAGGCAGGTCTAAAACAAGTACTGGGCTGGCTTGCAGGATTTCTTATATATATTTTTATATTCATGTATGGTGTGCAGGTGATGCGCGGAGTAATTGAAGAAAAAACCAGCCGTATTGTGGAAATAATTGTTTCGTCTGTAAGGCCTTTCCAACTCATGATGGGCAAAATTGTCGGAATCGCTTTCGTTGGACTCACTCAGTTTTTTATGTGGGTTGTATTAACTTTCATTCTGATTAACGGATTGCAAAATTACCTGAGTGAGCCGGCTAAAATCACAACTGCCCCGCAAAAAACACAGATTGAACAGGGACTTACACAATCCGGAACAGAAACACAGCAACAACAACCACAGGCCGAAGTTTCAAACGCTGACCTTTTATCTGTTATTGATGCGGTTAGCAATATCTTGTTTGGTCAGGTAATTTTTGCTTTTGTTTTCTATTTCCTTTTCGGATACCTGCTTTATGCTGCATTGTTTGCTGCGGTTGGCTCTGCGGTTGATGCGGAAACAGATACGCAGCAATTCATGTTGCCCATCACTATTCCTATAATTTTAGCGCTGATCAGCGTTCCGGTCATCATCCAAAACCCTGAAGGCGAAGTCGCTATATGGCTTTCTATGATACCATTTACATCACCAATTGCAATGATGGCGCGCATTCCTTATGGCATTCCATGGATTCAGGTATATGCATCTATGGTTATTCTTGTTGCCACATTTATTTTTGTTACCTGGTTTTCCGCAAAAATATATAGAACCGGAATCCTGATGTACGGGAAAAAAATTACCTACAAGGAATTGTGGAAATGGCTAAAATACAAAGGCTAAAATGAAGATTGCAGTTATAGATCTTGGAACAAACACATTTAACCTTCTTGTTGCCGAACTGAACGACAACAAGGCTTTTGACATAGTATTCAGACATAAAATACCAGTAAAACTGGGACAGGGCGGAATCAACCAGGGACTTCTGATGCCTGATGCAATCGAAAGGGGCATCAATGCCATTGAAGAACATCTTGCTTTTTTAAAAAAATATCATCCTGATAAACTTTTTGCCTATGCCACATCTGCCATTCGCAGTGCCAGCAATAAAGATTTGTTTATTAGTGAACTGTTTGAACGGTTCAATCTGAATGTAACACTCATCAGCGGCGATGAAGAAGCTGAACTCATATACCATGGTGTCAGGAACGCCGTAAAACTGAGTGAAGAAAAAGTCCTGATTATTGATATTGGAGGAGGAAGTATTGAGTTTATTATCGCTAATAACAGTACAATTTTCTGGAAAAAAAGTTATAAAATCGGCATTGCCCGGCTCATTGAAAAATTCAGACCATCAGACCCCATTTCCGATTGGGAAATTTCAATGATAGAACAATACTTTTCAAATGAACTGAACGACTTTTTTGATGAATGTGAAAAACATCCCCTCAAAACATTGATCGGCTCTTCAGGATCATTTGACAGCTTTGTGCATATGATCAAGTGTGAAAGCGACATTCCCATATCCAAAGAAAATGAACCAAGTTTTTCATTACCGCGAGGAAGTTTTGAAAAACTATACGAAAAATTAATACTATCAACTGTTTCTGAAAGGATCAAAATGCCGGGATTAGAAGCAATGAGGGTTGAAATGATTGTGGTGGCAGCCCTGCTGGTTAAATTTATTACAAAAAATACAGGTATTCAAAACATCATCCAATCAGACTTTTCACTTAAAGAAGGAACCATTTTTAAATTACTTTCAAAATGAGAATTACATCTGTTTTAATACTGTTTTTAATCATTTTTTATTCCTGTAGTGATTCAAAAGAGGAGAAAATTGCTTCTCATACCTTTGAAATTAAAGATTTCAATGCCTGCACCAATTATTTATCCGGTAAACAGATTAAACCAATTGAAATTGACTACCTTAATGCAATAGACAGTGGTTTCGTAATCCCTTCAATAAATCAAACATCTGATGGCTACTTTACTTTTGAATTTTCCCTGAAAAATAATTCCGATAAGGAAAACGAGTATTTCTATAAAATTTATTATCAGAATGAATCCTATAAATTTCCTGAATTTATAAAAACTAAAACCGGAAAAGACCCGAATCCAATGGCTCAGGAGAATTTTTACGGTTCATGGGAAGAAACAGATATTGATTTTAAACCTACAGGAACAATAAAAAATGATGGGAAGTTTCATAAAATAGAAGATAAAATAAGAATCGTTGGAAACCCCAGGGATGAAAAAAGATACTTTGGAAGTATTAAAAAAGAACCCACCGACGAGGATCTTAATAAAATTATTAACCAAATTAAAAATTCACCCGAATGGCTGGACAATATAAAACAGAAAGCTAAAAACAATAAAATCAGTGTGGAAAGCCAGATAAAAACAGATGCTGTTTTTATATTCAGGGAAGAAAAAAATGATTTCACAATTAACGAAAGGTGGAAAAGAAACCCCCGGGTGGGTGAATACAGCTTTATGCTCGTGGTAATTGATAAAAAAAATTATTTAAGAAGAACTATTCCAATTTATATAGAGAATATTGCCGAACAATACAGTGGTATGTTTGTTAATCCATATTATTACTTTCTTTATGGCGATGGTAAAAATATTCCAAATGCCATTACGGTTCTTAGCAATAACAGAATCAAAGTATTTGCAAAACCAGATCTGGCTTCCGGAATCTATGTTGATCCTGATATGACGGTTGGAAGTGAATATAACAAATCTTACTTCAATGAAAACTGCGGCAACAATGAACAAATTTATAAAAGTTCGCATTTTCAGCAGTTTTTCCACTTACTGAAAGATATTGACAAAATCAGCAATATTCCGGTTACCGAAGACATCTTTGTTTCAGATTACACCCTTAATATGTATGAGGAAAATTCCAAAAAATTTAGCGAAAAAGAAAGGGTTAATACTCATATTTACAATACCAACTGTCCTTGCAAAACTGTAAAATCAGATAAGGAAAACAAAAAAATCACCCTGTTCAACCCTGCGTCAGACCAAGGCAAAAACATCAAGGAAAACGTTGGAATTAAATCCCGGCATGGATTCACATATGGTAAATTCAGAATTAAAGCCAAACTCACCGAATTATTGAATGATGACAATGTCTGGAATGGAATCACAAATGCTTTTTGGCTGATTAATCAGATGGGAGAATGGAACAACAGAAGACCTTGTAACAAAGCGGGTTATATTCCAAAGCACCTGACAGGTCAAAATGCTGAAAGAAAAAATGTTTTACCATATTCTGAAATTGATATTGAAATCGTAAAAACCAGTAAGGACTGGCCCGAAAATTCATATAAAAACTCATTGTTCCGCCCTGAGAATAAAGACAAACCTGAAGATATTATCATCAGCTGTACAAACTGGGATATGGCATGCCGCGAACCCGAATTCTATGCAATCGGAGCAAGAAAGATAAAATACAAAGACAAGGAATTTGTCATTCACCGTTGGGATGATTATTACAAAGCCCTGCAGATAAAAACACCGGTAAATGAAAAAGAAGCTCTTGAATCAGATTTTTACTATTTTGAAATCGAATGGAAACCCACTGAAATTATCTGGCGGGCAGGATCTGAACCTGATAAGATGAAAATAATCGGATATATGAATGATAAAGTTACAGCAATTCCCAATAACCAGATGTTGCTTGTTATTACTCAGGAATTCCATCTTGCCGAATGGTGGCCGCTTACTCCTTTCAGACAGGAAAACATCCCGTTCCCAAAAAATAACTATACCGGTGAGTTATACGAAATTATTATTGAGTAATAATTTGGTTTGATTGTAAGTATTTTTTACCTTTGATTAAACCATTTTACTTACTTAGAATGAAAAAATTATTAATTCTTACACTGGTGCTGTTTGGTTTGTATTCCTTTGCACAGGAAAAAAAATTTCACTCCAGCGATTATTTCCTTACAAAAGCTGATTCAGTTTATTTCGAGTCGCTCCCGAAATTTACCATGGCCAATGTCACTGCGGCCTCTCAAAACAAAAGTCTGCCCTATGTAGTTGACAACTCATTGCAAAGCTATTTCAGACCTGTTTTTGCGCAATCTAGTCTTGACTGCGGACAAGCCTCTTCAGTCGGAATTTGTTTTGCCAGTGAAATTAACTTTCTAAGAGGCGTTAGTGGATCTTTACCCGAAAATCAATACCCCACTTTCTTTACCTATAATTTTCAGAATGACGGTACCGGATATTCCGGTGTAAGTTACATGCACACTTTTGAAGTCCTGAAAGCATGCGGAACACCCAATTCAGTTGTTTATGGTGGTATGTATAATGGCGATGACACCATCTGGATGTCGGGCTATGATAAATATTACCATGCCATGCACAACAGACTTACCGAAGCTTTTACCATTGAAGCCGGAACTCCTGAAGGACTTGAGGTTTTGAAAAGATGGATTTATGATCATTGCGACGGATCAACCGGCGGCGGATATGCAGTTTTCTATGCACAGTGCTGCGGTGCATCGGCAACCTTACCTGCAGGCACCGAAGAAGCCGGCAAATACTGCCACCCCACCTGGGGATCAAGCGCCAACCATGCCATGTGTATTGTTGGATACAACGACTCAATAAGGTACGATTTCAATGGTGATGGAGAATTCACAAACAATATCGACATAAACTCTGATGGAATTGTTGACATGAGAGATTGGGAAATAGGCGGATTAAAATACTGTAACACATACGCAGGAGGCCCTTCATGGGGTAACGGTGGTTTTTGTTATATGTTTTATAAAGCTCTCGCAGATGACATTACCAACGGGGGAATCTGGAATCATTCCGTTCAGATACTCAGACCACAAAGAGATTGTCAACCCTTACTCACTTTGAAAGCAACCGTTACCCACAACAAGAGAAACAGAGTGAAAATATATGCCGGTTTTTCAACAAATACCGCTGCCACTACTCCCGATTATGTTATGGAATTTCCTGCATTTAATTTTCAGGGCGGTGGTTTTTACATGCAGGGCGGCTGGACTATTCCTGCTAACGGCACACTTGAACTTGGATTGGATATCACTCCCTTCTTAAACATTATTGAAAGCGGACAGGATGTGAAATATTTCCTGATTTTCCAGGAAAGTGATGCTGCAGGAACATCCACTGGACTGATAAACCACTTTTCAATTTTAAATTATACTGCCGGAACTGAAGAAATAGTGTATCCTGATTCGGATATCCCTATTAATGAAAACGGAACCCTATATCTTGGGATTGTTGAAAATGTTGTGTTTGATACTATCACAATTACAACAACCGATCTTCCCGATGTTACTGTGTATGAAGATTACAGTTTCCAGATGGAAGCTGCAAACGGAAATGATCCTTACACCTGGGATATAATTCAGGACTATGCAAAGACCCAGTTTACCGGAAGTTTTCCGGCAATGGGCAGCAATATTGTAACCCTCAATTCTGCAGGATATGCAGTTATCGAACTTCCATTTGATTTTCCTTATTATGATGAATATGTAAATAAAATTGCAATCAGGGATGAAGGCTGTCTGCATATAATTGGAGATTTATACCCTTGGCCATATAACCATGAAACACAGATCCTTGCTTTTCATAAATATAAAATGATTGCTCCCATGTTCTCTGATTTAATGTCGGTATTTGCATCCCAAAGTGATGAAATTTCCTATACCATGAATTCCGACAGCATCACCATTGTTTTTGACATGTCAAAATCTTCAGATTATTCGGATGTCAAATTTGCAGTGAGGCTGCTTAAAAATGGAAATATTAAATTCTTCTATGGTACTTTGAGCACATCCATCATTCTAAATGAGATTATTGGAATAGCTGAAGGTGACCACAGAAACTTTGTGAAATTCACCGAAAATCTCAATGCCATTTCCAATAAAAACTATTTACTCGAACGGCCGCAATATCCTATGGGATTAAAACTTTCGGTTGATGGTTTACTTAGTGGAGTAATGGATGAACCTGTTTTCAATGTCCCTCTCATTTTTCAGGCAGTGGATGAAAACCACCTGAAAAACAGAAAAACCCTTTTCATTTCATCAAACGGACTAATTATTGATTATGCAACAAATTGCGGAACAAATGCAGTTATTGATTATGGTGAAAATATAACTCTTGACATGAGTCTTCACAATACTTTTATTTCCGATATTACATCAGCTGTCGCTACAATCAACTCCACCGATCCATACATTACAATCACCGATAATACTGAAACAGTAGGGACAATTCCTGCCCTTACGGAAGTTGATTTTAATGACGCTTTTGCAATTAGCATACATGGCGACATTCCTGACAATCATGTCATCCCTGCATCAATAACAGTAGTTTCAGGTGCTTCGCATTGGACCAGAAATATTAATCTTACTGCAAGGTCTCCGATTATCGAATTCGATAATATGGTTATCAACGACGGTGATGATGGATTGCTCGATCCGGGTGAAACTGCCGATTTGCTGATTACTTACAAAAACACAGGCGGTTCAGCTGCTTACAACGTGAATATTGATTATTCAACTCTTGACCCCAACATTACAATTAACACTACTCCCCCATCACCAGCATTTGCTATCATTGAACCCGATTCACTCAAAACTGTTGTTCTCAATATCTCTATTGATGCAGCGGCTGACTCGGGATATGTTGCCGGCATCAACAGCCATTTTACCGCTGATTACGGATATATATTTGATGATTTGCTGTATCTGGGAATCGGTCTGATTATTGAAGATTTTGAGACCGGGGACATGAGTGCATTCAGTTGGAGTACCTCTGGAAACAATGACTGGTTTGTATCTGATGAATTGCCCTATGAAGGAGCATATTGTATTGAATCAGGAGATATAGCAGATAATGAATCCTCTGTTCTTTCTCTGGCAATAGAAGTTTTGCAACCCGGCACCATTTCTTTCTTCAAGAAAGTTTCCTGCGAAGACGGACCATCCGAAAACTATGACTTTCTTAAATTCTCAATTGACGGTGTTCAAAAGGGTATCTGGGACGGAACTGTTGCATGGTCAGAATCTTCTTATTCTGTTACAGCCGGAGTACACCTTTTTGAATGGGCTTATGTCAAAGATTACAGCGTAAGTACCGGAAGCGACTGTGCCTGGGTTGATTATATTACCTTCCCTACAATAAACAATTCCCTGCCCGAACTTTCAATCAATCCCGACTCAGTGGTTAAAACCATGCTTGCCGATCAGATTGATTCCGATACAATCAGCTTGTCAAATATAGGAGGCGGAATAATTGAATATAACGTATTAATTGATTTTTCTTCTGCTTCGATGAAATCAATAAGCAACACCAAAAGTATCGCAGGCTCTTATGTGGAATGTCTGGATGGTAATCTTTACACAGGTACACCCTATGCAATAACCTTCAGAGTTTTCAATGCCAGTCCGGACAATGAGTGGCTCAAAGATCTTTACATCAATTTCCCTGAAAATATCAGGGTAGATTCAGCGACCAACTTTGTTGGCGGTTCTGGCGGCCCGCTTGTTTATGACGGAACCACCGGAGATAACATAACCATCAACTGGCATGGCGAAGATGCCGAAGGTTGGGGAGTTGTTCATGCCAGTGAAGCGGCAATAGCCACAGTTTATATTTATGTTGATACTGCAGTTACTGAAGATGTTACTTTCGTGTACACCATTCAGGGAGAAGTATACGGCGCCGACCCGCACACCATTGTTAGTGATATTACCGTTCCAAATTTTGGCAACAACCAGCCATGGATTACACTTGATAATGAAACAGGTAGTGTAATCATGCTTGGCACCAATGATTTGGTGTTAAATTTTAACACTTATGGCATGGAACCCGGGACTTACACCTGTGACCTTTTAATAGAAAATACTTATAATGACTTGTTTATACTTCCTGTTACATTAATTGTAACAACCGAAATTAATGTACCCGAAATAGAAAACAATTCATACATCAAAAATTTTCCCAACCCATTTAACGACATAACAGTATTTGAAATATCAGAACCCTCACAAACAGAAGCTGAGCTTTCCATATACAACTCATTGGGAGAAAAAGTCATAACACTCTTTTCAGGAACCCTTAGTCCGGGCATAAGCAAATTCACCTGGAATGGATCAGGAGTTGCTGAAGGGGTGTATTATTACAAATATTCAAATGACAAAACCTGTAAAACAGGGAATATTATTTTTGTTAATTATTAAAAAAATGTAACTTTCGCAAAATTTGTCAATACGTTGTATTGACATTTTTTGTGATTGTAAACTTCTAACAGTAATTAACCATGGTTTTCAGTGATAACCTGTTTTTGTTTTATTTTTTGCCGGTTTTCCTGATAGCCTATTTTATATGTCCACATAAGCTTAAAAATCTTTTTGCTCTTGGCGGCAGTCTGGCCTTTTACGCCTTTGGTGCGCCCACATTTATCTTTATAGTTTTGGGTTCAATTATTGTGGATTTTTACCTTGTAAGAATCATGGTAAATTCTCAGGGGCGCAAAAAAAATCTGCTACTGGCTGCAAGTGTCGCTTTAAACATTGGACTTCTCCTTTATTTTAAATATTGTAACTTTTTTCTTGAAAATATTTCTGTCCTGCTGCAAACCCTGGGATTTTCTTCAATCCATTGGGTTAAAGTTGCCTTGCCAATCGGTATTTCATTTTTCTCATTCCAGAAGATGACCTATGCCGTTGATGTTTATCGAAAAGTTCATGCTCCGCTTAAACATGTCTGGGATTTTGCTTTGTACATTCTTATTTTTCCTCAATTAATAGCAGGTCCCATTGTTCGGTTCAATGAAATTGCAGATGAAATTGAGGACCGAAGAAAAAATGAAACCATAGATAACAAGCTTACGGGTTTCTTCAGGTTTGCTGTTGGTTTGGCTAAAAAGGTATTTATTGCAAATACACTTGGCGAACAGGTTGATATAATATTCGCCACCCAACCGGGTGAATTGACCACTCCGGTTGCATGGATGGGAGTTATTGCCTATGCTTTCCAGATATATTTTGACTTCTCGGCTTATTCAGATATGGCCATAGGCCTTGGCAGGATGATGGGATTCAATTTCCCTGAAAACTTCAACAATCCCTATATCTCGCAAAGCATATCAGAATTCTGGAGAAGATGGCACATGACCCTTGGCCGGTGGATGAGGGATTATCTCTACATCCCGCTGGGCGGAAGCAAAGTATCCGTAAAAAGAATGTATATTAATCTGTGGATTGTTTTTTTAATTTCAGGATTTTGGCACGGTGCCGCCTGGAACTTTATTATCTGGGGTGCTTTCCATGGATTTTTTCTGATTGCCGACCGGATGTTTCTTCTTAAATTTTATGCATTCATAGGCAAATATCCCAGTATTTTTATCACTTTTATCATTACCCTGGTGGGTTGGGTTTACTTTAGGGCCGATTCCCTTTCCTATGCAAATGCCTATCTGGTTAAAATGTTCAGCTTTGAACTTGTAAGCTTCAGGTATCTTTTCGATACCAAATTTTATATGATACTCATTGCAGCCATTATTTTTTCATTTTATGCTGTTTTACCCGGTACCGAAAAATGGCAAATCAGAGTTTTCCATGAAAAACAAAAGAATCATACTATTTTATTAATGTCATTTGCTGCAATTTTCCTTGTATTTGTTTCTGCATCTGTATTATCATCATCTGGTTTTAACCCGTTTATTTATTTCCGATTCTGATGAAAGCAATTAAGTACATATTATATTTGGTCATTATCGGACTCCTTTTTTTGCCCATGATTCAGCAAAAATATGAGGTGTTTGAAATAAAACCGCTAAACGGGGCATTCACTGAGGATACCATAAAAAAAACATATTTTTCCTATAAAAAATGGTTTAGCGGCAAATATCAGGAAGATCTGATTACCTATACAAATAAAAAAATTGGTTTTAAAGACTTCTTTATCAGAGTAAATAACCAGATTGACTTTTCAATTTTCAGAAAAGCACATGCCGAGGGAATAGTAATTGGAAAAAACAACCATATGTTTGAACTCGATTACATCCTCGAATATAATGGTGATTATTTCATTGGAAAAGAATTTATTACAAAAAAAATCGAACGGGTAAAATTCTTACAGGACTTTTTAAAAGAAAAACACAACATTACTCTGTTGGTAGTATTTGAACCATCAAAAGCTGAGGTATATCCCGAATATATCCCGGATTATTTCCTTTCAAATGGCAAAAAGAAATCCAACTACAATTGTTTTGTAGAGGAGTGCAAAAGGCAAAAAGTCAAACATCTCGATTTGAATCAGTTTTTCATTGAGATAAAAGATACTGTTTCATACCCCATTTACCCTGTTTATGGTATTCACTGGAGTGAATATGGCATGGCATTATCGGCCGACACATTGGTTAAATTTATCGAGAAAAACAGCGGCTATGATTTGCTTGATCTTGCCTGGGAAATTGATAAGGTAACCACAAAACCCGAAAAAACAGATTATGATGTTGGGGATGCCTTAAACCTTCTTTGGAATCATAACAGTGAAGGACTTGCTTACCCGATTGCTCTGATTGAAAGAAATAAAGCCAAGGTAAGGCCAAACTTGCTTGCTATTGCCGACAGCTATTACTGGAACATTTATAACTCAAAAATCTTCTCCATAATCTTTAATAATGAGTCATTCTGGTATTTCGGAGCAAAAGTATATCCCGAAAGCTGGTCAAAAGAAACCAATGTAAAAGACCTGAATGTTAAGAAAACGGTGTTAGAAAAAAATGTTATCCTTTTAATGGTAACCGGAAGGTTTATGCATCGTGCCTGGTGGAGAAAAGCCGACCTTTTATACTCCATTTTCAAACCCGATTACGTTGCCGATCCCGTTTACGATCAGATATGGGAAATTACAGGATACGACAAATGGTTCAATACTATTTATAAGCAGTCCAAAAAAGAAAACAAATCATTTGCCCAATTAATTAAAGACCATGCCGTTTTTACAGTGAATTCAAAAAATGGTCCGGTTACCGACCCTGCAAAAATTCAGACAAAAACAAAAGCCGAATGGATCAATATTTATATTTCCAAAATAAAATCGACTCCAAAATGGCTGAAAAAGGTAGCTGAAAAAGCTAAAAATGAAAATATCCCTGTCGAAGAAATGGTTAAAAAAGACGCCGAGTGGTGCGTAAATGAAGATCTTAAAGCAGGAAAAATAAAAATTATATTGGCAGTTGATGAGAAAGAAGCCGGTATCCTGAAAATAATTGATGAAATTAAGAATAACCCAAAGTGGTTAAAATATATCGAAGATAAAGCAAAAAGCAACAATGTTCCACTTGATGAAATGATTAGAACTGATGCAGAATGGGAGTTTAATAAAAGGAACAATATTAAGGAATAGTGTATTTACTTTACAACAACAATTCTAATTCTCATTAGTGATCATTCTTTAAAAAAAAGTTGTTCATCCCATAAAGAATGCCAGGCACCATTTTCCATGTAATACTGACCAAAGAAAATCTTTTGGATAGGGTATAATGGCATTTTTACAATATAATACAAAATACCATTTTTTTCAATACTGCACCCGTCATTACCATGCCATTCAAAATTTAATGATTCAACTCCTGATTTGCGAATTGAAAATGGTAAATCGCTGTTTTTAAACGGATGAACGTAAATATAAAAACCAGATCTGACAAAACTTGCTGTATCCTTTTTTGCTATAAACACTAAATTTCTTCTAATGCTATCATAAAAATATGTGAATCCTGAATTATTGAATGCTGTATCGTAATTCATCTCATTAACTGTCCACAACAATTGATTTTTTAAATTTATATTTGAATTTAGGGCCATCATATGGTTATTCTCAGAAAAGACCCCTGAATAGCAATAGTTTTGCCATGAATTAGGAGCTTCAGCAACGTCAATTACAAAAAAAGTTGCCGGCTTTGTTCTTAACGGATCCAATAAAACAATATCAGTTGTTTTTTGCTTATTTATATATTCTTTTCTTAACTGAATTTCCCTTTTATATTGGCTTGCATAGCCGTAATAGTACTCTGACCATACCCTCTTGTAGTTTACACTGCTTGAAAAAATCCAAAAGACAAGATAAAAAATCAGAATGTTAATTACAATTTTGGCAACTTTCAGGTTTAAGGTTTCAATATTGTTTTTAATAATTATCCCAAGGTTTATCGCATTAATTGTTAAGAAGAAAATCAGATAGCAATAAAACATATTTCCAATCCTGATACTATAAGGATTTATATCCCCAAAGGAATAATAAATGATGAAAAACATCCCCCATAAAATCAAAAAAGAAGTCAAAGCAAGCCAAACAGCATTTACTGGTTTTATCTGCAAATTTTGCTTTTTAAGATGAAAAACCACCAGAAATACTATAAAAACAAGTAGTATCAGCATGATATTACTTGTAAAATAATGTGCCAGATATTCATTTAAAACAACAAATGATTGTTGTAATGATAAATGAAAATCCATATTGCCATCGACCGCATTTGCTCTGTTCATTGACCCTGGTGCCAACACCAGAAATAAAGTAGAAATTATACTGACAGTAAGTAATATTAACAGTCCATTTCTAATAGGTTTTAACTTATAATAAAAAACAGCCCCAATAAAAAACACCAATATAAGATTAACACTCGACATGGCCATTTCCTGATTGCCATTAATTGCAGTTATCAATAACGATGAAATAATTATGTCTTTTGTTTTTGTTTCACCCGATTGATAAAATTTCACCAAATAGCCCAGCAAAAACAAAAAGAAAGAAAAAGATAAAACATATGCTGATGCTGCTGCATACCAATAAAAAAACTGACTGTGATCAGGTAATGTTGCCATAAAAAACACAAAAAAACCGACACTCAATAAAAAGACAGATGAGCCTGAAATATCAAATCGACGTAAAATATTAATAAAGGCAAACCTGACTGATAAGAAGAAAATCAGCATAAAAAATAATGGCAAAAATCTATAGATATTAATATTATATACAGGGATAAAACTTATTAACGCATTAAAATACCTGCCATTAAGCAAATTGTACCAATCGCTTATTCTGGTATAAAAATCATTAAAGTCAGCTAAATTTGCCCGGCAACCATCATCAGCTGTTGGATAAATATACTGAACAATTAAAAGGAAAGGCAAAGTAATTACCAAAAGTAATAATATGCCAAAAACAGTCTTTTTGTTAAACTCTATTTTTCTCATGACGGTATTAAGACTTCAAAAATATGCAAACAGTTGCATAAAACATCAAAAAATTAAAAAAAAACAGTTTATTTTACCACTTTAAATCATTTAACATGAGTAGTATTTTAATTATAGATGATGAACGCAGCATACGAAACAGTCTGAAAGAGATTATTGAGTATGAAAAACATACTGTTGAAGTAGCCGAAAATGGTCCAAAGGGTTTGGAACTGCTAAGGACAAAAGAGTTTGATCTTGTTTTTTGCGATATCAAGATGCCAGAAATGGACGGAACCGAGGTTCTTGAAAAAATTACTGCAGAATTTACCGGAATTCCGGTTGTCATGATTTCCGGACACGGAAACATTGATACTGCTGTTGATTGCATAAAAAAAGGAGCTTTTGATTTTATTGAAAAACCACTTGATCTGAACAGAATTCTGGTGACAATAAAAAACGCTCTTGACAAAACCGCTCTTGTTGAAGAAACAAAAGTCCTGAAGAAAAAAATAAACAAAAAATATGAAATGGTGGGCAATTCACCGGCAATTACAAAGATCAAACAAATGATTGAAAAAATTGCCCCCACCGAAGCACGTGTGCTCATCACTGGCGAAAATGGAACAGGAAAGGAAGTTGCTGCCCGCTGGATCCACGAGCAAAGCAATCGGGCAAATGGTCCGTTCGTCGAAGTTAACTGCGCCGCCATTCCTTCCGAACTTATCGAAAGCGAACTTTTCGGTCATGAAAAAGGCGCTTTTACATCGGCCATCAAACAAAGAATCGGAAAATTTGAACAGGCAACCGGAGGAACACTTTTTCTCGATGAAATTGGCGATATGAGTCTGTCTGCCCAGGCAAAAGTTCTGAGGGCATTACAGGAAAGTAAAATATGTCGCGTAGGCAGCGACAAGGATATCAGCGTAAACGTCAGAATTATTGCAGCAACAAATAAAAATATCCGTCAGGAAATTGATGAAAACAGATTCAGAGAGGACCTTTACCACCGTTTAAGCGTTATCCTGATGCACATTCCCTCATTAAATGACCGGAAAGAGGATATTCCTTCGCTCGCAGATCACTTTATCACAAGTATTTGCACAGATTATGGAATTCAAAAGAAAGAAATAAATAAGGATGCCCTGGCCGAACTGGCAAATATTAACTGGAGAGGAAATATCCGTGAATTCAGAAATGTCATTGAAAGGTTGATAATACTGAGTAAAGAAAAAATAACCGCACAGGATATAAAAGATTTTTTATAACCCCTGCAACCAAATTATTGTCCGGATAGTCTTAACGGTATTAAATGTAGATTATGGTATTCAGCAGCATCACTTTTTTATATTATTTCTTCCCGCTTTTTTTATTGCTATATTATCTTGCAGCAAAAGAGCATAAGAATTTTGTCATTTTAATCGGGAGTGCATTCTTTTATGCGTGGGGCGCCCCATTGTTCATTTTTGTTATTTTAGGAACTACTTTGCTTGATTTTCATCTGGTAAAATGGATGAACTCGAGAACCAACGTAACGCACCGCCGTTTGATGCTGGCACTTTCGGTTTCTGTAAATCTGGGACTGCTTTTCTATTTTAAGTATTGCAATTTCTTTATTGAGAACGTAAATGCAGCGCTTTCTGTATTTGGAGGCGGTTCTATTCAATGGACCGAACTGATTCTTCCCATTGGTATTTCATTTTATACTTTCGAAACGATTACCTACGTTGTTGATGTTTACAGAAAAGTACATAAACCCCTGAATAACTTCTGGGACTATCAAACTTACATCATACTGTTTCCAAAACTGATTGCCGGTCCCATTATCAGATACCACGAACTGGCCGATCAGATTACAGACAGGTCGGCAAATGAAACGATTGACAACCGGCTTGCGGGTTTTTACAGATTTATCATCGGTTTGTCAAAAAAAGTTCTTATTGCCAACACCATGGGCGCAAAGGCCGATGAAATAATGAGTCTGAATCCCGCCATGATCGACACCACCGATGCATGGATCGGAATTTTAGCATATACCTTTCAGATATATTTTGATTTTTCAGGGTATTCAGATATGGCTATTGGGATGGGAAAGATGATGGGATTCAAATTTCCTGAAAATTTCGACAATCCTTACATTTCACAAAGCATCTCCGAATTTTGGCGGCGCTGGCACATAACTCTGGGCCGGTGGATGAAAAATTATCTCTATATACCGCTGGGAGGAAACAAAGTTTCAAATATACGGCGACTGTATTTCAACCTTGGGTTTGTCTTTCTTGTCTCAGGCCTCTGGCACGGCGCCTCATGGAATTTCGTTATCTGGGGTGCCTTTCACGGCACATTTCTCATTCTGGACAGAATATTCCTCTTGAAATTCCTAAATTTCATAGGCAAGTGGCCAAGTATTTTACTGACTTTCTTCTTTTCTATTTTGGGCTGGGTAATTTTCAGAATTGAAAACCTCGATTACGTATGGCAATACTACGGCAAAATGTTTGAATTCAAATTTGATTATTTTGAGATTTCCACGAACCTCGATTTCATTACCATTCTTTTTGTAGCTATTTTCTTTTCTTTCTTTGCTGCTTTAAAACCCGGTTTGAATTTTCAAAATAAAATATTTTTCGGCGAATATAAAATCGGTCAGCACGTTGCCGCAACCTTCACTTCATTGCTACTCCTGATTATTTGTACTGCTTCAATTACAGCTTCTGGTTTCAACCCGTTTATTTATTTCCGATTCTGATGAAAAAGTCAATTAAATATCTGTTATTCAGCATAATTATAGGTTTTCTGTTCATTCACATGTTTCAGCAAATAACCGGAATGGTGTTTGTCAGAAGTCTGAAAGGATACATCACCGTACTCGAAAAACCAAAATTTGATTTTATTTTCTGGTTTGACAAATCGTATCAGGAAAAAACAGATGCTTACCTGAATCAGGAATTCGGGTTCAGAAACTGGTATGTAAGACTAAACAATCAGATTTATTTTGATTTTTATAATCAGGCAAAAGCAAACAGGGTTGTTGTTGGTAAAGAAAATTTCGTTTATGAAAAAGAATATATCTATGCCTATTACGGATATGATTTCATAGGTGAGGACAAGATAAAAGAAAAGGTTTATAAGCTTAAAATGCTTCGGGACACCCTCAATGCAATGAATAAACAATTGATGATTGTGATGGCCCCGGGCAAAGCAACTTTTTATCCCGAATATATTCCTGACCGGTACGTTAGAAAATCTGATACCACCAATGGGATGATTTACGAGAAATTTTTTAAGGTTTATGGCCTTCCCTATATCAATTTCAACAGCCATTTTCTTAAAATTAAAAACAGTGCACCCTATAAACTTTTCCCTAAGGGTGGAATACATTGGAGCAACTATGGTGAATATTATGCGCTTGATTCAATGGTCAATTTCATGAATAAAAACTTCAATTATAACATGCCTGAGATTTCATTCGGAAAAATCGAATTGTCTACTGCAAAAAAACGTGATGGTGATCTTGAAGAAGGAATGAACCTCATTTTTCCATTTTCAAATGAAATACTTGCTTATCCCGAATTGATTATTGATGAGAAAAATAAAACCAAACCAAATGCCATAGTCATTTCCGACAGTTTTTATTGGGGCATATACGGAGATGGTGTTTCAAGTAAAATATTTAACTACAACACCTTCTGGTTTTACTATAAACAATTTATTTATGGTTGGGATTACAAAACCAGGGCAGATATCAACCTAAAGGAAGAAATTAAAAAAACAGATATCATTATTTTAATGGCCTCTGAGCACAATATCATGGATCTCGGACGAGATTTTATCAATGAAGCATTCAATCTTTTCTATACAGAATTTGATATACCGGAGGAATACAATATACTATTTGTGAAAAATAATATAAAATCTGACCGCAAATGGTATTCTATCATTAAAAAAGAAGCAAGAGAAACCAAGCAACCTCTGGAAAAGGTTCTTGAAAAACATGCTAAATGGACTTTACAGGAAAGCATGAAAAAAAAGAAAAGACCAATGACACGCGAGGAGAAAATTCAGAATGTAATGAACGAAATCAGAAACAATCCTGAATGGTTAAATCAAGTTAAAATTAAAGCCAGTCAAAGAAATATTTCGCTTGATGAAATGATCAAAATTGATGCAGAGTGGTTGGTTAATGAGGAAAATAAATAATTACTCTTTTTTGATCTTTTGTAACTTCATTCTTAAAAAAAACAATATTAATGCGATTATCATGCCTAATAAAGCTCCAACAGCAATATCGGCAGGAAAGTGGACACCAAGATATATTCTGGAATAAGAAATAAAGGCAGCCCAAAAAAATATCAGAAAGTAATAAATTCTGATTTTCAGTATCATTGACGACAATAAAGCAAACATAAATGTATTTGCTGCATGTGAGCTCACAAACCCAAATTGCCCTCCACATTTTCCATTTACCAAATGAACTGAATCCTTCAATTCGAGGTTGTGACAAGGTCTGAACCGCTCGAAAACATCTTTGAACAGGTGGACTGATAACTGATCAGTAATAATTACTCCTACAATCATTAATAAAATAGGAATGACTGCTGAACGTTTGTATTTTTTTATTACAAGAAAAATTACCAGCAAATAAAGCGGAATCCAGAAAAAAGTTCCGGAAACAGCATACATCACCTGATCCCAAAATGGAGAATGGCTGCCGTTTATGGCAGTAAAAAGATCTGTGTCAATTTTTTCTATTGATTCTATAAAAGCCAAACCAATTAATTTAGTGCTTTCCAGAGTACATCTTTCAATTCGGTAATACCGTAACCGGTAAGTGCAGAAATAAAGGTACAGGGAATATCCGGCAAATTAGTTTTCATTTCCGCAATCAGCTCTTCATCAGCAAGGTCGCATTTGGTAACAGCCAGCACCCTGTTTTTATCCAACAGTTCGGGATTGAACAATTCAAGCTCCTTTAGCAATATTTTGTACTCTTCATGAATATCCTTGCTGTCAGCCGGCACCATAAAAAGAAGGGTTGAGTTTCGTTCAATATGCCTTAAAAACCTTAATCCCAGACCTCTGCCTTCATGTGCTCCCTCAATGATTCCGGGGATATCAGCCATCACAAACGAGTGGTTGTCGCGGTAAGCAACAATTCCCAAATTTGGAGTCAACGTGGTAAATGCATAATCGGCAATTTTTGGTTTAGCAGCACTTACAACCGAAAGCAGTGTTGATTTACCTGCATTTGGAAAACCTACAAGACCAACATCAGCAAGGATTTTTAGTTCAAGTATCACCCAGTCTTCAAAACCATCTTCTCCGGGTTGTGCATACCTGGGTGTCTGATTTGTGGAAGTTTTAAAATTTGTGTTACCCAAACCGCCACGCCCCCCTTTGTAAAGGATTATTTCCTGGTCATGTTCGGTTATTTCAAAAAGTACGTCAAAAGTTTCAGGTCTTTTGGCTACCGTACCAAGAGGAACCTCTATGATCTTATCATTGCCATCAGCTCCCTTTCTGTTTTGTTTGGAGCCATGTTCGCCGTCACCGGCAAAATTATGTTTCTGGTATTTTAGATGAATAAGCGTCCAAAGTTGCTTATTCCCCTTTAGGATAACATGACCTCCTCTTCCACCGTCACCACCATCCGGGCCACCCATCTGAACAAATTTCTCGCGGCGCATATGCACTGATCCTCCTCCTCCTTTACCTGAACGGCAAAAGATTTTCACATAATCTACAAAATTACTATCGGCCATAAAAAAATGATTTATTACTCTTTTGTACGGACAAGCTGCAAAGAGCTGTTTTTCACATATTTTTCCTCATTTGAAACTGAGCGGATGGTATAAAAATATGTTCCTGTGTTAAGCTCAACCCCTGCAGATGTTCTCCCGTCCCAGATAATCTGCTTTCCAATTGATTTAAATAAAATCATCCCCCATCTTGAGTAAACAACAAATTCAAATATTGTTTCACCGTTGGTAACAACGATAAATTCATCATTGATACCATCCCCGTTTGGGGTAAATACATTTGGAACTTTTAACAGATCAGTAAGAGTAACCGTATGGGAAATGGAGTCAAAACAACCATGATTGTCTTCAATAGTCAGATGGACATTGAATGTTCCCTCATGGTTAAAAACATGATATACAAATGAAGAATCGGTAACAAGCGAGTCACCGTCGCCAAAATTCCAGGTGGTGGTATAAGAATATCCCGGCACATAGGAAGATGCATCCGAGAACATAACTCCGAATGAGCTGTGATAATAAATTGAATCATCGGAGGTAAATTCAGCATTTGGCAATTGGTAAACAACAATATAGTCATTTTTGATCAAAACATCGGTATCGGTGCCATCGCCTATAACCAGTCTGACTGAGTAAGAACCCGGGCCAGCATAAGTCCATGATGGGTTTTCAACATTTGAATCAACAGTACCGTCATTGTTAAAGTCCCAATCCCAACTAATTATTCCCGCACCCGATGAGGTATCGGTGAATTGTACGGTCAGACTCCCGCAACCGGTGAGGGTATCAGCAGAAAAATAAGCTTCCGGCTGTGCTGTAGCTGTGCCAAACCAAAGCAGGAATGAAAATACTGATATGTAAATTTTTTTTCTCAAAATACTTATTTAAACAAAAATATATAATATCGTATCACTAAAACGCTTGTTCATTAAATGTTTTCAGTAATTTTTTTAACAACCTTAAACTGATAAAAAAACTCTTTGGCAATTACCCTTAAAATAGTATAGACCGGAATAGCTAAAACCATACCTGGAATTCCTGCCAATGTTCCTGCAATCATGATGACCAAAAATATTTCCAGCGGATGAGCTTTCACTGAATTTGAAAAAATCAGTGGTTGCAAAAGCATCCCGTCGGATAAATTAACTATAACAAAAACAATCAACATATAAATCAATTGCGGAAGAATTACAGTATCAAAATCGCCATTGATGTTAACTGCGACGCCTAAAAGCAAACCAAATGCTGCACCAATTAATGGTCCGATATAAGGAATAAAGTTTGATAAACCGGCAATTAATCCAACAATCATGGCCTGTTCAAAAGTAAGTCCGACTATCATCATCCCCACCGAAATCAAAATAATGATTAAGGTCACATCCAACATCAATCCCAACAAATAGTTAATCAACATCTTTTTTATTGATTCCATGGCGCGTGTTACTTTCTCAAGGTATTTATCAGGAGTTAGGGTTAATATAAAACTGGTAAAAAGCTTATCGTCTTTAATAAAGAAAAACGCAATAAAAGAGATAGAGAAAATCGCAACAAAAATATTACCAATTAAACCGGTAAGCAATCTGAAAAAATCAGTTAAATAGGATGCATTCATCAATTTTGCAATTCTTTCAGAAGCGTATTCTTTAAAATTAGAATCATTTTTTCCTGAAGCCGCATGAAATTCACCAAAAATCCTCTCAACAGTATTTAATGGTTTTTCCATGCATCTTTCCACATCTGTTCTGCTAATTTTTGAAAGTTCATGACCCTGGTTGGCAACCATGGGGACAAAAATCCGGAAAAAAGAAACAGATAGAGCCCAAAAAACGATAATGATCAGAATCGCTGCTATAGATTTGGATATATGATATTTACCTATTTTAAAACCGCAAATAAACTTAACAGCGGGTTGAGCAATCACCGAAACAAGAGCTGCTATCAAAACATAAGCTACGATGGTGCTTATGTACCAAAGAAAAATACAAATGAGGGAAATTCCTGCAAAAATCAGAATATGTTTAAGTTTCAGATTCAAAGTTCTGCTTTTAAATTTTGCTTTTTTTACGAATTATTAGGAAATAAGTTATACAAACTGCGGTTTTTCTGAATTTCTAAAACAAAAAAAAAGGGAAAATTTCTTTTCCCCTTTTAAAATCATTCTGAAAATGCCTATTCTTCTTTCTTTTCTTCGTCTTTTTTCTCACCATCTTTTTCTTTCTGGCATTCTTCTACTTTTTTGTAGAAATCTTCAAGATCTTCTTTGCTAGCGTCTTTTGCAGGCTCGTATTTTTCTTTACATTTTTTTTCTAAGTCTTTATCATCTGGATCACCATTAACACAGTCGCAAAGACTTGGGCCGCATGATGAAAAAACGAAAGCTCCTAAGAAAAGGGCAATTGCAGTAATTTTTAAATTTTTCATAATTGTTGATTAAATTGATTATTAATTATAGTTTACTATTGGCAATATTAAAAAAAAGAAATTAATAAAGCAAGTGGTTTTTAGTCCAAAAAAAATATTACTGTTTTTTTTTGCTCTAAAAACTGCATTAAAAAAACCATTTACAAAAAAAAAATGGCTGTTTAAGCCATTTTTATCCCTGATTATAAAAAAAACTTATAATAAACTGCAGAATTTGAAACATGTAATTTTTACGAATTTTTAACAAAGAATTAAATTTCTTTCGCATCTTTCACTTTTTGGTCCAAAATAGCCAAATCGAAAACTTCATGAATATTATTCACAAAGTGAAATATCAATCCTTTAATATACAACTCATTAATTTCTTCAATGTCTTTTTTATTGTCTGCTGGTAATATAATTTCCTTTATACTGGCTCTTTTAGCGGCCAGAATTTTTTCCTTAATCCCTCCAACAGCAAGTACTTTTCCTCTCAGAGTAATTTCGCCGGTCATGGCAATATTTTTTCTTACCTTTCTTTGAGTAAAAGCCGATGCCAGAGAACTTGCAATTGTTACTCCGGCCGAAGGACCATCTTTGGGTATTGAACCTTCGGGAACATGAACATGCACGTTCCAATTGTCAAAACTATCCGGATTTATTTTGAAATAATCGGCGTGTGCTTTTAAATATTCCAGGGCAATTATGGCTGATTCTTTCATTACCTCACCAAGATTCCCGGTAAGTGTAAGCCTACCTTTTCCGCGGCTCAGACTTGTTTCGATAAAGAGGATATCTCCCCCGGCTGAAGTCCAGGCTAAACCGGTAACCACTCCGGCAATATCATTACCCTGATATTTATCTTTTAGATATTCGACCGGACCAAGAATTTTTCTTACATCTTCAGGAGTCAGTTTGGGATTATAATCTTCATCAAAAGCAACTTTTCTGGCCAAATTACGGGTGATTTTTGCTATTTTCTTGTCTAGTTCACGCACACCTGATTCGCGGGTGTAGTCCTCAATAATAAGTTCGATTACTTTCTTTGAAAAATCAGCTTGTTCATTTTTCACTCCATGGTTATCCAGTTGTTTTTTCACCAGATGTTTTCGGGCTATTTCAACTTTTTCTTCAACAACATACCCGCTTACATGGATCATCTCCATTCTGTCCCTGAGTGCTGGATTTATGGTTGCAATGTTATTTGCGGTTGCAATAAACAAAACTTTGGATAAATCATATTCAAGTTCAAGATAATTGTCATAAAAAGCTGAGTTTTGCTCAGGATCGAGTACTTCGAGCAATGCCGATGATGGATCGCCTTTATAATCATTCCCTACTTTATCAATTTCATCCAGAATAAACACCGGATTTGAAGATTTTGCCTTTTTGATGTTCTGTATAATTCTGCCGGGCATTGCTCCAATATAAGTTTTCCTGTGTCCTCTGATTTCGGCTTCATCATGCAATCCACCCAGCGACATTCTGACATATTTTCTGCCAAGTGCTTCGGCAATGGATTTTCCCAATGATGTTTTTCCAACGCCGGGGGGGCCATAAAGACAAAGAATGGGCGATTTAAGATCTCCCTTAAGCTTAAGCACAGCCAGATGCTCAAGTATGCGTTCCTTGACTTTTTCCAGTCCGTAATGATCCTTATCCAAAACTTTTTGGGCATTTTTCAAATCAAAAACATCAGTGGTATTCTCATCCCATGGCAGATCAAGTATGGTGTTCAGGTAATTTAACTGAACCGAATATTCGCCTGCAGCAGGATTTAACCGCTGAAGTTTTTCGATTTCCCTTTTAAACACATCCTCAACGGCTTTGTTCCATTGCTTTTTCTTGGATCTTTTTTTCATATTCTGGATTTCCTGATCCATGGGGTTTCCTCCCAGTTCCTCCTGAATGGTTTTCATTTGCTGGTGGAGGAAAAATTCCTTTTGCTGTTTATCCAGGTCTATTTTTACCTTAGACTGAATTTCGTGCTTCAGTTCCAGCTTCTTGACTTCCACAGCAAGGTGTTCCAAAAGTTTTAGAGCCCTGTCTCTCTGATCATTGAATTCAAGAAGTTTTTGTTTTTCCGAAACTGAAAGATTGCTGTTTGAACAGATAAAATTGATCAGAAAAGAAGCGTTTTCGATGTTTTTAACTGCAAAGGTGGCTTCGTTTGGAATACTTGAGGACAACTTGATGATTTTGATTGACATTTCTTTGAGCGCAGCAATCAAGGCTTCATATTCATTGTCTATTTCCAATGGTTTTGTTTCTTCTATTCCGGTGATATCTCCCATGTAATAAGGATCTGAGCTAACTATTCCATTCAGCACAAACCGTTTTCTTCCCTGAATAATAACTGTAGTTGAATCGTCGGGCATTCTAAGAACTTTAACAATTCTTGCCACAGTTCCCAGTTTATACATATCATCAAATCCGGGTTCCTCGGTTTTTGGATCTAACTGTGCAACAGTTGCAATTAGCTTGTCGCCATTATTGGCATCCTTGATTAATTTAACTGATTTTTCTCTTCCCACTGTAATTGGGATAACCACACCCGGGAACAGCACAGTATTTCGCAATGGCAGCACCGGCATTGATCCCGGCACATTCATACTTATTATGGAATCTTCATCTTCATCGGTCACCAGCGGTATGAATTCTGTTTCTTCTTCTATGGCCCTGAAATTTTCTATATCTGTAAACTTTAACATTTCTGAATATTTTGCAACCGACATTTTGTCAGTTATTGATTAATTTTTTTTTGGGATAATAAATAGGCAATAGCTGTGCCAAGATTCTTCGGGCATTTTAAAATTGCCGGTACTTTTTAGTTGCATCAAAAACCTGAGCAATAATTTTTTTATCCGCTTCATCAAGGTTTATTTCTCTGCGCGCCATCACAATACTTGCAACTTCAAATACTTTCGGCAGGGTGAATACTGTAAATCCAGATGCGCCACCCCAGGAAAATGAAGGGATAAAATTTCGCATAAAGCCATCACCGAATAAATTTGAGCAAATTCCCACAACTGTTCCTGTGTTGAACATTGTATTGATACCGCATTTAGAATGATCGCCCATAATGAGGCCACAAAACTGCAATCCGGTTTTTTCAAACCTCTCGCTTTCATAGCTCCAGAGTTTTACCTCGGCATAATTGTTTTTCAGGTTTGAGTTATTTGTATCTGCTCCCAGATTACACCATTCGCCAAGTACTGAATTACCAAGAAATCCATCATGTGCTTTATTCGAATATGCTGAAATAACAGAATTATTTATTTCACCACCTACTTTAGAATGCGGACCAATTGTGGTTGGGCCATATATTTTGGCTCCCATTTTCACAACTGCATGCTCACAAAGGGCAAACGGTCCCCTGATCAATGAACCCTCCATAATCTCTGCCTCTTTTCCAATATATACTGGTCCGGCTTCAGCATTGATCACAGCAAACTCAACTTTTGCTCCTTTTTCAATAAAAATATTCTTTGCATTGACCAACCTGTTTGTTTTTGAAATTTTTTCAGATTTCCTGGCTCTGGTCAGCAATTTATAATCAAATTTTATTGCGTCACCATTAATTTTAAAAAGATCCCATGTGTTTCTTATTTGCAATACAGGACTGGTATTTTTAATTGACAGTCCATCGAGATTGGAACGGGAAAGTTTTAAGATATCCCTTTTCTCGAGTACAGCAGCCAAAATAACATTATCTGAAACCAATACTTCATTTATCTTTAATTGTTTAATTTCCTTAATCAAACCTGATTCCGGAAATACACCTGAATTGATGAGCAGGTTAACATCCTCGGCACATACAGGAAATTTTTCAGCCAGATAGTCTTTTGACAGGCATGAAACTTTGTGTTTCAGTGATTTTTCCCATCTTTCTTTGAAAGTCAGAATACCTGTACGCAGATATGAAACAGGTTTTGTAAAGGTTAAGGGAAGTAAACTTTCCCATCTGGAGTCGTCAAAAAGTATTGTATTCATAGTATATTCAATAAGTCAACTAACAAAATATAAAGTTAATCAAAGTAATTGCATTCTGCTCGAATCAAGTCTTAAAAAAATAAAAATCAGAATTGTAAAAGCCCAAAGAGAAGAGCCGCCATAACTAAAAAAAGGCAAAGGAATACCTATTACGGGAGCCAATCCAATTGTCATTCCGATGTTGATCGCCAGGTGAAAAAACAAAATCGCAACCACCCCATACCCGTACACACGGCTAAAAACAGACCGCTGCCTTTCAGCAAGGTAAATGAGTCTGATAAGTAAAAACGCAAATAAAAGCAAAACAAAAACTGATCCTGTGAACCCCCATTCTTCGCCCACAGTGCAGAAAATAAAATCGGTATCCTGTTCGGGCACATAATTCAGTTTTGTTTGAGTGCCATGTAAAAAACCCTTTCCAAACGGCCCACCTGAACCAATTGCGATCATTGACTGGTTAACATTATAGCCAACTCCCTTAACATCCTGATCAAGTCCGAGAAGCACATCAATTCTTATTTTCTGATGTTTATGCAATACATTATTATATACATAGTCAACTGTAAAAGTAAATCCAATTGAACAAAGGACAATCATATTAATAATAAAGGCATTTCTGAGTTTATACCTGAATTCAAGGAAAAAATAAACAAGACTTGACAAACCAAAAGAAACCAGCAAAACATAGGACCAATCTGTTTCCTGATTATTAATAAAGAAATAGGAAATTGCCAGCAATACTGATCCTGTAAAAATAGCCAATGAAATCCCAAGGTGTTTCAGATTCAGGTACATGGCATAGAAAAAAATATAAAATAAAGAAAGCAGGAAAACAAAAAGATAAATTTTATCAAAGAGCAAAGTCACAACGAATAGAACAGGAATTGCAAGACCAAGGAAAAAAATCAAAGCAGGCATTCCTTCACGATATAAAACAATTATAAACAAATAATACACCAATGCCGAACCGGCATCGCGCTGCAGGAGTATCAGTCCGACTGGCAGCATAATTATCAGAATAATTCTGGCAACAAATTTTCTGTCACGAAACCTGAAATTATGGTCGCTCAGCAATCGCGCAAGTGCCAGGCATGTTGCAAACTTTGCAAATTCGGCCGGTTGCAGCCGCACTTCACCCATTTCAAACCATGATCTGGAACCATTTACTTCTTTTCCAAGAAACAAGACCGAGATAAGAAGCAAAATCATCAAGGCGTAGATACCGTATGCAAACAAAGAATAAAAATTACTTTCAATTATAAGCAGGCAAACGGCAATAAAAACTGCAGCAGCAATAAAAATAATCTGCTTTCCGTAGCGTTGGGTAAAATCAAAAATACTTTTATGCTCATCATCATAAACAGCAGAATAAATATTGATCCACCCCAGAAGCACCAGGAGCAAATAAAGGAAAATCGTTAACCAGTCAACACTGGTAATTACATTAATGTTGCGCCTCATTATTTTTGTGTATCAAATCACCTTCGATCATTCTTTTTTCAAGGTCTTTTCTCAAGGGACCGGAAATTGAATCTTTCAAATATTTTTCCATCATCAGACTTGCGATTGGAGCCGCCCATGTACCGCCGTAACCGCCGTTTTCAACTAGAACAGCAATAGCAATTTTCGGATTTTCCTTAGGAGCAAAAGCCACAAAAAGAGAATGGTTTTCGCCATGCGGATTTTGAGCTGTCCCTGTTTTTCCGCAAACCCTGATGCCTTCAATCTGAGCAATGTGAGCTGTACCACCGGGACCATAAACTGCCAGTTCCATGCCATTTATCACAGGTTCAAAATGCCGTGATTCAACTGTAGTAAATACCTTTTTCAGATATTTTTTATCAACTTTTCTGTTTCCGGCAATTTTTTTAACAATATGCGGAATGTAAAAATACCCTCTGTTGGCAATTGCCGATACTAAATTAGCAAGCTGAAAAGGAGAAGCACCAACCTCACCTTGTCCAATTGCCAAGGAGATTATAGAAAGCGATTTCCACTTGCCTTTTCCGTGGATTTTATCCCACCGGTCAGGGTTTCCTATGGTACCACTGTAACTTTTACTCATTGGCAAATCGGTATCAATTACCGTTCCCAATCCGAAAGAATTAACATGTCTTCGCCACACCTCATAACCTTTTCTGACAGATTTATATTTACGGTTATCCACTATTTTTCTGAAAACATTACAATAGTATGCATTGCATGAATTACCAATTGAATTTTCAAGATCAAGGGGAGATGCATGAGCGTGGCACCCGACTTTAAAACTGCCAATAATATATCCAGCAGAGCAACTGAAACGTGATTCCCTTGTAATTACACCTTCCTGCAATCCAACAAGAGCATTGACCAGTTTAAAGGTAGAACCCGGAGGAGTTTGTGACGACATGATAGCCCTGTTAAACAGAGGTTTCATTTCTATATCTGCATTAAGAACCGGATAATTTTTTGATCGTGCCCGACCAACCAGGAGATTTGGATCATAAGACGGACTTGATACCAAAGCAAGTATCTCACCTGTTGAGGGTTCAATAGCAACAATCCCTCCCCGTTTATTAGCCATCAGCAATTCACCATATTTCTGAAGTTCAATATCCAAAGTTGTGGTAATGTCATTTCCTACAATAGCTGCAGTATCATATTTCCCGTTTTCAAAATTTTCCTTTATGCGGTTATGCACATCCACCAGAAATATTTTAACTCCCTTTCTGCCCCTGAGCTCATCCTCATATGATTTTTCAATTCCACTTATACCAATATAATCACCCATTTTATAATATGGATTCTTAGATATTATTGATGAATCAACTTCACCAATATAACCAAGCACATGGGCTGCATTTGGAAAAGGATATTTTCGAAGCGAACGGGTTTGAGGGTAAAAATCAGGGAATTTAAAAAGATGGTCCTGAATAGCAGCAAATTTTTCAAGCGAAAGCTGAGGAATAAACACAACCGGTTTATAACTGTTCTTTTCCCTCCTGAAAAATTTCCGTGCATATTCAATGTCCACATCCATTAATTGACAAAGGGCAAAAGTATCGAGATCCTTTATTTGTCGGGGAATAACCATTATATCATAAGCAGCTTGATTTTCCACAAGCAGTTTTCCATTTCGATCATAAACAAGACCTCTTGATGGATACTGAACAACGTATCTTCGGGAGTTGTTTTCGGCAGATATTTTATACTCTTCATTAATAATCTGCAGATAAAAAAGGCGAATAACAAAGGTTAGGAGCATCAACAATATCAATGCACCGATAATATATTTCCTTTGCGCAAATGAATCCATTATTTTTTATATACAAAAAGTTGACCTATCAAAACCAGAAGAAGGGTAAAAGCAAAGCTGAAAATCACTCTGACAAAAGTTTCAAAGAAACCGCTGAAAGTAAATGCTTCAACATAAAAATAGAAAAAATGATGCAATAAAATCAGACTTGCAGCGTACCGCATATACCATGAGAAACCAAAATAATGTACTCTTGGCATGGTACCAATTTCATACCCGTCGCGCGGGGCAATCAAAGCAAGAACCACAGGTCTCATAAAAGCCATAAAAACAGTTGCTGAAGTGTGCATTCCCAAAGTATTTGAAAACGCATCAATGGAAAATCCCAGAAAAAAACCAATAAAAAGAAGTGACCAAAGCGGTATTTCGAAAGGTAATATTAAAATCAGCAGAACATAAAAGTATGGATTGACATAACCGCTAAACTGAATTCTGTTGAGAACCAGCACCTGGAGCAGGACAAGAAAAATAAAAATTCCTGTATATTTTAAAAATTCCTTAATCATGCTCAGTCAGTTTTTCAAGTTCGACCTGTTCCTTTTTCATAAGATTTTTAACCACATACATTTGCGACAGGTTGCTGAAATTAGTTGCCAGTTTCACCTCAACAATGAAAAAACTTTCACTCATTTTTTTCTCAAAAGAGGATATCACTCCGATCATGGTACCCTGTGGAAAAATCGATGAGAAACCACTGGTAACAATGGTATCACCGACTTCCAGCTTAACATGAGAGGGAATCTCGTAAAGGGTAGCAGTATTGCTTCCTGTAGCTTCCCAAACAAGTGATCCAAAATAATTTGTTTTTTTATGAAGTGCGCTTACTTTAAAATTTGAATTTAATACCGAAATGGCAGTTGCAAAATGGTCGGAGGAATTCACGATAATACCGGCAATGCCTGCAGGAGAAACCAGTGCCATATCCGGATAAACACCATGAAGCCGTCCTTTATTAATTGTAATATAATTGTACTTTTTATTCACAGAGTTATTGATTACCCTGACATTCATATATTCATATTGTTGCAGATAAACCGAATCATTCACTTTTTTGAAGAATTCTTCATTAAAATAATAGGAATCTTTCATAGCATTGTGCAGCAAGGCATTTTCTCGTGCCAATTCGCGATTTTCTTCCTTAAGAGAAAAATATTCGGTAATAGATGAATATGCATCGTAAATAACACCGGAAACGTAGCTGGATGAGTTTGCAAAACTTTCCCTTTGATCTTTGTTATATGTTACCACAAGTGAGAAAGCTGCTATCTCAAGTATTAAAAAAAGAAATACAAAATGGTACCTTATTATAAACCTGACTAAACTTTTCACTTATAATTTCAATTGTCAAAGTGTTTTATCTCATTAAAAACTGGAATTTACCAACATTTTTGAGAGCAATACCTGTTCCGCGAGCCACAGCGTGCAAAGGATCTTCAGCTACCTGAACCGGAATGTTGTGCTTTTCGGATAAACGTTTATCCAGACCACGGAGCAATGCGCCACCACCGGCAAGATAAATTCCTTTATTGAAAATATCCGCATAGAGTTCGGGAGGAGTTTGTTCCAACGTATCCAGCACAGCGGCTTCGATTTTGGTAATTGATCTGTCAAGGCAATGAGCTATTTCCTGATAACTAACCGGAATTTCAATAGGCAGGGCAGTCATCTGGTGTGGCCCACGAACCATATAATCAGCTGGTGGATCATCAAGGTCGGGCAAGGCAGATCCCACATTTATTTTAATATCTTCAGCAGTTCTTTCGCCAATTCTGACATTGTGCTGATGCCTCATATATTCCTGTATGTCATTGGTAAAATCATCACCGGCTATACGGATGGATTTATTACATACAATTCCGCCAAGAGCAATAACAGCAATTTCAGTGGTACCACCACCAATATCAACAATCATGCTTCCTTCGGGAGCTTCAACATCAATACCTATACCCAGTGCAGCAGCCATTGGTTCATAAATCATATAAACATCCCTGGCTCCGGCGTGTTCAGAAGAGTCGCGTACAGCACGGATTTCAACCTCAGTACTTCCAGAGGGAATACAGATAACAATTCTTAAAGACGGGGTAAACAATCGGCCTTTCGGATTAATCATTTTTATCATTCCCCTGACCATTTTTTCGGCAGCATCGAAGTCGGCGATAACACCATCTCTTAAAGGTCTGATGGTTTTTATGTTTTCGTGTGTTTTTCCATGCATCTGCCTGGCTTTTTCGCCAATGGCAATAAGTTTATTGGTATTTTTATCAATTGCAACAATCGAAGGTTCGTCAACGACTATTTTATCGTTGTGAATTATTATTGTGTTTGCTGTTCCTAAATCTATCGCTATTTCCTGCGTTAAAAAAGAAAATAATCCCATTCGTTCAAGTTTAATTTATTGTTTCCAAAGCGCTAACAAATATAGCGCATTACTTTAGATATATTATTGACTGTTGAAAAAAAATTATTAATGTTTAAAATGACGAAAACCTGTAAATACCATGCTCATTCCCTTTTTGTCACAAAAATCAATGGAATCCTGATCTTTTACTGATCCTCCGGGCTGAATAACAGCTGTTATTCCTGCATTATGAGCGATCTCGACACAATCGGGGAAAGGAAAAAAAGCATCAGAGGCCATTACAGCTCCTTTGAGGTCGAATCCGAAACTATGTGCCTTTTCGATGGCCTGTTTCAGCGCATCAACCCTTGAAGTTTGGCCGACACCACTGGCAAGTAACTGAGTATTTTTTACCAGAACAATGGTATTTGACTTAGTGTGTTTGCAAATTTTGGCAGCAAATAACAGATCTTCGGTTTCTTTTTCGGACGGAGCAGTTTTGGTAACTGTTTTAAGATCGGCCTTTGTTTCTGATTTCAAATCCCGGTCCTGAACCAATACTCCATTCAATAATGAGCGGAATTGTTTCCCCGGGAAATCAAATTTTTTCTGTACAAGAATAATCCTGTTTTTCTTTTGTTTCAATACTTCAAGGGCATCGGTATCGTATGATGGCGCAATTACCTCCTCACAAAACAATTTATTTAATTCCTCAGCAACCTCTTTGTATATATTTCTGTTTGTAATCAGTATTCCTCCAAATGCTGAAACCGGATCGGCAGCCAAAGCCTCATTCCATGCTGTATGCAAATCAGGTTTACTCGAAATTCCACAGGCATTGTTATGTTTGAGAACCGCAAAAGCAGGTTCAGAAAATTCTGCAATAAGATTTACGGCCGCTTCAATATCCAATAAATTATTATAGGATATTTCCTTACCATGGAGTTGATCGAAGACTTCCTCAAAATTTCCAAAGAAAGAACCCTTCTGGTGGGGATTTTCGCCATAACGCAATTCCTTTTTCATAGAATAACTTTCCTTGAAGGCAGTGTTACCGCCTTCTGCAAAGTATTTGAAAATTGCAGTGTCGTATGATGAAGTGTTATTAAATGCGTCTAATGCAAATTTCCTTCTTTCCTCAAGAGAAGAGGAGCAATTATTGGTTTTCAGGATGTTAATCAAATCCGAATACTGGTTTCTTGATGAAACAATAAGCACATCACTAAAATTTTTGGCCCCTGCCCTGATCAGCGAAATACCTCCGATATCTATTTTCTCAATAATATCATTTTCGGATGCGCCGGATGCCACAGTGTCTTCAAAAGGATACAGATCGACAATTACAAGATCTATTTCAGGAATAAGGTATTCTGTAAGCTGTGCAAGATCCTGTTTGTTTTCGCGCCTGGCAAGAATTCCACCAAAAACCTTCGGATGCAGGGTTTTTACTCTACCACCCAGAATAGATGGATAGGTGGTAAGATCTTCAACAGCAGTTACTTTTACTCCCAATTTCTCAATAAAATCCTTTGTACCTCCAGTCGAGAAAATTTTTACATTTTCAATGGAAAGCATTTCAATAACTTTTTCAAGATTATCTTTGTGATAAACAGAAATCAGTGCGGTTTTGATCTTTTTCAACATACTCATTTACAATATTTTAATTAACGAGTGCAAAATTATAAAAAACAATCTGTTTTCTCATCAAAAAAAACATGTTAAGGAAGATTGTTTATAAATTGATGAAATTGTTTAAAACGGGAAATTGTTTGAGAGTTCCTTTTGGTTCTTTTGGTTCTTTTGGTTCTTTTTGTTCCCCAAATGCTCATTATTGGGAGACTGGCTTCCGACTTCCTGCTTCCGACTTCCTGCTTTTGTCCCGAAAATGAAATTTTCGAGGATGCTCGACTTTAGTCGGCATTCTTTTTGTTCCTTTTGTTCTTTTTGTTTCAGGGTTGACTGACCATATTAAACATTTTGGACAAACGGCCTGAAGGGCCAGGTTAATTCAGCCCGGGGCAGCGCCCCGGGAATGATAATGCGATGAAAAACCGCCGGCTTGAAATCTGTTAAAAACCAAAACTCCGTTCCGGCGGAAATGAAAGGGGGAGTTTGGAGTTTAGGGATTTGTTCTTTTTGTCCCGAAAATGAAATTTTCGAGGATGCTCGACTTTAGTCGGCATTTGAAGGGTTCTTTTAGTTCACCCGATAGTCAATCGGGATGACGTTTGACCTCATACACCATCATACATCATACATCATCATACATCATACATGTTTTTGTTCTTTTAATGCTGTTCCAAGTTTACTCACTTCAGCTGTGAGAGAAGTTGCAAAACGGAACAGTTTGCAGCCTGGAACAGTTTGCTACCCGGATTGTAATTCACTATATAATTTCAAGTATTCCATTACCTAATTACCAATACTTCAATTTGATAAACGGCCATTTTTTTTACTTTATTCCTCAATTTTTATTAATAAAAGAACATAAACTTTATAAAAAATAGTATATTTGTTCCCTTGAAAAAACTACATTATTTTTAATAACTATTTAATTATGAATGAAATAAAAGCCACATTAAGAGAATCCAAAACTGCCAGATGGTTTGCTTTAGGATTGATTTCACTTACTATGTTTTTTGCTTATTTTTTCGTGGATGTTGCATCTCCAATAAAAAACATGTTTGAAGTAAACTACCACTGGAGTTCTGAAGTATTCGGAATGTATGGTGGAATGGAATTCTTTTTTAATGTATTTTTTGGATTCCTTATTATCTCAGGTATTATTCTTGACAAAATGGGCATCCGTTTTACATTAATAACTGCCGGAATAACTATGGTTGCAGGTGCTTTTCTAAAGTTTTACGCACTTAAATATATTGATCCAGAATCAATGACTTCTGTTTTTGGTTACAACTTACCTACAACTGCTGTTTTAGCTTTTACAGGTTTTGCGGTATTCGGAGTTGGTGTTGAAATGGCCGGAATCACAGTTTCAAAAACTATTGTAAAGTGGTTTAGAGGCAGAGAACTTGCTCTGGCAATGGGCTTGGAAATGGCCATCGCCCGTCTTGGTGTTTTTGCAGTTATGTGGTTATCACCTCGTTTTGCAAATGCAGACTCTAAAAACCCAACCGAATGGACTCCAGAAAACGTATTTTTATGGGGTATGGTATTCCTTATGATCGGTCTGCTTACCTTTTTCATCTATACTTTTATGGATAGAAAATATGATAAACAAGCTGGCTTGAAAAACGACGGTAGTTCTGAAGATGAATTTAAAATTTCTGACCTTGGAAAAATATTTACAAATCCTGGTTTTCTTGCAATTGCCGGATTGTGTGTTTTGTTTTATTCTGCTATTTTCCCCTTTCAGAGGTTTGCCACCGAAATGCTTGCCGGCAAACTGAACATCGATGAACAGTCTGCCGCTGAATATGTTTCCATGTTTCCAATTGGAGCAATGATTCTTACTCCGATGATAGGAATATTCCTGGATAGGAAAGGCTTAGGCGCAACATTGATGTTGTTCGGATCGATCCTGCTTACCATATCACATTTAATATTTGCTCTGGTTCCGGCAGAATCTTTCACTACAATTGTAGCCGTTGGGACCATCATTATTTTAGGAATTTCCTTCTCATTAGTTCCCGCATCCATGTGGCCATCTATGCCAAAAATTGTTGAAGACCGTTATCTGGGTTCGGCTTATGGTGCCATCTTCTGGATTCAGAATATGGGTTTATTTGGCGTCCCGATTCTGATTGGTTGGGCTCTTTCAGCCTCAAACCCCGGAGTTGCTGAGCAAATAAAAGCCGGAGTTGTTGGAGCACATTATAACTATACAGTTCCTGAACTTATTTTTGCTGCATTTGGAGTTACAGCAATCATTCTGAGTTTAGTCCTCAGGTATGTTGACAAGAAACATGGTTATGGACTTGATATTCCAAATATCAAGAAAAAATCTGGTGAATAAACTTCTATTCAAGATATTAATATTTTTATCGACTGTTCAGTTTGCCTCAGGGCAGACTGAACAGTCTCTTTTATGGGAAATCTCAGGTCCCGGCCTTGATGAGCCATCGTATCTTTACGGCACCATTCACATCCAGGATAAAAGGGTTTTCAGTTTTGACAGTATTGTCTGGAAAAAATTTAATGAATGTGAAGCATACGCCATGGAGCTGCTTCTTGACGAAATCGACAAGGAGGAAATTCAGAAAATGATGCTGATGAAAGATACCACCCTCAGAGATTTGCTTTCACCTGAAGATTATAAGTTGCTCGACCAGTTTTTCAGGAAGAAAACCGGCACAGGAATTATGCTATACGACAAAATGAAACCATTTATGGTGTATTCCCAAATTTCCATTTCAGGATTTTCTCAGGATATGCCATTAGCTCTTGATGCCTATTTTCTTGAAAAAGCAAGGAAATCAGGAAAAAAAGCACTGGGCATTGAAAAACTCAGCGATCAGCTTGGTGCCATTGACCAGATTACTTTAAAGGATCAGGCTCAAATGCTCATGGTTTTTGTCAAGGATACAAGTTCGCTGGAAGATAATGGTTTTGAAGAAATGCTTAAGAGCTATTGCAATGCCGATTTAAAAATGTTAACCGAGATGACTGCAGACACCTCTCTGCCCGGAAATTTCGAAGAAGCCTTTCTTACCAAAAGAAATGAAACTATGGCAAAAAATATTGTCAAATTCTCCAAAAAACAACGAACCTTTAGTGCTATTGGCGCTGCACATCTGGGTGGTGAAAAAGGGGTGATTGAATTGATCCGGAAAAAAGGGTATATGGTAAAAGCCATTCCTTTTTCCTTTGTCTCAAATTGATTGCCTTGCAGCGGCTGGACTTGCAGCGGCTGGACTTGCAGAGGCTGGACTTGCAGAGGCAAGTCCCTACAACATCAAAATCACATTTTCTGATCAGATTAACGGATAATTGTTTGCTCCCTGTCGGGACCCACCGAGCAGATTTTTATAGGTACGCCGGTTTCTGATTCAATAAATCGGATGTACACTTTCAATTCGTCTGGTAAATCCTGAAAATCCTTAATTTTGGAAATATCTTGTTTCCATCCTTTGAATTCCTTATAAACAGGCTCAATTTTTTCTCCCAGATCGTAAGGCAATCTGTCGGTGATTTTCCCATTTACCTTATAATGTGTGGCCAGATAAATACTATCAAAAATATCGAGCACATCAATTTTTGTAAGAATCAGTTCTGTAACACCATTTATCATGATGGCATATTTAAGGGCAACCAGATCGAGCCATCCGCAACGTCTCGGACGACCGGTTGTTGATCCGAATTCATGTCCCTGTTTCCGAAGTAATTCGCCAGTTGCATTTTCAAGCTCGGTTGGGAACGGACCCGATCCAACACGGGTACAGTATGCTTTCACAATTCCCATTACTTTATCTATTGATGAGGGGGCAATTCCGAGTCCGTTGCACGCACCAGCACATATTGTATTTGATGAAGTTACAAATGGATAAGTACCAAAATCAATATCCAGCAAAGTACCCTGTGCTCCTTCGGCCAGAATCCGTTTATTCTGTTTTATATAATCATTTACCAGAAACTCGCTTTCAACCAACTTGAATTTCTTAATGGTTTCGATACCTTCAAACCAACCCTCTTCAAACTCCTTCAGATTAAAACTGTAATCATACTGTTTGAGAATATTCATATGTTTCTCCACGAGAAATTTGTATTTTTCTTCAAATTTTTCAGAAAGAATATCCCCTACCCTCATTCCGTTCCGCCCGGTTTTATCCATATAAGTCGGACCAATTCCTTTTAAGGTAGATCCGATTTTTGTTTTCCCCTTGGCTGCTTCGGATGCAGCATCAATAACTCTGTGTGTGGGCAAAATCAAATGCGCACGTTTTGAAATCAGCAGGTTGGCTGTTGCGTCAACTCCAAGCTGAACAAGTTTATCAACTTCCTTTTTAAAGACCATTGGGTCAAGCACCACACCATTGCCGATAATATTTATTGAATTTCGATGGAAAATTCCCGATGGAATAGTATGTAAAACATGCTTGATATTATTGAATTCAAGCGAGTGTCCGGCATTTGGCCCACCCTGAAACCTGGCAATCACATCATAGCCGGGAGTCAATACATCAACAACCTTACCTTTTCCTTCGTCTCCCCACTGAAGACCCAGTAATACATCTACTTTCATAATATTTCAGAATTTTAAAAAAACCGTTCAATTTACTATTAATAATACTTTTTTCATCATGATTGTTGAAAAGAATTAGTAAAAAAAAGTCCCCCATATTATGAGAGACTTTGAAATAAATTTTTCACATATTAATCATTGTCTTCATTTTCAAAGAATCCATAGATGTACAATGAATGATAGGCAGGTTTGAATTTGTTCATTTTTGCAGCACTTTCAATAATTTCGTGAACTCTGGGATCGCAAAACTCTAAAACTTTGCCAGTTTTAGTGCTTATTAAATGATCATGCTGCTTACACTGGAAAGCTTTTTCAAACTGAGCAATGTTTTTTCCGAACTGATGTTTCACAACAAGATTGCAATCAAGAAGCAATTCTATCGTATTATATAATGTTGCGCGACTTACCCGGTAATTTTTATTCTTCATGAAAATATACAGCGATTCTATGTCAAAATGCCCATCGCGGGAGTAAATCTCATCAAGGATTGCATATCTTTCGGGAGTTTTTCGGTGACCCTTACGTTCTAGATAATCTGTAAAAATCTTTTTTACATTTAATCTGATTTCTTCAAATGCCATACTTTGTGCTTTATAATATGGTATAAAATTAATGCTTTTTTTTTACATCCACTATATTTATTTAGAATAATTTAAAAAAAATTATTCAGCATCTTCAACCTCTGTAGCTCTTGAAACAGAGTCAATACCCTTAATTCTTCGGATATCTTTAATTAGCTCATTTAAATCGTCGGTGTCATAAACATAAAGGTCAATATACCCCTCAAAAATACCATCATGCGAATCAAAATATATGGTTCGCATGTTCACATCAAGTTCCTTGGAGATGATGGTGGTAATTTTATTTACCAATCCGATATTATCAATTCCCTTAAGCTTGATCCTTGCCAAAAATGAAAGTAATTTTTGTGTTTTCCACTGAGCCGAAACCACTCTTTCACCGTAACTTGACATCAATTTAATGGCGTTGGAACAGTCGGTTTTGTGAATGGTGACGGTATCGTTCAGGTTTACAAAACCCATAACTTCATCTCCGGGTATGGGATTGCAGCATTTTGCAATAATAAAGTCGAGGTTTTCCTTATCATCATCAAGGAATATTTTCTTTGTGGGTTTCTGTGGTTTGGTTTCCTGATCCTTGATTTTCTTTTGCACGCCTCTTCTGGTAAGCTGTAACTGCCAGTATCTGATAAATTTGTTTTTTGATTTTTTTGTGATGATTTTTTTAACATCATCCAAATCAATCAATCCCCGGCCAACCATCCTGTATAACTCCTCGCGCGATCTGACATTAAAACCCGGAACAAGTTTTTTGAAAATTTCTGACGATGGCTTATAATTGAGTTCTATAAGCTTTTGCTCCAGAATTTCTTTTCCTTTATCCAGTTGCGACCTTCGCTCATCCTTAAAACTGCTCTTAATATTTGATCGGGCTTTTGCTGTAATGACAAAATCAAGCCACTCACGCTGCGGTGTTTGTTTGGGTGTGGTGATGATTTCAACCTGATCGCCACTTTTAAGTTCATGGCTCAGCGGCACAAGTTTATGGTTTACTTTCGCACCAATGGCCTTGCAGCCAACGCCGGAGTGAATTTCATAAGCAAAATCAAGTGCAGTGGCACTTTTAGGCAATCTTTTTAACTGACCTTTGGGTGTAAAAACAAATATTTCGGATGAATACAGGTTCATTTTGAATTCATCGAGGAATTCGAGGGCATCGGACTCCGGACTTTCAAGCAATTCCCTGATTTTCTTGATCCATTTGTCAAGTTCGTTTTCCTGATCGCCTTCACCTTTGTATTTCCAGTGTGCAGCATATCCGCGCTCGGCAATTTCATCCATTCGTTTGCTTCGGATCTGGACTTCGACCCAAACACCCTCGGGGCCCATCACTGTAGTGTGAAGTGCCTCATAGCCATTGGCTTTCGGAGTACTTACCCAGTCGCGCAATCTATCGGGATTTGGTTGATAAATATCTGTTATAAGCGAATAAATGTTCCAGCACTCAGATTTTTCTGTTTCAAGTTTTACCGCATCAAAAATAATCCTGATGGCAAAAATGTCATACACTTCTTCGAAAGGCACATTTTTATCCTGCATTTTTTTCCAGATGGAATAAATGGACTTGGGGCGGCCGGTAATATTGTAATTGACTTTGTTTTCGGTTAGTTTGTCAATGATAGGCAGACTGAATTTATTGATGTATGCCTGTCTTTTTTTCTCGCTGTCTTTAACTTTCTGAAATATTTCCTGATAAACTATGGGGTGCTCATATTTCAGGCTGAGGTCTTCAAGTTCGGTTTTGATGGCATATAAACCCAGGCGGTGAGCAAGCGGAGCGTATAAAAACAAAGTTTCACTGGCAATTTTCATTTGTTTGTGACGCGGCATGGAATCGAGCGTTCTCATATTATGCAGCCGATCGGCCAGCTTAATGAGAATTACCCTGACATCATCAGAAAGGGTCATGAGCATCTTCCTGAAATTCTCGGCCTGCAGGGATGATTCCTGATCAAAAATGCTGCTGATTTTTGTAAGTCCGTCTATAATTGAGGCAATCTTATCACCAAACATCCTTTGAATGTCTTCAAGAGTGTAATCCGTATCCTCAACCACATCGTGCAAGAGGGAACATGTAACAGCTTTTGAGCCCAGACCAATTTCGCCGCCAACAATTTTTGCTACCTCAATGGGATGTATCAGATAAGGCTCGCCTGATTTTCGCCGCATTTCCTTATGGGCATCAAAAGCAAGATCGTAAGCTTTCTTTATTACTTCGCGGGCTTCATCGTTTCGGCATCGGGGACAAGCAACAAAAATCTCCTCGTATTGTCTGTTTAATTCCTTTACTTCTTCTTCAGTCAGATTTGCCATATTGCAAGTTCATTCTTTTCTTTAATCAACTTGTAAAATTAATCAATTAATTGCAGATTTTATGTTATTGAGGTGAGAATTATTGATGGTTTGATAGTTTGATTGTGTGAGATGGCAATGGTTTTCATCAGGTGCAGCGCACCGAAACCTTTTTAAAGATAATTTAGTGGTGCTCTATATGAAGCAAGAGTTCAATAGTTCGATAGAAAGAGCAATGGTTAGATGGCCTTTATGGACAAAAAACCTATCTTTACAAGGTAAATGAAACCAATAGAAGCATATAAAATTGAACACCGGGGGCGGTTGAGATTATTTCTCGGGAAACGGTACTTTTCATTACGACGGCTGATCAAATGGCAATCTGAAAAGCATTTATATGCCATAAAAAAAGAAGCACCGCTGGATCAGGTCATTTTTAATCATCAGTCTGTTTTGCTAAGACAACTTCGTGATGTGGATATGGTTTGGCAACGCAATAAAATTACCAACCTGAAACTTGCATCAGAAAAAATCAGCAGAATCACCATTTTACCCGGGCAGGTTTTTTCATTTTGGTTTCTGGTGGGGAAAACGACTAAAGGGAAGGGATACCTTAAGGGCATGAACCTGCTGAACGGTAAGGTATCGGTTGATTATGGCGGCGGCATATGCCAGCTTGGTAATCTGATATACTGGATGGCGCTGCACACACCATTGAAAATTCGTGAGCGGTGGCGGCACAGCTACGATGTTTTTCCGGATGTAAACCGCACGCTGCCCTTCGGTTCGGGAGCAACGCTATCTTACAATTATATTGATCTGCAGCTTGAAAACACAAGCGATCAGTCATTTCAGATTTTACTCTGGCTTGATAATGAAAATCTTTACGGGGAAATAAGGTCCGAAAGAGAAATTGATGTCCGTTACGAAGTTTATGAATCAGATCATATCATCAGACATGAGATCTGGGGTGGCTACACCAGGCACAACCGCATCAGCAGGAAAGTGATCAGCAAGGCAAACGACACGATTATTTCCGACGAACGTGTTACTGAGAATCATGCGGTGATGATGTATGAGCCAATGTTGGGCTGATTAGTTGTCCCGATAGCTATCGGGAAGTAGATTAGTAGATTTGAAGATTTGAAGATTTGGGGATTTGGGGATTTGGGGATTGGTTGGTGATTACATAACTAAAAAGTTTAATAGAGAGTGTCATATTTAAAACAAAATATAGTTCTAATTTTGCATCAAAACATTAATTTGATTAGAAAACCTATCTAATGAACCATCCCGGCGAATATGCTGCCTTATTGACAGCAGTTTTTTGGACAATAACAGCACTGGCATTTACACATGCGGGAAAAAGAATAGGATCCCTTTCGGTAAATTTTTGGCGGTTGGTTATAGGACTTTGTTTGCTTACAATTTTTATTGGATACAGATACAACATTATTATTCCTGAGGAAATCTCAAATAATGCTTTGATATGGCTTTCACTTTCGGGATTTATGGGAATTTTTCTGGGCGATTTATTTCTTTTTAGAGCTTTTCTTATTACCGGACCAAGAGTTGCTCTTTTGGTTATGTCGTTTTCCCCACCTTTTGCTGCGGTAATTGCATGGTTTGTACTTGACGAAACGCTTTCATTTTGGGGAGTAATAGGAATGACGGTTACCATGATTGGAATTTTTCTTGTAATACTAAAACGCGGCAATAAATCTATAGGCGAAAATAATATTCGGTTCAGATATTCACCAAAAGGTATATTTTACGCATTTCTTGGCATGATAGGACAATCGACAGGATTGGTAATGAGCAAAGTAGGTGTTATGGAAACAGGCAATCCTTTTACTGCTACCCAGATAAGGGTAGTTGCCGGTTTATTGGGTTTTGTTATTCTTATTTCTGTTTTAAACAGATGGAAAAGCGTGCTGTTTTCGGTTAAGGACTATAAAGCTTTTGCTTCATTGTCGTTGGGTTCGTTTTTCGGTCCTTTTCTGGGGATTTCATTTTCATTAATAGCAATTACTTACACAAACCCCGGAATAGTCCAAACCATTGTGTCAATTAATCCCATCCTTATAATTCCATTTTCAATATGGTTTTTTAAGGAGAAAATTACCTGGCTCGAAGTTTTTGGGGCTATGGTTGCCGTTAGCGGTATAGCAATGTTTTTTCTTTAATTGTCAGCAAGAAAGTCTGACTTCTGCAATATAAATGACTGCATGGCTGCTTTTGCATGGCCATATTATCATTATTACTAAAAAGGACACGCAGAGGCGTGTCCCTACAATCGAACCAAACCAGCCCCGCATCCCAGCCCAACACATTATATTAAAACCCGCTCGGTTTTGAGCAGGGCTTTTTTGGTCGCCCCCCTTTTGCCGAAAAGCCCAAATGGTGCAGCGTCATTGCGAGAAGCGAGAAAAAGCACAATGGTTTACTAATAAGTTTTTGCGACGAAGCAATCTCCTAATAATGTCCATGGGCACTATTGGGAGATTGCTTCGTTCCTCGCATCCGATAGCTATCGGATGACGCGGTTCTATTATGATTTTTCGATGCCCCGCACCCCCTACCTCTTCAAATAAGTATCCAAAAATTTAAAAAACTCCCTCTGCCAAAGTATGGAGTTCTGGGGTTTGAGGACGAAGTGGGTTTCTTCGGGGAAGATGAGCAGTTTCGATGGGATTCCCAAAAGCTGGGCGGTGTTGAAAGCCTGCAGACTTTCGGTGTACGGGATCCTGAAATCGTTCATTCCGGATATGATCATTATGGGTGTGTCCCAGTTTTGTACAAATTTATGTGGCGAATTGGCATAGCTTTTCATGGCTGTTTCGTTGTTCTTTTCCCAATAGGCGCCACCCAGGTCGTGGTTTACGAAAAAGTCTTCTTCGGTGGCGGCATATTGACTCTCGAGGTTGAACATTCCGCAATGCGAAATAAATGCCTTAAAGCGCTTGTCGTGATTTCCGGCTAACCAGAAAACGGAAAATCCGCCGTAGGAGGCACCCACAGCACCCAATCTGTCTTTGTCAACGAATGGTTTTTCTTTGAAAAAGTCAACGGCGCTTAAATAATCCTTCATATTTTGTCCGCCGTAATCGCCGGAAATCTGCTCATTCCATTCCTCTCCGAATGAAGGCAGTCCGCGCCTGTTCGGAGCAATAACCACATAACCGTTGGCAGCCATGATCTGCAGGTTCCATCTGTAGGAGAAAAACTGGCTCACGGCAGATTGTGGTCCACCCTGACAATATAATAATGCGGGGTATTTTTTTGCGGGGTCAAATCCGGGAGGCAATACCAGCCAAACGAGCATGTCTTTGCCATCGGTGGTTTTGATCCAATGTTCCTCAACCTTACCCATTTCAATTTTGCTGTAGATGTCTTTATTGGTGAAGGTAAGCTGGGTTTCAACGGATTTCTTTTCATCAACCATAAATACTTCGGTGGCCATGGAAAGAGACATTTTTGTTCCAACAATCACTTTACCGTTTACCGCCAGCGAAGTATAGTCATGATGGCCTTCAGTGAGCTTTTTGAATTTCTTTGATTTGAACTCATAGTTATATAACTGGTAAGTGGCATTTATTCCGCTGATAAAGTAGATTTTTTTCCCTTCTGCATCCCAAACAAAATTGGCAGCATTCTGGTCAAAATCCTTTGTTATATATTCCATTTCGCCGGTTTGCAGGTCAGCAATAAACAGTCTTTCCTTGTCGGCTTCATAGCCCGGAGTTTCCATACTTTGAAAAGCCACTTTTTTGCCATCGGGTGAAAAAACCGGATATTTATCATAGCCGTTCATTCCTTTGGTGATGTTTTTTGTTGAGCCGTCGGCCAGGGAATAGATATATATATCAGAGTTGGTGCTCACAGCGTAGGCATCGCCATACATTTTTTTGCAGGTATAGGCAACGAATTTGCCGTCGGGACTCCAGGACATTTCGGTGTTGTCAAAATAAGGAGATAAAGGAGCATCCCATCGTTCGTTCGGCATGATGTCTTTGCCTTCAGAAACGGTTCCGTTTTCATAAGGAGCCACAAAAATATGACTGTAATATTCGTCGTTCCAATGGTCCCAGTGGCGGTACATGAGGTCGTCGGCCATCACCACATTGGCCTTTGGAAGATCGGGATAAATCTCGGCAGTTGTTTTGTCCACCTTCACATCTTTACAGTACAGGATGCTTTTGCCGTCGGGAGCATATTCGAAGCTGTTGATGCCACCTGCAATTTTTGAAATCTGTTTTTTATCGGAGCCGTCGGGTTTCATTTCCCAGACCTGTGCTTCGCCCGATTCGGTAGAGATGTATCCGATTTTTGTACCATCGGGAAACCAGCGGTGGTTAAACTCGGCAGCAGGATTTGAAGTCAACTGCAACGAAACTTTGCTCTCGACCGAGACACAATAAATATCAGTATTGCCTTTATTGGCTGCCACATCATAACGTGTAACGCCATAAATAACAGTAGTTCCGTCGGGTGATAACTGTGCATCACTTACCCTGCCAAATTCCCAAAGCATTTCGGGAGTCAGTTTTTTTTGTGCAAAAACAGCAGTAGAAATGATTACTGCAAAAATGAAAAGATGAATTTTTTTAGTCATGGTTAACTATTTAATAATGAATTTACCTTCAACAATTTTTCTATTTTCCAGTTCGGCTTTGTAAAAGTACGCACCCGGACTGATTTCCTCCTCAAATATAAAAATATTATTCAGAATATATTTATATGATGAAACAGGCAATCCGTTTGAGTTTAGGATTTCGAGGTGTTTTATTTTGATATCGTGTGATTTAAAATTGACCACACCCGAAGACGGGTTAGGGAAAACGATCACTGATTGGTTTTTTTCTGTCTCAGAAAACCCTGTCCCAACATTGACACATGAAAATGAGATGTCATCAATCATCCATCCATCGCGTGCGGTTTCGATATCATCACTGACAAAATTAAAGCGGAACATGATGGTATCAGTTGGCCATTTAGGTTCTTTAATCGGAATATAATAAATCCACTGTAACCTAACCCAGGTCCATTCGTTTATATTACCTGTAAAAGCAGGTATTCCGCCCGAAATGGTATCAGTCTGTGTGTAACAGTTTTCGGTGTTAAAATCAAAATAATCCACATCATTTACCACATTGACCCATGACATTCCCTTATCGTATGACACTTCAACATAGCCGCCTTCGGTAAGAGAATCTGTATTAAGTTTGTGATAAAACGACATGATAATATTGCCATAAAATGGTATGGCGTTAAAATCCACAGCCAGATCAAAATATGAATGATTGCCCGCGGGATAGGCATTAACAGTATCTGTTATCAGTACATTTGGTTCAGAGTGTGGTGCATTAAAAACCAGTTTCTGTGGAGCACCAATTCTCCAGATATTGCCCGGAGCGGCTGTATCAAGAATCAGATGTTCACAATCCCCTGCATCAAACGAGCAGTTAGTATACGGAATTTCCCCCAGATATGGGTCAATCTGCGCAGGTAATAACCTGACTGACAGAATCAATGCAATAATCAGTAGTTTTTTCATGTTTTCATGTTTTTTTTCGTTGTTTAGACGCAATGCATTGCGTCTTTTACAGCCAATCTGACTCAACGTTATTTTTTATCCAACGCATTCAGCGCATTGATTGCATATGGATAATTTGGCTGCAACAACAGGCATTTGTCAAAATCGCGTTTTGCCTTTCCCTTGTCGCGCATATTCATATAGCATACGCCTCTGTGGAGGTACGCCTCAATATATGCAGTATCGAACTTAATAGCTTTAGAAAACTCATCGACAGCCTGTTTATATTGTTTTTGTTCCAAATAGACGTAACCGATGTTGTGGTGTGCATCGGGATAGGTGCTGTCAATTTTTGTCAATATATTGGTATATGCATCAATGGCTTTATTCCAGTTTTTCATATTCTGGTAATACATGCCCATGTGGTAATAGGCTTCAACACTTTCGGGAGCAAGATCAATGGCATTTTTAAAATATTGCAGGGCTATGGAATCCTTTGCCACAGAAAACAGCCGGCCAAGTTCCATGTGTGCCTTGTAATATTTGGGTTCCTTTTCAAGGGTTGTCCTGAAATTCTTAACAGCTCCGGCGGTATCACCCTTTTCAAGGAAAATCAGTCCGGAAGTAAAATAAATATGCGGGTTATGCTGATCTATTTCCTTAACTTTTGTGAGAAATTCCTCAGATTTGGTGTATTCCTGCACATAAAAATAAATATTAGCCAATCCGAGCAGGGCATCAACATTTTTCGGGAAAATTCTGATACATTTTTCGAGAGTTTCTTTAGCCTGTAGCGATTTTCCCTGATTTCTCAGGTAATATTCAGAAAGTTTCAGATAATATGAGGGCTCAAGTGAATCCAGGCCGATGGCAATTTCGAGATCTTTAATAGCAAAATCAATATTGCCTTGCTTAATAAACAGGTCTGATCTCAATCCATAAAGCGATGCATTACGCGGTTCTTCCCTGATCAATTCAGTAAGTTCCTGAATGGATGCCGTGGAATCAGCCACAGTAGAATTATTTTCTGAATCAGATTTACTGTTACAGGAAAAAAGCAAACCAAGTGCAAAAATTGCAGACAGGAGCAAAACTATAGCCCTCATAAAATCAGTTTATTAGTTAATTTATGCTTTTACTTTGTAATTTTCAATAATTTTTGCTGTAATCTCATCATTGAGTTCGGGATTATCTTTTAAAAGATTGGCAACGGTATCTCTTCCCTGGCCCAGTTTTGTTTCGCCGTAGCTGAACCATGAGCCGCTTTTCTTAATGATATTGGCTTCAACGCCGAGGTCAATGATTTCGCCTACTCTGGAAATTCCTTCACCATACATAATGTCAAATTCGGCTTTTCTGAAAGGTGGAGCCACTTTATTTTTGACCACTTTTACTCTGGTGCGGTTACCTGTAATATCTTCGCCTTCTTTAAGTTGTCCAATTCTTCTGATATCCAGTCTGACCGATGCATAAAACTTCAGTGCATTACCACCGGTAGTTGTTTCGGGATTTCCAAACATCACGCCGATTTTGTCCCTTAGTTGGTTGATGAAAATACAGGTAGTACCTGTTTTACTGATGTTGGCAGTCATTTTCCTCAGTGCCTGAGACATTAATCGTGCCTGTAAGCCCATTTTTGAGTCGCCCATATTTCCTTCGATTTCATCTTTGGGTGTAAGAGCTGCAACGGAGTCAATTACGATGATGTCAATGGCGCTTGACCTGACAAGTTGGTCGGCAATTTCGAGGGCTTGCTCACCATTGTCGGGTTGTGAAATAAGCAGATTTTCAATATCCACACCAAGCTTTTCAGCATAAAAACGGTCAAACGCATGTTCGGCATCGATAAACGCAGCAATCCCGCCGGCTTTCTGAGCCTCAGCAATGGCATGAATTGCCAGTGTTGTTTTACCGGATGACTCGGGACCATAAATTTCAACCACTCTGCCGCGGGGGTAGCCTCCTACTCCGGTTGCAATATCCAATGCGATTGAGCCGGTTGGAATAGCAGCTACATCGACCACAACCTTCGCACCCATTTTCATAATGGTGCCTTTGCCATAATCCTTATCAATTTTATCTAAAGTAAGCTGTAATGCTTTCAGTTTTTCTTTTTGGATATCTTTCATATCCGCTTTTTCTTTTGCCATATTGATTTTTTTTATTTGTATAAATTTAGTATTTGATTTGTATGATCTTTTGTGTCAACTTTTTCAATTATTTTTTCGATGAGTCCTTTTTCAGAAATCACAAAAGTTTTCCTGAGGATTCCTTCGTAAACCTTTCCATAAAGTTTTTTCTCGCCCCAGGCACCATATTCTTTCAGCATAATTCTATCCACATCTGAAATGAGATCAAAAGGCAGATTATTTTTTGATCTGAAATTAACATGCGATTTTTCACTGTCTGCGCTAACCCCCAAAATTTCAAAACCCTTTTTTCTCAGGAATGAAAAATTATCACGCAAATTGCAGGCCTCGGCAGTACAACCCGGAGTGCTGTCCTTGGGATAAAAGTACAACACAAGCTTTTTTCCTGAAAAATCTTTCAAACCTATTTGCTTGCCATCCTGATTAATCCCTGAAAAAACAGGTGCCTTATCTCCTTCTTTTAATTGTGCCATAATAACATTTTTTGAACCGCTCAGGCGTTTATGCAGTGGTCAGGTTCTTCAGATTACAAATTTGAAAAGACTTTCCGGACATTAAACACATCATATCGGTTTTATTTTCAGAACAAATATACCTTTTCAACAAACTAAACAGGCATTATTTTTGTGTACTTTATTAACAATAATTATGGAATTTTTGAATAATTGTATCATATAAATGCGTAACGACTTTATTTTATTAGAATTGAAATGTTAAAAAGTTATGGCATAACGTAACAAAACGGTATTAAAATAAGTACTAATATTGATAAACCTAAAAGGTTTATGAAAGAAGTGTTAAAAAGAATATTTTTTATAATCAGCCTGATAACTTTTATTGTTATCAGTTCGGATGCCTATTCACAACTCAGCGAAGCCGAGTATGAAATGGAGCAGGCAGCTATCGAGCATTTTAAAAACAAGCAATACGACAAGGCAAAAGAGAATTTCTCTCAACTGATCTCTGTATATCCCAAAGAAGCATTTTATAATTATTGCTACGGCATTTGTCTGGTTGAGGTTAACGAAGACATACCCAAAGCTATTGAATATCTCAAATATGCATCAACCAAAGAAGTGAAGCACTATGTGTATTATTTTTTGGGAAAAGCGCATCAAAATCTCTACAAATTCAGTGAGGCAATAACTTATTACGAAAAATTTAAGGCAGCAGCCGGCGGCAGTGATCTGACCGACTACCCTGCCAACCGAAATATTGAAATGTGCCGCAATGGTATGGCTCTGATCAAATACATCAGTGATCTTTTGGTAATGGAAAACAAGGTACTGAAAGCACAGGATTTTTTCTATTCTTATAATTTAAGTGATTTTGGAGGAAATCTGGTTGTTAAACCTGATGAATTTAAAACCAAACTGGACAAAAAATTTGACGACAAATCAGTGATGTTCCTCACCGACAACGGATCTGTGTATTTTGGAAGTTACGGTGCCAAAGGAAAAACAGGCAAAGATATATATCGTTCGCAAAAACTGACAGATGGAAGCTGGGGTCCGTTTGAATATATGGGCGACATCATCAATACTCCGTTTGACGAAGATTTTCCCTTCATGCATCCCGATGGAAAAACCCTGTATTTTGCATCAAAAGGTCACAATTCCATGGGAGGCTATGATATTTTCAGAACCGAATGGGACAGTATCAACAATAAGTGGATGAACCCGGTAAACATGGATTTTCCTACCAACTCGCCTTATGATGATATTCTCTATGTTTCTGATCTGGCGGGTGATTACGCTTTTTTTGCTTCGGCCCGGGAAACAAACCAGTCTCAGGTTTCGGTATATAAAATCAGGGTGGACAAAAATCCAAGAGACCGTGAATTCCGGGATCTGGAAGAAATCATGAACCTTTCTAAACTGAATGAAGTACCACTGGCTGATTTACAGAAATACGAACAAAGTCTGAACAAGCAGGGAAAAAATCAGCAGACAAAAAACAACGGATCAGAAAAGAAATCCTATGACTTTCAGACTTTACCCTTTGACCCGGGCTTGACTACCGATGATGTTAAGAAAGAATCGGATGCTGATATTAATCTGATAAAGAATGACATCAACCAGACAAAAAAAGAATCAAATCTTGCCTACATCAATGCCAGTGATAAAAACAAGGAAGCAAATAAAAAAAGACAGGAAGCCCTTTCAATTTACGACATTGTGAAAGAAATTAAGGATGATGAAGAAAGAAAAGAACAACTGAAAAAAGCACAGCAGCTTGAAAATGAAGCAGATGTTTTATCAGATGAAGCAGTTGTCTCCTACAATCTTGCCAAAAACCTTGATAAAAATGCCACCGAAAAAGAAAACACGCTGAATGAAGCTGTTAAGTTTAATGAAAGTATTAATTCCGGATCAAAACCCGAAGATTTGGTTACCGACCTCAACAATCTCAGGGAAAAACTTAATCTTTCAGATAACAAATACACATCAACCAGCGAACAGCTAGCTGAAAGAAAAGCTGATGCCGAAAATAAGTCTCAGCAGCTTTCAGAAATAGCCACAGAAAAGAACAGTGTCAATCAGATCAATTTCAATATCAACAACGATATTGACAATATAAACCATCAGCTCAAATCAGAAACAAATTCGGATGCCAAAGCCGATCTGGAAAATCAGCTTGCCGATTTAAAAAAGGAACAGGATGAGAATAAAAATAAGATTAACCAGCTAAACGAAAAAGAACAAAAACTCAGGGTTGATGTTGAAAAAACCAATAAAGAAGTTGAATACCTTGCTACTTTAGAGGAAAAATCCAAATCACCAGAAATATCTGATGCAGATCTTAACAATCAGGTTACTTCCATTAATAAAGAGGAGCTAAACAAGGAAATCTTTGATAAAGAGCTTACTGCCGATTTAAACAAAGCAAAAGAAATCGCTGAAAACATCAAAAACACTGAAAACACTACTCTTGCCGACAATAACACTACAACAGATAATACAACCAATCCGGACAACACCAATAATCCGGTTAACGATGAAACTTCCAATATAAAGGTAGATGACAATACCAATGAGGCATTGAAATCTTACAAAAATCCCGAGGCTCGAAACCTTTTTATAGAAGCAAGGCAGAACAAAATAATGGCAGATTCACTTCAGGATCTGGCAGAATCCAAACGTTACCTTCTTGAAACAGTAACAGATCCCGAACAGATAAGAGCCATCGAAGATGAGGTAATCGCCCTTGAAACCCAGGCAACCCTCGAATTGAATAAAGGAAATCGTGAAAAAGCCAATGAACTCAATAAAAAAGCCGACAATAAAAGAAATCAGCTAAAAACAATTGAGGATGATGAGGAAAGAACCGATCTGGAAAGCGAAATCAAAGAACTGGAAACCCTTGCAGATGAAAAAAGACAAAACGCCATCAATAAATTTACTGATGCCCAGATCAAAGAAAACAACCTAACCGTTTCAACCGACAATACCAACGTTCCCGATAACAGCAATGCCCCTGTTAAAAATATTACCCTCGACACCAAGGACAACGAACATCTGCTTACCGACCTGAGTTATATCACCGCCGACCCGAAATTCCCGTTTAAGGAATCAGCCGGAGATTCTGACCTAGATAAATTCAACAAAGCAAAATATAAAGAGCAGTATTATACTGATATTGTTAATATTATTGAGCCCAGACTAGAAAAGCTGAAAAAAGTTACCGATACCATTTCTGACCCAAACCTTAAATCTAAATATGAGACTGAGAGAACCCGTCTCGACGGAATTTTACTAAGCAGTCGCGATAAAGCACTTACCAGCTCGGCTACTGTCAATGACCTGAAAAAAGAATTGCTTGCTGATATCGGAACCAAAGAAATCCCCGAAGACACACACCTCGAGGAAAAGAAATATGTTTCTGCCAACACCATCAATTATAACGAAAAGCAACAAAATGACCTGAAACTAATTCAGGAAGACCGGACCTATGCCAAATCAAACCTTGATCGGTACAATTCCCTTAACTCCGAAATCGCCAATTTGAATAAAGAAATAGAAAAAACAAATGACCACCGCGAAAAGAAAGTGTTCCAGGATCAGATAGATGAAAAAACAAAAGAAGCTGCCGAAGCATTCACAACCTATAATAAGCTAAACGAAAACACCAATAAAACAGAGTATCTCACAAATAAAGAAGCACTTGATTTAAACAGATCGCCCGAAAACAACGATAAAAACGCCAAAGCTTCTGCCCTAACCTCAGAAGGAACTCTGTATTATGAAAAGGCCCAGTCAATAAGGGCTGATGCAGAAAAAATTGAGGATACCGGACTTAAAAATGACCAGCTTGCCAAGGCAGACAGATTTGAAACGCATGCCATTGCCAATCAGAAAAAAGCCATGGATATTCTTTACCCCATAGGTGAAAATCTTGTGGTTGATAATAAAAACAACGGAAACAAAACTCTGGTTGTTGTTGACCTGAGCCCGGAAGAAAAAATCAAATCAGACAATGCCAATGCCGAAAGGGTAAAAGCTCAGAACAATGTTACTGATGCACAAAAAACCCTTGATGAAGTTGAAACAAAACGCGAAAAAGCCAATGCCATTTACAGTGAGAAAAAGCAAAAATCACTGCTAAAAGGAACTGAAGAAAAAGAACTTGAAGCAAAACAGGACCTGATTGAAGCTTATAAAAACTATGGCGAAGCAGATAAAGTTAAATATGACCTGAATAACAATCAGATCAATCAACTTTACAATGCCCTTTCTGATGTAGGTAACAACAAAGCCATTTCAAACCAGTTTAAAAAAGAAGCCGATTTTAGTTTCAATGAAGCCCAGAGATTAAGAGCTGAAGCCGAAAAGACTCAGGATCCTGACCAGAAAATCACCCTGCTTAAAAAAGCCGTTGGCTTCGAGGAAAAAGCTCTTTACAGCCAAAGCATTGCCATGAATACCCTGATGGACAATGAATCGTCAGATTTTGTGGTTTCAAATGAACTGAAAAAGATGCAGGCCGACTCAATCAATGTTGACAATGTAATTAAACTGAGTACAAAAAGGATTGTTTCGAGCATGAACCTGCCCGAGGATGAACTCAAAGCACTTGACAAAACAACCGAAGTGAATGAGGTAATTTTCAATCTTAAAAAAGATGCTGAAGTTCAGCAGGCACAGATAAATGAACTGAAGTTTACTATAGAAAATTCAAATAATCAAAAGGATATCAGCAAAGCTAAAAAAGAGCTTGAGAAAATTGAGAAAAAACAATTTGCTACCTTGTTCACCGAAGCCGAACTTGCAGGCTCAGTCAGCAATTCAAAATACTGGATTTACAAAGATCACATGAAGGAATTCAGAACTAAAGGAAATTCAGAACAGGCACAGCAGGGACGTGAGCTTGAAAAAGAAGCTGATTCAAAATTCAGGAAAGCCCAGACTTTAAGAGAACGTGCATTTATGGATGAAAAAGCAGAAAATGCATTTAAAAAACTGAAAGAAGCCAAAGAACTTGAAGAAGCTGCCATTTATGATCAGGAAAAAGCCTATTCTGTTTACCTTGGTTTAACTCCACTTGAAGAAGAAATTGCAGCCTACAAACTGAAGAAAGAACAGGAAAAAGCCGATAACGAACTGGTTGTCAGATCAACTGCCGATATCACCCCGGTTGACGTGGACACCCTGTTCCCCAATTATAAAAACCAACCCGTTGACTCAATTCCAGTTGACACAGCCGAAGTACTTGCCGACAACACAAATCCCGATAATACCAATCCGGATAACGTAACTGTTGACAATACCAATCCCGACAATGTTACTGTTGATAATACCAATCCTGATAACACAAACCCGGATAATACCAATCCCGACAATACCAATCCGGATAACGTAACCGTCGACAATACAAACCCCGACAATGTCACCGTTGACACCACCAATACCGACAATACAAACCCCGATAACGTGACGGTCGACAACACCAATCCGGATAACACAAACCCGGATAATGTAACCGTTGATAATACCAATCCCGATAATACGAACCCGGATAATACAAATCCGGACAACGTAACCGTCGATAATACCAATCCTAACAATACAGAATCAACTCCGGCCCTGAACACCACCACAATTCAGGGAACCAATGTAACCATTCCGGCCAAAGCCATCTTCAGCTACTCGGTTTCAAAAACGGGAGCAGCAAGCAGTACGGCAACAGTGGCGCTTAATCAGGAACTGCCTGCCGGAATTGTTTTCAAAGTACAAATCGGAGCATTCAAACGGGAACTTCCTGCCAATACTTTCCCAGGGTTGGCTCCCATCAGTGCCGAAAAACTTGCCAACAGCACCTTTATTAAATACCTGGTAGGATTGTTCCAAACCTTTGAAGCAGCAGGTGTAGCTTTGACTCAGGTAAAAACAAAGGGTTACAGTGATGCTTTTATCGTTGCCTATAAAGACGGAAAGCGCATTTCATTGTATGAGGCAAGAAACATGATCAAATCAGAATCTGCCGATGTGAAAAAATATTACGATGCTGTGGCTAAAAATGAGATTGATATCATCAACAAAGGTGGAGCTGTCAATGATGTGGCTGTCAATAATAACCCGACAAATAATTCAAATCCTGCAAATAATAGTGCTGTAAACAATGCATCTGCCAACAATACCACCAACGAACCTCCTGTAAATGCCACAAACATTACAACGGTGAGTGATCTTCTTTATACAGTCCAGATTGGCGTTTATAAAACCCCTGTTTCAGCAAAAGCACTTTACAATTTAAAACCCATATACAGCGAAAATACCGATAACGGATATATCAGATATACCACAGGCATTTTCAACGAAGTGGGCAAGGCAATTGTCGAGAAAGATAAGATTGTAAATATTGGAATACGCGATGCTTTTGTTACCGCATACTATAAAGGAAAGAGAATTACCTTAAGTGAAGCAGCAAGAATTGCAGGATCGGGAGCTAATGTTGCCGGAGAAAATCCCACAAACTCAGAAACCATTCCGGTTGAAACAAATACCAACCCAACAGTCAATTCAACCGCAAACAATAAAATAGAATTTAAAATCCAGATCGGTGCGTATAAAGAACAGGTGCCCACAAACGTAGTTAAAGACCTTCTGAAAGTTTCTGCCCACCGCGGACTTGATCAGCAAGTTGACGAAAATGGATTTACTGTTTACACCGTTGGTAAATATACCACCTACAACGAAGCCAAATCAATGAAAGAAGAACTTGTTCGCGAAGGTATTGGCGATGCATTTGTAACAGCTTTCAATAATGGTAAGAAAATTTCCGTTGAGGAGGCGTTGAGGTTGATTCAGTGATGGGTATAGGTTATGAGTTATAAGTTATAAGTTATAAGTGATGGGTATTGGTTATGAAGAGTTCCTAATCAGAGGACTTGGAACAGCGGATAGTAGTTATAATTTTACCCCAAGCCCGAAGGAAAACTGAAAAGAGCAATTCCACACATCGGCATTTCCATTGACAACCGGAACATTTGCATACGAGGGAATAAACTTTGCCTCAGAAGTGGCATAAAGCCATTCAGTAAGTTTAAACCTCTTGTCAATTCCGATATTTAAAGCCACTCCTGAGAAATAATATCCCATATTGAAAATGCCAAGCCGTTCATTCAGTTTCAGATTCCTGATGGTGTTCTCGGCATGCGCCAAAACAGTTCCTGCACCAAATTTCAGCAGAATATTTTTTTCTTTATTGAGAATTTTTATCCTATTGACCAATAAGATATTGTACCCGTGGGATATTCCGAATCTCTGCACTTCGGCCGGTTTGTTCTGCAAATACATTTTATGGTGGATTGCTTCAAATTCCCACGCTTTTTCATTTTTCCATTTTACAAAACGCCAGTCCCAGTAAACAGGCATCACAAAAGGCTCTGAAGTAAATCTGGCAAAATTGATATTGATATCAGGATACCCGTCCTGATGAATGGTCAATGGCATGGGCACATCCAAAGGAAAACCACCTTTCAGTTCAAAATACCATTGTGATTTCTGGCTTTGTGTCTGAAAAGCAATAATAATCAAAACAAATAAAAATGCGCTCCGCATATAAAATATGTACTTGTGTTATCTTATTGCTGTCCCAAGTCGCCCGACTTGGGACTTAATAATCTTATATTCAAATTAAACTTCAACATACATTTCCGCCGGAAAATGGTTTTTCGCTCTAATTTGTTTGTGGCCGGCGGTTTTATTTCCTCATTTCATTATCCCCGGCTTGAAAGCCGGGGCTGAATTGAGCCGGCCTTTCAGGCCGTTTGCTTAAAAGTATTTAGGTGTTTAATCCAAATATCCGGCTTCCAACTTCTGACTTCCAGCTTCCGTCTTCCGACTTTCAACTCCGAACTTTACGAACTTTCGACTTGAAAGACTTTCGACTTTACGGACTTTCAACTTTTTGAACTTTATACCCAAACAAATATATTATATAATATCATTTTAGCTATTGTTTAATCAGTTAAAATTCTGTATTTTTATCACGAAATTTGCATTTTATGCTTTACTGGATTTTAAAATTCATCATTTGCATTAACCGCACCGGACTATTCAAAAAATAATCCAGCAAACCCCTTTTTGGGGTATCTTTTCTTTTTTAATCAAATAAAATAAACACTGGTGCAAGCCAGAATAATCGCATAATATAAAAAAATCATATGGAAAAATTAATTATCACAGGAGCAAACCTGAGCATTTATGATGTTGTAAACGTAGCACGTCACGGACAAAAAGTTGAACTGCATCCCGATGCAGTAAAAAGAATCAATGTATGTCGCGAGATGCTCGAAAAGAAAATTATTGCCAAAGAAATCATGTACGGCGTTAACACCGGTATTGGTGAGTTTTCTGAAGTAGTACTCAATGACGATCAGGTTCAGGATTTTCAAAAATACCTTGTATATAACCATGCTGCAGGTATCGGCGACCCCGCTCCCATTGAATACGTTCGTGGTGCCATGCTTGGCAGGATCAATGTGCATGCACATGGAAATTCTGGATGCAGAATTGATATCACCCAAACACTGGTTGAACTTTTGAATAAAGAAGTTACTCCGTTTGTATGCCAAAAAGGTTCTGTTGGTGCATGCGGCGACCTTGCTCCCATGTCGCAGATTGCCCTTTTGATGATGGGCGAAGGAAAAGCATATTATAAAGGCAAGCTGATGGAGTCAAAAGAAGCCATGGAACTTGCCGGAATAAAAGTTCCCGGACTGCATGCAAGAGACGGATTGGCCACCATCAATGGTTGCAACGTATTAACTGCCATGAGTGCTATTTTCCTTGTTGATGCCAATAACTGGTTAAAACAAGCCGAAATTGCCTGTGCAATGTCACTCGAAGCTTTGAAAGCCAACATGAAACCATACAGCAGATTGCTGCATGAAGTAAGAGGATTTCAGGGTGCTGTAAGATCAGCAGAATCAATTAATAAAATTGTTTCTGGTGGCGATTTAAAAGAAAACAAAGTAAAATGCAAAGTACAGGATGCTTACTCCATGCGTTCTACTCCACAGGTTATCGGAGCAGCACACGATGCTATGAGATGGGCACGGTCACAGGTTGAAATTGAACTGAACGGTGTTGGTGACAACCCCATTTTCTTCCCCGATAAAAACCTGCAGATGTCAGGTGCCAACTTCCAGGGCTCACCCATCGCAGTTCCTATGGATATGGCAGGCTATTGCATCACCATGGTTTGCGTTCTTTCTGAAAGAAGACTTAACCGTTTGAACAACCCGGCTTTGAGTGTTGGATTGCCCGATTTCTTAACCAAAGGTGCCGGCATGTTCTCTGGCCTGATGCTTTCACAGTACACAGCCGACATGCAGATTGTTGAACAAAGAATTCTTTCTGCACCGGCATGTATCCAGTCTATTCCGGCTGCAGCCGATCAGGAGGATTTTGTATCCATGGGAATGAACACTGCCATTAAAAATTTCCAGATCATGGACAATGCCTATGGTATTTTAGGAATTGAATTCATGGCAGCCGCACAGGCACTTGATTTCAGAAAAGAAGAATACAGCTTTGGAAAAGGCACTCAAAAAGCAAAAGACGTGGTCAGAAAATATGTTGATTTCCTCGACATTGACCGTCCGCTTTACCCCGACCATACAGCCATGAAAGAACTTGTTAAATCATGTGAGATCCTTCATGAAGTTGAAAAAGTTGTGGGCAGTTTGGAAGAATATTAGTATTGGTATTTGTAATGAACGAAAAAATCCCGCCGGTGGCGGGATTTTTTTTTATTTCTTTTCATTAATTTGTTTGAGCAATTCCTCCGTAGATTTCACATCCTCACCCGTCTTCTTTCCTGCATCTATAGCCATTTGAGCGTATTTTTTTGCTTCCTCATATTTTCCATATTTAAAAAGCAAGGCTGCATAAGTATCAAGATAAGCATAAGTGGGTTCCTTTTCAACAACCCCTGCCATCCATCCAATAGCTTTTTCGATCACATCTTTGTTATCGCATTTTGTATAAATGGACCATGAAATTTCATTGATCTGGTCGTTACCGGCTTTTTCTTCCTTAACACTTATTCCAAATATTTCGGCCACCTTTTCCCATTGTCCGGTACTCTGATAATACGACATCTGATATTGTGATCTTGTTTGATCAGCATTTTCGGGCATATACTTATCAATAAAGATCATGACAGAATCAAGGTCAGATTCTTTTTTTGAGCTGGTGGCCTTTTTAAATTTTGAATACAGAATATTATCCACTTTATTCTGAACATCCTCAACACCATAGAGCTCCTTGAATTTTTTCAGATCGGCTAAAAACTTTTCATTTACATCATCAGATGTGGAAAACCTGCTGAGAATACAGAAATTAACTTCTGTTGTCAGGTCTTTTTCTTTTTCAAGATACTCATTGACCTGATCAGTTATCTGTGGTTTTTTACCTTTTTCGGCTTTAAAATAATCAACGATAAACTTTGGGTAGTCCAATTTTAAGCTTTCTGATATACCCTTGTAATAAAAACCTTCCTTATGCAACTGCATGATTTCATTCATGGTTTTTGTGAAAGTTTTTGCATCCTGATATCCCATAATTTTTTTAATCACTTTTCCGTCGGGAGTCAGAAACATGAATGACGGGAATGCCGAAAGCCGGTATTTCATTGAAAGATCAATGCCGATTCCTTTTTCAGCATTAACTTTGACCGGGACAAAGTTACCACTCAGAAATGCTGCAGTGGCACTATCCTTAAACGTGTTATTATCCATAACTTTACACCAACCTCACCAATCGGTATAGAAGTCGACAAACAGAATTTTGTCTTGTTCTTTGGCAAGTTTGCGGGCCTGTTCCCAGTCTTCTTTTATGAAATAGTCCTTTTGGGAAAAAACTGCTGCGGTGAGCAGTGTGAATGTGAGAATTAGTAGTTGTTTCATTTTGAAAATAATTGATGTTTAATTTGTAAAAAACAAACTCCTTTAAAGCAATTGTCTAAAAAGGAGTTTGCAAAACAGTTTTTTTACTATACTAACTGGCTTTAAACTCCTTATAAGCAGCAACCAGATCGGGAAGCACTTTTTTCACATCGCCGATGATGCCGTAGTTGGCAGCTTCGAAAATGGGTGCATCCTTATCAGTATTAACAGCTACAATGCATTTTGATGAGCTGACACCGCCCAGATGCTGGATGGCACCCGAAATACCAAGTGCAAAGTAAAGATTCGGAGCAATGATTTTACCTGTTTGTCCAACGTGCTCACTGTGAGGCCTCCAGTTTTCATCGGAAACCGGACGGGAGCATGCGGTGGCAGCGCCAAGAAGCGAAGCAAACTCTTCGATCGGAGCCCAGTTTTCGGGACCTTTCATTCCTCGTCCGCCCGACACCACTATTTCGGCATCGGTAAGCAGGATTTTTCCTGTTACTTTATCAACGTTGGTAACCTGTGCGTTGATTTCGGGGAATGTGGGAACAAATTCCTCAATAGTTGGTTCAATTCCTTTTTCAACAATTTCGTATGAATTTTGGAACAAAGTAACAATGGCTGAAGGGGAGTTTACTTTTACATTTGCAAAAGCACTGCCGTTGAATGATTTTTTCCTGAAAGTAACAGGCTGATATGATATTGGCAATGCCACCACGCCAGAAACCAATCCTGCTTTCAATTTTACTGAAAGTCGGGGAGCAAGCGCTTTTCCAGTGTTGTTGTGGGCCAAAACTACAATTTTTGCATTTTCTTTTTGGGCAACCTGAGCCAGAACAGCGGTGTAAGCCCTGTTGTGCAAGGTATTAAGTTCGCCATTGCAAACTGCGATAACCTTTGAAGCGCCATATTTTCCAAGTGTTTTCAGTTGTTCCTTATCGGTATTTCCAATAGAGACAGCAACAACCTGTGTTCCCATATCTTCAGCAAGCTTAGCTGCGTAGGAAACCAGTTCATAAGAAAGTTTTTTGAATTTTCCTTCCCAGTTTTCGGTATATACTAAAATAGCCATAATAAATTCATTTTTAGAGGTTAAACGTTAAATCACTTTTGCTTCATTATGAAGAAGGTCAATAAGTTCCTTCACATTTTCGGCACTGATCATTTTGCAAGCAGCTTTGGCAGCAGGCAATTCGTAGGTTTCATAAGAAGTTAGTTCGTCCATTGCAGCAGGTTCAACCACTGCAAGTGATTTTGTTTTAGCCATCATGATACCGCGCATATTGGGTATTCTTGGATTTATGGCGATACCTTTTTGAACAACAGCTACAAAAGGTGCTTTCACGGCAAGTGTTTCCTTTCCACCATCAATTTCCCTGTTTACGACAATATTTCCGCCATCAATATTCATTCCTGATACCGAAGAAACAGAAGAGTATTCGAGAAATTCGGATAACATTCCGCCCACAGCAGAACCATTATAATCGCTTGATTCGATTCCACAGATAACAATTTCATAGCCATCTTTCTTTACCACTTCGGCAATCTGTCCGGCCACATAATAAGCGTCTTTTGGGTTTGCATTGACTCTGACAGCATTATCGGCACCAATAGCCAGAGCCTTACGAATGGTTGGTTCAGAATCAATCAGTCCAACTGTTGCAACAGTAACCGCGGTGATTACGCCATTAGAAGTTTCCTTCAGTTCAAGTGCTCTGGTCAGAGCCAGTTCATCCCATGGATTGATAATCCACTGCACACCTGTTTTATCAAATTCGGTTTTTTCATTATTGAATTTGATTTTGGTTGTTGTGTCGGGCACATTACTTATACATACCAGAATTTTCATTTTTATAATTTATTTTGGTTTATGAATATCTTATTTTCCCAGAACAGCACGTGAAATTACAATTTTCTGTATTTCGGAAGTGCCTTCATAAATTTGAGTCAGTTTGGCTTCGCGCATTAGTCTTTCAACATGGTATTCCTTAACGTATCCGTAGCCGCCGTGAATCTGAACGGCTTCGGTGGTAACTTCCATGGCAATATCAGCAGCATATTGTTTGGCCATGGCACTTGCGATGCCGTATGGTTGGTGCTGGTCTTTAAGCCATGCTGCTTTCAGACAAAGATTGCGTGCATTTTCAATTTTCACAGCCATTTCGGCCAATTTGAAAGCCACAGACTGATGGTACATTAATTCTTTTCCGAAAGCTTTGCGTTCTTTTGAATACTGAACTGCTCTTTCAAATGCGCCTGAAGCAATACCAAGAGCCTGTGAAGCAATTCCGATTCTTCCGCCCTCAAGTGTTTTCATGGCAAAGCTAAAGCCAAAGCCATCATCACCGATTCTGTTTTCCTTGGGAACTTTAACATCATTGAACATCACCGAATGTGTATCGGAACTGCGCATTCCCATTTTATCTTCATGAGGGCCCAGCGTGATTCCCGGAGTATTTTTTTCAACGATAATTGCATTTATTCCTTTATGACCTTTAGCAGGATCAGTTTGAGCTATCACAATATATGTGGAGCCACAGTTGGCATTGGTAATCCAGTTTTTTGTTCCGTTGATGATGTAATGATCGCCCATATCAACCGCGCGTGTCCTTTGTGAAGTGGCATCAGAACCTGCTTCGGGTTCAGAAAGCAGGAATGCCCCAATTTTTTCACCCCGGGCCAAGGGTTTTAAAAATTTTTCTTTTTGTTCTTCGTTGCCATATTTTTCAATTCCATAACAAACCAGTGAGTTATTTACCGACATAACCACTGCGCATGAAGAATCAACTTTCGAAATTTCTTCCATGGCAAGGACATAAGATACTGTATCCATTCCGCCACCATCATATTTCGGATCAACCAGCATTCCCAAAAAACCAAGGTCAGCCAGATTTTTAATATGATCTGAAGGAAATCTTCCTGTTGCGTCCCTTTCAATCACATCTTTAATGAGTTCTCTTTGAGCATAATCCCGGGCTGCCTGCTGGATCATGATTTGTTCTTCGGTAAATTCAAAGTTCATATTCGTAGGGTTTTAGGTGTAAGTAAAAAACATGCTTAAAAATAGTGATTTTTTTGAAATACAACCTAAATAGTTGACAAAAATCATCTTTTAAACGTTTTTAATTACATTATGGAACTTTTTTATGCTTTCCAACATCAAATTCTCATTTTCAAAATGCGGAGCATGACCGCAGTCAGGAATGAACAAAACCTGATTATTCCCACCTGAATTTGAAGCTATTGAATCAATTTGTAATCTGGTGCCATATTGATCCTCGGTTCCCTGGATGATTAAGACCGGACATGCGATTCCGTTAAGGTAATGTTCAATGTTCCAATCAAATGAATTTTCTGAAATCCATGTTTTAGCCCAACCATAAAACATGGAATCTGTATTCGTCCCATGGTATTTTTCAAGTTGTTTTTTCAGATTCGCATTTTCAAAGGAATGAATGGCTTTATGGATACCATTTCGCGATTCATCTTCAATAAAAACATGGGCTGCTATGGAAACCACTCCGGCAATATTTCTATTTAACCCGGCGTAAATCAATGCTATGGATGCGCCGTCGGAATGTCCAATCAGCAGCAGAGGATTGTTTATACTCAGTTTTCTGATTAATTCAGGAAGGTAAATTTTCGCCTCTTCTTCAAGATAACCAATGGATCTCTCCTCAGAAAAACCTTCTGATTTTCCATAACCGTAACGATCATAAACTAACCCGGGCAACTTCAGAGCGCTGCACACTTTCCCGGGAAAATCTTTCCAAAGCTCAACAGAGCCCAGTCCTTCATGAAGAAACACAGCAAAAAGGGTACTTTCATTATAATATTCCTCACAAACAGACTGAAAATGTATTATTTTGTTATTGACTGATACAAAACCCATATCAGAAGGAAATTTTTGTTAGTTCATTTCTGGCAGCATTAAATTCGGCAATCATGTTTTTGATAATTTCCGAAGCAGGAAGGATGGTGTTTATTAATCCGGATACCTGACCGATTTCCATTTCGCCTTCATCCTCATTGCCTTCAAACATACCAGATTTTGCCCTGCCTTTTCCAAGCAGCACAAGCAGTTCTTCATTTGTTGCACCCCTTTTTTCGAGTTCTTCAACTTGTTCAAGAAATTTATTTTTAATCAACCTAACCGGAACAAGTTGTTTCAATGTTAGTTTGGTGCTTCCATCATTACAATCGAGGATTTTTTGTTTAAAATTGGGATGAGCCGAAGATTCCTGAGATGCCACAAACCGGCTTCCCACCTGAACACCGTCGGCACCCAGAGCAAATGCAGCAAGCATCTGACTGCCGGTTGCGATGCCTCCTGCAGCAATCAGGGGTATGCTTATTTCTTTTCTAACCTGAGGAATCATTGCCATGGTGGTGGTTTCTTCTTTGCCATTATGGCCACCTGCTTCAAAGCCTTCAGCAACAACTGCATCGGTTCCTGCCTCTTCACATTTTTTTGCAAACTTCACATTGGCAACCACATGAACCACTTTGATTCCATGCTGCTTAAGTGTTGCAGTATATTTTGCGGGATTACCGGCTGATGTAAAAACCACCTTTATATTTTCCTTAATTGCAATCTGAATAAACTCATCTGCACTTGGAAATAAAAGGGGAATGTTAATCCCAAAAGGTTTATTAGTTGCTTTTTTACATTTTGAAATATGCTCCAACAATATTTCAGGGGTCATTGAACCGCTGCCAATCAAACCCAATCCACCGCCATTGCTGACAGCCGCGGCCAGTTCCCACCCGCTGCACCAGATCATACCGCCCTGGATTATGGGGTATTTTATTTCGAATAAGGAGGTGATTTTGTTCATAGCTTTTTTGTAATATTTATTGCGTTTCGAATTGTTGATGCGCAATATTTTGCGCCTTTACTTGTTGTTGTTCCAGGTGCACTAACTTCGGTCGTGAGAGAAGTTGCAACTTGGAACATTTGCAACATTTAATCAGCTACTTATAAATTTCCCCTTTAGCAGCCAGCAAGGTATTTTTCAGAAGCGAAACCACGGTCATCAGTCCTACGCCACCCGGGACCGGAGAAATATAGCTGCATTTGGGAGCCACCTCATCAAATTTCACATCTCCCTTTAGTTTAAAACCCGATTTGGTTTCGGGAGCAGGCAGGCGGTGAATTCCAACATCAATGACAACTGCTCCGGGTTTTACCATATCAGCTTTGACAAACTCGGGGATACCAATGGCAACAATCAGGATATCCGCCATATTGCAAAGTTCCTTCAGATTTTCAGTTTTGCTGTGACAAACAGTAACAGTGCAATTGGTATATTTTCCTTTTTGGGACATCAGAATACTCATGGGCCTTCCCACAATGTTGCTTCGTCCCAGAACTACGCAATGCTTTCCCTGAGTATCGATATTGTATCTGGCAAGGAGTTCAAGAACGCCTGCCGGAGTAGCAGAGATATAAGAAGGCAATCCGAGGGACATTCTACCAACATTCACGGGATGAAAACCATCCACATCCTTTTTAGGGTCGATGAGCATGTTGATTTTATCTTCATCAATATGCTTGGGCAAAGGAAGTTGGACAATGTAACCATCGATGTCATCGTCATTATTCAGTTCATAAATTTTTTCAATCAGCTGAGCTTCCGAAAAAGAAGCATCATATCTTAATAAAGTTGATTTAAACCCAACCTCTTCGCAGGATTTCACCTTGGAGTTCACATAGGTTTGACTGGCACCATCTTCACCAACTAAAATAGCAGCAAGGTGCGGGACTTTTCCTCCCTGAGCAATAATTTTTTTTACCTCTTCAGCAATTTCGTTTTTAACCTGAATTGCGATTTCTTTTCCGTCAATTAATATCATTTATTTTGATTTAGATATTTTTAGTACAATATTCTCATTTCCATAAAAAAAAATGAATTCAGTATTTGATACTCAATACTTGATACTCGTTACTTGATACCCGTTTCCAATTAATTCTTTCTAAATCCGCCGCTTCCGGACATAGCCCTGGCCAGATTTTTGCCTTTTCCGCCCGACATCATCTTCATCATTTTTCGGGTTTCATCGAATTGTTTGATAAGACGGTTAACCTCCACAATATTGCTACCGGCTCCGTCGGCAATACGCTTTCTGCGTGTGCCGTTAAGAATGGTGGGGTCCTGTCTTTCAGCGGGAGTCATTGATTTAATGATGGCCTCTATACTTTTAAATGCATCGTCATCAATATCCAGATTTTTCATTGCTTTGCCAACACCGGGTATCATAGAAGCCAGATCTTTGAGGTTACCCATTTTTTTGATCTGTTGAATCTGAGCAAGGAAGTCGTCAAAATTGAATTGATTTTTTGCGATTTTTTTCTGCAATTTCCGGGCTTCTTCGGCATCGAATTGTTCCTGAGCTTTTTCGACCAGTGAAACGATGTCACCCATGCCAAGAATACGATCGGCCATCCTTTCGGGATGGAACAGGTCAACGGCATCAAGTTTTTCGCCGGTACCGACAAATTTAATGGGTTTGTTGACAACAGATTTGATTGAAATGGCAGCACCACCGCGGGTATCACCATCAAGTTTAGTCAGCACAACTCCGTCAAAATCAAGTCTGTCGTTAAATTCCTTGGCAGTATTAACAGCATCCTGGCCGGTCATTGAATCAACAACAAACAAAGTTTCCTGCGGGTTGATGGCATTTTTAATGGCAGCGATTTCGTTCATCATCTGCTCATCAATAGCCAAACGTCCTGCTGTATCCACAATTACCAAATCATGGCCATTGTTTCGAGCATATTTAATTGATTCCTTTGCAATATTTACCGGATCGGTGCTTCCTTCAATTGTAAAAACAGGAACACCTATTTGTTCAGCAAGAACTTTTAATTGGTCAATCGCAGCCGGACGATATACGTCGCAAGCAACCAGCAAAGGGTTTTTCCCACGTTTGCTTTTCAGGTGTTTTGCCAGTTTTCCAGAAAATGTAGTTTTACCGGAACCCTGAAGACCAGACATCAGGATAACAGCCGGACTGCCTTTAAGGTTTACATCGACTGCTTGTCCGCCCATCAATAAAGCCAGTTCATCGTGAACGATTTTGATCATCATCTGACCAGGTTTAACGGCTTTAAGCACATCCTGACCAAGGGCTTTTTCTTTTACAGTTTCGGTAAAAGTTTTTGCTATTTTATAGTTTACGTCGGCATCGAGTAATGCTTTCCTGACATCCTTTAATGTTTCTGCAATATTAATTTCGGTAATTCTTCCTTCACCTTTAAGCAGTTTAAAGGACTTGTCTAAGCGTTCTGATAAATTTTCAAACATATTATTTCATTTTTTCAAAGGTGTACAAAAGTAGTAAAAAGTTTGGAAAGTCGAAAGTCTGTAAAGATGAAAGTTCGTCAAGTCCAAAGTCCGTAAAGTTGAAAGTCCGTAAAGGCGAAAGTCTGTCACCACTATTTACCAAAAAAGTAACCGGGAAGAAATGTTTAGAGTCGGGAGACTTTAATCAGCGATAGCAAGAGACCTGCTGACAGGAACTACGAACTGTTTCTTTTTCTTTGAACCCTGGCAGAAATACCAATGCCAAACTCATACAAACCAACAAGAGGCAGTCCGACCAAAACCTGTGAAAAAACATCAGGAGGCGTGATTATTGCGGCAACAATAAATATTACGACTATGGAATGTCTCCTGTATTTTCTCAAAAATTCAGGTGTAAGAACCCCAAGATTTGAAAGAAGAAAAATCAGCACAGGCAGTTCAAATATAAGACCTGAGACAAGCACAAGAGTTATAATAGTTGTCAGATATGAATCAATATCAATGAGGTTTGTTATCTGACTGCTGGCTTCATAATTAAAAAGAAAATTAATTGTCAGGGGAGAAATGATAAAATACCCAAAAAAAATGCCGATAAAAAAAAGTATGGAAGCAAAAGAAATAAAGCCTTTGAACTTTTCTATTTCCTTTTGTTTCAAAGCGGGTTTTATAAACCTCCAAAGTTCCCAGATCAGGTATGGGAAGGCAAGAATTAATCCTGCAATCAGCGAAACCATCAAATGCAATCTGAACTGACCAGAAAGGTCGGTATTAATGGTATTAAAGCTCAGTTTATTAATGCATAATTCGGGGATATCCATATACAACCCCAAGGAACAAAACCACTGGTTTGTAGGGAAATCAGGATCTTTGGGACCAAAAATAATATCATCAAAAATGATATCTTTAAAAATAAAAGCGAGAATTGTAAAAATAAGAATAGCCAAAACGATTCGCACCAGGTTTTTACGCAGTGCATCGAGGTGATCGAAAAAAGTCATTTCTGATTTTTCGGAACCGGAATTTGCAGGCATTTAAAAATCTATTCTTTATTCTCGGCAGCAGGCTGAGAAGGTTGTGCAGGCTGAGAAGGCTGAGAAGGTTTTGAAGTTGTTTCTTCTTTTGAGTAATCCTGCTTTGCTGCATCTTTAAACTCTTTCACGCCGCGGCCAAGACCACGCATGAGTTCCGGAATTTTTTTTCCGCCGAAAAGCAAAAGCACCAGAATTACTATTAATATCAATTCAGCCGGACCGATCCTGTTTAAGAAAAGTAATGTGTTGAACATATTCTGTTTTTTTTAATCAAAGCAAAGGTAATAAATTATTTTTCGGCAGACAAACTAAAATATATAAATATGTAGTTTTTTTGATAATTGATTGTGTCAAATAAAAAAGCGATAAAAAATTTTACCGCTTTTTTTTACTAACCTTTAAACTATTTGGACAATTTAATCAACAACCACTCCCGTCATTTTGAGAATATGTTGTTTTGTTTTAGTATTTGCAGTTACAGTAATACTCTTAAAGAAAGCGCCTTTCTCATCGGCTTTATAGGTTGCTACAATTTTAGCAGTCTCGCCGGGTTTAATTGGCTGTTTGGGATACTCGGCTGCAGTGCAGTCGCATGATGCTTCCACTTCCTGAATGATTACAGGTTTTAAACTGGTGTTCTTAAACTTAAAAGTAAAAGACACAGGTACCCCCATTGGTACTTCACCAAAATCATGCATTGTTTTTTCCCATTCAATTACAGGTTCCTGAGATGAACCCGAGTTGAAAAAACTCTGAGCATTTGCACCACTAACCAGCAAACTCAGCATTATAAAAAATATGAATTTTAATCTCATCATTTTTTTGTTGTTTTCTCTGTGTAAAGATACGCTGAAATGCCCGCGTTTATTGTTAATGACAATTTAAGAATTGTTAATAAAATGTGAATGATTGGAGTTGGGAGTGCAGAGTGTGAAGTTCGGAGTGCGGAGTTGGGAGTTGGGAGTTTGAATATATTTAACTATTTTTACAATTCGGAGAAAAATCTGAATTACTGATGAAAAATAAGGGAATCCGTTTGGTAGTTATTTTTGGGGCAATTTCCATTGTCGGGATTATCCTGTTTCAGGTTTATTGGGTTCAGCGTGTTTACACAATCAAGGAAAAACAATTGGTGCAATCAATAAACAGTGCATTGTATAACGTTGCAGAAAAAATAGCTACATACAACAATACTCCGCTTCAGAATGAAAACCCGGTTTATCAGCAATCCAAATATTATTACATCGTTAATGTTAACAGCATGATAGATCCGAGCATTCTGGATCATTTTCTGAAAACGGAATTTGAATTCAGGAACCTCAGGATCGACTATGAATATGCGATTTATGACTGCGACTCTGATATAATGAGGTACACTGGTTCTTTTATGCCTTCGCAGGATACCGCTGTGTTCATGAAAACGGAATTTGCCAAATGCGAAGATTGCATTTACTATTTTGGAATAAACTTTCCCAAAATAGATTCATACCTGGTAGGCGACATGAACATCTGGATTGTTTTCTCGGCAATCCTGCTATCTGCAATCATTTTTATTTCAATAGCCATCTTTGTAATACTCAGGCAAAAAAGGTTATCTGAAATCCAGAAGGATTTTATCAATAACATGACACACGAATTCAAAACTCCCATTTCGACTATTTCCATTTCGGCTGATGTAATTTCCAACCCGAAAATCGTCAATGATCCGCAACGGCTTTCAAATTACGCCGCCATTATTAAAGATCAGAATAACCGACTCGAATCGCAGGTTGAAAAAGTCCTGCAGTTTGCCAATATTGACAAAAAAGACCTTAAACTGAACATTGAGGAAATTGATCTTCACGAGATTATCCTGAATGTTACCGAAAACTTTATCGTTAACCTGGAAAAACGCAACGGCAACCTGATTTATGAATTGGATGCCATGCCAAGCTTTATTTTTGCAGATAAATTTCATCTCACCAACATCATCTACAACCTGCTTGATAATGCGGTTAAATATTCTCTTGAAAACCCTGAAATTGTTATCAGAACAAGTGAAAAAAACAGTGAAATTGTTTTTTCGATTAAGGATAACGGAATAGGGATCAAAAAGGAGCATCTCAAAAAGCTTTTTGATAAATTTTACAGGGTTCCCACAGGCAATATTCACAATGTCAAGGGCTTTGGAATTGGTCTGAATTACGTCAAAAGTATTGTGAAAGCACATGATTGGAAAATTCATGTTGAAAGCGAACCGGAAAAAGGTACTATCTTTACCATCAACATAAGAAATAAAATAAAAGGAAAATGAAAAAAGCCAGAATATTATACGTTGAGGATGATATCCATTTAAGTTATGTCACAAAGGATAACCTCGAAATACAGGGATACGAAATCATATTTTGCGAAGACGGCCAGTCTGCTTTCGAAGTATTTAAAAAGGAAACTTTCGACCTGTGCATCCTTGACGTGATGCTGCCCAATATGGATGGGTTCACACTGGCAAAAAAAATCAGGGAAAAAGATCAGGAAATTCCTATTATTTTCCTCACAGCCAAATCAATGAAGGAAGATAAAATCACCGGACTGAAAATCGGAGCCGACGATTACATAATCAAGCCCTTCAGCATCGAAGAACTGATTCTGAAAATAGAAATTTTTCTCAAGCGCAGCCGCAAAACCGAATACACCGAACAGGAAAAGGAAATTCTGAAAATTGGCTTGTATGAGTTTGATTATTCGAACCTTTCGCTTAAACTTAATAACCAGACTGAGCGCCTGACACAGAAAGAAGCAGATCTTTTAAAGCTTTTTGCCGGCCATATTAACTCGGTGCTTAAACGTGATGAAATCCTGAAAAAAATATGGGGAAAAGACGATTATTTCCTTGGACGCAGTCTGGACGTTTTCATCTCCCGCCTGCGCAAATACCTGAAAGATGACCCATCCATCAATATTGAAAATATTCATGGAGTGGGATTTAATATGCAGATTAAAAGTACTTAGAGTAATTCAAGTACTTAAAATACTTAACTTAATAATTACAATTATGAAGTTATTTGTTACCATATTGATTGTTTTAACCTGGGCAAGTTGCTTTTCCCAAAAAGATGATGCATTGAGGTTTAGGGTGTTTGATGCGCATTTCAAAGAAAATTCTGATACCCTGATACACATCTTTCCCTCAAAATATTCTTCGGATATCGAATCAAAGGATGAACTGGACAGTGCATTTTTCGATTCAAAAAAGGGTTGTTCCTTTAATTATCACGCCCTTGAAAAAATCAAAATGGATAAAAAAGGAACTTTATTCGCCTATCTTGTAGGGGTTTATAACGAAACTGAAAAAGTTTTTTCTGTCAGTATATTGGTTTATTCTTTATCAGATTACAAACTTATTTTCCAAATAGAGGGTGCATCCTGGAAGCATATTGAAGGTTCTGCCGAAATAACCCTCAACTCCTGGATTACCGATATTGACCATGACGGAGGCAAAGATATCGCTGTAAACCAGCGTCTCATAGACTTTGAAATGCCTACTCCCGAGTGCCCTAATATCAGCCGTAACACCATGTATATTTACTACTACAAAAATGGCGGGTATGAATATAATTATTGGAGTGACGGGGTGTTGAAGGGTCAATTTTTGAAAAAATAGTTATTACTTTTTTGGTAATTCTTAGTTAATCTTTATTGTTTTTTATCCCGTTTTTATAATTCATACCGAAATGAATTATAAAATAGTCCATTGGCCAATTATTTTGAAATTCATTTCGAGTATTAACCATTGTAAAATTATAAAACAGTTTGTTTCATAACCCTCGTTTACGGGGGACTGTTTTATAATTACAATTGGTATCAAATAATTCATGTTTAATAGTCAAATCGACAAAACAAGAAAATCCACCTGCTTGTCGGCCATTGCAAACATAAGCAGGTGGATAAAATGTAAAACTATTCAGAAACAAGCAATTTAGTGAACCACAGGTACCATGTCAGGTTGTAAATGTCAGGATTCTTGTTTTTACTGAGTTTTTCAGATTCTTTTTCAGTGGTAGGACTTTCAAGAAGGACATCTTCTCCCGGATCCCAATTAGCAGGGGTTAAAATATTTTTATCATCAGAACTCTGCAGTGCAATTAAAGTTCTCATAATTTCATCCATATTTCTTCCTGTTTCTGACGGATAAAACATCATGGCTCTGATTTTATTTGAAGGGTCTATAATAAAAACACCTCTTATATCGCGCGTGCTACTGTAATTCGGGTGAATCATACCGTAAAGTTTGGATATTTCAAGAGTTTTATCAGATATTAAGGGAAAATCAATGTCTACTGTTTCGCCACCCTGATATTTAATAGTTTCGAGTGATTTTTGCCATTCCAAATGACTATTTACCCCATCTGTTGACAAGACTAAAATACCGGTATTTAATTTTTTAAATTTACCTTGTAATTTTGCTAATTCAAGCAGTTCGGTTGAGCAAACCGGAGTAAAGGCGGCAGGATGTGAGAAAATTATTTTCCATTTTGAAAAATAGTCATCCGGAAAATTTAATTTTCCTTCAGTCGATTCAGCAATAAAAGAAGGAGCTGTTTCACCAATAAGTGGTATTCGCATTACTTCCTTGTCCTGGGCAAAAATGTTTACCCAAAAAATCATTAGTATTATAGTTATATTTTTCATGTTATTCTTATTTAGATTAATTTAATACAAATATATTATCTAATTGATAATAACACAAATAAAATAACGGAATTATTAAAAAATCTTGATAGAATAATTAAAAAACATGATAACAGACTATTAAAACCGGATAAAAAAAAAAGTGCGATAATAACCGCACTTTTTCAATCAATCAGTTTTTAAAAACTACCTGATCCAATATTTGTTTTCAGCGATCAGTTTGTCTGCAATTCTTCTACGGGCATCTTTTACATTAATGCCTTTTACTGCTGTATAATAATGTAATGCCTTGTGCATTTTTTCAAGTTCGGCACCTTCGGCAAAGGTATAAATAGAATCGTGCGCAAATTTTGCAATGGCATGACATGAATCATACAGGTATACATCAAGCATGTCTTTATTCAATTTAACAGCTTCGGCACCCTGTATTTTCTCAACCTTTTCAATCCTGTAAATGGTTGATTCGGCGGCGTAAATCCTCATCAGCATATCAGTAATGTTGAAAATAATTTCCTGCTCTGTTGAAATGCCTTTATCAAATTTTGCCAGTCCGCCCGCAATAACCATAATGGTAGCTTTTTTCAAACGGTTTACAGTGCATTTGTAATCTTTATAGTAATCGCCTGAATAATCAGGTTTTTCAGGCAGTTTATCCAATCCGTCCATCACATGGGCCATCGCACCACGGAGATCATAAATACCTTTCAGTCCCTGTTTGATTTCATTATCACCCGCCCACAAGCGATTTATTTCATTGGTCCCTTCAAAAATCCTGTTGATACGTGAGTCTCTGTAGGCCCTGTCAACCGGTGCCTCGGCAGAGAAACCCATTCCACCAAATATCTGAACTGCCTCGTCAACAATATAGTTCAGAGATTCCGATCCAAGAACCTTCAACATGGCACATTCAACCTGAAAATCCTGATTTGCCAAAGCGATGGCTCTTCCCGACTCCATTCCGGCTGCCAGATGTCTTTCAATCTGTTTCTGAATATCCATTGTTGCACGGTAAACAGCAGATTCCACGGTATAGGATTTAATTACCTGCTCAGCCAGTTTAAATTTAATGGCACCATAGCTTGAGATAGGGTTTCCGAACTGTTTTCTTTCGTTGGCATAATTAACACTCTGGGTGGTAGCTCTTTTACAACCGCCAATTATTGTTGCAGCCAATTTAATCCTGCCGATATGCAGAATGTTAATGGCAATTCTGAAACCTTCGCCACGCTGTCCGAGCAGATTTTCAACCGGAACTTTCACATCATTAAAGAAAATCTGGGTAGTAGATGAACCTTTGATACCCATCTTTTTTTCTTCGGGATTGATCACAACACCATCCCAGTCGCGTTCAACAATGAATGCACTTAATACGCGATCATTGTCAATTTTTGCAAAAACAGTGAGCACATCTGCAAAGCCACCATTGGTGATCCACATTTTTTGGCCATTGAGAATGTAATTTTTTCCATCGGGACTTAACACTGCTCTGGTTGTACCGGCATTGGCGTCAGAACCTGCACCGGGTTCGGTAAGGCAATAAGCAGCACATCTTTCGCCTGAAGCCAGACTGGGTATGTATTTCTGCTTCTGTTCCTCGTTTCCGTAATATAAAATGGGAAGTGTTCCAATTCCTGTATGAGCCATGTAAGCAACTGAAAAAGAATAAGCTGCTCCAATGGATTCATTAGCGCGCATTGTTGTAAGGTAAGACTGTCCGAATCCGCCATACTCTTCAGGAACGGCAATTCCAAGCAGCCCGAGTTCACCTGATTTCTGCACCAGTGCCCTCATCAGTCCCTTTTCCTGAGCATCAATCCTGTCAAGGTTTGGATAAATTTCCTGATCAAGAAAGTCGTCACATGTCTGGGCAATCATTCTTTGCTCTTCATCAAATTCTTCGGGAATAAAAACTTCTTCAGAGCTAATCTCCCTAATCAGAAATTCACCACCTTTTAAAACGTTTTCATCTGCCATAATCATTTGTTTTAATTATTTTTTAGGACTGCAAATTTATAACATGATATCCATAAACCAAAATATAGCGAAACGAAAAGTCAACAGCAGGGTGTTTATAAATAACGGAATCTATTGTATCAAAAGGGCTATGGCCGATAAACCAGCTTTTATAAATCAAAGAATTTCATCAATCCCAAATTGTTTCCCGTTGAAAATATAATACTCACCGGCTTTTTTCCCATCCATGGCCTTAAAAACGGGAACTGCAGGAGAAATCACAAAAATATCAATTTTGTCAATCGTGATTTTCCCTATTCCGATGGCAATAAACATCCATTGTTTTCCGGTGCGGAAAAGGCTTCCAAATTCAACTTTCAGGGAAACAGATTCCGGTTTAATTTTTTTCAATACATCAATATCGTTCAGGGCATTTTGATATTGCTCGGCAAAAAGATCCCTTTTCCTTAACAATTGGGCCCGAAAAGAATCATAACGGTCTTTTGGCGGACCATATTCATTTGCCTGCTGTTGTATGTCGTCCATAGCACTTTTTGCATTTTCGGCAATGGATTTTCTGTTTTCAAGACAGGCATTATATATCAACTGTTTATTTATGTTCATAATTTAAAAATATTATTCATAAATTTACAAAAAATATTTGAAACGAAAATGATTCTATGAAGATTTGGATGTTATGGACACTGGCAGTTTTAATTACAATAGGAGCTGCATATTATCAAAGGGTTACAGGGCCTACTTATCCTAAAAAAGTTAAGTTCGAAATTTTTGATTCAGAAGAGCAATTTACTTTTCCAAGAAGTTTTGCCGGTGAAAAAGATTGTAAGCTGGCATTTGCAATAAAAGATCCCAGTGCACAGGGAAAAATATATTTTAAAAGATTTCCTTCGGATGATGAATGGACAGTTTTGGAAATGACCCGGACCAATGACACCTTGTACGGATACCTGCCGAATCAGCCACCAGCGGGAAAACTGGCATATTATATTGAGTTGGATACAAAATTCGGCGTTGTAAACGTGGAAAAAGAAAAACCTGTTATTATCAGATTCAGGGGAGACGTACCCGCATGGATTTTCATTCCGCATGTCATCCTTATGTTCGTAGCCATGTTTTTCTCAAATATTGCCGGCTTGTTTGCCATTGCCAAAAAGAAGATGTTCAGACTGTGGGCAAATATTTCCTTTATTCTGATAGCAATCGGAGGAATGATCTTTGGTCCGCTGATGCAAAAAGAAGCCTTCGGGGAATACTGGACAGGCGTTCCCAACGGCTGGGATCTTACCGATAACAAAACGCTTATTGCTTTTATTTTCTGGATCGCTGCTTTTGTATTGAACATCAAAAAGCCAAGACCTGTTTGGGTAATCGTTGCCTCAGTTGTTACTCTGGTTATTTTCTCAATTCCCCACAGCATGTTTGGCTCGGAGTTTGATTATGAAAGCGGGAAAGTGGTTACGGGGATGGTTCATTTGGTTATGGGTTATGGGTTATAAGTTATAAGTTATAAGTTATAGGTTATGGGTGATGGGTGATGGGTGATGGGTGATTAAATGAATATTTTCAAATTGTAATTTTTATATGTTTTTATGCGTTATATTTACCATGACGCTTTATAAAATGAAAAAACAATATTTTAAAAACATGAACAGACTTCTGTCAATATCAACTGCAATAATTTTGTTTTGGGGGTGCAACCAGGCACAGGTACAAAACAACAATTCAGCAATTGAAAAAGACAGCATTGTTTCAAATCAGGAAGATGACCAGCCGGCTTTTTTCGCTAAATCAGTCCTTGATGAGGAAGATATTAAGCTAAACGATGTGGCGGATATTTCAGGGCAAAAGGAAAACACTGTATCATTTATTGACCAGAGGATTGAAGCATTGGTGGGAAGTTCGATGAAGAAATGGTGCGAAGATAAAGGGGTGGCCTATCCTCCGCAGTATGTCATGTACCGTGTTTTTAAATATGATGAGGAAATTGAAGTTTGGGCAGGAAAAAGCAATACTGATAGTCTGACCTTGATTCAAACCTTCAGAATTTGCGCCATGGATAAATTTCCCGGACCCAAAAACACTGAGGGCGACGGAAAAACACCTGAGGGATTTTATTCGTGCAGCAATTTATATGGCAGTTCCTACGGATTTATGTGGATCAAACTGAACACCGGAGATGTGGATGAATACGGAGAAGTAGGCGGTGGCTCAAGCTTCAAGCTTTTTGTTAATTATCCAAACAATGTAGACCGGAACAGGATCACCAGAAATTTTCCTGGCAGGAAAACCGGAGGAGACATCTGCATCCATGGGAATTGTGTTTCGGCCGGATGCATTTCATTTAAAAACAGAGTTTTTTTAGCTGTTTATGGTTTCCAGAGAAAGCACAATTCAGCTAAATACGGAAATATCCAGATTCACATTTTTCCATACCGGTTCGATAAGCACAATGCAGAAACTTTTTTTGAATATTCTGATTACATGGCCCTCGACAAAGAAGTACTCATTAAATTCTGGGATAATCTGAAAGAAGGTTTCGACAAGTTCAACGAAACACACAAACCGCTAAAAGTTACCCAATCGGGTGAAAAGTATTTGTTTAATTAGTGAAGCATTTTGTGCCCTCAATGACTCGTAGAGTCAAGCTTTCTTGAAATTTGGATTTACGAATTTTGATTGATGGACTTTATAATCTTACTTTCTTATTTAATCATCATTCATTTCCGCCGGAATGGGTTTCTCGTTCTAAGGTGATCATGGCCGGCGGTTTGGTTTCTTTCATTTATAATCCCCGGCTTGAAAGCCGGGGCTGAATTTAGCCGGCCCTTCAGGCCTGGGTTGCGGGAAAATACGCTTCATCGACTTTATGGACTTTCGACTTTATGGACTTTCGACTTACCCGACTTTTTCCTACCTTTGCAAAAAAACAGAAATGAATAAAAAAGTCCTGATGTGCATGAGTGGCGGAATTGACAGTTCCGTTGCAGCAATTTTATTGCTGGAGCAGGGCTATGATCTTGTGGGAGTGACTTTTCGTACCTGGGATTATATTTCTGAAGGATGTATGGAAAAGGAAACCGGGTGCTGCAGCGTGGATGCCATCTTTGAAGCGAAACATTTTTGTGAAAAACTGGGGTTCGACCATCATGTATTGGATATCAGGGCAAGCTTTGAAAAATCGGTTATTGGTAATTTTGTTGATGAATATCTGGCCGGACGCACCCCCAATCCCTGTGTGGTGTGCAACTCCCACATCAAATGGGGCGAAATAATTAAAAAAGCTGATGAACTGGGTTGCGATCTTATTGCTACCGGCCACTATGCAAGGATTCGCCATGAAAATGACAGGTATGTATTATCCTGTGGCAGAGATAAAGCCAAAGACCAGTCCTATTTTCTGTGGACACTGACACAGGAAAACCTTTCGCGCACCTTGTTCCCATTGGGCGAATACGAAAAAACCGAAATAAGGAAAATTGCTGCCGATAAGGGATTTAAAAAGCTGTCAGAGAAACGCGAAAGCCAGGAAATATGCTTTATTCCGGATGACGATTACCGCGCCTTCCTGAAAAAACGAATCCCCGATCTTGAAACAAAGTATGCCGGCGGCGATTTTGTCTCCACTTCAGGAAAACTTCTCGGAAAACACAAAGGTTTCCCCTTTTATACTATTGGTCAGCGCAAAGGGCTTGAAATTGCAGTGGGGCACCCGCTTTATGTGGTTAAAATAATTCCCGACAGCAATACCATTATACTTGGAACCCGCGATGAGTTGGATTCAACTGCCATGGAAATCAAAAATATTAACATGGTGAAATATCACGAAATACCCGTCGGATTAGAGGTGAAAACTAAAATCAGATACCGTAATCCGGGAACTTTTAGCAGAGTTTTTCACTCCGGAGATAAACTTAAAGTGGAATTTTACAAACCTGTTTCTGCTATTACACCCGGACAGTCGGCTGTAATATATGAGGACGATGATGTGGTGGCAGGCGGAGTAATTGAGTAAGTTGATATTTTCCACTTAAAATAATGATGCTTTTACCAAAAACCCATAAATTTGATAAATTTAAATTCTAATCTAAATGAAAAAACTTATATTTTTAGCACTATTGTTCCCCATTGTAGCAATTTCACAAAACTGTTCAGAATGGTATGTTTATTCTGAAACCGGAAAAATATACAAGAATGATGTTCAGATTTCTGAGGGCTATTCGGAGGTTGGGGATATCGCTGCTTCCGGCAGTGACTGGTATGTGATTTCATCTTCAGGAAAAGTGTATAAAAACGATGTGCAGATTTCTGAGGGTTATTCGGGTTATTGCCGCATCGCTGCCAGCGGATCTGACTGGTATATTTTGTCCGAAACAGGAAAAGTATATAAAAATGATGTCCAGATTTCTGAAGGTTATTCAGGATACGGTGATATTGCTGTTTCAGGTAATGACTGGTATGTTGTTTCATCGACCGGAAAAGTATATAAAAACGATGTGCAGATTTCTGAAGGTTACGCCGAAGACTGTAAAATTACAGTAAGCGGTTCCGATTGGTATGTGATTTCCCAAACTGGAATAGTTTATAAAAATGATGTGCAAATTTCGGAAGGTTATGCCGACTCTGGCGATATTGCTGCCTGTGGAAATGATTGGTATGTGATTTCTGCAACCGGAATTGTTTATAAGAATGACGTGCAGATTTCTGAGGGATATTCTAAGTATTGTTCAATTTCTGTGAAATAAACCAGTCTGTTTTAAGTTTATTAATTGGATGTTGGCTTTTAGAGAAGATTTTTCTTTTGTAATTACTTGTTTTTTTGTACTTTTATAAATTATCAATTTGTTTATATGTGCCGATTTATAATAATAACTCTATTGGTTTTAATATTCAATTCCTGCAAGGAAAAAGATAATACTGATTTTCCTGCCATTGATTATTCATATTTTCCAGTGGATACAGGCAAATGGGCTGTTTACCAGGTTGAGGAGATTACCATTGATTCTGCCATTAGTCTGTATGATACAGTCAGATACCAGATAAAGGAAGTTTATGAGAGTTATTTTCCGGATAATGAAAACCGCCGTACTGTGCGCATTGAAAGATTTATTCGTGAAGAGGCAGGTGACCCCTGGGAAATGAAGGATGTTTGGGCTGCCAATCTGATTCCTTCTTCGGCACAGATTGTGGAGGAAAACTACAGGTACATGAAAATTGCTTTCCCTGCCAATATTAACGAAACATGGAACGGAAACCTTTACAATATTTTCGATCCTGAAACTTACGAAATTACTTCAATTGACGAGCCATACAGTATAAACGGACTGAATTTTGACTCGGTGCTCACCGTTACCCAATTGCTCGATTCCACACTGATATACAAATATCACAAGGAGGAAAAATATGCGAAAAATATAGGGTTGATTTCAAAAATCGACTTAAATATCGAATCCCAGAATATAGCATATCCATGGGTTCCGGTCGAGGACCGTCCAACACAGGCAACAATTTACAGACAAAAAATAATCGATTATGGTTGGGAATAATTTCTTGAAAATATGTCTCTCTGCTTTTCTTTTTATTTTATTTTTTTCATTGACCGGAAATTCTCAGGAAAGAACAGGTCCTTCGAAATACTGGATCGAGTTCACCGATAAAAACGACAGCCCTTATTCCATTTCAAATCCTGAGGCATTTCTTTCCGAAAAAGCCATTAACCGCAGAGCTTCACATGGCATTCAAATTACCATTGCCGATATTCCTGTCAATCAAAACTATATTGATTCCATAAAAAAATTCGGGGTAACCGTTAAAAGCAAATCAAAGTGGATGAACGGAATTACCATCGAATGTGCAGATAATCTTATTTTAGAGCAAATTTCCAGTATTTCCTTTGTGAAAAATGCTTCCAAAGTCCAAAAGTTTAAATCTGAATTGCATGAAGAATCTCCTGCCATTCCTGCCTTTGAAACGATTGCCGGAAGTTCAAAATCAGTATTTGACTACGGCTACAGTGAAAAGCAAATCACCATGGTCAATGGTCATTACCTGCATAATCAGGGATATCTCGGGCAGGGCGTGGATATCGCAATTATTGATGCCGGATTTATCCGTGCTGATACCATGGCTTCCTTCGATTCGGTGATGCTTCAAAACCACCTGTTGGGCACATGGGATTTTGTTCTTGGTCAGGAAGGTGTATATAATTACCATAATCACGGAACGTCGGTATTTTCAATTATGGCGGGAAATGTTCCCGGTCAATATCTGGGATCTGCGCCCCGGGCAAATTATTTGCTTTTGCGCTCTGAAGACGCAAGTACAGAATATCCTGTTGAAGAAGATTACTGGATTTCAGCTGCTGAATTTGCAGATAGTGCCGGAGTCCAGGTAATTAATACATCCCTTGGTTATGACAATTTTGATGATGCAACACTTAATCACGTTTATTCAAACCTTGACGGGAAAACATACAGAATATCCAGAGCAGTGAATATGGCTGCGTCAAGAGGAATTCTTGTGGTTGTTTCTGCCGGAAATTCCGGCGATGATTCATGGCATTATATCACTGTTCCTGCTGATGCCGATAGCGCATTGACAGTTGGTGCTGTAACCGATGCAGGCACCTATGCTTCATTCAGTTCCACCGGACCAAGTGCCGACGGTGACGTGAAGCCCAATGTGGTGGGACAAGGTAAGGGCACTTATTTCGTGGCAACCTCTGGTGTGGTTGTTTTTGGAAACGGAACCTCTTTCTCTGCACCGCTTATTTGCGGTCTTACAGCTTGTTTATGGCAGGCAAACCCTGAAGTTTCCTGCATGGAAATCATCGATGCTATTGAACGTTCAGCTACACAATATAATAACCCGGACTCCCTTCTGGGCTTCGGATTACCTGATTTTGCACAGGCAAATTTTATTCTCAAGGGAATTGATTATAATGACCTCGACCGTGAAAGTTTTGTCAATGTATTTCCCTCTCCGTTTACCGATGAACTTAACCTTGAATTGTACTCTCTTGACAGTCAGCAGGTATATATCGAACTTTTTAACGTTACCGGAGAAAAAGTTTATAACCGGCTTCAACCGGTAACTTTCACTTCTTATAATATTATTAAACTTACAGATTTGCAAAATCTTTCAGCCGGAACTTATTTGCTACAGATTACAACAAGTAAAAAAACCTACAGGAGAAAAATCCTCAAAAGCTAATGGAACTCCAGTCCATATCACTTTTTGAACTGAATAACCGGATAAAGGATGTTTTATCGGGCCATTTTAATGCACCTCTCTGGGTGGTTGGTGAAATCAGCGAAATGAATGTAAACCGCACCGGTCATTGTTACCTTGAATTGATTGAAAAAGAAGTTTCGGGCGATAAAATAATTGCACGAGCAAGGGCAAATATCTGGGCCTTTACATGGAGAATGTTAAAACCTTATTTTGAAACTACAACCGGACGAACACTCGCCAGCGGTTTGAAGGTGATGGTGAACGTTAGTGTCAGCTTTCATGAACTTTATGGTTACTCTTTGAATATTACTGATATCGACCCCAATTATACACTTGGTGATCTCGTGCGAAAACGTATGGTAATCCTTAAAAAACTTGAGGATGAAGGCGTGATTGATATGAACAGAGAACTGTTTTTCCCCGAATTACCAAAAAATATTGCCATCATTTCTTCTCCTACTGCAGCGGGTTTAGGCGATTTCATCAACCAGCTGGAAAACAATGAAAGGGGATATAAATTCCATTACCATTTATTTGAAGCATTGATGCAGGGCGAAAAAATGGAATCGTCAGTGGTGGATGCCCTGGAAAAAATAAACGAAAATATTCAACTGTTCGATGTGGTTGTTATTATCAGAGGAGGAGGTGCCCGTACTGAGTTAAGCGATTTTGATTCCTACTGGCTGGCTTATAATATTGCACAATTTCCCATACCTGTTCTTACAGGTATCGGGCATGAACGCGACGAAAGCATTGCCGACAGGGTTGCTCATAAATCACTTAAAAACCCCACTGCCGTTGCTGAATTTCTGGTGTCGGCCATGGCAACTACTGATGAATACCTTGAAGGTTTGGCCGGGCAGTTCCATGAGTCAGTTTCAGATTTTGTTGCTTTGAACAATGAGGAAATTAGCAATCTGGCAAATGCATTTATGTTGTATATCAACAATGAGCTTTTTCTGCACAAGTCTGTTTTGAGTCAACAAATAATGGGATTAACGGGTTCGGTAAAAAAAATGCTGAATAATTGCAGTCACAGGATTGAAATAGCTAAATTAAAATCCCATTCTGGTGCTGTCACATCAATAAGATCATTAAGCCGTGAATTGGAAAGAAAGGGTTCGGAACTAAAACCGGTTATAAAAATAAAATTTCTTGACATTAATAACAAACTTGATAATTATCAGGGAACAGCTACCTTATCTGATCCTGAAAAAATACTTGAAAGGGGGTTTTCAATAACCCGTGTCAATGGAAAAATACTGAATAGTTGTAAAAAAGTATTGCCGGGCGACATGCTCGAAACCATATTAAATGACGGCGTAGTTACAAGTCAGGTTACCGGGAAATGAAAATTTTTAATCTCATACTTTTTTTATTGGTATCAGGAATGGGCTGGCTTGTTGCTCAATCTCCGGATGAAAATCTCAAAAAATACTGGAATTACAGGCAACGGCTTGAATATTTTGTATCGGTGGGTGACCAGCCGGGCGAATCGTGTATTGCAGCTCAACGGAATTTTATGTCAGGAGATAAAGCTGTATTAAGGTTTGGACAACATATTACCTATTTTGGCGAATATATGGGCGTGGTGGCAACAGAATACCTTTTGCTGAAACTTGAAAATGCAGATGTAAAAAGCACACTTACCGAGTTATACTATATTCTTGAAGCATATAAACGACTCGATAAATGCGAAAGTAAATTCCCGTGGAATCAGAAAAATGACTGTCTTGATGGATTTGCTGTGCGCGATGATATATCTGCCGATTTCATAAAACGCAGTCCCGACCTGAACCGGGGACAAAATGAAAAAATCTCCTTTGACAGTTTGAGAAAAACCGCTCCGGGAAAGCCAGGTTACGTCAACAGAGTATGTTCTCCCGGCTGTGCCGATTGTGCCTGCAACAGCAGTACAAAACTGTCTGAATTAAAGAAAACCAATTGTGTTAATCAGGATGATTTGTGTCCTTTGTTCACCGGACTGGCCCTTGTTATTAAATGCCTTCCAGATACCCTGCTCACAGTTATTAAAAATGATGGAAGTAAAGTAAAGTATCAATTCTGCGATACAGCCCGGATGATAATGTATCTTTCAGTAAGCTATCTTTCAAATGAACACAAAAAATACGGCTCTGACTCCTGGCAGCTTTACCGACCAGATTCAACAGCCATTGATTGGAGAAACGGGGGAGTGACAAAATATTTTTCTTCGGCTTTCATTAAACTGCTTGAAAAGTATGTGCCTGAAAAAAATGTTAGTGAAAAAGCAAGCTGTTTTTACCGGTTTTTCTGGCAATTTCTGCAAATATTCCCGTTGCCAAACAATGACAACCGTTCCATGACCTCACATCTGGCGGTTGTGACTGATTCCTGGCGGTTTGCCGGAATTAACACAACCTGCTCCGGAATCAGAAAACAGGGCATGGTTGATGGTTGGAAACCTTACTATTTACTTATGTGGAAATTCCTTAATGATAAAAAGAGAAGATTCAATCCGGCAAAGGCAGAAAAACATCTTGATTTGGCACCCTTTAACGGACCTTACTGCTATAAACAGGGTGAGGAAATTCCCGGAAACAAATGGTCAAGCTCATCAAGATACTGGCAAAGCAGGAAAAATCAGAAAAACGGAAGTGCTTTTTTTATGGGGAATTATAACGGAACCGACTTTTTACTTTTGTACAATCTTTATCACTTGAATTTCAGGGAAAAGCTACCCAATTACACAAAATTTAAATCTCCCTGAAAGATTTAAGAATGTTTTCCATGGTGAGCTTATATTTTTCTTTGGTGCCAATCCTTGTCCAAACCGAAACCTCATAAAAATAATCCTTTCCTTCGATAACAGCTGTCATGAAATAGAAATCAAGGCTTTTTCGTCCGGTTTCATATGAACCCTCTATTTCAAAAATTTTCGCATGAAGCTGATTGATATCATCAGTAGAAATGTTTTTCAAAGAGCCAAATGCCAGGGTGACATCCAAAAGATCGTCGGCTACAAACTTATAATATTCCTCAAGTGTGTAATTATCCTGACCTGATTCTGTTTTCGCATCTTTATAAACTGCCAGATAAAGTTCATCTTCACTGTTGTAATTGGAATCGATTTCATATTCAAACACAGTATCAGTCGTTGGTTTTGTCCTTTTCACCATGAACTGTGGTAAATCAATTGAAAAATTATCAGCTTTTATGGTCTGCAACTCTTTCTTTTTCTCCTCTTCTGTACAGGACAGGAGAAAGATAAAAGTGACAAACAGTATAATTTTTTCCATAAAAGAATTTATTTAATTGACCAAAGATACAATATCTTATTTAAATAATTCAATCAAAACATGTTATTTTGACTTACGAACCGATCTAAACGACCCGAACACCTTTTTTTGCTTATGAATGGGAAAAACGCCCTTTCCAACAAATCTGTGATCCTCGACAGTATAAAAAGCGTTTGGATTATATTCTTTTATTGTATTTAGTACACCGGGAAGATCTTTTCGATCGATGGTAGTATAAATGATGGCTACCTGGCCAGTCGCTCCTTCGGCATCCACAACAGTTATACCAAATCCGTCTTCACGAAGTTTTGCAACAAGGTCATGTGCTTCTTTTTTGGTAATTACCCTGATGCCGACAATGCCCATGGCCAATTTTTCTTCGATGAGCATTCCGATGAAATTTCCTGTGGCAAAACCTCCTGCATAGGCAATATAACAAACAATATTGTCAAGGTTTTCCATAATCTGTCCCATTGCCATTATCCATATCAGAACCTCGAAAAATCCCATGATTGGTGCAATGTATTTTTTGCCCTTTGACAGAAATATTATTCTTAAAGTACCGATAGTTACATCACAAATCCTGGCCAGAAAAATTAATAATGGCAGAATAATATAGGTAAACGAATCGTTGTGTAAAAATTCCATTAGTGAGTTTTTATGTTACATTTTGGGATGCAAAAATACAATAAAATTTACAAAATTTCCTATTTCATCAATTCAATGATTTTAAGATAATCATCTTCAAATAGTTTGTGAAAGTATCCTGAAATTTTGTTCTTTTTCATCAGAGTAAAAATTTCGTCCTGATTTTTTTGCAAGATTCCTGCTTCGGAAAGTCTCACGGGTGAGCCAATCAGACTGAAAAATCGCTCGAATTTGGCAATGGTTTCATTGGCATTGGAAACGCCGAAAACTTCAAATCCTAAAAATCCGATACGGTCTTCCAATTTTGATTTCATGTGTTTCATCCAGGCAGGATATGCTATTGAAAGTGTTGCTCCGTGCGGTGTGTCATACAGATATGACAATGTGTGGCCAATATCATGGACGCCCCAGTCGCCGCTTTTCCTGCCAGTAAGTGTAATGCCGTTTAACGCACAGGTGGCAGCCCACATGATGCGTTCGCGGAGTTCATAGCTGTTCAGGTTGTTCATGAGCAGGGGAGCGGTTTCTATGGCTTCTTTTATTATGGAACAAATAAAACGGTCGGTAAGATGTGCTTCACCTTCACCAAAATAGGCTTCCAGCGAATGTGCAATAAGATCAACTACTCCAAATGCTGTCTGATTTGCAGGAACGCTCATTGTATAAGAGGGATCAAGAAATGATTCCCTTGGGAAAATCAAATTGTTTCCATAACCGATTTTTTCTCCGGTAATTTGATTCTGCAACACTGCAAACTGATTCATTTCACTGCCGGTCCCGGCAAAAGTAAGCACAGTAAACAGGGGCAATGCTGAATCGGGTTTCTGTTCATATTTCATTACTTTCCAGGGATCGTGGTTGCCTTTTGCACAGAGGGCAATAATTTTGGCCGAATCGAGCACGCTTCCCCCTCCAACTGCAATGACAGCACCACAATTGCTTTCCCTGGCAAGGATAATGGCTTTTTCAACATCATCCACAACAGGATTGGCTTTTATGCCATGATATTCAGTGAATCTGACTCCGGCTTCCCTTAGTTTGCCTGCGACAAAATCATAAATACCGTTTTCTTTAATTGACTTTCTGCCATAAACAAGCAAGGCATTATCTGTAACTTTCTTAACTGCGCTGCCAATATTTTCAGCAGCATTTTTCCCGAAATGAAGTTTAACGGGGTTAAAAGCAATAAATTTTTCCATGTTTATATTCTGTGAAAGATTCCGCCGATACAATCCTGTCTGGCCCCTGTAACTGAAGAAAGACAGTTGATTTCCCTTTTATACCTAAGCACTCCAAGAAACGCAAAAATCATGGCTTCCTTAAAATCAACGATTTCATCATCCGGAATGATTAATATATGGTTGGTTAAATGTCGGATCAGTTGTACAAGATATTTATTGTGCGAACCTCCTCCTGTAAGGAATAGCTCTTTTCTTACACCTGAATGGGTTACGGCCTGTATCTGATTGGCAATATGGTGATAAATGGTATTTAGTTTATCTTCGACCGAAATCTCATAACGGTTCAGGGCTGGATAAAATTCTTTCTCAACCCATTCACGTCCCAGTGATTTTGGCGGTTTTTGCTGATAGTAACTGAGCTTATCGAGGTCATTAAGCAGATCGGTGTTCAGCTTTCCGCTTTTAGCCAGTTCACCATCCATATCAAAAGGTTTGCCTTTTGATTTAGCCAGTTTATTTATCACCATGTTTACCGGACAAATATCAAAAGCTTTTCTTTTACCCTCTTCCTTGTAAGAAATATTTGCAATTCCGCCCAGGTTTAGACAAAAATCATATTGATTAAAAAGAAATTCATCGCCAATTGGGACAAGAGGTGCACCCTGTCCGCCCAATGCCACATCCAATGTCCTGAAATCAGAAATGGTTGTTATCCCCGTTGTTGAAGCAATAAACGCACCACTTCCAACCTGAAATGTGATTTGATTTTCAGGTTGATGAAAAATTGTATGTCCGTGCGAGGCAATAAAATCCGGAGATTCGGGACAGTTATCTATGAAATGGTTTACAATCTTTCCTATGTAAACGCCATATTCCTTGTGCAATTTTAGAAGATTGAACCCGTCCAGTTCCGATGCACCCTGAAGAAGTTCGATCAGACTATTGTTGTAGGAGTAGGTTTCTGCATGAAGGATTTTGGCATCCCATGTCTTGTTTTCAAAACTGAACTCGCATAACGCAACATCCAAACCATCAAGGGAGGATCCCGACATTACTCCAATAACCTTATATTTTTCCATCACATTTTAATAATAAAACGAAACTTTGTACTCTGCTCTGTTCAGCCGCTCATCAAACACTTGCAACAATAATTCGTGTTTATTACCGGTCTTTAGTAAATTTGCATCAAAATTATAAATAATTTTTTCTTTTGCAGGCAAATATTCAAATAAAACCCATTTTCCATCAATTGTTCCTGTGAACGACCTGATTCCTGAGAGGTTATCAGTGATTTTTATTTCAATTTTATTATCCTTAACAAATTTTGCACCTTCAAAAATGTTCAGAGGTTTAATGACCGGCGCTATGGTATCGGCCATTACAGAAAAATAACCAAAATTAAGTGATTTGGCAGTGATGGTGTGGGATTTAACGCTTCCACCAATAGAAACAGGGGATTTTTCATTGTTATACCTGACCACAACCAATTTGTCGTATAGGTCGTGATGCTTTTTGTCCAAATGAATTGAAACCTCAATGGCTTTATGTATGGCAGTGTATCGGTTATGAATCTTGTAAACAGGTGATAAAAACTTTGCTCCTGATGAAAGGGTATACTCCAGACGTAATGTGTCGTAAAGCGATTCAGGAAAAAAAACCACCCTGATTCCATCCTTTTCAAATATTTCCTTGCTTCCTGAGGGAATGACTTTTTCACAGGATCTTTCAATGATCTGACCGACTGGTGTCTTTGCAGTCAAATCAACATTGACAACCGAAAAATTTCCATTGATATCCTCAATTAAAATGTCAAGTTTGTGATTGCCTGCCTGGTCAAAATCAAGCACACCATTAGTCATTTTATTGTCATAAATATTTAATCTGTTGCCCGGTTCCCTGAATAGCTTGTGAATTCGGGTGCCCGATTTAACATTTTCAGCATAATCAATGTGTGAATTAAGATATCTTGTATCGTCAAAAGAAAATTGCTTCATGGTAAAACCATAAACAAATACTGAATCAAGCAACATTCTAATCCTGTAAATTCCTGAGCTGTTTGATTTATCGGTGTAAAAATCACTGACGGTAATTCCGATTCCGGTTTTTCCGGATACAATAATTTCATCCACAGGATTTTTCCGGTCCTTTTTTATGATGAACTTTCTATCTTTTTTTTCAAGGGAAAAAGAAATTCTTTCATTTTTTCCATTCACTGTGCTGTTTGATTCCAGTGGATAAAAGAAAATTTTATGAGGAACGGGCTTGATGGTGTCCTGAATACCGAATTCAAAAAGCTGTGGGTTGACGGGAAATTCGGTTTCAGTTTCCCTGATCTCAAAATGCAGGTGCGGACCATATGAAGTGCCTGTATTTCCTGAAAGTCCGATTACCTGACCTTTCTTAACAGTAAAGCCAGGAGAAAAAACACTGTCTATGGAAAATTCCCTGTTTTTGTACTGAATATCTTTTATTATGCGGTCAAGACTATCTCCAAAACTAATCAGGTGAGCATAAACACTGGTATATCCGTTGGGATGGTCAATGTATATTGCTTTTCCATAGCCGTATGGCGAAACTTTAATGCGGGTAATGGTGCCGTCGGCTATGCTGTAAACGCGGTAACCTTCCTGTGCCTTAGTTGAAAAATCAATACCGGCATGAAAATGGTTGTTTCTTAGTTCGGCAAAATTTCCGGTAACATTAAGCGGAATTCCAAGAGGTGAACTGAAAATAATTTTGCTATTTTCCTGAGAAAAAAGATAAAATCCTTTAATCAGCAAAACTATACAAATCAGTATGTACCTCATTTCTATGAAAGTTTCAGTTTAAAAACGGATAAAGAAAAGCATTATTTCATAAAAATCGGAATTTTATACTTTGAAATTATTAAAGCAATATTAACTTTGTGATGTTAAAATGCGTATAAATGAATAATGAAAATGACATACTGATTGAAGATCTCAGAAAGAAAATCGGGATGTTGATTCAAAAACATGAAAGCGTACTGGCTGAGTTGAAAAAACTTAAGTCCGAAAATCTGGAATTAAAGGATTCAGTAAGCCTGAAAGAAAATAAGTTAAACGAATTAGAAACTAAAATTAATACAATAAAATTGGCAAATACGGTTTTTGCATCTGCGGAAGAGAAAAAGGAAGCAAAAACAAGAATTAACAGGATTGTGCGGGAGATAGACAAATGTATAGCTCTTTTGAATAAATAGGAAATGGAAGAGAAGTTACCAATAAAGATTAACATAGCTGACCGGTATTATCCGCTGAAAGTGGATTCGTATAGCGAAGAACGGATAAGAAAAGCAGCGAAAATGATAAGTGACAAAGTGATGCAGTATAAGCAGAAATATTCAGACAAGGATGATCAGGATTTTCTGGCCATGACTGCCCTTCAGTTTGTTACTAGGTATCTTGAGGAAGAGGAAAAGGGAAAAAGTTCTGAGGTCCTTGACAAAATCAGGGAAATTAATGATGAACTGGATATTTACCTTGCAAAAGAGCACGTTCTTTAAAATATTAAAATTGCCCGCATAAATCTTTAAAGGTTTGTAAAACTCAACATTTAAACAATTGAAGTATTGCTCTGGAAATCTATGGCAGGCCTCAATCCCGCTTGTCGGGATCACTCAGGTGTCAACAGTGGAAGCTAAAAATTTTCCGGCGACTTCATCCCTGTCATTTTGGGGTTTTAACAAAATGCTTAAAGATGCATGCGGGTTTTTTTTTAAAAAAAACAATGTTTGTTTTTTTTCAGTTTAACTGAAGAATAAATGAACAATATCATAGGTTAAACCATTATAAATGAAAAATTAAGTAATAAAGTGATGTATGGAAACAATACAGTTGATTATTGTAGGTGTGATTGCTTTTATAGCCGGTAGCTCAGCCGGTTATTTCATATGGAGCAAGGCACTCGAAAAACGAAGCAAAAAAATAATTACCGAAGCCGAAGCCGAAGGTGAAGTGATTAAAAAGGATAAAATATTACAGGCAAAAGAAAAGTTTTTACAATTAAAATCTGAGCACGAAAAGGTTATAAACGAAAAAAATAACAAAATCAATGCCTCCGAAAACCGCATGAAACAGAAAGAAGCTTCTATTTCACAGAAAATGGAAGAGGTGGCACGAAAAAGCAAAGATGTTGATGTAATACGTGAAAATCTGAACGTTCAGCTTGAGGTTGTGGAAAAAAGACTTGAGGAGATTGAAAAACATCATAAACAACAGGTGGAGCAGCTCGAAACAATTTCAGGTCTTTCTGCTGAACAGGCAAAATCACAACTAATCGAATCTCTTAAAGCCGAAGCCAGAACTGAAGCAATGTCGCATATCAATGAGATTGTCGAAGAAGCTCGCATGAGTGCCAATAAAGAGGCCAAAAAGGTTGTGGTTGAAACAATTCAGCGCGTTGCCACAGAGCATGCCATTGAAAATTCAGTAACTGTTTTTCACATTGACAATGACGAAATCAAAGGCCGCATCATCGGACGCGAAGGAAGAAATATCCGCGCACTCGAAGCTGCAACAGGTATCGAAATCATTGTTGATGATACACCTGAAGCTATTATCCTTTCAGGTTTTGACCCGGTAAGGCGTGAGGTGGCCAGACTTGCACTTCATCAACTTGTTACCGATGGCCGTATTCATCCTGCCCGCATCGAGGAAATTGTGGAAAAAACAAAAAAACAGGTTGAAGAAGAAATTATCGAAGTTGGTAAACGCACCACCATCGATTTGGGTATTCATGGTTTGCACCCCGAACTGATTCGTTTGGTTGGTAAAATGAAATACCGCTCTTCATACGGTCAAAATCTGCTGCAACACTCTCGTGAAGTGGCAAACCTATGTTCCATCATGGCATCGGAACTTGGATTGAATGCCAAGTCTGCCAAACGTGCCGGACTGCTTCATGATATTGGAAAAGTTCCCGATGATGAGCCGGAATTACCACATGCAATTCTGGGTATGAAGCTTGCCGAAAAATTCAAGGAAAAACCGGATATATGCAACGCCATTGGTGCTCACCACGATGAAATTGAAATGAATACATTGATTTCACCCATCGTTCAGGTATGCGACGCCATTTCAGGTGCCCGACCAGGTGCCCGCAGGGAAATCGTTGAATCATATATCAAACGTCTGAAAGGACTTGAGGAAATGGCTCTGTCGTATCCCGGTGTGTTGAAAACTTATGCGATTCAGGCCGGACGTGAGTTGAGGGTGATTGTTGGAAGCGAAAAAGTAACCGATAAGGATGCTGAAAAACTTTCGTTTGATATTGCACAGAAAATCCAGACTGAAATGACCTATCCTGGTCAGGTGAAAATCACTGTCATCAGGGAAACAAGAGCAATAAATTACGCAAAATAATATGTCCTTAATTACCAAAAAACGGGTTTTAGTAACCGGTGGAGCCGGCTTTATCGGCTCGAATCTTTGTGAGGCGCTGGTCTCTCAGGATAACGAGGTAATTTGCCTCGATAATTTTATAACCGGCAAACACCGTAATATTAAGGAACTTAGAAAAAACACCCGCTTCACCTTTATTGAAGGTGATATCAGGGATTTAAAAATTTGCAGGAAAGCAACTGATGGAGTCGATATTGTGCTCCATCAGGCTGCTCTCGGCTCGGTGCCCCGTTCGGTTAACGATCCCATTCCTACAAATGAAATTAACATCTCGGGATTTCTGAACATGATTATGGCTGCCCGTGATGGAAAAGTGAAACGCTTTGTTTATGCAGCCAGTTCTTCGGCTTATGGCGATTCGGTTACAATGCCCAAAGTTGAGGACAAAACAGGTAAACCGCTTTCTCCGTATGCCGTTACAAAATATGTAAACGAATTGTACGCAGATGTCTTTGCCCGGCTTTATGGTATGGAGGTAATCGGATTGAGGTATTTTAATGTTTTTGGTCAGAAACAGGACCCTGAGGGAGATTATGCTGCTGTTATTCCCAAATTTATCATGAAAATGATGAAAGGCGAACGGCCTGAGATTTATGGTGACGGTTTGCAATCAAGGGATTTTACTTTTGTTCAGAATGTTGTTGAAATAAATCAGAAAGCAGCTTTAACCGAAAATGCCGAAGCACTGAACAATGTTTATAATGTGGCTTTTGGGGAAAGAATTACTTTGATAGATTTATTTAATATACTGAAGGAATATCTTTCGGAATATGATAGTAATATCGCCGCAATTGAACCGGTTTTTACTGAACCACGCATGGGTGATATTCCGCATTCTTTGGCTTCTATCGATAAAGCACGTAAGTTATTGGCATATAATCCCCAATATGATCTCCGGAAGGGTTTGAAAATGGCAATTGACTGGTATTGGAATAATCTTAAGGAAAAAGATTAATCGATTTACTTGTTTTTAATAGAGTCTATTTGAAATTTCAATTCGTAAATTTCCTTTTCTTTTTTCAACAGTTCAATATCTTTTTCCTTTTTTTCAAGTTCATATTTTTTCTGCAACTCAAAAATCTGCATCAGGTTTTCTTCTTCAAAAACTTCATTCCGTTTATCTGTATAAAGTTTAAAATATTCAAGTGCTTTCTGGTAATCCGCCAGTGCCTCATAATATTCTGAACACAATTTATAGTTGTTTACCTGCAAGTTGGGAAGGTCATTTTCATTGCATATTTTTATGCTTTGCTCAATTTGCAAAATTGCTCCTTTTACATCTTCTTTCTTGTTTAGGAGTTTGCCATAGGCAGTCAGAATTTGGGCTTTTAGTGTCATATTGGCCGACTCATCGCTGGCTATTAATGCTTTATCAAAATATTCGGTTGCTTTTTTGTAATCGTTTTCCTCGCAATACACCATTCCCAGATAATAGGAAACATTGGCGATGCCTTTTTTGTCATTTACCTTGTTATATATTTCTATTGCCTGCATGTATTTGCTTACGGCATCTTCAAGCTGATCGCTCTGGTAATAGGTCTGGCCAATATTATATAATGCGTTGGCTTTATCATTTTCAAAGCCTATCTTATTATATAATTCGTATGACTGCTGATAATATTGAAGGGCTTTTCCCATGTTGTCAAGATAAAAATGAATAAGTCCAAGGTTGCTCAAAGTATGAGCCATGCCTTCAAAATTGTCATTATCTTCGTCGATTCTCAGTGATTTGGAGTAATATTCCAGTGCTGATTTATAATCGCTCTGATACAAATAAATTACCCCGATGTTATTAAGGGTTTTGGCAATGCCCTTTTTATCATTAAATTCTTCATGGTTGCGCAATGCCTGGAAAAAATAATTTTTTGCATTGTCAAAATCTCCCTGAAAGCAGTACTCCTTACCGATATCATTGAAAAGGTCTCCCTTTTCTTTGTCTTTTGCAGTACTTAATTTTTCTCCAAGTTCCTGAATTCTTGATTGTGAATAAACTCCGTTTATAAGGAAAAGTGCGAAAATAAGCAGGGAAAACAGTTTCATTTCAGCAAATTTAAGTTTTGGTCAAAATGTCTGAAAACAAAAATAAGACTTTATACGAAACAGGCAAGTTTATTTGTCAAATATTTCAATCTTAACCACTTTACTTGTTTTTGGTCCGATCCTGAACCGGTTGTCTGCCCTGTAACCGACAATCCACAAAATTTTATTGCCCGAAACAAGTAGTGGGATTTTGCTTTTTTGCGGGCGGGGAATTTTCTGATCGTTGAAAAAATCACTGAGTTTTTTAACTCCGGTCATCCCAAACGGAACAAACTTATCTCCTTTATGCCAATAACGCAGGGTGAGTGGGAATTTTAACAATGAGCTGTCAACAAAAACAGTTCTGTTGTTTGGCGCTTTGAAATTTTTTGTTTTGGTTTCGGTCAACTTAATTGTTCCGATTCCTTCAATGGTATTTATTCCTTGATTAATATCAAATTGTTGGGTGTCATTTTTTTCATTCCGGGAAATGATCAGCTTGCTGCGATCTTTGGTCAGGGTATAACCTTCTGAGAAAAACTGCCTGCCGGAATGGGAGTCTATGGCTGCAAGAATATCATCGAGGATTTTGTTGTTGAAACCATACTTACTTATCAGTTCAAACAAAACTGTGCGCTTGTGCGGATCATGCTGTAGTTTCACAAGGTCTATTTCAAAGTTATTACCAGACTTGGATGTGATATTTTTTTTGGCTGTGTCAATATAACTTTCATAGATATTTTCAGTCTGTTTCAGGTTATCTAATGATTTAAAGAAATTTTCTTCAAATGCCGGATTTAATTCTTTAAGTGCAGGAACAACATGATGTCTTATGCTGTTTCGTTGATATTTGTCGCATGAGTTGCTGGAATCTTCCCTGAAAGCCAGCTTGTGTTTCATGCAATACAATTCAATATCGCTTCGTGAAGCAAATAGCAGTGGCCTGATGATTTTTCCGTTTACCGGATCTATTCCCGTTAACCCTCTGATTCCGGTTCCCCTCGATAAATTGATGAAAAATGTTTCTATAATGTCATTCCGGTTGTGAGCAACCGCAATTTTATGGTAACCATTTTCTGTTCTGATTTTTTCGAACCATTTGTATCGTAATTCCCGGGCAGCCATCTGAATGGAAATTCCCAGTGTTTTAGCATGTTTTTCAGTTTCAAAACGAACGGAATGGAATTCAGATTTGTATTTTTTTGCCAGTTTTCTGAGCGCTTCCTCATCACCATCAGATTCTTTTCCACGCAATCCAAAATTGCAGTGGGCAATGCCAAATTTGAATTTGCATGATGAAAAAAGATGCAGCATAACGGTCGAATCAATTCCTCCGCTAACTGCTAATAAAATTTTTTCTTCTCCGAAAAGAAGATTGTTTTGGGTAATATAATTCTTAAACTTCTGAAGCATTTGTGATTACAAAAATATAAAAAGGTTTTGATTATTGGCTAATAATATGGTTATGCATATTTTTTAATTTTTTTTGTGACACATCTGTGTTTTTTATTAAATTTATATTCCATAATAATAAGATAATCATGGATCAAAAACAATCTTCAAAGCACGATGAACTGTTGGCAAGGATTTCGGCTCTTGTTAAGGAAAACAAAGCTCTTGAGGATCAGCTGAACAGACTTTCTGCAAACTTTGAAGAATTGCTTAAAGAAAATGAAAAACTGAAATATCAGATTGCTCAGGGTGCAAAGGAACCTGAAACAGGAACAAAACAGGACAGTCTTAAGTTTAAAATGGCCACCGTTTTGTTTGCCAATATCGATGGTTTTGCAAACTTAACCGATAGTGAGCTTTCAAAACAGCTTATGGATCAGCTGGATGTGGTTTTTATGGAATTTGACAAAATCACCGAGAAATATAAAATCGAAAAAATAAAAACCATTGGCGATACCTATATGTGTGCCGGCGGAGTGCCTGTGAAAAACAGCACTAACCCTTTGGATGTTGTCCTGGCTGCTCTTGAAATGCAATCTTTTCTGGAAAATCTCAGGGAGCAATATCAAAAGGAAAACAAATATTTCTGGGGTATCAGAATTGGAATCCATACTGGTCCGGTTGCAGCAACAGTCCAGGGAAAAAAGAAAATTTCCTATGATATCAAAGGTGAAACGGTAAACATTGCCAGCAGAATGGAAGCTGCCTCACAATCAGGAAAAATCAACATTTCTGTTATGACCTACGAGCTGATCAAGGAATATTTTACCTGCGAGTATAATGGAAAAATGCCGGTGAAGTATAAGGGCGATCTGGAAATGTTTTTTGTGAAACGTATCAAAAAAGCTTATACTGAAAACCGCGATGGACTGAGCCCAAACGATGTTTTCAGAACAAGATATTGCCTGCGGCAGTTTGCAGATTTGCAGGAAATCATTCTCGATAAACTGGAAAAAGAACTGCCGTCATTTCTTTTTTATCACAATTACAAGCATACCATTGATGTGGTAACCCAGGCCGAACTGATTGGCTGGGGCGAAGGGGTTACCGATGAGGAAATTCTTTTACTAAAAACAGCAGCGTTGTTTCATGACACCGGACAAATTTACGGGTCGAAAGACCATGAAATGAAAAGCACGTTGATTGCCCGCGAGTTTTTGCCAAAGTACGGGTATTCTTTGGAGCATATTGATGCCATTTGTGATATCATCATGGCAACAAAACTACCTCCGCAGCCCAAAACCCTGCTTCAGAAAATTATTTGCGATTCTGATTTGGATTATCTTGGAAGGAGCGATTTTATCCCTGTTTCAAACACTCTTTATAAAGAATTGAATGAACAGGGAATAATGAATTCATTGAATGAATGGAACAAAATTCAGGTAAAATTTTTATCTTCACATCAGTTTTTTACCAATACAGCAAAATCACTCAGAGAAGTTAACAAACAGGAACAGATTGAAAGAATAATGAAATTAATAACCGAGGACTGATTAAATTGAAAAAAGACAACAAAGTAAAAGACATTTTGTATGTGATTACAGGTCATGAAAACGATTTTGACCTGGAGCACCGTTTTTTTAATGGGGTATGCTTTTTTGTTTTTATTCTGGGTACGATTTCAACCACTTTCAACGTACTTCTTGGATTGGATTTGATTTTAATTTTGTCGGTAGTTTTCGGAACAACATACGTGGGCGCATTATATCTGATTTCAAAAACAATAGCCAAACATCGTTTGCGCTTGCTTGTTTGGCTGCTTTTTGGCGCGGCTTATTTTTTTCTCCCGGTAATGTGGTTTACTAACGGTGGAATTGATGGATCAATCATGCTGACCTATTTTGTTTTGTTGGCCTTTTTTGTGGTTATTACCAATGGAATTGATACTTACATTTTTGTCTTGCTTTTAGTTATCAACCTTGTAGGAGTTTTTATCCTGGAGTTTTATCACCCCGAATTGAATATTCCATATGAAACCACAACCCAGCGATATACTGATATACTCTATACCGCTGTAAGTAGCATGGTTATTATTGCTCTGATAATAAATTTTATTAAAAACAGGTTCATTATTGAAAAATCAAAGGCAGAGGAATCTAATTTGTTAAAGTCTACTTTTTTGGCCAATATGAGCCATGAAATCAGGACACCCATGAACAGCATACTTGGATTTTCTGAATTATTGGCCGAAGATGACCTCGAAGACCATAAAAAGATTGAATATGCAAACATCATAAAACACAACGGTAAACACCTGCTCCGCATTATTAATGATATCATTGATATTTCTAAAATTGAAGCCGGTCAGATCAAAATCAAGGAATCGTTTTTTTCCCTGAATAAACTCATTGATGAAACTGAGAACGCAACCATTTTACGTGAACGGATGCAGGAAAAAAGAAATCTTGTTATAAAAACTTCCAAGGGACTTGATGACCTTAAGTCAATTATTAAATCAGATGCGATTAGACTTCGTCAGATATTGACAAATCTTATAGACAATGCGATAAAATTTACCGAAAACGGAACGGTGGAGTTTGGCTATAATCTGTCCGAATCGCGTGAAAAAATTGTGTTTTTCGTAAAGGACAGCGGCATTGGCATCCCCGAAAATAAAGTCGAGTCGGTATTTGAACGTTTCAGGCAGGCCGATGAATCGGTGTCCAAAAGGTTTGAGGGAGCCGGACTGGGTTTGTCAATTTGCAGGGGATTGGTTGAATTACTGGGGGGTGATATTTATCTTGAGTCAAAAGTAGGAGAAGGCTCTGTGTTTTATTTTACCATACCTTATATTACGGATATCAGGAGTTCGTAATGTCATTTAAGTCGAAAGTTCGTAAAGTCGAAAGTCTGTCAAGTCGAAAGTTCGTAAAGTTTGGAGTTGAAAGTCTGAAGTGGGAAGTGAGAAGTCGGAAGTCGGAAGACCGAAGTCGGAAGTATTGATCAACCCTTTAAGTCCAAAAAAGCAAACGGTCTGAAAGGCCAGCTCAATTCAGCCCCGGCTTTCAAGCCGGGGAATAAATACCAAATAATCCAACCGCCGGCCATGATCACCTTAGAACGAGAAACCCATTCCGGCGGAAATGAATGATGATTAAATAAGAAAGTAAGATTTTAAAGTCATAAAGTCAAAAGTCCATAAAGTTGAAACCCAAAATCGAAAATTGTCAGGTTATAGGAAATAATTATCTTTACAAAAAAACAAGATGATCCGTTTTTACCTGATAGCAGTAATGTTTATTGTATTTTTTTCAATGGCCTGCAGCCAGGAAAAAGATTCGCTGCATTTTACTCCGGTAATCCCTTCCCTTGTAACCGAAAACCACGAAGCTGAAGGATTTATGGTCACTCTTGAAAGTGGTCGAATCATTCATTTTTTCAGACTCGAAGAAGGAATTATGAGCGACCACACCGGAAATCTTGGTAAAGTGGTGAAAAGAATTTCAGATAATTGCGGTGAAAACTGGTCCGATCCCATTACAGTATACGATGATGAATTTGACAACCGAAATGTTCATGGCGGCATTCTTGAAAATGGCCGAATCGTCCTGTTTTTCAGAAGATTCAACTCATACATCCAGAAACACGCTGATATTAGCATGATTTTTTCGGATGACGACGGCGAAACATGGTCCGAAAGAACCCCTGTTAAAAGTGAAGGAGAATCACCTTATGGTGTCAACCTTGAATATTTGCCGGGAAAAGGTTACCTGACTTCTTTCTGTAAAAATTATTATCTTGAACTGAAAATTAGTAAGGACGGAACAAACTGGGACAGTACATTTTACAAATGGGATTACAGAAAAACAAAGGAATTTGCTTTTGGGGAAGCCTGCTTCACTTACACCGGCAAAGGAAGGATCATCGGGTTAATCAGGGATGTTGAAAAGGCCGGGATAAGTTTTTTCCAGGTATTTTCAACCGATACCGGCAAAACATGGTCTGCCCCCCAAAGAACAAACATTGCCAACGGATATTTTTGTCCTTCTCCCCTGATATTTTACAATGCAAAACGAAAATCAGTTATGGTAGTGGCAACTGATCGCAGAGGGTTTACCAATGATTCTATTTATCATACCGGATCTGAAATCTGGGTTTATGAAGAAGATCCTGAATTTATTTGCCAAAATCCCGATAAATATAAAGTCTACACAAAATTCAAACGCCCCATCTTTACCAATTATAGATTCTACGGATACCCAATTTTTACCATTGATCAGGAAGGCAAAATCCTCATCGTCTTTACAGATAACAATATCAGAAGAAAAATGAGGGAAAATGCCGATTTATATCAGTTTACCATTTATTAAAAAAAAAGCAGACCTGTAAGCCGGATTCTGTCTCCGCCCGAAAGCGGATTTCTGTCATTTATCTTGGCTGTTCATCACTGAACAACTCCAGCGGCCTACCCCTCAGCTCGAACGGGCAGTTCTTATCCGGCGAACCGGAGTGCTGATATACATGGCCTTGCAACCCATGGGATGTACGGCCCGCGATATTGCTACCACAGCCGGTGGGCTCTTACCCCGCCTTTTCACCATCACCGGTCTGATTGCTCAGACTTAGGCTGTTGTTCTCTGTTACATTTCCATACCCTTTCGGATATCTTCCCGTTAAGAAGCATGATGCCCTGTGTTGTCCGGACTTTCCTCTCCGGTTTCCCGGAGCGACAGAACGGTCTGCGTGGCACAAAGATAATATTAATTAGCAGATTTGTTGATTTGCTGATTTGCTGATTTGCTGATTAGCAGATGTGCTGATTTGCTTCCCGATAGCTTCGGGATTGCTAATTAACTAATTTGCTAATCAACTAATCAACTAATTTATTAATTTTATAAACTAAAAATATTTTTACAATGGAAAACCATAAAATATACGTAGCAGGCAGATTTATAGAAACTCCCGAGATTCTGGATGTTCACAATCCATTCAACAATGAAATATGCGGAAAAACTTTTCTGGCAGGTAAAAAAGAACTTGAAATAGCCATTGAAAAAGCTGTTGAATTAAAGCCGGTTATGGCTAAACTTTCTTCATGGAAAAAATCGGCCATTCTTTTTGATATCTCTCAAAAAATAAAAGAAAACCGTCAGAAAATGGGCGAAATCCTTTCATGCGAAGCTGCTAAACCACTTAAACTTGCTCTTGGAGAAATTGACCGTGCCATTCAGGCTTTTACTGTGGCTTCCGAAGAGGCTAAAAGGTTGCCTAAGGAGTATATTTCTATCGACTGGACTCCGGCCGGCGAAGGCAAAGAAGGCCTGATTAAATATTTTCCGGTGGGTGTGGTGGCCGGAATTGCCCCGTTCAATTTTCCTCTGAACCTTGCTGTGCATAAAATTGCTCCGGCCATTGCGGCAGGAAATCCCATCATCCTTAAACCTGCCCGATCTACTCCCCTATCGGTTCTTGAATTAGCCAGGATCATTGATCAAACCGATCTGCCTAAAGGCGCTTTTTCTGTATTACCCATGAACAGGGAGGCAGGAAATCAACTGGTGGTTGATGAGCGCATAAGCATGCTGAGCTTTACCGGATCTTCTTCTGTTGGATGGAAAATGAAAGCCGATGCCGGTAAGAAAAAAATTGCCCTTGAACTGGGCGGCAATGCAGGCGTCATTGTCTCTGATACTGCCAATATCGAGCTTGCTGCCGCAAAATGCATAATGGGTGGCTATGCTTATTCCGGTCAGGTGTGCATACACATTCAGCGCATCTACGTTCATGAAAAAATATTTGATGCTTTTTCCGAGAAATTTATTGAAGGTGTTAAAAAACTGAAATTTGGCGCTCCCGACAACCCCGAAACCGATGTCACTGCCATGATTGACGAAGAAAATGCCTTGCGTGTGGAAAGCTGGATCAACGAAGCAGTTTCTGCAGGCGCAAAAGTATTGTGCGGCGGCAAACGCAACGGAACCTATGTTGAGCCCACCTTGATCACCAACACCAAACGCGAAATGAAAGTGTGCTCCCTCGAAATATTCGGTCCGGTTGTTACTCTGGAAAAATATTCTGATTTCAAAAATGCCGTTGATATGGTCAATGACTCTGAATATGGTCTGCAAGCCGGTGTTTTCACCAATAAAATTGATGAGATGAATTATGCTTTTAACCACATCGAAGCGGGTGGCATCATGATCAACGAAGTACCTACTTTCAGGGTTGACCACATGCCGTATGGCGGAGTGAAAAACAGCGGAATTGGGCGCGAAGGAATCAAATATGCCATCCATGAGATGATGGAACCTAAGCTGATGGTTCGGAATGTGGATTGAAACAATTTTTTTGCCGCTTCCCGATAGTTATCGGGAGCGCGAATGAATAACTTAAATCGCTGATTCATTGGTATATTGTCACATTAGGTTAAACTATGAGGGCATACAAACATAAGGAATCAAATACAATTCGATTTATGAAGAAAAATTTTAAAATATTCTTTCTTGGGTTCCTGATAGTAGCTTTTGCTGTTTCGTTGATCAGCACGCCTTTTCCAGAACAAACAATCCTACAGCATTTTGCCACAATAATTTTTTTCGGGATTATGCTCTGGGATATTTTCAAAAACTATTTTTCCATTTCGGGCTATCTTGGGATCGGAATTTTTACACTACTCCATGTTATCGGTGCCCGATGGATTTATTCCTTTGTTCCTTATGATTATGCGATTGAATCGGTAACCGGAATAAGCATTAATGATCTGTTTGGATGGCAAAGGAACCAATACGACAGGTTTGTGCACTTCATGTTTGGTGTTTTGTTTTTTCCTGTTTTGGTCGATATCATCAGAAAGAATTTCAATCTGAAGCCATTTATAACAGGACTGCTTGCATTTCTCTTCATACAGTGGTTTTCGATGATTTATGAACTGTTTGAATGGATTTTGACTCTGACCATCTCAAAAGAAGATGCCGAAAATTTCAACGGCCAACAGGGCGATGCCTGGGATCCCCACAAAGATATGGCTCTGGCAATGGTCGGATCGGCCTTTTATTGGTTAATTATAGTAATTAGAAATTGGGGAAAAGGAAGATAGATTTTCCCAATCCTCTTTCCATAATTCCTTTTTTTTCATATCTTTAAAAAAAATTACCTATGAAAACTGAAAACCTTGTAATTGGATTGTTGGGCAAGGTTGGTGCAGGAAAATCACACACATGGAGTGCCTTGTTCGGTCGCAATGTTAAAACCGGAAAAAATCTGCGTAAGTTGTTTTTAAATGAAAATGAATATGTGGAAGTTTTTCTGATCAATGTTGCACCCCGCGTAAGGCACAAATATGTGGGAGAAATTATCACTGTGGAAAAACCGCGCATCATTCTATGCTCCATTGACTATTCACCCGGGGTGGAAAAAACCGTTGATTATTTCATCAAGAGCAATTATTCCATTTATGTACATTGGTTAAATCCCGGATATAACGATGCTTATGATCCCCAGCTTTTTTATACTCTTGGAATCATCAACCACCTGCTGCAAAACCATGCCGTGGTTGGAATCAGAAATGCAAAAGGCAGTCCGGATGACCGTGTTACCGAAATAAAAAACTATATTTACGGCTGGGCAAAATCGCAGGGATTGCTGAAAAATAAAAATGCTGCTTTGCCCGAAAAAGACAAGGATTGAAAAATGAGAACCAGTAAAATGAAAAACTTGTATTTGTTATTATTGTTTAATCTGGTAGTGATAATTGGTTTTTCACAACCCGAAAACTATAATAAAGCCGCTGAGGAGTTTAACAAACTCATGTACCTGAAAAATGACTCCTTAATTGTTCATTGTGAAAACAAGATTATTGAGTATGCTCCAAAATCGGAATTTGCTCTGTATGTTTTTGCATGGAAATACTTTGATGACGAAAACGACAGTATGGCATTCAAACTGGCATCGGATCTGACAAAGGATTATCCTTCCTTTGCAGCAGGCCATTATGCTTTGGGAAGTTTCGAAAACAACATTAATGGAAACTATGAAAAAGCCATTGGGCATTTTAATAAAGCCGTGGAAATTGATCCGAAATTTTCATTCGCTTATCGAAATACAGGTATCGCCTTGTTTAATCTGGAAAAATATCCCGAAGCAGACATCCAGTTTCAAAAATCAATGGATTTGTATACCGAAGACACTATTTGCCTTCAGTTTTACGGTATGAATCTCTATATGCTTGGTGACTACGAAAAAGCAAATGGAATTTTAAGTACCATACGTGATGAGGATGTATTAATTCCCGATTTTTATTACTATTACGGTTATTCACTTGAAAGCATGGAATTATATGCCGATGCCCTGATAGCATTCTCTAAAGGAATCATGATGGATCCTGAAGATCCCGAAATGCTTTTTGGCCATGGCTGGATGAACTACCAACTTGGAAATGATAAAGATGCCCTGTATGATTTCAGTGTTTCAACAGTACTTGACTCCGCCTTTACCGATGGATATTTCGGTGCCGGAATGGTTTACTCGCAAATGGGAAAATACAAGGAAGCCCTCAACGAATTCAACATACTGCTTTCCATTGACAGTTTGTATCCCGATGGAAATTTTTACCGCGGAGCCGTACTTTATGAACTGAAATATTTCGAATACGCTCTTGACGATTTCAACAAAGCCATTTGCCTTGATCCTGAAGATTCATACGGATATTATTACAGATGTTTGACCAATATGGCAGACGGAGAAATAATGGAAGATGATTTAAATGACTTTCAAACAGCCATTGACAAAGGAAATGCCGACCCAGAGATTTATCTGAGTATTGCCACAATCGCGCTGGATTTTGTCCCGGGACTTTCCGAAAAAGCCATCAGCAAAGCACTTGAGATTGACTCAGAATATGCAGACGCCATCTATTTTAAAGGGAAGCATATAGAAAAAGATCCAGACAAAGCATGCGAATTTTTCAAAAAAGCAGAAATGCTTGGAAACAGAGATGCCGGAAAAGCATTTAAGAAAAATTGCAAATCGAATTTATAACCTAAACTTCAATAACATGAAAGAAAACCAGGATTTCATTTTTGTCCAGAAGGCCGATATCAATGAAGGCCTGACAACCATGACGGTGACCAAAGCTTATATGTTCTTCACCAAAAGGTTTATGTTTGTTATTCCGCGTTCGGATGTTCAGATTCTTGGCAATGACAGCAAATTCAAGGATGCTGATGCTTTCAAAGAGCAAATGCTCTCAAAAGCTTCTGAAATGCCCGTTGAACAGTTCGAAGCCGAAATGTTCGCTCATCTTCCGGAAGACAGAATTTTTGCCATTGACGGAATGGATTTATTTAAAATAAAAGCTGGATTTTTTGGCGGAATGTCTTTCAGAAAAAGAGGCGGTCAGCGCAAAGTGGCCAACCTTCCAAGAGCTAAAAGAAAAGAGCTTAAGGGTTTTTATAACCAGATTTAATCAATCAGACCCTTTCCTGAATTTTTTCAATAATTGCAATATCCGCGGCAGAAAAAATGTAGCCTGACAAGTCGGCTGCGCTAACCCATTCTGCCCGGTCGTGGTCGGTGTATTTTATTGTACCTCCTGAATACCTGCACCAGTAAGCCCTCAGCTCAATAGTAATTTCATGGTATGAATGTCTGTTTGCCATGAAAAATTCCTCAACATCAATCAAAATCCCAAGCTCTTCATTTATTTCGCGCTTCAAGGCAGATTTTTCCTGTTCGCCATCCTTAACCTTTCCTCCTGGCAACTCCCATTTTCCCGCATTCGATTTACCCTGGGCTTTCCGGGTAATTAGGATTTTATTTTCATTTTTGATTATTGCTGCTACAACCACAATAGAATTAATATCGGTCATTTTTGAATTCTGTTTTAGATTTTTACACCAACAACCAGCACATCATCTGTTTGTTCATGTATTCCAACCCATTCAATGAATGTTTTTTCAATAGCTAAAATTTGCTCATCCATTGGCTTTTCACAATTTTCAAGTAAAAGCTGCTTAAAGGGTTTATATTTAAATTTCTTGCCCCCTGCCCCACCAAACTGATCGGCAAACCCATCTGAAAACATGTAAATCTGATCACCTTTTTTCACTGAAATTTTATAGGTGGAAAAATTGTCCATTTTTTCATAAATGGCAATGGGCATTTTATCTCCTTTAATTTCGCAGAGGTATTTTTCTGAACCTTCTCTGCTTATAGAGGATGAAACAACTCCTTCAATGTCTATTCCGGCATCCGAAGTCAAACTGTCTTTTGTTATAAGCCCGTTTCTGATATAATAAATGGGATTGTTGGCTCCAGAAAATAATATTGTACCACTGCCATGATCTATTGAAATTAGTGTCATGTCCATTCCATCTTTCACCGAAATTTCGTTTTGATTGACCCCTTCATCAGTCTGGCTTTTTTGTTTCAGTGCTTTAATCACTTCCTTTCTGAGCCGTCTTAATATAACCCCTGGGTGAGTAATATACTCCTTGCCCACGATTTCACGTAAAAATGAAACTCCAAGCATACTCATAAAAGCACCAGGCACCCCATGTCCGGTGCAATCTGCAACAGCAATTACCGTATGCCCTTCCACATGAGCCCACCAGTAAAAATCACCCGAAACCTTATCGCGTGGCTTGAAAAACACAAAATTTTCCTGCAGGTTTTCATCAAGAATAGTCTTTTCGGGAAGAATTGCCGTTTGCAATCTGGTAGCATATTTAATACTCTGATTCACTTCATGAAGCATTTCCTCAATGAAGCCTTTTTGCTGGATCACCGTATCTCTTTGTGATTCTATCTCATCGCGTTGGGCAGTAATTTCTTCGTTGGCCTGCTTTAAATTTTCATTCTTTTGCTGTATCTCAACAGTGCGTTCCTGAACAATCTTTTCAAGCCGGACTTTGTCTTTTTTCAGTTTTCGTTCCCTGATGCGGATAAACAAATACAAAAACACCACCGAAATGACAATTGCAGTTATTCTGAACCATAGAGTTTGCCACCAGGGTGGAAGAACCTCAAAAGAATAATTTATGGTGTTTTTTGATTTAAAACCATCTTCGTTGACTGCATAAGCTTCGAAAGTATATTTTCCCGGAGGCAGGTTTGAATAAACAGCCTGAGTATTATCAGAAAGTGGCGACCATTCCGCTTCAAGCCCATGCAATATATAACTGTATCTGATTTTTTCGGGGGCATTCAGACTAACAGCCGAAAAGCTGAAAATAAGTTTGTTCACATCCCATGGAAGCACAAGATTCTCAGGAACGCCTGTCCATTTTGCCAAATCATCATAAGTTATGGTATTCCTGTCGGTTTTTGCCCAATTGGTTTTCTCTATTGATAAATCAACAGAATTCAACATCAGGTTTAAATCAGAAACTTCTGTAATATCATATTTTGGATTATAGCGGGTAAGGTGCTTTCCTGTTCCAAACCAGATGCAGCCGCTATTATCTTCAAAAACGGAGTGTGCAAGACAATTATTCCCGGTAAATCCTTCATTAATGGCATAGCTTTTTATTTTGTAATTTTCAAAAACCGGGAGCAATGATTCCTGAAATTCCTTGGAATTATTGAGGTTAATTAATTTTACCAATCCCCGTCTGGTCCCCAGCCAAATATTACCTTTTTTATCCTCAGTAACTGATGCGATATAATCATCGGGAAGAAAATCTGAAGGAATCTTCAACAGATTACCATTTTTTATGCAATAAGCACCACCGCCAAAAGATGCTATCCAAATCTTTCCGTTACGGTCTTCAAAAATATCATAAATGAGATTGTTGGTTAATCCGTTATCTTTATTGATAGAGGTGAATTTCTTTCCGTCATATTTTATCACCCCGGCATTTTCGGTGGCAAACCAGATGTTACCGTTTTTGTCCTCCAACATGTCATTGACAATTTCACCATAGAAGCCATCTTTTTTACCAAAAAAACTAATATAATTTCCATCATACCTGAAAACACCCCTGCCATATACACCAATCCACAGATTTCCATTTTTATCAACAAGCTGTGACAAAATGTAGTTATTTCCAAGTCCTTCTCTGCCTGTAAGGTATGTTACTTTATCGTCCTTTAAAATACTTATTCCGCTTCCTGAAGTGCCAATAACGAAGCCATAATCCTTATGATTGGCAAAAGACATAATAAATTTTGAGCTCAATCTTTGCTCGAATGAGTAATTTTCGAAAACAGAATCCTTAAAAAAAGATAACCCGCCACCTGACGAGCCGAAAATCAATTTTCCAGTAACGTCCTGTGCAATGGCCCGAATCACATTTCCTCCCAAACCTTCATCAGTGGTAAAATGGGTAAATATTTTACCATTGAAACGGGTAAGTCCGCCTCCATAAGTCGAAATCCAAACCTGACCGTTTTTCAATGGTAGTAAGTCAAGAACCACATCATTGGTCAAGCCTTCGTTTTTTTTGACCGGGGTAATTTTTCCGTTTTCATAAATAAAAATTCCACCACCCGATGTTCCAATCCAAAGCAATCCATCATTGTCGAATACCAGCTTGTCAATATTTGGATTCAGAATTCCATTGTCATCTGAATAATTAATAAAATTTTTTCCGTCATAAACAAAAATTCCCTGACCATATGAGCCAAAATAATACTTACCAGACGAATCCTCAGTAATAGATTGAATTTTTGCCTGATAGCTGCATGGAATATTAAACCTCTCCATTTTTTTTCCATCCCAGACAAACACCCCGTTGGATTCAGTGCAAATCCATGTTTTTTGCGATTTATCGATATAGAGGAGTGAAATGCCGAGGCCAAGACTGTCATTATAGGGGAAATCAGAAATTTTTCCTTCATGTAAAATCGAAATTCCCTCATCTTTTGATCCAAACCAAAAATCATCGTTATTCTGCTCCAAAATATACCATATATTACAACTGCACAATCCTTTAATAGTATCATACACAGTAAAATTCCTGCCATCGTATTTTGTAACTCCGGTTTCGGGAGTGGCAAACCATAAATTCCCTTTTTTATCTGAAATAATCTGCTGTACTTCAGCTCCCCCAAACCCATCCTTTGTACTGTAAAAAGTAAACTTCTTTCCGTCAAATTTTCCTGCCCCGGCGCCTAAAGTTCCAAACCAAATCCAACCCCTTTCATCCTGATGCAGAAATGTAACGTATGAGCTTTGCAATCCTTCGTTAATGTCAAAATTTTTAAAACTATACCTGAAAGAAGCCTGTTTCACAATGGGTTTATCAATTATTACGGTGGGCAGGTCTGAAAAGGGTAATGGATTGCTCACGGACTGACCTGATGCATTTGCTGCAAACAGTACCAAAATCGTGAAAAACAAGTGTTTTAATATCATTTTCATCAGAATCCGAAAATACAAAAAAATGTTTTGATTTGGATTACACTAAAGAAAATTTTTAATTAGTTTAAGGGTAATCTTTGTGAAAACCAGGCTATTCAATAATGGAGGAAATTTTTTTCAAAATTTCCATACATTCTTCCTTTTTCTGCCTTGAAACCGGAATAGCAGCCCCATCGATCATTTCAATAAATCCTCCTTCACGTTTGAGATATTTTTTCAGGTGGTCGAGGTTTATGAGATGCGACCTGTGAGGCCTGAAAAAATTATCATTTTCGAGAAATGAGTATTCTCTCATACTTTTTGAAACCATCATCTTTTTTCCACCGATTAAATGAAAATTAGTATAACTGCGATCGGCCTCGAGGCGAATTATTTTATCAACCTCAATAAATTCATAACCTTCGGTAAAGGAAACTGCAATTTTGCGCGGACTTTTAACCTGAAGATTATGCAACAGGTTTTGCAGTTTAAGTGTGTTGTCACGGTTTGAAGAAATTTTTATCTTCACTTTTCCAACAGCTTCAGCAAGTTCATCAATATCAACTGGTTTAAGAATATAATCAAAGGCACTGTATTTGATAGCTTTGATGGCATGGTGGTTAAAAGCGGTAATAAAAATCACTTCGAAGTTCCTGTTTTCAATACGTTCCAAAAGATCAAAGCCGGTGGCATTGGGCATTTCTATATCAAGAAAAATCAAATCGGGCTGTTTTTCCCTGATCAAGGGAATGGCTTCATCAACAGAGTGAGCAAGTCCGCATACCTCAACACCCTGTATGTGTTTCTGAATAATAATCTGAATTGTTTTGAGGGCTTTTTCCTCGTCATCGATAATTAGGGCTTTGATCATGGTAGAATTAATTAATATTGTTTAGAACTATTTCAACCCTGGTTCCTGTGGCGGTTCCGGCATCATCATATAAATCGGTGTATCTTGCATTTAGTCCACTCCCATAAAGCGAGTTTATGAGGTCAAGTCTGGTTTGGGTGATCTTTGTTCCCAAAGACTGGTGTGTTTTATTTTTGGAATTTTTAATTTCTTCTGATCTTTTTCTGCCTACCCCGTTATCTTGGATGATGCACAGTAAAAGTCCGTCAGCATTTAATATCTCGACCGTAATCCTGCCCTTTCCCTGAAGATGCATTATTCCATGCCTGATTGAATTTTCCACAAACGGCTGGATTATAAGAGTCGGCACCTGATATTCGAGCAGCGAATCATCTGTAATAATTTCATATTCAAATTTAGTTTCAAATCGAAGTTGTTCCAGTTCTATGTATAGGTTAAGAGCATTCAGCTCATCCTCAAGCCGGATGGTATTATGCTGCGAATTATCGAGAGTCAGCCGCATTAACTTTGCAAACTTAGAAAGATATTTATTTGATGAAATATTATCGTTTTGCAAAATATAATACTGGATAGAAGTAAGTGTGTTAAAAATAAAATGCGGGTTCATCTGTTGTCGGAGAGCTTTTTGCATGTACAGGTTCAATTCGGCTTTCAGTTTGTTTTTGGTTTTTATTTCACGGCTGCGTACCTGAAAATAAACAACAATAAAAGCAGCTATAATGAGAATGATAATAAAACTGAAGGCATATCTTTGTTTTAGCATTTCAGATTCGTCTTCAGCATTTTTTTCGTTAAGATTGGCTATTTTCTTTTCTTTCAGAGCTATTTCCTTTTCCTTTTTTTCCATTTCATATTGCGACTGAAGGAAATTTAACTGGCGGTTGTTTTCATCAGAAAAAATTGAGTCTTCAAGTACCGAAAATAATTTAAAATAATGGTACGCAGAATCAGTCCGGCCAACCTTTTCAAATGCCTTTGACAGATTACCATAATTTTCCATCAGGTTATTTTTCAGGTTCAGTGCTTCGCAGATTTTAATACTTTTCCGGTAATAATCAATGGAAACCATTATATTTTCTTTTTTGAACCACACATCTCCCAGCAACTGGTATATTCCGGCAATTTCGGACTGGATACCAATTTCACTATTAATTTCCAGCGAGGACTCAAGATTTTTCACAGCCTGCTGATATTCCTTCATATTCAATTGTGCAGTGCCGATGTTTTTCAGACTTATCGCAATATCCGAAAGATTATTCATTTTCCGGCTCAATTCAAGCGATTCATTAAAAAAGTCAAGTGCTTTTTCAAACTGTTCCAATCCTAAATAAGCTTTACCAAGGTTATTGAGTCTGATGGCAATATTTTTGTCAATTTTGAGAGCTTTATCCAATTTTAAAGCCCGTTCAAAATATTCAACTGCCTGATCATACTTTTTCATGTAAATAAAAATCATCCCAATATTATTCAGTCTAATGGCTATTTCTTCCTTTTCACCAAGTTTTTCGGCAATTTTCAGCGCTTTTTTAAAATAGGCCAAAGCCTCTTTATACTGACTCCAAAAAGCATAAACCATTCCGATATTATTATAACGCACTGCAATTTCTTTTTCCCTCTTAAGTCCGATATCTATATCCAATGCCTGTTTGTGATATTCTATGGCTTTTTCATACTCACCCATATCACAATAAATCATACCGATATTACTTAATCTGGTTGCAATATTTTCTTTTATATTGCTTTTTTTGTCAATTTCAAGTGCACGTTCATATTGTGTCAGCGCTTCTTTCAGATTGCCCTGATAATAGAATGTCACGGCAAGATTGTTTATAGCATTGGCTGCATTTTCAAAATCGCCTGTTTTAATTGCCAGATCGTAACCTTTTTGAGAATACATTTTAGCCTGTTCGGGATCAATTTGAGAATAAAGTGCTGCCAAATCAATAAAAATATGAATTTTCGCATCTGCCGACGGATTTTTTTTCAACTCATTTTTAAGGGAGTCGATGCGGTTGGTGTTATTTGCAAAAGCACTACATGCAATCAAAACAACAGCTAATTTAAAAAGTATAATTTTCAAAGCGGATATTTTATTTTGATAAAAATATACAAAAAGACTGAAATATCCCTGATTTCTTTCCCAATTACATATTTCAGTTTCCGTATAACAAAAAAGCTGATGACTTCACTGCATAAAAAACAATAAAAACACCAAAGCTTTAAACTACAAGAAAATAAAAAAATCTTATTTGAGAATTGGGAGGCGCACTAACGAAACAAGAGTGTGAAACATAGTGCCACCCTAATATTATTATGGTTTTTTTCGCATAGGGTTGCATTTCATTTCACCCTACGCGGTCACATACCCAGGGCTTTGCCCTTGCTTCATCTGAGCTTAAGGTCTGAAAGACCGATTTGTAATACCACAAGGTGAAACAAAGTGCAACCCTGTGAAAAAAAAACAACATAAGGGTGCATTGACGAAGTCAGAATATATTTCAGTTTCCGTATAACAAAAAAGCTGCCGGCCAATTGGCCAACAGCTTTTTTTTTGAACGATTATGCTAAACGATTATTCTGCGTAGTAAATTGTTACATCTCCAAATCCTGAGGTGATGGTAAGCGTTGAACTGCCCGGGCTGCCGCCTACAATTCCGTTGGCTTTTTTAGAGAATTCCCTTTCTTCAATTGCCACAGTGTTGTTGGGAACGGTAACATCACCGTAACTTGCCCTGGCACTTAATGTATAGGAAGCCCCTTTATCAAATCCCACTTTTATGTCAGCGTATTGTCCGGCTATGGTAATTGTTTTAAATCCTTTTGCAGCATTCTTCAGATGAAAATCACCAAACTGAAGGTCAGCCATCAATTCAGATTTAACTCTACCCAGTTTAACATCCGTATAACTTGCATAGATATCCATTTTATTAATGTTTTCGGTTTTAAAATCACCAAAACTCAAATCTGCTTTGACAACCTCTGCCTGATCAATTTCAATGTCCGAATACTTTGCCTTAATGGTCAGTGCTGTTGCTTTATCAACTTTAAGATCAGAAAAACCAAGATCAAAATCGACCCATGTGCAGGTTCCAATAGAGACATTGCCATATTCAACTTCAACTTTACTGATTTCCTGAGATGACTCAAAAATCATATTATTTGCCCTGAGGTCACCAAAGCCAAGGTCTATATTGGTTTTTCCATGAATTTCATTAATATGAATATTGCCAAATTTATTTTTGATGTTCATCATCAGGTATCTGGGGATGCTTACTTCGTAATCTATCTGAAAACTGCAGTTTTTTGACACAGTTTCAAAAAAACTTGATTCGGAATTCTCTCCTATTTCAGTCTTTGCATAAATTACATTTTCTTTTTCAGAAAAACTGATGCTAATTTTGTCAAGATTTTTTTGGGCCTTTTCGGGATTACAATTATATACCGAAACCTTTACATCAATTTTTATTTCATTTTGATCCCAGTCTTTTATTCTGATATCCCCAAATTTATTATTCAGGTCGAGGACTGTTTTCTGGCTAGCCTGAAATTCCTTATGGATTTCCTTTTCAGCGATTTTGTCTTTTTCCTTTTGTGCAGAAACTGTTAGAGCAAAAAAAGTAAGTATGAGAAGTGCAGTATTAAATTTCAGTGCTTTCATTTTTAATATTGTTAGATTGTTTATATTCATTTAGTTGGTCAATAATCTGATTCATTATTTTCAGTTTTGTTTTATAATAATTGATCATGGCATTGATAACGCGATCATCTTTGGGATGAGCATTTAGTTCTTTTTGAAGCGATTGGTAAACCGAATCCATCTGACTGAGTTCGTTAAGCAACATTTGTTTTTCTTTTTCATCTCCGGGAAAGGCTGTATTTTCTATTTCATCGTATTTGCGATCGATCTGAGAAGTGTAATAAAACTCAACTTCATTATACTCGCCCGAAACATCACTTAGGGTTTTTACATCGTGGACAATGACTTTTTCATTTCCAGTTGAAAATCTATCGTACATCCAAAGAGCAGACATAATAAGTAATGTAAAAACTGCTGCAATTTTAAGCAGTGCAACCGGTGTAAACCTGCTTTTTTTCTTTTGGGTTGCAATAAGTTTTTTCTCAAACCTTTCCAGATGCCCGTCAGCGGGTTCCTCTTCATTGAGAAAACCGATGTTTTTTCTAATTAAATCTTCCATTTCATTCATGGCTGTATTGTTTATTTTCAAGTAATCCGGCAAGTTTACGCTTTGCCCTGGTATATTGCGACCGTGATGTTGAAGAGGTAATATTCATTATCTCTGCAATTTCATCGTGATCGTAACCTTCCAGTAAATAAAGGGATAAAATAACCCTGTACCCGTCAGGAAGTTCCGAAATTGCCTTTTTGATTTCAGCAGCTTTAATTTCTGCAAACGCTGTCACACTGTCGGTTGTTTCTTCTTCAGGAATGTTGATGTTGGTCATATCAACTGTTTCAATTTTCCTTTTTTTCAGAAAATCAATTGATTTATTAACCACAATTTTTTTGAGCCATGCGCCAAAAGCAGACGAGCCATCGAATGTGTGCAGCTTTGCAAAGGCCGAAATAAAAGCTTCCTGCATGATATCCTCGGCATCGGCGGTGTTGTTTACTATTCTTAAACTTGTGTTGTACATGGCTTTGTAATAAATTTTATATAATTCAATCTGTGCCTTTCGGTCTCCCTGCAGACATTTATCAATTATCAATTGATGGATATTTTGATATAAATTATTCAATTTTTGTTTCTTCTGGATTAAAGACGAAAGGTAAAAATAAATGCTGCATCAAAATAGAATTTTTCTGTTTATTATTTTGCGATTCAATAAACATTTTTATATTAAACAACAGATAATCAATAGTATATTCGCATATTTATTAGATTCTCAGCAATCATATTATTATTATTATCTGACCCAACACAATTCTATTTTTGTTTCTTTTCCTGATTGATAATTTCAAATTTCACTGTAAGTTCATTGCCATCCTCATCAACAAGTGTAAGCACATGTTTTCCCGGGGGGGGATTTAGAGCCAGCTGATGATAGCGCTGAGTTTGGCCAACAAATTCGTCATCCACATGCCAGAAAATAAGTGCCTCTTCCTTGCGGTGGGCAACTTCAAAGATGGTTTTTCCTGCTGTTCCGTCAAGTTCTACCGGAACATATATTTTCGTGAGGTTTTTTGGATAGATGACTTCCATGCTGTTTTTTCCGGCATTTTCCATTTCGCCAAGACAATCTGACCTGAATGGCGGAAGCACCTTATAATTTGCATTTTTTGATTTATAAAACCATTCCACGGCTGGCGGAAGTACAAACCATGGTTTATGCACCATGTTCTGGGTTTCTTCACATTCACTATGAACCTGAAATTTTTCCGTTTCATCGAGGTGAACAATTTTATGATACGGACATTTGGTAAAGCGAATGCCTGCAGCCGGAATCCAAACTGAATCAACGTCTTCACAAAGCTCAGATGCTAAATGCCCACTCTGGTGACAAATCGCTTCGTATGCCATATCATCGTACGGGATGTCAAACCATGATTGAGCCTGAGGCAAATAAGAAAAAATATCAAACAAAACCGGAGCAGCAGTGGTTATCCCGGTAAGCTTAGGCCTTCCTTCACCATCAGCATTTCCAATCCATACACCCACCACATAATCTGGTGTAACACCTATTGCCCATCCATCTCTGAATCCAAAGCTTGTGCCGGTTTTCCATGCAATTTTCTGATTTGATTTAAAATTTTCCCAACCCGATTGTTCAGGAGGTCTTTCCACATCCAGCATAGCCTTGAAAGTCAGATAAATTGCCGAAGCACTAAGCAAACTGCTGTTTTGGAGATTTTCTGTTCGCTCGCTGTCTTTCAGATAATCCTCAAAATTCACAAATGCAGGGTGAAAATCACCTTCATCATATCTGCTTTGGTTTTTCCGGTAATGTTTTAAAACCCTGGCCATCGAAGCATAAATTCCTGCCAATTCGAAAAGTTTTCCCTCGCATCCTCCCAGAATCAAAGAAAGCCCATAATAGTCAACCGTTTTTGTAACTGTTGTCATTCCCAATTTACGGAGCATGTAAAGGAATTTCTGTGTTCCGTAATCCTGGAGCAGTTTGATAGCCGGAATATTAAGCGACCGCGCAAGGGCACGTCTTGCCGGAACAGCTCCGTCATATCCGAGATTATAGTTTTTTGGGGTATATCCGCTGATATGCGTAGGAATATCGGGTACCAGGGCATTGGGCAGAATTTCACCCGAGGAAAGCATTGAGCAATACAGCAGGGGTTTTAAAATACTTCCGGTACTTCTTGGAGATCTGAGCACATCAACCTGCGTTCCATGTACCTTGTCGCCCGGCATGTTCACATTACCAACATAAGCAATTACATTTCCTGTTTCTACCTCAATAACTATTGCGGCAGCATTGTTAATTCCATTACCCGCATATCCTGCGGCATGTCTGTTAACAATTTCGTCAACCTTACGCTGAAACTCAAGTTTAATGGTAGAATGTAATTTGTATTTTCTGTTTTCCTCATCCTTATTACTATTTCTGATCATAAAATCAGACAACAGATGCGGAGCATACGAAGGAAATGGCCGGGGTTTGTCAGGAATAGGTTCTTCAATGGCCAGTTCATAATCTTCCTGATTAATTTTTCCCTCATCATATAATTTCAGCAACAATCTGTTTCTTTTATTCAGGAGAATTTCACGGTTTCTACCGGGATGGATCAGGGCCGGACTGTTTGGAAGGATGGCAAGCATGGCCGCTTCGGCCCAGGACAGATCATTGGGCTTTCTTCCAAAATACCTCCAGGCAGCGGCATCCAATCCGATTACATTTCCCCCGAATGGTGCATTTGATGCATATAACGCAAGTATTTCATCCTTGGAATAACTCATTTCCAATCTCACAGCCATTGCCATTTCAATGAATTTTTCGAAGATGGTTCTGTCCTGACCCTTTCTAGATAAACGAATTACCTGCATGGTAAGAGTGCTGCCCCCGCTTACCCGTTCCATTGACATGATGTTGCTATAGAGAGCCCTCCCCATCGCAACAGGATCAATCCCAAAATGACTAAAATATCTTTTATCTTCAAAGGAAATAATTGCTTCACGAAATTTATCAGGAACATTTTCCATTGGAGGAAAACGCCATTGACCATCATCGGCAATATGTGCCCCCAGAAGATAACTGTCAAAATCTTCCACAATGGTACTGACCGGATCGGTAAATAATTTTCTGGGAACAGAAATTGTGAAAAGTACAATTATGGCAATGAAGTTAATCAGTCCAAGCAATGCAAGTTTTTTTTCAATATGATAATTCGCACTTTTCAAAAACACATTTTTAAATGTCAATACTGCATTAACAAATGTATATTTTTTTTTGATTACTAAATTCTCAAAAACAACAATTGCACTAAAAAATAATATAACTGTAAAGCTTTTTAAATAGTATCTGCATGAAAACTCAAGTGACAGAGGAGAAAAGCTCAAATTCAAGGCTTGCGTACTTAGCCGAAGGCGCTCATGAGCGAAGCGAATAACCCACAAAAAGCGGAGTTTACTTATGTAAATGAGCATTTTTGGGGCGAGCATAACGCAGAAGTTGGGGTTTTCTTGCTGGCACTAATTAATTCTTTAGCCATGAAATTTTGAGGACACAAATGATTTAAATATATTTATACCTTTATTTTAATTGTAACTTGTTGAAACAAAAAAAAGAATTATGAAAGTACTTTTACTGTCCGCACTTATTTTTTTAGCCGGAATGGGCATGGCACAGGTTAAGCTTGAAAACCTGAAATATAACAAGTCCGACCAGTCATACTACCTCGACAGCAGTCCGTATACCGGACCATGTTCAGATGTTTATCCCAATAACAAAAAAATGTATGAAGGTCAATTTAAGAATGGAATTCTGGTTAAAGAATGGTTTGACTATTACGACGACGGACAAGTCAAATTTGCGGGAATTTATAAGGAAGGAAAATTTAATGGTGTTGCGACCTATTATTATGAAAATGGCCAGGTTAGTGAAACAGGCACATTTAAAGATGGCCGTAAAACGGGCGAATGGACCGAATGGGATATTTTCGGCAAAAAAAGTAAAATTAGGATTTACAAAACTGTTACTGAAAACTACAATAAATACCAGATAAAATATGAAGGTACCGAAAAGGATGGGAAAAAGCATGATTTATGCGTTACCTGGTTTATGAACGGTACCAAGAAAGAAGAAATAAATTATTTTGAAGGCCAACTGCATGGTGAATCAAAATATTATTATCAAAACGGCAACGACTCTGTGGTAAAGAATTTCGACAAGGGTGTGCTTAATGGAATCTATGCCGAATATTATGAAAACGGTTTTAAGAAATCTGAAGGCATGATTAAAAATGAACGGAAAGATGGAACATGGACCGAATTCGATGTGAACGGTACTCCGGTTAAAGAACACACATACAAAACCGATTACCTTAATTTTAACAATGGGGATAAAAGAGAAGAAATAAATTACATGGACAATAAAAAGCATGGAAAATCCCTTTGGTGGTATGAAAACGGCCAGCTTAAATTTGAAGAGTCTTATGAAAACGGAATTCCGAATGGAACCTGGATCCAATGGTACGAAAACGGTGAAAAAATTCAGAAGGGTGATTATAAAGATGGTAAGAAAAACGGTATCTGGACATACTGGTATGTGAACGGACAAAAATCAGAAGAAGGCAATTATATTAATGACTTAAAGGATGGCCTGTGGACCAATTGGTACGAAAGCGGAAAAAAACAGCTTGAGGTTTCATTTAAAGATGGCCAGAAAGTAGGAACCCAATCAGAATATCATGAAAATGGCAAATTGGCTTTCCAGGGAAATTGCACCGGTGGAATGCTTAATGGAAGTGCCACAGATTTTTATGAAAGCGGCAAGAAAAAATCAGAAGGAAATTATGTAAGCGACCGGCGTGAAGGCAAATGGGCAACATATGCCGAAACCGGTGAAAAAACAGGAGAAATATTTTACAAAACAGAAAGGGACTTCTATCCCAATAACAAGAAAAAATCTGAAGGCACCCTTAAAGCAGATGAAAACGACGGCTTATGGATTACCTGGTATGAAAACGGAAATATAAAATCTGAAGAAAGATATCTTGACGGAAAAAAACATGGCATGTCGAAAACATGGTATGAAAATGGAAACCTAAAATTTGAAGGAAACTTTAAACAAAGCAGAAAACATGGCATTCATGTTGAATATCATGAAAACAGGACCAAAGCTTCCGAAGAACCTTATGAAAATGGCGTGAAACATGGAAAATTTGTTTCATGGTACAATAACGGCCAGAAAAAAACAGAAGGAATGTACGTTAAAGGCAGCGCAGATGCAAAACACTATGGCTGGCATATAAACGGAAACAAAATGTTTGAGGTGAATTATGAAGGCGACAAGGAGGAAGGTCTGGCTACTGAATGGCACCCCGATGGAACGAAAAAATCTGAGGGATATTATGAAGCTGGCAAAAAAGCAAAAACCTGGACTACCTGGTATGAAAATGGTAAAAAAGAAACTGATGGCTCCTTTATTAAAGGCATGCGCGACGGCTTATGCACCTCATATTATGACAACGGAAAGAAAAGTTTCGAAGGAACATTCGTCAACGACAAACAAACAGGTTTGGTTACCAAATGGTATAAAAACGGACAAAAAGAAAGTGAAGGAAAATTCCTGGACAATAAAGAAGAAGGCGAATATAACTTCTGGTATGAATCAGGTAAGAAAAAAGCACAGCGTACTTTTTCTGCAGGTCAATTGAGTGGTAAATCACAGGAATGGTACGAAAACGATAAACAAAAAAGCATTAAAACATATAAAAACGGTAAACTGCACGGAAAAAGTTTTGAATTCGACGAAAAAGGAATCAAAACATTAGAATCAAACTTTATCAACGGAAAAGAAGAAGGAGAATGGACCTGGTTTTATCCCAACGGAAACATCAAATCCAAAGGCAGCTACCAGGCAGGCAAAAAAGTTGGCGACTGGATCGATTACAATGATGCAGGAAAGGAAACCGGAAAACAAACTTTTGCTGCTCCCGTTGTTAAGGAAGTCAAAGAAGAAGGGGATGTGCAGTAATTGATTGCGTTTAAAAAAAAACTATAACAACAAATAAATAAAAATGAAACCATTACCTGTTCAGGTAATGGTTTCGCTTCAATATTATGAATAAAAAACTGTGTTTCATATTGATTTTCTTTATGACTGCCCTTTGCGGAAGAACACAGTCCGATTCTATCAGACAGGTCCTGAACAAAATGCCTGATGATACTGCCAAAGTTAAATTGCTGAATAATCTCTGTTGGGATTTCAGAAATAAAGCCCCTGAAAATTCTGTAGTTTATGGCAAAGAAGCCATTCAGCTTGCAAAAAAAACTGGTTTTACGGATGAAATGCTAAAAGCCATGAGTTTTACCGGGGTTGCTTATCGTAATCTGGGCAATTATCCCGAAGCTTTCAAATATTTCTTTGAACACCTCGAAGAATCAAAAAAATTCAATAACCTTGAGCAACAGGGATATGCATATATTAATATTGGTAACGCATATATATATCAGGAAAAACCCATAGAGGCAATTAAAATGCTCGATGAAGCACTTAAAATCACAAAAAAACTTAAAAACGACAAACAATCTGCTTATGTAATGCTCAACCTGGGAAGAGCTTATCTTTTAAATGATGATTTTATCCAGGCAAATTATTACTTTATGGAAGCCTATGACTTCAGAAAAAATATCGAAGACAAAGACGGACAAGGAATTTGCCTGAAATATATCGGCGATACCTATTTTGAAAAAGGCGAACTTGACAAAGCGCTGGATATGTATATTAGGTCAATGGAACTTGTTGAGCTTGAAAAGGACCAGGACTTGTATTCAGATATTCTTGATAAAGTTGCCAATGTATACCTCCAAAAAGGCAATAACTCCGAAGCTCTGAAAAATGCACTCAAAAGCTATTCAATCGGATTGTTAGCCGGAACAAAACTCAGGACTAAAAATGCCTGCCTTACTATTAGCAAAACCTACGAGAAACTGCATGATTTCAATAATGCATACAAATACCAGACATTATTTATTATCTATAAGGATAGCTTATTTAACGAAGATGTTGGAAACAGAATAGCAGATATTGAATATGAACGCGAAAGACAGATAAAACAAAAGGAATATGAACTTGAAAGACAGAAAAAACAATCTGAAATAAACTTATTGATCGAACAGGAAGAAACCCACAGGGCAATAAATATTGGTCTGGTTTCCGGATTATCACTTATTTTACTGCTTGCATTGGTGCTCTTCAGGTCGAACCGTGTCAGAAAAAAAACCAATAGATTATTGACAAAACAAAATGAGCTGATTGAAAAGAAAAATACCGATCTCGAAGTTGCTTATACCGAAATCCAATTGCGTAATGAAGAAATAACAACGCAAAAAGAGGAAATTACGGCCCAAAGGGATTTTGTCATGAAACAGGGTGACAAGATATCAAGGCAGAAAGATTTGCTTAAAGAACAGCGTGACTTTGTACTTAAACAGAAAAAAGAAATTACTGATTCAATACATTATGCAAAAAGAATCCAGAATGCCATTCTGCCCCCCATCGAGTCGATGAAAGATTATTTGAATGATTATTTTATCTTCTTCCATCCAAGGGATATTGTGAGTGGTGACTTTTACTGGACAACCGAGATACAGAATAAACTGGTTATTGCTGCTGCCGATTGCACAGGACATGGCGTTCCCGGAGCATTTATGAGTATGTTGGGAATTGCATCCATGAATGAGATTGTCAATAAAATGGACAATATTTCAGCTGCTGGAATTCTTAATAATCTCAGGGATAATATTATTAAATCCCTTCATCAAACAGGTAAAGAAGGAGAATCCAAAGACGGCATGGATATAGCCCTTTGTGTGGTTGATAAAATCAATAATGAACTTCATTTTGCAGGAGCAAACAATCCGTTGTATCTGATCAGAAATGGCGAACTGATTGAATTCAAAGGTGATAAAATGCCCATAGGCATACAGCTTTCCCTTGAGTATGAGCCATTCAAAAACAATATGATAAAACTTGAAACCAATGATGTTTTCTATATGTTTTCAGATGGTTTTGCCGACCAGTTTGGTGGTCCTAAGGGTGGGAAATTCAAATACAAACCTTTAAAAGAATTGCTTTTATCAACTCATTTACTTCCAATGAATGAGCAAAAAGAAGTGCTGCATAATAAACTTGAAGAATGGATGAATTTTAATGATCCGCAAACCAATAAACCTTTTCCGCAGATCGATGACATCGTGGTTGTTGGCTGTAAATTCTAAAACTTATATTACAATCGATCTCACAACCAAATCCTTTCCACTGATAATATCCGAAAAAGGATTATCACATTTAGTGCAAGGATCATAAACTTCTCTGGCCTCAAATTCATTCCCACAAGAAGAACATTTTGCCATTGCTTTTATTTCTGTAATTTTTATCTCAGAATTTTGCAATACACTGTCTTTTTTCGCCTCGCCAAGTGCAAATTCAAGAGCTTCCCTAACAATTCCTGAAAGCGAACCTATCTCAAGTGTTATCTCTAAAACTTCTCCAACACCCGCCCTTTTAGCCTCTTCCTCAGCTATTTCAACTATATTTACTGCAATTGAAAGTTCGTGCATATGTTTTTTTTTCAAAGTTACTTATTTTTAAGTTTTTTAAAACCGGCAAATCTACTATTCTGGTGTTTCATTGATATTTTTCATGTTTTCATCACTTTCCTGATTAAGAAAATCAATTTATTGTCACCTGGGTTTCCATAATTCGTATAAAGCAAAGATTAACAAACGAATTTATGAAAAAACTCTTTAACATTTTTATTTCAGGTGTTTCAGTGCTTTTCTTTTTAAGTGCTGCTCCGGGCGATGAAGAAATTCTTTACGAACTGGATCTTGAAAATACCGATTCATATACTGTTTCCTGTTACGAAGAACTCAATAACCGCTGGGTTGTAAGCAATGACTCATGTTGCCTGCAAACCGGAGTAATAAATCTCCCCGGCGACCCTGAAACAGATCCGCTTCTGGATGTACCTATTGACGTGAATATTTTCAGAACGGGAAATCTTGAGGGCGGTGACTACGTGCGTATTGAATACAGACTGAATGAGTTTAAGTGGGTCGTGTTAGATGACCTTAGAGGAGAAGCTATTCCAAACTCTGCACATGTTTTTTCATATCTGGTTACCGAACTTTCTCCGGGACAGGATATTGAATTCAGAATAATATTTGTCACTGATGAAGCCAATGAAAAGATTACACTTCTTTCAAATTCGGCAAACAATTTTTCTATCGGAGTCCCATTTATTTCCGGAACAGACCAGCGCTTCAGAGCCGGAGCCCTTCCTGTGGAACTGGGAAGTTTCACCTGTTCTTCTTCTGAAAACGGTGTGGAATTAAACTGGTCAACTTATTCCGAAATTAACAATGACTTTTTTGAGGTGCAAAGAAGCATAAACGGACTTGATTTTCAGAAAATTGGTAAAGTATCCGGTAACGGAAACAGTAATTCTTATATAGAGTATACATTCACTGATGGCGAAACCCCTGCCGGTACTGTTTATTACAGACTGAAACAAACAGATTATGATGGAAAATATGAATATTCCGAAATTATTGCTGCCACTGTAAGCGCCAATAAAAACAACTGTGTTGTCAAAGTTATTCCTAATCCTTGCATGGGACAATGTCGCGTAAAGATTGAAAACTGTGAAGAAGAAAATGGAAATGATGTCAGTTTCATGGTTTTTGATGCTGTTGGAAATGTCATAGAAACCTCCTCACCTCTTTACTTTGAAAATGGTGAAGCAATGTTTTCATTCAACAATTCTAACAACCTTGCTCCCGGAATTTACGTGGTAAGAGCCAGTGCTTTTAATATGACAAAAGAATCCAGGGTTATTGTAAATAATTAATACACATTAATTATGAAAATTGTATTTTCACTTTATTTAATTTCATCGCTGGTGTTTTTTGCCTGTTCAGACGGAAACAATGATTCAGAACAAGGAAAAACAAGCAGCAGCGAAAGTAATGTTACTGACAGCAATGATTATATGGTTTTTACTGTGCCATCGCCTATCATAGTCAGCAGCATGCTAAAATCGCTTGACCTCGAATTCAATGAATCGCTGATAGAGGACAATATTAACCGGGGAATAACCTGTAACCGCTCCATGAGTAAAGCACTTAATCTGGGAATTTGTCTTGTTGACCTGAGCTATGCTTCCCTTTTTAACCAAACACAAGCCTCACTTAAACTCTATAAAAAAGTTAATGAGTACACCAAAATGCTGGGCATTGAAAGCCAGGAAATACTTGACCTCACAAAAAAACTGGAATCAAATGTGTCCAATCCCGATTCACTTATAAAGGTTCTTAGTGAAATGCAGTCAAAAATTGACAAGTATTTTCTGAACAGAGAGGAACAGGAATTGGCATTGCTAATACTTGCCGGGATATTTACCGAAGGACTTCATATTTCCCTGAATTATATTTCAGAGCTCGAAGACAATGGCAATCTTATAAAATATAAGGAAAACCTTGATCAGATGCTTTTGCAACAAAAAGTGCACCTCAAAAACCTTAATGATTTGCTTTCTGTTTACAACAAATCGGTTGATTATGAAAATCTCAGAAATATCTTCGGTGAACTTGAAGATGTTTTTAATGACCTTGCCTTCAATTATTCCATGTCGGAAGACAGAAAAAAAATAGACCGGATTTATTTTAAAAGAAAAAACCTATTTTTACTGCTGAAAAAAAATTCAACTGTTAGAGAAAAAATGCTTTCAGCAGAATGAAAACAATAAGATCATTAACCATCTTTGGCATTTCTTTTTAATTATACTGGGAAAAAATGTTTCTGAATTACAAATAAATAAAAAATATGAGATTTGAGTTGAACAACACTCCTGAGGAAATTGACAATCAAAAACTTACCGTGAGTGAACTATTGAAAATCAAAAACTACACATTTAAGCTTCTGGTGATAAAAATAAATGGCGTTTATGTCAGAAAAGAAGAATATGAAACTTCTTTGATTAAGGAAGGCGATCAGGTGACTGTGCTGCATCTGGTATCAGGTGGATAATTTTTAATGATTTCTTTTGTTTATCAAAATAAAAGTCTAAATTTGAAAATCAATATTTAAACAGAAATAAAATGAAAAAAATATTTACACTTTTCTTTGCCCTTACAACTTTATACTTTGTTTCATTTGGACAGGTTGACGTTGATAATGGAGGTTTTGAAAACTGGACCAGTTTTTCCGGATATGAAGACCCAACCGGATGGGATTCTCCAAACTTTGAAGCCGCTTATGCCAGCTCATTTGTGGTTTCCAAATCAACAGATGCTTATGAAGGAACCTTTTCTGTTAAACTTGAAAGTAAAACTGTGATCATGTTTGTTGTTCCGGGCGTCATTGTCAATGGTGACTTCTCGTACAATATTTCAGCGGGAACTGCAGATGTTTCAGGAGGTGACCCCTATACCCAACGACCCGAAAAACTTACCGGATGGTATAAATACACCCCTGCAAGCGGAGACAGTTGCACCATTGTTGCCGGACTCATGAAAAGGATTGACGGAATTACCCGCGACACTGTTGGTTCTGCAGTTTTTTCAGCCAAAACTGCTGTAAGCACCTGGACTTATTTTGAGGTTCCTTTTGATTATAACTCCCTCGATAACCCAGACAGTATTCTTATTGCTGCCACATCAACCGACTACACAAATGCCATGGCCGGATCAACATTATACCTTGACAAACTTCAACTTGCAGGCGGAACAGTTGGCGTTCAGGATGTTTTTGAAATGCTTGATGCCTCTGTTTACCCAAATCCAGCTGCAAATGACCTTTATATCGACCTCAAATCTGGTCAGGATGCAAGAGTGAAAATTATCAATGTAATTGGCAAGGAAGTTATCAAAAAGGAAATTGAAATAGGTATCCGTACTAAAATTGACATTTCTAAGCTCCCACAAGGAGTCTATTTCATTGAAGTTGAATCATCCACTGAGAAATTCACTCAGAAGATTATAAAAAACTAATTGTTTTTATCAAACAAAAAAAAGCATCTTCGGATGCTTTTTTTGTTTATTTCACTCTGTTAATAATTTTATTGATTTCTTTTTTTTACCAACTGCATATACGGCTTGAAATTTTTCTAATTTTCAGCCATGAATGAAAAAGCTGAAAACAAACCAAAAAAACGCCCGCTTTTAATCAGAATGTTCAGGAATAAATACACCCTGACACTTTTCATTTTTATTGTATGGATTGCTCTTTTGGATAAAAACAATCTAATCGAAAGACAAGATGATATCAAAGTAAGAAACCAGCTTATCAAAGATAAAAAATACTATCAGGAACAAATTGAAAATGACAGGCAGCGAATAAATGAACTCATGTCAAACAAAGAAAATCTTGAGAAATTTGCCCGTGAACAATATCTGATGAAAAAAGAAAATGAAGAAATTTTTATGATCCTTCATAATTAAGTCCGGTCCATTTGCCTGAAAATCTCAAGTACATCTCCATCCCCCTCAACAATTCCAAGTTTTTCAAGAAGCTTTGCTGATTCTTTGTCAACAGGCATTTTATTGAAAAATCCTTCATGCGAACTGTTAAAAAATTTAATGATTCTGAATGCGTCAAAAACACTATAAAATCGTTTTATAAATGATTCAATACCTGTTACATTTGCACTGACTTCAACAACTTTTTCAGAAAAACAAATCGTTTTAAGATATTCATTTAAAGCCGGATGCAAGGCACTGAGCAATTCATCAATTTTTTCTATGGGTTGGTTATAAAATAAAGGTACTTTTTCAAAAAAATGCTTTAAGGCCAAAAAAGCATCTAAACTGTAGGTTTTATAATCAGTACCTGTATCGAGCATTTCATTAATGGCTGCTCCGGTTCCAAACGGAACCCTATGGGATCTTCTGGGAGATGGAAATACCGACGCCTCATTTATTTCGACGATTTTACCATATGGAAAAACTTTATGAAGAAAATAAAAGTCCTCGCCCGCCTGCCTTTTGTTCATGCCCCCTGCCTTACAATACGCATCTGCTCTTACGGCAAAGCTTGAACCAATGGTATAATGGTAATATGGAAAGCCAGTATATTTCAGTGCCCATCGATAATATCTGAGGTGCAATTCATACTGATAAATTGCTTTATATAATTGCGGTTCGTAATCTTGTCCGTTTACCGGATGTTCAAAGTGCAAAAGTCCTGTATTACATCCCTTTTCACGAAAAGCATTTTCAATTGCAGTAAAATAATTCTTTGTACACAACGAATCCGCATCAAAGCAAATTATCACACCATGGGGGTTACCACATTTAATAAATCTTCTGACTGATTCATCCATTCCGGTTTTTCTGGCCAACCCTACCCCTGCTGTTTTCACAGGCATATCTGAGCATTCAATGGGAAAAATTCTGAATCCGGGTCTGTTGCTTTTTTCTATGATCTCCGATAATTCAGTCAAAACATATTTATTTCTGTCTAAGATGCTTTTAGGGGAGTTAACCGGTGAATTTACCACAACAAGGACTTCGACCGGGAGCGTTGGTAAATCGCATTCGGAAAGAGAGTTTAATGTCGGAATTATTGTATCCTCATCAAAACAAGGAATGACAACTGAATAGGCAAGATTTTTTTCAGGCAGATCAGAAATAATTTCACCGGACGAACTGTATCTTTCAAGATAGGATTGAAACAGTTGCATGCAGTAAAATTACTTTTTATACCTTAAATTCAGAGATTTTACAACTGTATCGGTAATATCCAGATCGGGATGAGCCTGAATCACATTGGTTGAAAGTGCTGAATTGTTAAGAATTATCTGGTATTTGTAGTCACTGTTAAATATTTTCAGAAAATTCTGAAGTGTATCAATTAACTGATTGTTAACGTCGTTAGAGTATTCAAGTAATTCGTTGGTTTTTTCCTGCTTGTAAATTTCAAATTCCTGAGCATCATTTTGGAGTTCAAGCTGCGCTGCCTCAAGCGATTTTTCAGTCAGAAAGCCATTGCGTTTGTATTTTTCCATGAAATCCTGTTCTTTTTTCAAATATTTTTTCTGAAGAAATTCCAGTTCGCTGGCCATTTTGGTTTGCTTATTTTCAATTACCTTTTTCATTTCAATTGCAAATTCATAATTCTCCATTAAAGAGTCAGTATTTATGTATGCAAAAGAAATGTCTCCGGTTAGTTTTACTACACTGGAATCAGCTTTTTGATCGGTTCCGGCAGCAGATCCCTTACCCGATGCAAAATGAAGAATATACAGTACAACCAGCCCTACGGCCATAAAAATTGTGATGATCGGACTTAAATTTTTCACGCTTTAATAAGTTTAGTTTTAACCCGCCAAAGATAATAACTATTGTCAAATAATTCAGTTAAGAAATCTTAATTTCTCTGAATATTGGCTGTTCAATGGAAATAAGGGTTTCGGTGCTCGATACACCTTCAAGTTCGTGAATACGCAACAGAACCTTTTTAAGATGTTGATTATCCATGCAGCAAACCTTAATCAAAACGGCATATTTACCGGTAGTGAAATGACACTCAATAATTTCTTCGATTTTTTCAATCTCTCCTTTAAATACCGGGTACATATTGGCCCGTTCGAAAAATACACCAACAAATGCTTTTGTCTTATAACCAAGCACTTCTTCATTAATGGTAAACCTGGAACCGGTAAGAACTCCGGCTTCCTCAAGTTTCTGTACCCGTTGATGAACTGCAGCTCCCGATATATTGCATTCTCTTGCAATTTCAAGAAACGGAATTCTTGCATTACTCATCAGAAAATTAATTATCCTTTTATCAAGCTCATCAATAAAATATCCGTCACTCATATTTCAGATTTATAATTTATGTGTAAACATAAGAAAAAAATTACAATCCCGAACCAAAACTTCAAAATTATTGACAATTTAACATGATTTGCTCACATCTACTTAAATTATCATTTTCTTACGTTACCAATATTATCCCGCTAGTTCAATTTTTTTGTATTCTCTTCGTTATATTTGTACAACCAATTTTGGTACTTTTGCATTTTACAGATAACAAAACCAGAGAAGCAAAATGAAAAGCATACTCTCAATTATATTGGCACTAATTGTTTTGGCAGGATATTCACAGAATGTTGGCCAAAAAAATGACAGTATTATTAATTACACCGACATAAACGGACTCAAGCAGGGCCCCTGGAAAAAATTCTATCAGGGTTCAGATCAAATTATGTATGAATGCCGCTTTCTAAACAACAAGCCGGTAGGAACCTATACCCGATACTGGCCTAATGGGAATAAAAAGGTAGAAATAAAATATGACAGCAAAGGGGTTGGACGAGCAAAAATCTACTCTGAATCAGGCTCTCTTGGGGCACAAGGTAATTATATTGATCAACTTAGGGACAGCACCTGGGTTTTTTATCTGGGCGATAAAAAAAGAGGTGAAGAAAGCTACAGCATGGGCAAATACAATGGTTCACAAAAAATATACAATTCAGAAGGCATACTGATTGATGACATGAACTTTAAAATGGATAAAATGGATGGTACATGGAAACAGTATTATGTTACCGGAAACCTGAAATTTCAGATTAGTTTCGAAAACAATGTCAGAAATGGTGAGTTTATCCTTTATGATGAAAGTGGAGATATTGAGAAAAAAGGCATGTATAAAAACGGACTTGAAAACGGAACCTGGCAGTATTTTGATTCCGGAGGACATCTCAAATATCTGGTTGTTTATGAGAATGGTAAAATAATAAAAGACGGCGGACTGCAAAAAGAAAAAGATGAAGCTTTGAAAAAGGAAAAGGAAAATGAGGGAAAAATTCAGGATCCTGAAAAATTTACCGCCGATCCCGAGGAATATTTTAAAAATTCGCGTACCGACTATTAATTTTTTTAGATTTTTTTTACTTCAAATACATCTGAAACTATGTTCAATTATGAACATAGTTTCATGTTTTAAAATACTTCAGTCAGTTTGTATTTCGATTGGTTTTATTTGCTATTTTTACTACCTGTTTTAATAAAAAAACGAGTAAAAATTTAAACTGAATTACAATGGCAAAAAGAACAATCGTAGCAATGCCCGGCGACGGCATAGGAAAAGTAGTACTTGAAGAAACCATCAGAGTACTTGACGCCGCAGGTTTTGATGCAGAATATGTCAATGGAGACATCGGATGGGACTTCTGGTGCAAAGAAGGAAATCCGCTGCCTGACCGAACCCTTAAATTACTTGAACAGCATAAAATTGGTCTGTTTGGTGCAATTACCTCCAAACCAAAAGACAAAGCTGATGCTGAACTTTCTCCTGAACTGAAAGGCAAAGGACATATTTATTATAGTCCAATCGTTACCATGCGCCAGAAATTCGGACTTGATATCTGCATGCGTCCGTGTATCACCCTTCCGGGCAACCCACTGAACTTTATACGCAGGGCAGCTGATGGCGGCTCCGATGAACCGGTTGTAGACTGTATGGTATTCCGTCAGAACACCGAAGGTCTTTATGGCGGTGTTGAATGGACCAACCCCCATGATCAGATTTACGATGCCCTCATGACACACCCAAGATTCAAAGAAAATTTCGCATGGTGTCCAAGACCTGAGTTAGCTGTGTCAACTAGGATTGTAACTAAAAAATATTCCACCCGGATTATTAAAGCAGCTTTTGAATATGCTAAAAAACGTGGCTTCGACAAAGTTACTGTTTGTGAAAAACCAAACGTTATCCGTGAAACCTCGGGTATGATTCTGAAAATCGCTCAGGAAATGAGTAAAAATGAATATCCCAATATCTGGGTTGAAGATGTGAACATCGATGCCATGATGATGTGGCTCACCAAAAATCCTGAAAACTACCATGTAATTGTTTCAGAGAATATGTTTGGTGATATCGTTTCTGATGCGTTTGCCGGACTTATTGGCGGACTGGGTTTTGCAACTTCAGCACAGTTCAATCCTGAAACCGGTGTGGCTGTTTTTGAACCCACCCACGGTTCTGCTCCAAAATACGCAGATTATGAAACAAGCATTGTTAACCCCATTGCAATGATCCTTTCAGCAGTTTTAATGCTAGAACACATCGGTGAAGATGCTATTGCTGCCAAAATAAAAACCGCTGTTGCCGCAGTTGTGAAAGAAGGAAAAGTAAAAGCCTATGACATGCTGAAAATGCGCGGAACACAAGAAGTTATTAATCATGGCGCAGCTTCAACCAAACAAATGGCTGACGCAGTTATTGCCAAGCTATAATTTTTACCCTCAAAAGCCGGCTTGCCGGGCCGGCTTTTGTATTTTAATCAACCACATGAAAATTTTAAAAAATGCTATACTCCTATTGGTTGTTTCATTAATTATCAATGGATGTCTGGTAAAACACGAAATAGTTTTTAACGAGGACTTTTCAGGTACTTATTATTTCACACTTGACTTTTCGCAGTTAAGCGGAATGATGACCGACTCAACAGGAAACAGTCAAAATACAATGAACAGCAATTTTGACACTATTGTCAACAACCTTAAAGTCATTCCCGGCATCTCAAACATTCGCATCAATGACAACCCAAATGGCGGAAAACTAGAAATAATATATGATTTCAGGGATGTGGAGGCGCTTAACACCTCCATTAAAAGCTCTTCTCAATCTGGCGAAAATATGCCTAACAAAAGCAACCCCATTCTGTTCAAGCTGAAGAAAAACACTTTATCAATGAAACAAAAAGCAACTAAGTTTGAGAAGGACTCAGCAAGCGCCACACTGAATGAAATGTTCCAATATGAGTTTTCTGTGGTTTTCAAAAAAGATATCCGAAAAGCACATTTAAATAATGGGGCTGTTCAATCGGATAAATCAATCTCACTTAAAGGAAAGTATTTTGACACCTTAGGAAAAAACACTTCCTGGAAAATAAAATTTTAATAACCAAAAACGTAATTGATATGAATAAAGAAGTATTGGAATTATGGCCCGAAATAGAATGGATCAAAGATTCTGACCTGCGGGAAAAAACTGCTGCCACATGGGAACTGGCACTCAAAAAATCTGTTCTTACTCCAAAAGACCTCCAGACCATTCCCTTTACGCTGCTTTGCGGTCCCGATTTAAAAGTAACTTTTATGGACCATAAAAGATCTGTCGTGCACATCGCCAGAGACGCCGGCCAAAAAATTAATGACTGGTATCATGGCGAACTCACCTGCAATATGGATGTGTTAATTGCAGGAGCTATTCTTGCTGATGTTGGAAAACTTCTTGAATATGAACTTGATGCAAACGGAAAAGCAGTACAATGTGCGTACGGCAAATACCTGAGACATCCTTTTTCAGGGGTATCCCTTGCTGAACAATGCGGCGTTCCTGCCAGTGTTTGTCACATCATTGCTGCCCATGCAGGTGAAGGTGATATGATTAAAAGGACTGTTGAAGCTTACGTTGTTCACCACGCCGATTTTATGACCTTTGAACCTTTTAAGGAAAGACTGAAAGTTTAAAAAATGATTAAAAAAGGCATCAAAAGATGCCTTTTTTATTTTATCTTTGATAAAAAACTGATTTTCCTACTGCTTCAAAATATGAAAACATTTGCTTTTTTTTCTTTGCTTGTTTGCATGATCGTTCTGATTTCATGTAAAAAAAATGATGACAAGTTCATAATCTCCGGAACTCTGATTAATAACTACGAGGATTCTTATGTAAGCGGTGCCACGGTTAAGCTTTATGGTCAAAAAATAGAATCGGGAACATGGAACTCCAATTTCACCGTCATTACAACCGGAGTTACTGATGCTTCAGGTCATTTTTCGTTCACCTTTGATGTGGAATCTTACAGTGCGTTCAGATTAGAGTTTTCAAAAGACAGATATATAAAGAAACTTGAAGAAGTAAATGCCGCCAATGTTGAAAAAGGCGAAGATTATAACCGTGAATATTCCTTTTTTTCGGAAGCATGGCTGAAACTGTCCATTTCAAATACCTGGCCCTCCGCCGAAGAAGATTACATAACCTACCGGATTGTCAATGACGCATCAGGCTTCTCTGATTGCTGCTCTTCAGATTTTACCACCATAACCGGCTCTGAAATATTTGACACCATTACCTGCAAAACATTTGGCGGCCATACAGTTTTGATTGAGTGGAACGTAAAATCAGGTCCGGATATGATCCACTATTCCCAAAATGTACTTTGCCCCTCATTCGATACTACAACTTTTTCTATTACTTATTAAAAATAATTTAATACTTTTATCTCTTTAATTAACTAACAACACCATGCCTGATATTCAGACGCTGAATCAGATTTTTGTATATATTACATTGGCATTCATTCTGCTGTCCTTTTATCTGGAACTTACCGGACCTGCTTTTACCTTTGTAATTGCCGTTTCTTTCCTTGGGCTTGTTGAAGTGCTTACTCCCTCTGAAATTCTTGCCGGGTTTGCCAATGAACAAATCATGGTTATTATCATGCTGTTGTTATTAGGCGATATAATAAGAAGGGCAAATATTATTGAAGTTTTTTTTAATTCTATATTCAAGGCAACCGGAAACCTTAAAAAATTTACTCTTCAGATGATGACATTGGTGGCCGGCCTTTCAATGTTCATGAACAATACGCCTTTGGTTGCGGTAATGATGCCCTATGTGCACAGTTGGTCAAAGAAAAATAAAATATCACCGTCAAAACTTCTCATTCCACTTTCTTTTGCCGCAATTATCGGGGGATGCGCAACCCTGATCGGCACATCTACTAACCTTATTGTCAACGGACTGGTTATGGACAGAGGAATGCCTTCACTTAAGCTTTTTGACTTTTTCTGGGTTGGTTTTCCCATGATAATAATCGGTGTGCTATACTTCATATTCTGGGGAATTAAAGTTCTTCCCGACAATAAAGACATCATTGATAATTTTGATGAAAATAGCCGTGAATATATTGTGGAAGCAGAAATAAGATCGGGCTCACACCTTATTGGAAAATCCATTGAACAGGCGGGATTAAGAAATCTTCAGGGACTTTACCTGGTTGAAATTATTCGCAGTGAAACCGAAATCATGTCTTCCCCTGACATATTGCTGCAGCAAGGCGATATGCTCTACTTTGCCGGAGAAACCGAATCCATTACCGATTTTATCAAACCTGAAAGCGGATTAACCCTTCCGCAAATTGGATCTCTTCACAAGAAAAAACACACCCATGTGCTTGAAGTTGTAGTATCTCACAATTCAAGTCTGGCAAACCGTTCGGTGAAAGAAGTTAACTTTAGAGGAAAATATGATGCCGCAATCATTGCAATACATAGAAACGGTGAAAGAGTCAGAGGTAAAATTGGTGAAATTTTTCTCAAGCCAGGAGATGTCCTTCTTTTGCTTGCAGGTTCTGATCTGGAAGACCGCGCAAATTTCACTCAGGATTTCTATTTTATTTCAAAAGTCAAGGAAATAAGCCACCCCGATTTATATAAAACTATTATTTTGATTGGAGGAACGGTACTAGCAATTCTGCTTTCAGCTCTTGGCTTTGTCTCGCTCTTTATGGCCCTGATTTGCCTCCTGATTCTTCTTATTATTTTTAAAGTTGCCAATCCGCAAGATTTACCCAAAAGCATTGATTTTAATCTTGCAATTATTATAGCCATGTCGCTTGCACTGGGCATTGCCATGATAAAAACCGGTGTTGCCGCTAACATTGCAACTGTTTTTGTGGAGGTTTTTGTCCCGCTGGGGGGATTTGGTGTTTTACTTGGATTTTATTTCATCACCGCAATACTTGCTGCTTACATCACGAATAAAGCGGCTGTTGCGGTAATTTTTCCCATCGGAATTGCAACGGCCGCCAAAATGGGCGCCGACCCAATGCCATTTATTTTAATTGTTGCTTATGCCGCAGCAGCTAATTTCATGACACCTATCGGTTACCAGACAAACATTATGGTTTATGGTCCGGGCGGCTATTCTTTCAAGGATTTTTTCAGGGTTGGAACACCCCTGACTTTTATTTATATGCTGGTTGCAGTAACTATTTTATATCTGATTTATTTTTAATCTGTTACTGAGTAATTCTTTCTTTTGCTTTTTTGATGAGTGATACAAATTTTAAATAGTCCTTTTTAGAAAATCTGATTATGGATTCGGGATTTTGTCCGAGCCGTGCATATCCTACCCATTTTAGTTTTACAGTGTCCCAATAGCAACCGGTTTCAAATCCTTCAGTACTGTTAAAAACCACCTCAGCGTAATTTTCCGATTTCGAGTCAAAAAACGCCAGTATCCGGTCAAGTGCAAGATCAAAATCCTCTATTTCTTCCCCTGGAACATTAATAATAAAATGCTGCTCGGCTTCGGCATTGAAATACTCAAAACGAATGGCATAATGAGAATAATTTTCAAAAAGATCCATCAAGTCAAGTACCCTGACTCTCAGAACTTTTTCAATACTTCCAATCTCGTAATATACTGTATGTGAAAACGATGATTTTGCTGATTCTTCGGTTATATTTCTCATTGTAATTATTTTTTTTACAAATATAATAATTTAGTTTTAAGTTTTTTAACACTACTGATCATCTAAAAATTGGTTATCAGGTTAACCGGACTCCACAATCATTCCATATCTTTCAATGAAAGCTGTATTCTTTTTCTCGCCACATCCACTTCAATAACTTTAACCATCAGTTGTTGATTGAGTGATACTATTTCTGCCGGATTTGAAATAAACTTATTGGCCATATTTGAAATATGAATCAGTCCGTCCTGTTTTACACCAACATCAACAAAAGCTCCGAAATTCGTAAGATTGGTAACAATACCCGGAACAACCATTCCATGTTTCAGATCATCAATTTTGTGAATTCCGGGTGCAAAATCAAAAACCTTGATAATTGTACGGGGATCCCTTCCCGGCTTAGAAAGCTCGTCCATTATATCATTGAGTGTAGGCAGTCCGGTTTCAGCAGTCACATAATTTTTAAGATCGATTTTTTTTCTGATTTCTTCATCCTTGATCAGATCTTCGATACTGCATTTCATATCAGCAGCCATTTTTTTAACGACCGGATAGCTCTCGGGGTGAACCGCTGTATTATCGAGCGGATTTTTTCCATCCCTTATCCTTAGAAATCCAGCGCACTGTTCAAAAGCCTTTGCACCCATCCGGGGAACCTTTAATAGCACTTGTCTGTTGTTAAACAGACCATTTTCCTTTCTAAAATCAACCACATTCTGAGCCAACTGAGGTCCCATACCCGAAACATACGTAAGCAAATGCTTGCTGGCCGTATTCAGATCAACCCCTACCTTGTTTACGCAACTTTCCACAACTGTATCCAGACTTTTTTGCAGTTTGCCCTGATCCACATCATGCTGGTATTGGCCAACACCAATTGATTTCGGTTCTATTTTGACCAATTCGGCAAGCGGATCCATCAGTCTTCGGCCTATAGAAACTGAGCCTCTTACGGTAACATCATATTGTGGGAATTCATCGCGTGCAATCTTGGACGCCGAATATACCGAAGCGCCCGCTTCATTTACCACAAACACCTGAAGTTTTCGATCGAACTTAATCCTTTTAATAAAATTTTCGGTTTCCCTTCCGGCTGTTCCGTTCCCAATGGAAATAGCCTCAATATTATACGATTCAACCAAAGAGCTGATTTTTTTTACAGAAAGACCCGTTTCATTTTGGGGCGGATGGGGATAAATTGTTTCATTGTGAAGCAATTCGCCATGTTCGTTTAAGCAAACTACCTTGCATCCGGTTCGATAACCCGGGTCAATAGCCAAAATCCTTTTACTTCCAAGCGGCGGAGCAAGCAATAGTTGCCTGAGATTTTCAGCAAAAATCATAATAGCAGATTCATCAGCTTTTTCCTTATAAACAGCCATTATTTCATTTTCCATGGATGGATGAATGAGTCGTTTATATGAATCCTTCATAGCCTCAAAAACCTGCTCAGCAGATTCATTGTTGCCGCTGATCACAATCCTCTCAAGCAAATCAAGCGCATCATTTGCATCGGGCGAAACTGAAACCCTGAGAAACCCTTCGCTTTCACCACGCTTCATGGCAAGCAGACGGTGTGACGGGCATTTTCTTATTAATTCAGACCTGTCAAAGTAATCTGTATATTTTTCGGCCTCGGCTTCTTTTCCTTTTATGACTTTTGAAGAAATCATAGCTTCTTTTTCAAACAGCCTGCGAACCGAGGATCTTACTTTTTGATTTTCGTTAATCCACTCGGCAATAATATCACGGGCACCCTGCAAGGCATCCTCGACATTTTCAACCTGATCATTCAGAAATTTTTGTGCTTCCCGAAAAATATCAGCATTTGATTGCCTCATAATCAAGACAGCCAAAGGTTCCAGACCTTTTTCCCTGGCAATTACCGCTTTTGTTTTTCGCTTAGGTTTAAAGGGGAGATAAATATCTTCCAGTTCATTGAGCGATTCAGCAGCATCAAGTTTTCCTTTGATTTCGTCAGTTAACACATCCGCTTCAGAAAGCGCATTTAAAATAAATTCCTTTCTTTTTTCAAACTCAAGCAATTTTTCATTCATGGTAAGAATATCTGCGATCTGCACTTCATCCAACCCACCTGTCTTTTCTTTTCGGTACCTGCTAATGAAAGGAATTGTTGCACCCTCACTGCTGAGCTCAATGGTATTCTCAACCTGCCACTGTTTCAACGAAAAATGTTGTGTTATTTTTTCAATGCCTTTTTGCTTCATATTTTTCTGATTAAAATCGATCCAAAATTAATGATTTGTATTATCTTGCACACAATATGAATTTTTATTTTGTAATAAATCAATTAATTTCTATTTTTGCTGAATTAAACCATAATATTAAAAGTATGAACAGGTTATTTATGAAAAGCGTTTCACTCTTTTTCCTTATCGGAATAATTGTATTTATTTCTTCATGTAATACTACAGAGGAAAAAGAAACCGGAACAAAGACTAAGGATACAGTTGAAAATGATACTGTTATTAAAGAAGATTTAGCTGATGTATATTCACTTCCTTCTCCCACAGAACTTTATGATCTGATGCAGCAGGGTGGTGCCAAATTCAAGTCTGAAATTCTTAATGACGTAAACAACGTAAAAAAATACAGCACAACAAAAAGCAAAGCCATCAACTTTGGTATCTATGCTTCAGATCTGGCATACTGTAGCGTGTTCAACAATAACCAGAAAACTTTCCTTTATTTTAAAGTTGCAAAGGATTTGGCCGATCAGCTTGGACTCACAAAAGGTTTCGATGAAAAAATGATGAATCGAATCAATAAAAATCTCAACAACAGTGACTCTTTGTTTCAGATTGCCACAGATTCATATACCAGTGCAAAAAATGCAATGGGCAATGATGCAAGCTCAGCATTATTTCCTCTTATGATCTATGGTGGTTGGCTAGAAGGTGCATACATTGCAACCCGTTCAGTGGACAATTTTAAACAGGACAATCCCGTTCTTATGAGAGTGGCCGAACAGGGAGTGATGCTTCAGATGCTTGTTGAATTCCTTCAGACTTTTGAAAAAACAGCTGATGTTGCAGATGTTATTAATGAGCTTATTGACGTTCAGATGGCATTTGATGAATTAATGGAAAATGATGAAGAAACAGTGATGACCAAAGCCCAGTTTGAGAAAATATCCAAACTGATTTTCACACTGAGAAATAAATACGTTGAAAATAAATAGTTCCAACAAGATTGGTTTAATATAAAATTTAAGCACATGAAAACTAAAAAAATAAATATACTCTTATTGCTGGCTCTGAGTCTGTTCTTCATCAACAGCAGTTACTCACAGGAATGCGACAGAATCAACTGGTTTGATTGCGAAGAAGACGAAGGTGACTTTGATTACCGTTCAATGTCTAAGGTTGCATCAATGTCTCCAGGTGATACAGTCTCAATGAAAATTGCAGTTTACTCCGGACAGCGCTACAGAATAATGCTTTGTGGCGATCCTGACCTTGGCGAATTGGATTATTCAGTATTTTCAAGCACTAAGAAATACAAAACAGTTATCAAAAAAATTACCCCCAGAGAATCAATCGAAATGATCCCTATTAAAAATTCTCAAGGTGTTGAAGAAATGGATGAATGGGGAAATCCACTTCTTAAGGAAAGAACAATAATGGTAAACGACACTACCTTTGGTACTGAGGTCAGTATTGAAAACAAGACCTATTTTGATACCAAAAAAGGCGGCATGGTTGGCCTTAAAAAAGGCGAAGAGCAAAAACCTTACCTTGAAAGGGAATTTGCCAAACCGGTTACCCTTACCATAAAAATTGTTGTTCCTCCTGGTGACCCCGACTTCGTTGGCTGCGTAAGCATCCTGATTGGAAGAAAAACCAAAAGGACCGGAACAGTAACAGTATACTCTCCCACAAGGGAAGGATAAAAAATAAAAAAACCCGCAAATGCGGGTTTTTTTATTTTCTTAAAATTACCATCGTCGCACCAAACCCATATTTTTGGTAAGATGCATCCTGATAGTTCAAAAACTTGTATTCCTTTTCCAGGATTTTCCTGATTTCCATTTTCAAAGTCCCTGCTCCTATCCCATGTATAAAAACTATCCTGTTTACTTTATCAGAAATTGCTTTTTCCAATTCACTTCTGAAATGGGAAATCTGTATTTCAAGCATTTCAGCATTTGACATGCCATTGCTGTTATCAACAAGCTCATTGATATGGAGGTCTACTTCTAAAAGGGGAACTTCGGGCTTTGCCTTAAATTTCTGTGCTTCCTGCTTATGAAAATTTTCTGAGAAATCCTTTTCTTTCAGTATTTTAGTAATGTCTGCTTGCGAAACTGATTCAATGATCTTTTGCTTACATGGATCTTCTATCTCAATAATCAATGCTGCGGTTTCAAAATAATCATTCTCGGTAAATGAACTATCCTTATAAAAACGTGAATGTTTTAATACAACAGTCTCGTTAACCGGATTTTGCATCTTATACCTTCCGTTCCTGTAAAAAATCCCCTGAACGGTAAATGACTTTATCAAATTAAGCTCTTCCTTTTCGTAAGCGGTGATGTACAACTTTGTATCAGGCTCAAGCTTTCCTGAAAGAATTCCTGCCTGAGTGTCTTCGCTGGTGGTAACAATATTATATAGCAACCAGTAATGGCTGTCGTTTATAAGATACATATTTAACTTGTTGTTAAGAACATCTCCTCCCTCGGGTTCAAAGGCCAGAAGCAACCTGATATTTGTGTCATTTTCATCAAAATCTTCATCATAATATTCTTCCTCTTCATTCACTGCATAATTATATGACAAATCACTTACATAAGGTTCCTCTGCAACTTTTTCGGTTGTTTCAATTACAATCAGGTTTTTAACTGCGGCCGGTACTTCAAAATCATCTTCGGTTAAAATCATTACATTGTCTTTATCAATAACCCTGACAACGATTCCCCCACCGGTATCGTTCAAAAAACGTACTTTGTCTTTAATACTTATTTTCATTGCTTTTGATTTTATAAACCATAAAGTTAGTTATTTTTGTGCGATTATTATATGGAAAACAGACCTGACATAAATATTTCAGATTTTACTTACTGTCTGCCGCAGGAAAAAATAGCTGCTTATCCGCTTCCCGACAGGGATGCATCAAAACTTTTGCTTTTCCGTGATAATAAAATCAGCCATGCTGAATTTCATCAGCTAAGCAGCTACATTCCTGTTAACAGCCTAATCATTTTCAATGATACCAAAGTAGTTAATGCACGGCTTTTATTTGAGAAGGAAACGGGAGCCGGAATCGAAATTTTCTGCCTTGAACCTGTTTGTCCGGCTGATTACCAGCTCGTTTTTCAATCAACTCAACAATGTGAATGGAACTGTCTGGTTGGGAATCTTAAAAAATGGAAATCAGGTCGTTTAAAAAAAACAATCCTCCACAAAAACCATGAGGTTTCCATATTTGCAGAAATAACCAAAAAAGGCGGTGACAGCCATAATATTCTGTTTAGCTGGAATGATTCATCCCTCACTTTTGCACAAATTCTTGAAGTAGCGGGAAACATTCCCATTCCGCCTTACCTCAACCGGAAATCAGAAAATATAGATTTAACGCGGTACCAAACCATTTATGGCATTACACCGGGCTCGGTTGCGGCACCGACTGCCGGACTGCATTTTACCGACAGTGTTATTGAAACCCTTGAAAAAAAGAATATTGCCAGAGATAAAATAACACTTCATGTGGGAGCAGGAACATTCAAACCTGTGCAAACTGAGAAAATTTCTGACCATGAAATGCACCACGAAAAGGTGATCATTACGAAGGAAAATTTAATCAACCTCGTAAAGCATACCGGTCAAATAACTGCAACAGGAACCACCACTGTCAGGACTATTGAATCGCTTTACTGGCTGGGGGCAAAAATGACGGTCGACAAAACCACAACACCCGAAAATTTCTCAATCAGCCAATGGGAACCTTATAATTCAGATCTGAATATTTCGCCTGCTGCAGCGCTGGAAAGAATTTTGGAATATATGGACAAAAAAAATCTGAAACAAATTTCCGGCAGCACCCAGATAATGATTGCTCCCGGTTACAGTTTCAGATTAACAGACAGGATAATAACCAATTTTCACCAACCCGGCAGCACACTGCTGCTTTTAATTGCTGCTTTTACAGGTACTGACTGGAAAAAAATCTATGAATACGCTTTAAAAAATGAATTCAGATTTTTAAGCTACGGCGACAGTTCCCTGCTGTTCAGACTTACGGTCTGATGGTTATCGTTTCCTCGCAAACAACATCTTTTTGTAGTCTGAGTACTCCAGTACCTGTTTTAATTGGAATACCCTCATCAAACAAAATTGCTATTACCTGAAAAAGGTTTTCATTTTCAAATTCCATTTCAGCAACTCCGGCACTGTTAGTATACAAGTAAATGGTATCTAGTTGTCCCTCAGGAGCAAAAATCGCCAATCGCACACCACTTACAGGTTTTTTAGCTTCATCAATAACAGAAATTTTAGCATAAGGAGGATCTTCCTTACAGGATGAAATAGCAGTGATGGCAGCAATTACAAGACAAACAATTAGAAAATTGACAGTTTTCATATATTCATGTTATTATCTGTTAACAAATTCACATTCTTCAAGTTGTACATTTCCAAAGGATTCTTCGCCAATAATGCCTTTAATCAGAACACCTTCTCTTTTATTGGCAATATCATCGGGAACTTTGCCTTTCATCTCACAACCAACCATTTTATCGCCCATTTCTTTATCTGTAAGATCAACCCTTACAGTAGTTCCATAGGAGGTGGTTGAAGTTGTGGTGGAGTGATAATAACCAGATACAGTTACTTCTTTTTTCACCCAGGCATAAAATGAATCATGATAATCTTTGGCACTGATAATTTCTCCGGCATAGTTAAAAGGATCAACATAACCGGCATCTTTAGCTTCCTTGCCTTTTTCAATTACTTCGCAATCTTTCATGATGATTTTGCCAAAAAAGTTCCTTTCAAATGTTCCTTTAATAGTAACGGGAGTTTTCTTTGAAAAATTTTCCGGATACTGTTTTATCATATGACATTCGATCAGATCTTCCTTTGCATCTGGCGAAGCTTTAATTTTTACGATACTGTCAATGGCACCTTCATCAAAGAAAAAGGCGCAATATCCTGTAAAAGTAACCTCTTTAACATTGTTCCATGCAAAAAATGATTCTTTCAATTCTGCTGCAGCTACCGGGGTGTTAGCATCAACTTCGGAAGGCAACAGTTTATCAACAAATTCCTTTTCAGTTTTAACACTGTCTTTGGTTTCCTTGGCGGATTCCTCTGCTTTTTTATCACCACATGAGAAAATTACTGCTGAAAAAACCAGCAACATTAAAATTGTAAAGATCTTTTTCATAGTTTCATTTTTTATTTAAGACGCTAAAGTACAACAAGTTTTTCACGAAACAAATATTTGCCTTGTGATTTTAGGTTGATGCAATAGGTCCCCTTTTCAAGTCCGGTTACCATAAAATCACTTTTAACTCCCTTGATCTGCTTAATTATCCTTCCTGAAAAATCGGTAATAGTCATATCTGAATTTTTCAGATTTTCATCATTGATTACAATTTTGAAATTTCCATCAGATGGATTTGGGAAAACTGAAACCCTGTTATCATGCGCATTATCTTCGGGAACATTAACAGGCGAAAAAAGAAGTCCTACATCAAAAACAATACTGTCTGACTCGCACGCCTGAGTTCCATCGGTGCGGTGGTATGAGAGCCTCAGCACTTCTTCTTCAGGAACATACTGCATAAACTGGATGTTGCCTGTCCCACCATAAGCACACGAGCTTGAAAATTCGCGCATGATACGCCAGTTTTCTTCGGCACTGATTCCTGTTCCATCACCCATATTATTTCTGACGCCGTTATATCTTGTGCAAAAATGCATGGCATTATTACGTGAGATGGCATAATTGGCTGCATATTGGTTGTCGCCCGGAATGCTATCGGGGTATTTATTGCTTCTGAAGCTGAGGTATGGAATGACAGGTGACATTTCGGCAACCATGGAAACCATGGTATCATGACCGGCATATTCAGAGGCAAGTGCAGCAATGATGTAGCTGTCGGCATATCCGTTAGTATTAAGAGCCAAAACATCTTTCACATCCTGAACATTATTTTCATCATCGCCATTAAAATCGTTTCTCTCAATAGCTTTTCTCAGAGAAAACCAAACCGGCTCATAATGTTTGAAAAGTGAGCCTGAGCCTGAAACATCAGACAGCATATGTTGCATTACAGCAACTTTACCTACATTCAGTCCCGACAGGACCGATATTTGTCCGGCAAATCCTATAAGCAGCCAGGGCTGTTCATCCGCTTCTTCGGGTATATGTACAACAACCACCTGATTGCGGATAATCACCGGATTAGCACTCCAGTCAAGGTGTCTTGAGATAACTGATTTTCCATCCAGATCCGTTCCGGCAGTAGCATCACCCCAGCTCATAAAGCTTGAACAACCGTTTTGCATTCCCAGCTTCTTAGTTGAAATATTTTCCAGATCCAGAAAGCTGTTTGCCAGAAGAATATCAAGGTAATCGACACCCTCCATGGTAACTCCTGCATCGGAAATACCCTCAATCATTGCCATAGCTTCATAAATATAAGCCGAATCAATTGAAAAATGACTGCTGTTTCCGATAATTGTCTTGGCTGTTGACAGGTAGCTGCCAAACGATGGCATAATATAGTTTTCGTAAATATCCTTTATTTTATCTGCCAGAAGATAACCGGCAGCATATCCTCTTTCTTCGTGGGTTCCCCAGACTTTTATAACGGTTAGGTTTTCATCCTGAAAGCTAATTTCGCCGTTTGAAGGCTGCGAAAACAGTCCTGTACAAGCAAAGAAAAAAAGCAAGGTAATCAGTAATAATTTTCTCATTTTTAAAGGGTTTTAACAAAGATATGAATATTATATGAAAAATAAAAGACGGGAAATAGAAAATTATACATTATGAATCTATTTGTATATCATCATTTTAATCCTTCGATCCCATTACAGTTTCGAATTTTCAATTGCAAATTTTCAATTTATTGACTATCTTTAACCAACCAAAACTTAAAAATATGGCAGGAAGATTCACCTTTACACTGATCAAGCCCGGAGCTGTAAGAAACGAGTATATTGGTCCGATATTGGCCATGATCAATGATAAAAAGTTTCATATTGTAGCTATGAAGTATGTATGGCTGACACGAAACGAAGCTGAAAAGTTTTATGCTGTTCACAAGGACAAGCATTTTTTTAATGAACTGATTGATTTTATGACTTCTGGTCCAATCGTTGCAGCAATACTTGAAAAAGATAATGCTGTACTCGATTATCGAAATCTTATCGGAGCAACAGATCCAAATAAAGCAGCAGAAGGCACAATTCGTAAACTTTTTGCCGAATCAATGCAAAGAAATGCAGTTCATGGATCTGACAGTGATGAAACGGCAATTGTTGAGTGTGATTTTTTCTTTTCTATGTTTGAAAGATTTACCCTGCAAGACCTGGGCAAATAATAAATAAATAAAAAAAGAGGTTAAAAACCTCTTTTTTTATTCACACTTCCTGAATTTTTCATCATAAAGTTTTTGGTGCTTTTCCATATCTTCCTGACTATCGCCGTAGTTTTTGGTAAAGGTAATATTCAGGGTATTTAACTCTTCACCCAGTTTTGCAACCTGATCAAGAAGTTTTGTTTTCTCGGTTTCGTCTTTGCAATTTTCAAGTTTTGTGGTTAATTGTTTTAACTGACAATCAAGATCAGCCCTTTTTTCTGCAATCTGCTCAACGGACATTTTTGCTGCGACATCTTCGGTTACCGGACCATCGCTTACGCTGGTGGTATCCTGTTTCTTATCATCTTTCTTTTCCTCACCGCCACAGGCAGCAAAAATTATAAAAGACACAATCAGGATTGGGAAAATTAATAAAATACTTTTCTTCATATCTTTAAAAATTAAGGTTAGTAAATTTTTACCAAAAGTATGAATAAGTTTCTTAATAAAAAAACTGTAACTCAATTGGAATTACAATTAAATCATAGCCTTCATTGAAATATTAACACGTAGTTACATCCATTAATAGAAAAAAACAGTCCCTTTATAAAATAATAGGTAAGATAAGTTTTAAATAATCTTTTTTTTTCTATTTTAGTTTCCTTATTCAAATTACTTTTTTCTATGAAAAACCTACTGTTCACTTTTGGCTTATTTCTGATAATCAATATGTCATTCGCACAAATCCCGGTTGACAACATCAATGCCTGTTATTTGCTTAATAATAATTACAATGATGCAGGATTATTCAGTTACGATTTATCCCCTGTATCAAGTCCATCTTTTGGATCGGACCGGAACGGAGTTATGAATGGCTGCCTTTACCTTGACGGCAATTCATATCTGATCAAAAATTCAGGTGTCATTCCCGCTACAGGAAATTTTTCAATCAACCTTTGGGTTAACCATAACTCCATGCAGGGCGGGCATTGGAATGTAATCGGACAAAGTTATGGTGCAATGGCTGATTTGAACATTGATTTCCAAAGCAGTGTAGTTACAATTTCAACATGGAATATTTCTTATTCTTACCCTGATGATGATATGTGGCACATGATTACCCTGGTAAATTCTTCTGAAAATGCATACTTTTATGTTGACGGGGCTTTGATAAGTTCAAAGGGGAGCAGTTTGCCTAATCCCGACGGGCTGACTTTCACCATTGGAGCAAATTCAATTGGGCAATATAAAGTTGAGGGATTTATTGACGATGTAAGAATTTATTCTGATGTTTTGACCACATCTGAAATTGAATTTCTATACTCAGGAAATAATTGTCTCAGAGCATTTTATCCAATGAACGGATCGGTTATTGACCTTTCAGGAAATTACAGAAACATCCAAACCGTTTCGGGAACAACCTTAGAAAATGACCGTTTTGGAAATGCTTTCCAAAGCACATATTTCGACGGCAACTCTGATTACATGAAAAGTGACTCACTGGTTATTCCCGTATCAAACCCCTTTACCATTAACGTGTGGGCAAAGCATGAAATTTCTCAAACAGGCGAAAGAATAATATTGTCACAGGATAAATTAGGCGGCGAGCGCATTCATCTTGGTGAAAATGGCAGCGGCAACGTTACCATCTGCGAATCCCTTACCGAAACAGGTGTAAATTTTCCTGATGATGGTGAATGGCACATGTATTCGGTTGTATCCAACGGAATGTTTGTGAAATTATATATTGACGGTATTAAAAAACTGGAATCTCCCACGGCTCTTTTTTGTCCGGATGCTGCAGGTTTTTATATCGGACAGAAATTAAGTTCATCAGGACAAAATTTCCAGGGCAATATTGATGATGTAAAAGTTTTTGGTTGCGAACTGATGGATATGGATATTGCCAACATGTTCCATGAGGGCAATTACGGACTTAGCTCATGCATTGAATCAGAACATTCATTTTCAGCTTCGAGTTTAAGCGATTTTACCGGAAACGGTCATAATGCCACCACTGCAAATACCACTTTTGTAACTGATCGTTTGGGAACCCCCATGTGGGCACTTGACTTTTCTGGAACGGGTAGCAAGGCAACCGTGCCCAATACAGGATATGACTTTAGTTCGGGCATTACCATTAGCGGATGGATGAAAGCCGATGAATATAAAAATGCCACATTAATTGATTTGATGGGTAATACCGGTGAGGGAATCAGACTTGGGTTAAAAGATAACACTACAATGACTTTTTTTACCGGAACTGGTTACTATGGTGATGAAAGCCTGGCCGAATCATCTCAGATTTATGAACTAAACAGATATTACCACGTTGCAGCAACATGGGAACCGGGTTATGGCGAATTTATTCTTTATATTGATGGAAATGTGGCTTTTTCAGGAATGAGACCTGGCTCCTTCAGTTATACCGGACCAATCTATTTTGGACAAAAAGATGACGGACTAGAAAACTTCAACGGCATAATCGATGATGTAAATATTTATGAGTGTGCACTTAATCAGCCTGAAATAGCTTTTTTAGCAAACCAGGACCTTTTTATTTCCAAACAGCCAGTTAATGATACCGTTTGCGAAGGCGGCTCAATTCATTTTGAATTGCTGGCCATGGGAAATCCTATCGGTTACCAGTGGTATCACAACGGAAATCCAATTGGCGGTGAAGATACCAGCTACATTGACATTATGGTTGCCGGTCCCGGCGATATGGGAAATTACATGTGCGAAGTTTTCGGTGCATTCGGAACTACATATTCCAATGTCGTTTCGACTGTTAGCCCGGCCCCCGAAATCTCAGTCTCAGTTGTCACCGAGCCCTCCTGTGGCGGTGGCTGCAACGGTTCACTCACTGTCAACCACATTGACGGAAATCCGCCTTATTTTTACTCATGGGATGCCAGTGCAGGTTCTCAAACCACTCAGACAGCAACAAACCTTTGCGAAGGAACTTATTTTGTTAACGTCAGTGATATGAGCGGTTGCTCAGCTAATGCCAGCGGCACGCTTTCGGGAACGGGCGGACTGACAATTGACAACTTTGATTATCAAAATCCTTCATGCGGAGGAGATTGCGACGGATCAATAACCGTAAATGTTACTGGAGGTACCTCTCCCTATTATTACGATTTTGGAATGGGTAATCAGGCATCAAATACATACAATAATTATTGCCAGGGAATTTACTCGGTAACTATTACAGATAATGCCGGTTGCAGTGTAACACTATCTGATATTACCCTTACTGAACCCGATCCCATTACAATTACCAGTGCTACCACCTCTGATCCATTATGCTACAATGTATGCTCAGGTGAAATAAGTGCTTCTGCAACAGGAGGAACAGGAATTTTAACCTATTCAATATTAGATGGTTTGGGAATTACAGTGGTAACTTCTAATTTCAGCAATACAATTTGTCCTGACGCTTCACCCTATTCTGTTCACGTTGTTGACGAAAACGGCTGTCATGCTGATGCTACGAACCTTTACATCAATAACCCGCCTCCATTGGTTGCTTACCCATCTGCAACAGATGTCAGTTGCTTTGGTGGTAATGACGGACATGCTGAGTCAAATGCTTTTGGCGGAACACCGGGTTATAATTATTTATGGTCGGTGCAATCAGGAAGTCCAACAATTAATCCCACCACGCCCGACCAGATTGGCTTATCAGCTTGTGTTCTCAATCTTGTTGTTACTGACCTCAACGGCTGTCAGACCAGTGAAATTATTACAATCAGTCAGCCAACAGATCTTATTGTTAATACCACCACAACAAACATAACTTGTTTTGATTATTGTAACGGAGAAATTTCACTCGGCATTACCGGAGGAACTTCAACCTATTATCCAAGCTGGACCGGACCAGATGGTTACACAGCTTCATCGGGTGATATTTCAGGGCTGTGCGACGGAACCTACAATGTTACTGTTACCGATAACAATGGCTGTACTGAAACTGCATCGGTTAACCTTGTTAATCCTCCCCAAATCACAATTACCTCTGAAATATATAATGATGCCAGTTGTAATGATGTATGTGATGGAGACTTAACAATTATTGCCACAGGCGGAACCGGCACGCTGCAGTATGATTTTGGTGAAGGTTACCAGTCCGACAACTTTTTAACCGACCTTTGTCCGGCTTCTTATATGGCTAATATTCAGGATGAAAATGGTTGTACTGTTGCTTCTTCAACAATGAATATTTACGAACCGTCACCCATTTCGTTAACTGACCAGATTATTAGCCACGTATTATGCAATGGCGATTGCAATGGATCAATAGAAATCACAGCAATAGGAGGAACACCCGGATATAATTATGGATGGACTGGACCATCCGGATTCACCTCAAGCATTGATGATAATTCATCCTTATGTGCAGGCTTTTATCATTTGACAATAACAGATTATAACGCATGTACTTTTCAAGAAACCTTCGAAATTACCGAACCCTCAGAAATCCTTATATCCGAATCACATCAATACGAACTTTGCTACGGTAACTGCGACGGATACATTGATTTAATGGTAACCGGAGGATCGGGAATGTATGAGTATATCTGGGATAACTCAGGCACTTTCAATGAAACCACTGAAGATGTTTACGGATTATGTCCGGACACATACTTTGTTACAGTTACTGACATTAATGGATGTACCCTAACTGAAACAGTAAATATTTACGGCCCAACTTCTGCTATTACTGTTTATGCTGAAGATATTTTCAATGCAGGTTGCTCAGGCACATGCGACGGCGCAGCCAATGCTTATGCCGACGGTGGCGAACCTCCTTATCATTTCACGACCGATTTCATGTACATTCAGTCACATGGATACTTCCCAATGCTTTGTCCGGGCTCCTACAACATCGCTGTTATTGATGACAATGGCTGTGTTGCCTACTCTGATCCGTTTAATATTGCCGGAACTTCTTCTTTTGATGTCATGGTTATGGTAATGGACGATGCTACTTGCGGGGAAAATGACGGTGAAGCGTTTGTATATATTTCAGGAGGATCAGGGGAATATGACATTAACTGGTCAAACGGAGACAGTACTATGAACGCATACAATCTTGGGGCCGGAATGCATTCAGTAGTTGTTACCGACACCATTTCGGGCTGTACCATGCAGCAGTTTTTCACCATTAGCAATACAGGAGGTGCAACAGTATCGGGTACCATCAGCAATGTTTCATGCAGTGGCACTAACGATGGCAGTATCAGTCTGGAAGTAACCGGTGGTGTATCTCCATATATTATTGAATGGAGTAATGGCGAAACAGGAAATGAAATTGAAAACCTTTTTTCGGGCAGTTATGATGTAACAGTAACAGATGCTGCCGGCTGTATGGTTATGGAAAGCTATAACTTAAGTTCATCCAGCGGATTAAACGCCGATTTCTCAGCTGAAAACTCATCATGTGGTATGAACGACGGGAGCATCATTACAAATGTATGGGGAGGAACATCTCCATACAGTATTTCATGGTCAACCGGCAGCACCAGCGCAGACCTTTCATCAGTAACATGCGGCAGCTATTCATGTACCATAACTGATGCTGAAGGATGTCAGCTTACTAATATAATTACCGTTTCGGATGAAGGAGCTCCTGTTGTTGAAATTGACTCGGTACACCCGGCTGATTGCTCAGGTGCCGGAGCCATTTATGTATCAGTAACCGGAGGTTCGGGATCCTACACCTACTCTTGGAGCAATGGTGAAACTACACAGGATTTAATCGGATTTCCATCCGGCAATTATATTTTGAATGTAACAGATGGTGGCTGCATGGCATTTCAGGCAATGGAAATTACCGGCACATCACCCCAGATGCAACCCATCTGCGTTGTAACAGTTGATACAGGGTCGCACACAAACCTTGTGGTTTGGGATAAAGTTGCCGATTCAGGCATTGCGTTCTACAAAATTTACCGCGAAGGATCAATTCCCGGCAACTACCTTGTAATGGATACCGTTCCCTATAATGACCTGAGTGAATGGACCGACCCGATTGCCAATCCGTTTACCCGTTCATGGCGATACAAAATATCAGCCGTTGACAGTTGCGGAAATGAATCACCATTAAGTCCGCACCACAAAACCATCCACCTGACCATGAATGCCGGAATAGGCGGATCTTACAACTTAATCTGGGACGACTACGAAGGCTTTACCTACTACACCTATTATATTCACAGGCATACTGATGTGAACGGATGGGAAACATTAGACTCACTGCCAAAAACTTTGCACAGCTTCGCAGATGTTCCACCGGCAGAAGAAGGACTTTGGTATCTGGTTACAGTGAACACTCCGTTTGATTGCTATTCAGAAAGCTCGCTTAAAGATGTTGGCGGACCATACAGCCAGTCGGTTTCAAATCTTGAAGACACAGGCATTTCGGTTGATATTATGAATTCTTCAAATACAGAAGTTGACATATACCCCAACCCAAACAACGGATTGTTCAATGTTATTTCAGATGATATGATCAAAGGAATCCAGATTAGCAACATTGGCGGACAAAGAGTTCTGACAAACGTCGAAAACGGGAATTCAATAAGTATTGACATGACCGGAAATGCGCCCGGAGTTTACATCATCAGGGTAATTACAGAAACCGGAGCTGCGGTTGGAAAAATAATTAAAAAATAATTTAATACAACAATAATGGGATTTTACAAAGAATTTAAAGAGTTTGCCATGAAAGGCAATCTCATCGACATGGCGGTTGCATTCGTTATGGGTGCGGCTTTTGGGAAATTGGTGACAGCTTTCATTGATGGAATGATAATGCCTGTTGTGGGCCAGATCATCTCGGGTGTTAACTTTCAGGACATGAAATATGTCCTTTCCGAAGCTACAGCTGACAAACCGGAGGCTGCAATTCAATACGGCCATTTTATAACCGTTTGCATTGACTTCACTTTAGTTGCTTTTGTCATGTTTCTGGTTATAAAAGCCATTAACAAGATGAAAAGAAAACAGGAAACAGCCCCGGCACCTCCTGCTGAACCATCGAATCAGGAAAAACTGCTGACAGAAATCAGAGACCTGCTTAAAAAATAACAACCTTAAGCTGTAAAAAAGGACAATTAAAACATAAAGGTAATTGTCCTTTTTTCTATTTTTACTTTCATAAAAAAAACGTAAATGAAAAATTTTCTGACCAAAACCATTCTCCTGCTCACCTGCATCAGTTTTTTTCAAATAGCTTTTGCACAGCAATCAACTTCGGGCGTAATAAAATACTCCGTATTTACATCTCCCGAACTTGAATTAAACGAGGAGTTGTATTTAAGTAACAGTACAATCGAGTATCCAGATAAAGAATTCATCGATATAATAACTTCGGGATATTTAAAAATGTTGTTTTCAAACGACAAACATACTGACGTTCCCTTCAGCATTCATCCTGAAAGATATTATCCACTTACCGATATTCTTGAAAACAAACCTCAGGAAAATTTTTCAAACACAATTGAAAGACAAGACAGTTTATACCCTATTGCACGTCAAAGATTTATTTCCAAATCAGGAAAAGTATATCTCTTTTATACTATAGCAAAGTATGATGACTATGGAGAGCCAACATTTGATGAAAACGGGAATGTGATTTATACTAATGAATACGAAATGGAATCAAACTTTAGTGATATTATAAGCAATCTGTTTTTTACGGAAAAATGGGATTATCAGGCAAATAAAGGAAAATTCATCAAAGAAATCCAGAAAATAAATGCCGGGTATCAACTTAATACTGACGGAGAAACCGATTACCGAACATTTCCAATTTTTGATTTACCCATAAAAAATTTGAATCCAGGCAAAAAACTTATTGAATCGATTGTCTATGATGTCAGAATTTCACCTTACTATTACATGGCTAATGAAGAAAGTAGTTATGGATATAAAACCTATATTCCCGACACTTACAATTATCTCGATAATAAATTCAGGGAAGATTTATTTTCTAAGCTCCTTAACGATTTGAGAAACGGAATTGTTAAAGCATATAAAGTTTATGACAACGAAATAGATAAATCAAAAAACATCAGTTATGATGAGGTTCTTGCATCACTTTCAGAAACTATTTTTAAAACAACCGCTAATGATGTCTATAAGCAGAGAAAGTTTATGAATTATAAACTTTCCCCTCAAATTAAAACATACAACGAGATTGAATATATTTATGATGAAAACGGCAATTATATTTATGATGATTATGGCAATTACATGTTTAATTACATTCCGAAATCTGATACAACCGGTATGGATACCATCTGGTCATTAAAGCCCCAATACCGTGAAATTGTTTCCATTGAGGACTTAACATTTTCCATTGAAGAAGTTGACGAAAACGGGACTCCGGTTTATAATGAATTTGGTGAGGCAGTATACAAAACAGTTGTAAAAAAGGACACTACATGGGCTCCGACAAAAGAAGTTCTTGAGTTTTCAAATTCAGAAATGTCATATTCCTATAAACATGATAAAATGGAAAATTTCATAGGTTTAAGATTTTATGAAACATGGTATTTCGATGAAAATGAATTCTGCATCAAAAAACAGGTAAACGCAATCGGTATTATCATGGACGGAATATGCGAAAATACTGACAAGCTGCGTGAAAGATATGGACTAGAAGTCCCTTTATTTAACAATCAGGTAAAAATTTACATCCAACTAAAAAACGAATAAAATGAAAAATATAATTTCCCTCGGGTTAATTCTGATCACATTCTTATCATTTTCCCAGGATAAAAAAACCCATGAATATTATATTGCAAGTGATTATTTATGCAATCAGGACCAGTCATTTAGAACAAATCCTGTTTATAAAGCATTTATTGATTACTTCCAAAAAAGCAAAAGCGTCATGTGTTTTGACAGTATTTACCCTGTCAAACCCGGATCATTACCTTTGAAAGAATACGACGCTTACCTGAAAAAACCATCATCTTTTTTAAAGACTGAAAGTCCGGCAATCTATAAAAATACAAAGAAAATAGCCTTTAAAGATTATATTGCCAAATATCCCGAAGCCTGGCAAGACAGCATTCAGTCAATCCGCTTTTTTGAAAAATGGACCTTTGATCCAAATACAGGCATCTTTGATAAAACCGTTTATTCAACCGGCTTTATGGCATATCACTATCAGGGGATAAAAAATCTAATAAATATCCTGAACAATAAATACAGCAGCAATTATTTTGAACCGGTCGGGAATAATGAATTTTCCTTTTCCACACAAAACGTTTTAGTCGATAATTTCATCTATGATGTGCCAATTGAATCTGATCCTGGCACCAGAGAAGATGAAAAAAACATCAGGTATGTGATTCCCGATTATTATTCAAATCTTGAATTGCCCGAAAGAACTGATCTGATAATTTCACTGCTCGAATTTTTAAAGAATAACCCCGACAATGCATTTGATCATGAAGGAAAACATCTGACTTTCGAAGAGGTTAAAAATGCACTGTCATCAAAAGATCAGGTTATGACGGTTGATGAATATGGAAATTATTTGCTTGATGAATATGGGAATTATTTAATGCAGGATGTTGTTATCAGTTACGAACCCAATCAGGTTAACGGAATACGATTTTACGAAACATGGTATTACAACCCCGAAAACTTTTCAATTAAAAAAGTAGTTAATGGTGTTTCGCTGTTAATCCAGGATTCAGGACCAAATGATTATATTTATGACCCCGAATCAAACTATCATGATGGAGAAGGTTTTCCTTATATTCCACTTTATATCAGACTAAATGACCAGATTAAAGACAATTCCGGAAAATTGCTTAAAAATGTAATGTGCAAAAATCAGGGATGGACTAAATTAAATTATGCCATTAATAAAACTATAAAGGATAGCGTTTATTCTTTATTTGATAATAAAGGAAATAAAATCCTCAATGACCAATTAAAATATGCAGGTAAAGATTATTTTACGAATAATATTTTAATCACCAGAACCAGGGATAATTCTGAGGCTCCCGACAGCATCTACAATTATTATGCGTACGAAGGATATTCGGAACTGATAACAACTTATGATGTTAACGGAGTGATAAGTCCTGAAGGAAAAGTAGTTGTACCATGTATTTATAACGAGATTTTACCAATATATGGTTCCTATTTCATTGTAAAAAAGAATCTGAAATCTGGTATGGTTGATGCTACCGGAAAAGTAATAATTCCCGTTAAATACACCGAAATTACCGGTGACGATAAAAAAATCCTAAGGGTTGTTGACGGGTATATTGACTCATGGGGCTACAGCCATGGAAAATGTGGGATTTATGATATTACCGGAAAAGAAATCCTGCCGTGTATTTTCTCAGGTATTTCAGAACCTTACAATGAATGCAGGACCATCAGCACTGACCTGCATTATGGTTTAACTGATCTGGAAGGAAAAATCATAGTTGATACCATTTATGATGAGATGGTTTTTCAGAATAACGGACTTATAAAAGTAAAAAAAGATAATAAATTCGGCTTTATTGATAACAAAGGAAAAACCATCATTCCTGTTAATTATCTCTATGCACATGATTTTGTCAATGACAGTTGCAAAGTATACACACTTGGTGATTACCATTACATTGATAAAACAGGTAAAAAACTTGGCAATTGCAACTATGATAACGAGTACAATTTGAATGATGAGTTAAAGATTGTAAAAGTTGGCGTATTTTATTATTCTGATTTAGTCGGCTTAACAGACAAATCAGGAAAAGAAGTTATTTCTTGTATTTATGACGACCTTACAAAGATTGGTGAAAACCGCCTGATCGCCCAAAAAGAAAAATTATATGGTCTGGTTGACTTTTCAGGAAAAATTATTTTACCCTTTGAATATCAGGGAATATATCCTATGGAAAATCAAACTGTTCAGATCATTAAAAACAATATCAATGGAGTTTGTGATTTGAATGGGAATATTTTGCTTCCCGTTCAGTTTAGTTCCATATCCGGTTTTGCCCCAGAAATCTATGTGGCAAGCACAGAATCAAACGAAAGTTATGACAATCCATCTGGAAAATATGCATTTTATAACAGTCAGGGGAAAATGATAAATGGAGTAATCTATGATTATATTGATTTTCCGTCAAGCGGATTGGCTATGTTCAGAAGATCCGGAAAATATGGTTTTATAAACGAGAAATTACAGGAAATCAACTATGGCAAATATGACTGGATGCCTTTGGGATATTACAGCGAAAGGGTTGGTAAAGGGTTCAGACTGGTTTACAAAGGCGAAATGGATGAACAGTTTTCAAAAGGAAAATTCGGGTTGGTCGATTCAACCGGCAAGGAAATTGTTCCTTGTAAGTATAATGCAATTTTGCCCTTTGAAGAAACCGGTTTTGCCAGAGTTTTTATTGGAACAGTCAATGCTGAAAATGTTCCCTTGAAAGGAAAATATGGTTTGATTAATGATAAAGGTGTTCAGGTTGTTCCCAATAAATACGATCAGATTTACTTTGAAAACAAGGGATTGTTTGTAGTTTATAACGGCACCGTTAATGAATGGGGAGGCGTTGACAAAGGCAAATACGGATTGATGGACAACACTGGCAAACTGGTATTTCCAATTATTTATGATCAAATTGATTATGACTACAATAACAACTATAATTACTACCTCATAAAAGGAGAAGAACGAATAGAACTCGATGAAAACAATAAAATCGTGAAACCATAAACTGAATAATGATTTTAAGATTTTTGTCACCCCTGGTTTTTATTTTGCTTACTTTTTCAGGGTGGGCCGAGGAAAAACCATTTTATGAAGAGTTCAAATATGAGCTCAATAAGGCAAAAAATTATTATGACGGATTAAGTGATTCACTTAAAAAGAAATGTGATTATTACAAGTCTGATTTTAAAATTCTGAGTGCAGTTATTTTTCCCGAACTGATCAGGTATTCCTCTTTCAGGGATTTTTTCGAAACCAGCGCGCTTGAAGCCATTTATGTTGAAAAAGGGACTTCCGGCGCCAATTTTTCCATTGGAAAATTTCAGATGAAACCCTCGTTTGTTGAAAACCTTGAGGAATATGTGCGTGAGTACCCTGAGGAACTTAACAAAATCAGATTGATTTGCGAATATGACCATACCGAACCAAAAAAAATAAGAAAACAAAGGCTTGAACGACTCAAATCTGAGAGCTGGCAAATGACTTATCTGAATTGTTTTTATCACATCATGAAACATCGTTTCGGTGGAAAAACATTTACCGATAACGAAGAAAAAACCAGGTTTTATGCAACCGCCTACAACCATGGTTTTAAATGCTCCGAAGATGAACTAAAGGGATGGATTCCCAAAAAGTGTTTTCCCGACGGCTGCAAATGCCAGGAAAGAACACAATACTGCTACTCCGATATTTCGGTTTATTTTTACAGATTTTTGAAAAAAAAGGAAGACGCCAAATAAGCTATTCCTGCGGAACCGACATTGAACCCATGTTCATCAACTGATAGTCTTTCAATGAAAAATCAGTCTTTTTAGCAGGATCTATAGCCGTTACTATGTAATAGGTTTTTTCATTTGATTTAAGATGCACCGAAGTCATCTCCATCATAAATCCCGAACCGTAACCGTAACCGCCCAGATAATTCAGGCCAGCCATTCCACCATACATTCTGGCTGCATCCATTTTTAAATCCTTTGTAATCCAGAGGTTGGTTAATGTTTCGCCATCATTCTGCTCATATTCTTCACACAGATATCCCAGGATTGTTTTTGTTTTTCCGGTTTTTTTCATCTGGTAATTATCTGTCTCAACGGGAGTAACAGTTCCGCTTTCTTCAGTAGTTTCCGATTGTACAGTGTCTGAATATGAAACCGCGGCCATTGTCATTACCATACCCGATTTGTTTTCTTCATCGGCGCCGGCCATGATCATGGAATTGTTCACGTAATCCATTATATACAATGATTTTTCATTTTTCTTATCAGGATTGGCAAATTCAAAAGCATAGAATTTGTTGTCGGTAGAGTAATAAGTATTGTAATTGATGGGACCATCGCTTTTTCCATCTTCATCCCAATTTTCAATTTTCATGGAGAAAAAACCCACAAAACTGTATGATTCATTGTATTTAGCAGGCTCACCTGTATTGAAGCCCGGAATATTCATTGTGTTTTTTGCAGGTTTGCTTTTTTCACTGCTTACAGATTTTTCTTCGTTATCCTGTGGCGAGCTATTACCATTTGCAGGCTGTTCAGTGCTAAGTGTATCGCTGCTGTTCTTTCCGTCACCTTTGATCTTACCTTTCAGCTTATCAATACCTTTGTCAATACCTTTATCAGCTTCTTTGCCGGCTTCTTTGTTTGCTTCCTTGGAAGTCTTCTTAACAGCCGAGTTGGTTTTATCCTTTATAAACCCTTTAAGATCCTGGGCATTGGTAAAAGTGAAAGCTAAAACCATTGCCATAACTAGTATTTTCTGTACCATAATTTTTAAGATTTAAAATGCAAATTTAATAACTTAAAGCATTCCAATTAAAATCCCCTTCAATTTTATCTAAATTTTAACAACAGGTGGCAGAATTATGCAGGCCCGATAATATTTATGCAAATTGGTTTTTACATTTTCCTGCTGACTTTCACAAAAAAATATCAAATTCCTGCGTTTTTAAAAAAAAAATGTATATTTACAACAGAATTAGTCAAAACAATCATTTTATGAAGTCAGTCAGATTCTTTTCAATTTTTGTTCTAAAAGCAACATTTTTAATCACAATATCATTCTGGTCATTCCAGGTAAATTCTCAGGACGTATCAGAATACTTTGATGATAATAGAACCGCCACTACCAGCGACTTTATGGTAAAGACAAATTTGTTTTGCTGGTATCGGGGTATTGCATCATTTTCAGTTGAGAAAAGCTTTAATGAAACCTATTCATTTGAAGCTGGGGTTGGACTTATCAGACCGATTTTCGAATACACCATACCCATTGAAAAATATACCTACGACACACTGAAATCAGGTTTTAATTACGTCGGGCTGCTTAAAGGGTATATTGAGGAATTTCCTGAAAATTTTTATACCGGTTATTTTATCGAGTTCAGAAAGTACAACATGAACAGCCATAAGCTGACATTTTTTGATTTAGCATACTGTGTTGGATTCCAGCAGGTACTTTTTCCCCATGTGTATCTTGACCTTATGGTTGGTTTCGGAGGCAGATTTATAAAACTAAAGAACTCTGACGGATATAACTCTGATATGGACTTTAGCGAAACCATACCCATTGGAATTAAAATTGGTTATAACTTATAATACAAATTCTAATACATTTTAACATGAAAAAAGTTTTACTATTTGCTTTAATTATTGCAGCTTTAGGAGCATTTTCTCAAGTAAAATCCAAAAAAGTTGATATTAAAATGGGCGAAGATCAGAAAGTTTCAAGAAAACTTATGATGGATGACATTATTGGCAAGGACGGCAAAAGCATTTATGCCCTGAAGATTAAATATGGAGGGGTTTTTGGAAGTTCATACTTCTTACTGGAAAAGTATAACAACTCCATGAATCTTGAAAAATCAGCAAAAATGGAGCTTGTGTTTGAAAAAAACAAAATGTCTTTTGAGTATATTGTACAATTCCATGATGAGTTCTATGTTTTTTCTTCCTACAAAAACCAAAAGGCCGAAAAAAACTATTTGTTTGTTCAGAGTGTCAACAAATCAAACCTGACCTTGAACAACGACCTTGTAAAAATTGCTGAGATTGACTATTCATCCGGAAGTAAAAGAAACAGCGGCTCTTTCGGTTTTGATATTTCACCCGACAGCAGTCATTTTATGGTATTTTGCAATATGCCATACGAAAAAACCGAAGATGAGAAAGTTGGGTATTTTGTTTTTGATGGTGACATGAAAAAGGTCTGGGATAAGACCATCAAAATACCCCACAGAGACAAATTATTTTCAGTTCATGAATACACTGTTGATAATCTTGGAAATGTTTATCTGTTGGGCGTTCTTTACAAGGATATTGTTAAAGAAAAAAGGCATGGTGAGCCAAATTACACTTACCAGATTGTATCCATTACCGATAAAGGGTCAAATATTACCGAGTACCCTGTGCAATTGCCCGACAAATTTCTCACAGACATGAAATTTGCCATTAACCATGACAATGACATCATTTGCGCAGGATTTTATTCTCAAACCGGTACTTTTAGTATTGCCGGTAGTTATTTTCTAAAAATTGACCCCATTACAAAAAATATTAAATCAAAAAGTTTTAAGGAATTTGGCATTGATTTTATTACCCAAAACCTGACTGAAAGAGCTGAGAAAAAAGTTAAGAAAAAAGCTGCAAAAGGTAAAAATGTAGAATTATATGAATATGATCTTGATGACCTTATTATCAAACCCGATGGCGGTGCCATGCTGATTGGGGAACAATATTACGTAAGGGTAGTGACAACAACATCTACCGACTCAAGGGGAAATACTACTACCCGAACAACGTATTATTATTACTACAATGACATTATTGTCATTAATATAAATTCAAATGGCGAAATTGTATGGACTGAAAAAATTGCGAAAAGACAGGTTACCACTAACGACGGCGGTTTCTTTTCCTCCTACACAAAAGCCATTGTTGGCGATAAAGTATATTTTGTATTTAACGACAACCCACTTAACCTGAACTATTCAGGAACCGGAAAGGTGATGCCGTTTACAGGAGGCGGAGGAAAAAAATCACTTGCTGTGTTGGTTGAGCTGAGCAGTGATGGCAAGCAAAAAAGAGAAGCACTGTTCAATGCAAAAGAGGCAAAAATTATTACCCGTGCGAAAGTTTGCGAACAAACCGGACCAAAAGAATTGATATTGTTTGGCCAGTATGGTAAAAAGCAAAGGTTTATGAAAGTAACTTTCAAATAGTATTAATATCCCAAAAAAAAACCTGTTGAATTACAACAGGTTTTTTTTTGCTCTTTTTGCATAGGGTTGCATTTTATTTCACCCTACGCGGCTACAATCCCAGGGCTTTGCCCTTGCATCATCTGCGTTTAAGGTCTGAAAGACCGATTTGTAATACCACAGGGTGAAACACAGTGCAACCTGTGAAAAAAAACCAGGATGGGGTTGCATTGTCGTGGTCAACAGGTTTTTTTTACCCAACAAATTATTATCTTTTTTTTTACCTGACAATAGTGAAAGGTTTTACACATTTTCTTTGGTTTTTTAAATCAATAGCCGTTAAAAAGTAATACCCAGGAGAGAAATTACTAAGTGAGATATTTCCAGAACCTGAAATGTTCCCGTTATAAACTGTCATTCCATAAATATCTGATATCAAAATCAAAAAATTTTCATTTCTTTCAGTTCCAAAATAAATGGTTTCAACGGCAGGATTTGGAAACAGCCTGAAATTCATTTCAGTAGAAAGCAAAGGATTGTTTGTAACATCATCAGGCACAATATCCACCACAGCACCCTCAACAACCGTAAGCGAATAAGGCATTTCATCGGGCAGCAAATACCAGCCGTTGGCCGAGCCGCCCCATCCAAAATTGAGATGAAAATAATTATCGGAATTATACCCATCTATCACCACGTTATGGCCTGTACTCCAAGCCTCATCAACCACAGCGAGATGCACAGGCAATGTATCTTTGATGTTTTGAATGATCCATGGGTACAGACTGGTGTCGGCTTCGGTGAGCAAAACGGCTTCATCAAAATTGAATTTATGGTATGCATCCAGTGCCTGGTTCACACCAAAAGTTCCTGATCCTTCTGAAGTGTATACCTGTGTACACCCGGTGCCACAAGCAAATATTACAGCAGCTTTTTCATCATTGCTCAAAACCCCGCCACTGTTAAATCTCATCTGGGCTGAATCGAGCCATAAATTAAGTGTTGGAAAATCAGGAAAATCAGCTGTACCATAATCGTCATCAATCCAGTACGTTCTTCCCGCATAGTTATGGTAATAATCATCCCCATCATCAAAAAATACTCCATTTACCGTTTTATGAAAATTGAGAATCTGGCCCATGGCAACGGCCGGACAACCTGCATAGCTTCTTGTATGGGTTACCGGATCCATCGGAACCATTCTGTTATAAGGCGAATTTTGGGTCCAGTTAAATTCCATCCATCCTCCGGATGTTGTACTTCCTTCTTCGGGCCAGTAAATGACAGTATCTTTTTCTCCTACTGCAATTTGCCATTTTAATTGTCTATCGGCTTTCACAAAATCAGGCAATTTGGCAAGTGCTGAAATACGTTTCGATATATCCTTTTCAATAAAATCAATGAATTTTCCATCTTCATCAATATTTTCATTGTACGAAAAGGCTATTACGGGCTGCAAACTGCGATCAGGTGAAACCACAATATATCCTGCCGGATTAAGCTGAAACAAATAAAATAAAGTAGTTTCATCCTTTTGGATAGCTGATGATTCCTTAATTGAAAAAGCTTCCTTGTTATCTAAAACCATTTTTTGGTTTGCCATTAAGGTTGCCTGATCAAAAGAAGCTTTTTGCGCATTGAGTAAGTTTGTGATAAGTAAAGCAGAGAGTAGTGTAATCAGAATTTTTTTTGTTACCATTTCGATTTGATAAAATTAGTGTGAATAAATAGGTTGCTGTTTAATACAGTTTTTGTGCTGATGTTAAAATATTTTTCCTTCATATACAATTTGTCATCCAGATAAAACAGGACTTCCTTTTCGATCCAGCCGCCATCAAGTTTTTCATAATCATTAAAAAAAACTTCCTGTTTACCTTTTTGTGAATTTTTAATCATTCTCAGAAATAACATTCGCTTTTTTTCAATCCAAAACTGGTTTGTATTTAAATCACCAGGCTCTGCTCCCACCACAATAATATCCATGCTGTCGGTTTTGATTTCATATACTTTGGTCAAATCAAAACCTGATTGTTTTAATTTTTCAACTGTAACTTCAGGAAATTGGTTATACACATCAAAACCCAAAAGCAGCAGATCATGTATCTTTTGCCCGGAATTTTTAAGGTTGCCATCGGCAAAGATGTAAACTGAATCGTTTCTGAAAAGCATTCCGTTTTTTGAATCAAACCCGTTAAAACGTATTCCGAGCATTCCGGTTGCCACATAAGCCTCCTGCCAAATCTCAGTCTTTGTAACCGAATCGTTTTCATAAAAATATGCATACTGCTCGAACGAAACGTTCTGATACCATTGGTTTTTGTATTGATCATACATAGATTTAATCACCTCTTCACCACTGACATACTGAGCGTGGAGGTAATAAGAAATGAGTACCGGTAAAAAAAATATTGCCTTCAAATGGATTGCAGAATTTAAGATAAAAATAATCATTAATTAAATTCATTGTCCTGTTCAGTGAATTTATTTGATTGGAACCGGTCAAAAAACATATTTTTCTGTTTTAAATTAAAAAAACATTTCTCTATCTTTGAAAAGAACATGACAATTAATTGATGAAAGATTACAAATTAATATCAGCCCTGTCTTTCAGGGTTTTTATCCTAATCAAAAGCCGGGACTGTTACATCTCGTTTTAATTGTTTTTTCCCATAATCATCTAATTTTTTTATAATGATAAACGAACATTTATTAAACCCTAAAAGTATTGTCGTAGTCGGAGGTTCAGACAATGTGAATTCGCCCGGTGGCAAAGTCCTGAAAAATTTAATTGACGGAGGATACAAAGGCAACTTGTACGTAGTCAACATGAAACAGGACAGTGTTCAGGGAATTAAAGCTTTTCCTGATGCTACTGCTCTGCCACAGGTTGATCTTGCAATTATTGCGATTGCCGCAAAATTTTGTCCCGAAACAGTTGATATTCTTGCAAAGCAAAAAGGTACCAGGGCTTTTATTATATTATCTGCAGGATTCAGCGAAGAAAATGCTGAAGGAGCCAAACTTGAAAAGCATATCGTTGAAACAATCAATTCGGTGAATGGATGTTTGATCGGACCAAATTGTGTTGGATTTCTGAACTCCAATTACAATGGTATCTTCACTACACCAATTCCAAAACTTGATCCAAAGGGTGTTGATTTTGCCTCTGGTTCCGGAGCTACTGCTGTTTTCATTATGGAGGCCAGCATGCCAAAGGGTTTAACTTTTGCCAGTGTGTACTCTGTTGGAAACAGTGCCCAGATGGGTGTTGAAGAAGTGGTAAAATACTGGGATGAAAATTATGATCCGGCAAACGGCTCAAAAGTAAAATTGCTTTACGTTGAAAATATTTCAAAACCGGCCATGCTTCTGAAACATGCTTCATCCCTTATCAGAAAGGGCTGCCGCATTGCCGCCATTAAATCAGGCGGATCGGAAGCCGGAAGCCGCGCTGCCTCCTCACACACCGGAGCCCTTGCCAGCTCTGATGTTGCCGTAGATGCCCTTTTCAGAAAAGCAGGAATTGTTCGCTGTCACAGCCGCGAGGAACTGGCTACCGTTGCTTCCATTTTCATGCACAAGGAACTGAAGGGAAAAAATATTGCCATCATTACCCATGCGGGCGGACCGGCAGTTATGCTTACTGATGCTTTGTCTAAAGGCGGACTGGAAATTCCGCATATCGAAGGTGAAAAGGCAAAACAACTTTTAGAAAAATTGTTCCCGGGCTCATCTGTAGCAAATCCCATTGACTTTTTAGCTACCGGAAATGCCCAGCAACTGGGCGCCATTATTGATGCCTGTGAAAACGACTTTGACAATGTGGATGCCATGGCTGTTATATTCGGCAGTCCGGGCCTATTCCCTGTCTACGACGTATACGACCTGCTGGATGAAAAAATGAAAACATGCAAAAAACCCATTTTTCCCATTTTGCCATCAATCATAAACGTTAAAGACGAAATTGCCCATTTTCTGGCCAAAGGCCGTATCAATTTCCCCGATGAAGTGGTTTTTGGAAATGCCCTTTGCAAAGTTTACCATACCTGTGCCCCTGCCCCTGAAAATGTTCAGCTTCCTGATATTGATAAAGCCACCATCAGAAATATTATTGACAGCACTGAAAACGGCTATCTCTCACCAGAAAAAGTTCAGAAACTTTTGGATGCTGCAGGAATTCCCAGAGCCGGCGAAGCTGTTGTTTCTTCAAAGGAAGATGCTGTTGCAGCCGCCTCTAAACTCGGCTATCCTGTTGTAATGAAAGTAGTTGGCCCTGTCCATAAATCAGATGTGGGTGGTGTGGTTCTCAATGTTAAAAATGCCGAAACAGTTGCTGCTGAATTCGAGCGCATGATTAAAATAAAGGATACAACTGCCATTCTGCTTCAGCCCATGCTTTCGGGTGTGGAACTGTTTGCCGGAGCAAAATTTGAGGATAAGTTCGGACATATGGTGTTGTGCGGTCTGGGTGGCATTTTCATTGAAGTACTTAAGGATGTGAATGCCGGACTGGCACCGCTTACCAAAGTTGAAGCAGAGTATATGATTAAAAACCTAAAAGGTTATGGAATCATCAAAGGTGCGCGCGGACAGGAACCGGTTAATGAGCAAATCCTCACTGAAATTGTAGTCAGGATATCCGCTTTGCTGGTGGCTGCTCCCGAAATTTTTGAAATGGACCTGAATCCGCTTTTGGGTAAGAAAGACAAAGTAGTTGCCGTTGATGCCAGAATCAGAATTGAAAAATAAAAAATAAACAGATGAAAAAAGCCGATATTTTTGTTTTTATGCTTGTGTGCCTTTTAGTACTGTGCTTTATGCCCATTGATTTTATGAAGGGCTTTCAAAAGGATTTCCTTTTCAACAAGGATTACTGGTACATCACCAGTTTTCTGAAATTTGGAATTCTGGCCACATTGGGCGAGGCAATCGGACTAAGAATAACAAAGGGCATTTACAATTATAATGGTTTCGGATTAATACCCAGGGCTATCGTATGGGGCTTTCTGGGAATTTGCATTCAGATTGCCTTTGTGGTTTTTGGCGCAGGCAGTCCGGTAGTGCTCGAAAAACTTTTCAATGTTAAGGGAGCCATACAATCCATGTGGTATGCAGGTTATTTTGATGCCGCTGACAATGGATTCGGAACAGAAAGAATCTTATCCGCAGTTACCATAAGCATCCTGTTGAATATGATTTTTGCACCAGTCTTCATGACTTATCACAAAATTACAGATACCCACATTCTGAATAACAAAGGTACTTTGGGTGGTTTTCTCAGATGGATAGATATCAAAGGAATTTTTCCGGTTTTAAACTGGAAAGTACAATGGAATTTCATTTTCAAAAAAACCATTCCTTTTTTCTGGATTCCGGCTCACACCGTAACCTTTTTGCTTGTAGAAGAGTATAGGATTATTTTCGCCGCATTGCTGGGAATTGTCCTCGGAATTATTCTTGCTATTGCAAACCAAAAGAAAAACTGATTTTAAATTAAGGATCATGAATAAGAAATTAATTTATAAAAACATCAAGGACCGCGACAGCTAATGCCCATAACCCATAACTTATAACTCATAATTTATAACTCATAACTTATAACTCATAATTAAAATGGAATTACCATATTCAGAACCCTATAAAATAAAAATGGTTGAACCTATTTACCCAAGTACCAGAGAGGAAAGAGTAAAATGGATCACCGCCGCAAAATTCAATTTGTTTAATCTGAAAAGCAATCAGGTATTGATTGATCTGCTTACCGATTCAGGAACAGGCGCCATGAGCGACAGACAGTGGGCTGCCATCATGATGGGCGATGAAAGCTATGCCGGCGCCTCATCCTATTACAACTTAAAGGAAGCCATCAAAAACATTATTGGCTTTGATTATTTTTTGCCAACCCATCAGGGAAGAGCTGCAGAGAATGTTTTATTTTCAGCAATGGTCAAAGAAGGTCAGGTTGTACCCGGAAACTCTCATTTTGATACAACCAAAGGTCATATTGAATTCAGAAAAGCTCATGCCATCGACTGCACAATTGACGAAGCTTTCAACACAACACTCGAGCACCCGTTTAAAGGAAATGTAGACTTAAACAAACTTGAAAAAGTTTACAAAGAATATCCAAAGGAAAAAATTCCTTTTGTGATTATCACTATTACCTGCAATTCATCGGGCGGACAGCCTGTTTCAATTGAAAACATGAAAGCAGTCAGTGAACTTTCGAAAAAATACGGAATTAAGGTTATCTATGACTCAGCCCGTTTCGCAGAAAACGCCTATTTCATTAAACTCAGGGAAAAAGGATACGAAAATAAAACCATCAAGGAAATCGTAAAAGAAATGTTTTCTTATGCCGATGCCATGACCATGAGCAGTAAAAAAGACGGCATTGTAAATATTGGCGGATTTATTGGAATGAGAGATGAGGAATTATTTAAACAGGCCAGTTTTTACAATATCATTTTCGAAGGTTATATCACATACGGCGGAATGGCAGGCAGAGATATGAATGCACTCGCTGTTGGTCTGGATGAAGCAACAGAGTTCGTTTACCTGCAATCAAGAATTGAGCAAATTGCCTATCTTGGTAAAAAGCTGAAAGATGCCGGAGTACCCCTTCAGCAGCCTTTTGGTGGTCATGCCATTTTTGTTGATGCCAAGCGTTTTCTCCCCAATCTGCCAAAAGAGCATTTTCTGGCACAAACACTGGCCGTTGAACTTTATATTGAAGCCGGTGTACGCGGAGTTGAAATAGGCGCCATACTTGCCGACCGCGATCCGGATACCCGCGAAAACAGATTTCCCGATTTGGAACTGCTTCGTTTGGCAATTCCCCGCAGGGTTTACACTTACAAGCACATGGATGTGGTGGCACAAGGACTCATCAATGTTTTTGAAAGAAGAAATGAAATTTTATCAGGTTACAGAATTGTAAAAGAAGCTCCGTTAATGAGACATTTTACAGTGGAACTGGAAAAAATTTAACGTAAAACACTAAATAACAGGAAGAAAAAGGCTTTTATACAAGCCTTTTTTTATTTTTGTACTTTAGTTTATCATGATAAAATAAACCAATGGTTTATTTTATCATGAATATTTAAAAAAGACAAACGTGAATTTGTGAAAAAAACCAAAATATTCGGTCTCGAAAGAAATGTTTTTTTTACTGGTCTGACCAGCTTTTTCACCGACACTTCAACCAAAATGGTGTACAGTGTGATGCCGCTTTTCCTGATGTCAATCGGGGCATCAAAAACTACCATTTCAATGATTGAAGGCATTGCCGAAAGCACTGCATCTCTTTTAAAAGCATTATCGGGTTTCTGGAGTGACAAAATCGGGAAAAACAAGCCATTCATGATCATCGGCTATGGTATGACAGCCCTCATCACTCCATTTTATGCTTTGGCCCGGTTTCCCATACACATTTTACTTTTAAGATTTATCGAGCGCATTGGCAAAGGCGTGCGCACAGCCCCTCGCGACAGTCTGATTAGCGGTTCCATAAATAAAAACGAGACCGGTAAAAATTTTGGTTTTCATAAAGCCATGGACAATTCGGGGGCCATCATTGGCCCGTTTCTGGCCTTTGCCATTTTATACTTTTTCCCGCTGAATTACGAACTGATTTTTGTTTTAGCGGGTATTCCGGCTTTAATCGGAGTCATCACCATTGTGGTTTTTATTAAGGAAGCCAAATCTGAAAAAAAATCATCAGTAAGATGGACCTCATTCAAAAACCTGCCTAAAAAATTCTGGTTCTTTTTATTTATCATTTTTATTTTTTCACTGGGAAATTCCACCGATGCCCTGTTGCTAGTTAAAACATCAGAAACAGGTGTTGACAATATGTACATTCCTTTTATCTACATGATTTTTAATGTGATTTCGGTTTTTCTGGCTGTTCCAGTTGGCATTTTATCAGATAAAATAGGAAGGGAAAAAATGCTCATTCCTGCCTTCCTCATTTATTCCATTGTGTATTTTCTTTTTGGAAGTTTTAACAGTTTAAATATCTTTCTGATGCTTTTTCTTCTTTACGGATTTTACAGTGCCCTTTCCGACGGAAGCCAAAAAGCCATGGTTTCTGATCTTGTCAGCAAAGATCTGAAAGGAACCGGATTTGGTATATATCATGCTGTGCTTGGATTTTCTCTTTTACCGGCTAGTTTGATTGCCGGACTGCTTTATGATCATGTGGATTCAAGTGCTCCTTTTTATTTTGGTTCAATAATGTCTTTGATTGCAGCTTTGATGATGCTTGGATTCATGATCATTTACAAAACAAAAAAGGTCGCTTAGCTCAAATTATTTCATTATATTTGACTAGTAAAGAAACTTTTATGAAAATTATTCAATTTATCACCCTTCTATTTATAACATTCGGAGCCGCAAAATCTCAGGATACAACAAAAATCCTGTTTCTTGGCAATAGCTTTACTTATTACAACAACATGCCTGACATTGTCAAAGGGCTTGCCGATTCAGCCGGTATTAATACTGAAATCACTATGTATGCGCCGGGCGGAATGTATGTGTACACCACCACTTCAATGACAGGTCACGACAGCAGTGCAACAACTGAAAGTTACATTATTTCAGAAAACTGGGATTTTATCGTTGTTCAGGATAATCAGGGAGGATATGTTTGGTCTGAAGGCTATATCAACCCCATGATAACAAATGCCAATGTTGTTCTGTTCAACAAAATTAAAAACAACAACCAGTGTACAAGGGTAATTTATTTTGCAGGATGGGCTATGGAAGGCGGACTTCCTTCTGAATACTGGAATAGCGGCGGGTTAAATCTCACAAGCGATAATACAGCGGATTGTATTAAAAGAATATATCGACAATTTTTATATGTGAACAATACCTTTTTTAATGAGATCGTTACGCCGATCGGACTGGCATGGATCACCTGCTTAAACGAGCAACCTGCCATAAACCTTTTTAGCGGAGATGGTGTGCACCCGTCTCTTTCGGGCAGTTACCTCACAGCAAGCACCATCTTTACCACTATTTTTAAAACCGATCCTACAAATTTAGCCTTTGATTACGGGCTGGATGCTGTAACAGCTCAATACCTAAGAACAACCGGCTATAACACAGTAATTACCGATACTGTATTTACGGCATGCAATCTGGACGATTTTACTCCGGTTACAGTATTTAATCCTTACGAAATTTCCACAACTGAAACTTATTCTTCTTACCAGTGGGTGCTTAATAATGTAAGCATTCCGGGAGCAACCGACGATCATTTATTAATTGAAACAGCAGGAAACTATAATCTGATTGTTACAGATACAGCGGGGTGCAAGCACCGCTCATTCGATATGTATTGTGAACCTGAATTCAGCGATATTCAATTTCCTGCAGAAGCTGAATTTGAACTTTTCCCCAATCCGGCCAACGATTATGTAATTGTTCGGGTACCCCCCGGAGAAAGCACAATAATTAGTCTGTATAACAGCAACGGTATGCTTTGTATGAGAACTAAAACAGTTGAAAATTATCGTCTGAACCTGTCAGGTTATTCTCCCGGAATATATTTTGTTGGCATAAACAATACTTCAATGAACCTTTTAAAAAAGTTTTTTGTAGAAAAAAAATAATTCTGTTTTTAAAATCTAAAAAAAATATACTTTTGTATTATAAAAGTCTATTATCATGTCATTTAGAATAATACCATTATTTACATTTATCGTACTTTTCTTTTTCAGTAGCAATACATTTTCCCAAGAAGCAACCGACACGGTCAAAAAAGTAAAAATTTCCATGAAAAACGGAGAAGATTTCAGTGGAGTTTTAATTAGTCAGGATAAAGGAACTATCAGAATCCGGAATGAAAATGGAGAAATGAACCTGATCATTGAAAATGTTAAATCAATTGAATATGAATCTGCAACCGTAAATTATTCTGTTTCTAATCCGAATAGCTCAAGATATTTTTTCTCACACACAGCCATTCCCTATGAAAAAAATAAATTCTATTATCAAAACACGTTTGTTTTTTTAAATACATTGGATTATGGGCTAACAAAAAACCTGTCAATTGGTGGTGGATTTGAATTTATTTCAACCGTCGTTGGTTATCCGATTTTTTTGATCAGCCCAAAAGCCGGTTTTAAAATCAAGAATAAATTTCATTTAGGAACCGGGGCCTTTTTTGTGGGAATTCCCGGTGAATTTTTTTCATCCTTCATTTATGGTACTGCCACTTACGGAACCCGCGAGTCCAACGTTTCTCTGGGGGCCACCGGTTGTATAATTAATAATGAATTGTACGATTACGGGTTTATCATGTTTGGCGGAATGCATCGCATCAGCAACGGTGTTTCTCTCTTAAGTGAAAACTATTATACTCCGTATATCGATAACAAAACAGGTTATTTTGGAATTCATGGTATCAGATTGCTTTCAAGTACAAGCCACTTTGATTTTGGCGTGCTGATTATTCCTGTAATCGTGGATTTTATTCCGGCTTTACCTTATATATCATTTGTCAGGGTTTTTTAATATTTCTTTCCATCTTTTTTAATTAGTAAATGTAATAAGTTGGTATAGTTACAGCAGCTTTATCCATAGGTTTGTATCTTACCTTATTTTCATTTCTTAAAATCTTTCCGTCTCACCAAATCTTTTAGTAATATTGCAATGTGAAAATGCTTAACCAGATAAAGGATAAAATTGGCAACCTGATGCTTAAAGGTAAAACAGCATCAGGCAGAAAAAGAGGTGTTTACAATTTTGAAAATGCCCGGACTGTTGGAATTATCGTGAATTCGGATTCTCAAAAAACCTTCGAAGCAGTTAGGGAATTCATGAAGTTTATCAAATCAAAAAATATTGAAGTTTTTTCTATTGGCTATGTTGAAAGCCAGGAAGTACTCGACTCCTATTCAAGGCAAATTGGCATGGACTATTTCACAAAGAAAGAATGTACAAGAATGGGAAAACCCAAAATCCAAAAGGCATCCGAGTTTTCTGAAAAGGATTTTGACATCATGATTGACCTGAGTTTAAGCTCTGTAGTGCCTTTAAAATATATTGCTACAGCTTCAAGGGCAAAATTTAAAATTGGCCGGTTTGACGAACAAAGCAATTTTTACGACCTGATGATCGACATCAGCAAAAAACCCGAACTGGATTATTTCATAGAACAGATAAAACATTACCTTTCCCTTCTAAAAAGAAATTAAAATGCCCCAGAAAAAATTCTTAGGAACCGGAGTGGCTCTGGTAACTCCGTTCAGAAAAGACGGAAGTATTGACTTCAAAGCACTTGAAAAACTTGTAAACCACGTGATTGATGGTGGCGTCAATTATCTTGTTGTACTCGGTACTACCTCCGAAGCTGCCACCATGCAGTCTGAAGAAAAAGCCGCTGTGGTTTCACAGATTGTTGAGATCAACAACCGACGTGTACCCATTGTTGTGGGATTCGGAGGAAACAATACCCAGGTTGTGGTTGACCAAATTCAGGAATGTAAATTTAAAGGCATTGATGGGATTTTATCTGTCACACCATATTACAACAAACCCAATCAGAAAGGGCTTTATGCTCATTTCAAAGCTGTGGCTGCTGCCTGCCCTGTTCCGGTTATACTGTATAATGTTCCCTCAAGAACAGGGGTAAACATGACCGCCGAAACAACTTTGAAACTGGCCCATGATGTGGAAAACATTTTGGCAATCAAAGAAGCTTCGGGAAATTTTGCCCAGGCCATGGCTATTATTAAAGACAAACCGGATAACTTTTCAGTGATTTCAGGTGAAGATGGACTTACCTTTCCTTTCATTACCCTTGGAATGAGCGGAGTAATTTCAGTTGCTGCCAATGCTTTTCCATTTGAAATGAGCGAAATGGTGAATTTTGCTCTTAAAGACAAAATAAAACCTGCAAAAGAAATTCATTACAGAATCATTGAAATGATTGACCTGCTTTTTGCTGAGGGGAATCCGGCCGGAGTAAAAGCTGCTCTGAGCACACTGGGAATTATCGAAAACAACCTTCGGCTGCCCCTTGTACCGGTTAGTAAAATCACCCATTCTTCTATTGTGAAAACAATTGATACCATTAAAGCCTCCCGGTAAATGAATGATATTATCCACTACCTGCAAAGTCTGGACATTTTTTCATGGCAGATTATTACCCTGCTGATCGTTTCAGGGTTTGTGGTGGGTTTTATCAATACCATGGCGGGCAGCGGCAGTGCAATTGTTTTTTATATCTTCACCCTGCTTGGCTTGTCTTCGCAGTATGCAAACGGCACTGTGCGACTGGGCGTTTTGCTCCAGACGCTTGTTGCCAGTCTGAATTTCAGAAAACAAAAGCTACTTGCAGTAAAAAAGGGACTGTGGCTGGGAATTCCCACCGTTATCGGCTCCCTTATAGGCGCTCAATTCGCTGCTACCCTCGAAGAAGAAAATTTCGAGCTGGTCATTGGTAGCTTTATGTTGCTGATGCTTGTTTTTGTTCTTATTAAACCTGAAAGATGGATTAAGGGGAAAGCCGGACTGATCAAAGATAAACCAACTTATCTGCAAATCCTGATATTTTTTGTTATTGGATTATATGGCGGATTCATTCACATTGGCGTCGGGATTTTTTTGTTGGCTGGTTTGGTGCTGAATGCCGGATACGATATTGTCACCGCCAATGCACTTAAAGTTTTTATTGTACTGCTTTATGCCCCGTTTGCCCTTGCTGTGTTTATCTATCATGGGCAAATTGATTACGGAATTGGTCTTATCTCTGCCATCGGAAACCTTGGTGGTGGATACGTTGCCTCAAAATATGCCGGAAAATGGGGCGGCAATTTTATTCGCTGGTTCCTTATTGTTGTATTAATTATTTTTGCAAGCAATTTGCTTGGAATAACTAATCTTATTTTTAATGGTTGAAATGTTTCCTGAAGTACCCGAAGAAATAAAGTACTACCCGCCAAAGCCCGAGGTGGTTGAACGCACTGCCGACTCAAAAGATTCAGTGGCACGGTCAATTGTCAGTCTCGTTCTTTTTATAGCCATATTTTATTTCTTCTTTGATGTCGAAATAAAATTCATTTTCATTGTTGTGGCCGCCCTCATCATCCATGAACTGGGTCATTTTATGGCCATGGAAAAATTTGGATACAGAAACCTGAAAATATTTTTTGTCCCGCTGCTTGGAGCCTATGTTTCGGGCGAAAAAAAGGATATCTCCCAAAAACAGAAATTATTGGTTTTGATGGCCGGACCAATTCCTGGAATTATATTCGGATTTGGATTTATTGCAGCTTACTATTTCACCGAACACGATAACTTTGCCATGATGGCGTCGGTCTTTCTTTACCTGAATGCTTTCAATCTGATTCCTGTGACTCCGCTTGACGGCGGACATATTATTGAAACGCTGTTTTTCTCCTCGAACCGTTTGTTCCAGTTGATTTTTATTTTTATTTCAACGGTTGCCCTCATTTTTGTTTCCTTTTATTTTGAACTCTATGTGCTTCTTTTTGTAAGCTTTCTTTTGGGAGGCAAAGTCCTCAACCAGTTTTTGGTTTACCGGGTAAGAAGAATACTTATTAAAAAAGGTTTTAATCTAGACATTGAATATGAGGAAATGACCGATGAGCAATACTGGACCATGAGAGATGTGATCATCCGCAAGGCCAAAGTTTTTAAAAGCATCACACCCGGAAATTACACTATAGATGTGCGCGAGCCGGTTATCCTGTCATTGATCAGGGGAATGATCGGAAAAAGAAATGAAGCAAAACTTGGTTTCTGGGGCAAATTTCTGTTTTTTGCAGTCTGGCTGATATTTTTACTTGTCCCCGCTGCTTTTATCTATATTTCAACATTTTACGAGATATGACACCCAAACAAAAATCCGGACGGTACGACAGGGTTTATGAGCAAATCAAAGAGCTCATGGCCAAAACCGACGATCCCACAGCGCGCATGGCTACCATCTGTGCCGTACTTCATAACAAATTCAGCTATTTCTTCTGGACCGGGTTTTACATTCTCCGAAGCGGCGAGCTCACCGTGGGTCCGTATCAGGGCAGCGTGGCCTGTCTGGTGCTGAAGAAAAACACCGGAGTTTGCTGGGCCGGCATCAACCAAAAGAAAACCATTGTGGTTGCCGATGTGCATGAATTTCCCGGACATATTGCCTGCGATTCACGGTCAGAATCTGAAATTGTTGTTCCCCTCTTTGACAAATCAGGTAACATCATTGGTGTTTTGGATGTGGACTCGGATAAAAAGAATTCGTTTGATGAGGTTGATGGGGTTGGGTTGGAGAGGATTTTGGGGTTGGTGTTTGGTTGATTTTGTCAAAAGATATTTTTAAAAAACTGAATCATCAACAGTTATCAAAACCGTTTAATGAAAAAGTTCCCTTTTCTTTTATTGCTGATTTACCTTGCAGGATGCGGAAACAAAGAAACTATCACCGGCAACTGGTGCACCTGCTCCCGGGATGGAAGCTATTACGAATTGTATTTTTCAGATGATTCCCTTGTCATGGCAACCGAAAGCGGAAATACTTACTCATTTAAGTATGAAATCCGTAACGACAGTCTGTTTTATTTGGACAACTACGGAGAAAAACCTGTTGAAATAAAAGCCAAAGTTATTTTTCATGACAAGGAAAACATGCGGCTTGAAAGCGGTGAATACGGAGTGGATTATCAAAAACTCCCCGACAACATAAACAAATCAGATTTCAGAACCCGCCTCCTCAGCAAAAGGTGCCCCGACCTGCGAACCGACGAAGAAATAAAAGCCGACCGCAACCGGGTGGAGTTTGTTTATTTTGAGTTTTGAATAGGTTAGAAAAATAAAGGAGATCCCTCACTGCGTTCGAGATGACAATCCTTAGTTTGTGGTTGTGAAGGGAAAAGGGCCTGGCGGCGCGCCGCCAGGCCCTTTTCCCTTCGCGAGTTCACACTATGACTTGTCATTTCGACCACCGGGAGAAATCTCCTTTTAAGTTACATTCAGCTTATAATTTTTTTAATTTTTTTGTCAAGCACAAAAAATACCCCGCAATAAATTAATTTGAAATTCAATAAGTTATGAATTATCGTAACCATGGTTACCGTAACCGCTGTTACGATAATTTAACTATCATCCACTCAGACGGTGGCTTTAATAATCAACCCTTTGAAAAAAGAGAATATCGAACAAGGAACACTGATTTTTGATTTATGAACTTATAAACTTCTCAAATCGTAAATCGGTGTTCCATGTTCTTAAATAAACATCATTTTATGATCAAGCCATTATTACATTGCCTAAATATAAGATGGATTTTTAATTTATTATAAAATGGAAAATAACACTGGATTATACTAAATAACCTTCCCCTCAAAAAACCTCCAAAGCGCTCCCTCAGGCAAAGGCGCTACAATCTTCAACGGTTCTTTTTTCACCGGATGTTCGAATTCGATGGAGTATGCGTGAAGATCTATGCCGCCGTCGGGATTGGACCGGTCGAATCCGTATTTGAGATCGCCTTTGATGGGACAGCCGATTTTGCTCAGCTGCGAGCGAATCTGGTGGTGGCGACCGGTAATAAGTTTTATTTCGAGCAGGTGATAATTGTCTGAAGATGCTTTTATTGTATAGATGAGTTCGGCTTTCTTTGAATCGGGAACCTGCTTTTCATGACAATATGACTTGTTTTGCTTTTGGTTGCGTACCATCCAGTGAAAAAGGTGGTCGGTGTCCTTTGGCGGTTTGTTTTTTACAATGGCAAGATAGGTTTTTTGCGATGTTTTTTCCTGAAACATGGCATTGAGCCGCGTGAGTGCCTTTGATGTGCGGGCAAAAACCACCACTCCGCTTACCGGTCTGTCAATTCTGTGCGCCACGCCCAGAAAAACGTTACCCGGTTTATTGTATTTGATTTTGATGTATTCCTTCAGAAAAACCGTCATGGGATCATCGCCGGTATCATCGCCCTGAACAAGCTCGCCAATTTTTTTATTGACAGCAATTAAATGGTTGTCTTCGTAAAGTATCCGGGATTCTTCCATTAATACTGTTCTTTCTGATTTGGGAAATCAAGGCTTTTCACATCAGTGATATAATTTTTAACTGCACCGGTTATTTCAGCATCCAGATTATGGTATCTTCTTAAAAAACGTGGTGAAAATTCCTGTGTTATACCAAGCATATCATGCAAAACCAGTACCTGACCGTCTACATTGGGTCCTGCTCCTATTCCGATGACCGGTATTTTTATTGCTTTAGTAACCTGACATGCCAGTTTGGCCGGAATTTTCTCAAGAATGAGAGCAAAACATCCTGCATCTTCAAGAATATGAGCATCATCAACCAGTTTGGCAGCTTCTTCCTCACTTTTAGCTCTAACAACGTATGTTCCGAATTTATGAATTGATTGCGGAGTAAGACCAAGATGTCCCATAACCGGAATACCCGCCGATAAAATCCTGATAACCGATTCTGAAATTTCCTGTCCGCCTTCAAGTTTCACAGCATGTGCACCGGTTTCTTTCATGATTCTTATGGATGAAGCCAAAGCCTCTTTCGAATTGCCCTGATAAGTTCCAAAAGGCATATCAACCACAACCAGAGCCCTGTTACATCCACGAACCACACCACGGGCATGGTAAATCATTTCATCAAGGGTAATGGGAAGGGTACTCTGATTACCTGCCATCACATTTGATGCAGAGTCCCCAACAAGGATAACATCAACTCCGGCTCCATCAATAATCCGAGCCATTGAATAATCATAGGCAGTAAGCATGCTGATCTTTTCCCCGCGAAGCTTCATCTCATGCAGCACGTGAGTGGTAATCCTTTTTATATTCTGGTGTATGGACATTATACTAAAATGTTTTATTTTTCCGTTTTAATGCTTATTTTTGCAACATTAACCGTGCAAAGTTTATTAATTTTATTTATTAATTACAAAAAGAATGAAGAAAATTCTGTTTCTGCTGATCTCCCTCCCCGTAATATTAATAAATTCATGCAGGACCGATTTTGATGTAAACGCTGAATGGGAAGACATTTCAGTGGTTTATTGCTTACTGAATCCCAAAGATTCTGTCCATTATGTCAAGGTGAACAAAGTTTTTCTTGGCGAGATGGATGCCTATGAAATGGCAAAATACAGCGATTCTGTCAATTATGAAGAAGCAACAGTTGTTCTTGAGTTTTATAAAGACGGAATGCTCGAAGGCTCATACCAATTTGTAAAAACCACTGACATTGTAAAAGAAGATGGTATTTTCTCAACCGAAAACAATATTATATATAAGTATTCCGGCATGATAAGTTCTGACGGAAACTATGTACTTCGGATAAATATTCCCGGAAAGGAAGAAATAACAGCCGAAACAAATATGATTTCAAGTCTAACTGTATTAAACCCTCAGCCTGGGAAAAGGGTTAATTTTGCAAAATATGAAACTCCCTTTATTACAAAATGGAAATCTTCAAAAAATGCAAGACTTTATGAAATTGCCATATATTTTAAATATTATGAGATAAAAGATGGCGGCACACCTGTCCTTAAAACCATCAAATGGGTTCAGCCTTCGGAACAATCCAAAACTGCTGCAGGCGATGAAGATATGCAACAAGTGATTAACGGACAGTCCTTTTTCAATTTTGTTTTTGCAACTATTTCAGCGGAAGAAGGTTACAATGATCCTTCAATAAAAAGAGTGATAAAAAGGAAAACATTTACCTTCGAATTTGTATTAGGTGGTGAAGATTTAAATACATTTATTGAAGTAAACCGGCCTTCAAATGGCATTGTGCAGGAAAAACCTGCATTCACAAATATAAATAATGGTATTGGGGTTTTCTCCTGCAGATTTAATCATTCTCTTGTTGGACTTGAAACTTTCACCGGAACAATAGATTCACTTCATGCCGGAGTAATAACAGGCGGACTGAATTTCATGTCAGAGGCTGAAACCACTGTATTTTGGGGCAATAATCCATCGCTTGACTGATTTTTCAAGAACTGAATCCCTATTTTAACTACCCTGCTGATAAAGTCACCAATATTGTCATGAATAACTACGAGTATATTATTGGTTTTTTTCTTTTAGAATTTAGTTGTTTTTAAAAGAATTATCACTTTCAGCAATTTAATCAATGCTGACAAATTCTGTCAGACTTTAATCTTTTCAAATGTCCATATTTCAACATGTTTATGCCTTTTTGTCATAAAAAATGTCAGTTTTTCCCCAAAAATGTCAGTTTTTGTCAATGGCATAAAGATTGAAAATAAGTTTACACGGAAAAAAATATTAAACAAACATAAAAACTTATAATAATGGGTAAAATAATTGGAATAGATCTCGGAACAACCAACTCATGCGTGGCTGTTATGGAGGGTAACGAACCTGTTGTAATCCCTAACAGTGAAGGTAAAAGAACAACACCTTCGGTTGTGGCATTTGTAGATAATGGTGAAAGAAAAATTGGTGATCCGGCAAAACGTCAGGCTATTACTAACCCAACAAATACCATTTACTCAATAAAACGGTTTATGGGTGAAAATTTTGACAAGCTGTCAAAAGATGTGGGAAGGGTTCCTTATAAAGTTGTAAAAGGTGACAACAGTACTCCAAGAGTAAAAATTGGTGACAGATTATATTCCCCCCAGGAAATTTCGGCCATGATCCTTCAGAAAATGAAAAAGACTGCCGAAGATTACCTCGGACAGGAAGTGACTGAAGCTGTTATTACTGTTCCCGCGTACTTTGATGATTCTCAGAGACAGGCGACAAAGGAAGCCGGTGAAATTGCCGGACTAAAAGTTAAGAGGATTATCAATGAACCTACAGCAGCTGCTTTGGCTTATGGACTTGACAAAAAAGGTCAGGACATGAAAATTGCTGTGTACGATCTTGGCGGAGGTACTTTTGATATTTCTATACTCGAACTGGGCGAAGGTGTTTTTGAAGTAAAATCAACCAACGGCGACACCCATCTTGGTGGTGACGACTTTGACCAGGTGATCATTGACTGGCTTTCAGAAGGTTTCAAAAAAGACGAAGGTATTGACTTGCGCAAAGATCCCATGGCGATGCAACGTCTTAAAGAAGCTGCCGAAAAAGCAAAAATTGAGCTTTCAAGTTCATCAAGCACCGAAATCAACCTCCCATACATTATGCCGGTTGACGGAATTCCAAAACACATTGTGAAAAACCTCACCCGTGCTCAGTTTGAACAACTTGCTGACACCCTGATTCAATCAACAATCGGGCCTTGCAAACAGGCACTCAAAGATGCAGGAATGACTGCTGCCGATATTGATCAGGTACTGCTTGTTGGTGGTTCAACCAGAATTCCGGCAATCCAGAATATCGTTGAAAAATTCTTCGGAAAAGCTCCTTCAAAAGGTGTTAACCCGGATGAAGTTGTTGCCGTGGGTGCTGCAATCCAGGGTGGTGTTCTCACCGGAGAAGTAAAAGATGTTTTGCTCCTTGATGTAACCCCTCTTTCACTGGGCATTGAAACAATGGGTAGTGTGATGACCAAACTTATTGAATCAAACACAACCATTCCAAGTAAAAAAACTGAAACATTCACAACAGCTTCTGATAACCAGCCATCAGTTGAAATTCATGTGCTCCAGGGCGAAAGACCCATGGCTGCTGGTAACAAAACCATCGGAAGATTTCATCTCGACGGACTTCCACCTGCCCCGCGCGGTGTTCCCCAAATTGAAGTCACCTTCGATATTGATGCAAACGGAATCCTGAAAGTTTCAGCAAAAGACAAGGGAACAGGAAAAGAGCAAAGTATCAGGATTGAAGCATCCAGCGGACTTACCGATGCCGAAATCGAAAAGATGAAAAAAGAAGCTGAAGCAAACGCTGAATCCGATAAAAAAGCAAGGGAAATGGTTGATAAACTGAATCAGGCAGATTCAGTGATTTTCCAAACCGAAAAGCAGTTGAAAGAATTCGGTGATAAGATTCCTGCCGACAGGAAAAAACCAATAGAAGATGCTTTGAACAAACTCAAAGAAGCTCACAAAACACAGGATATCAGTTCGATTGATGCTGCTATGGCCGAACTCAACACCGTTTTCCAGGCCGCTTCACAGGAAATGTACAACGCCGGCAACCAACAGCAACAACAGCAACAACCCGGTCCGGGACCAGATGCCGAAAGTGGCAAATCCGGAAAAGATGAAGTCACTGATGTTGATTTTGAAGAAGTTAAATGATGATTTGCAAAAACTAAGTTAATATTTAGAATTATTTGAAAAGGCAGTTCCGACGGGACTGCCTTTTTTCATTTATCTGATAAAGTTTGGGATTTACTAATCTAACCTTAAAATTTCGGGCAGGGTACAATTACCTTTTTCCTGCTTCGCTTTGATTTTTGTTCCTGGTTAAACATATAAATAATTGACAATTCATGTGAACCCCCGGTGTTGTTCACCAAACGCGAAATGGTAAAATCATAGCTGTAGCCAATGCTCATATTTTCAACTTTGTATCCGGCAAGTATCACAAGTGCATCATTATTCTGGTAACCCTTTTTATACTTTTTAAATCCGGGAATCCCGCGGTACCAGAATCCAACGACTATGGGAGTCCTTGTCCAGTATGCTCCCAAATCAAACTGGTCGTACTTAAGTTGCGATTTATAAATAAAAGCTGGTGTAATGCTTTCATCAAGGAAGCGGCCATTTGATTCCCGAAGTACAATTTTTGTTCCTCCGTATATACTGAATTTCTTGGGAACTTCACTATAGGCGTTGTAAAGCGACTGGTTTGGTCCGATAATGTGATCTGCAGTAAATCCAATCCAATGCTGCTCAGTGAATACAATCATGGATGCACTGAAATCCATATATGCAATGCGGTCATCCAGATAGTAGTATTCCCTTGAATTTACCAGAGCAGAATTTACAAGCTGATCGCCAAAAGTAAGCCGGGAATAATCAATTGTTCGCTGTGACCTCAGAAAATGCAATCCCGGCCTTATCTGCCATTTTTTGGTAACCGGAATATTATACGAATACAAAAAGCCCATATTTGTGGTTCCCAAACGACCAGTGCCTGCCTGGTCACGTGTAAAAAGAAATCCAAAGCCGCTATTCAATGCCGGATAATATTGATCATAGGCAAGTGAGTAGGTAATAAATGCACCCGGGATTGATGGCCATTGATCCCTGAAATTGATCATCACCCTGCTGCCGCTTGTTGCTCCGGCCAGCGAAGGACTCAAATATAGCGGTGCAGCATAAAACTGAGAAAACTGAGGATCCTGAGCCCTTGTCAGAAGCCCTGATAAAACTAAAAACAATATCAGGACAATTTTTCTCACTGCTTTTCCTCCAGTTTTATTGATGTTAAAATTTTATTGAAATTTGTCTCGTTCACCTCTATTTCCCCAATATAGTTATGGAAACCCGAAGCCTCAACAATCATTTTATACTTTTTATTTGGCATTGCCAGGATTACAAACTTACCCGATGTTTTGTTAGGCCGGTAAATTCCCTGAACCTTATTTGTTTTACTGTCAATAAATGTAATGGTACAATTCAAAATAGTCAGTGAATCGGCTGTAATTAATTCTCCCACAACCATAATATAATTTGTCCAGTTTTCGGGCATATCCACAGCATAAATATCAGATAACCCGAGTCCACCTTTCCTGTTTGAAGAAAAATATCCCAGGTCCTTGGAATTTGAAATCACAAAATAAATCTCATCGTTTACAGTATTTATTGGATAGCCAAGATTTTCGGGCTGATTCCAAATCCCGTTCTCATTCATAGTACACATCAACAAATCATATCCGCCCATATTTTTATGTCCCTTTGAACTGAAATAAAGGGTCGCGCCATCACTGTCAAGATATGGTGCATCTTCATCGTATGGGGTGTTGACGGTCGGACCAAGATTCTGGGCTTTGCTCCATAATCCGTTTGGTAGTTTTACTACTTTATATAAATCTTTTCCGCCATATCCGCCTTCACGGTTACTTGAGAAATAACAGGTATTGCCATCCGGCGACAAACATGCGCTGGCCTCAAGTCCCTGCTTTGTATTAATTTCAGCATTTATTTTTTCGGGAAGCAACCAGTTATTTTCGTTTCGGTCGGAAATAAAAATATCTCCCCCTGTTAATTCAGGATCTGTTCTGAATAAATACAATTCCGATCCATCGGGCGACAAGGTAACAGTGGCATCATGTCCGGGGGTATTGATGGGCGGACCCATATTTAACGGCAACGACCATGTTCCATCTTCTTTTTTAGTGTAATAAATATCTTCGAAATATTCGTTATACGGGTCAAGCAATCCACCGGTGCTGCCATCTCTTCTTGAAGTAAAGTAAAGCGTCCGGTCATCCTGTGAGATAACAGGTGCATATTCGGCATATTTTGAATTTACTGTTTCGCCCATGTTCTGAATCCAAACATTTTTAGGCTCTTCCATTAACGAACCGGCATTATTGGTAACCTCAATCCGGTAATTGACCTCATCAAGGGTAAAGTTCTTTTCTTTGCTTGAATTTTTATATAGAAGATAATGTTCCATTGCTTTAGAAAAATCAAGCTCATTGTGATATAAATTTCCAAGATAAAAGAATGCATCAATGAAATCCATCTTTGATTTTTCAAAATATTTAATGGCTTCGGATTTTTCCCTTTTTATATAATAAATACAAACACCAAGGTTGTAATTGATCTCAGAGTTGGTTGAATCAATCGCATATAATTCACTATAAACCGGCAGGGCTATATGGTAATTTCCATAATTAAACTGCGAGTTTGCATCTGCCAGCTTTTGTTTTTGTTCCTTTGTAAATTGAACAGATTGAGAAAAAGCAGGAATAATTACAATCACCATGAGAGTAATCAGTGCTGGTATTATTCTTGTTAATTTCATATCCTAATTTTTAATTACCTTAATAAAGTTACATCGCCAACTTTGAGAAAGTCTTTCCCATCGGCAAATTTTCCCTTTGCTTTCCAAACATACACATCCTGTTTGCACAACTTATCCCTGTAATATCCATCCCATCCCACATTAACATCCTCCGTTTCAAAAATCAACTCACCCCATCTGGTATAGATGGTAAGGTTATACTGAGAAACCCCTTTAGCAATAGGAAAGAAAATTTCGTTCCTGTTGGTGTTTATATTATAATGTCCTCCGTTTGGGCCACCCTGATTGGGTGCGAAAGCATTTGGAAAACTAATTTCCCCTGACGCTTCAGCTGTCACTGCCCTCACTTGGGTTACACTATCACAACAATTAAATTCAGAACATGCCTTTAGCGAAATATCGTAATCACCCTCATTTACATAGATATGCGCGGGACTAACCTCAGTTGAGGTGGAACCGTCGCCAAAGTACCATAAATAATACGTAGCATCCGAAGATAAGTTATAACAAATTACAGGTTGATCAGGAAGATAAACAACCGCCGGCGATGCAACAAAGTTTGCAACAGGCCTTTCAAAAACTGTAATTACCACATCTGAAGCTATATCCACTCCCCCATCTCCTGTAACAGTGAGCGTAACCATAAATGTTCCCGGATGTTCATATACATGTACCGGTTCTTCTTCACTTGAATAAAAACCGTCCCCAAAATCCCAGAAAAACGAATTTCCATAAAGTGAATTATTTATGAATTCAACTATCATGGGTGGGCATCCGCTGGCAGATGAATCAATATCAGCAACCGGCACCGGAGCATTTATGGAAACCGTGTGTTTTACGGTATCTGAACAATGTTCACCATTAACAATAAGCTGAATATCATAATCGCCCCAGGTACTGTAATTATGGAAACCGGGTTCTGAAATTGTTGAGGTAATACCGTCATCAAAGCTCCAAAGATATTCCCAGGAGCCAATATGTGCCGTTACATTGTCAACCGTAACGGTTGAGGATGGAAACTCCTGTGTAATAGGCGAAGGAATAAACTCAGCCATAGGTTGGGGATACACTGTTATTTCCTGAGTATATGTATCCTGACAACCATATACCGATTGGGCAACAAGTGTTGCGGTATAAACCAAATCTTCGTTGGTCTCGTTCTGGAAAATATGAGTGGGATTTTCCAGACTCGAAGTTCCTCCTCCTCCAAGACTCCAAAGATAAATATCTGAACCAAATGACTGGTTGATAAAGTTTACAATAAGTGGATGGCAACCGACGGTATCACAAATAAACGATGCAACAACATCCGGAAATACATTAATTACCTGTTGATGTTCATCGGTACATCCAAACTCATTTTCAACATTCAGCACCACATTATAAACATTGGGGGTACTTACTGAGTTAATATATAAATGACTGATTTCAGGATCGTCCTGATTGCTTGTGGCTCCGTCACCAAAATTCCAAAGATACTCATCCACCCCGGTGGAAGCATTTTCAATTAACAGATTGAAAGGTGTGCAGCCCGAATTTTCCTCGATGGTAAACAACGCATCCGGTTTTGGATGGATGCTAATTTCAGTTGAAAAAGTATCTGTACACAAATATGATGAGGTTGCTACAAGTGTTACCGTATAGGTTGTGTCATGATCGGACAGGTTATAAAATGTATGTATGGGATTGATGGTGGATGCCGATCCTCCGTCACCAAAATCCCACTGATAGCCAATTGCCCCTTCAGTGGTATTGATAAAGTTCATTGAAACCGGCGAACAACCTGCAGTATCAACAATAAAACCGCTAAAAACCTCAGGGTATACAATGATTGTCCGGGAAACGCTGTCGGCACATCCCGCATAATTTTCGGCTCTCAAATTCAGAATATAGGTAACGGGCGAAGAAGCTGTGCTCACATAGGTATGGGAAAACACCGCATCGGCATTGGTTCCGGTGGAACCATCCCCAAAATCCCAGAAATACTCTGTTGCACTATTCGAGAGATTTGTAATATTCACAGTATGCTCAGTGCATCCGGTAGTAACGTCCACAACAAAATCAGCCGTAGGTTTTGGATGGATCACCACATTGGTCTGTGATGTATCAATGCAACCAAAAAACGATTCGGCCACAAGTGTTATTGTAAAAGTTGTATCATGATCTGAAACATTTGTGTAAATGGCGTATGTGTTGAATGACGCACTTTCTGAGGTGCCATTTCCATAATCCCAGTGATAAAATGATGCACCGGGCAATGTAAGAAAATTTATTCCTGCAGGATGGCAACCCGAATCAGGGGTAGCAGTTATCGTGTAATCAGGATTCGGATACACCGTCACATAGGCATTGGAAGTATCATTGCAATTGTAATTTGTTGTAGCCACCAGTTGAACATTGTAATACTGAATCAGCAGTGTGGTATTATAAAATGTATGGGTGGGATCTTCTGCTACAGATGTGTTGCCGTCTCCAAAAATCCATTCATATCCCACTGCTCCGGTGGAGGTATTATTGAAGTTTACTGTAACCGGACTGCATCCCGGAATTCCGTCGTTTGTAAATGAGGAGTTTGGTAAAGGATGAACAGTCAGGTTGTGGCTTATTGAACTGGTACAACCAAACATTGACTCGGCTGTTAACTGTATCGTATATACCACATCACCGGTAGTACTGTTATAAAATGTATGAACAGGATTTTCATCTGCTGAAGATTCGCCATCCCCGAAATTCCAGCTGTAAGTAACACCTCCGGCTGTAGTATTGATAAATGGAACATTGAAAGGAGGACATCCTGTTGTGTCAACTGGTAAAAAACCGGGGGTTGGAACGAGATCAAAATTTATTACTACCGTTGCACTGTCCACACAGCCGTTTCCGTTGTCTTCATACCATTGAAAACCGTATGAGCCAAAGGCATCAACTGTAACATTGGTGGTTGGGTCATGTATATCTCCAAATGAAGCATTTCCCGGACCAGATTCCATACTCCAGGTTCCGGTTCCTGCACTGGGATTGGCAGTCAGGGGATATGACAAACCACAGATGTTATCAGTAGGTCCGGCATTGGAAAATGGCTGCTCAAGAAAAACAACAGTCACCAAATCCTGTGAGGTGCAGCCAGGCCCATTAATCTCGGTCCATGTAAAATTATAAGAACCATATTGCGTTACAGTAACCTGAGCTGAAGCAGAATGGCTATCTGAAAACGAAGATGTTCCCGGACCGGATGTTTGTGTCCATGTTCCGGTTCCTAAACTGGGTGTTGCTCCTAGAATATAGACTGGTCCGCATATACTATCATCAGCACCAGCCAAGGCAACCGGGTTTTCGAATACAGTAATTATTGCCACATCCGAACCAAAGCATCCGTTATCGTCGGTAACCGAATAAGTAAGTGAATAGGTTCCAGTAACGGTTGTATTGAATACGGGTATTTGAACATTTGTTGCACTAAGCGGTCCGGTGTCACCGGTCCAGAGATGCGTAACATAGATTCCTGTTCCTCCGTCGGGATTTCCGTTAATATTTGCATTTTCGCCTGCGCAAACTTCCTCAGGCATGATATTGGCAGTTACAGGGTTTACAGATACCAGTAAATCTTCATGATCTGAACATCCATGTGAGTCGGTAACCGTAAATATCAGATTGTAATTTCCCTGTGCTACAGTATTAAAAGTTGGCGATTGAATATTTGTAGCGCTTAATGGGCCTGTATTTCCGGTCCAGATCATTGAAGTGATCGCTCCGTCGCCCGGAGTAGGGTTGCCATCAAGGAATAAATCGTCGCCCGGACAAACTTCAAGCGGATTTCCGGGAAGAATATCAACTGTGGGACTTTCCCAAACGGTGATTACCTGTGTATCGGTACCAGTACATCCATTTCCATCAGTCACATTATAAGTAATGGTATGGATACCCGGACCGGCAGCAGAAGGAGAAAATGTACCTGTAGCAGTGTTAATTATGCCCGGCCCCGACCAGATTCCGCCCGGCGTTGCCGCATGCAATGTAACATTGGATGCATTGTCGCAAAATGGTCCGGCCGGATTAATAGTTGCATCCGGATATGGCACAATTAATATTATTGCTGTTGTTTGAACAGGTAAACTATCGGGGTATGGATTACAATAATTCCAGTAATTTAAAGTCACTTCAAAATATTGGCCTACCAAAGCAGTGTTTGGAACATAAATAGGCAGACTCTGGATATTTGGAGGGGTGGGACCGGTAACGGCACCGGGATGAATTTCGACATCACCCGGATAGGCATATACCTGAACAGCACCATCAACCTCAACATTGGCAATGGTATAATCAGTTCCATAAACCCATTGGGTCCAGCGGGTGTATGTATTTGGATTGTCATTCTCAACAGGAGGCACGCAATTAAACAAGCTCACATCATCAAAAACCACCCAGCCGTCATTTCCGACACAAATAGGAAATACCTGCGGGTCGATCTGGATTTCGCCACCATTTTCCTCATCAGTATCCCACACAGTAACGGTTTGTTCCTGAATGGTGCTGGTGCACAGAACCCCGTTTACCATCAAAGTTGCGCTTGGATTATAATTGCATCTGTTTCCGCCCGGAGGATAAACATGCGTAACCGTAATCCGCCATTCAGCCAGTGGAACGCTGGTATTAACCGCAGCATATATTTCAACAGGATTACCATCGTCCCAGTCGAACTGAATTTCAACCGGAGTTCCGGCATTGTTTACTCCCCTGTAAGTAACCTCCCATGAAAGAGAAACCGGAGCACACAATCCATTTGGAATAATATCATTGGCTTTTGATATGATGTTGCAGTCTTGACCTGAAGAAAACAAAAATGACCCACACAAAACAATTGAAACTATTAGTATTTTCGTAAAATCAGTCATACAATTTTATGATAATTTTCGTTTTTTATTTTTTAGTTTAATATTGGGCCTAAATAAATTCATTTTAACACTCTTTTAACATTTTGTACGACAGATGAGCCATTTAGTTATACCCTAAAAGATGTTATTTATTACAATTTATCAGTTTTTGACCAAAAACAGATCATTTAAGCAAGTTATGATAAACCTGAAATCCGGTATGTTACCAACAGATCGCATTCTTATCTGTACAAAAATTTACTGTATCGGTTGCAATTAATTTTCAAACAATGATAACCAAAATAATCGAAGAAGTAAAGAAAATTCAGTGTGGTTTAAAGGTAATTGTAGTAACCTTATAGAAATATGATCGTGGAATAATTATTTATCCAATGTTAATTACAGCAATATTTCATCAAAAAAATATTAAAAAACAGAATAAAAAACGTTATTTTGCAGATTGGAAAAAAACCGAGTGCATAAAATAGAATTGTTTGCACAAAAAACCAAGAAACAATAAGAGATTGAGTCTCTTATAAAATTATTTGCGACTTTAATTTTTTTAATACATGAATATGGATTACAACACACAGAGAAAGAAGATGGTATTGCCTGAATACGGAAGGAATGTACACAGAATGGTAGATCATGTAAAATCTATTCAGGACAGGGAAGATAGAAACCGTGCAGCAAAAGCACTTATAGGTATAATGGGAAACCTTAATCCCCACTTACGTGATGTAACTGATTTTAAGCACAAACTTTGGGATCACCTTTATATTATGGCAGATTTCGAACTGGATGTTGACTCCCCTTACCCTTTTATATCAAAGCAAAAATTTTCAGAAAAACCAAACAGGGTTGAATATTCGAACAACAGCATCCGTCACAAGCATTATGGCAAAACAATGCAAAACATGATTTTAAAAGCTTCAGAATTTGAAGACGGTGAAGAAAAAACTGCCTTGCTTTTGCTGATTGCCAACCACATGAAAAAGACATACTTATCATGGAATAAGGAATCTGTTACTGATGAAGAAATATTTGAAGACATGTATGAAATGTCGAGTGGAAGATTAAAGATGGATTCTACAGTTAAATTATCTGAATCGAGAGATCTGATTCCTAAAACCAACAATCCTAAGCCTACAATGATGGGCATGAACAAAAAGAAAAAAATGATTAGCAAGAGAAAATAACCCTGAATTCAACATGAACACTTTCGAAATCAATGGCGGAAAAAGGCTCAAGGGTGAAATAACTCCGCAGGGAGCAAAAAACGAAGCATTGCAGGTTATTTGTGCAACATTGCTAACAAGTGAGGAAGTGATCATTGAAAACATTCCCGACATCAGGGATGTAAATAAGTTGATTGAGTTAATGCAGGACCTTGGGGTAACAGTTAAAAAAATAAAGGACGAAGTTTTTTCTTTTCGTGCCAATAATATCAATCTTGAATTTTTACAGACCAACGAGTTCAAAGAAAAAGGTGCTGCTCTAAGGGGATCAATCATGATTGTTGGTCCGCTTCTTTCAAGATTCGGAAAGGCCTATATTCCAAAACCGGGCGGAGATAAAATCGGACGACGTCGTTTGGATACCCACTTTTTTGGCTTTCAAAAGCTGGGCGCAAAATTTAATTATGATCCCGGAAAGTACTTTTTTACAGTCGAAGGGGCCGAACTGAAAGGGGCTTATATGCTGCTTGACGAGGCGTCAGTTACCGGAACAGCCAATATTATTATGGCTGCCATTTTCGCAAAAGGGAAAACCACCATTTACAATGCAGCCTGCGAACCTTATGTCCAGCAGCTTTGTAAAATGCTGATAAGCATGGGCGCAAAAATTTCGGGCATTGGTTCAAACCTGCTTACCATTGAAGGTGTGGAATCACTTCACGGCTGCACCCACAGGATACTTCCTGATATGATTGAAATTGGCAGTTTTATAGGTTTAGCGGCCATGACACATTCTGAAATTACCATCAAAAACGTGTCTTACGAGAATCTTGGTATTATTCCGGAATCCTTCCGCCGACTTGGCATTAAGCTCGAAAAAGTTAATGATGACATATACATTCCTTCACAGGAAAATTATGAGATTGAAACTTTTATTGATGGTTCCATCATGACCATTGCCGATGCCATCTGGCCCGGACTAACCCCTGACCTGCTCAGCGTTTTTCTGGTCGTGGCCACCCAGGCAAAAGGTTCGGTGCTGATCCACCAGAAAATGTTTGAGTCAAGATTATTCTTCGTTGATAAACTTATTGACATGGGTGCCCAGATTATTCTTTGCGACCCCCACCGTGCAACAGTTATCGGGCTAAACAATCAATTTAAATTAAGAGCCACTAAGATGACTTCACCTGATATCCGTGCCGGAGTTGCCTTGCTTATTGCAGCCCTTTCTGCCGAAGGAACCAGTGTGATCAATAATATTGAACAAATTGACAGGGGTTATCAAAATATTGATGTCAGACTGAATAAACTCGGGGCAGATATCAAAAGGGTGTAGTTAAATATTCATTAACAAAAAAGGAAAATATTTAACAAACTAAGTCCGGAATCTGAACTTTATAGCACTATATTTGTATTGTAAAACATGTAAAACAAAATAATATGAAAATGAAAAACCTTAGATATATTCTAATTTTTATTGTGGTTGTTATTGGTGTTTATGGTTTTATAGACAATAACCCCACCAATGTTATCAAAACTTATGGTGTTGAAAAAACTGCAAACGGAGATGAAGTAATTGTGGGGACTGCAATTGGCAATAAAGCTCCCGAAATTGTTCTAAAAAATGCCGACGGCAAAGAACTTAAACTGTCTGACCTAAAAGGAAAGCTTGTTTTAATCGATTTCTGGGCATCATGGTGCGGACCGTGCCGAAAAGAAAATCCTCATGTTGTTAAAGCTTACGAAAAGTATAAGGACATGAAATTTGAAAACGGCAAACACTTTACAATTTACAGTGTATCAATGGACAGAAGCAAAGATGCATGGCTAAAGGCAATTAAAGATGACAACCTTACCTGGGAATACCATGTTAGTGAACTTAATGGATGGACCAGCACTGCCGGTACTGCATACGGAGTAAGAAGCATTCCTTCGAATTTCCTCATTGACGGAGATGGAATCATCCTTGGAACAAACCTCAGAGGAAGTGCTCTGGAATCTGAACTTGAAAAGCATGTCAAAACAGACAAGAAAAAATAAAACCTAACATACATAATATGAAGAATAAGACAGAATGCATTTTCTGTCTTTATTTTTTCTGCCATTTTGACAATTTTTATTTTTGGCAGAGCTTTTGTAAAATAGCAACTGACCAATAATGATCGTATTAATTTTTTATTTGAATTGTTATGAAAGAAAATGAAATTGAGGAAACCAATAATGAAATTAAGAACGACCTGACTGAGGATGTGCAAGAAAAGAAAAAGGAAAAACCTGCCAAAGGAAGTAAAAAACATGACAAAAAAGTCAATGAAGAGCTTGAATCTCTTGGCAACAAACTTATTGAATTTAACGACAAATATTTGAGACTTTCTGCTGAGTTTGACAATTACAGAAAGAGAACCCTGAAGGAAAAAACTGATTTACTGAAAACTGCCTCTGCTGATGTGATCACAAGCTTACTTCCTGTGCTTGATGATTTTGAAAGAGCTCTTAAATCATTTGAAAATATTGAGAGCAATCCTGCTCATGATGGAGTCAGATTGATTTATAATAAATTTCGCGACAACCTTGTACAAAAGGGACTTAAGGAAATTGAAGCAGTAAATCTTGAATTTAACACTGACCTTCATGAGGCAATTACTAAAATTCCCGCTCCCACTCCCGACATGAAAGGAAAAGTAGTTGATGTGGTTGAAAAAGGATACTATTTATATGACAAGGTAATCAGATATTCGAAAGTGGTGGTTGGAGAATAAAAAAGCAAACAATGGCAAAAAGAGATTTTTACGAGATACTTGAAGTTTCTAAAAGTGCTTCAAAAGAAGAAATAAAAAAAGCATACCGAAAGCAAGCCATAAAATTTCACCCAGATAAAAACCCTGGTGACAAAGCTGCAGAGGAAAAATTCAAAGAAGCTGCCGAAGCTTATGAGGTTCTCAGTAATGATGATAAAAGAAAACGCTATGATCAATTTGGTCATGCAGGTGTTGGCGGGGCATCAGGCGGAGGCTATAGTGGTGGCGGCATGACCATGGAGGATATTTTTTCCTCTTTTGGTGATATTTTCAGTGATTTTGGATTTGGTGGTTTTAGCGGTTTTGGCGGTTCAAGGTCATCATCACGACGTGTCAACAAAGGCTCGAATCTGCGCGTAAAAGTAAAAATGTCTTACAGCGACATTCTTAACGGGGTTGAAAAGAAAATAAAAGTAAAGAAAATGGTTGCCTGTCAGGCATGCGGAGGAACAGGTGCCGAAGGAAACCATGGTCACACTGATTGTCATACCTGCCGGGGAACCGGAAGGATAACAAGGGTGCAAAACACCATTTTAGGTCAGATGCAAACAGCATCTACCTGTCCAACCTGTAACGGTGAAGGGAAAATCATTACCAACAAATGCAAAAAATGCAACGGCGAAGGACTGGTTCAGGATGAAGAGGTGATCAGTCTCAGAATTCCGGCCGGAGTAGCCGACGGCATGCAGCTTTCTGTTTCGGGCAAGGGAAATGCTGCCCGCAGAGGAGGTGTAAACGGCGATATGATTGTAATGATTGAAGAAGAGGAACATCCCGATCTGGTAAGGGATGGTAATGATTTACTTTACATCCTGTTTTTAAGCTTCCCTGATGCTGCTCTGGGAGCAACAGTAGAAATTCCGACTATTGACTCAAAAGTGAAAATCAAAATAGACCCGGGAACACAGCCCGGAAAAATTCTTCGTCTTAAAGGAAAAGGATTTCCGGATATCAATGGATACGGAAAAGGCGATTTACTTGTAAATATTAATGTCTGGATTCCATCAGTCCTTTCAAAGGATGAAAAGAAAATACTTGAAAAACTTAACGAATCAGATAATTTCAAACCCGGAAAGGCCACTTCAGGAAAAGGTTTCTTTGGAAAAGTGAAGGACTATTTTGAATAGTTTTTCGTTAAGTTGCCCTGCAAACACATTGTTTTACATTTTTTACAACTTTTCAAACAGTAATTTGTAAATATCCAGCATGGATTCAATATCACCTTTATGAACTTTTTCATTGGGTGAATGTACACCATCTTCAGGTGCGCCAATGAAACACCAGTCAAAAGGAAATGCCGTGCGCTGCAAATAGCCACCATCGGAGCTGCCGCTGCCTTCAACCTCAAGTTGATATTTTATTTTTGCTTTATCGGCAATATCCATAATCTTTCTGATATAGCTTTGACGTGGAATAAACTGGTCGCGCATGGAAATTACCACACCTTTTCCATGAAAAACACCTTCGGTTACCCAGGTAATATCGGCGATTAATGCCTGACTGACCTTATATTTTTCATAAATCAATTTTGAAAGAACCTCCACACTTCCACTGCCATGTTCCTCCCAGCATGAAAAAGCGATGATTCCGTTTTCAAGAGTTTCAGCTAATTTCAAACAATTGTAAACCCCAAGTCGGTTGTCAATGTATTGTGACAAAACGAATTCATGGTCTTCCCTGAAATTACTTTTATAAACCAGCGAAGTTCCTCTTTCAATGATTCGGTCGTAATCAACGGATATTTCTTTGGTATCCTCATCATATTTCAATTTACATTCGATGTTTCCGATGCTGTCGCGACCGGTGAGCACAAAACCGCTTTCAATAACCGGACTGCCAATTCGAACAAGTTTATTATCATATCTCACGGTGAAACCAATGGAATCCATGTGGGCAAACACAGCCAACCGGGGTTTTCCAAAAACAAGTACAAGAGAGTCCTGGATTTGATCTGCAACAATTACCGGTTGACTTTTCCAACCATTCATTTTTTCGTTGACATACTTCAGAATAAACTCTTTCATTGAGATCTCTTCACCTGATGGTGCATGTATTTCGCAAAGTTTTTTCAGTAATTCCATTTTATTCAGTGTGTAAGTATTTGCATTGAAGTTTATCTATTTTTTTAAATCTTTCTGTAATTCGCTCAGTTTCAGATTTTCTGATGGTAATTTTCAATGAGCAGCGCATTTCAAAAACCTGGTCAAATTGCTCAACCCCCTCATCTTTAATTATTTTCATTACATCATTCATGGATTCATACTCAAAGTCGAGTTCAAAAATATCATTTACAGTTTTCTCAATAATTTTTGCTGCTTTAAAAGCTTCTGCAGTAGCAGTGCGGTAGGCATTAATCAGTCCGGGAATCCCAAGCTTAGTTCCTCCGAAATATCTGATAACCACAACCAGGATGTTAGTCAGGTCGAAAGACTGAATCTGACCGTAAATTGGCAAACCCGATGATCCGGAAGGTTCGCCGTCGTCATTAACGCGGTAATGTGTTTTTTCAGCACCCAGTCTCCATGCAAAACAGTGATGACGGGCATCATAGTATTCTGATCGCAGTTGTTTCTGGATTGTTTTAATTTCATCTTCTGAATTAACCGGAAAAGCCAGGGCAATAAATTTGCTTCCCCTGTCCCTGAAGATGCCTTCAGATTTTTTTTCCACGGTTTTGTAAAGGTCCGTCATTTAAACAACATTTGAAATCATCAGTAAAGTTACTGCAAGAATTGAAAAAATGATCCCTATATAATTAATACGTGTAAGTTTTTCCCTGAAAAACACATAGGCAATTAAAACTGCAATAAGCACAATACTGATATTGTTTACCCCAAAAGCAATTGAACTGTCAAGGATGTCGAGTTCGAGAACCTGCAGAAAAAAGTAGATAGAACCGAAATTAACCAATCCAAGAAATCCGCCCAGCAGATATGTTTTGGGCATTTTCAGGTCATTTCTAACTTGTTTTGAAGTCAACCCGACAGTAAAAGCAGTAATACAACTAATTAAAAAAATAACTGCTGTAAAAACGGAAGGAATTTGACCGGTACCATATTCGGCCTGTGAAAATTTGACAACAGAGTCGGCAATTCCAAGAAATAAAAAAAGTGAAACAGGCAGCAGCATGGCTTTAAAATCGGTTTTTTCGCCTGTTTTCTTATAAACGGTAAGAGAAACACCTGCTATGGTCAGCAAAATTCCCAGGATTTTATAAATATTGATATGTTCGTTATAAGCCAGCATTGAAAACACCATAGGAATAATAACCGACATTCTTGCGGCCACAATGGTTACAGAAACACCGGCCCGTTGCATTGAAATGGCAGTCAGGTAGAATGTAAGGACAAAAATGGTTCCGATAATCAGGGTAAGAAAAAACCAGGGGGCATTTACAATCTGGTTAAAAGTAATGGGATCGCTGTTTAGTAAAAACCCGGCAGAGGATGCAAAAATATAATTGATCATTATTGCGCTTAGCGGACTAATTCTTAATTTCTCAATGAATTTAAGAGAAAGAATAATAAAAGTTGATGATAATATTGTTAGAAAAAGGTATATCATAAAAAAAACAAAAAGCAGATTCTTTTGGAACCTGCTTTTCTCGGTAAAGTATTTTATTACATTTTAAGTTTCTTTTCAATCTCATCGATGTACACCCTGAATCTTTTATCGGTTTCGATGAGGTTGTTAACAGTTTTGCAGGCATGCAAAACAGTGGCATGGTCTTTTCCTCCGATTTGAGAGCCGATGGTTGCCAAGGAAGATTTTGTAAGATTTTTCGCAAAGAACATGGCAATTTGGCGTGCCTGGACTATTTCGCGCTTGCGTGTTTTTGATTTAAGCAGGTCAACGGGCATACTAAAATAATCGCAAACAACTTTCTGAATATAATCGATGGAGATTTCCCTTTTGGTATTTTTCACCAATTTATCAATCATCTGTTTTGCCAGGTCAAGGGTAATTTCCTTTTTATTGAGGGTTGACTGGGCAAGGAGTGAAATCAGGGCACCTTCGAGTTCACGAACATTGTTGGTGATATGTGACGCGATGTATTCGATTACATCTGAAGGCATTTCAATTCCGTCGTTATAAATTTTCTTATTAAGTATTGCGATGCGTGTTTCGTAATCAGGTATTTGAAGATCGGCTGATAATCCCCACTTAAACCTTGACAACAGTCTTTGCTCAAGGCCCTGCAATTCAACAGGAGGTTTGTCTGAGGTAAGGATCAGTTGTTTTTTGGATTGGTGAAGGTGGTTAAAAATCTGGAAAAAGATCTCCTGGGTTTTTTCTTTACCAGCAAATTCGTGAACATCATCAAGAATAAGGACGTCAATCATCTGGTAGAAATGCACAAAATCATTGACGTTCTCAGTCCGGACTGCCTCAACGAACTGGGTAGTAAATTTGTTTGCGTTTACGTAAAGAACAATTTTCTCTGAAAATTTTTCTTTAACCTCAATTCCGATTGCCTGGGCAAGATGTGTTTTCCCAAGGCCTGATCCGCCATACAAAAGAAGCGGATTAAAAGCTGTACCTCCGGGATTGTTTGCCACAGCAAATCCGGCAGAACGTGCCAGACGGTTACATTCACCTTCAACAAAATTTGAAAATGAGTAATCGGGGTTAAGTTGTGGATCAACATGCAATTTTTTAATTCCCGGAATGATAAAAGGATTTTTTATTGAGTTTTCCTTAAGGTTCAGGGGTACTGAAACAGGTTTGTTTTTGAGGTCAGACTTATTGTTCGCAGGTATTTTAACAGTAACAGGCTTGGCATTGGAAAAAGCATTATTTTCCATAACCACGTTGTATTCAAGCTTAGCATCAGAACCAAGTTCTTTCCTAAGGGTTTTTCTAAGAATATCAATATACTGTTCTTCAAGATATTCGTAGAAAAAAGGACTGGGAACCTGGATGGTAAGGACATTATTTTCGAGCTTTATTGGGATGATCGGCTCGAACCAGGTCCGGTAACTTATGGTAGGAACATTGTCTTTGATAATCTTCAGACAATTATTCCATACACTCTCTTGTGTTTTATCCATTAACATACAATGTTTTAAAAAATCATATTTTTTTCTGATTTCGTTAAGCAATATTGTAAAAAAAAACTTCTAAAAAAAATAAAAATTCACTTGTTTTTTTTAAAAAACCCTTATGATTTTTATTATCAGCAGTTTATTTCGTCAAAAAAAAAATTGCTTTATACTTGCTTGTAAATCAACATGTTAACCTCAATTATTTAACATTCAACATGTTGATTTTACACCAACAAATTAAAACATTTGACAAACCATTGATTTTTTTTGATGAACAACAAAAAGCTTAATCAAACATCAATGGATAAATATAGAGAAAAAGAATAACACAAAAAAAGAAAAATGGAAAAAAAAATTGAAATTTTTCAATGTTTATGGGAGTTTCGTGAATTATTATATGAATGTCATTTTAATCATGACCAAACAGGTGTTTTAATGTTGCAGTTAAAAATCTAAAGCTCCATTCCGTCGAAAAAAGAGTAGCGGATATAAATAACTTTATTATATTAATATGAATCTGGATTTTTTAAAGTTTTTTGAAGAAATCTTTTTACACTATTTTCCTTCTTTTTTCTTTTTCTTAGGTTTTTCATCTACAACATAAGTAGTGCGTCCGAAATCAAAAAGCGGAAAACTTACATATCTTTTTGGATTTATGCGCATATCTTCGAGCAACCTGTCAAGCTTTTTTGACGCCTGTTCAAGATTTCTGTACAAAGTGTCATTATTAACAAGCATACCCATAGTACCCTCTCCCCTGTTTATTCTTTCAAAAATCTTATTTGCCTGTCCGAGTGCTTTTTCGGCTTCACCAATTGTACTGGCAATCTGAGCTTTAGCCAAGGTGTCGCTGATAGAGGAAAAATTTCTGATAACATTGGTTATCCTGTCGTTATTGTCTTTTAAATTAGCCGAAAAGGATTCTACATTACCGATAATCCTTGCCAGTTTGGCTCGCTGACCTTTCATGAGGGTATCCAGACTCATGGCTGTGCCTTCGAGGTATCCGATGGTGTTGCGGATGCTTTCTATGGATTTTTTAAGATTTTGTGCGGTATTTTCTGATAAAATGGTTTGAACTGCAATAATCACGGTATCTATATCAGCTAGCAATTGCTCTGCTTTTTTCTTTACCGGAGCCACTTCTTCACTTACCTGCGTCTGCAGGTTTTTCTCAATATCCGACAGAAGGATATCTCCTGACACATGCGTTGCAGTGGTATCATATATCACCAGATCGATTGCCATATTCCCCATTATACCCTGGGAAACAATCCGGGCAACGGTATTAAGTGGAATATTAACATCTTTGGTGACGGTAAATTCAACAATAACAGTAAAATCATCATTCATTTCGATACTGCGCACCTGCCCTACCTGATGTCCGTTAATCAATACCGGTCTGCCCCGATCCAGTCCGTTTATCTTATCATATTTTGCATAAAAAACCTGTTCATTGCTGAAAAAATTCACTCCCTTGAGATAATTCACACCCCATGTCAGCAACGCCAGCGCTACAACCACAACGATTCCAATTCTTGTATTTCTACTGAGCTTAAACGCCATTTTTCCGGTTTTGTAATTTTGTGCTAAGTTAATTTTTTATTTCTTTCAATGCTTCTGAGATGGGTATTTTTTTTGAACCTTTAAAGGCAACAATAAATGAATCGGGATATAATTCTTTGATTTTTTTCTGCCTTTCATCGGCTTCCTTTTTTGAATTGAATGATCCGCAATAGTATTTATAGCTGTCATCAATAATTAATTCATTTACATCCATCAGTCCTTTAAAATTATCAGGGATTAGATCGATTTTCGTTTTTGATGATTTTATCTGTACTTTAAACACGATTTTATTATCATCAATTACCACAATTTTAGCTGTATCCTTTTTTACCGTATCGATCACTTCAGTATAATTTTCAACCGCACCCCGGGATTTGAGTCCGGACCGGTACTTTTCAAATGCCTTGAAAATAGATTCTGCTATGGTATCCTGACCTTTATCTGAAAGCAGAAATTTTTCTTCCTCGGGGTTTGTGATAAAACCTGTTTCAACCAAAACACTTGGCATGGCTGTTTTCCAAAGAACCAGGAACCCTGCCTGATTGACGCCCCGGTCGACACGTTTTACGGTTTTAAAATTGTTCTGGATATATTTGGCGAAAGATGAGCTCAGTTCAAGATAATTTGACTGAAGCAGATTAAAAATAATGTATGATCCGGGTGATTTGGGATCGAATCCTTCATATTCTTCAAGATAATTTTCTTCTTTCAATATGGCCGCATTTTCAAGCATGGCTGTCTCAAGGTTTTGCTCAGATTTATGCAATCCCATGATCCAGGTATCTGTTCCCTGAGCTGTCGGTTTTTTACTTCCATTGGCATGAATTGAAATAAACAAGTCAGCCTTGGCATCATTGGCAATTTTTGCCCTTTTGTGCAATTCAACAAAAACATCGGTGCTGCGGGTGTATATCACTTCAACATCGGTATAATTATCCTTGATAAGCTTTCCAAGTTTTAACGCAATAGATAATACAACCTTTTTTTCCTGCCCGGTTTTTCCCACTGCTCCGGGATCTTCACCCCCATGTCCGGCATCAATGACAACCTTATATTTGCTCGACTGTGAATGAATCTGACCGGTACTGAAAAAAAATACCAGACCAATAGCAAGAAAAAAAAGAAACCTGCGTTTACCAATAAGTTTATTTAAGAACTTGTTCATTCTGTTACTTGAATAATTTTTGTTAGTTTTGAGCCTTAATTTAATAACTGAATTTGCGCCAGATTATTATTAAAATATTGCCTGTAAAATTAGTACAAAGAGCCATTTTTTTATTAACGGTTTTGCTTCTGAGCACAAAAAGTTATACACAAAATGACGTTAATAGCACAGACTCCGTCAGACTTACGGATACAATTTCCATGCCGTTAAATGATTCGCTCTTAACAGTCAAGGATTCTTTGCCAACCGACACAATCCCTGTCATCAAAAAGAAAAACAACAATGCTATAGATTTTCCTATTGATTATCATGCAGGTGACTCAACAGTTTTTGATGCAAAAAACAGAAAAGTATATCTGTATGGAGATTCGTTTATCCATTATAAGGAAATGGAACTTACTGCAGGATTTATTGAAGTGGATCTGGAAAACAATCTTCTTTATGCATATGGAGTTAGCGATAGCGCTGGAAATGTGACTTTAAAACCGCATTTTAAAGAAAACGAGGAGGAATTTACTGCCGATACCATCCGATACAATGTAAAAACTAAAATCGGAAAAATCAAAAATGTTAAAACCAAGCAGGGCGAAGGATATCTGCACATGAACGATTCAAAAAGGCAGTCAAATGGCAATATTTGCATGAAAGGCGGAAAATATACCACCTGCGATAGTGACCATCCGCATTTTTACATATATCTCACAAAGGCGAAAGTTATACCCAACGATAAAATTGTGTCAGGCCGAGCATACATGGTTATTGAGGATATTCCCATTCCGGCACCCCAACTGCCCTTTGGTTTTTTTCCAAACAATAAAAAACAGACCAGTGGAATTCTGATTCCCGAATACGGTGAAGAAGACAACCGTGGATTTTTTCTGAAAAACGGAGGTTACTATTTCGCCATCAGCGATTATATGGATTTACAGTTAAGGGGCGATATTTATTCTTTGGGAAGTTGGGCTGTTAATAACCAGACCAGATACAAAAGAAATTACAGATATAACGGGAATTTACTGCTTAGTTACAGTTTTCTTCAGTTCGGCGAAAAGGATCTGAGCGAGATACAGGGAATGTACAATGCTTCAAAAATGTATTCCATCCGCTGGTCGCACAAGCAGGATCCGAAAGCCAGACCAAATAGCAACTTTTCGGCAAACGTGGACATAAGTTCCAGCGCCTACGATAAATTCCAGGCATACGGAAACAACCGGTTCAACAACACCAAGCAATCCAGTATCTCATACAGTAAAATCTTTGCCAATAGTCCGTTTAGTTTTTCAGCAAACCTGCGTCACTCACAAAACAACAATGACAGCATCATGAACCTGAGTTTACCCGAAATGTCCATGAACATGTCAAGGATTTATCCCTTGAAAAAGAAGATTCGGGTTGGCAAAACACGTTTTTATGAAAAAATTGGTGTCAGCTACACCTCCAACTTTAAAAACATGATTACTGCCCGTCAGGATTCACTATTTGAACAGCGGACACTTGACAACATGAAAAATGGTATCAACAATTCTATTCCGGTAAGTACATCCATGAAATTTCTGAAAAATTTCACTTTCAACCCTTCTTTCAATTACACCAACAGGATGTATTTCGACAAACTGTATAAATCATGGAGCGATTCAATTTACAATGCCGAAGATTCGGTTTACAGCAGTGGGATGGTAACCCAAACCGAGGATGGTTTTTACATGCTGCATGATTACAACTTCAATGCTTCGCTGACCACAAAAATTTACGGGATGTTTACGTTTAAATCTGAGAAAATAAAGGCCATTCGTCATGTTATGACACCCAATATTTCTTACAGGTATCAACCCTCATTCGACAGGTATTATGACACCTATATATATAATGCGTCAGGAATGGAAAAAGAATATTCCTATTGGGAAAATAGTTTATACGGAGCGCCCACAAGGTATAAAGCCCAATTACTGACTTTTTCACTTGGCAATAACGTGGAAATGAAAGTGAAAAGCAACAGTGATACAGTTAAAACGGATAAAAAAATTACCATTTTCGAAAATTTATCAGCCAGTTCGTCCTATAATTTTCTGGCTTATGAAAAAGACTCACTATACTTATCGCCAATTAGAATTGAGGGCAGGACAAATATTAAAACCCTGAACATCAATTTTGGCGGGACTATTGACCCTTATGCCCTTGACGAGATTAACAACAAGGTAATTCCGGTTTATGAAATGGACCAGACAGGAAAAATTGGCAGGTTGACCGAAGCGAGAATTTCGGCCGGATTTACGCTCAGGTCGAAAAAAACAGATAAGGACAAGAAAAAAGCAGAGCAACTGCCGGCAGATTACCTGGATTACTATGTGGATTTTGATATTCCCTGGAATATTTCCTTCAGCTACAGCTATTCATACCGAAAGCCAAAGATGGAAAAAGATATCATCCAAACCCTGAATATTACCGGAGATATAAATATCACACCTAAATGGAAGGTAAGTGCGAGCTCGGGTTACAATTTTGTTGACGGAGAATTTTCATCCACGACCATTACCATCCATCGGGATCTACATTGCTGGGAAATGCGTTTCAACTGGGTTCCGTTCGGATTTTACCGCTCCTACAATTTCCAGATCAGTGCCAAATCATCAATGCTGCAGGATTTAAAGCTTAACCGCAGAAGAAGCTGGATGGAGAATTTCTAAGAATGAACTACCCCGCCGCAGAGCAGCGGGGTATCAGCTAAGGATTTTTTATATATCCGCCCCAAGGGGCGAGGAACCGAGTTTACGAGCTCGGCGAAGCCATTATGACCTAGAGATCCCTCGGCTTCACTCGGGATCCCTGCCTGCACTGCCGTTTCGGCTGGCAAGAGTTCGACTAGATAATTTCAGTTCACTATCGTTCCTGAAATTATAGTCTCACTGATTTGACCCAATTTTCAATCATTTTCATTCCATAACCGGTCATGACAGACTCGGGATGAAACTGCATTCCCCTGATATTGAACTTTCGGTGAGACAAAGCCATAATATAACCAAAAGTATCATCCACTGCAGTAACATTGATTGAATCGGGAATAGTTTTTTCATCTGCGATCCATGAGTGGTATCGGCCCGAAGAGAAAACGGGGGGAACATCCCTGAAAAGCAATTCATTTTTGTCAATTACTTTTGTTTTCATATCGAGGCCATGGCATGGAGACTCAAGGTTTATAAGATTTCCGCCAAAGTATTCAAATATTGCCTGATGACCGAGACAAATTCCCAATATTGGTTTAGAGTCATGAAACACATCTAAAATTTGCCTGATAATTGGATAATCCGAAGGCAGTCCGGGCCCCGGCGAAATTACAATCCTGTCGAAGTATTCCAAATCAGAAACGTTGATCAAATTATATCTGAAAACATTCACTGAATCAGCATACTGTTCAAGGTAATGAACCAGGTTATAAGTAAAAGAATCTTTATTGTCAACAACTGCAATTTTCATAAACCTATTCTATAACATCAGGCAGCAAAATATGTTTTAGCTGATTTGGGGTTATATCAATCCGAAAAAAATTATTTTTGCCAAATTTATTACAAAAATCATATAATAGTTTAAAAATGAGAAAGATAATTTTCACAGAAAAAGCACCCAAAGCCATTGGTCCTTACAGTCAGGCAGTTGAAGCAAACGGAACACTTTACATTTCAGGTCAGATTCCAATTGATCCGGCAACAGGAAAACTGGTAGAAGGAGATATAACAAAAACAACCGAGCAAGTATTTAAGAATATATCTGCGATTCTTGAAGAAGCAGGGTATACTTTTCAGAACGTAGTTAAATACACCTGTTTGCTGAAAAATATGGATAATTTCGCAGCCATGAACGAAGTTTGCAAAAAATATTATCCTGAAAACCCGCCTGCAAGGGCAGCTTATGAAGTTGCAAAACTTCCTATGGGTGTGGATATTGAGATTGAGACTATTGCAATGATGTAAGTTACAAACTTACATCAGCAGTTACAAACTCACATTAGTAAATAACGCCAACAGAGTAAAACCATTAAAAACAAAAAACCGCGGTTAAAAATAACCGCGGTTTTTTAATATTGAGTTCTGAGTAATTATTCTGAGTATACTTCGAATTCGATATCAACAGCCACTTCGCTTTTATAAAGTTTTACATGGGCATTGAAAGTTCCAACTTCTTTAATGCTGTCGCCTTTGATTGAGATGTTTTTTCTGTCAACTTCAAAACCATAGACTTCTTTAATTTTCTCAGCAATCTGAATGGTAGTAACCGAACCGAAAATTTTACCGGTAGTACTTGTTTTAGCACCAATTTTAACTTTTGTGCCTTCAAGTTTTTTAGCCAGTTCTTTTGCTTCGTTACGGATTTTTTCTTCTTTATGAGCTCTCTGACGCATGTTTTCAGCGTGAATTTTCTTTTTTGATTCAGTAGCGAGAGTAGCCATTCCGTTGGGTATAAGGTAATTTCTGCCATAACCCTCTTTAACTTTCACGAGTTCATCTTTGTGACCTAACCCGGGCATATCTTGTTTTAAAATAATTTCCATTTCTTTGTCCTCCTTAGATTTATTTCAACATATCGGTCACGTAGGGTAGTAAGGCAATATGGCGTGCCCTTTTCACAGCCGTGGAAACTTTACGCTGATATTTCAGTGATGTTCCGGTTATTCTTCTGGGAAGAATTTTACCCTGTTCATTCAGGAATTTTTTCAGGAATTCACCATCTTTATAATCAACGTATTTAATTTTGTTCTTTTTAAACCTGCAGTATTTTTTCTTTTTGATTTCTACTGAAGGGGGTGTCAGATATCTGATTTCGCTAGGTGCTTGTGTCTGTATCATGGTTTATTCCTCCTTTTTTTCTTCTTTTTTCTTATTTCTTTTCTTTTCGCTGTATTCAAAAGCGTATTTATCAAGTCTAACGGTTAAGAACCTGATGACTTTTTCGTCCCTTCTGAAGTTAACTTCAAGTTTTTCAACTGTGCTACCAGCAGCTTTGAACTCAAGAAGATGATAAAAACCTGTTGATTTTTTCTGGATCGGATAAGCTAATTTTCTTAATCCCCAGTTTTCTTCGTGTACCATTTCAGCTCCACCATCCTTAAGGATGCCTTTGAACTTTTCAACCGCTTCCTTCATCTGAACATCAGACAAAACGGGAGTTAAAATGAAAACGGTTTCATAATTGTTAATCATAATTTACTCTTTTAAAATTTATACATTTATAATTAGGGCTGCAAAGGTAAGAAAAAGAATTTATTAAACAAATAAAAATGATCAGCTGATTTGCAAATTAGCAATCCCGATAGCTATCGGGAAGCAGATTGGTTTAAAAACAAATTAATTATTTGCATGCAAATAATTAATTTGAGCATCTGCTAATCATCACATCTGCTAATTTGCTAATCATCACATCAGCTAATTAACCAATTGTTAAAAACTCTTTTATGAAATGACGTTTATCTGTTTTATCTTTGAAACCGCAAAAAAATGTTTAATGGAAAATTTCATTGTATCGGCAAGAAAATACCGGCCCGCATCGTTTGAAACGGTGGTTGGACAGAGTTCACTGACCACTACCCTGAAAAACTCCATTAAAACCGGACATCTTGCACATGCTTTTTTATTCTGCGGACCACGCGGAGTAGGCAAGACAACCTGTGCAAGGATTTTTGCAAAGACCATTAACTGTCTGAATCCCTCTTCTGAATTCGAGGCTTGCAACGAATGTGAATCATGCAAGTCGTTCAATGAAAACCGCTCCTACAACATTCACGAACTGGATGCTGCTTCAAACAATTCGGTGGATGATATCCGGCTATTAATTGACAAAGTCAGGATTGCTCCGCAATTGGGAAAATACAGCGTATATATAATTGACGAGGTTCATATGCTTTCAGCCAATGCTTTTAATGCATTTCTGAAAACTCTTGAAGAGCCGCCAAAACACGCAATTTTTATTTTGGCAACCACGGAAAAACACAAGATCATCCCAACCATTTTGTCGCGTTGCCAGATATACGACTTTAACAGAATAAAAATAGAGGATATCACCAAATACCTGCAGCATGTGGCTGATCAGGAAAAAATAACCGTTGAACCGGAAGCGCTTAGTGTAATTGCTCAAAAAGCCGATGGTGCAATGCGTGATGCCCTTTCCATATTCGACCAGGTGGTTATTTTTGCCGGCGGAACAGTGACCTACAGGCATGCCATCGAAAACCTCAATGTGCTTGATTACGATTATTATTTCAAGCTGGTTGATTTTTTCCTGGCCGGAGATATTAAAAATGCATTTCTCACTTTTGATGAAATATTGAGCAAAGGATTTGAAGGCCAATATTTCATAACCGGGTTAAGCAACCACCTTCGCGACATTCTTGTTTGCCGCGATGAAATAACACTCAGTCTGCTCGAAGTCGGCGCCTCAATCAGGGAAAATTACCGTTTACAGGCAAAAAACTGCACGGTTGATTTTATTTTTGAAGCACTGAAAATAACCAACGAATGTGACCTTTCTTACAAAATCAGTCTGAACAAAAGACTTCATGTTGAGTTGGCCCTTATGAAACTTTGCTATATAATGGCCGAAAAAAAAAACTCTGAGCATGAGCTCCTAGAAAAAAAAAAGGCTGAACAACCCGAATTAAAACCTGAACCTCCAAAATCACCGGAAAAAACCACAGAAGCCGCTCCGGTTATTGACCCTGCAATAAAAACCAAGCTGTCTGAAAAGCTCAATTTGGGCAAAAATTCTGAACTTGATAATTCTTCCGAAGTTCAGGAAACCATATCCATAAAAAAATTGCTTTCGGGGAAATCTGACACAAACGCCAAGGATATAACTCCTGAAACACCTGTAAGTCAGATAAAAACAAAGCTCTCCGAGGATTTTTCAAAGGAAGAGTTTAAAGCATCCTGGCTCAGGTTTGCCGAATCAATAAAAGTGAATGAGCCAAGGCTCTACAATACCCTTTCGACCGAAATACCTGTTCCGGGAAATGACCATATAATCAACCTGAAACTGACCAACAAGTTGCTTGAGGAGGCCCTAAATAGTTTAAAGGGCGACCTGACAGAATTTCTGCGTGGGGAATTAAAAAATGATTTTATTACTATTACTACGACGGTAATTGAGGACAGTCAGGAAAAAACGATTAGAAAACCTTATACCGACGAGGAAAAATTTGCCTATCTCAAAGAAAAATACCCCCAATTACAAGCTTTAAGGGATAGGTTTAAGTTGGATTTTGAGACTTATTAGTACCCGCCCAAAAATTCCGAAAATTTAGGTCCACTTTTTAAAATACGAATGAACTACCCCGCCGCAGAGCAGCGTGGTATCAGCAAAAGATTTCTTTTATATTTCGCCCCAAGGGGCGGGGAACCGAGTTTACGAGCTTCGCAAACGCAGAAGCTTAATGCGAAAGCGTTCGGCGAAACCAATAAAACCCAAGAGATCCCTCGACTTCGCTCGGGATCCCTGCTTGCACTGCCGTTTCGGCAAGCAAGAGTTCGACTAGATAATTTCAGTTCACTATCGTTTCTGAAATTATAGTCTCACTGATTTAAAGCCATCAAAATATTTTCAGGATTCCAAAAAATAAATTATATTTGTATCCGAATGAATACAGCTTAATAATGTATTTTATTGAGAAAACAGCAGAATTTGATAAATAGCTAAGAAAATTAAACGATTTTAAAGCCAAAGCAAAAATCTTGTTTCGAATTCAAAAAATTGAAACCGACGGCCATTTTGGAGACTGTGAACCTGTTGGAGAAGGTATTCGTGAATTAAAAATAAACTTTTCAAAGGGATATAGAGTTTACTTCAAAGAAAAGGATGGGAAAATAATTCTTTTACTTGCAGGGGGAAACAAATCAACTCAACAAAGAGACATTAAAAAGGCAAAAGAGATTTTAAAAAAATTAAAAAATTAAGGATATGGAAACTTCAAGATTTGATATAGCAGACTATTTAGAAAACAAAGAAATGATTGCCGAGTACTTAAATTCTGTTTTGGAAGATGGAAATAATTCTGATATAATAATTGCAATTGGCCATATTGCCAAATCCATTGGAATGACAAAAATAGCTGAAGAAACAGGGCTTAGCCGACCCAGTCTATATAAAGCTTTGTCAGAAGGCGCTAAACCACAATTTGAAACAATAATGAAAGTATTAAGGGCAATAGGCGGTCAGATTAAAATAAATCCCTTAAATGCTTAAAAAATTAACAAAAAGTATCAATAAAGATTTTTTGCTTACCCCGCCCACCCCTCACGGTCCAGACTCCTGTAATTAATAGCTTCAGCAATATGATTTGTTTCGATATTTGCACTGGAATCAAGATCAGCAACGGTGCGGGCCACTTTTAAAATCCGGTCATATGCCCTGGCAGATAGTCCCAGTCTTTCCATGGCATTTTTCAGCAGTCCCATACCTGCCTCCGTCAGTTTGCAATAATTTTCAAGCATTCGCGAAGACATTTGGGCATTGCAGTGAATTCCTGCCTCCCGGAATCTTTCTGTTTGTATGTTTCTTGCCCTGATTACCCTTTCCCTGATTTCGTTGCTGTTTTCGGACGGACGAAGCTCTGCGAGTTTTTCAAATGGCACCGGAACTACTTCAAGGTGGATATCAATTCGATCGAGCAAAGGACCTGAAATTCTGTTCAGATACTTCTGAACTACTCCGTGCGCACAAACACAATCCTTGTCGGGATGGTTGTAATAGCCGCACGGACAAGGGTTCATGGATGCCACCAACATGGAGCTGGCCGGATATTCGACCGAAAACCTTGCCCTCGAAATAGTAATTACCCTGTCTTCCAGGGGCTGTCGCATGACTTCCAAAACAGTGCGCTTGAATTCGGGCAATTCATCAAGGAACAAAACCCCATTATGAGCAAGTGATATCTCACCGGGTTGTGGAAAAGTGCCACCACCGACCAAGGCCACATCGGATATTGTGTGGTGCGGACTTCTGAACGGACGGCGGGTCATGAGGGAAGCTTTTTTCTCAATTTTTCCTGCCACCGAGTGTATTTTTGTTGTTTCAAGTGCTTCGGTCAATGTCAACGGAGGCAATATGGTTGGTATGCGTTTTGCGAGCATGGTTTTTCCGGCACCGGGCGGACCGATCAGTATGATGTTATGTCCACCGGCTGCAGCAATTTCCAAAGCGCGTTTTACGTTTTCCTGCCCTTTTACATCAGAAAAATCCACATCGTAATTGTTCACATTGGCATAAAATTCCTCTTCGGTATTCACAATCGTTCTTTCAAGTTGAATTTTATCATTGAAATACTCAATTACTTCCAGAATATTTTTCACTCCGTACACCTCCAATCCGCTTACCACAGCAGCCTCCCGCGCATTTTCCTCGGGAAGAATAAACCCCCTGAATCCTTCTTCCTTTGCCTGAATGGCAATTGGAAGAACACCTTTAACCGGCTGCAGACTGCCATCAAGGGAAAGCTCACCCATAATTATAAATTCATGAACATGTTCGGGAGATATCAATCCGGTTGCCGCCATCATTGCAATGGCAATAGTGAGGTCGTAAGCCGAACCTTCTTTTTTGATGTCGGCCGGAGCCATATTGATAACGATTTTTTTTACCGGCACACGAAATCCAACTGCTGAAATAGCTGTGAAAATCCTGAAAGAACTTTCCTTAACGGCATTGTCGGGCAGGCCAACCAAATGAAATTTCGCACCAAGAGTAACATCAACCTCAACGGTAACAGTAGTGGCATGTATTCCGTTTACGGCACTGCCAAAAGCTTTAACGAGCATTTATAGATTCAGTTTTGATTCCACATATAAAATTAATGTGTGAATCACTTTGATATGGATTTCCTGGGCACGGTCGGCATAGGCAGAGCCGGGAGCACGTACTTCGGTATCGCATAAACCGGCAAGCACGCCGCCGTCTTTGCCTGTCAGACCAATTACTTTCAACCCTTTTTCACGTGCTTTCAGTGCTGCATTGATAATATTTTCACTGTTTCCGGAGGTGCTGATGGCAAGAAAAACATCTCCGTTGTTTCCAATACCCTCAATAAACCGCGAAAACACCTTTTCATAGCCAAAATCGTTGGCTGCACAGGAAATAAAAGAGGGATCAGAAATGGCAATTGCAGGCAATGCATGTCGGTCGTTGCGAAACCTGCCTGTCATTTCTTCGGCAAAATGCATGGCATCACACATAGAGCCGCCATTTCCGGCAGAAATCACCTTTTTACCACAGCTGATTGCATCCACAATCAAATCGCCGGCTTTCATAACTGAACGGATATTGTTGTCATCATTCATGAAAGTTTCCAGGGTTTTTCCTGCTTCTTCAAATTGTTTTCTGATCAATTCCATATTTTATTGTTAATTCACGGTTCAAAAATAACATAATTTAACAACATAAACACATTTTTTCATTTAATAAAGTAATTAAATGTTAATAATATGCATTTATTTTTCATAATTATATATTATTTCACCATTAATAATGGTTTTCAGAACATTTGCCCTGATAATTTCTCCTTTATCAGCTTTGAGAAGATCGGTATCAAGTATGGTGAAATCGGCAAATTTTCCCGGCTCGATGGTTCCCTTTTTATTTTCCTCAAAGGATGCCATTGCAGGCCAAAATGTTATTGACTTCAAGGCTTCTCTTCTGTTCAGTGCATTTTCTTTCTGAAAACCTCCTTCGGGGAAGCCTGACACATCGGTTCTAAAAACAGCGGCATAAAAAGTAAGCAGTGGTGAAATTTTTTCAATGGGAAAATCTGTTCCGTTTGGCAGCCAGCCGTTCTGATTAAGCAACTGCTTATATGCATACGCTCCTTTTAGTCTGTCCAACCCAATACGGTCTTTTGCCCAATACATATCCGAGGTGGCGTGGGTAGCCTGAACCGACGGTATAATGCTGTTAGCAGCAAAAAGTTTAAAGTCATCGGGGTGCACAACCTGGGCATGTTCAATGCGCCAGCGCAAGTCGTTTTTTCCGTGCAGGAACTCAGAATAAACGGTGAGCATTAACCTCACAGCCCCATCACCAATTGCATGGGTACAAACCTGATAGTTATGCTCAAAGGCCATTTCACTTATTTTATACAGATATTCTTCGGATGAAACCAAAATCCCCTTGTTTCCGGGATCATCGGAATAAGTTTCGAGAAGCAAGGCGCCTCTTGACCCCAGAGCACCATCGGCATATAACTTCACCGACCTGACGGTAAGAAGGTCGGTTTCGTAAACCCCTTTATACATAAATGCCTGAAAATTTTCCTCAGTGGGATTGAGCATTGCATTGATGCGGATTTTTAGTTTATTTTCTTCAATAAGTTTTTGAGCCATTCTGATGGTATCGAGTCCCATTCCGGCATCGGTAACAGAAGTAAGTCCGGCAGCAACACAGTTTTTCTGAGCAATAACATAGGCATTCTGCATTTGCTCGTCAGTAGGTTTGGGAAGAATTTTCATAATTTCATCAACAGCCATATCAATCAGGATGCCCGTTGTGTGTCCGTTCTTAACTTCTACCTTCCCCCCTTTAATAATCGTTTTTTCGTTTATTCCAGCTTTTTTCAAAGCTTCAGAATTAACCAAAGCAGCATGGCCATCTATTCTGACAAGGACAACCGGAATATCGGGAAACATTTCATCAAGCTTTTTGTTATCGGGGAAATTTTTGTTTTCCCAGTCATTCTGATCCCATCCCCTGCCCTCAATATAAGGATAATTGTGGGTTTTGTGATATTCAGATAACCTTTCCAGAATCTCATCAAAAGACTTTGTACCTTCCAGATCAACCCTGTTTTCAAGACCGTACCCATAACTGTAAAAATGGCAATGGGCATCGTTGAAGCCGGGGTAAACAAAAGCACCATCAAGATCGATTACCTTATCTGATTCAAACAAACCTGACAAGTCATTTTCTTTTCCAACTGCAACAATTTTTCCATCTGAAACAGCAATAAAATCAGCCACGGAAAAAACAGAGTCAACTGTGTAAACGGTAGCGTTTTTCAGGATCAGATCAACTTTGGTTTTTTCAGATTCAGGGGTGCTGGTGCATTGGCTCATGATCAGTATTATTAATAAAAACCCAATAATATTTAATTTGTATCTCATGTACAGGATATTTTTATAAAAATAAGAATTAATTAATGAAATCTGAAGGATGCATAAAAAAAAATGTCATTGAAAAGCTATGTCAATGACATCTGAAAAGCTGGTTTAAGAAATCAATTTATTGTATCTGTATTTTCGCTGAAAAATATTTGCCGGATTCTGTTAGTATTTGAAGGATATACAATCCGGAGAATTCTGAAATTTCAATTTTATTCATTCGGCTTTCCAGATTCAATATACATTTTCCAGACATATCAATCATTCGGATGTTTCTATTCTCATCGGCACCAGTAATAAAAATTGAGTTTTCGGCAGCCACCCAGGATGCTGATATTTCTTTACTTACCTCAACATCAATTACATCAACAGGCAGATCGGGGTTATAAAAAACTTCAGAAGAATCAGATTCCCTTTCGGGTGAAGAATAAATCGCCGTTACCCATACCCACCCAACAACACCAAGCTGGACGTGCAACTCTGTTTCAGTAGTTACATAAAATGTATCTATCACTACATCGTACCAATCCGATGTATCAGACTTGTAATGAACCCTGTAACATTCAAAATCGGCAGTTGTAGTAAGAGTATCGGGTGCTTCCCAGGTAAAATGTGAGCAATAGGTTGGTCCGTACAGATAATTTCCTCCACAAGGGCCGGCATCTCCCATCATGATGTAAGTGTAAGAAAAATTAAAATTCTGTGGAGCAGGAAACTGGGCATTTGAAAATGTCCAGAGAAGGCATAAAAATGCAGAAAAGTAGAGTTTTTTCATAGCTGGATTTTTTAATTTCTATTCAAATTTACAATATTATTTTACATATCTCTTTTATCAAACAATTTTTTACCTAAATTAGTTGCAATGAAGAATGTAAAATGTTTCGCAGCTATTTTTGTCGCCATATATATAATGTGTGCTTTTGTAGTTGTTTTTATAATTTCAGATTTTCCTTTTCTAAGATCGACTCCTGACAAAAACATCAACCAGAGGGCCGTTATTGCAATCCGTGATGACGTCAACACCTTTCAAAAATTTGGTTCCCGTTTATTTACAACAGGGTACACCGAAAACGCATATAATGAATCGGTTTACATCACACAATATTCGGCAAACGATAAAAAAGATTTTTTCCTGAGCGAACTTTTACGATTGCTGAAAAAATACCCTGAAGTGGATATTTTCATTTTGGCTCACGGAAATCAGTTAATCTATGAGATTGGTCAGCTTGATGCCTTTTTGCTTCGGAACATAAGACTGATATACAATACAGGATGTGGAAACTTCAATCAGGGCGATTATGCCATCTCAATCGGAGCTGATGCTTACATGTCGCATTACGGACAGATGAGCATGTCGCCTGTGTTTTACTTTTATTTTTTACGCAACTGGAGCAGCGGAATGAGATTAGATGAATCTTGCGATGATGCCAATGAAATGTGCGTCGGCAGATTAAACTGGATTTATGCATTTTCAGAAAATAAAAGTCAGGTCATTAATGATACAAAAGCAATAATAACAGGAGATGAAAGCATTTCGGTGGATGAATAGCATTTTCGCCAACAGGCAGCAGTTTATATTTCTGACAGCAGTTTTGCTTCAACTGCTCACTGTCGTTGGGATATACATACTTTACATCTCAAGTTTCAAACCAGACGGTTTTTTTTCTGAGGATTTTGCCATCGACTTTACGAGAATCATTTTGATTTTTTCAGGTTTCACTCAGATTTTTCTAATTTCAATTAGCAATTACATTATAATCAAATCTAAAACAACAAAAGAAGCCCTTCTTTTAGTGTCTTTCAGAAACTTTCCTTTTCTGGTTATTGGTGCATTAATGTTTTATGGGGGATTGGTTGTGTCGGGAATTTTATAGTTTTTTTTTACATCAGGCAACTTTTAGGTCACTTAATTTGTCTTTATACTGTTCTGATTAAACAATAAATTACATTTGCTATCATTATTCAGTAGCAGTCAAAAGCATAAGTTATGAAAACCAACTTCAGTTTTTTAATCGCAATGGCCTTGTTTGCAGTATCTGCAGAGGCAAATACCCCGGTCAATGATCGTTCATTTTCAACAATCAATATCCAATCAGGCAATTTGTATTCACCGGTGCCACTGGTTTATGCAGGTGAAGACACATCAGTATGCGGAGACACTTACACATTGCTTGCATCAGAGCTTGAAGCATCGGAAACAGGCACATGGACAGCCATACCCGAACTTTCCCCTGCTGCATTTTCCGACATTCACAGTCCAAACGCAACGGTGGTTATACCTGCCTATTCTGATTCAATCGTCTATCAATTCATCTGGACTGTTGACGATGGAACAGGCACCAGCGATGATGATGTGATCGTTACTTTTTTTGAAATACCCAGTCCGTACGTTGGAGTTGACACAACTATTTGCGGTTCAGAATATCATCTGAATGCAACCGGGGTGATCGGAGAAGGTTTTTGGACAGTTACTGATGGGTTAGGCGATCCTGTATATGATGTGCTCTTTTTCGATCCTGTTGATCCTGACAATCCACACCCCGAAACCGAACCTGTTGTAATAGCGAATACAGCACTTCTTGGTCCAGAAGTTTTTCTATCTTTCACATGGAACGAAACCAATGGTGTTTGTTCTGACACAGATGAGGTTTCGGCTTATTTTGTAGCAGGGCCATATTCTTATGCCGGCAATGATATTATTACCTGTGGCAATTCGGCTAACATGAATGCAGATATTACGGGTGTCGAGCTTTTGAATTATTTCTGGACTTGTCAGGAAAATGTTGTTTTTTATGATCACAATACATTAGCTCCAATTGATCCTGCAACTGATCCTGATGCAATAGTTACTCTGGTTGATGAGGGACTCTTTATAAATGGTGTTGCTGAAGTAATGTTTCTTTGGAATGTCGAATGCTCCCCCGGCTCTGTTAGTTCAGATGCAGTTAATATCACATTTTACCAGCAGACAGAAGCCAATGCAGGCATTGACAGTTTTTCGTGCAACAACACTTATATCATGCAGGCAGAGAAAACATATAGTTCATCATTGGGTCATTGGACTTTTATATCAGGCCCTTCCACCCCGGTTTTTTCATCCACAGAATATTCCACTCCGGAACATGATCCCCATGCAACCGTGATGGTGTCGGCAACTGGTGATTATCAGTTTCAATGGACAGAAAGCAATCCCTCTTTTTCATCATGTTTTGATACCGATATGGTAAACATTCATTTTATCAATCTCCCCTATTCTATCGATGTGGGCAACGACACTGTTTATTGCCAGAATGGCGACGGCCAATATATTGCCGAACTTCATGCAACGGGAGGCACAGGTGTTGGAGTATGGATGAGCACATATAATTTGACTGGCTACGGTTATTCAAACCAACTATCACCTAACACAACAGTTATTTCAAACCATCCAGTCATAGAAACCTTCTGCTGGCGCGAAACCATTGAAAGCGGGTACTCACAACCCTGTATTTTGGAAGATTGCATTACAATATCGTTTAGTCCAAGGCCCAATGTATCACTTCTAACTGAAAATGACTGGGTGTGCGGTCCAGAATATATTAACATTAATGGTTCTGTTTTTGACGCTGACACCGCTTACTGGTTTGATGCAACCCATGCCGGAACCGATTTTATTAACAATAGTGTATCAGGATTAACTGATCCTTTAAATGTTCATGACACTATTCATGTAAGCATTTATGGACAGCATCAGATGTACTTGATTGCAGAAAACCATGTGACTTTTAATGAAAATTTATATGTATGCGCCGATTCAGCCGGCCCGCTTTTCCTCACTTTCTATGAATGGCCCGAACCTTATGTAAACCCAACAGACACTAGTTGTGGCAACTGTTATGATTTGGTTGGAGAGCAATCAATGGACAGTACGGTGGTTACCTGGAGTTCACTTTCACCATCAGGCCTGACTTTTTCATCTACCGGTTCGGCTGTCGGAACCTCTATTAATGACGAGGTTTGTGTTACCATCATAGACACCACAAGAATCATTTACCTGACAGAATACTATCCCTATGACAACCGGTGTGCGGTCCAATCAACTATTGCCATAAGATTTGCAGGAGTCCCCTATGGTCTATTTGAATTTGAAGCACCTGAGTGTTTTGGGGGAACATGGATGGTATCCACACCTTATGATTCATTTCCATCTTATCAGTGGAATTTTGGCGACATTGGCGATTATGAAATTGGCTACACAGCCACCAACACGGCTGGAGGAACCTATTTAGACTCCATTAATTGGACCAATGAAGAGACCTACCACGTTGTAGAACTTGTTACAACCAACAGCTATGGTTGTTCTTCCGTTCCTTATCAGGACACGCTTTATGAACCGGCAGCCAATTATGCAGAAATATTATCGGTTTTCAATCCATGTCTGGAAATGGATAACGGCTGGGTCAATTTGGCAGGAGCCGGAGGCACTTCCCCATTGTCGCCTCACCAAATCCAATGGCTTTCCAGCACCGGAATAGTGAACGCATATGAAGATTCTATCAATGTATCCGGACTTCCGGTAGGAGATTATCCTGTTTTGATTACCGACATTAACAACTGCTCGTTGACAGATACCGTCTCAATCATTGAGGATAGCCAGATTGAAATCACAGGTGTTATCGAACATTCAAGCATTCCCTTTAATTCGGGAGAAGTTGAAATTGAACTATATAATGATGATTTGGAGAGTATTTTTGTAGAATCCAAAACCAATGGAGAAAGCGGTTATTTTCAGTTCAACCCCACTTCAAGCGGAAATTTCTTCCTGAAGGCATCTGTCATCAACGAAGCGGCTTATCCCAATATGGTTCCCACTTATTATGACCAGCAATACTTATGCGCTGATGTTGACTATTTGAATCTTGGCTGTCATGATGAAGTCAATGTGGTGTTCACCATGATTGAAGAACTGCCCTTAACTACAGGTCTGGGATTTATCTCGGGATATGCATTTTACGACACCATGACAAAAGACACCACTGACCCGGTTTCAGGGATGAGCGTGTTTTTGGTTAGTCAGGTCAATGAAAATGACATATTCAATTATAGCACCACCAATGACACCGGATACTATTATTTTCAGGAAATACCTACGGGAGAATACAGCATCATGGCCGATATACCAGGTTTGCCCTTAATCAGCTACCATGATTTTGAAGTCAGCGAAACCAGTTTGCTGTTCGAAAACTATAATTTTTTAGTTGACACCTCGGGCTCGGCAAAAGGATACGGAATATATGCAGTCGGAGGAACGGGGATTGAAAACAGTGAACCTTTGTCCATTATAAAGGTTTTTCCAAATCCGGTCACCGACAGGTTAATCATTGAATTTGATACAGAAAAACCAGTGCCGGCAACTATCAGTATCCTTGATATAAACGGAAAAAAACTATATCAGATGGTGCAGAAAAATGTTCAGCACGAGAGCAGAATGATCATTGATGAAATTGATTATTCACCGGGCACCTATTTTCTGACCATTCAAATTGAAAATCAAATGATCATTAAAAAGTTCATTAAGAATTAAAACAAACCGTTAATCAGTAAAATAAACCGATTATAAATTAAAATTGACCTCAGGGAAATTGTCTGTTGGAAACGGTGATCCTATATATGTATCTTAGCATTGGTTAACGCGTCTTTTTCATAATACTTACGGGGATAAAAAGAACCCCACACTCTGATTCAAACGGTCCAAATAATCTTCAAGGGTGTGGGGACTTTTTTTTACACACTACTTAGATTCCTCACAACAAACACACATCTTAAAAAACCTCTTTTTAATAATTTCTTTCAGGAATTTTCCGGTATTGATGCCCGGGGAAATAATGGTTTATGGTTGGGTTATTTTCTCAGATTTTTTTTTTAATATGGCATTTCCTTTTTTATCATATTTCCATTCACGGTCGCAATCAAAACAATAATATGATTTCTTAAAAATTGGCACTAAAAAACTCAATACAAATATAAAAATCAGGGTAACCCATGATACTTTTTTCTTTCGAACTATATTATCAGACCCACAAAAGGGGCAAAGAAGGTCTTTTTTTACCATTCTTTCAGTTTTCAAAAAAAATAAAAACCAGCAAGCCGGCAACTGTAACAAACAATGTCAATACAATAAATAATCTGACAACCAGTAAGTGTTTTCCAATCAAGGGAATTTTATTGGTAAATTGGTCAAACCTCTTCATAAACCTGCTTTCAGTCTTTTCAATCTCAACAATATATCCGCCTTCTTTTAGTAAAATGATTGACTTCTCAACATCTCCCTCCATGACTTTCAGCTTTACTCCCCCAATAGCATTCGAATAAAAATTATCTACCTGTACCGTAAGTTCATCGGTGATCATTGTTTCAATATCCTCAGATTCAAGCAAAAGCTTTGCCATGTGTGCTTCATGGGGATAAGTAAAGGTCAATATGGTTTGCCAGCTGGTCATTTAAACATGCTAAAAATATAAAATTAAGAATAAATTTTGTCAAAACCCATAATTTTAACTTTTATAGAGATTCAGAAGTAAAAATAATAGATTAGCTTTTCAGAAATCTCCTAAAAACATCGATTCTTAACCGTTGATAAAATTAAAACTACCGTAGGAAAATCGTTTATTGGAAACGGCTATCCTATATATGTATCTTAGCATTGGTTAACGCGTCTTTTTCATAATACTTACGGGGATAAAAAGAACCCCACACCCAGATTCAAACGGTCCAAATAATCTTCTTCGGGTGTGGGGGCTTTTTTTTTGTATAACTGATGTCTTATGCGTATCACGGTGTGATTCGCATAGTAATACCGAAATGAATTATAAAATAGTCCATTGACTAATTATTTTGTAATGCATTTCGAGTATTAACCATTGTAAAATTATAAAACAGTTTGGACTGTTTTATAATTACAATTTGTATAAGACGCACGCAGCGCATCTTTACAGCTATTGTTTATATTAGGAGATATTATTAGATTTGTGGTATATAATAATACTTTGAATTTTTTCAGATATATTTTTGGCCTGTTTTTTTTTGCCGGATGCTCCGGTTCATTTGCCCAAAGTTACTTCCAGCAGGAAGTAAACTACAAAATCAATGCAAGTCTGGATGATAAAAAGCATACCATCAGCGCAAAAGAAACCATCGAATATGTAAATAATTCCCCAGACACACTTAATTTTATATGGTTTCACCTTTGGCCAAATGCTTACAAAAACGGCGAAACAGCATTGGCAAATCAAAAACTGATGTTTGGAGATAACAGTCTGCAAACTGCAGTTCAATCAGATCTTGGTTACATTGACAGTCTGGATTTTACGATAAACGGAGAACACCTGAAATGGGAATCCGATCAAAAACACATTGATATTTGCAGGGTTTTTCTGAATAAGCCATTGTTGCCCGGTGAAAAAACCTATATCCAGACACCCTTTTTTGTTAAAATTCCTTCCTCTCAGTTCTCGCGACTAGGCCATTATGAGCAATCATACCAGATTACACAATGGTATCCAAAGCCGGCAGTTTACGACCGTGATGGATGGCACCCGATGCCTTATCTTGATTTGGGTGAATTTTATTCTGAATATGGTTCCTTTGATGTGACGCTCACTTTACCTGAAAACTATGTTGTTGGGGCAACCGGAGAATTATACACTGAAAATGAAAAAATATTTCTGGACAAAAAAGCTGCTGAAACCGCCAAAATAATGCAATTCGACACAACTGCATTATCCTTTCCCAATTCATCAAGCAAACTTAAAACAATCAGGTATACAGAGAAACACATTCATGATTTTGCCTGGTTTGCCGATAAACGATATCATGTATTAAAGTCACATGTAACCCTGCCCGGATCAAAAAGAAAAGTAACTACCTATGTCATGTTCACCAATGAGGAAGCCGGTTTATGGAAAAAAGCCAGTGAATACATCAACGATGCAGTTTATTACTATTCCCTATGGATTGGCGATTATCCTTACAACTACTGCACTGCTATTCAGTCCACTGAGGGAATGGGAGGCGGAATGGAATACCCGAATATTACATTAATCGGGAGTGCCGGGTCCGATAAAAGTCTGGAGGAGGTGATCATGCACGAAGTGGGTCACAACTGGTGGTATGGGATTCTGGGCTCCAATGAGCGTGATTTTCCCTGGATTGATGAAGGCCTCAACACCTTTTATGAGCTTCGCTACATGAAAACCAAATATCCGGATTACAGCGGAACAGAGTATTTGGGACTGACACCAAAGGTTGCAGAATTCTTCCTAATCAAAAACCTGCCATATCAGGGATTTTATGATTTTGCCTGTAACATCACGGCCCGAAACAATCAGGATCAGCCATTAAACCTCACATCAGAAAAATATACCGGAACAAATTATTTTACAGGCATTTATCTGAAAACGGCATTCAATTTCTATTACCTGATGAGCTATCTGGGAGAAAAAGAATTTGACAATATCATTCAGGCATTTTATAAAGAATGGAAATTCAAACATCCCGGTCCGGAAGATATTCAGCACATTTTCAATAAAATGGCTCCCGGAAAAAGTGATTGGCTTTTCAACAACCTTATTAAAACCACCAGGCGGTTGGATTATAAAATATCCGGACTTAAAAAAAATAAAAACGGTGAAATAGTTCTGAAACTTAAAAACACCGGAGATGTGGCATCACCATTGAATATAACACTGTTAAAAAACGACAGTGTAAAAGACACCATATGGTTCGAAGGGTTTCAGGGAAAGAAAAAACTTTCACTCCCCCAGGAGGATTTTGATCTGGTTAGAATTGATCATTTGTATGCCATGCCCGAGCTGAACAGGAAGAACAACACCATCAGAAAAAATGGCCTTTTTAGAAAAATGGAGCCGCTTCACTTTCAATTGCTCACCTCAATAGAAAGCCATAATTATACTCAGTTTTATTATTTTCCGGTAATCGCATATAATTACTATGACAAATTTATGCCCGGATTGGCCATTTACAACCTCTCCATACAGCAGAAACAATTTGAATACATGCTTTTACCGTTGTACAGCTTTGAAAATAGTGACCTTTCGGGAACCGGACAGTTTCAATTTACATTTTTTCCTTTTCGCAATCTGATTCAGTCAGCGAATGTTAATCTTTCAGGCTCAAAATTCGGCCTGCCGCGCGAAAACCACTTCGATAAAATGAAAGCAGAATTTACTTTGGAGTTAATAGATAACAAGCAGCCGGTTCCGGTGGGCAACAAAATAATCCTTTCAGCTATCAGCGCTACAAATCCCATTGATCTGGCTTACTTTGGGAAAAACAACTTAAGCAATTATTACTCGGTTAAGTTTTCACACCAAAACAAAAGAAAATTTGATCCTTTTGGTTATATGTTGACTGTTGAGCTGAATGAAGATTTCGCAAAAACATTTACCGAAATCAAATACAGTAAAACTTACAAAAACAAAAAGAAGAGTTTTGACCTTCGGTTATTTGGAGGTTGTTTTATTCATTCTTCGGAAGAGGCTCACTTCGGAAATTTCAGATTAAGCGGATGGAAAGGTATTGAAGACTATCAATACGAAGGTGTTTTTCCTGGCCGTCATGAAGTATCATATAAAGACGGTCATAACCACTTATTGTCACAACAGTTTATGACTGCCGATGGTGGTTTTGCAGTTGGTTCGCCTATTGGAAATACCGACCGATGGTTGATTTCGGGCAATTTTTCAGCCGGTTTGCCCTTTGCTCTTCCTTTGAAAATATACGGTAGTTTTGGAATCTTTTCACAAGACATGTATGACGCTACAAATAAAAGGGAATATGTCGAAACAATGACTGCGGCTGAACTTGGAGTGGAGTTTGTATTAATCAGAAAGTTCTGTTCCGTGTATTTTCCTGTTGTTTTGTCGAAAGATATTGATAACTACTTTGAAACTAATGGATATTATTATTGGCAGAAAATACGTTTTACGTTAAATTTGGCAGGAATTAATCCGGTTAAACTGGTAAAAGAAATTGAATTTTAATTGAATACAGGCAAAAACATATATTTTGTATCGGATGCACACCTTGGCTTTCCCAACGCCAAAGCAAGCATGGAACGTGAAAAAAAACTTGTCAGGTGGCTCGATTCCATTAAAAACCAGACAAAGGAATTATATCTGATGGGAGATATTTTCGATTTTTGGTTTGAGTATAAAAAAGTAGTGCCACGAGGATTCACCAGGTTTCTTGGAAAAATTGCCGAGTTCACCGATGCAGGCATCCCGGTTTATTTTTTTACCGGCAACCATGACATCTGGGTTTTCAAATACCTGCCTGAAGAAACAGGCATCATCAAACAAACCGAACCGGTTGTAAAAGAGTTTGACGGCAAGACATTTTTTATAGGCCACGGTGATGGATTGGGCCCTTATGACAAAGCCTTTAAAAGATTAAAATGGATTTTCAAAGGAAAATTTTTTCAATGGCTGTTTCACAGGTTTCATCCCAACTTTGGCATTACCATTGCCCATTCATGGTCAAGAAAAAGCAGGTATTCAAAACCCGATCCAATGAAAGAAAAGATCGTTCATGAAGAAGAATGGCTGGTAATGTACTCGCGGACTGTTTTAAAAACGCAGTCTGTTGATTATTTTGTTTTCGGTCACAGACATATTCCCATGCAATATAAACTTGATGAAAAAAGCACCATGATCAACCTGGGAGACTGGATCAATAATTTTTCCTATGGAATTTGGGATGGTGAAAAATTTCATCTTGAAAAATTCACGGGTTAAGCATCAAAAAAAATCCCTTTTATATATATTTGCAGCAAAATTTATACAAATGAAAAGATTGAAAATTATTTCTGCACTTTTGTTTTCAGTAGTTTTGGTAAATATTTCAGCGTGTTCGGGCGGACCAGAAGCCGACGGTAAAAAATATGCCGACTTGATGTGCAAACTAAAAGGCTTTGAAAAGGATCTCACCAAGGCATATGAAAACGATGATCAGGAAACAATTAAAACACTTACCGGGGAACTAAAGGATCTTGAAAAGGAAATGATTGATCTGGGCAATGAGATTAAAGAAAAGTACAAAGCCGATGAAGAAGGAAACAAAAAGGCTGAACAGGCATACAAGGATGCCATGGAAAAATGTGAAAATAATTAGTTTATACTGCAAATCAATTCATATTTTTTAATAGGTTTGCACTAACAACAATAAAAACACCAGTAATTATGAAAAAAGTATTATCTCTTCTTGCGCTGACAATTATACTTATTATTTCCTCCTGTGGCAGTAAAGACGCCAACGACATTGCAGACATCATGTGTGAAATTAAAGCTCAACAGGCCGATCTTCAAAAAGCAATGGACGACATCAACGACGAAGAAATTGAAGCCATCAGCAAAAAAATTGAAAAACTGAACAGTCAGTTGAAAACCGAAAGCGACAAGCTTGAAGCTATGAAAGAAGAAAATCCTGAAGAATTCAAGAAAACACTCGAAGACATTATTTCCGCTCTTGAAAGCTGCGAACACTATACCAAAGAAGAAATTGAAGAAATAAAAAGCAAACTGTAAATTAATACAAAAATGCTTTTTTTCATTTGCCGGACAGCCTACCTGCCCGGCATATTCATTTGCTCACCTTTTCTGTTATCCGTAATAACTTTCTTAACCTCATTCATTTTATAAGTTGCCTCATATATGACTTTACCATTTTTTTCATAATAGACTGTTTTGCCATTACGGGCACCATCCTTGTAGTTTACTTCGCTTTCAATAGGTCCTTCGTCGTAATAGCTGAGCCATTTGCCAACCGGACTGCCATTTTTGTACTCTTCGGTTCTGACCAGTCTGGTTTCAATTTTTGAATAATTGCTTTCATTTATTTTTTTGAAATTTACTCTGCCAAGTGCGGCATAGTATTCCCAAACCCCATCCTTATTTCCAAAATTATATTTGCCTTTCAGATTTGTTTTTCCATTGGGAAAATTGGTTAGATATGGACCATGAACTATAGATTTTCTTTCAACAGTATTTTCATCCACATAGATTTTTTTGGTATTTTTCTTCATTTCCACCACAATATAATTTTCTTCTTTTTCAAGAAAACCAAATTCATTCCAATATGCAGCCTTTCCGCTTTTCAGTCCCATGTTCATTTCAATTTCAGAAAGAATTTTCCCGTTCCTGTGCCATTGCTTCCAGAGTCCGTTCATTATGCCCCCCACAAATTCTCCTTCAGATTTCAGTTGTCCGTTTTCAAACCACGATTTCCAAACGCCATCTTCTTTTGCATCACTAAAATTTCCTTCATGAAATAACTGTCCGTTTTCATAATACACCGTCCAAAGGCCTTCTTTAACACCTTTGTTATAATTACATTTTTTCCATAGTTGATCGGGGCTGATCTGATATTCACCAATTAATATGGATGTATCCTGATTATAAAAAATCAGGGTTCTTCCCCTATCGGTAACTATCCGGTCATAATTATACCAATAAACCCATTCACCATCCATTTTCCCTTCAAAATAATTTCCTTCATTGCCAATTTTTCCATTTTTTCGATAATAAGTCCATTTGCCATGCTGAAGATCATTTACGAAATATCCCTCCATATCCAGACTGCCATTTGCATGCCACCAGATTGCCTTACCGTTTTGTTTCCCGTTTTGAAATTCCATTTCAAGTTCCTTTTGGCCAGTTGGATACCATTTTGTTATTTTTCCATTTTTCAGATCGTTGGAATATGTACCTTCCATTTTCTTTGTGCCATCCTCATAGTTAAAGATCCAAAGACCTTCCTTTTTGGAATCAACGAGCTTGCCCTTCATTTCAATATTGCCATTTCTGTACCAAACAGTATTGTCGCCATTATCGTAATTCAACTCGCTTTTTTTCGCACCATCTTCAAACCAGGAAAGCCATTTTCCCGATTCTTTTCCTGCTTTAAAGGTACCCTTTGACATTGTCTGTCCGTTTTCATAACCATACACCCACTCCCCATCTTCACGGCCATCGACATAATATCCACGTTCCATTAGTTTGCCATCAGGAAAATTAAGGTCAAGCAGTCCGTTTCCATTTGAAACCATTGCTTCACCTGATTTCTTCCAGTAATTTATTACTTTCAGATCATCAGGATAATAATAAAGCTGTTTCTTTTTATTTCCGCTTTCGTACCAATAAGTCCACAAACTATCTTTCAAACCCTGCTTATAATAACCTTCGATTTCGGGTTTGCCTTCATCTGAATACAAACAATATTTGCCAGTCTGAACACCATAGAAATAGGAACTTTTGCTTTCAATCTTTCCATTCGGGTAATAATATATTACATCACCATGCACATACCCGTCATCATAATCCATTTCCTGAACAACTGCTCCTGTTTCATTAAAATACGCCCAATGTCCGACCTCTTTTCCAAATCTCATTTTTCCTTTACTCTGGATTTTTCCGCTTTTGTACTTAAAGGTGGTTATCAGGGTATCACCGTTTCCTTTTTCAACTTCCTGAAGTTGAGCATAAGTGTTACAGCTCAAAGTCAATATTAAACTGATTATCAAATACTTTATCATAGTTAATCAAATTAAAATCCGGTCAATAAAATTATTACTAATTAATATTTAAATGACTGGTAAACGAAATTAGTTGTCTATAAGTTATTCACAACTTAATAACCACATAAGTCAGGACTGCTGCATAAACCTGCAATCTATAAACATCAAGTGCTGTTAAGCAGTGATAATTCTCATAAAATATAACGGCATTAATAGTTAATTTTGCATTCTTAACAAAAGATTTTTAATTATGAGTAAAGAAAAACTTTTTTCCACATTTCCTCCGGTATCTACTGAGGAATGGGAAAATGTCATAAACAGGGACCTCAAGGGCGCCGATTATGAAAAGAAGTTAATCTGGAAGACCATTGAAGGATTAAAATTAAAGCCCTATTACAGGGCCGAACACCTTGAAAATCTTTCATATCTTGATGTTCACCCCGGAATTTTCCCTTATGTGAGGTCAAACAAAATGACCAATGCATGGGATATAAGGCAGGATATTAGAATAACCGATGTTGACCTGACAAACTCACTTGCTTACGATGCTGTTTCGAACGGAGTAAATTCAATCGGATTTATTGACCATCGCGAACTGATAAACAACCAGCAGATTTTCAATCGTTTGATAAGAGGTATTGATTTAAATGAAACAAAAATAAATTTTGTCAGCGGGCATTCCAGTCCCGACTTTCTTGCCATGCTTGCCAACTTTGCTGAAAAAGGATGGTTTGACAAGAACAAAATAGAAGGGTCGCTTGACTTTGATCCGCTGAGACATCTCAACTTAAACGGTAGATTTTACTATGATTCCGAAGAACGCACACTCTTCAGAATCAACAAAATGATTGAAATCGGAACTCAAAGTCTGCCCAAATTTAAAATAGTGACTGTTAACGGTGAATACTTCTCTAATTTCGGAGGTTCCATAGTTCAGGAACTTGCATTCACTCTGTCAATGGGAAATGAATACCTTGCAAAAATCACTGAATATGGGGCAAAAATTGACAAAATAGCCAAGACAATGAAACTGTCTTTTGCAGTGGGTTCTGATTATTTTCTTGAAATTGCTAAATTCAGGGCTGCCCGAATGTTGTGGGCTAAAATAGTTGAAAACTATAAACCTGAAAACCCAGAATGCACTAAAATATTTATTCATGCTGAAACAACACGTTTCAACAAAACCGTGTATGATTACAACGTGAACATTCTCAGAGGAACCACAGAAGCAATGGCTGCGGCAATAGGCGGAGCAAACTCGATCACTGTTGTTCCGTATGACGCTGTTTTCAATACCCCCGGCGATTTTTCACTTCGTATAGCACGTAATGTTCAGCTAATCTTAAAAGAAGAATCCCATTTTGACAAAGTCGTTGACCCGGGAGCCGGATCTTACTACATTGAAAACCTTACCGATAATCTGGCATCCGAAGCATGGAAACTTTTCCTTGAAGTTGAAAAAAAGGGTGGATATATTGAAGCTTTCAAAGCAGGCTTTATTCAGGATCAGATTGAAAATACAGTAAAAACCCGGAAGATGAATATTGCAAACCGCAAAGAAATACTTTTGGGAACCAACCAGTATCCTAATTTTTCTGAAAAATTCAACAGCACCATGCACCTCACTGGCATGTACAAAGGAGATAAAGAGGTTACCGGTCAGTGGGCCAGACCACTTAAAGTTACCCGGGGTGCCAAAGAGTTTGAAGTTATCAGGATGAAAACCGAGAAAAAGGCAAAAACTCCTTCGGTATTCTTGTTTACAATCGGTAATGTAACATTTCGACGGGCCAGAGCACAATTTGCCGCCAATTTCTTTGGTTGCGCAGGGTTCAATACAATTGACAATAACGGTTTCAGCTCGGTAGATGAAGGAATTAAAGCTTGCCTTGCATCAAAATCTGAGATAACTGTTATCTGCAGCTCTGATGATGAATATGCAACCATTGCACCCGAAATATTTGAAAAAATCGGTAAAAATACCATTGTGGTTGTTGCCGGCGCACCTGCCTGTATGGAAGATCTTAAAGCAGCAGGCCTTAAACATTTCATTCATGTTAAATCAAATGTACTTGAAGAATTAAAAGGATTTCAGGAACTTCTTGGAATTTAATCACCGTCAAAAAAAGAAATTATGAGACCAAAATTCGATCATATAGACATCAAAGCTCCGGTAAATTCCGGAAATGCTGCAAAGAAAAATGGACAGAAAGATTGGGTCACACCTGAATTGATCGCTGTTAGAAATGTATATTACAAAGACGATCTCGAAGGAATGGAACATCTGAACTATGCAGCAGGAATTCCACCTTACCTGCGTGGCCCCTACTCGACCATGTACGTAATGAACCCCTGGACCATCAGGCAATATGCAGGTTTTTCAACTGCCGAGGAATCCAATGCATTTTATCGCAGAAATCTTGCTTCAGGACAAAAAGGTTTGTCAGTTGCTTTCGACCTGGCTACCCACCGGGGTTATGACTCCGACCATGAAAGAGTGGTTGGTGATGTGGGTAAAGCTGGTGTTGCAGTTGATTCAATACTCGACATGAAAATTCTGTTCGACCAGATCCCCCTTAATAAAATGTCGGTTTCAATGACCATGAACGGAGCAGTATTACCTATATTGGCTTTTTATATTGTGGCCGGACTGGAACAGGGAGCAAAACTTGAAGAACTTTCCGGAACAATTCAAAATGACATCCTGAAAGAGTTCATGGTGCGTAATACTTATATTTACCCGCCCGAATTCTCAATGAAAATCATTGCTGACATTTTTGAGTACACTTCCAAAAATATGCCCAAGTTCAACTCAATTTCAATATCGGGTTATCACATGCAGGAAGCCGGTGCTACCAATGATATTGAATTGGCTTATACATTGGCCGACGGAATGGAATACCTGAGGGCCGGAATAAAAATCGGACTTGATATTGATGCATTTGCTCCCAGACTTTCATTTTTCTGGGCTTCGGGCATGAACCATTTCATGGAAATTGCAAAAATGAGGGCTGCCCGTATGCTCTGGGCTAAAATTGTTTCTCAGTTCAACCCGAAAAATCCCAAATCACTTGCTTTACGCACACACACTCAAACTTCGGGTTGGAGTCTGACTGAACAAGATCCATTCAACAATGTGGCAAGAACCTGTATCGAAGCCATGGCTGCTACCCTGGGCCATACCCAGTCATTGCACACCAATGCGCTTGATGAAGCCATCGCACTTCCTACTGATTTTTCTGCGCGTATTGCAAGGAATACACAGATTTTCATTCAGGAAGAAACCAATATTTGCAAATCTGTTGACCCATGGGCAGGCTCATATTATATTGAATATCTCACAAATGAATTGGCTCACAAAGCTTGGGAACTAATTCAGGAGGTTGAAAAATTGGGTGGTATGGCAAAAGCCATTGAAACCGGACTGCCAAAAATGAGGATCGAGGAGGCTGCTGCACGCAAACAGGCCCGAATTGACACCGGAAAAGATGTTATTGTCGGTGTAAATAAATACAAATGTGATAAGGAAGATCCCATTGACATTCTTGATGTTGACAACACTGCTGTCCGTGAAGCCCAGCTATTAAGACTCAAAGAACTCAGAGCAAACAGAAATGAAGCAGAAGTAACTGCTGCACTTGACGCAATTACCAAAGCAGTTGAGACAGGAAAAGGCAACTTACTTGAACTTGCAGTTGATGCCGCAAAGAAAAGGGCAAGTCTTGGCGAAATTTCCACTGCCTGCGAAAAAATTGTAGGAAGATATAAAGCAGTAATAAGATCCGTATCAGGAGTTTATTCATCTGAATCTATGAAAGACAATGATTATAAAAAAGCCCGCGAACTTGTTGAAAAATTCGCACAACAGGAAGGCCGTCAACCAAGGATAATGGTTGCTAAAATGGGACAGGACGGGCATGACCGCGGAGCAAAAGTAGTGGCTACAGGTTACGCCGATATTGGATTCGACGTGGATATCGGACCATTATTTCAAACGCCCGCTGAAGCTGCCAAACAGGCAAACGAAAATGACGTTCACATTTTGGGTGTAAGCAGTCTGGCTGCCGGTCACAAAACCCTGATTCCACAGGTTATACAGGAATTGAAAGACCTTGGTCGCGAAGATATTATGGTAATTGCTGGCGGAGTAATTCCTCCACAGGATTATCAGTTTCTTTATGACGCCGGAGTGGTAGCCATATTTGGTCCGGGAACTTCCATTTCAAAAGCTGCTATTAAAATCCTTGAAATACTGACTCATTCAGAGGACGAAGAATAGAGGATTTCATCAATAAACAAAGCCACAGTTTTGCTTAAAAAAGCGATACTGTGGCTTTAGTATTTCTAAGCAGATGTTACCATTTCACTTCGTAATCCTTCTGATTGAAGGAAAAAAAAGAATTTATAATTTCGGGCTTTTCTATAAGTCCGGTGTAATCAGAATATCTGAAATTAATATTGAGTCCTGCGATATCATTAGCCAATTTAGGGTTTATATTATAAAGAGACGCAGCCTTCATATTTATGAAATTTATTCTTGAAGTATCTGCTGTTTCAAGAACCTCCATATATTTTTTGTCGCACAATGAAAGTTCCTCCTTTTCAAGTTTCTGCCTTTTGGCTAAAAGTTCAACATATTCGTTGAAAAACTTTTCCTTCAGAGTTTCAATTTCAAATTCCAGCTTGGGAACCGGAAGATCTTTTCTGAGCGTTTTATCCAGTTCAATATTGCATCTCAGCTGACTATAGCCCATTTCACGGCCCAATGCGTAACCATCGGCATCAACTTTTTCTTCTTCCTGTGCATGAAAACATGACTGCATTGAAAAAACTGCAGCAAAAAAAAGTACACACTTCAAATATCTAGAGAAAACCATAATCATATTGCTGTGTAAAAGTAAGAAAAGTATTTCAAAAAAAACCGGCCCTGAAGAAAGTTCTTCAAGGCCGGAACATAAGGATGGGTTAGATTTATTTTTTAAGCAATTCAGCAATTTCTACCAGTTTTATATACTCTTCACGGTAACCATATTTATCTTCACCTTTTGCATCTTTTGCCATAGCAAGCGTTGCTTCATAGGTTGCTGTCCCTTTGTTTTCAGAGTCTCTGAGAAGCATTCCAAATGATGCAACAGAAGCAGCAAGTTTGAAATTTTCACTGATTTTTGATTTTTTAATATCGTCTCTTTTGTATCTGCAGGCAATTAATTTTGATGAATCAGCATCGGGTTCCTTGTATCTGAGCTTTACTGTCATAAGATTTCCGCTTGATTTCACATTAGTGGTTTGGTATTCAAGGGGATCAATATTATTTACATCTTCTTTTGAATCTGACGGAATCAATTCATAAAGAGCTGTAACTGTATGACCTGCACCTATCTCACCGGCATCTTTTTTGTCATTATTGAAATCTTCTTTATTGAGAAGTCTGTTTTCATAGCCAATCAGTCTGTATGCTTTTACCTGTGCTGGATTGAATTCAATCTGAATTTTCACATCTTTTGCAATTGTGTATAGTGTTCCCCATAATTCTTTTCCAAACATTTTCTTTGCTTCAAGGATATTGTCAATGTAGGCATAGTTACCATTTCCGGCATTGGATATCTGCTCCATTCTGGAATCTTTATAATTACCCATACCAAATCCAAGGATGGTAAGAAATACACCGCTTTTTCTTTTTTCTTCGATCAGACTAACCATTTCGGCATTACTGGATGCACCAATATTAAAGTCTCCATCAGTGGCAAGAATAACACGGTTATTCCCTCCTTTAACAAAGTTTTCCATAGCAATTTTGTATGCCAGATTGATACCTGCTCCTCCGGCAGTTGAGCCGCCTGCCTGCAATTGATTAAGTGAGGCAAGAATGGTTTCCTTTTTTGTTCCGGGTGTTGACTCGAGCACACAGCCTGCTGCTCCTGCATAAACCACAATTGCAACGCGGTCCTGAGGTCTTAGGTTCTCAACCAGCACTTTAAATGCCTGTTTAAGCAATGGAAGTTTTTCAGGAGAATCCATTGAACCTGAAACATCAATCAGAAATGTGAGATTGCAGGCGGGAATAGATTCTGATTGCAATTCTTCACCCTGGATACCTATCATAACAAGTTCATGTTCGGGATTCCATGGACAATCATGCATTTCGGTGTTTACCGAAAAAGGGTGTTCATCTTTAGGCTGTGGATACTCATAATCGAAATAGTTGATCATTTCTTCAATTCTGACCACATCTTTATGAGGAATGGTATTTTGATTCAGGAATCTGCGCACATTCGAATAGGCGGCACGGTCAACATCCACAGAAAAAGTACTCAGTGGATCATTCAGTACTTCCTTAAATACATTTTCATTTATTTTGTCATAGTCTTCGGTATTAAAATCAACGTATCCTGCATCATCCGGAGCTGCATAATATCCTGTTCCGGCGGGACTGTATGCGATTCCTCCTGTACACTTTACTTTTTCATATGAACGATTGCAATCTGAAACTGTAATTGTTTCCTCCTTGCTTTCGGGTTCTGTTATCACAACAGTTGTTACTGCCTTTGGTTCAAGCACAAAATCAAGTTTTGTACTCTGATTTGAGTTTAAAGTAATCGAGGATTTTGTGAAAGTTTTGTAGTTTTTATGAGTTACTTTCAAATCAAAAGTACCGGATACAATTTTAGTGAATTCATATTTACCCGAAGCATCGGTTTTTGCTGAAGTAAAGGCAAATCCACCTTTAATAAGTACAACATCTGCGGCAACTACCGGGTCACCGGATATGGCATCGGAAATTTTTCCGCTTAAAGTGCCTGACTGGGCAAAAATCACTGTTTGTGAGATGGCCAGAATCATTATTGCTGTTAGTATGGCTTTCATAATATTGGTTTTTTGAGTTAATTACTAATTTGCTTTCACCAACATGATTCATAGCCAGGGTAAATTCCATAAAGAAAAAAGAAAAAATAATAACAGATTGTATTATCTAATTGATAATTAAAAACTTAAAGTATTCAAAAATTTTCAGGATCTCACCAATGCATTGAAAATCATTCAAAATCCATTACTGCATTGTAGCGATATTCAGTATGCGGAGCAATTGATACACCTATAATTTCATAGGAGTCAAGACAAATATTACGATGCCCAAATGAACTGATATCCCTGTCAATTAAAAGATCAAGCAAAATATCCAGCGCATCGCTGAATCCATACTGACAACATTCGGCAAACGCGCCTTTCTTGCATGTAACCCGGTCGTGTCCGACAATTCCCTTTGACCCGGCTTCAATTGCCCAACATTCGGCAAGCAGGTACAATTTTTTATCAGGAATCAACGGATTTAAGGGTGACATTTTATTCAGTTTTTCATATAATGAAGAAACATATTTTTCTTTTTTAATCAGGTCGGTATAATTGTATTTCTTACCATCAATTGTTATGGTTTTTTCATCACCGAACATCTTTTTTATATATGGATCAAGTATTGTTTCACAAAACAGTTTCGGCTGGATTCGTGCAAGATTAAGGTAAAACACCAATAATTTTTCCTGTTTTGTCAGATAACCTGCCTCTGCCGCCGTATTGGCTTTGTTAAAATCTGATTCACTCCAGCCATCAGCTACTTTATTAACCGATAATGAACCGTACTGATCGGGATATACTAAATTGCGGTACCTGACATACTGATCAAAGCAAAGTTCTGCCTGTTGATTTTCCCCAGCGTCAAAAAAGTTGCGTGCTTTATCTTTATAAACATCCATAAGAACAAGAAAATAACTTTGCAAGGCTGTATCACCCGAAACCTTTTTTATTTTTTCAAGCTCTTCGTTGGCCTTCTCATAGTTTTTTGCTTCAATTAATTGCACTGCACCTTCATAGTAAATATTATTAATGTCTGCAAAATAATTGAATCTGAAAGCAGGATCTTTATCATCATAAACTTCCCTGAGCAACTTCAGGTAAACATCTGCCTCATTCAGCAATCCCTTTTTATAAATTTTAGAAATGTATTGAATTATTTTTTGCTGAAGTTTCTCAAGTTCTTTGCGGTAAGCATTAAAAAGATCATAATTACTGCTTTTTGTTTTTGCTGTTTTCAGAGCACCCAAACATTCCCTGTACATGTCAATATATTGCTTTCCGGTTTTTTCATCGGCAAAAAGCTTGTTTAAGGATAATGCCTTAAAAAAATAGGGCATTGGATCATCAGTACCCTTTTCAATTGCCTTTTCAGCTTTTGAAAGACACTTTGTATATTCCCTTGCTTCAAAATCAGTTTCCAAAAATTTATAGCTGATGCTCTGTGCATTCAGAGAAAATGAAACGAAAGCGGATATGACAATTAGAATATTTTTCATTTTTTTCAGTACCATATTATTATAATGGTATTAATTAATCAATATTGTGTAAATGTAAAAATTAAAATTAGTGTCAGCAAGAAAACCCCAACTTCTGCGTTATGCTTGCCCCAAAAATGCTCATCCACGACTTTAAAAGTCGGGGCTCCGCTTTTTGGGGGTTATTCGCTTCGCTCATGAGCGCCTTCGGCTAAGTACGCAACCGTAGCGAAGCGGAGCTCACGACCAAAGGGAGTAACCCTTGAATTTGGGTTTTTCTTATCTGCCACTTGGGTTTTCTTGCAAATAATAATTATTCAAATTTACAAATAGAATCAAGTTATTAAGATTTTAACTGCTTGTTTCCATTAAGAAAATGATTTTCATTATATTTGTTCAACTAAAAACAAAAACTATGTGGCAAATCGGATTGCTTGTTCTAATTGCCGGAGGAGTTATTTGGGGATGCACCGTGAAATCCAGGGGCAATAATACTGAAAAAGACTCCACTAAAGTCAATTCTGGTTCTGACAACCCCAACGACTCAATCATTCCTTCTTTTTCGAAAGAAGACCTTATAAGAAAGCTCATCCATTTATCTATGAGTCCGGTACCTGAAAACCTTCAGCAGGGAGCCATGTGTTACAGTGCGATGAGGGAACCCGACTCGGTTTCATATATCTGTCCTCAATGCAGTGAAAAGACCCTGTATACCATTTCAGATAAAGATTTTTACCAAATCAGCAATATCGTCAGATACAATATTCATTCATGCCGTTCCATGGCAGAAAAAATAAAAGGACTTGACCTCAGAATCGACGAAAAACAGTTCTGCAAAAAATGCAGTCCGGATGTTGTATCCCCCCAACTCTGCCTTTACACTCATATACACGGAGAAGAAGACACCATTAAAGTCAGCAGCATCTCGGCCGACGATCTTGAAATATTGCAGGAATTTCTTAGTGGCAAACTGATTCATTCGGGCGACAGGGACGAGCAAACCCCACTTAAAAATTACATCCCGCAAATTGAACGGATGCTCGGAATAAAAATTAAAAATTAAAAATTAAAAAACATAGACTATGTGGTATTTTATAATTGGGATTATTGCAGTGACCGGAATAATTCTCGGGTGCACTTCAAAATCAAAGAAAATTGCATCAGAATCTAATGGCAAGGACAGTATTTTGCCCGGAACAAATGCTTTGAAGGATTCCATCATACCCGAATATTCGCGTGAAGATATCATGCGTAAACTGCTGAAACTTTCTATGACACCTGCCCCGGAAGACCTATCACGCGGAGCCATGTGTTATGACATGGCCATGCCGCCTGAAACAGCAGCATATATTTGTCCAAAATGCAGTGAAAAAACTCTTTACGAACGTGACAAGTTCGAAAATGGATATGAAATAATTGAAAAAGTACTATATGATATCGGAGCATGCCGTGAAATGGTTAAAAAAATTAAAGGAATCAATGTTTCACTCGACGAATCACAGTATTGCCGAAAATGCAGTCCCAATGTGACCAACCCCCAACTCTGCCTTACAACAAAGATTCCAGGCGAAGAAAAATCAACCAGAGTATGCTATATTTCTTATGAAGATTTGGGAATACTGATGGAATTTTTGAATGATGAAAAAATCCACAAAGGAGAGCGTGAATCAGAGGAAGCCCTTAAAGATCACATCAACAGGATTGAAGAAATGCTTGGAGTTAGCCTAAAAAAATAAAAATGCCCGCATCCGTATTAGCCCCCTCTTTTCTACCCGAAGCAGCTGTACTTGAAATGACTTACAGGTGCAACCACCAGTGTCTGTTTTGCTCCTGCCCGTGGGAAGCTCCATCGTCCAATTACATTCGCAGTGAAGAACTTGACACAGATGAATGGAAAAACTGCATCGAAAAGCTATGCGAAATGGGCGTTAACAGCTTTTCATTTACCGGAGGCGAACCTCTTCTGAAAAAAGATTTTAAAGAAATCTTAAAATTTGCATCCTCACAAAAATGCCTTTTTCATGATAAAAATCTGAATAAATCTTACCGGGCACCGGATCTCTTTTTGATATCAAACGGACAATTGGTGGACGAAGAAATTCTTAGCTTGCTAAAGGAATTGAATGTTAGTTTGAGCATGAGTTTGCCCGGACTAAAAACATACAACCGGCATACACAAAGCGGTTCACCGGAAAAAATACTTCAGCTTTTTTCAAAAGCCCATGCCATGGGAATAAAAACCACCGTAAATATTTCAGTAACACGAATCAACCTGCATGAACTGTTTGAAACCATTTCAAATGCCATGATTGCCGGAGCTGACAACCTGTTGCTTAACCGGTTTTTGCCCGGTGGAAGGGGACTGGAGTATTTATCAGAACTGATGCTAAATGAAAAAGAAATCATTGAGGCGCTTGAAACTGCAGAAAACGTTTTGGTAAAAGCAAACCGAAAAGGAAGTGTGGGCACTGAATTACCCAGGTGTATCATCTTTGGAAAAAAATTCGTCAACCTTCGCGTGGGCACAATGTGTTCGGCTGCAAGGGAATTTTTTGTCGTTGGGCCAGAAGGAAATATACGCACTTGCAATCATTCGCCCCGTCAGCTCAACCATATTTCAGACATTGAAAATCTCAAGCACAACGATTACTGGAAACATTTTGTTTTTAAGGAATATCATCCTGAAATGTGTAAAGAATGCGGTTTACTTTTCAACTGTGACGGCGGATGCCGTGAAGCAGCACATGTTTACAGGGGAAAACTCATTTGCAACGATCCCGTTTTTGAAGCAGGCAGAAAAACACCTGTGGATTTCAAAAAAAATCAACCGCTGACAAATTAAAGAATCTTTTTTATCCCTTCCAGTGCACCGGCAGCTATTGAATATTGCCCCGGGGGAACCTGAAAATCGCGCGGATTGATTCTTATCAAACTTGCATTATAATTACGGACTACCGATTCTGATTTGAACCTGACCGTTGGAACAGATAGTCCGGCTCCAATTTCCACCACAACAAGACGTGAACCCTTTGATTTGACCATTTCAAGCCACTCCTCAAGTTTTTCTTCCTGATCAGAACTCCGATCCGAAATCCACGACCAATCACCAAACATCAGAATATTTGGTCGGGCCAGTGCTCCGCAAACCCTGCAAACAGGCAGTGTCCCAAGAGCCTCAAACCTTTCAGGATCGACCTCAACCTTCTCCGCTCCTGCTTCCCAAATTTTTTCACAACAAGGCTGTGAGCATTGCAAATGGTGAATAGATCCATGTACTTCAACTATCCGTTTTTCATCAAACCCGGCTTTCTGAAACTGTCCGTCAACATTTGAAGTGGAAACAAAATAACCTCCGGGTTTATTTTCAATTTCCCTCAATAAAAGTTCAAATCCATCATGTGGAATAGTTTCTCTATAAAGATTAAGCCGGTGACCATAAAAAGCCCAGGCAAGACGGGGGCGCTTTAAAAACCATATGGGATTGGCCATATCACTGAATGACAAACCAAGTTTTGCCACAGGCGGATATGCCTTCCAAAAGCCCTGTGTTCCTCTGAAATCGGGCAATCCGGAATCAACCCCCATACCGGCACCGGCTGTGATTAAAACAGCTGTGGCTCCCTTAAAAATGTTTTTAACCATAAAAAATAAAATCCTTCATAACAATATGCAAAGTCACTAAACATCACTGTTAATATCTTTTCATATTAAAAAACACTATTAAAAAACAGTGATAATTATCATGTTATTTACTGATAATAAGCACTTTAACTTCTCAAACAGTCTGATTGATAAATTGTTATCACATTTTTTTATTTGAATATATTATAATATTTTATAGATTTGCCATCTTCAAATATAAGTTATTTGAATTGAACAATACCTTAATTAACAACTTAAAAATTACATTATGGATCACGGACCAGCAGTAAAATTAGGAGTTGACCATGCCCAAAAGAAAAAACAACGCCTTGGGGTTTGGTTATTTATTGTGTACACGGTTGTGTATGCAATATTCGTTGCAATTGCGTTAACAAATTTCGAATTGATGGCAAAACCGGCACTCGGGAATCAGAATCTTGCGATAGTTTTTGGTTTCGGACTCATCGTTCTTGCTGTTATTATGGGTTTGATTTACAATTGGGTTTGTACAGGTTATGAAAACAAAATGAATAAGGAGGACAAATCATGATTTACGAAGCATCGACCATAGCTATTGTTCTGTTTTTCGTATTTGTGGCTCTTGTATTAGGGCTATCATTCTACTTTGCTGCGAAAACAAAATCTGCCAGCGGTTATTTTGCTGCAGGCGGTAATATTCACTGGGCTGTTAACGGTATAGCGTTTGCAGGCGATTATCTTTCAGCTGCTTCATTTCTTGGTATTTGCGGTATGATCGCATTTCAGGGATATGATGGATTTTTATATTCAATTGGTTATCTTGCCGGCTGGATTGTAGCATTATTTCTTGTTGCCGAACCCTTAAAGCGTTTGGGCAAGTACACTTTTGCTGATGCTTTGGATGCTAAATTCAACTCAAAAGCAATTCAGCTTTCTGCTTCAATCAGTACCCTGGTTGTTTCATTGTTTTACCTGATTCCTCAGATGGTTGGTGCCGGTTCACTGGTTACCCCGCTTCTGGGTTTTGATCATTGGGTAGGTGTGGTAATCGTTGGTGCGATTGTAATTTTTATAGTTGCCACCGCTGGTATGACCTCAACAACCTATGTACAGTTTATTAAAGGCAGTTTGCTTATTGTTTTCTCAACAATCCTGACTTTTTACATCCTTGACAATGGTCTTTCTTTAAATCCAGATCATGATAATTTAAAACATCATGAATTTGCCACTTTGACTGATGACAATCTGCAGGGATATGAGCTGGTTTACGAAATGCCAATTCTCGATCCGAAAGATGAAACCAAAGTAAAATTTACTTATGCAAAATTCAACAAAGATGGTTTTGACAGATGGTTTAATAAAAAAGTTTCTGAAGACAGCCTTGTAACTTATGAGGAAATGCTTGACATTACAAAAAAAGGCGATAAAACTTTATACAATGGGAAACTTAAAGAAGACAGGGCATTTTTCCAGGTTGGGCATCTGAGCAAAATTGTTATTGATGGCAAAGAACTTGGACCTAACGAAAATTCAGGATTCCTGAACCCAATGAAATTTTTATCTGTTCTTAGTCAAAGTGAATTTGTCAGATTTATTAAACAAACATTTAAAGACAAAGACGGCTCTGATGTAACTGCTTATTATCAGTCAAAAACCGCGGGTGCAGCCATGTTGTCTCCCGGATTGAAATTTAAAATCGGTGAAGGTGCAGGATTTTGGGATCGTTTAAATTTCATTTCCCTCATGCTTGCTTTGTTCCTTGGAACAGCATCATTGCCTCATATTTTGATCAGATATTACACTGTTGCCAGTCAAAAAGCTGCACGTAAATCAACCATTGTGGCCATTGCTGCCATTGGCTTCTTCTATGTTCTCACTTTATTTATGGGATTAGGTGCTGCTGTTAATGGTGTTCTTGATGTTACTAATGACAACATGTCAGGACCGCTGCTTGCAAAAGCATTTGGCATTGGCTTGTTTGCCATCATTTCAGCAATTGCATTTGCCACTGTTCTCGGAACAGTATCAGGTTTGATTGTTGCATCATCCGGAGCAATTGCTCACGACTTTATTGACAGATACCTTGGTAAAAACCTTACCGATAAAGCAAAGGTCCGTGCCGGTAAAATAGCTGCTTTTGCCGTTGGTTTGGTTGCTATTATTTTAGGTATTCTTTTCGAAGGAATGAACGTTTCTTATCTTGTTGGATGGGCTTTTGCCGTTGCAGCTTCAGCTAACCTTCCTGCAATTTTAATGGTTCTTTTCTGGAAAAAGACAACTGCAAAAGGTGTTGCATGGTCAATTATTGTTGGTGCTTTTACTGCTCTGGCAATCATTCTCACTGGTCCGACCATTGGTACCGAATTTTTCGGCATTCCTGCAGAAAAAGCCATTCAGCCTCTTGACAATCCTGCCATCATTTCATTTACCCTGGCATTATTGACCTTAGTCTTTGTGTCTTTAGGTAGCCAAAAGGACAATTCTACAAAAATTGATATAAGATAAATCAACGGAAGTTGGACAAAAAAAGTCCAACTTCTTTTTTATAACCAAAAATTAGTACTTATGAAATATTTATTTATCGCTTTAGCTCTTTCATTGATGATTCCTTTTGCATCAAATGCACAGGATGAAAACAAAGATTTTGGAATTAAATGGAGCGGATATGTAAAAAATGACGTTATTTACAATACCCGTCTGATAACCTCTGCCCGTGGTGAAGGAGAGCTTAACCTGCTGCCTTACCCAATTTTATTAAATGAATTTGATGATGACATCAATGCAGTTCCAACCTTTAACATGATTGGTTTTGACACTCGCTTAACTGGAAAAATTACCGGCCCGGATGCTTTTGGAGCAAAAACTTCAGGTCTGATCGAAGGTGACTTCTACGGATCAGGTGCAGCATATAAATTTCTTTTCAGAATGCGCCATGCCATGATGAAATTTGATTGGGAAAAAACCCAGTTAATGGCAGGCCAGTACTGGCACCCAACATTTGTTACCGATTGTTTCCCTGCAACTTTGGCTTTCGGCGCAGGCGTTCCCTTTAATCCCCTTTCAAGAAACCCTCAGATTCGTTATACTTACAAGTTAGATGAATCAATGAGCGTTTATGGCGCAATCCTTAGTCAGGGAATGTTCAAAAGTAGCGGTGTTAATGGAGATTTCACTCAGAAACAATCAGGATTACCCGAAATACATGCTCAGTTTCAATACAAAAAGGATAATATGGCAGCAGGCTTAGGAATTAACTTCCAGTCACTGCGCCCAGCAACAACTTTTGATGTGTACAACCCTGCTGATTCACTTGATGACTTTTCAACAACTATTGTTTCAAAAGAAAATGTAACCGGCTTATCCTTTTTAGGTTATTTCAAAATGAAATTGAAACCCGTTACCATTAAATGGTGGGGACTGTATGGCCAGTTAAATGACAATATGGTTATGATGGGTGGCTACTATCCGATGATTGACACAACACTGACTCTCGCTGACCTTGAAAATGAATATATTACCTATACTCCCATCACTGCATTGACCACATGGTTTGAAGTTCACACCAATGGAGAAAAAATGCAGGTCGGTTTATTTGCTGGTTACTCATCAAATATGGGTGCAAAATTAGCAGCCCACCAGGAAATTGCAGCCGCTTACGTAGGCCGCTGGGGCAATGTTAAGTCTGCCATGCGCGTAGCTCCGAGGATTGCCTGGTTTTCAGGTAAATCAACCATCGGACTTGAATTAGAATATACTTCTGCAGGTTATGCCACACAAAAATTATTGGATAATGGCTCAGTTGACCCAGATGGTGATCCGGGTGGAATAGATGAGACAGGTAAAGTTACCAATTGGGAAACTGCCAACAACATTAAAGTGCTTTGCTCTTTTAAATATGATTTCTAATTGTTGATAGTCATAGGATAATAAAACCCGGCAAGGAAACTTCCGGGTTTTATTTTTTCCAAATTTTAATTTCAAATTCTATTCCATCATACATATTTTTAGCTTGTATATTAAAATACCCCAAAGAGCAAGGAGAGGTTAGGGTGAGGTTAGGGTGAGGTTAGGGTGAGGTTAAGGAGAGGTTAAGGAGAGACGAAGGAAATAACAAATTTTTGAAAAAATACACAACATAATACAATATTAAGATATGTGTTGCGTTTTTAACTAACAAGCAAGCGGAAAACCTACGGAGAAATAATCACCATTGAAGAAATTGTGCACATGTTGTTTTGAAACCATTTGTTAAATCGTTTCAGGGTGCAATATTATGTTCGTCATTCTTCCGGAAGGGTGATTGTCCATTTTAAAGCATCCCTGAGGCACAAACTAAAAAAGCCATGAGCAAAAATATTGGTTTAATTAAAATAAAAGGCAAAATCGGAGATATGACCTTTTATAACCGTAAAGGCAAGAACATTGTAAAGCTTGCCAACGATGTTGACAAAAGCAGGATATTGAAAGACCCTGCCTATAAGCGTACCCGCGAGAACATGGCGGAGTTCGGGGGGAGTGCCACCATTGGCAAATCCTTCAGGTTGGGGTTTGGCATGTTTGCCAGAAGGTTTGGCGGCGACAACCTGATTGGCAGGGTTGTCGCGATTATGCACGCCATTATTGCCAGAGGTGCAGGAAAAAGGGGTGAGCGGTCCTATAATGTGGTAGCAAACAAAGACTTGTTAGAAGGGTTTGAGTTTAACAGTAAGGACAAACTGCAGAATTTCTTTAATGCCCCCTACTCTATCTCGGCCAATGCCGGGAGGAACGAAGTGACACTGGTTGTCCCTGAGTTCAGCACAGATGCATGGATGACAGCACCTGAGGGAGCGAGCCATTTCAAATTGATTTGTGCCATTGCCGTACTTTCGGATTTCACAAAAGTACCAACGAGCAAAAAATATGAGCCGGTTAATCCGTCGGTGAATGAACTGAGTGCGTTTGCCATGAGTCCGGAAATACCTTTGGGAGGAACCAGCGGAAGTGAACTGAACCTGGTTGCATCATTGCCCGGGCTCCCTGTCATTGCGGCCAGTGCCGGAGTAATTTCCACAGTTGCCATAGAGTTCTATCAGGAAATTAACAGTGAGCTTTTCCTGCTTGCCACAGACAATGCCATGAGAGTGGTAAAAGTTTTTTAAGACCAAATTAAGCAAACAATACAAGGGTTGGTTACAACTCGTGTTTTCTGCTTGTTTTAAACCCCGGTGATGCCGGGGTTTTTTATTTCAGGATTAGATTATTTCAGCCAATGGCATTGAAATTTGTTTTGCACATTAATTCAATTGAGATTATTAAAACTATTTCTCCTGGTTTTTGGTTTTATAATCAGATGGTGTGTTTCCTGTAATTTTTTTAAATGCCGCATTAAAAGATGTTTTAGAATTAAAGCCCACCATATTAGCAATTCCTTCAATTGTCAGATTTTGATAATCAGGAGATAGTAAAAGTATTTTTGCCTCATTTACCCTATATCGATTAATGAAATTATTAAAATTCTCCTGAAGGTTTTCATTGACCACAAGTGAGATATATGTTTTATTTATATTCAATTCTTTACTTAAATCATAAATAGTCAAGCTTGGATTAAGATACATTTTTTTCTTTTCCATTAAATCCAATATCTCCAACATTAATTTTTCCTTGCGTTCATTGGTCAAAATAGGTTTGCTGTTCTTTTCATCTGCTTTTTGTTTGATTTCCTGAATTATCGAAGTGTTTTCATGGACAGGATTTTCAAAAACATATATTTTGGTCTGTTTGATCCCAAAATAACCCAAAAAATTGAAAAACAGAACCATTAGGATAAAATAAAAGGACTCATATTCGTTAAATTTGTGAATATGAAAGATGATAAGGTCAATAACAGATATCAATATATAAATGATCACAAAAATTTTTAACCAGTTCAGGGTGATGCTTTCTTTGAAAGAAAAATAGTTTTTAAGGTTTATATGGTGTTTTTTAAGTAAGAGAATCATCAATAAAGCATATAGAAAAACCTGACCGTTATATAAAGCTGTAGCAATGGATTTAATTAGTTTTGGTGTTAAAATGGATGATTCTGCTGAAAAAGCGATGATACTCAAAGGAATAAATAGAACCGCGGGGATAAAATGAAATAAGTCAATCGTGCAAAACTTATTATCTTCAACTGTTAAAGATCTGGTATAGAAATAGTAAAATGGATTAATGGTAAGCAACATTGGAAAAACAAAATAAGGTGAAATGGAAATAATCTGAAGTGGCTCAATTAAAAATTGGGCATTAATAAAATAAAAAACAGAAACCAAAATCATTAAAGTTCCCAAAAAATTATTTGCTTTAGATTTGACATGTTTGTAAGTAAGTAATTGCAATGCAAATATTAAGGGTTGGAAAATTAGCAGGAAGTGAAGTATGTTATTGAATGTATACATATTAAAAAAGTTTTGATTTTTAAAGATAAATATTAATTGATAAACGAAAAGCATTACCATGAAATTCTTTTGTGCGAATCTGGCGATAATAACTACCAATGGAGTATTAAAACAGAAAAATATCTAAATCTGAACAGATAATTTTTTAATGGGTAATATTTGATTAGTATTTTTGGATAAAACTTCAAATTTTAAATGATATGAAAAAAAATTCTTTTCTTTTTGTGTTCATGCTTCTAACTGGTTGGGGATTTTCCCAATTGATAACCATCTCAAACACACACCAATCACCCACTGATGGTGACACCATTTATTACAAAGACGCCAATACCTTTGGTTTTGACGCAGCTGGAACTGGTACAGTAACAGCAAAGACATGGGACTTTGCAACATTAATGGACGCGGGGACCAATTTCTATTATTTTTGGGAAGATGCCGCATCGACACCTCAAGCAGCCACTTTTCCATCGGCCAATATGGCCAGGGGTAACAGCGGTGAAGCCGGCTATTTTTATTATGACTGCGACGGCAACGACCACAAAAGATGGGGTTGGTATGGTTCAGCCACCAATTATGGAATCTATCATTCGCCCGGAACAGAATTCCATTTTCCAATTACCGCAGGAAACAATTTTAGCTCATCATATTCCGGTACAATGAACCCTTTCGGAGTAGGCGAAGATTCAGTAACTATCTCGGATGGTTCAATAAGTATTCAGGCAGATATGCAGGGAACTTTGATGCTACCTACCGGAACATTAACAAATGTATTGAGGGTACACGTGGTTGAAACCTTCCACATTAAAGCATGGATGATGGAAATGGCTGTCATGGACAATGTCGTTGAAGATGACTACTATTACTGGTTTCATGACACCATACCCTTTGCTGTCATGATTTATGGAACCACCTCACTTGATGGTTCACAGCAATCTGAGGTACTTCGTTATCAACCATTAAATTTCTCAACCCCTGTTTTGAATGATGAAACTGATTTCCTGACATTCTCATTTGATGTGCAAACTGGACCTGCCAACATAAATACAACTTTGCACACCATTGATATTGAGGTTGAAAACGGAACCTCTTTAAATGCCCTTGTTCCTGATTTTACTCTATCTGATGGCGCTGCTGCAGATATCAGCGGTATTGCACAGGTAAGCGGGACCACCCCAAACAACTTTATTGCACCTGTTACCTATACTGTAACGGCAGAAGATGGTGTTAACGAACAAGATTGGCTGGTAACTGTTACAGTTGAACCATCAGGTATATCTCATAATCATAGATCGATATCAGCTTTATATCCAAATCCTTCAAAAGGAATCGTTTATTTTCAGGGCTCAGCTGACGGTTTGATAGTTACAGATATTATTGGCAATACTGTAGTTCAAATAAACAACATTTCAAATAAAGCCATAGACCTTTCGGGTAACCCGGAGGGTGTGTATTTTGTTAAAATCGTATGTGGTACTGAAAGCATGAATTTTAAACTGTTGATTGAAAAGTAGTATATATATGTCTTATTCTAAAATTAGCCAACAAATTGTTGGCTAATTTTTTTATAGTTACACTTTCCACATAAAGAGCCACATCAATATTTTCCATATCCTTCCAGAGATTAAATAGGGCCTACTGATAGACTTGTAACAAATTGTTTTATAAATCTTTATTGCAAATTTGTCCAAATAAAATGCAAGGTTCCTGCGACATTCCTTCGTTTTTCCATGCATTGATAATCGTTTTCATTTCCTCCTTCGCTATCGCTGTGGAGGACGAGATTTTTTTCGGTGCGTTTAAACTTCTTTCATAAAAATAATTAATGGTTTTGTTTTGATTCTTTTTTACAATTCCGCCGCAACTTATTTTCTCTCAAACAAGGATTGTGGGCGGCGGTTTTGCTCTGCATTATTATTCCCTGGGCGTTGCCCAGGGCTGAATTATGTATGCCTTTCAGGCAATTTGGATTTACGTTTATAATTAAACTTTTTGTGCCAAAAAACGATTCTTTGGATTGATTGACTTAATCAGCAGGCCCTAAAAAACCATTTTTTCCTTGGAGAAAAAAGAATTAAAAAATTTTAATCCATTTGGAAGGAAAATTCATTCAAAATCAAGTTGCCAATCAGGAAAACATGTCGGCATATAATCCGTGAATCTGCAATTTATTTTGTGGCAGCACATAGTGATATTTGGCTAATATTGAAAAATTAATTTCTTTTAACTTTTACTTTTCTTTTTTTCAATTAATACAGCTTAAACATATTGGGTATTACAAAAAAGAAAATTAATAATGACAGTCTTTAGACAAGAACGGTATGTTCTTGTGAAGATTTCTAAATCTGTACACTTTTTTAGTATCATTTTGGAAAGTTTTCCTCATTAATACATATTTTTTTTGTTATCGGTTCTTTGGGAGGATAACTTTGAATTAAAAAAAACGTGGTAAAGCAATTTTTTGTATTTCTATTTTTTTTCATTGTTTCAAAATATGGATTTTCTGACATCCTTCTTCACGAAACTTTTTCTTCTACTCTTCCAACAAGCTGGACAAACACAATAATACAGGGTTCTCAAGGTTGGTCTTTCCGTAATTCTCCATCGCTTTCCAGTCCATCTGGAAATTATTATGCTGTTTTTGATGATAATGCTTTGGGTTCCGCTGTTACTCCAAACGAAGCAGCTCTTTCCTCAGCTACTTTCAATTGCACGGGAAGGACCAATGTCAGAATAAATTATCACCACTTTTGGCAAGGTGTTGAGGGAACTCATGGATATGTGGAATTGAGTATTAATGGAGGCACTTCATGGACAACTGTAATGAATTACCATAAGATTACCCGTGGATCCTTGTCTGCTCCCCAGGATACATTACTTGATGTCTCTGCCATAGCTGCCGGACAATCAAATGTGAAAGTTCGGTTCAGATATACTGACGGCGGTTTTGCCGGCAAATACTGGTATATTGATGATGTTACCATCTACTCCGACCCCGATGTGGGTGTCATTGAACTGGTTGAGCCGGGTTATCTGGGCTGTGGCCAAATGTACAACGGCAGTCAGGCCATTACCATTCGTATTAAGAATTTCAGCCATGAACCTATCTCAAATGTTCCTGTAACAATTGATATTACCGGGGGATTGACCCTGACCTATTCAGAAACATATACAGGAACAATCCCCGCTGAATCGTATGTTGACTATACTTTTACGCCAACCATCAACATGACGGCCGATACTTACTATCACTTCAACATTTACACTACTTACGCCGGGGATGCCTATACTGCCAATAATGCCTGGATCACCGGCAGGCAACAACTGGTGCAGCATTACCCTTATACTGCCGATTTTAATTCGGGCACATTTGGCTGGCTGAATACCGGGGATGCTTTTACTGCACCCGATCTGAACAGGGGCAGGGAGTTTGCCATTGGAGCCCTGCCATACCTGAACGGGCCGCAGGGTGAAGGCAACAGTTGGTATATTGATGTGACAAGGCACGGCGAATATTACCAGATTTGGGTGGAAAGCCCTGTTTTTGATTTTTCACAAAATACAGCTCCTGTTCTTTCAATGGACATTAAATATCAGTTTAGCTCATACTATACCCAGGCACAGGTACAGTATTCAACCAATGGCGGAACAAACTGGTACCAGCTCGGCACCGATGCCAACCCTAACTGGTATTCGGGAAATACAAACTGGTGGTACAACAACCTTGCTTCACCGGTCAATGCATGGGCTCATGTGGAAAGGAATCTTTGTTTGTTGTCTGGAAATTCTTGCGTGAAATTCAGAGTTCTGGCTTATGCCTATTACGGTGTTTCGGGTGCTACCGATTACAGACATTACAATTACTTTGCCTTTGATAATTTTACCATCTCCAATGGCAGTCCCGATGATATCGAACCTCTTTCGTTCAACCTTCCCAAAGCCGGTGTTTGCGGTAATTATACAGCCACCGAACAAGTCCAGCTTCTGGTAAACAACAATACCTGTCGGCCACTTACCAATGTTCCTGTATCATTGCAAATTGACGGCGGACCGGTAATTAATGAAATCATGCCCGGGCCAATTCCTCGTTTTGGAAGCTATTTATTTACTTTCACTGCAACGGCAAATCTGTCGGCCCCCGGCACTCATACCCTGGTTGCCGTTACAAACCTTGTTACTGATGGGGATGTTTCAAATAACACGGTAACAGAAACAAGAAGAAACAATATCCACATCAATACATTCCCGTATATCCAGAATTTTGAAACAGGCAATAACGGCTGGGTGTCCAATACTCCACAGGCCGGACGGCATTTCCGGCTCGATCCCCTGCCTTATCTCAATGGACCCGAAGGACAGGGGCAGTCGTGGTATGTTGAGGTTACTGAACATGGAAAATATGACATCTTTTCACTGGAAAGTCCGGTTTTTAACTTTACCGGAGTGACCAATCCCATGTTTTATATGGACATCAAATTCAGTCTGAGTTCCTATTACTCCCAGTTTCATGTTGAATATTCCACCAATGGTGGCACTACCTGGACACAGCTTGGTACCGATGCCGATCCCAACTGGTACACCGGAAATACAAACTGGTGGTATAACAACCTTTCTGCTCCTCAGGATGAATGGATAACAGTTGTACACGATTTGTGCAACCTGTCGGGAATGGCTTGTGTGAAATTTAGAATAAACGGCTATGCTTATTATGGACATTCAGGTTACAATACTTATCTGAATGAAAACACCGACTACAGTCACTATAATTATTTTGCCCTTGACAACATCAAGGTAACCAATAATGTGGATGTTGCAGTGACCGAAATTGTTGATCCTGACGAAACTGCATCGGGCTGTTTATACTCCTCGTCACAACAGGTAACAGTAAGGGTGCATAATTACTCTTGTTCAACCATTACCAATGTTCCAGCCCAATGTAACGTTTCCGGTGCTGCTACTGCTGTATTTTCAGGTCTGGTCCCATCAATCCCCGCTTATTCAAGTGTATTGTATACTTTTCCGGGAATCTTTGATATGACCCCGCTTGGAACATATCATATTGAAGCTTATACCCAGCTTCCGGGCGATTTTGATGTTTCCAACGATACAACGGCTGTTACCATTGATGTGAACTTCCCCAAAATCACTGTTTACCCTTATCTTGAAACTTTTAACAGCGGGGCTGCTTACTGGACTGCCTCCGGCGAAGCACCAACCGCACCTGATGTTGACAGGGGAAGGGAATTTGTCCTGGGAAGTTTACCCTATCTTAACGGTCCCGAGGGTTTTGGAAACAGCTGGTACATTGACGTTACACGCCATGGTGAATACTACAAAATTTGGGCAGAAAGTCCGGTTTTTGACTTCTCCAACAATACCAACCCCGTTCTTTCAATGGATATCAAATACCAGCTGAGTTCCTATTATACACAGGTTCATGTGGAATATTCAACCGACGGGGGTACGGTATGGACGCAGTTGGGAACCAATGCCGACCCTCAATGGTATGCCGGAAATACCAACTGGTGGTACAACAACCTTTCTGCACCGGTGAATGTTTGGACACATGTTCAACACGATCTTTGTAATCTTTCGGGCGAACCTTGCGTGAAAATCAGGATTCTTGGTTATGCTTACTATGGGATTTCAGGGGCTACCGATTACCGGCATTATAATTATTTTGCCTTCGATAATTTTCAGATATCGGCCGGCGAATCCGATGATGCCGAGCCCATTTGCTTTACCTTGCCAAAAGCAGGTGTTTGCGGCAATTATACGGCAACCGAAACAGTTCAGATTTTGGTCAACAACAATAAATGCAGACCTTTATATAATGTACCCATTTCACTGCAGATTGACGGAGGTGCTGTAATCAATGATGTCATGCCCGGACCCATTCCTCGGTTTGGCAGTTATCTGTACACTTTTACTGCTTCAGCAAATCTTTCGGGTGCCGGAAACCATACTTTGTCGGCAACGGTAAATCTGCCTACCGATGGGGATGTGACCAATAATAATCTGACCGAAACCCGGATCAACAACACACCCATCAATACTTTTCCATACATTCAGGATTTTAACACGGGAAACGGGGGCTGGGTTTCCAATACACCCCAGGCAGGCAGGCATTTCCTGCTCGGACAGCTTCCGTATCTTGACGGCCCCGAAGGTGAAGGTGATTCCTGGTATGTTGAGGTCACCGAGCATGGAAAGTACGACATTTTTACCCTTGAAAGTCCTGTTTTTAATTTATCGGCAACAGCCAACCCAATGCTGTACATGGATATCAAATACCAGCTTTCGTCATACTACACTCAGTTTCATGTGGAATATTCCACCAATGGGGGCAGTTCATGGACTCAGTTGGGTACAAGCGCCGACCCATACTGGTATCAGGGAAATACCAACTGGTGGTACAACAATCTGGCATCACCGGTGGATGAATGGACTCAGGTTCAGCATGATCTTTGCAATCTGGCAGGGCAAGCATGCGTGAAATTCAGGATTATGGGTTATGCTTATTATGGATTGTCGGGAACAACCGATTATCGTAATTACAACTATTTTGCAGTTGACAATTTCAGGATTTCCAACACACAGGATTTGGGGGTTACCGCCATTCGTGAACCCGACCCCGCTGATATTGGCTGTTTATATTCGGCAAACCAGCAAATTATTTTGAGGGTTTATAACTGGAGTTGCACCAATGCCCTGAACGTGCCTGTTTCTTGCGAAGTTACAGGTCCGGTTACAACTACCCTCACTGGCACAGTTCCGTCAGTTCCGGCTCATTCCTATATCGATTATACTTTGCCCGGGACTTTCAATATGACAGCCCTCGGGACTTATGACTTTACAGCTTATTCTACCATGCCGGGCGATATCAATACCCTGAACGATTCGGCATTTCTTTCCATCAATGTGAATTATCCGCTTATTTCAAGTTTTCCATACGCAGAAGATTTCAATGCCAATAATGGGTATTGGGTGGCATCCGGCGAAAATCCGGTTGCCCCTGATGCCGACAGGGGAAGGGAATTTGTATGGGGTAGCTTGCCTTATCTGGGAGGACCCGATGGTGAAGGCAGTTCATGGTATGTGGATGTGACAAGACATGGCGAATATTATAAATTCTGGATTGAAAGTCCGGTTTTCAATTTTTCCTCCCTTTCAGCTCCTTCTATGTTCATGGATATCAAGTATCAGTTCTCTTCCTATTATACCCAAATGCATGTTGAATATTCCACAAACGGTGGCACAACATGGACTCAGCTGGGCACAGATGCCGATCCAAGCTGGTACCTGGGGAATACAAACTGGTGGTACAATAATCTGTCAAGCCCTGTAACATCATGGGAACATGTTGAGCATGATTTGTGCAATCTGGCCGGACTGCCTTGCGTCAAACTGAGGATTATCGGATATGCCTATTATGGGATTTCAGGGGCTACTGATTACCGGAATTACAATTATTTTGCCGTTGATAATATTGAAATTGTTGATAATGTTGATGATGTGGCTGTGACTGCATTTATTGAGCCGCTTCAGGCACAGGAATTCTGCACTTTCTCAGGTGCCCAGGAAATAACGGTGACCGTTAAAAATCCCTTCTGTTCGAACCTGGTCAATGTGCCCATTGTCTGCCAAATCACCGGACAAATTACCCAGACCATCAATGGCTTGGTGTCGATTAATGCAAGGAGCACTTTGAATTATACTTTTCCAACTACTGTCGATATGACGGCCCTTGGAACTTATAATTTTACTGTTTATTGTGATTTGCCTACCGACTATAATAGGTTAAATGATACGATATATCAAACAATCAATGTTTTATATCCATTAATTACAACCTTCCCGTACTATGAAAATTTCAATTCGGGCTCAGGTTACTGGGTATCCACAGGGGCCAATCCTCCTGCAAACCACGGAAGAAAATTTGTATTGGGGCAATTGCCTTATCTAAACGGTCCTGAGAATATGGATGATTCCTATTATGTTGATGTCACAACCCACGGACAATATGATTTGATTTGGGTGGAAAGTCCGGTTTTCGATTTCACCGGATTAACAAATCCAATGCTTTCGTTTCATGTAAAATATCAGCTTTCTTCATATTACACACAATTCCATGTTGAATATTCAACCAACGGAGGTGTAAACTGGACCCAGCTGGGCACCAGTGCCGATATGGATTGGTATGCCGGAAACACCAACTGGTGGTACGATAACTATTCTGCCCCGGTTGACGAATGGACTTATGTTGAGCATAAATTATGTCCGCTAATCAACCAAACCTGTGTCAAATTCAGGATTGTTGGGTATGCCTATTATGGTATTTCAGGAGCAACCGATTACAGAGATAGAAATTATTTTGCTTTTGACAATATTTGCATTACCGATGCACCCATTGATGCCGAGGCCATTTTCATCTCAGGTTGCTATGGCAGTGAATACAGCATGGATGTGCAGATCACCAACAGAAACAACTCTTGTGTTGTGCCACCGGTGATAACCAGTTTAAATATCACCTATTCCATTGACGGAGGTGCCCCGGTAACATCAACCATTACCGGATTAAACATACTGCCCGGCGCAACGGATATAGTATCGGTGCCTAATGTTACCATTCCTGATAATTCAACCAATGTACAGATATGGTGCACTTTTCCCAATAGCATTGCCGACCAGATTTACATCAACGATACAGCGTGGAATACTTCGGTAATCTGGTCAAATTGCAACGACCATTGCAGCAACGCCATTGAACTTACCTGGGGAACAATATCTGCATCCCAAACATCCTATGCAACCCCCGATGCATCAGAAGATCCCGATTATTTGGGCTGTGGCTCTTTAACAGTCGAAAATACGGTTTGGTATTATTTTACTACCACGGATGCAGGCGGAGATGTGACATTAACCTTTACAGGCACTAACTGTTCACCATCAGCCAATGGAATACAGGTTTCCATTGACCAGATTACAGGTACACCCTGCGATCCGGTAAATTATACCAATGTTTTTTGTGAAGCATCAGGAAACGAAAATGATATTGTCTGGAATGGAACTTCACTTCCTCCCAATACAACTTATTATATTGCCATAGATGGTTATGCAAACAACGATTGCGATTTCTTTATGGGCATCAGCGGTGCTATTTCCCTTCCCATTGAACTGCTCAAGTTTGCGGCGGAAATGAACAACAATCTGGTGAACATACAATGGGAAACTGCTGCCGAAATCAACAACGATTATTTTAATGTGGAGAAATCTGTTGACGGACTTGAATTTGAATTGTTTGCAGTGGTTGATGGTGCCGGGAATTCCACCGAAAACATAAAGTATTATGCTTTGGATAAACAACCTTATGAAGGAATATCCTATTATCGCCTGAAACAAACCGATTATGATGGAAGCTTTTCATATTCTGATGTGGTTGCAGTTAATAATTTTAAAACAGAAACTGAATACACTGTATTTCCAAATCCCGCAAACACTTATTTTAACATTGAAGGAATCAATGTTTTATCGGATTGTGTCGAAGTTAAACTAACCGATGTGGTTTCAAGAACGGTAATTTCTGAAATGGTATATCCCGATAACCAAAAAGTTTCCCTCACATACCTGACCGATGGATTGTCGGATGGAATTTATCATCTGCAAATAGCTGATTTAAAATCAGGATTGGTCCTTTTTAATCAAAAAATCATTATTAAAAAAATGTAGTTTATGAAATTGACTTTCGCTTTTTTATTTATTGGAATTATCACTTCGCTTTCTCAGACACCTGATACTTTGTGGACTAAAACCTTAGGTGGCTCCGGTGATGAATGTCCGGGCTACGGATTTGACTACCGCGCACGCATTGCTGTAAATGATTTCGGCGAAACGTATGTGGTATGCGCAACGGTTTCAACCGACGGAATGGTTGGAATGAACAAAGGCAGTGCCGATTGCTGGATAGTAAAACTTGATGAGAACGGCAATACCCTCTGGTCAAAGGTTTATGGCGGAACAAATGCCGAGTTTCCGCAGGATATCACTGTCTTGGAAGACGGGGGCTGTCTGGTTGCCGGATATACTTATTCCGATGACCTTGATTTTTCGGGAAACCATGGTGTTGACGGCGAATCGGACGGCTTTATTATGCGCCTTGACAACGATGGAAACCTGATGTGGAATGAACTTTATGGCGGAAGCGAGTTTATGGGTGTGGCAGGTGAGGATTATATTTATGATATCATTCTACTGAAAAATGGAAATGTTATGGCACTCGGCCAGACAAACTCCCAAAACGGCGATTTGGTGTTTGAGGCAAACTTTGATTATTTCTATGTGGGCTGGGTTCTTGAAATTGAATTGTATGACGGTGAAATCGCAGATACAAAGAAAATCGCATGGACTGGACATGATGAATGGAATACCGACGAAATAATCGAAGGGGTTGAGGCATCCGATGATTCGGGTTACTATTTTTTGGGACTGTCAACACATACTTTTTCAGGCGCTGACTTTTTTTGGCTGATAAAAATGTCACCTGATTGGGAAGTGGTATGGCAAAAGGAATTGGGCTGTCTGGGACAAAACTCGGCTTATTCTATGACCGAAACAGATTCTGCTACCATTGTGTTTACCGGAATTATTTATTCGTCTGATGGAGACGTAACAGAGCCCGTCATCGGTGGCTATGGAGATATCTGGATTGCCGAAGCCGATTCGTCAGGTAATATCATTAACCAAAAAATCATCGGTGGCACGCAAAGCGAAACCATCTACAAAGTTAATAATGATGGCAATGGACACCTCCTGCTTTCGGGATTTACCCGGTCGGTTGATTTTTACGGACAGGGCGATACAACAACCGTTGCCGATTTCTGGGTGCTTTCCATGAACATGCAACTGGACACGCTCTGGACTTTAAAACAAGGCGGTACACAATCCGATATCCTTACGGATATTGCCGTAAACAACGGAAACATTTTTGTTACAGGAAGATCCGAATCCAGTGACTTATTCCTTCATCAGAACTACGGATTAAAGGATTTATGGGTAGCAAAATTTGAAAATCCTTATGTGCTTGCCGAACAAACTCAATTGATTGAAGAAGTAAATATTTACCCCAATCCCTCTTCAGGCAGCTTTACTTTGGCATTGCCCCAAGGCATGAATGAAATTACAGAAATCAGTTTCTATAATTCATCGGGCAAACTCATAAAAACTCAAAATTGTCATGAAGGTCAAAGCATTTTTCATAACTTACCAAAGGGCTATTATATTTTGAAGATTAGAAACGATAAAAAAGTTTTCTTTGAGAAATTAGTTGTATTATAGCCTGTTATTTTTGAAAGAAGTGACATATCAATTACAAAAAATGAAAGTAAATTTTTAGTCTTTTTTTTGCTTTACTGCTATTTTTGTCATCCTGCAACAAGGAACCGCTATATCCTGTTGTGGGAAAAGGAATATTCACTAAGGGAATTTTCTGAAAAAAATGGACATTTCTATATAGGTTCACTTTTCAATATGGCTTGTGTGCGCGATCTCCCCGGACATGAAAAATTCGCAAGTACCTTGGCCAATGAGTTCAACATTATGAGCGGGGAGTTTGAACTGAGCATGGAGAAAATATGGAAAGGCCCATATAAATATGATTTTACCTACGCTGATATTTTATTACAGTTTGCACAAGATCACAACATTAAGGTTAAATGGACACACCTGATCTGGCATGACAGCTTGCCTGTTTGGGACGGTTTTGAAGATATGCCAAATGCCGAAATTGAAAATGCCTTTCACAAATATGTTGATACTGTCATGCATCACTGCAAAGCATATTTTCCGGGTGTCGTTTATGATTACAATGTGGTAAACGAGGTTATTAATCCCGACGGGGAGAATTCATTAAGGCCAACCATTTTCCTTGAGAAATTAGGCCCCGATTTTGTGAAAAAAGCATTTATTTGGGCACATCATGCTGACTCTACGGCCAGACTTTACATTTGTGAGTATGATATACTTGGAAATGAAAACGATAATCTTGTCAAAAGAGATTATATGGTGCAGCTTGTTACCGATCTTATCAACGATGGTGTGCATATTGACGGAGTTGCCGAGCAGGCGCATTTAACAACTGAATATATGGTCAATCCCGATTATCATACTCCCCAGGATATGCAATTTTGGTCAGAATCCATTGATATTTTTGCCAGCCATGGCTTGAATTTTCAAATCCCTGAAATGACAATTCAGATAAATAATGATAAAAAAGGTCTGAATAGCGAAAGGTTTCAACGGCAAGCTCAAATCGTCAAGGAAATTATGGATTTACTTTTAACCAAGCCCAATGTTGATGCACTTATTTTCTGGGGATTGACAGATGGTCATAATTACTATGGACCTGATGAGTTTCCTCTTTTATTTGATGAAAACTTCGTTCCCAAACCATGCTATTTTTCTGTATATGAAGCTTTACAATAAACCAGGACAGATATTATTCGCAGTTTTGTTGTTGCTTTTTGGTTTTCAGGCATCAGCACAGAAAAATATTGTTTCCTCCTTTGAGACAGAAATGGATTATGCTTTTGGTGGTGGAGCATACGGATTGTTTGCCAAGGCAAATCATCAGTGAACTGAGAAAGACAAACTAAATTTCCAAACGGCAATTTCAACGGCTTTTTTCATGGAGTCTAATTCCCTGACTTCAACAATCTACGTTAGGAAGGGTGTTTTGTATGATCCACATTTTAATTTAAACTCAGGAATAACTTATGTGCTTATAAACGGCAAAATTCAATTGGGGTTGGATTTGTTTGCCGGAGCATACCTGCTTAGGCGGCAGGGAAAATATACCAGTTCACATCTTAACTTTACTCAGGATAAATACAGGTATCAAAAACATATTTCAACCGTGGAACCCGATTTGCTTTGACCTTCTACCTGAAAAAGCATATTGGCTTGCAATTGACTGCATATAATTCATTCAACGACTGGATGATTTTTTATGGTATTGATTATTCAAAGCTGTTTTTTGGAATTGGAATTATCTTGGAAGAAAATAATTTTATATTATAATTTGTTATGTCTGTTATTTGAACAGATTAATATACAGCTTCAAACTTTCAATGGTACAGAAATATCCAGTCAACAACAATTTGTGAAAAATCAATGGACAAATTGATATGCAGAAGTTAAACCAATACCAGCTTTGAGGAATTACATGGATGGGTTTACAAAAAACCGATTCCGCTCAATAATTGTCCGTTTAAACAAAAAATAAAACCATTTCATCTAATTTGTGTAGAATCAATTAAATAAAATGGATAAATTTGTTTGTAAAAAGGACAGAAGAAATTGAACACAAATAGTCTTTATAAAAACCTGATTACAATAGCTGTTTTAACATCGTTTATTCTGGGTGTTTTAATCAACATGCCATTATATATGCGGGGTTCATTTCCGGTTGATGTATTTCTGAAAAGTACTGCTTTTGCAATTTCTATCTTATTGATAAATTGGTCAATAAATATTCTTCTTGTTTATTTAAGCGAAAAAAAAACAGTCAAAAAATTTGGTAATGGGTTAAGATATTTGTTTAGTTATCTGATAAATGTCTCCTTTACGGTTATAATATTTGTTTTTTTTAAAACCTTTTTACTGTTAGAACCGCAAAGTATTCCTGCTGAAATACATAAGACAGTATACGACCCCGTTTTTTCACCAATAATCCTTTGTGTTTTTCTAAATTCAATAATCCTGATTATTCAAGAAGTAATCCTGTTAAAGAACAAAAAAAACCAAATAGAGCTTGAAAATGCCCAGCTCAGAGTAAAAAACACAGAAGCATATTATCGGCAGCTTAAACAGCAGATTCATCCGCATTTTCTGTTCAATTCATTGAATATTCTAAAAACCCTTATTAGAAAAGACCCTGATACAGCTGAGGACTATCTTGTGAAATTATCCGATTTTTTGAGGGTATCTATTTCTTCGACAGACGCAAACACTGTTAAACTGGCTGATGAATTAAAATTGTGCCATGATTTTTTAGATATGCAAAAGGTGCGTTTTGGCAAATCACTTGAATATACCATCAATATTTCCGAAGAAATAAAAAATCAGGGTTGTGTGCCGGTTTTTTCAATCCAATTGTTACTTGAAAACGCCATAAAGCATAATTCATTAACAGTTGATTCGCCATTGAAAATCAATATTGTTTCTCATAACGGGGTAATTACAGTTAGCAATAACATTCATCCTAAATCAACCCATGAAGAAACAACCGGACTGGGTCTGGCAAATTTATCTGAGCGCTACAAAATATTGTCAGGTAACGACATTCTAATTATATCAGATGAAAAACATTTTAGTGTAAGCATTAAAATACTTCCGCAATGAAAATTGTAATAATCGAAGATGAAGAATTAACAGCAAATGACCTTGCTGAAACTATTTTAAAAGTTGAGCCAAATACCGAGATTATTTCTATTTTAAAATCGGTTAAAGAGGCTCAAGCTTTTTTTAAAAAATCAGATATTAATCCTGACCTGATTTTTAGCGATATTCAACTGGGGGACGGGTTAAGCTTTGAAATATTCAATTCTGTACAGCACTCATTTCCCGTTATTTTTTGCACAGCTTATGATGAGTATGCCTTAAACGCTTTTAAAGCAAACGGCATTGATTATATTTTAAAACCTTTCAATAAAAAATCCATAAATGATGCCCTGTTAAAATATAAAAATCTGAAGGATAATTTTTCAAAGGACAATACTCAATATGAAAATATTATAAAGTTGTTCGAATCACAAAAAAATAATAAATCAGGGTCAGTCCTTGTTTATCAAAAAGATAAAATTGTACCGGTAAAAATTGAAGCCATTGCCCTTTTTTATATTGAAAACGAAATTACCTATCTGATTACCCTTGATAATACCAAATATGTGATCAATAAAACACTTGAAGAACTTGAAAAGATCACTTCAGATAATTATTTCAGGGCAAACAGACAATATCTGATAAACAGGAAAGCTGTTAAAGATGCTTCACAGTATTTTGCCCGCAAACTTTCTGTTTCACTTACTATTCCGTTCAAAGAATCCATTACTATCAGCAGGGAAAAAACAACTGAATTTTTAAACTGGCTTTCTGCAAATTAGTGTCAGCAAGAAAAGCCCAACTTCTGCGTTACGCTTGCCTGAAAAATACTCATTTACATCAGTAAACTCCGCTTTTCATGCTTCGCAAGCCTAATTTGGACTTTTCTTATCAGACACTTATGTTTTCTTGCAAGCCTAATTACTTTCACTTTAGCCTTCACCTTTCATTTTGTCCGTTTCGGTCATGTTTCATTTAAGAATTTAATGCTGTGTTAAGATATTTGCATAGATCAAATTAATTAAACATGAAAAAATCAAAAACAATAATGCTTTTCATTCTGCTTGCATTTTCATTTACAGTAAATGCCCAGAATAAATTTACAATCAGCGGGTATGTTAAGGATTCACAAACCGGAGAAGCGCTGATTGGAGCTTCGGTTTATATAAAAGAACTGACAACCACCGGCACAAGTACCAATGCTTACGGCTTTTACTCGCTTACTGTTCCGGAGGGATCTTACACAGTATCCTCCCAGTTTATCGGTTATGAAGTCATTTCGGTGAGAATTGAGTTGAAGCAAAGTATAAAACACGATTTTATCCTAAGTGAGAAAATAAACACTCTTAAAGAAGTCGTTGTCACAAGCGAGAAAAAAGGAGAAAACATTACAAGGATTTCGCCCGGAATTGAAAAAATGAATATCAAAGAAATTCAAACCATACCTGTTCTTTTGGGAGAAAAAGATGTGATGAAAATTGTCCAGCTTTTACCAGGTATAAAATCAGCGGGAGAAGGAAACAGTGGCTTTTATGTCAGAGGAGGGGCTGCAGACCAAAATCTGATCATGCTTGATGAAGCAACTGTCTATAACGCATCACATTTACTTGGTTTTTTCTCTGTATTCAATTCAGATGCAGTTAAGGATTTAACTGTTTATAAAGGCGGACAACCTGCTGAATATGGCGGAAGGTTATCCTCTGTCCTTGATATTAAAATGAATGAAGGAAATGATAAAAAATACCATGTCAGCGGTGGCATTGGGCTTATTTCATCACGGCTTAATCTGGAAGGGCCACTGGTAAAAGAAAAAGGTTCATTCTCAATTTCAGCACGAAGAACCTATGCTGATTTGTTTCTAAAACTGTCAAATGACAGTGCTTTAAAAGAGGCAAAACTGTATTTCTATGATATTAATGCCAAAGCAAATTACACAATAAATAGCAAAAACAGAATTTACTTGTCGGGCTATTTCGGAAAGGATGTTTTGGGAATGGGGAATTCATTTGGCATCAATTGGGGGAATGCAACCGGTACTTTGCGATGGGTCCATTTGTTTTCTGATAAGTTGTTTTCAAATACTTCAATAATTTTCAGCAATTACAATTATAAAATCAATTTGAATGTTGGTGGTAACGGGATAAACCTTATTTCACGAATACAGGATTATAACATCAAACAGGATTTTCAGTTTTTTGCAAGTACAAAAAGTAAAATAAAATATGGGTTCAATTCCATTTACCATAAAGTAATCCCTGGTGAAGTCACTGCCGAAACCAATTCATCCATCAGTCAACTTAAACTTGATGATAAATACGCATGGGAAAATGCTGTGTACATTTCACATGAATACAAACCTTATAAAAATTTTGGTCTTGAATATGGTCTAAGGATTACTTCCTTCAGCATTTTAGGTCCGGGTGATTTCTATACCTACAATATTGATGGTGAAACAACAGATACTTCGACCTACAACACAGGAAATATCATTAAAACATATTATAATGCAGAACCCCGCTTATCAGCAAATTTGAACATCAACGAAAAAAGTTCCATAAAATTTTCCTGTGGAAGGAATACACAGAACCTTCATCTTTTATCGAATTCAACATCAAGCAGTCCCACTGATGTTTGGATACCAAGCAGCAAAATAGTAAAACCTGAGGTATCTGACCAGATATCTCTGGGTTATTTCAGGAATTTTAAAGAAAACACTTACGAGTTTTCGACAGAGGTGTATTACAAAGACTTACAAAATCAAATTGATTATAAAGACGGAGCAGAAATAAATTTTAACAACAATGCAGAGTCACAACTGCTTTTTGGCGATGGAAGGGCTTATGGAATTGAGTTCTTTTTAAAGAAAAAACACGGGCGGCTAAATGGTTGGATTGGATACACTTTGTCGCGCACTGAAAAGAAAATAGAAGGAATAAACAATGGTGACTATTTCCCGGCAAAGCAAGACCGAACGCATGATATTGCTGTTGTAGGAATGTACGAATTGTCTGAAAAGCTGACCTTTTCTGCCTCATGGATTTATTATACAGGGAATGCCGTGACATTTCCAAGCGGAAAATATGAAATTGCAGGTCAGGTATTGAATTATTACACAGAACGCAACGGTTACCGTATGCCCGATTATCACAGGTTGGATTTAGGTGTTACATGGCAAAGGAAAAAAACTAAAAATTTTGAATCAAGCTGGAACTTTTCTTTATATAATGTTTACGGAAGGGAAAATGCCTATACTATTACATTTCAGCAAGACCCTGATGATCCTACAAAAACACAAGCTGTCCAGACAACCCTTTTCCGCTGGATACCTTCATTCACTTACAATTTTAAATTTTAAAACCATGAAAAAATATAGCTTAAAAATAATAATGTTGCTGACAAGCTTTGGCATATTGATACTAAGTTCATGCGAGAAAGTCATTGATGTCAACCTAAATTCATCAGATCCCAAGTTAGTTATTGAAGCAAAAATGACTGATTCTGCAAATTGTCAGGTCAAGCTTTCTGAAACAGTCAATTTTGATGAAACAAATACATTCCCCGAAATATCGGGTGCAGTAATAACCCTTCGTGATAATTACGGCAATTTTGAAACCCTGACCGAAACTTCAGCAGGTATTTATTCTTCATTTTCAATAATTGGTATTCCGGGCAATACATACACACTTAAGGTAACAGTTGATGAAAAAACATATACAGCAATTTCATCTATGCCATATCCTGTTGCTATTGACACGATTACATTTACAAGTATTGGGGCTTTAAGCCACAAAACAAATATGGCAAGTGTAGAACTTTTAGACCCGATGGGGATTAAAAATTATTACCGGTTTGTTGAAATCATCAATGGACAAACACAAAACAATATTTTTATTTTTGAAGATCGTTTTGATGATGGGAAATCAATAACAGCCCCACTTTTTACTGATCCCGGAAGTGGAGATGCAAGCAACAAAATATTATCCGGGGATGCTGTTGAGATAATGGCTCAATGTATTGATAAAAGTGTTTATGATTACTTTTTATCTTTAAGCCAGTCGGGTGGCGGAATGCACTCATCAACCCCGGCAAACCCAAAATCAAACTTCAGTAATGGGGCGTTGGGATATTTCAGTGCATACTCTTCAAAATCAAAAACTGTAGTTGTGCCATGATTGAGAAATAGTTTGTACCAGCATGGATTGTTTAAGTAAATTGCATGTTTTTTAATTTGCACTTAAAAAAAACAAAGGATAACCTTATAAATAAAAGCATGGAGAATAAAATTTTTATCGCAACAAAACAAGACCTTGAACAGCTTATTGAAGAGTCCGTTGATAAGGCATTTGCAAAAAACAGTAACTCTTTCGGAAAAAAGGCACTTGATATGATGAACGTGGAACAGGCATCAGATTTCCTTAACCTTGCCATGGCCACGATCTACGACAAGACATCAAAAAACATGATCCCCCACAAAAAGAAGGGCAATAAACTGTATTTTATCCGTGCAGAACTTGAAAAATGGATACTTGAAGGGGATGTAAAAACCGACAGCCAATTGGAAGAAATGGCTTTGGACTATGTGATGAGGAAACCATTTGGGAAAGTGAGATGAAACAGGGTTTTAAGAGCAGTTGAAAACAATTGCTGAATTCATTATTGTTAGTTAATGATTAATTTTCCTTCCTGAATAATTGTTCTATTATTAAGTATTTTATAAATATAAGTACCTTTTGAAGCTCCATCAACCGGTAAACTCTTATTTTCCAATGGGTCAAGGAGTATTTTATAAAACACTTTTCCGTTAATATCAAGTATAATAAACTCTGTTTGAAAACTCAGTAAATTAACAATTTCAATGGATTCATTTGCAGGATTAGGAAAAACTTTAACAAATATTTTTTCTGATATTTCATTAATGGGGTCGGCATTTGTTTCTTCCACCAATATTGGCAGCGATGATAAATTAAAAACATGTGAATTGCCGGATGCAACATCAACAGAGTCTATTTCAAATGAAACAGTCTCTCCATCTAACGAAATGAAGTAAGGGACAACACTGGTAATCTTATATGTTGCATTAGAAGAGGGGGTCAGTTGAAAAGACTGGTTGTCCCTGCTCCACATTACATATTTGTTTTCATCATTAACTATAAATTTCATAACCCAGACACCATTCCCACCTGTTTCAGAATTATTGTCATCAACAGCAATTCCCTGACTTACAACCTGTGCCGAATCAAATGAAATAATTTTTTCAGAAAGCAATTTAAATGAATGGAAAGATTTTTTCTTTTTGCCTGTATGGTCAAGAAGGCCAAATTCGGCCCATTCAGAAGGCATCCCACTGCTCCAGCACCCATGCCAAATAAAAGTATTGATACCTTTTGCCCAGGCAATTGTTGTCCGCCTCCACACATCTGCTGCCTGTTCATCTATACTCACATAATTTGGACTAATTGAATCGTAAAGTGATGAAACTGAACTCTCGGTTATCCATATTTCTTTTGGTTGCAGCCCGTAATTGTCACGTATTGCTATTATGCTATCAATATGCACGGGGGTGGTCCACCATGCATTATAGTCATGAAAGCTGAAAATGTCAAAATAGTTACCTATATCGTTGGCAAAAACTGTATGGTACCAATTATATTTGCTTGTAAAGGGGACATCATACGTACCCAGGGTACCGGGCAACAATACTTTTGCCTGTGAATCAAGTTCCTTAATCCAATTATAATTATATCTTGTGAAATCAATAAAATCCATATTTGGGATACCAAGAGGGTAGGAACTGTTTTCGCTTTCATTTCCAAGCTCCCAGTAATGAATGTTTGAATACCTGCTTATGCAGGTTGATAAGTAATCCTTTGTATCTGAACTATCCAAATCATAATTCCATCCACAAACAGGCAACCCATCACAAGCTCTCCAAGGGACCTGATAGCCAACATTATTGGTATCACTACTTGCTATTGAAAAGCAAAACAAGTTACCAACGAATTCAAAATCCGTATAATTTAAAAAAATGCTATCGGCATAACCGAATTGCCAATTGTTGTTTGTTGGCTCAACCTGCCTCCATAACAAGTCGGCATAAGTCATTTGGCGATAAATTTGAGCTCCGCTTTCCTGTATGTGGGACATATAGTTATCAATACTTGTCAGTTCGGGATTCCTAAAAGGAAAATTAAGTCCTAACCTAACAGGGCTTTGGGCATGGGTTTCGTTGACAACAATAACTAAAACAACGAGTAGCATTTTTTTAATCATGACAAATAATTTTAGACAAATACATCAGCAATATTTCTTTTAAATTTACCAATAAAAGTTTTGATTTAAAACTTAGTATTCAAAAATAGTATTTTTTTTGATAAAGCAGTAAATTATAAAGGTTTCATTTTCAAACATTGAGGAAGGCGGAAACAAAAACATAAATTATTTTTGTGACTTATCACTTATTAATCCGAAACCACTCCGGAATAATCAAACATCAGATGATAAATAGAGAATCGTTCATTTTTCAGAAAGTTCCTTTTATGGCTTGATGAATAGGAACTCTTGAAATCATTATGCAGTTTTACATTTTTTAGGTAACCTGATGTTGTAATTGTGGTCGATGAATGAAGATGTTTGTTTATTTCATCTGAGATCATTGAATGGGTCAATTCAGGGTTTTCAATAAAAGAAATTTGACCTTCAAAGGGCAATCTTAATTTAATATAGTCCCTTGTGCAAAATTTCTCAATATCCAAAAAGTAATTTTTAGTGTCAGACAATTGCCTTATTTAACCGTCATAAAAAAAATTCGCACTTATTTTTTAAAATATAAGTGCTTTAATCAATAAAAAGTTAACTTTTGTCCGTCGTTTTGTTACATAAAATGTAAAAAGGTAAAATTACCCGGGTATAAATCCATTGACTTCTGCACAACATGGCCGTATATTTTATAAAAAAAGAGTTGTGGGTTTCTTAAAACAAATACTGCTTGTTATCATATTGGTTATAATTGCCACATTGCAGGAAGCTTTTTCGCAGTGTCTCACCGCAACTTATGGGCAATATCCTTCCACCACCTATGTTCCTGCCTGTAGTGGGTCACCGGAAACAATAACATCAGCTGGATATGCAGGTGAATATTCAGTTGTGACGGTAGTTAACGGTAACAATTATACGTTTACCAGTTCAATTGCAACTGATTTTATTACAATCAGCAATTCAACGGGTACAGTTTCTTATGCTTGGAGCACCACACCGGTAAACTGGACCGCTACATTATCAGGGAACATACGTTTTTACACCCATACAAATTCATCGTGTGGTGAAGCTGCCTCAAGCAGGACAAAAGCGGTAACTTGTTCTGCCGCATGTGCCTCACCGGCAAATGATGCCTGTGCCGGTGCAATATCAATTACCTATGCCCAAATAGCAGCAAGCTATAATACTTCAGGTGTCCTCGGTTGTTCAGATAACTGTGCCGGAATGGGTTATTATGATGTTTTTTATAGATATGATTGCACAACCACTGCATCATATACCTTCGATATGAGAAATAGCAACGGAGATACTTATCTGAGAATTTTTTCCGGATCGTGCTGCGGAACATTGGTCGCTTCTAATGATGACGGTTATGGGGATGCAGACCCGACAATCACATTAACATTAACATCTGGAGTATCGTATTGGTTTGAGTGTGGCAGCTTTGCCTCATCAGGGATGGGAAATTCTGCCTACAACTTTTATACTTCAACTGTTGTCCCAATGGAAGGGCAGGATTGTGGTTGGGCTCCTACCGTGTGTTCAGATGCTCAGATCAGTGGAAATAGTGACGGGCCTGGCAATATTACCGATTTAGATGCCAGTAACAGAGGGTGTCTTTTGGATGATGAGCACCAGTCACAGTGGTTTTATTTTCAAGCCCAGACCGACGGAGTAATTGAGCTTTCAATAGTCCCTCAAAACGGGACAGATGATTATGACTTTGCAATTTGGTCAGGATTGACTGCGCCACCTTCTACGTCACCAATAAGATGTTCATACGCAGCTGCCTATAAACAAATTTATACTGGTTATGGACCGGAAAGGCATTATTTTACCGTTGATAATGGAGATGTGATCACAACAGATTATCAACCGTATATATTTCCTGATGAGGAAAGGTACATTATTTATGACCATAACAGTGTTGCTGTTGTAACATCAGGTTGGACACCCGGAGATATCTCCTACACCGTAGTAAATTGCCCATCCGGCGACTGTTTATATTCGATCAGTCTTGAGGAAAGTTATGGTGATGGCTGGGATGGATTGGTTTTTTTATACGTAAATGGCATTAACCCATTTGCTTCAACAGGGTTGAAGTCCGGTTCAGGTGACGACAGCGAAGGTATCTGGGACGATGGGTATGTCAACCAATTAAATGTAACCGCTGGACAGACTTTTACGGTTCTTGTCGACAACTACTATTCCACAACAAGCCCATACACCCTCGACTGGTCATTGTCCGGCGGGGCATCACTTGATTGTGAAAGTCTGCCTGTTGAACTAACAGGTTTTTGGGGAAAGTGCAACAATTCCGTTGTTGAACTTACATGGGAAACAGCGTCAGAAATAAACAATGACTATTTTACCCTTGAAAAATCAACTGATGGTATAAATTACTTAACAATGGCCACAATCAAAGGGGCCGGGTCTACCCAGGGGTTTACATTTACATATAAATATGACGACTTTGAGCCATTAGCCTTACAATATTACAGGTTGTCCCAAACCGATTTTAACGGAGTCAGAGAAGTTTTTGACCCGATTGCTATGAAATGCAATGATTTTTATATTGGGGAAATACTGATTAACAGATCAGATAACCAAATTGAAGTCTGGTTCTCAGATAAGAAAGGCAGTTACATTTTGAAAATTATTGATGTAACAGGAAGGGAGTTATATAATAAAAAAGTTGAAGTTGTTGAAAACAACCAAAAGGTTTACATTCCCGAAGAGACAATCAATACAACATTTTTTAGTGTTATTGTTGTTGGAGAAGATGAAGTAAAATCAAAAAAAATGATAAAGCAGGGGTTCTAAAAAGGGAGTTTATAAGTTTAAAAAATTGAGCCGTCTGAAACCAAACGGCTCAATTTTTTTTTAGTTTGCTGAGTGTAATGCCATAACATTTCCTTCGGTATCAATAAACATGGCCATAAATCCATGCTCATGGTTTTCACCAATTGGGGTTTTCGGCATGGTTATTTTTCCACCGGCTTTTTCTATTTTACCAAGAACAACACTTAAGTCAGGATTGGCATTTAAATAAATGGTAACCCCACCGTCTTTGTTTGGCTTGCAAAAATTTGATTTGACAATTGCTCCGCTTACTGCTGTCGAGTCATTCATGTCACGGAAAAATCCCATGGAATATGGTCCGGCTTCAACATCAGATGAATCAACCATTGTTTGCATTTCGATGCCCAAAATGGTTTCATAAAACAGTTTTGCACGGTCAAAATCGGTCACAGGAATTTCAAACCAGTTGATTACATGGTTCCACTCACAAGCCACAGTTTGTGAAGTAACAGAATCTGTTTGTTTTGCGTCTTTTTTTGAGTCCTCTTTTTTTTCTGAACTGCAGGAAGCAATTAATGAGATAATTACAATTGAAAGTAGTAGTGTTTTCATGTTATTATTTTTTATTTTACGCTGCAAAAATATATAGAAATGTTTGTTTTTACAACTCATTAATCTAGTTTAGAGTTAATCTTTTGATTCTTTTCATTCTTATTTTTTTAACAAAAATGTTGCTGGCCTATTGCTTATCAATATAAATTCGACCTTTCAGAAATATTGTTTCAACAAAATAACTAATTTGAAATTATTGACTTCCACATGATTATTTATTGTTAGGGACTACCATATAAAAATATAGCGAAAAATGATTTGACAGGTTAACTGTAACTTATAGCTATAGAGTTTCGTCAAACAATAAAAAAATATGCGACAACTTTTTATTTATATATTTTTGTTTGGTACGATTTCGTGTAATAATCCAAAACAAGACAAAGACATGAGAAAAGCCGGTTCGCAACTGGAAATAAAAGAAACACTTTCCATTCGGTTGATTTTACCAGAGTCTTTAGAAGATAGAAGGCATGAATTTCAGAACTATATATATGCAGCAAGAAAAACCATTAAGAGTTTTTCCAGAAAATATTGCTGGAGGGAATTAACAATAGATGAATTTATGGACAGTGTTATCATCTTTGATGATAAAAAAAAATTTAACACCGCACTGCTTAAAATTGCAGGAGCTGACACATCAATAATTCTGCCTGATACGTATTGCGCTGCTTTGGAAAAAAGGACCTTAATATCTGTTTCTCCGGAATTTTATTCTAAAGTTTATCCTGAGGGAATCGAAGAAAGATCTTTTGAAAAACTACTCACTCATGAAATTGCACACCAATTGCATATAAGAATATTAAAAGGGAACGAAGAAGGCATGGGTCCTATTTGGTTCTATGAGGGTTTTGCAATTTATGTAGCAGATCAATTCTCAGATTCAGATATTGTTCTTAGTAAAAAGGAAATAATGGAAATAATGGAAAATCCAGACCGCGGAAGCTATATCAAATACAATTACATTTTTAGATATTTTACGACTAAAATTCCTCTGAAAGAATTAATTGTTAAAGCAAAGAATGAAAATTTCAATGAAGAACTCATCAAATTGATTCAAGAATAATTGAGGATTTTATTTATTTTTGAATTTTGTTATGTATAGACATTATTTTACCAAAAATATTGTAATACTGTTAAAACTTAAAACCACAAATAATTACATATAGTACATGAAGTATTTAATTTTAACAATAGCCCTGTACCCCTATCTTATTTTTTGTCAAATGGAAGAACAAAAAGCTTTGAAAAAACTGGGCGTTAAAAATCAGGATATTGTTGTTTCACATGAGCAAATACTTCTTTATCCGAGGGATTTAATATATAGTATTTTGGAACCAGATTCAGTTGGATATTTGAGTTGTATTTCGACCAATAGAAATGAATTCAAATCTTATTTTGAAAATAATTTTCTTTCCTATAAAGTTCCAGTTGGAAGCGTTGTTATTAGAGGGAGTGGGGATTATATAGATTCAGTAAAATTCGATTCATTGAAAAACCTGTCATTAAGATTTTTTTCAGAAGATTTTCAAGCGGCTGATGTAATCGAAAGTGAAGCAAAATTTGTTATTATTTTCTTTTGGAACCCGCAAACAATTGACAGATTAATAATTAGAAATTACAAATTCTATCGAAAATACATTTCTAAGCATCCTGAATTAAACATTCAACTTTTAGCTGTTTTAAATGAGTAAATTAATTAGTATTATATTTGACTAAGAATAATAAAGTATATAATTTCAATGTGTTATCATCATTAATTTTGTTTATTAACCTCAATTTTTCATTTAATCAGGATTAATATGTCAATGGCTTTCTTAAATGTCGGATATTCGGTTATTTGCCGAAAATAAATTGACAAAAACACAAAAATACTTAACAAGTTATTAATAATAATTGATATTTTTTTTTCAAAGAAGTGACTTTATAAGTATATTTGCTTATTATAGCAAGTAATTTTACTTAGCAAAGAATTTATCATTGGTAAAAAACAAATTAAACCAAATTACCAGTTTAATAAACACACTCTATGAAAAGGATTTTTCTTCTTAGCACAATAATTTGGATACAATTTAATGTGTTTGCACAAAATGTCGGAATTGGCAATACAAATTTTACACCACAAAGTCAGTTGCATGTTTATTATGGTGCCAATGGCAATTTACTTCAACTCACCAATAACACGACAACAAATGCAGCCAACAGGGGTTTGATTTTTTCTGCTACCGGGAATGATTTCAGCATGAATAACAGAGAAGCAGGTTATATAGGTTTTTTCACCAGTAATACAGAGCGGTTGAGAATTCCAAATGCCAATCAAGTTCATGCAATGAGTTTAGGCACTAGTGCTTTGCCTTTTTATTCATTTTCGGCAGACCCCAACACAGGTGTTTTTTCATCAGGTGCTGACATATTAAATTTTTCTACAGGAGGATCTGAGCGAATGAGAATAACCAATTCTAATATTGGCATTGGTACAACTGGCCCTGCAACATCCGCTTTATTGGATCTGACTTCCACAGGAAGCGGTTTGCTCATACCGAGAATGACTGATGTCCAGAGAACTGCCATTGCTGCACCTGCCACAGGTTTGATTGTATACCAAACAAACCTGACAACCGGGTTTTACTATTGGGACGGAGCAGTTTGGACAAGATTATCAGCAGCACCTTCAAATACAGAATGGTGGATCAGGCCTGCTGCTGCTTCATATATTCACCCCATTGCAAATACAGCAATCAGGGTATATGATTCAGGGCAAACATATGGAATCTGGTATGATGGTAATGTAAATCAATATGCAATTTATGCGCAGACATCCTCTGTAACTTCACCAACTTCAGCAATTGTAGGTTTTTCAAATGTTACAGGAAATCAGACCTATGGGTATTTGGGCTATAATGGCACTTATACTGCTCCAACCGCAGGATTTGGTTCAATATACGGTGCAGCGGTTTACGGTGTTGTTGATGACCCGGGGCGTGCATCAGGTTTTTTTAGAACAACCGGGGTTGCTGATTACGCTGCAAATATTGCTTATTCTGATGTTTGGATTCCCGGATTTTTCTATGGAGACCATATTGATGCTGCTTTTTCTGGCAGGCCTGCTGTCTATGGCTCAATGAATGTTCCTGTATCTGTGGCTGATCTCCAACCTGGCATCTGGGGAAGATCAGAATATACCGCAGCCGGAAACCCAGGATATTCAATCGGTGGTTATTTTATGGGGGTTGGTGGTTCACAGGATTCTTATGGTTCGTTTAATGTTGCTTCATGTACCGGCACCGCATGGGGTGTTGGAGTTTACGGAGAAAGCTCTGATAATGCAAATGGTTCTGATTATTATAGCAGCAATATTGGTGCCGTTGAAGGCAATGGTGCATGGAGTGCTACAACATACAATTTTGGTGTCATCGGAAGGATGACGGGTTCAGGAAGAAGATCAGGAGGAGTATTTGGAACCTATTGGACATCAGATTTTGGAGCACTTGGATATATGAACAGTGCTGGGACTGCTTATGGATTAATGTATGTTGGTGGGAGTACCACTGCAGGAAAATCATCTGGTTCACCGGCTGGCCATATTGGCATGGGGGGGTATGGCGACCTTATGGGCGGTTGGATAAGAGGAAATGTTTATGGGTTAAATATTAAAGGAGAGCGATACACTTTATATATTGATGGCAAACAATATACAAATAATACCATTTCACAGCTTCACAGCGGCAATAACAATACAGAGCGCATTGCAACCTATGTGCCAACATCAACAACAGTTGATATTTATTGCAAAGGTGTAATTGAAATGGTCAATGGCTCTGCAATAGTTAACTTCGAAGAAAGTTTTACCCAATTGATCTCAGATGAAACCCCTGTTGTTGTAACTGTGACACCAATCGGCAAATCCAATGGAGTATATTTGGAATATGTCAGAAACTCAGGATTTAAAGTGGTTGAAATTCAATCAACAAATTCAAATGAAATTCAGCAGAGCAGTTTTTCGAAATCTACAGTATTAAAAGTTTCTTACATTGCAATTGGCACTAAAAAAGGATGCGAAAACCCCGAAAACCCTGAAGAGCTGCTTTCCACTGAATATGATACTAAAATGGAAGGTGTAATGTTTAATGAAAGTAATACAAATGAAAGTGCATTGCCGATTTGGTGGGATGGGAATTCTCTACGCTTTGACTCAGCTTTTCCTCAAGATAAGCAACCAATGGTTAAAAACAGTAAAAAAATACCAACAATTAAAAGTGAATTTAAACCAAAATCGAACAGTATTAATCCATTTTAAAGATGATTAGATATATAGTAATAGTATCTATTTTGATTTCAAATCTTTCAATTTCACAAGGATTAAGAAACGAAGGCGGTAATGTTATCATCCAAAATACAGCGAACATAATTATTTCAGGTAACGGACATTGGACCAATAATGGAACAGCAGACTGCATTGCGGGCAGTTGGGTCAGAATGGCGGGAAATACCACACAAATGGTTCAGGGAAGCTCGACCACTGCTTTTTCAAACCTTGAAGCAAACAATTCTTCGACCGGTTTACAGCTAGGCACAAGTATTAGTGTTTTTACAAGTTTATTAATGTCTCAGGGAGATTTTGACCTGAAAGACTATAATATTGATTTAAGTACAACCGGAAGTATTGGCAGCGAAACAAGTGCCAAAAGAATTAAAGCGACAAATGCCGTAGGAGCAGATGGTGGTGGTACCGGAACAATTTTTGCTACCCGGTTGAATCCTTCGGGAAATGTCGCAAACCTCGGATTGAATATCACACCCTCTGCCGCACTTGGTAATACAATAATTGCCCGTGGTCATCAGGTTCAGGCAGGATCAGGTTCTTTTGCCGGCAATAGTAGTATTTTCAGATATTACGATATTCGCCCCACAACCTATAGTAATACTGACTTTACTTTCAGCTATTTCCCTGCATGGGAGTTGAACGGACATGTTGACGGTTCATTAATTGCATTTCAAAGTGTTCAATATTCATGGGGAGGTACTCCGGGTCCTGTTTACTGGCAACCCCTTATTACAGTTAACGGGACTCCAATAGCAAGTGCGACAACTGTAAATAATATTTTAACAGCAAACGTTAGAGTAACTTTGGGTAGTTTTCTTTTACCCCTACCTGTTGAAATGGTATCATTTTCAGGAAAGTGTAAAAATGGAATTATTGAGCTAAATTGGGAAACATCTTCTGAAATCAACAATGATTATTTTGAAGTGCAAAAAAGTTTAAATGGCACTGACTTTTATTCAATCGGTATTATTGAAGGTGCTGGAAATTCCACAACAACCCTAAGTTATTTATTCGAAGACAATACCTTTACTGAAAATTCATCGTTTTACCGGATTAAACAAACAGACTTTGATGGTTACTCTTATTATTCAGAAATAATTTCTATTGAATGTTTCTCAACTAACTTTAATAGCTTTAATGCTTTTTTCAACAATGAAAATATCATTATTCTTCAATTTTCCAATTTTCAAAATACTTCCTTTGAGGTAAAATTATTTGATCAATTAGGAAAACTGATTGAGACAAAGAACATAAATATTTATGATGATTATCATGAAGTCAGTTTAAACAAATTACATTTTCCAGGCGGGATTTATTATATATATGCCATCGGGAACAATTCAGTAATGACCAGAAAAATTTTTATTCCATAAATTGGAGAAAAAACCCTTTATTTATTTTCACAAATTCCCAACGCCCTCTCACTTATATCTTTGGCTCTTTTAATATTGATAAACTGCTCAAAAAAACTACAACACAGTTTTTATCACCCTTAGCTTGTGCGTATACCTTTTCAAGTCCACATTAAAAATTCCCTGGTGGTCAACCACATCTGTCCTTACCTTTCCCGAAGAGTGAATAATTTTATTATGCCCCAGCAAAATTCCAACATGAACAATGGCACCCTCATCGTTGTCAAAAAAAGCCAGATCACCGGGCTTGGCCTCATTCAAAAAATTCAGTGTTCGTCCCATTTCAACCTGTTGCGAGGCATCACGGGGCAAAGCCACATCGTTGACTTTATAAACCAATTGTGTAAATCCGGAACAATCGATGCCAAATGGATTCCGGCCTCCCCACAAATACGGACAACTAAGCATGGAACCGGCGGCGACAACCACTGAATCGCGAACAGATCCTTTCTTTTTAAATACATCTGACAGCAATTCATACTCCTCGCCCAAAAAAACAAATGTGCTTTTTCGAACTTTAAAATCATACAACACTGCTCCAAAAGGCAGGTAAACAGTTGATTCATCTGAAATCCTGCGTGCCTGGTTAACTAATTTACCGGTGTAATTAATTTTAGCTGAAAGGTGTTTCCCATATTCTGTTTCAGTGATAAATGTGGCTGTTTTCTTATCAATCCAACCCAGATAATTATCAAAAGCTGTTTCAATTTTGCACCATTTTTCCTTTTCAAGAATAATCTTAAAAACCTCACCGAATAAAAGCTGGGTAAGCATTTCACTTTGTTCCGAAGATTCCTTTCTGACAGGAATTACACTAATTGATGAAATCCCGTATTTCATTAAAAATCATATTAATTTACCGGAAATAAATTCTTTTCCATACTTTTACAAATGTAAAAAAGTAATCTAAACTTTTTAAAAACAACTGTGAGATATTTTACAAAGCTATTAACAATTAATATCTTTGTGCGCAATTAATAAAGGATAACGATGAGGAAAGCCATTAACTGGATCAAAAGAAACTACCATGAAATTTACGTGGCATTTCTTTTTTTTACTGCAATTTTTATCATTGTCCTTCTTTTTCCTGAAGAGGCAAAATTTAAATATGAGTATCAGAAAGACAAACCATGGACCGGAGAAACCCTGATTGCTCCATTTGATTTTCCCATTTATAAAACCCAGGCTGAGCTAGCCTATGAAAAGGACAGCATTGTTAATAATCTGGTACCATATTTCAATCTTGATGAAAAGATCTATACCCGTCAGTTGACTACTTTTACAGAAACACTCGAGCGAAAATGGAAATCCTATACTCAAAATTACACTGAAGAAAAAAACAGATATTTTTACAATCGCGTAATCGAAAAGGATCCCAACTTTTTTAAAAACCACCACGATTTTGTAATTAAATTTCTTGAGGAACAATTCGGATATGTTTACAATCGCGGCATCATAAAATTACCTGATAAATTAATAGTTGCTGAAAAAGATTTTGCATTCAGAGTGGTTTCGGGAAACACCTCTGAAGAATATGATTTATCGGAAGTTTTTACTGAGGAAAAAGCCCTGGCTTATATTTTGGATCAGATTAATGAATGGGAAATATCCAATGTCGCTTATGATAAAAAATTCATAACAGGTTTTCTTTCCGAAATAGAATTCAATAAATTCATCCTTCCAAATTTGACCATGGATGAAGTTTTGACGGATAATTTCAAGGAAAACGCACTAAATGAACTGTCATTAACCAGAGGAATGATTCAGCTAAATGAAGAAATCATCAGAAAAGGTGACCTGGTGGATGATGAAAAATTCAAAATACTTGAATCATTTCAGATTGAATCTGAAAACAGGATGAAAAAATCAGAAAGCAGCTTTCTGGTTCTTTTGGGCCATACCATGCTAATCTTCTTTTCTATTCTGGTGATCTTTTTGTTCCTTTATAATTTCAGACGCGACATCCTGCATCATGCCCGAAAAACATCCTTTATTCTTATTATCGTTCTGATGTTTGTTTCGCTGGCTCGATTGTTGTTTCACTTTAAGGTGGAAATCTATGTGATCCCATTCACTATTCTTCCGATTATTGTAAGAACATTTTATGATTCCAGACTGGCTCTGTTTGTACATATCATAACCATTCTCATTATTGCCCTTATTACACAGCTATCAAACCCCTTTGAATTTGTTTTTATCCAGATTATAGCTGGTATTGTTTCAATATTTAGTCTGGCCAATGTAAGAAAAAGGGTTCAGATATTTTATGCCGCCCTTTTCATTTCTCTATCCTATAGCATCCTATACTTTGCAATCTCAATAACCATTGAAGGAAATCTTGAAAATATTGTATACGATAAGTTTGGGTATTATGGCCTAAACGGAATTTTCGTATTGATTTCCTATCCCCTTATTTACCTGTTCGAGAGACTTTTCGGTTTCCTTTCGGATGTATCGCTGATGGAGATTTCCGATACAAATTCAAAACTTCTACGAAAACTTGCTGAAAAAGCTCCTGGCACTTTCCAACACTCTTTTCAGGTTGCAGCATTGGCCGAAGAAGTTATTTATAAAATCGGAGGAAATCCATTTCTTGTGCGTACCGGGGCATTATACCATGACATTGGCAAAATAAATATGCCATTGTATTTCATTGAAAATCAAAATTACGGAAGCAATCCACACGATGCGCTGGAATTTGACCAAAGTGCCGAAATTATTATCTCACATGTGAATGCCGGCGTCGAACTCGCTAAAAAGCACCGCCTCCCGCCTCAGATTACTGATTTTATCCTTACACACCACGGTGATACCAAAGTACAGTATTTCTACAAAAATTACATTAAAAAATTTCCGGAATCAATTGTTGATTTAACCAAATTCACTTATCCCGGACCAAAGCCATTTTCAAAAGAAACTGTGGTACTTATGATGGCTGACTCTGTTGAAGCAGCATCACGCAGTTTAAAGGTGATAACCGAACAATCAATTAATGATCTGGTTGAAAAAATTATTGATTATCAGTTAAATGAAAAACAATTCGAAAACGTTGACATCACTTTTAAAGACATCACCATTGCCAAAGAAGTTTTGAAAATTAAACTTAAAAATATTTATCATACAAGAATTGAATATCCCAAATAATATTTTCGTCAAATAATTATTGATGTTCATCTATTAATTAAACTTATTTAATGCATCAATGTAACTAGTTTTAAACCATAGCGTATCCTCCTTTGAGATAAAATAGTATTCTCCGGCTTGACTTATGAAAAATAACAGAAACATATTGGTAGTTGATGACTTTGAAACCAATATTTTGCTTTTGCAGAATATTCTTCAGGAAGCCGGATTTAATGTGAAATCTGCCTACAGTGGTTATGAAGCCATGGAAATAATCAGAAAAGAAAGTCTGGATTTGATCCTGCTTGATATTCTGATGCCAGGAATAAGCGGAATGGAAGTTCTTGAGCTGCTTAAGTCCAATGACAAAACAAGAAGCATTCCTGTTATCATGGTGACTGCCATTCATGAAATAAAAAGTGTACGAAATGCAATGAGTATTGGTGCCAAGGGTTATATTAAAAAACCCATTAACAAGGACGAACTTTTGTTTGCAATTACTGAAACCTTGCAAACAAAAAGCCCCGAATAAACGGGGCTTTTTGTTTTAATACCACATACCTTAAAGCTTGGGTTATTTCATTTTTGAGTTTACAATTTCCAGGATTTCATTTTCAAGGGCGATTGCTTTTTCCTCAATTATTCTGCCTTTCTCAATTACATCCTCAACATATTTTTTATCTTCCAATCCGCCTGAATTGATCTTAACATTCAGGTAAGCCCCCATCACACCCGAACGAAGTGCCAATGCACCAACGCCTGCATCCGAAACTGAATTAGGGTTCCCGTGTTCAGCCATTGCTTTTGCCACATCCATTCCTTTTAAGCAGGTTTCCATTACCCTGAATGGAATATGGATTGCATATTTTGTTGCTTCTTCCATGGCATCCTGTCTGGCTTTTTTCTCGGCATCGGTTTTCTTCGGCAATCCCATGGCAGACATTATCTTATTAAATGCATTGGTATCTTCATCAACCAGATACAGTAATTCATCTTTAAGTTTCTGGCCTTTTTCTGCCCAGTTTGAAAACCACTCCCAACGATCATCCCAACCCGGCTTATGTGAAGAAAGGTTTGCTACCATTGTTCCCAGTGCAACACCCAAGGCACCCAAATAAGCAGAAATTGATCCGCCGCCCGGAGCTGGTGATTCTGAAGCTGTTTCGTTGGTAAAACCTGTGCAGGTCATATCCATTAGTTTTTTGCCTCCTTTTTCTGCAATCAGATATTCAATTATTTTTTCCTCAGGAACAAAAGGTTTTAGATCATCAAGTCCCATCGATTTTACAGCAATTTTTATAATTTCTTTTTCATCAATGCCCACTGATCGTTGCTGCTTTTTCAGAAAATATTTTCCTGCATCAATAATGGTTCTTAAAGGAACCAAACCTACCAATTCTACTCCGGTTACCCTTAAACCACGGTCCTGTGCTTTTTTACTAACTTCTTCAAAAGCAATATGCAATGGAGTAACACCAATGTTTGTAATATTCATTGAAACCTGGGCAATACCATATTCATCAATAAACCAACCAATGGCTTTTGTTGCTTTTAAGGATCCCGGAATCATAACCTGATTGCCCTTTTCATCAAGAACAATTTTTCCGGTAACAGGATTTCCTTCACGCTTTGGCCTGCCTGCCTCGCGAACATCAAAAGCAATGGCATTGGCACGACGGGTCGAAGTGGTATTCAGATTATAGTTGACAGCAATAAGAAAATCTCTTGCGCTCACAGCTGTTGCTCCGGTTTTAGCAACTTTTTCGTTGAATTCGGCCGGACCAAAATCCGGTTTCATTTCCGGCTTGCTCAGTTTATCTGCAAGTCCTTCGTATTCACCGGCACGACAATATGCCAGGTTTTTCCTTTTGGGTTCGAACGCTGCGTTCTCATAACAATAAACCGGGATTTTCAGCTCCTCGCCAATACGTTTGGCAAGTTTTCTGGCATACTCAGATGTTTCTTCCATGGTTATATTTGACACCGGAACAAGCGGACAGACATCCGTAGCACCAAAACGGGGATGTTCACCTTTATGCTTTTTCATATCTATAAGCTCTGCAGCTTTTTTCACCAGTTTTAACGCTGCTTCAACAACAGCATCCGGCGTTCCGACAAATGTTATAACTGTACGGTTGGTAGCATATCCCGGATCCACATCAAGCAATTTGACTCCTTCTGATTTTACAATCTCATCAGTAACCTGCCTGATAATTTCCTGATCACGTCCTTCACTAATATTGGGTACACATTCTATTAACTGTTTCATATATTATTTTTTACTGAATATTTTTTAAACTTTCAACTTTTCAACTCCAAACTTCAAACTCCATTATGGATATCTGATCCTGCAAATCCTTCTGATAAAAATCTTCTTAAAATATTCCATTCTGTTTGTATTTAATGCTTTCAAAAATAATAAATTATTCATTAACTGATGCAATTTACATCATAGATTACAAAAATATAAATAGCTGAATTATTGTAAATTACATATTGATCTGTTTTTTTATTGAAACTAAAATGATCATTTTCACAATATATTATTATCTTCAACCCTTTACCTTTACTAAAAAAGCAAAATGGAACTGACATTAACAAAACACGATTTCAGAAAATTCTTTTTTTATCAATATTTTTTTATGCAAAACAGATTAATTGGTTTTATGAGAATGTACATGGGACCTTTTCTGGTAGTTGTTGCTGTTTATCTGTTTAATGAATATCCCGAAATGGACCCCTTTGCCATTGGTTTTGCTGCTGCTTTTGGTTTTATTTATTCAGTCAGACCGGTAATTACCCTGTTTGCTCTTAAATTCAATGATGAAAAACTTTTTTTTAAAATTAATAATGGCATACTTACCTTTAAGGACCGGGCTAAGGAAGCTGAAATTGATCTGAGCAAAAACCATCTGGAGCAAAATAAAAGATATTATTTTGTGAAATTGGACAATGGGCAAGTATTGTTTTTTCCGAAAGAAATTCTCAGTGAAAAGGCTAAATCAATTTTCATTGACCACCTAAGGGGAGAATCCTGATGAAAAATAATCACTATTGATTAATAATTAAATAAAACCAATATTTAATGTCTTGATTTATTGTATTTTTGTTAATAAAAAACCAAGATCGTAATGGAACCCGGATTAAAACAAAACTTCAGACCATTTTTTATAAAAATTGTGGTTCCCACAGTTTTAGCCATCACCCTTTTTATTGTTTCCATTTATACCATTATTCTTCCGAATTTCGAGAAAAATATGCTCGATCGAAAAAGGGAAATGATTAAGGAATTAACCAACTCTGCCTGGAGCATTCTCCATGAATATCAAACCGAAGAAAAAGCAGGAAATTTAACCCGGGAGCAGGCTCAGCATGAGGCTATTTCGAGGATTGAATATCTTAGGTACGGTGAAGAAGATAAAGATTATTTCTGGATTACCGACATGCATCCAAACATGATTGTCCATCCATACCGTCCTGATCTTAATGGGAAAGACCTGAGAGACTTTCAGGATCCAAAAGGTAAAAGACTTTTTGTTGAGTTTGTTAATGAGGTCAAGAAAAATGAAAGAGGATATGTTGATTATGAATGGCAGTGGAAAGATGATTCCACTAAAATCGTTCCCAAGCTTTCATATGTCAGAGGATTTGAACCCTGGGGATGGATCATCGGAACCGGTATCTACATCGAAGATGTAAAAGAAGAAATTAGCGCCATGGAAAGCCGGATGATCAACATCTCACTGCTGATAATTTCGGCTATTGTTGTCATACTTCTGTTTATCATTATCCAAAGTTTAAGAATTGAAAAAAGAAGACTTAAAGCAGAGGAGGAATTAAAGAAATCACGCGAACGGTATAAAAAACTTATTGAAGCATCCACCGAAGGATCCATGATGATACTGAAAGGTGATTTTATTTACTCAAATAAAGTACTGCTTGACATGCTGGGATATTCTCGTGAAGAATTTATTAAGTTATATTTAAATGACCTTTTCCTGAAAGAAGATTTTGAAGACAATAACGGTATAAAATTTTTCAAGCCCATTAGCTCAGGTGAAAAAGAAGCTACTGAGTTTATTACAAAACTTATCAGAAAAGATAAAATCCAGATTGATGTTGAGCTAACCACTTCAAAAGTGACCATTGGCAACGATAACGGTTTTATTATGGTTGTTAAGAAACTTGATAAAAATAAGCAGGAACTTAATGCCAGCCGCAGTAAATATCAGTCGCTCACCGCCAACCTTGAAATGGGCGTTTTCAGAACAACACTGGGAAGAACAGGCCGTTTTATTGAAACAAACCCTGCCACTCTGAAAATTCTGGGTTTTTCATCCAACGAAGAACTTTTTAATACCAATATTTTTGATCTTTTCGTAGATAAAAACAGTCGCAATGAAATCATGACATTGCTGTCCAAAGAAAAAACAATCAAGAACAAAATAATCAAACTCAGGAAGAATGATGGTGTTATTATCAGTGTAGCCCTTTCAGCTGTTCTCACCGAAGATGAAAATGGAGAGTTTATTTATTGCGACGGGGTTATTCAGGATATCACCGAGCAACAAAAATTTCTTGAAAAACAGGAAGACCTTATGGTTGAACTTCAAACTTCCTTGTTGTTTTTAAATCAGCCGGTAAAAAACTTTACCCATGAAACTCCCCACTGCGATTTCAATACATCAATCAAAAACGCAGCAATGATCATGTCGAAACATAAAATTTCTGCTTTGCTGGTTGATGTGGATAAAGACAATACTGCCGGACTAATAACCGACTACGATTTAAAGGAAAGAGTAATTGCTGCAGGGGTTAATGAGCAGGAACAGGTTTACAAAATAATGAGCTCGCCACTTATTTCAATTCCTGAAAGCTCGCTTGTTTTTGAAGCCATTCTTAAAATGCAGGAGAAATCCATCCGTCATTTGGCAGTGATTGATTCTACTGGCCGAATAGCCTCAGTGGTTAATTTTGAGGAGCTTATGCAGGCCCAAACCTATTCCTTATCAATTATTATTCACGAAGTACAAAATGCATCAACGGTTGCAGAAATACAAAACGCAAGGGAAAAACTTCCCCAATTAATAAATTCTCTGCTCTCAAGCGGTGCAAATACACAAAACATCACACGCATAATTACCGCAGTTACCGATGCAATTAATTACAAGTTAATTGAACTTGCCATTGAAGAATTAGGTCCTCCTCCTGTCAAATTTGCTTTCATAGTACTTGGAAGTGAAGGAAGAGAGGAACAAACCCTGGCTACCGACCAGGATAATGCAATTATTTACGAAGATGTTGACACAGCCCAATCAGAGCAAGTTAATCAGTATTTTCTTGAATTGAGCACAAAAGTTTGCAACTGGCTCGATCAAACAGGATATAATTTCTGTGTTGGAGATATTATGGCTAAAAACCCAAGATGGTGCCAGCCGCTTACTAAATGGAAAAAATATTTTGCCGACTGGATTGTTGTTCCCGACGCCAAAGCCCTGATCGGAATAAGCATATTCTTCGATTTCAGACTGATATATGGAGAACAAACTTTTGTTGATGAACTGAACAAATTTGTGCACGAGGATATGGAAAAGACTGATATCTTCTATTATAACTTTGCACAGAACGCCTTACAATTTAAACCGCCAGTTGACTTTTTCGGGAACATCCGAACCCGCAATATCAATGAATATTCAGGAGCTTTTGACATCAAAGATGCCATTGTCCCGCTGGTCAGTTTTGCCCGAATTTATTCATTGAAAAATGGCATTAGAGAAACAAATACCATCAGACGGTTAAAAAACCTGCTCAACTCACAAGCCATAACAAAAGAGGATTTTGAGGAATTGCTTGTCGCTTATAATTATTTAATGCTCATGAGGTTTAATCATCAGATTAAATTGATAAACGAAAACAAAAAAGCCGACAATTATATTATTCCGAAGAAACTGACCGAGATTGAACAATCCATGCTGAAAAAGACCTTTAGCAGGATTGCCGATTTCCAAAAGAAAATCAGTATGAAATTTACAGGAAAGACCGTTTAGTATTTACTTACTATCTTCCCGTTTAATATTACTGTATCTACAAGGCTGCTGCCGTATGCATAAGGCAGAAATTCATACCCCGAAACCGGTTTGGTAATATAAACATTGGCCACTTTCCCCTTTGCAATGCTCCCATGTGTATCTTCTATTCCCATGGCGTATGCTCCGTTTATTGTGGTGGCATTGATTACTTCTTCGGGCAACATTCTTAGCTTCACGCATCCAAAAGACATTATCAGTTTCATGTTTCCGGAAGGCGATGAGCCCGGATTAAAATCTGATGCCAGACAAACAGGCAATCCGGCATTGATCATTTTCCTGACGGGAGGGTCGATCATGCCCAGAAAAAAAGCAGCCCCCGGCAATAAAGTAGGCATGGTTTCTGATTTAAGAAGTGCTATGATTTCATCATCACCGGTATATTCAAGATGATCAACCGACAAAGCATTGTATTTAACCCCAACTTGTATTCCTCCTGAATTGGCCAACTCGTTTGCGTGAATTTTTGGACGCAATCCATATTTCATACCGGCAATCAAAATTCTGTCGGTTTCCTCAACGGTAAAAAAACCCTTGTCGCAAAAAACATCAATATAATCGGCCAGGTTTTCAGCTGCCACTTGAGGCAACATCTCATATATTACCTTATCAACATACTCAGTTTGATTTCCACGGTATTCGGCGGGAACAGAATGTGCTCCAAGGAAAGTGGCTTTCACGGTAACCGGTGCGGCTTCTTTTATTCGCTTAATTACCCTCAACATTTTCAGTTCACTTTCAGTATCAAGACCATATCCACTTTTAATTTCCACTGCTCCGGTACCCATAGAAATAATTTCATTTATTCTGGCCATTGCTTGTTCAAAAAGACAATCCTCAGAAGTATCCCTCAGCAGTTTTGCCGAATTCAGAATTCCGCCGCCCCTTTTTGCAATCTCTTCATAAGACAAACCTTTTATTTTATCAACATATTCAATTTCCCTGCTCCCGGCATACACTAAGTGCGTGTGAGAGTCACAAAAAGAAGGCAACACAAGTTTTCCTGAAGCATCAATGACCTCATTGGCTTTTTTCGGACAGTTTTTCATTGATCCAAAATCTGCAATCTTATCACCTGCAATTTCCAAATAAGCATTTTCAACTATATTCAGTTCTGACATTGATTTGCCAGCTTTCCACTTAACAGGTTTATCCTCAGTTTGTATCAACTGCTTTATATTTTTTATCAGTAATGTCATATCCAATTATTTATTAAACCACGAAGTTAAAGATTGATTGCCGAATATCAAAATTAGTTGGAAAGTCTGTATAGTCGAAAGTCCATCAAGTCAAAAGTCTATAAAGTCGTTAAAGCTTATTCTTCCGCAATCCAGGCCTGTAAGGCCGGCTCAATTCAGCCCCAGCTTTCAAGCCGGGGTTTAAAGGTTAGAATAGATAAACCGCCGGCCAAAATGTTATAAAAACCAAAAATACTTTTCCGGCGGAAATGAATGATGAAATTAATCAGAAGGTAAGATTATTAAAGTCCATCAAGTCAAAAGTCTATAAAGTCGTTAAAGCTTATTCTTCCGCAATCCAGGCCTGTAAGGCCGGCTCAATTCAGCCCCGGCTTTCAAGCCGGGGTTTAAAGGTTAGAATAGACAAACCGCCGGCCAAAATGTTATAAAAACCAAAAATACTTTTCCGGCGGAAATGAATGATGAAATTAATCAGAAGGTAAGATTATTAAAGTCCATCAAGTCGAAAGTCTATCAACCCGCGTTTACTCCTCAATCTGAATCTTTCTGTGGAATAACTCAGCCAACGAAACAATCGTCTCGGTTTTTTCGATGCCTTCAATGGAATTGATCTTATGGATAATGATATTCCTTAAAACATGGGTGTTTTTGCAGATAATCTTAGCCAGCATATGATAACCACCAGTGGTATGATGAAGTTCAGCAATTTCGGGAACTTTTTCGAGTGCCTTGATTACATTATCAGCCTGTTTACCGTTGATGATCAACCCGATAAAAGCCATCAGTTCGTATCCCAACTGGAAATAGTCAAGGTTAACGGTGAAATCTTTGATCACATTCATGGACTCGAGTTTTTTAATCCTGACATGGACAGTACCAAGGGAAATGTCCAGTTTTTGTGCAATATCCTTATAGGCAATTTTTGAATCTTCCTGAATGATTTGCAAAATCTGAATGTCTGTTTTATCAATGTTCAGCTTTGAATCCATGGTTAAAAATGTTTTAATTTTTCTTCAAATTAATGAAAAAAATATGAAATTATTTCATAATCACTTTAAAAATAGTAAATGTTTTGGGGAAATTCTGAATTTTGCAAGTTGCAATGAGGAAACAGGCTCAAAATAAATTAAGCATCAAATTAATCAGGTAAAGGTTTTTTTGAAAATAAAAAAAAGGGATCAAATCCCTTTTTTTATTTAGCTTTTTTTCTTGTTTTGGCGGGCTTTTCAGCAACCTCAGCTGTTTCAGCTTCAACCGGTTTTGCAACAACGGCTTTTGCGATTGCTTTTTTTCTCCTTCTTACACCGTAAGATCCATTAACGATCTTACCTCTTTTTGATTTTATATCACCTTTTCCCATGTTTTGTTTGTTTAGGTTAATAAAAAGTTGGTTTCAAAAGTAGTAAATTTAAATTAATTATCACTATTGTCTTTGAAAAATTGAGGTATCTGCTTTTTCAGAAATTTATCTGTTTAATCCTTCAAAAACTTAAACCCTACCGTAAATTGCCACAAACTGTTCCTGCCTTCGGGGTTTAGTCTGATTGGTGTGCCCGGTACCTGAAAAGTGTGCATTACTTTGTTCAGACTGTATTCATAATGCACATCAAATACAAAAGCCTTGATCTCTATTCCTACCCCAAACTGCCATGCCACATTAATTGTATTCGACACATCATCGATTACTTCGCCGGGATCAGACGAGTTATAAATCGTGTAATTCACCTTTTCTTTTAGCAGCAGGTTGAAAACCGGACCGGTATTCAAACGGACGGTTTTTCCTATGGTTACACCAAACTGAAAGGGTATATCCACAAAATTAAAGTTGTTTTTAAATAAAGTATCTACTCCGTCGGCAAAGTCGGCATAGCTATACTGCCCGTTTTTCTGTGAAAACATCACTTCGGGTTGAAAGGTGAAAAACTTCGATTGTACCCTGAAAAACATACCGCCGGCAAAGCCGAATCTGGCATTTTCACTAACCGTTAGGTCATTTTCCAGAATATATTTATTTGCATTCAATCCCCCTCTCATTCCAAAATTAAACTGGGCTGATGCCTGAAAGGAAATCAAGATGAGAAAAATAGCTACTATTTTTTTATAATCACCCATATCTTTTTTTTGCAAATTTACATGGTTGGCTAATCCTCTTTACATATTAATATGTCATTTTATCAAATGAAGCCGGTTAATTGCGGAAATTACCTAAAAAATTTAGTATAATTACTTATTAATCAAAACAAAACAGGTATATTTACGTATAAATGAAAAAAATAAGGTTATGGACAAGGCAAATTTCATTTTCAGAGCTTCTGTTGTGTTATTGTTTGCCGGTTTTTTTTCGGGCAACAGTTACGCACAGAATTCAACAGGACTGGCTGAAGAATTGAAGAGTGGTAACTTCTATTTTGATAATGCCGAGTATCCTGCTGCTGTTTCTTCATTTCTTTCGGCATACAAAAACGATACGGAAAATGCCAATCTGAATTTCAAAATCGGTGTAGCCTATATTCTTCACAACACCAGTGAAGACAGGCTGAGAGCTGTTTCATACCTGACCTACGCGGCAAACAATTCGAGCAGGAAATACAAATACAACAACAGTTCCGAAAAACTTGCTCCGGTTACTGCCTGGCTAATGCTCGGAGAGGTTTACCGTCTCGAAAACCGCTTTGATTCTGCTATAATTTGTTATGACCGGTATCAAAAGCTTGCACCGAAATATGATAAAGCATGGATTGAAGTGGCTCAACGCGAAAAGGAAGCTTGTGCCCGCGCACTTGAACTGGTGCAGTATCCCAAAAAAATGATTTCCTATCAACTGGGCGTGAAAAATGCACGAACCGATTGGGTTCAGTCTTGTCCTGTTCTGTCGGGCGACCGAAAATATTTCGTATTTGCCCAGGGGATGCTGAATATTTTTCCGCCTGATATTTGTGTCATGGAAAGCACCGAAGAATCAGGTACTGATGAGATTTTCTTTTCACAAAGGGTTAATGATGTATGGTCTGAACCGGTCAGCATCATGTCGGAACTTGGTATTAAGAAACCTGCCATGCCGGTTGGGATGAATCACGACGGAACAATGCTTTTTCTGGTAATGGATAATAATGATAATGGAAATCTTTTTGTCAGCTATCGACAGGGTGAAATCTGGTCGAAGATTAAAAAAATGCCTGTAAAGATCAATTCCAAATCATGGGAAACACACGCATCTATGTCGATGGACGGAAGTACTTTATATTTTACCTCTGAACGAAAAGGAGGATATGGCGGATTGGATATCTACACCTCAACACTTGATGAAAAAGGCCGATGGAGTAAAGCAGTTAATCTTGGTCCGGTCATCAACACCCCTTACGACGAGGAAACTCCGTTCCTGCTGAAAAACGATTCCCTTTTGGTATTTTGTTCACAAGGACATTATACAATGGGCGGACATGATGTTTTTTGTTCAACTTTAAAAAACGGCAGCTGGGATAAGCCCATGAATGTTGGTTTTCCTTACAATACTTCGGGAAACGATTTGGTTTATATGGTTGAAACAGAAGACGGGTTGGTGGTTGCACCCATGAACCGCAATGATTTGCACGACAATAATAATGACATGAGCCTGTTGTATATTGGCGAGTCACCTGAATACGACTTTCCCTCACAATATGCCGTTAAAATGAATCTGAAAGCCGGAGAAAATGATGTAACAGGTTTGGTAACTGTGAGTGATTCACTGCCGGGGAAGCCTTCGAAAATTATTGACCTGCCGGTAATAAACTCGGCCATTGACTTAAGGATTCCGGGAGGCGAGCATTGGCTGACTTTAAAAAGTGATCAGTTTGAAACCCATCAGGACAGGTTGTTTTTACCACTTATATTTGGCAAAAACGAAAAAGAGCTTTCCCTTGCACTGGTATCAACCGGAGCACTTGTTAGTGAACATATTGATTCATCGGATATAAATCCGGATGGTATTTCAGGAAAAACATTCGATTTTGCCATTCGCGATATGTTATTTGAGTTTGACGAAGCCACAGCATTGAATTACGCACCCATGATTGATTCCCTGGCAAAAGCCATGCAAACCTATAGCGATATTACCGTGTCACTCACCGGCTTCACTGATGATTTCGGCAGCAAGACTTACAACCTGCAACTGAGCCGCAAAAGGGCCGGATTTGTTAAAACAGAGTTGGTAAAACGAGGTATTGACCCCAATCGCATCCTCTCAACCGGGAAAGGCGGAACCGAGCCTGTTGCGTCAAACACAACAGCCGAAAGCCGCAAATACAATCGTCGTGTTGAAATCATGATCCTGCCCTATTCCGACAACAGAGTGAAAGTAAGCAGGGTTGAAGTGCCTGAGGTGTACAGAAACAAATAAAAAACTTGTTTGTTAAAATGATAATTTTTGAGTGTTGAAGACTTGGAAGCCGAATCCGTACCCTCTCGCAAATTTTCGAGTATTTTCAATGGTTTCAGAGTATGTGGGTTCGAAAAATGACATGCTTTTTTTGTTTGATATCAAAGATAAGGAATTTTGTGGTATGCAAAAGCATTTTTCAGGCAGTTTCTATATGTTTTAAAGTTGGTTGTCGCTACAGTGGTTTTTCCAGTGGTGGCGGGGAATTTAGTGGCCACCAGATACGAAATTTACTAACATTAATTTTGTTTATTGAGTTTTTTCTGTCAGATTCATTTTTTTTGTATTTTTGTGTAAATGAATTTCTTTAAACCAACTGAGTACAAAATATTATGAGTACAGCAGAATTAAAAAGTCACTTACATAAACTTATTGTCGAGACTGAAGATATGGATATTCTTCAGAAAGTGCAGGCATATTTTGCTGTTTTAAAAACTCAGAAAACTGACTGGTGGGAAATGATTTCAGAGTCTGAGAAAAGAACAGTGAAGCAAGGATTAAAAGAACTTCGTGAGGGTAAAGGAATTCCTCATACTGAAGTTAAAAAGAAGGTTGCAAAATTATTAGGCAGGTAATGAGAAAAATAGTTTATCAGATTATCTGGTCTCCAATTGCAGAACTTACCTACCTTGAAACAATTTCGTTTATATTAGAAAATTGGACAGTAAAAGAGGCATCTGATTTTGAAGAAAAGGTTGAAAGTCTGTTGAATCTGCTAAAAACTCAAAAAAATCTCTGTCCGCCATCAAAACATGAAAAGCATTTAAGACGGTGTGTAATTACTACCCAGACTTCATTAATTTATCAATTCTCAAAAGATACTATTGAAATTGTGGCCTTTTTTGACAATAGGAGTGACCATGAGTTTTAATACGGATTCCTCTTTCAAATGTATTTTCAATCTTTGATTTTACTAAATAGGATTGTTAGTTTTATAATGCTGACTATATAAAATGTATAAGTATTTGTTGTCACGTTTCACCCCGCCAGCATTTCCACCGCCTCAGCTCCATACCGAACCACCCCAGCCCCGCATCCCAGCCAAACACATTATATTAAAGCCCGCTCGGTTTTGAGCAGGCTTTTTTGGTTGGTTTTATTATTAGCGTTCCCTGTTTCCCGCTCCAAGTTATAAACTTGAAGCTGCTTTATGGTTCTATTGTAACTCTTGGGGGTGCTGGGAAGAATCACTTCTTTTCTCTTTCCTCAAAAATTTTGCAGTTTTTATAAATAGTTACCATTATTACATTACCTGATCCATCATATTCAATCCATTTACCCTCAGGACATTCGTTTCTGTTTCTCCAGGAAAAATAGGCTCTTCCATTAGCATCCTTGTCTAAATCCAATGTATAGTAACAACCATTTATATATTGAAATGTTTTTTTATATTTCCATTTTCATAATACTCAATCCATTTACCTGATTTTGTGTCTTGTCGTAACGGCACAGCCATCTGAAATTCAAGAGTAGTTGAATCTAATTCACATTTGCACTTTCCATAAAAATATTGACCTTCAAATCTCAATTTACCAGATTCATAATATTCTTTATACGCCCCTTTTTTATTTAAATGACCTAAATTATCAACTACTGAATAAATTGCTTTTATTTGTGCATTTTCATAAAACTCAGTAAAATCACTAACAATCTTCCCATTATCATATTGAACTTTCCATTGAATTTGTCCGTTTTCATAAAAACCGAACCAAGTATTATTTCTTTTTGAGCTATCAACATAAGTTCCTATTTCTAATAATTTTGTTTTTGTAGAATCAAATGATAAAGATAAATTTTCAATAACTCCATTTCTATAATATACTCTTTGTATTTCTTCATTATTAATATTTTCAAGAAAACCGTTTCCATTGAAAATTACTTGATTTTTATTTGGCAACCAAGCATTTATTATTTTAAAAGGATTTCTAAAATATTCAATAGAATCCATATCGGGTGTTATAGACCTTATAGTGTCCTGACTATTGCTTACTATTGTAATAGTAATAAGCACTAACAATATATTGATTTTCATTCCCATTCTATTGAATATTATCTAAATTTCTCAATTGAGTCTCTTCAATAATCTTATCATCAGGTTTCAAATCTTGAACTTCTCTTTTCTTAACGTAAATTACTTGCTGTCCATCTTTCTTAGTGAAGGTACCGTCAGAAGTCGTAATTTTCTCCTTTAAATAAACAATTCTTTCTTTTCGTCCTTCAGCTTCCCACTGCTTTTCAAATTTTCTTCTATGTGAACGTTTTACATAGGCATATACAGTCCAGTCTTCTTCAAAGGGAACCAGTCCAGTATCCATTGATTCATCACTATTGGATGTGCCTCCTCCATCCCATACTAAATAATAATTTGGCGGTTTAAACCATGATGATCCACCAACAGATTTGCGGTGTTGAACATTCATGACAGGTAAGCCATCAGCTTTCCTTTGGAGTCCTTCTGGTTCTTCAATCGGCTTATTACATATATTCATTGGGTTATTCTTAAATGCCTCTATTTCCTCTTTTGTTGATTCTTTGGGTAATGGATAATATGTTATTACTTCCATATTAATTTCACTATTACCCCTATTTTCAGTTGCTTCAAGCCCTTCCAATTCAATAAATTGAATAACTTTATTCTCACAAAACGCATAAGGAGAATTCCATGGATATTTAGCCATCAACGGGTCAACCGCAAAAAACCGCCCAATCCTATTATCAGAGATTCTGTATTTGAAAAACGAATGGCTTCCAGTTTGGCCTGCAATTTCGTTTTCAGCTTCTTGACCTTGAAAACCAAATCTGTACCCCATAATCACTACCAACTACTCTTGGTATTCTTTATCCCGATATGCCAGTCAAAGCGCATGGTTAGCTGGGCAAAAAACGGATTGGTGGTGGCATAGCTGTCCGGAGCCAGAACCGGATAACCTAAATCGTTTATGGGGGCTTTTTCTTCAAGCATCAGGTTTGAAATTGAATAGCCGCCGCGCAATCCAATGGTGAAATCAAAAAGGTCTCCGTGATAAACCGGAATACCAAATCCAAACATAATACTTATAAACATATCATTATAATATTCTCCATAATTGCCTGAGTTCACATAACTGAGTGAATTATCTGAATTTTTATCTGTGACTTTTTTGACCATTGACAATTTCGGTCCTATTTCAAAATATCCGAAACCTTCATCAAATGCCCTTATTAAAAAAAGAAAATCATTGGAGTAAACATTTATTCTTTTGGTATAGGCTGATCCCAATACCGGAACAATATCATATTCCTGTCCCATTTTCTGGATTGAATATTCCAATCCCAAACTGAATCCTCCCGGGAATACCACTCCTGCATCAAGTCCGTAAAAAAAGCTTGGCGACATGTAATTGTAATCAACAGCAACATCGGATGAATAATTGGCATTGAAAAAAATACAGTTGCCGTATCCTCCCTTGATGGCAAGATTGTACCAGGTTTTTTCGTCCTGTGCATTTAATCCGTTGATTAACGTGAATACCGAAATTAAAAGAATCAGTTTTTTCATAGGTTGTATTTTTTTATTTAACTCCATAAATATAGAAACAAAATTGTAAAAATGAAATAGGGGATAAATAACCCCCGCCCTGGGACCTGGTTTATTTTCCCTTTTTAAGATATTTATACAAACGCTTTGATATGTCTGCGGAAATCCTTCGGCCACATTTATCTGACAAGGTGAGAAAAACATCATCGAAAAGCTCTTTTTGACGGTAACTGGAATTATCCTTGTTTGAGCCCACAATGTAATCCCCGAGATTGCGGTTGTTTGTGACTTTTTCATCTTTATCGGCCGAAACAGAAGTCTTTTCGAGCATTTTCTGCTGACTAACCGCTCCAATGAATATGCGGTAGTCGGCCTGAACATCGCAGGTGCTCAGCACATAACTCATTCCGTTATATGGCGAAGCCTGATCATTCACTGTTTCGGTAACCGAAGATTCTTCAATAAGATACTTGTCAATAACCACGGTATATTCAGCTTTTTCAGGCGAATCGGTAATTACCAGATTGCAGTTTAGAAAAGCATCTTTCAGCGAGACCAGCATTTTATCGCGGTACTCTTCTTTGGTATAATTGTCAATGTATTTATTGCTGCCGGTTGATTTTTTATCAAGGTACAGTTCGTTTTCAACCACCATTATTGTGGTCGGTTTCTCAAGCATTTTACCTGTATGGCATGAAAACAGAAAAAACGATAAGAATGCAATAAAAATGAATAATCCTGTTTTTTTCATGGTTAGTCTAGCTTGAAGGTGATTGGAATTTGCATGGATACCTCAATAGGTTCGCCATTTGAAACTGCCGGCTCCCAATCGGGCATGTTTTCAACCACTCTGAGGGCTTCCTTATCCAAAAGATCATGAATGCCCTGGTCAACTTTAGCATCGGTCACTTTGCCTTCTGATGTGATGATGAACGACACCAGCACTTGTCCGCTTGCACTGTCACTGCGTGCCTCCTCAGGATACCTGATGTTTTGACTGATGTAGGAAACAAGGGCATTTTGTCCGCCCGGAAAATGAGGTTTTTCCTCAACCACAGTGGTTTCTTTTTTCTTTTTGTCTTTTTTTCCTGTGCAGGATGATGACAATACAAGACCTGATAAAATCAGGAAGATCATGGTTATCAATGGCAGTTGCCTGAGTATTTTACGTCTCATATTTTTTTCCTTTCTGAATAATAAGCGAATATAGGAAAAAATCCTGAAAACTGGCAACAGGTATGATGAACTTATGGTTATTGTATCAGATATTAAAACTGGAAATAAATAAACGGCTGAACATCCGAAGATTTTGCCTGATACAGTATTAAAACCACCAACACACATACCAAAACCTTTGACCACATTGGTATTTTGATAAACCATCCGCGATAAAGCTCTTTAAAACTTACCGGTAGCAAATGAATGATAAAACCAACGGCTATCAGAAGGAATATTATACGATAAGATTGAAGCATTTCGGGCATAACTGCCAACCCGAGGGATTCACCTGTCACATATCCGAAATAACTTCCAATGAACTGTACTCCAAAGAAAACCACATGCCAGGCAAAAAGAACAGCGAGATTAAATAATGGCAGGTTAATCAAATCCCTGAAAATGAGAAATGGCACAGCAGCTACTCTGTTTGGCCTGCTGTATTCGCCTCTGCTTGCCGCAATAATGCGGTAAACAATAAATCCAACCGAAGCAAACAGTACTGAAGTCAGGTAAAAAGTCTTCAAGTGGTCATTAAGTTCAAAACCAAAATGATAAAACATCTGGTCTAACATCAGATCAACAGTTTCTCGTGATCCTGCCCTGAAATACAGCCAAGCAAAACAAACCACATGGAAAGTAAAGAACACTGCAATAAAATGCTCAATTCTGCCAAGTTTTTTGGCATTTCCGTAAATGGCAATCCTTATTTTATCAAGGGCAAGGGCCACACCGTGAATGGCTCCCCAAATAATGAATTTTATATTTGCACCATGCCACAACCCGCCAAGAAGCATGGTAAGGAGCAGGTTGATCATGGTTGTAACTTTCACTTTTATTTTCGGGAAGATCACCGTTAATACCCAGGAAACAAGTGTTACAATTAAGAACCAGAATGCATACCAGTTGGGATCAACCAAAGCAGTTTTTCCCAGAAGGGTGTAAATATCCAACATCAGGTAAGCCATTGCAGCAATAGCAGCCCATGTTAGGTATCTAAATATTTTCTTTTGCTTAAATATCAACGACAGCACCCATACACCAATAAGTATTCCCAAAGCTGAAAGATTGATTACCGAGAAACTATTCACAAATACCATGGCAGCAAGGGTAAACGGAAAAACCAGATATACAAACACCGAACTTTTTTGATTTCCTCCCAGAGATATGTATAGGTAATCTTTCAACCATGAAGACAGGGAAATATGCCATCGACGCCAAAAATCGGTAATATTTTCGGCTTTGTAGGGTGAGTTGAAATTCAGCAGGAGTCTGAAACCCAAAAGAAGCGAAACCCCAATGGCAATGTCAGTATATCCCGAAAAATCGCAGTAAATCTGAATGGCATAGCCATATAACCCCATCAGGTTTTCAAATCCTGAATAAGCCAATGGTGCATCAAACACTCTGTCAACAAAATTTATGGAAATATAATCTGAAATAACCATCTTTTTTGTCAAGCCAATGAGAATAAGGTACACTGCATGCCCGAATTCCTCTTTTGTCAATGAAAATTTCTGATAAAGCTGGGGAATAAAATCGGCAGCCCTAACGATTGGACCGGCAATCAATTGAGGAAAGAAGGTAACATAGAATCCAAAATCAATCATGTTTTTTACCGGGGCCAGCTTTTTCCTGTAAATATCAAATGAATAGGATATTGTTTGGAAAGTATAAAATGAAATGCCAACCGGAAGGATTACCGAGGAGATGTCAAACTCAGTCCCTGCAAAGGTATTGGATAATAAGGAAAGGTGATCAAGCACTTCATAATTTGTTCCCGACAGCCCATTTACCGTATCAACAAAAAAGTAATAATATTTAAAATAGGCAAGCAGGGCAAGGTTTATAAAGATACTTGCAGCAAGAAGCAGTTTTCTGTTTAACGGTTTTTCTGTCCGATGTATGTATTTACCGATATAATAGTCAACCAGTGTTGAAAACAACAACAAAGTAAAAAAGTACCCCCCCGATTTGTAGTAAAAAAACAAACTCATCAGAAAAAGAAATCCCGTGCGGGCAAAATTCTTTTTATAAAGCAGGGTATATCCAAAAAGTACTACGGCAAAGAAAAACCAGAAAAATGCTCCACTGAAAAGCATTGGTGCATCTTTGTCATAAAGCAGAATATCTTTATAATCAATCATTTGTTTATAATATTCTTATCAATATAATTATCATAAGCCCGCAGAAATGCAGTAAAAAGCAAATCTCCCTGCAGGTAATATCCATCCTTTGAATAATGAAGCTTGTCGTTGGCTGTTAATCCGGCTTTATACCAAAAATTAACCGAATTCAATCCGCCCATCACTGAAAAATAATCCCAAACCGCGCAATCATGCTTTTTAGCCACGTCAATAATAATATTCCGCACTACCTCTGTGTTTCTGTTTACATATCTTCTCTGGCGGTAATGGTCGCCCGGAGTGGTAAGAAGAATTGGAATTTCCGGACTTACACCTCTGACTTTTAAAACCATTCTTTCAAAATCGTGGTAAGTAGCCGCCGAATCGATGCTTTTTCCATACGAGTCATTGGTTCCCAGGGAAATGATTACCCAATCGGGGTTTAGAGCTTTTAAATGCTGTGAAAAATAAGTGCATCGTAAAAAAGATGCCACGTCGGCACCATTCACACCAATGGAATGGTACACTACGCCGGGGTCTTCTGTTTCCAGACTGATTCCGTGCAGGGTAAACTTTTGTTGCGATGGTGCATTTTTCACAAATCTGAGGTGCAGGGTGTCGGTATAATCTTCAAGATAGAACTGAGTAAAACCCAAACTATCATTGTCAGAAACCTCAACCTTTTTAAGGTAACCGTTAAGTTCAACTGTATAGGAAGTTGAATCAAAATTATGAAAGATCTTTACGGTATTAAAATCGTATTTCTGGTAATCCTTATCTTTCAGATACAAGCTAATGGTTGCAGTGCTGTCGTAGGTTGTTACCGAAATTCCGGATAGTCCCAGATCGCAGTCCTTGTTACGTTCTACGTTGCGGCAATATTCCCATTCTCCTGAATATTGGTTAGCCAGATTAAATGGGTTGTTTGTTTGTGCCACCCGGTAAGGAAAAACAAAACCCCGTCCGCCCACATTGCCCGGCGAGAAAGTCTGAAGCCGTTCGCGCACTCTGCCCGAAAAATAATCAGCCTGAATATGAGAGTCGCCAAGGTGCAAAACAGTAATTCTGCCCTCGCCCTTTAAAGTCAGTGTGCTGAATGAAGAAAAAAGGTTATCGTAAGAACTGCTGTCACCGGGGAAAATGAGTTTATTTTCGTCGTATCTGATAAAGTTATAAAAAGGCAGGTCATATGGATAATCCTGAGAAAAAACTGAAGTAATATTTAGGCTCTGGAATATCATAAATAAAAAAATATATAACCTGGTTTTACTTAGCATTCTTTTTTTTCTCCTTCTCCTTTTCCTTGCCCTTGCTTTTTTCCGTCAATCCCTTCAGATAATTATTATATTCCAGTAAAAATGCATTGTAAAACATTTGAGCTATGATTCGGGCACCGCGGGGATTGAAATGGGTAAAATCTTTTCCGGCAAGAGGAGGATCGGCAGTGGCCCATGAATACATCGAATTTTCTCCGCCCATTGCTTCATACATATCCCAGAAAGCGCATCCGGCTTTGAACGCAGCATTTCTTTGAGCATCCCTGATGAGTGGCACATTTGGGTATGATTCATAGTATTCACCGTTTTTCCTTGACATATCTGAAACACCAATCACGATAATAGCCATTCCCGGATTGATCCTTTTAAGCGCCTTAAGTTGTTCAAGAAACCATTTTTCATAAAATCCATAGCTGTCGGTAACATTCGGTACAATATTAACACCAAACTCGAGAATCAACAGCTTAACATTTAAAAGCCGGTACATATTTGCCAGAAAGGTCATGTCCATTCTTGTAAAATCCAGTCCGGAGCTTCCGCGCATGGGCACATTGTCCATGGCAAATCCATTTTGGCCTTCGAAGGAGATGCCATAGATATCGGGACTGTCTTTTCCTGAAAATTTTATGGAAATGGGATTGGCATCGGCAGGAATATCCCACTCGGCCAGATTAAGTGTATTGTTTGCCAAAAGAGTAATTTCTTCAATAAGTTCTTCACCATTATACAGTCCGGCAGTCACCGGTTTTGTATTATTCCCGTAAAACATTTTCACTTTCGAGAAAATCCTGTTTGAAGCGTAAGCTGCCGAAGATTTGTCAAACCTGAGCCATCCTTCATAAACAGCATTGGTATCGGAATAAATACGCAGGGTATCGTTTTTTCTGATAACCGGGGCAAAGCGGCCAAAGGCTCCAAGAGAGCCATATTTTTTGTGTCCCAGGGTAGTATCGGCTTTTCCAAAAACAGTGTATCTTTTCCAGTTATCTGAAGATGATTGTTTTATGGACGCAGATATGTTGTTTGCGGGTTTTGCAGGAACCATGCCCGGACCAGTTCCGCCAAATCTTCCCTGCATTTTGGTACGCAGGAAATCGGTAATTCTGTCGCCTTCGATTTGTGAATCTCCGTAATGGATAACCCTCACATCACCACCGTCTTTCATGCCAAGCAATTCCTCAAAGAACGAATATAATACAGAGGGGTCGTCGTTGGCATATTGAAATTTCTGAACAACTTTGATCTGCTCATCCACGATGATTTTTACGGTATCAATGGTGTTGTCGGAATTGACAATGTAACGTTCCTCCTCGTCAAGCTTATCCATATCCACATCACTTTCGATGATTTTGTCCACATTTTTCTTTTCCGGCTTTTTGGAAAAAAGTCTTTCAAACGTGGTAAACTTAATGCTGGAATCATCATTGATGCGAATGCCATCTTCGGGCATAACAAGCATAACAACTGCAAGAACTGCAAATACAGCCAGCAAAAACAACAAAGATTTAAAAGGTTTCATTCCCTCAATACCCTCTCTCTTCAAAAAATTACTTAATAGGACGAATTTTGAGTTTCTGTCCGACTTTTAGGCTTCCCGCATCTCTTATTCCATTGATTTTCATTATCTCATCGCTGGTAGTGCCCGGGAATTTTTTGGAAATAGACCAGAAATTATCCCCTGCCTTGACAGTGTAATATTCATATTTTCCGGTAGTTTTTGAGGTATTTGATTTATTTGTGGTAACATTTGTTTTTGTATCAGCAGCATTGTCGGTAGTAACAGTTTTTCCAACCATTTTCTGCTTCTGGTCAAAACTCAAGTCATTAATTTTACTGTATTTTTCGGCTTGTTCTTTTGGAACATAGACATTAATCTGCTGTCCGATCTGTAAATTATTTCCATACATGTTATTCCAATCTTTCAACTGATTTACCGAGACATTATACCATGTGGCAATAAATCCAAGATTGTCGCCTTGCTTCACAGAGTAAACAAGCTTTTTGGAATTTTCTGACGGGGGTGTCGGGGTATAACTTTTCGACTGTGTAGTGCCAGAGTTTTGAGACGAGTTATTTCCCGAATAAGATGCGGTTTTAGTTACCTCGACCAATTCTGCAGAGGGTTTAAAGAAAATGCTGTCCTTAAATCCATAAATTGAATCTTTAAGCTCAATGAATTTAGATGTAAAATCGGTAGGAAGCTTTAAAGAATATGCGCAATCAACTGAAGGAATAATGTCTTTCTTATATTGCGGGTTCAAATCACGAAGCTGTTCAACAGGGATATTCAGAACACCAGAAACCTGATTAAGGTGCAGTTTTCTGTCAATCATAATGGTGTCGGTGGCTATTGGAAATTCAATTTTCCGTGGAAGAATTTTATGTTCCTTATAGTAGGTCATTGAATATACAGCAGCGATGTAAGCAGGCACATATCCTCTTGTTTCGCGTGGCAGGTAATTATAAATTTCCCAGTAGTCGGTTTTCCCTTTTGCCCTTTTAATAGCTTTGTTTACGTTGCCCGGACCACAATTATAAGCAGCAATGACCAGAGTCCAGTCACCATAAATTGTATAAAGATCTTTCAGAAATCTGGCAGCAGCGTGGGTTGATTTTACGGGATCGCGGCGTTCATCAATAAAAGAGTTGATATCAAGCTTGTACAGTTTGCCTGTTGTATACATAAATTGCCAGATACCGGTTGCTCCAGCCCTTGAAACGGCGCGTGGATTAAGAGCAGATTCGATTATCGGCAGGTATTTCAGTTCCAGGGGCAGGTCGTATTTGTCCAGTATTTCTTCAAAAATCGGAAAGTAAAAATTTGAAAGTCCAAGCAATACAGAAATCTGTTTGCGGTTTCTTTTGGTGTACAGATCAATCCATTCCCTAACTTTCTCATTATAGGTGAGATTAAGAAAAGATGGTATTTTATTCAGGCGCTGGATGATAACTGAATCGCTGAAATAAGGAATTTCTTCATCGCCTGTATAGTCATAACTAGCTTCTGTTTGGGTAAAGGCATTGTCGATATACCATAAATTTAACAGACTGTCGAGGTTGTCACAAAGCTGTTGTTTCTCAATCAGGTCGTTTTCAAGAAGCAGACTGTCTTTATTGTGGGCCAATAATGGGGAAGCATTGAACAGAACAAGCAATACAGATACAAATGATAACCTAAAAACAAAATTCATCATGCGCGCTTTTTTTTTTGTAAAGATAATATTCTATTTTTAAACACAAAAATAATGAACTGCTAATTAGTGGCACTAAGAAAACGTCAATAACTGCGTTATCCTCACATTGTCAAGCAGTCATTTACTATAGTAAACTCCTGATTGCCAATGTTCAGATGCCTTGTTCTTGGCGCCTTCTTAGCGCCACTTTCAAAAGACAAAGTATTTTCCTATATAATTAGAGATTCAGACTGATTCTGAATCCGTAATTATACTTGTAAGTATAAGGATCAGAGTTGATTGATGGTTCAATCCTTAGGGATAGATCTTCGGAAATATCGTAAGTAAAAAAATGTGAAGTAACAGTGGCTTCCACAATATTTAGAAAATATAATCCGGTAAGTCCGATAAAACACATATCCCTGTAACGGCGCCACCTGTCGCGTTCGGCTTTAAGGACTTCGGAGGTATACATAAAATCTGATGCAAACTCGTCAATGGTGAGTGGGTCGTTATCGTTTCTGTAAATGTAGGCGGTTCTGTAGCGTTTAAATTCATTGTTGTTATAGAAGACAAAATAGGTAAGGGCAAAGCCGCCTCCATATATAATACCGACTTTAAGCGATGAGTCCCACCAATGTCTTTGCCAGCGTGTGTTGTAAATCTGACCAAGTCCGGGAAAAATTGCAGATAAAGTAGCTGCTTTCTTGGGATTGGGAGTTCTGAGAGAATCTTTGGCAACGGTAGTTGTATCTGAAAATGAACCTGCTGAAGCGTTTGAAATCCATATAAAGGAAATCAATATTATCAGCAAACAATATTTCAGCCAGTTTTGTTTCAAATTGTTTTTTTACTTATAACCCGCAAATCAATTATTTATTTTGTCAATGATGCCAATAATTCGTTCAAGGTCGTCATCATTTTTAAAAGGGATAATTATTTTTCCGGCGCCCCTGGAACCTTTTTTGAACTCAACTTTTGACTCGAAATATGTACTCAGATGTTCTTCAAGTTTTTCGTATTCTTCGGGGTGTGAAATTTTAGATTTTGCTGTTTTTTCTTCTTTTTCTTCTTTAACCTCGCTTAATTCCCTTACAACTTCCTCAACTTTTCTAACTGAAAAATCATATTTCAGGATTTGTTGGTAAATCATGAGTTGGGTTTCGGGATCTTCAATATTGACAACGGCACGGGCATGACCCATGGTTATTTTTTTATTGCGTATTCCCAGTTGAATTTCAGCAGGAAGTTTCAATAACCGCAAATAATTTGAAATGGTTGATCGTTTTTTTCCAACACGGTCGCTCATATTTTCCTGAGTAAGGTTGCATTCCTCGATCAATCGTTGGTAGCTCAGGGCCACCTCGATGGCATCAAGGTCTTCGCGCTGTATATTTTCAACTAGAGCCATTTCAAGCATGCCCTGATTGTCCGCTCCGCGCACATATGCAGGAATCTTTTCCAGTCCGGCCAGCTTTGAAGCCCTAAATCTGCGTTCACCGGTAATCAGCTGATAGCGGTCGTTTTCAGTGGCACGAACGGTTATCGGCTGTATAATTCCCAGAACTTTAATGGAGTCGGCCAGTTCCTGCAGACTTTCCTCGTCAAAGTTTTTTCTTGGCTGATAAGGGTTTGCGTCAATTTTACTAATTTCAATCTCATTAATTGAACCAACTCTTTCTTCTTTTACATCCTGTTCAATAAGGGCACCCAATCCTCTGCCCAAAGCTTGTTTCTTGGCCATATTATTCGATAATTTTTTCGGCGTTACTAATTTTTGTCATTTCGTTTTTCTGCAGCAATTCGCGTGCAAGGTTAAGATAATTTACTGAGCCTTTTGATTCGGCATCATACAATACGATCGGCAATCCGTAGCTTGGCGCTTCACTTAGCTTAACATTTCTCTGTACAATGGTTTCGAATACCATTTGCTGGAAATGTTTCTTCACTTCCTCAACAACCTGGTTAGAAAGACGAAGTCTGGTGTCGTACATTGTAAGGAGGAATCCTTCAATTTTAAGATCCGGATTCAACCGTGCCTGTATTATTTTAATGGTGTTCAGCAATTTTCCAAGTCCTTCAAGAGCAAAATATTCACATTGTACCGGAATTATAACCGAGTCGGCAGCAGTGAGGGCATTAACAGTAATCAGACCAAGTGAAGGAGAACAGTCTATCAAAACAAAATCATAATTGTCTTTCACTTTTTCTATGACGTGTTTCATCATTTTCTCGCGATTCGGCTGGTTAAGCATTTCAATTTCTGCTCCAACAAGATCTATGTGAGAGGGAAGAATATCAAGTCCCTCAATTTCACTGTTAAGGATAATATCTTTGGGATGAACACCGTCAATCAGACTTTCATAGATGCTGGTTTTAATATTTTTTGTATCGAAACCTATTCCCGATGTGGCATTTGCCTGAGGATCTGCATCAACAATCAGCACTTTGTATTCCAGTACAGCCAGACTTGAAGCCAGATTTATGGCTGTTGTTGTTTTTCCCACCCCACCTTTTTGATTTGCTAGTGCAATTACTTTTCCCATCAGTTTTTTGTTTTTACTTTTTTTAATTTGAACCCACAAAAATACAATTATTGAGGCTTTATGATTTGATTACGGGACAGTTTTTTGAACAATTTCATGATTTTGTCAACATGATTTCAACAATTGTTTACCGGGTAAAGTTTATAATATTTTGACTAGTCAATGGTTACAGACTTTTTTGTTTTTTGCTATCTAATCTAAAACTAGTTAAAAAAAAGAAATGAATTACAATTTGTCGATTTTATTTTCTTAATTAGCATTCAAATTTAAACAAATAAAATATGAAAAAGATAGCTTATTTATTATTTGCAGCGCTTATTATGATAGCCCAAATATCTTGTGATTCAAAAACAGAAGAAAAAAAAGAATCTGTTGATGATAAAGATAAGGAATTAAAAGAAGATGTTAAAATCATTGCAGACATTAATTGTGAAATAGAGGGACTTACAAATGATATTTATGCATTTTACGATAAACACGGCGAATCTGACAATGCCCTTTATATTTTTGATGAACTGGGTGTAATGTTTGAAAATTGCACCTACATCACTCCTGAAGAAATTGAGGCTCTTATCCAGCAAAACAGAAAAGTGTATCTTGAAAAAAGAGGCACCGGAACAATTGTTGAAAGAATAACCGACAAGAAAGGAAATATTGAGTACATCATTAAAGAAGATCAGAATAAAATTACCGGGAGATTAAAGGCTGATACAATTTCTTCCGAATTAATGGCAGAAATGACAACTTTTGTTGAAAAATTTTGTCAAAAAAAGGAGCTTTTGAATCAATCAGCAAAAATTTATGAAGAAATGAACAATAAATATAAAAATGAAAATGTCTCTGAGAAATCTCAGAAAATTCTTTTTGACTTCATGACCAAATGCCCGAATTTTTCTCCGGAAAGACTTGAGGAAATTAAAAAAGAAATGAACCTGTAGTTCCTTTTATAAATTATTCTGTCAAATAAAACCCAACACCATTGTGTAAATTCATTTTTTCTATTTTATTTTGCACAAACTTTTAAACTTAACAAATATGAAAAAGACAATTTATGTAATTATGGCTGTTTTATTTATGGCTGCTTTCGTTGCCTGTGATTCTAAAAAAGAAGAAAAAAAGGACGATGGAGCGTCAAAAGATGAAGCTTTCAAAAAAGGTGTTCAGGAATTAGCTGATTTCAGGTGTGAAATGGAAAAAATCCAGGACAACATCAAAGAAATCCAAATGAAATATGACACCGCTGCCCAAAACCTTGTTTACTTCCATAAAGCAATTGAACTGCTTGCAGGATGTGAAAAAATCAAACCCGAATCTATTGAAGAATTAAAAACCGGGTTTATCACTGGTTATTTAAACAAAAGAGGCACCGGCCTGGTATTGGAAGAAAAGAAAGATAAAAAAGGTGTTCTTGAAGCTTATTTAATTAAAGATGAAAAGAAAAAAGTTATTGAAACTGTTAAGAATGATTCAATTCCTGCTGAAATTTTAACAGAAATTCAATCATGGGCAGACATGAAATGCAACATGGAAACCATGAAAGAAGAATTCCAGAAATTATTGGATGCTTTCAATGAACAGTTTAAAGATGACAAAGAAAGAGATGCAAAAGTTAAAAAATATGCTATCGAAATGATGGGAAAATGCGAATTTGTTTCTCCGGAAGAATTAGAAGAAATGAAAAAAGAAATGGAATAATGTTCGGCATTATTGAATTTTTAAAAGGGATGCTTCGGCATCCTTTTTTTTATGTCAAAAAAAATATTGGTTGTGCAGTAATAACGTATCATAATTATAGCTTACTTTGCGCAAACTTTTAAACAAATATTAAAATGAAAAAGACAATTTATGTAATCATGGCCGTTTTATTTATGGCCGCTTTTGTTGCTTGCGATTCTAAAAAAGAAGAAAAAAAAGACGACGGTGCAGATAAAGACAAAGAACTGAAAGCCGACGTTCAGAAAATTACCGACATTATGTGTGAAATGGAAGGTCTTACCACACAGATGCAGAGTATTAAAGAAAAATATGACACTTCTGCTACCCTCCTCCTTGAGATCAACGTTCTTGTTGACTTGATGAAAGGTTGTGCTCTTGTTACTCCTGAAGAAATTGACGCTTTTAAAGCTAATGCAACTCAGGCTTACCTTACTAAAAAAGGAACCGGACTTGTAATCGAAGAAAAGAAAGACAAAAAAGGTGTTTTGGAAGCTTACCTGATTAAAGACGAAAAGAAAAAAGTTGTTGAAACTGTAAAAGTTGATTCAATCAGCGCTGAAACTCAGGGCGAACTTCAGAATTACGTAAACATGCTTTGCCAGCAGAAAGAAATGATGGAAGAACTGAATAAAGTTTCCTCAGAACTTGACGCCAAATACAAAGATGATAAGGAAATTAAAGAAAAATCCAAAAAAGCTTACTTTGAGCAAATGGAAAAATGTCCTAACATCTCTCCCGAGAAACTCGAAGAAATGAAAAAAAGTATGTAATTCTTACCTGAACCAATATAAAAGGGATGCTTCGGCATCCTTTTTTTTTAAATATACAAAACTTATAGCTTTCAGCTTTTTTTCGTCAACTTTCATATAAAATAAACAACCTTTATATATATGTACTCGTCTAATTAATGGTTTATCGATAAAACTTATGCGAAAGCTGTTATTGCTTATATTTCTCTTTTTTCCCTTTTTTACCTTCTGCCAGGTAGTTGTAAACGAATATTGTGCTGCCAATTCCAGTGATCAGGCCGATAATTATGGTGAATATGAAGACTGGATTGAACTTTATAACTCAGGCGCTGCAGCTGCCGATATTACCGGCTATTATCTCAGTGACAAAGCTTCAAACCCCACCAAATGGGCTATCCCTTCTCTTTCTATTCCGGCAGGCGGCCGGGTAATTATTTACGCTTCTGGCAGAGACGAAGCTGTGGGTGTAAATTTTCATACCAATTTTAAACTTACCCAGACTGATCCTGAACATATCGTTTTTTCAAATGCTGCTGGTGTAATTCTTGAAAACATTACCATGCAGCCAAACCAGAAAAATCACTCAAGGGGCCGCACAACCGATGGCGCTGCAACCTGGTCGGTTTTTACCAATCCCACTCCGAATGCAGCAAACACCGGAGCAATGCAGGAATATGCAACAAAACCAATTTTCGACCAGACACCGGGTTTGCATGGTGCAGCAATTTCGCTGGTCCTCAGCTCTCCGGATGCAGGTGTCACAATAAGATATACACTCGACGGAACCACACCAACAACAACTTCCACTGCTTATTCCGGTCCGATTAATGTTAACGCTACAAAGGTTATCAGAGCCAAAGCTTTTAGCTCTAATGCTTCTGTCCCTGCAAGCTTTATCGAAACCAATACTTATTTCATTGGCACAGGACATACAATGGCCGTGGTTTCTGTAAGTGGTGATGAAATCGACGATTTATTAAACGGGGGATGGATGGAACCCGAAGGTGCTTTCGAATATTTCAGCTCAACCCAAACCCTCATCGATGAGGGAGATGGTGATTATAACAAACACGGCAATGACTCATGGGCATACGATCAGAGGGGATTTGACTATGTTTCGCGTGACCAGTACGGCTATAATTCTGCTGTTCATGATCAGGTTTTCAGAATAAAAGACCGGACTAAATTCCAACGTTTAATTTTCAAACCTGCTGCAAACGATAACTATCCCTTTGAAGACGGAGCACACATCAGGGACGCATACGTGCACTCATTGTCCCAGGTTGGCGACCTTAAAATGGATGAGCGCAGTTTTGAACCTTGTATCGTTTATGTCAATGGTCAATACTGGGGCGTATATGAAATCCGCGAAAAAGTTGATGATGCCGATTTTACAGAGTATTATTACAACCAGGACGAAAACAACCTTCAATTCCTGAAAACCTGGGGCGGAACATGGTCGGAATATGGAGGACCTCAGGCTCAAACTGACTGGGACAACCTGAAAAACTACATCCTCACCAATGATATGTCGGTTGCAGCAAACTTTGACTATGTTACCGAATACTACAATTGGGAAAGTCTGGTTGACTACGTTGTTATGAATTCTTACGTTGTATGCAGTGACTGGCTTAACTGGAATACTGCGTGGTGGCGCGGACTAAATCCTGCCGGGGATAAGAAAAAATGGCGGTATGCTTTGTGGGATATGGACGCCACTTTCGGCCATTATATTAATTATACCGGAATTCCCGATCAATCACCTGCTGCTGATCCATGCAATGCTGATAACCTTCCCGATCCCGGCGGACAAGGCCATATTCCCATCCTCAATGCACTTATGAATAACGAAACTTTCAGACAATACTACGTTTCAAGATACATTGATCTTTCAAATACAGTATTTTCATGCGAATTCATGATTCACCATCTCGACTCGCTGATTAACCTAATTACCCCCGAAATGTCGGCTCAAATTACACGCTGGGGTGGAACTTATGCCACCTGGGAAGCCAATGTTCAGGAACTGCGCGACTTTATAAATTCAAGATGTGTTGATCTTTCTGCCGGAATGATTGATTGTTATGAAGTTACCGGTCCGTATGAGCTTACCTTTACCGTTCAGCCCGCCGGCTCAGGAAATATCAAGGTAAACTCCATTGATCTTACCTCATACCCTTTTACCGGTGATTATTACGGAAATATTGACATTCTGCTAAAAGCAACTCCCCAACCGGGCTTTATGTTCGATTACTGGGAACTTTCAAACCATACCGTTTCTCCTGATCAGGACTCGGCAAACGTTGCCCTGCAAATTACAACAACCGATTACATAATTGCACATTTTATTCCTGAATTTGCTATTGACCTCGGCAATGACACCCTGATTTGTGAGGGTGATTATATCGTGCTTGATGCCGGACCGGCCGATTCATATCATTGGAATGACGGTTCAACTGCCCAACTTTACTATGTTACCGGTCCGGGAACTTATTCCGTTACCGTTACCGAAGCCGGAGCAACTTTCACTGATGCAATTGTCGTTACTGTTTCTCATGCCAGTGCAGGCAATGATGCAACCATCTGCCAGGGAAACTTTACAACCCTGAATGGTTCGGGCGGCGTTTCCTACTCATGGACTCCGGTTACCGGTTTAAGTAACCCGAATATTGCCAATCCGGTTGCAACCCCACTCGATACAACAACTTATGTGCTTACAATTACCGATGCTTCGGGTTGCCATTATTCTGATTCTATGACCGTTTATGTTTTGCCTCCGGTTCAGATTTCGGCATACGCAAACAAAACAAATATTTGTCCGGGCGAAGAAGTGCAAGTCCTTGTAAATCTCAGCGGTGGAGGTGGTCCGCCTTACACAATTTATTCAATTGACGGATTGATGGTCACTCCCCCACTCTATTTTTATCCACTGGATACCCTTGAATATATTTTATTTGCAACCGATGCCTGTAACTCAGTTAATTCAGATACAATCCATATTTATACCTGGGATAAACCCGAGATTAACATTTCTGCTGATAAACTTTCGGGATGTCAGCCGCTGGAGGTTACCTTTAATAATATGGAAGAAAATTCAGGCGACATCTTCTGGTGGAATTTTGGTGATATAATCAATAATTATTCCGATCAGGCATCACCGCATCATACTTTTCTTGAAGCAGGAATATTTGATATATCGCTGAAAATTACCAATATTTACGGATGTGATTCGTCACAAATTCTTTACGATTTCATTGAGGTGTATCCCAAACCTGTTGCCAATTTCTCTCCCGATAGGGATATTGTTTCAGTTTTTGACGGGGATGTTTATTTTGAAAACAATACCGTTGGTATAAATTCTGCCAACTGGGATTTTGGTGATGAGGGAGCTTCTGAATTGATTAGTCCAGTTCATGTTTATGAAGATATTGGTATTTACGAGGTTGAAGTGATAGTAAGCACCGAACACATGTGCATGGATACTGCATCCACCTTTATCCAGGTAACTGATGAGTATACATTCTGGGCACCAACAGCCATTAAAATTACTAGTGTTGCCTATAATAACAAGTTCTACATCAAAGGGAACGGAATAGATGCCACATCTTTTTATATGGCTATTTACGACCGTTGGGGCGAAGTGGTTTATGAAACAACAGAATACGACAACGAAAGCCCTGAACTTTACGGATGGGACGGCAGGGTAAAAGATAATGATTATGCCATGACCGGCGTTTACGGATTTATTGTGAAATACCGCACCATGCGTGGAGATGAGTTTGAAAAGGCGGGATTCTTCACTTTATTAAGGTAAAAATCACTTTACATTCATCCTTCTCACATCCAGATAGAACAGGAATGATACAATGAAAAAGTATATCAATCCGTAAAATCCAACCTCATTAACGATAAAAAACTGGTGTATTGACCTTGATCCAATAATTTCCCACGAGTTTATTGAAGGATGTGCATATGGAATATAGATAATTTCTTCGAAAAATGCCAGAATCAGTATGTTTCCTGCAACAATGCAAATCAGTCCTATTCCCAGTGGTACAAACAGATTTTTCACCCTCATGCTGATCCAGAATTGAATGGTAATTATACCCAGAGTTGCAAGAAAAGAATTGATGGTGGTAACGACCAGTTGAAGATATGCGGGGGCAAAATCTCCAAAACCCAGCTCAGGCCTGAAAATTCCCAGTAAAAATCCGCTGAACAAAATCAATAGCAGAAAAAGCACGTGTGTCAGGAAAACCAAAAATGCAATAGTGAAAAGTTTGCTGTAGTATATGCACCATTTTGGCACCGGCATTGTATACAATAGTTTCCAGGTGTTATTTTTATGATCTGTATAAACAACAAGGGTTGTGAGCAGTACAACAAAAAAGGGAAGCATAAATGTTGCAATGGCCTTATAGTGCTGATCAATATATGTAGCCCAGGGATTTCCGGTGTTCAACATTGTTAAGATGCTATCCTCGAAAAGATAAACAAGAAAAAACATCAGGGCAATAAAAAGCGGACTGATTACTGCCATCCAGATGGCAAAGGTGCGCCTTGTTTTTAACAGCTCAGCGTCAAAACAGGAAATGAAGTATTTCAGATTTTTAATCATGGCTGTCGGATTTTGTGAGGGTGATAAAAATATCTTCCAGACTTTCAATTTCGTTTTTTATCTGGTAAACAATGATGTTTTCGCTACGAAGGAGATCAATCAATGGTGAAACATCTTCTTTACTGCGCAGATTGGCATATAAATTTTCAGGTGATTTCTGCATTCTGTATTTATCTGCCAGCAATGAGTATGCTTTTTCAATGTCATTGGTTTCAATCAGCACACGATAATTCGCCTCTTTTGATGCCCTTAAATGCTCGATAGTACCTTGAAAAAGCAGGTGTCCGTGGTTGATAATCGCCACATGGCTGCATACTTTTTCAATCTCAGAAAGTAAATGGGATGACAAAAATATTGTAATGTTTTTCTTCTTGTTCAGATCAATGATAATATCCCTCACTTCCCTGATTCCCTCAGGATCCAATCCGTTTGTGGGTTCATCAAGAATTATCAGTTCGGGATCGGGCAAAAGGGCCATGGCCAGTCCGAGTCGCTGTTTCATTCCGGTTGAAAAAGCCTTCACCTTTTTGCGGCTGTTTACAGGTAATTTAACCAGATCGAGCACTTCGGGAATCCTGTCGGGATTCATGTTTCTGTAGATACAGACGATTTCAAGGTTTTCTTTTGCTGACAGATGGTTGTAAAGAGACGGCTGCTCAATGAGTGCACCAATTTTTTTATAAATATCAATCTTGTGTTTTTCTATAAACTTGTCAAAAATCATAACTTTTTCCCTGCCTGCGAACAGCAAGCCAAGCAAAACCCTGATGGTAGTTGTTTTTCCGGCTCCGTTTGGTCCCAGAAAACCATATACCGAGCCACGGGGAACTTCAAAGGATATATCCTTCAGAATTTTATCCTTGCCCGAGTATGAAAAGGAAAGGTTACGGGTTTGTATTATATTTGACATGCAAAATTTATTTTAAAAAAGTTTGTATCAACCAATCAGGGTTTGCGCCTTACAATGAACCAGTCATTCAGCAATTCCTTTTTATTGTATTTTATTGGTGTTTGACCATCTTTCAGGGTAAAAGAGCACCCGGCACCTAAGGCAATGGCATGACCAGCTGCAGTGTCCCATTCCATTGTCGGACCAAACCGGGGGTAAATATCAGCATTTCCCTCGGCAACCATGCAAATTTTCAAAGAACTTCCTTTCGACTGAAATTCCAGTTCACCGTACTGATCCCTGAGATTCTGAATGAACACTTCGGTTTCGGCATTCATGTGCGACCTGCTGCCAACCACAACCATTTTTTCATTTTTTTCTGCATAAGGCATTTTGCGGCCCTTTAATGCGGTTTTTTCAAATGAAAAGTCTCCTGCAAAATCGGCACAAATATTTTCAATGCAAAAAGCACCGGTTTCAATTTCTGATATATATAGTTTTTTCTGAACCGGAATGTAAATTACTCCGGCAACCGGACTGTCTTTCTTAATAAGTGCGATATTCACGGTAAACTCACCATTGCGGTTGATAAACTCCTTGGTTCCGTCGAGCGGATCAACAAGCCAGTAATAATCCCATTTTGATCTTTCCTCAAAGCTCAGGTGTTTTCCTTCTTCGCTCAGCACGGGCAAACCAGTTGAATTTAAAATGTCTGTAATCACTTTGTTTGCCATTTGATCGGCAAGGGTAAGCGGTGTGCGGTCTTCTTTTAACTGAACGCCAAAATCGGTTGTGCTGTATACCTGAAGGATTTCCTTCCCTGCTCTCAGGGAAGATTCTATGGCAAACGATAAAAACCCCAATGTTTCTTTTTGTGTCATGATCTAAAAATTATTGCGAAGGTATGGACTTTTGAATTAATAACTTTCAGATAAAAATATTATTGTTTCCATAAATTAGTCTGATCAACATTTTCAAGCGAAGCAGTGATGCGCAGGGCAAGATTCTTTTTACCCAGTTTATCTTCCATTAATCCGATCAATGATTTATAATCCTTGCGCACATTGCATTCGCCATAATCACAGGATTGATCAAGCAAGGGCAGGTTAAGTGATTTATGCAGTTTAGTTATCAATGATTCTTCAAGATAAATCATTGGCCGGATAATTTTCAGTTTACTTCCGGGCACACCGACAACCGGCGAAAAACTTCCGGATTTTTTGTTTTCAAAAATATTCATCAGAAAAGTTTCAGCCACATCGGTTGCATGGTGGCCAAACGCGGCCCTGTCAATGCCCTTTTCGGCCAGCATTCTGCTCATTGCCCCTCTTTTCAGCCGGGCACACATATAGCATACGGATTTTTTCATCTGCCTTCCACCCGTATCCAGTCTGTCTTCAAAATACGGAACTTCCAGACTTTCGCAATAATTGCTCAAAACCGAACTGTCATAGTCAGAAAATGTTTTAATATGAATGGCAGATAAATGAAAAGACAAATGGGAATACTTCTGCAAATACTTTAAAATATACAGCAAAGTAATACTGTCTTTTCCACCTGATAACGCCACTGAGATATTCGATCCCTCAGGAATCATTTCATATTTTTCAATGGCTTTGATCACATCGGTGACAAACCATTTGGAATAGTTCTTATTGAAAGGGATTTCCATTATGACTTAATGCAGTGAACAATCTCACCGATATACATTTTATGGTAATCTTTCAGTGGGTAATTCCTGTCAATTGATTTATCGAGGAACAATTCGGGCTTTACCATATCTGCATAAATTTTCCGGCATTCCATTTGCAGTCTGGCTTCTTCAAAAAATACCGAATGTTCAGATGTCATTGGTATCAGGCCCGATTCCAGTTTTTTATTTATATCCCTGCCGGATTTTGTTCCGCAAAGATTTAGCGCACTCCGGTATATTTCATCAAAAAAGGAAATGGTAAAATAGTCGTTTTTTTCAAGAAATCCATAGGTGTGGCGGGTTGGACGAACATAAATAAAGACTACAGGTTTTTTCCATAAAAAGCCCATACCTCCCCATGCGGCAGTCATCATATTAAAGTTTTCAATGTCTCCTGAAGTTATCAGCATCCAGTCTGAACCTATCAGTTTAACTGCGCTCTCATTAATATCAACGGGTTTTATTTCCTTAAAATCTCTCATTTTGGTTGTTGGTTTAGTGAAGGGTTAAGTGAAACTGCTTTTGCATAATATGCCTGGGCATTCTGGATATCTCCCAGATTCTGGTAAGAAATGGACATATTCAGGTAAACCTGGGCATCGTTGGGATTGATTTCGATGGCTTTTTTAAGTATGTCAATGGAATTTTGCACCTCGCCGGCCATTCCGTATACAACACCTAAAAATTTGTGGGTTTGAAAATCCTTGTTGTTGTACTCAAGGGATTTTTTGAAATATTTGATTGCCGTTTTGGGATCCTGCTTAAATTTTCCAAATGTAACGCCCAGATTATAATAAATATCAGCAGCAGCTTTTTTGATGTCGGTTACCGGGACAGTTATTTTTTTCATATCAGGATCCTGGAAACCTGCAAAATATCCTTGCAGATTGCCATGAACATCCTGGTTGGCGGGATCGATGGCAAGCACCAATATGAAATAATGGAACAGAGAATCAAGGTTTTGATCAAGATCATAATATGATTTTCCAATCCTTATCAGCGGTTCAATATAGGTGGGATGAATTTCGACAGCTTTATAAAAATAAGGTAAAGCTTTTTGAATGTATTCCCTCCTTTGCAATGAATCAACACCTTCTTTTCCTGCCATATCAAGATATTCGCCGCCAAGAGAACTGTTTCCCTTAGCGCTGTTGGGACAAGTTTCAATATCGGTGCTGAACAAAGTCAGGTTGTCTTTCCATGCTTTATTGCGATCAATGGTTTTGTATGACCAAACACCAATTAATAAAGCAAAAATCACAATGGACACAGAAAAGTGGGTTTCAGGTTTTTTAATTATGCCGGGTAATTTGTAAATTACTGCGTAGGCAATAATCAGGCAGAATCCAAGAAGTCCGGTAAACACAAACCTTTCGTTCATGAATGCGCCAATTGGAAAGAAAAGGTTTGAGGTAGGCAAAAGGGTAATCACAAAAATAAGCAGACTGAAAATCAGGATTGTCTGATGGCTTGCTAGTCCCCGACCGGAAGGCTTTTTTGTTTTATCATTTGAAAAAAGTGCCTTGATGTAAGCAAATAAAATTGAGAAGAGGTAATAAGCCGACAAAACAAAAATTGCTGCAAAAGCAATGAATGAAATCAACACCCAAGGATTACTCCATTCCATTATGGGAATATGATAAGGATAATAATCGTAAGTGAGGGGATGTGGAAAAACAAGCAATTTCAGGTACATGCCGAGCGTGAAGAAAATGGTTGCAGACTTCTGAGGACCGCTCATTTCAAGGAAATTGTCATTCATCAGTTCGGGTTTGGTCAGAATGTCCTTAGATTTTTCAAATATGCCTTCCCTGATAAGAAAATATGCAGCAAATGCAGCAATTATGGGCAACAAGGAAATGATTATTTTTTTCAGGTCATACTCTTTAAAAAGGTATAATGCAACCGGAATGATAACCACAAAAGCCGCTGCGTTTTCTTTTGAGAGCATGGCCAAAAAGAATGCAGCAAAGGTTAAGATAAGATAGAACGGCTTTTTTACCTCTAAATATCTGAAAACCATAAGGGTGGTTAGAAGTGAAAATCCCAGGGAAAAAATCTCATCCCGTCCTTTGATATTGGCAACAGCTTCGGTGTGCAGCGGATTTGCCACAAAAAGTAAAGTTGTGATAAAAGGAAGTGACAAGTACCATTTTTTATAAGGGAAGCGGACCAATAATTTAGAAAGAGCCATAAACATCATCATGCAAAGAAACCCATACAACAGGGTGTTGATCACGTGACTTCGGCGCGGACTCAATCCGTACATTTCATATTCAATGGCAAAAGTAACCAGAGAAAGTGGTCGGTACCTGCCACCCTCGACCATATTGGTTTCTTTGCCGAAAAAGCCTGCAAAAAAGTCTGTTTTCATTATTTCAGAAATTCCATCAGTACCTTTCATTACAAACTGATTTTTGAAAACAGCCATTTTATCGTCAAGGGCATACTGGTGGTTAAATGTATTTGCATATAAAATAACCGCAAAAACAAAAACAATCCCCATCATCATGCGCTGCTGAAGTTTTGAGAAAGGGTATTCAGGGATTTCGGGCTTTTTAGGAGCCGCAGTTTTATTTTCCTGTTTGAAGTTCTTCCTGGCCATATTGCTAAGCTTGTTAATACCGCTTTTATGCAGCGGAAAAGTGTTAAGGTAAATACTCAGGTCATGTCCTGAGGTCAATACCAATTTTCAGTCTCAAATATATTAAAAAAATCTACTATTGGAAAATAATATCAGACCTGATGATAAGTCCGGTTATTATTTGATAACATGGCTTGATGCGATGTGCTGTGCTTTTTTTACTCTGGTTTGACTATTAATCAACCTCCAAATCTCGGATTCACAACATTATTGTAAATAGATCCGAAAGTATAGGTAAGTCCTATATTTCCGTAATAGGAATACTGGGTTGACAGTTGCCGTTTCTGAAGAAGAATTTCTTCGGTGGTGGCATCTTGTTTGGGCAACGACAGCTGATTGTGTATCAGAGAAACTGAAAAATAGGCATAAAATGACAATCCTTTAATTATTCTTACGTTTACCGAACCATATAAATTCAAACTATTCAGTTCGAGATCATGAAGGTATTGTGAATAACTTGCAGATGAGGACAGCGATCCCCATTTTTGCTTAAACTCGGCTGCCACACCCATATTGTGAGAGACCAGTCCTTCCTCAATTTTATTAAAAATAGTTGTATCGTTGTAATAATGATAACTGTATCCAACTGAATATTGAAACCTTAGTTGTTTTCGTGTCGATTCGGAGTATTTAAACAGGTTGTATTCAACTGTCGGACTTAATCCGTAAATCAGTCGGGTATTGGAATACGTGCTTGAGTAAATATTTGCATCACCACCGGCAGACCAATGATCGGTTAATGATTTTACACCCAAAAAGCTCGCTGAATTGCTTTTCGATGAACTGAAGTAAGAAACCGTATCGGATATTTGGTAGGTGCTTTCTGAATAGTAAGTAGAAATATCAGTTTCAAATTTGTATTTTTCGGTCACCCGGTTTGCAGAAACTGAGCCGTTATAATTTAAAGATTTGTAGCTTTCCTGACCGTTTAGGTATCCACTTGCATAAATGTTGAACACCCAACTGTTCCAAGGGTCATTAACTTCCTGCGCTTCACTTTCTTTTGTAAATTCAATACTGATATATTCGGCCAAAGGTGTTTTAGCTGCATATCTTGTTAATCCAAGTTTTAAATACGTAGTGAGCATTTCTCTTAACTCATCCGAGGTTGCGTCACTTTTTGATGATACAGTCAGTGTGTCGTTTAACCCCTCAAATTCATTTTTTCCATAAAAAGTTAAGGTGTATTCGTTTCCCCCGCTGCCTGTGTTTTGCGTACTTACAAGCAAATGCACCTGGGCTTCTTTGAAATCGCGAACGTAATTTACCCATGTGATTTCCTTTCGAACATAGTCCAAATCACAGTAATCACAGTCAATAAACAACCTTAATGCATCTTTTCTCAGACTGTCATTGGTGGTTTCCTGCGAAAATGCGTTTAGAAACAAAAGAAAAAGAATGTTAACAAAAGCTACTTTTTTCATCTCCAGAGTGTATTATAAATGTGCGAAAACATAGTAATGCAAATGCATTTCTGCATTCAGATATTAAACGTAATTTTTTTACTCAATATTATCTGCTGACAACAGATTCAAATAGTGTACGGTTAACAATGGACCTTCCGAGGGTTATTTCATCGGCATATTCAAGTTCATCGCCAATAGCTACACCACGCGCAAGAACAGAAACGCGCACATTATATTCACTCAGTCTTTTAAAAATATAAAAGTTTGTAGTGTCGCCTTCCATGGTAGTGCTCAGAGCCATAATTACCTCGCGTACATTTCCGGCAGCAATCCTTTTTTCGAGGGAATCAATAGTCAGGTCGCCCGGACCAATTCCGTCAACCGGAGAAATAATTCCTCCAAGCACATGGTACAATCCATTAAACTGATGTGTTTTCTCTATTGCCATCACATCTCTAATGCTTTCAACCACACAAATGGTTGCCCGGTCTCTCGATCCCGAAGAACAGATGCTGCATTCATGCTCATCACAAACGTTATTGCAAGTCTTGCAGAAGTTAATTTCATTACGCAGGCGCATGATAGCGTTCCCAAAAGAATTTACTTCCTCTTTGTCTTGCTTGAGCAGGTGAAGAACCAATCGAAGTGCTGTACGTTTTCCTATCCCCGGTAATCTGGAAAACTCGTTTACTGCCTCTTCAAGTAATTTTGACGGAAATTCATTCATACTGCAAAAATATGAAATCTTTTTATGTGAATAAAAAACCTGACTATAAAAGATAAATAAAATTAAATCCCAGCGTGATTTTGAGACTTCCTTCATAGGGGTAAAAGTCATCCAGGTCATCAATGATTGTATTTTGCTGGTTATAACGTTCCATCCAGATGTTTTCCCTAACGCCCAGACCAACAAAAACATCAATTCCAAAGCGATCGTCCATCAATCTTTGATAGCCCAAAAGCAGGTTGATATTTTTATGAACCGCTCTGATGTATTCGTCTCTGATATAAAGATGCCTGTAAGAAAATTTACAAGCTGAATAGGAAAAAAGTGCCGAGCCATAAAATCCTTCAAGAGATTGACTTTCAAAATAGTATCGATACGAAAACTGAAACCTGTATCCTTTCATAATCAGATGTGGCTCACCAGGTGAGTAAAGGGAGTCCTCCATAAGCAAAACAAGCCAGGCCTTTCCCAGATATGAAGCCCCAATCTGGAAAGAGCTGTGTCTTGAAATTCTACTTTCATAACACATGCGATACTCGCCCGTCATTGGTATTGAACTCCAGAAAACAGGAAAGGGATTTGATTTCAGAAAGTGATTGTTTACGCTGTAATCTCCGGGTACAAAGGGAATACTATCCTGACCCTTTGCGAAGAATGAAAGTCCGGTTGCAAAAAATAAAATTATATATAAACACGATCTTTTCAATCGGTACAGATTTTTATCCTCTTTGACGAACAGCATCAAAAATCATTATTCCCGCTGCAACAGATACATTTAATGATTGTATTTTTCCCTGCATGGGAATTTTCACAATATGGTCGGCATACCTGAGATTTTCGGGATGAATGCCCCGGTCCTCAGAACCCATCAGGAATGCAATGGGACCGGTCAGGTCTGTTTCGTAAAAATTTTTATCTGATTTTTCATCGGCAGCAACAATTTGCAGACCGGAATCCTTTAGAAATCTGATGGTGCTTTTTAGTGAAGCAGTGCGGCAAACAGGAATAACAGAAAGTGCTCCGGCCGAAGTTTTTACAGCATCCGAGTTTATTGCAGCGGCACCTTTATCTGGAATTACCACGGCATCAACACCGGCACATTCTGCAGTGCGGCAAATGGCACCAAAGTTTCTCACATCGCTGATTTCATCAAGCAAAAGCACCATAGGCGTTTTACCATTCTCGAAGCAAAATGGGATAATATCCTCGATCTTTTGAAATTCAACCGGGGTAGTAAAGGCAATTACTCCCTGATGGTTTTTGCGCGTGGTACGATTAAGTTTTTCAATGGGAACATACTGAAAAGGTATGTTGTTTTCTTGAACAATCCTGAGAAGTGCGTGAAACTGATCACCCGAAAGGCCCTTTTTAAACATGACCTTGCTGATGGTTTTTCCGGCAATGATTGCTTCCTGCAAAGTTCTGATTCCGTATATTATATCGTTGCTTTCGTTCATGGCAATATTTTAGTGAACTATTGAATAAACCCTGCCGTTCCTCCAGGTATCTACTGCCTGGTACCAGCTTGATTTATAAATTTCCTTGCGTATTAATATGTAGTCGTTTTCCGAAAAATTGTTGTCCACCTTGCTGAAGGTGAAACTTAGGGAAATAACATCCGGACTGTCTCCGTACAGCCATCTTTCAGAATCGTTTGTTTTATAAATGTGTTTGGGAGCGCCGTAAATCATATAGATCATTCCGCGATCAGATTTCCATCCCTCCAAATAGGATGTAAAATAAACATTGGCAAAACTCGCCCGGTTATAAAATGCTCTGATCACCTCCCTCGCTCTGTCAGTATTGCCGGTTGATTTGAGCCAGAATTCATCTACAGCGAGCTTTTTATTTGTGTACTCCTCGTATTTTTTGAATTCTTTACTTGTCACAAGAAATCTTACCGGTTTGAGCATTTCGCCGGCAGTTTTGAATTCGGGATAAAAGTCCCCGAAATTGTGAATTGTAAAACCATCATTCTGTGAGGTGTCGGTTTGTATAATATACATGCCCCTTTTTGCAAAAACCAGGGTGTCGGTCGATTTGACTTTTTTAATCTCGGCCGGAATCAATGCTGTGGATTTATATACTGTCAGCGAAAACGGAGGCTGTGCCATTTCAAATTCGGTATCGTAGTAACTGACAAAATAGTAATCAGCATTATTTCTCTTATTTTTAAATATCAAACTGTCTGAACTATAAACAAAGTTTCGATAAAAATTTGTACCATTCAGCATTACAGGAAGGTAGTTCTGAGCTGCATGCAAATTGGCTTTGTTAATATCTATGTAAGATGTTGCTGATTTACTGCTTGTTACGTCAGTAAAAACTATTTTAAGCGTAAATTTTTCGTTTTCAGGAATTTTTATTTCAATAAAGTCAGTGTACAGCTTGTTTTCAGATTTTTCCAATCTGATAATTGTAGTGGCGCTGTCGGTAATTTCGTTTGATTCAAGTGATCTGATAAGCTGGTAATTAATCTTGATTTTTGCTTTTATTTCAGGATCTGTAAGAGTTTTACTAAAAATAAGCTGGTCGGTGCTGATAGCAAAAAATAAAGCAGAAGTTTCATTTCCGGTATGATAAACCCGGTATTCGGGTTTCAGTGACCCCAGTGAAGGATTGTACAGAAATGACACATTGTTGTTGCTGACTGTATTGTAGTATGGTTTGCAATCAGAAAAAACAATGGTTATCAGAAAAAGCAATAAAAACAGGGAGAAAAAAGAGTTCTTCTTGTCCTGCCAATGCAATTGTTTTGGAATGCCGGTTGTTATTTTTAACACTTTGCCAGATTTAATGTGTAAAACCGATATAAAAATAGCAATAATATTTATATCGTACTATACTGATTTATAAAATGAAGGATTTTTAAGGTAGTCATTTTTTGTAACTGAGTAAATTATGCTGTTAACATGTTTATTTTCAATCAGAAAATTTTCCCGTAAAATACCCTCCCTGATCATACCTGATTTAATCAGCATTTTTTCTACAGCAGGGTGATTTTCATAAAACTGTGATTCGATTCTGTTTAACTCTGTATTTTCAAATGCCCAGGAAATAACTGCACGGTGTGCTTCGGAAATAATGCCTTTTTTCCAGTATTTTTTTTCTAATACTGAAGCAAAAGAACCAAAATGATGATCGTGATTTATATATAATATTCCGATTAGTCCGACCAATTTGTCAAAGGGTTTTAAACATACTGCCCAAATTAATAATTTGCTGCTGTTTATGCCTTCATCAAATTCCATGATGGCACTTTGGCTTTCATTAATTGTTCCATGCTTTTTAATTCCGGAATACTTTAGGATTTCCTCATCCGAAAACAAAGAAAAGATGGCTGAATCGTCATTTATAACAGGTTTTCGCAGAAGTAAGCGTGACGTATTTATTTCATCATATGTAAATTGCATTCTATTTTCTTTTTTGTCTGAGGTTTTCGAGCTCAATACCTGTTTTTTCCCAGTTTTCGAGTTCAGTTTCCATATCTTTTTTCACCTGTTCAAAACGGATGTATAAATCATGATTACCCGTATTTTCGGGTGATGAAATTGCCAGATTCAAATCTTCGATTTCTTTTTCAAGTTCTTCGATGCGTTTCTCTGAAGCTCCCAATCGGTTTGTAACCTTCCTGATTTCTTTTTCAAGTTCTTTTTTATCAAGGTAGTCCATTTTGTTTGCAGAGGGAGCATTATCCTGTGTTTTAACGGCAACTGCTCTTTTTTGCTCAAGTTCTTTCAGCGTCTCGATTTTTTTTCGTTGCAGAAAATCATAAATCCCCCCGATATGTTGCCTTATTTTTTTGCTTCTAAACTCATAAACCTTTGTTACCAATCCATCAAGAAAATATCTGTCGTGTGACACGATTAACAAAGTGCCGTCGTATTTGAGCAGTGATTCTTTCAGGATATCCTTCGATCGCATATCCAGATGATTGGTTGGCTCATCAAGTACCAACAGGTTTACCGGTCTTAAAAGTAATTTTGCCAAAGCAAGTCGCGAGCGTTCTCCGCCTGAAAGCACTTTGACTTTTTTATCAACATCCTCACCACTAAAAAGGAATGAACCTAAAATATCACGAATCCTTGTCCGGATGTCACCCACAGCAATTTCATCTATGGTTTGAAGCACTGTTTTTTCCTCGTCAAGCAGCAGGTCCTGGTTTTGGGCATAATAGCCGATTTCCACTTTATGTCCGGGTTTTAATATACCGGTGTGGTCCAGTTCTCCGACAATAATTCTGGAAAAAGTAGTTTTTCCTTCACCATTCTTTCCCACAAAAGCAACCTTTTCGTTTTTTTCGAGAATAAAATCAACTTTATCAAGAACCTTATGCGAACCATAACTTTTTGAGAGTTCAATGGATTCCATTACGATGTTGCCTGAGTGGGGAGCAGGAGGAAATTTAAAATGCATGGACGAATTATCTTCCTCATCAACTTCTATGCGGTCAATTTTCTCAAGCTGTTTGATCCTTGACTGTACCTGAACCGCTTTGGTATTTTTATATCTGAACCTTTCAATAAACCGTTCGGTATCTTCTATTTTTTTCTGCTGGTTTTGGAAAGCATTTAATTGAGTTTGTCTGCGTTCCTTCCGAAGTTCAACATATTTTGTGTAAGATACTTTATAATCGTAAATTTTTCCCAGTGAAATTTCTACCGTTCGGGTAGTTACATTATCGAGGAAAGCCCGGTCGTGTGAAATGAGGATAACTGCTCCCGGAAAAGTTTTAAGATAATCTTCGAGCCATTGAATGGATTCAATATCAAGATGATTTGTAGGCTCATCAAGCAAAAGTATGTCGGGCTTTTGAAGCAGTATTTTTGCCAGTTCTATACGCATTCGCCATCCTCCACTCAGCTCGGCTGTGGCTTTTGAAAAGTCTGGAACAGCAAAACCCAGTCCGGTAAGCGTTTGTTCAATATCCGCCTGCAAACTGTTACCACCAAGAAGTTCGAATCGTTCGTTGGCATCAGTGAGTTTTTCAATAATTGACAGATACTCGTCAGAATGATAGTCGGTGCGGTTTTCGATTAAATGTGTCAGATGGGTTATTTTATCGGTCAGACTGATTATCTCAGTAAAAGCAGAATAGGTTTCATCGTAAACGGTTTTGTCATTTGAGCAGCTCATCTGTTGTGGAAGGTATCCTTTTATCAGTCTGTTTGGCATTTCAACCGAGCCCATAGTGGGATTTTCCTGCCCAATGATAATCTTGAGAAGCGTGGATTTGCCGGCACCATTTTTCCCGACAAGACCAATCCTGTCTTTCTGGTTAATCAGAAAAGAAATGTCATTGAACAGTTCGAAACCGCCAAAATGTACTGATACATGGTTTACCGAAATCATGGGTGCAAAGATAGAATGTTTTCGGGGTTTGAAAAATCACAGTTTTACGATTTTTTTAACAGTCATCTTTCCATTAACAGTGAGATTTAGGAAATATACCCCGGAAGAGAGATTATACTGTTCATCGAAACGTAAAACGTGGTATCCGTTTTCCACATGAATATTATTGATTTCAGCTAATTTTCTTCCAAATGCATCATAAAGACAAATACTTATCTGATCATTGTTTTTTTGGTAAACAGGAATATATAGGAAATCTGAGAATGGATTTGGAAAAACCTGCGGATCATAATCATCTGTGAAAATACCTTCGGGAAATTTAAAGGAAAGGTGTTTTTTATCAAAAAGACCAATAGAATCGGTTATTTTCAGATATATTGAATCGCCTGAGCTTATCAGGTTCCTTACAAAGGAAAGCCAGCCTGTATCGTCAATCTGAAAATGATCGGGATGTTTTATGTAATTAAAACTGAATGATTTTTCACTGCAGAAATTTGTTTCCCCTGATTGTTCTAAAATTGTATACTGAGAACCTGACCCATCAGAAACTCCTGCAATCCAGTTATTATCAGCAAAATACAAATTTCCATAACAGAAATCTATTTTTCCTGAACTGTGCAGTTTTACACAAAAATCGACTTCAGTTCCAGGTGTATCTGTATTTTGATTTGTCAGTTTCCATGAGATTATTGCCAGTGTATCGTTTTTTGTATATGATATTCCTCCGCCCGGCCTTATTTTCATGTTGGTAAAAAAAGGTGCAATCAATTTTAAAGTTTTTATTGTGTTTTCGCCAGGCGTAAAATATGGCCATAAAAAGGGAGGAGAGTCAAAGAAAACCATACCCTCAACGGAAATATAAATACTGTTGTAATCTGTGCCATAGAATGGGAAATCAAAATCCAGGTCAAGTTGGGTGAAGTAATTGCTTGAATCCCACGGAATAAAATTATTTTCAAGCGTTTCGGGAAAGATAAGGGAAGATTGAGAATAAGTGTATTCATTAATTAACTGCCAATGAAAGCCCGGGGTTCCTCCGTCAGATGAAACCGGGTAACCACTGATATCCGGTTCAAGCGTAATTACACTGTCGGTTATTTCCGGTTTATTGAAGTTAATTTGGCAAACTACTGATAAACTGGTTATTGAGTCATTTTTAAGTTCAAGATGGTTTTGCGGTGAAAGATGAACTTCCCCGGTGATATGATTATTTACTTCAAATTCTACCAGATAACCTTCGCTTGTGTCTGCAAAATCATTCTCTTTTACACAAACAAAAAATCGTGCCAATTCTCCGGAATTAATATACGACAATAATGGAGTAAGATCGAGGGCAAATTCAATGGTTTTGGAGCTGTCGGCAGATAAGCCCTGCATAGGAAAATTTCCTCCCTGAAAATAAAAATGCGGATATTCATAAATGTTTTCCGGACTAATAGAAGCAGTGTCTTTTGAAACTCCGGTAAAAACTTTTATCTTGTTTCGACATGTATGGTTCAGTTTAATTCTGGCTGTAACCAAAGGAAATGCATTTGTGTCGGCAACAATGATATTTGCTTCATCATGCCATAACCTGTTGGGATTTACTGTTGAAAAAAATCTGTATGGGTAATAATGCCTTCCATTATTTCCATCGGATGAACCGAAAGTTTCTGATATAATAAATGCCCCCAATTCGCAGTCGTAAAGATTTACCAAATCATCACCATTGATGTCAATTTCTGTGGTTGAAATTCCATCTCCGTTAAAGTCAAAAGTTACTGAATCATCATATCCGGTAATGGTAACGGAGTGACTGAAATAAGGCCCGGAACTTTTTAAATAAATCAAACCATTGTAGGATGTTGGAAGTTGAATGGTGTCCATAACATTTGGTCCACCAATGATGCAATTGGCAACACCACCATACGGAGAATCTTCATTATGGTGATACAGCCATTGTTTGAGGTTTTCGATTCCTTCTTCACTATTGACTTTGATAGCGTAATAACCTGAAATGCGGTTTTTGAATGATTCGAGGTACTTGTCGTATCCGGTCATCCAAAGTTTTTCGTTCATGATTATGGTTGTGGAATCCAGTGAGAAATCTTTCCAAAAAGGGTTGCCTGCCGCCCTCACAATATCCAGAATATCATAGTAATTGGCACCAATTACTGCACTGCCTGAATTTAAAAAATTATACGCAAACAACTCGGACAGTGTGTTTTCAGGAAGCTCTGCAGGAGTGCCGCGCATACGGTTTAACTCATAAGAAAGAGCAAAGTATATGGATGAAAAACCATGACAACTGTAATAGCCCATGCATCTGAAGGGAGGGAAAAAGGGACTCAGACTGTTATCATGGAAAGGTGGCAATGAGCCTTTGCTTTTTCTTATTTTGATTTCCGGAATTTCCCTGCCTACCTCATTTATACTGTAACCAGGAATCGGTTCCTTCGCACATGTATTGTCTTGTCCGGATAATCCGATAATAAAAAGGAAATATAAAGACACTATTAATAAATAAAACTTCATCAATTTCGATTATCTATATGACAATAATTTGCATATATACAAAATTAAACAAAAATCCTTGTTGATTCCATTGATTCATAAAAATTCTGATGTTGTTTTTTCAAAATTTATTTTTCATCTTTGTTCACTAACAACTAAAAAAGAAATTATTATGGGAATGACCATTATTGAAAAAATTTTAGCCAGCCACTCAAAATATGATGTGGTAAAGCCCAATGAAAATATTGACATTTTTATTGATGCACGCGTGGCCAGAGACTTTGGCGGTGCCAATGTTGTGAAAAATCTTAAGGATAACGGAATGGGAATTGATGATCCATCCAAAACTTTTTTCACATTTGACTGCAACCCAACCGGTTCTGATCAGAAATACGCGGTGAATCAGCATATTTGTCGTCAGTATGCCCGTCAGCAAGGTTTTAAGGTGTATGATATTGATGCCGGCATCGGAACCCATCTGGCTATTGATAAAGGACTGGCCTGGCCGGGGAGCACATTTGTTTCAACCGACTCGCATGCAAATATCATGGGTGCCATTGGTGCATTCGGGCAAGGAATGGGCGATGTGGATATTGCCGCCACTTTTGCAAAAGGTTCCATCTGGTTTAAGGTTCCTGAATCGGCAAGAATAACTTTCACAGGAAAACGTCCGGCAAATGTAACCGCAAAAGACATTGTTCTTAACATTTTGGCTAAATACGGAGCCAATTCTTTGCTGGGATATTCTGTTGAATTGTATGGAGAAGCCATTGATGGACTGACCCTTGATGAAAGAATTACCATCGCGTCTATGGGTACTGAAATGGGAGTTATTACCATAATGATACCCCCAAGTGATGCCATAATCAAACAAAGTGAAAAAGTTACCGGTAAAAAAATTGAAAAAATTATTGCCGACAAAGATGCCGTTTATGTTGTGGATGATGTGATTGACATCTCAAAATATGTTCCAATGGCTTCAAAACCCGGCAAACCTCATGGAGCAGTTAATGTGACCGAATTCAAAAACACCAAAATTGACTCTGCTTTTATCGGCAGTTGCACCAATGGTCGAATTGAAGACCTTCGTGAAGCTGCAAATATTCTAAGGGGAAGGAAAGTTGCACCGGGAGTGGTTCTGAAAATTGTTCCTGCCACCGATGAAATATGGCAGCAGGCAATGAAAGAAGGACTTATTACTGTTTTTAAAGAAGCTGGTGCAATGCTTTCAAATGCAGGATGTGCTGGTTGTGCAGCCGGACAGGTAGGTCAGAATGGTCCGGGTGAAGTGACAATCAGTACCGGCAACCGTAATTTCCCGGGGAAACAGGGAGCCGGAGATGTGTATCTTTCATCACCATCAATTGTTGCAGCATCGGCTGTAGCCGGCTATATTACCACGCCAGATAATATTCCAGCCCAACCTGCCACTTTTGATTCATTAAAACAGGCAACAACCGGAGCGAAAGCTGTTGAAAAAGAAGTAAAATCGGAGAAAAAACCGGTTACTGTTGAAGGCTGCGTATGGTATGTAAAAGAAGACAATATTGACACAGATATGATTTTCCATAACCGCTACCTTGCCATTACAAATATTAAGGAAATGGGTCAGTATGCTTTCGACAACCTTGAAGGTTACAAGGATTTTGCCAAAAAGGCAAAAGCCGGCGACATCGTTGTAACACAAAAGAATTTTGGTGCAGGAAGTTCACGCCAGCAGGCCGTTGACTGCTTCAATTCATTAGGTATCCATTGTGTAATTGCCGAATCATTTGGCGCCATTTACGAAAGAAATGCCATCAATGCTCCATTCCCAATCATGACTTACAAAACACTTGAAGGACTTGATTTGGTTGAAGGTGATACCATCAGGGTAAATTATGAAACAGGTGAGATTACCAATCTGAAAAATAATAAAACAGTTAAGGGAAATCCATTCTCTGATGTTCAGATGGAAATTTACCAGAATGGCGGATTATTCTAAACAATACAATAAACAGCAAATAAAAAAACCCGGAATGAATCCCGGGTTTTTTTATTTTTTAAAAAGCAGATAAATTATTCTACTTTTTTAACGATAACTTTTGACTTTGAGCAACATGCAGATTTTGTAACATTGCCCTCATCATCAACAGTGACTTTAACATCAATGTTTTTCAGAGAATCCATGTCACCACCACACATGGACATGTCAAACATTCCTTGTCCGCCACCAGGACAGCAGCTTTCCATACCGCCCATGCAGCCACCTCCACTGTGAGGATTCATCATCATTTCCTTATGCATCATTTTTTGAAATTTGTCACCATGACAGGGTTTCAAAACCCATCCCAGTAAAAAGCCAAGTACCAGGAATACAAATGAAATCAGCATGATTGCCAGCCAGTTTTTGTTGAAATTTTCCATATTAGTTTTTTTTAATACTTTTTTAATTGCCTGATAAAGATAAAGCTATAAATTCTTTTTGTTTGTGAAAAAAAAGTTAAAAGATATTAAATGGATTAAAGATGAAAGTCCATAAAGTCGAAAGTCCGTAAAGTTGAAAGTCCGTAAAGCTAAAAGTCTGTAAAGTTGAAAGTCCATAAAGTCGCTAAAGCTTTTTCTTCCGCTACCCAGGCCTGCAGGGCCGGCTAAATTCAGCCCCGGCTTTCAAGCCGGGGTTTAAAGGTTAGATTAGCCAAACCGCCGGTCATGAACACCTTGGAACGAAAAATCCTTTTCCGGCGGAATTAATGAAAAAGTTCAATCAGAAGGTAAGTTACAAAGTCCATAAAGTCGAAAGTCCATAAAGTCAAAAGTGCATAAAGTCGAAAGTCCGTAAAGCTAAAAGTCTTTAAAGTCGAAAGTTCATCAAGTCGATGAAGTTTTTTCTTTTGTAATCCAGGCCTGTAAGGCCGGCTAAATTCAGCCCCGGCTTTCAAGCCGGGGTTTAATAATGAAAGAATCCAAACCGCCGGCCACATACATATTAGAACAAAAAGCCCCATTCCGGCGGAAATGAATGATAAAATTAATCAGAAGATAAGTTTACAAAGTCCATAAAGTCGAAAGTCCATAAAGTCGAAAGTCCATAAAGTTGGAAGTCCATCAAGTCAAAAATAAACAAACGGTTAAAAAACAAACAATTGGAAACCGGCGATATTTTCGCATAAACAGAAAACCGCATAATGTGAACTTTACAAACTTTTTCCTATTTTAGCACCCATAAAAAAAATGCCATGCTGAAGAAAGTACCCCACACATACGTCATCGTTTTCATGATCATGATTATCATTGCAGTCCTTACCTGGATTGTGCCTGCTGGTGAATACGACCGAATTGATAAAACACTCGAAGACGGTTCGGTAAAAAGTGTTGTGGCTGATGGCAGCTATCACGAAGTTGACAGCATACCCCAAACATGGCAGGTTTTTTCGGCTTTTTTTACGGGTTTCACCAACCAATCGCATATAATCATATTTATTTTGCTTATTGGCGGTGCCTTCTGGATCATGAACTCTACCAAATCTTTGGATGTTGGAATTATGGTCTTTCTTAGAATGATACGAAGACTTGAAAAATACAGATTCATGCAAAAAGTCGGAGTCAACAACATTGTAATGGTTCTCATCATGCTTATGTTCAGTGCTTTCGGAGCTATTTTTGGAATGAGTGAAGAAACCATCGCATTTATTGTAATCATGGTTCCGTTGGCTATTTCAATGGGTTATGACAGCATTGTCGGTGTCTGCCTGGTCTATGTTGCCGCACATATCGGGTTTGCCGGTGCAATCTTTAATCCGTTTACAATTGGTATTGCACAGGGCATTGCTGAAGTTCCGATGTTCTCAGGATTTGAATACAGGTTTATCTGCTGGCTGATTTTGAATACTGCAGGCTTTGCTTTTATTCTTTTTTATGCCGCAAAAATCAAAAAAAATCCGAAAAAATCAGTCATGTACGAAGCCGATGAATATTGGAGAAGCCAACATTCGGTAAATGAAGAAAAAATTAAATATTACACTCCTGTAAGCGCATGGGTTACCCATATCCTCACAGTTATTGCATTGGCGTTATTTGCTTATGAATACCCTGAAACCACACTCACGGTGGGTAATAAATCAATAGTTTTTCCTGCCGTACCAATTTGCGCTGGTCTTTTTGCCCTGACCGGCTTCTTAACCCTTTTAAAATCCGTACATTTTTATATCATTAATTTATTGATGTTTACCGTAGTTTTCCTGATTGTGGGTGCCATGGGATATGGCTGGTATGTGGTTGAAATAGGGACTTTATTCTTTGTAATGGGATTGATTTCAGGATTTGCCGTAGGCATGAATGCAAACGAAGTAACCAAATCATTTCTCGACGGAGTCAGGGATATATTATCAGCGGCTCTGATTGTTGGGCTGGCTGGTGGAATTATAGTATTGCTGCAGGATGGAAAAATAATGGACACTTTTATGTATTCTGTTTCCGACTCCATGAAAGGCATTGGTGAAACCGGCTCGGTAAGCGCCATGTATGGAATCACTACAGGAATGAATATTTTAATACCATCAGGTTCAGCAAAAGCTGCTCTGATGATGCCAATTATGGCCCCGTTTGCCGATCTGGCAGGCATTTCAAAACAAGCCGTTGTGCTGGCTTTCCAGTTTGGCGACGGAATTACCAACATGATTACCCCTGCCTCAGGTGTTTTGATCGGAGCACTCGGAATTGCAAAAATCCCTTACGATAAATGGTTCAAATGGGTTTGGCCTTTGATACTTATGCTCACCGTTATTGGACTTCTGCTCCTTATTGCCACCGTCAATTTTGAAATAACAAGTTTTTAAAAATTAATGTTTTGCAGCTGTGCCAAGTCTCCCGACTTGGCACCCCCATTCACCTCCGCTTTATCCCGCACTATTCCTTAAAAAACTACATAGTTTCATATAAGTGATTTAACCTATTTTAAATCCTTGCCAATACCTATTTTTTTTCAAGCACAAATAGTTTATTTTTGTAATGACCTAAATTATTGATTATTTACATATTTAAGCAACAAAAACCTTTGATGTAAATTTTTTAAAATAAGGCAACCATTATTACCATTATTGAGTCTATACATTGTATTAAAAATATTTGAATATGAGAAAATTATTCTTTTTCATGCTTTTTATAATCATCAACATCTCATTTTTGGTGGCTCAAAGCACTGATTTTCAAAATACTCAGTTCATCAGACTAACCCTGACTGAGAATAAAAATATGATGGAAGAATACGAAGTAAACCACCACATTCTAAAAAACACCGATGCCCTGTTCTGCTCGGTTGACTTTGGAAAAAAAATCATTACCGTGGTGATGAGTAAAGATAAAAGTCCCGAAGACATCATAAACCAGCTTACCAGTCTGGGTTTTTCAACTACCGGGTTAATCCTCAAGGATTATAACGATGAATATTTTTTGGAACTATATAAAAATTTCAGGTACAAATCAGCAGTTGATAATTCTGATCTGGGAAAAGCAGATACACGCAACCCTGAAAAGGATCAAATCAATTTTCTGAAAGCAAACGAGATATTAAATTAAAATTATAAGTGATGAAAAGGTTTTTTACATTACTCTCAATATTTATAGTGCTCAACTCCTATTCCTGTGTCTTCACGGTGAATTTGCATGACACTTTTGGTGACGGATGGAATGGAAACTCTATTACCATTACCGTTAACGGGGTCGCCGTACTTACCAACATTACCGTTGCAACAGGTTCTGATGCTACTTACACATTTAATGCAAATACCGGCGATGTCGTTGTTGTTACATACAATGCCGGCGGCAGTTGGCAGTCTGAGAATGAATACACAATCACTAACCCGAATTTCTATGCAGTTTGGAGCGATGGCCAGGGCGGTGTAATCCCCTCCGGCGGCACATTTTCTGCCGATTGTGCTGCATTACCTCCTCCTCCCCCTTCCAATGACCAGCCGTGCACTGCCGAAATTCTTGATCCCGTAACTTCAACCTGTGTGTTTCATACTTTTACCACAGAATCTGCCTTAAATTCTACTGCTGTTCCTACACCATCATGTAGCTGGAGTTTTATGGGCGGTGATGTATGGTTTACTGCTACTGTTCCTGCTTCAGGCAGACTTGCTGTTACCCTTGGTGCTCAGGAAATGACCGAAGGCGGAGTAGCTATTTACTCCGGACCCGATTGCAATACCCTTACTGAAATTGCCTGCGCTGAACAAACGTGGGGAATGCCCGGAAGCGTTTATGTTTCTGAACTTGAAGGACTTGCCGGACAAACAGTATGGATTCGTGTCTGGGATCCCAATAATGATTTTCAGGGTACTTTTGACATTTGTGTTTGGGAAAACCCTCCCATGCTTGAAGTCAGCACAACTGCCTACACCCCCTCTGAGCTTATTGAAGAAGTTCTTATTACCGGTTGTCTTGATGCTTCCAATGTTGTTTATGACGGACCGGACGTTGCTATCGGCGCGTTTTCAAATGGTTCGGTTTTCGGCTTTGAAACTGGTATTATAATGGGATGTGGCGCTGTGGGTGATATTTGCGGAGATGATACTTTTGGTGACAATATTATGTGGAATACATCAAGTGCTGATGTTATGGCAAACATCTCCTCTATTTCATCTGCTAATGGTGGTTCTACTTCAATTTACGATCAGGTAATGATCGAATTTGACTTTGTGCCTTCTTCAGCAATAACTGAATTCAATTTTGTTTTCGCTTCTGATGAGTATCCTACCTTTGAACATACAAGTTATAATGACGTTTTCGGATTTTTTGTAAGTGGTCCGGGAATTGCCGGCCCATATGCCGATGGAGCAGTGAATGTCGCTGTGATTCCAAGTACTACCATCCCTATTACTATTTCCACAGTTAACGGTACTGATAACTCAGCTTATTTTGGAGGCTATGTGACCGCCGGACCAGAGTTTAATACTGGTGGCTATACAATTCCAATCACCGCCACAATGGCTGGTTTGATACCTTGCGAAACTTACCATATTAAATTTGTAATTGCCGATGCAGGTGATGGTTCTCTTACATCATATGTGATGTTCGAAGCTGGTTCATTTACTTCTGGAGGTGATGTTATGATGAGCCACTTTTCCTCAGTCGGTACTGAAAACGAAGTGTACGAAGGATGCGAAAACTATTGGGTTTTCCAACGCATTGACACAACAAACATGGATAGCCTTGAAGTGGTCCTTGATTTTACCGGAACTGCTGTCAACGGTGTTGACATCACTCCTTTCCCCACTTCTTTCTATATTTTACCGGGCGAAATTTACGACACCCTATATTATTCAGCCATCGTGGATAACCTTCCCGAAGGAACCGAGTATATTGTATTCGGACTTGAAAACGGATGTCCATGTTCTGTTACTACCATAAATGACACCATCTGGATTCATGATAATTTCGAACTCAATCCCGTAATTTCAAATGACGAAACTCTTTGCTGGAATGAATCGGCTACCTTATCAACAACCTATAACCCGGCTCTTGATCCAACACTCGTTACCTGGCTCTGGAGTACTGGCGAAACCACCCAAAATATAACGGTGAGTCCTTCGGCTTCCCAAACTTATTGGGTAACCATGACGGTTCCCTGTACCCCCGACACGGTACTTTCGGTAGATATTACTGTTATCCCTGAAATAATTGCCTCATTTACCCTGGCAGACAGCGTATGCGCCGGCGCCAGCACAACCCTTTCATTTACCGGAACTGCCGGTCCGGATGCAGTTTATACCTGGGATTTTGACGGTGCCACTGTTGTTTCCGGAACCGGTGCAGGACCATATCAACTGATGTGGACAACTCCCGGAACACAAACTGTTTCCCTTACCATTGATGATGATGTATGCACTGACGATTTTGAACTGGATATTGTTGTCAGTCAGGTGCCCTCAACAGACTTCACAGTAGGTGAAATTCTCTGTGCCGGAGGAACCATGGATGTTACTTTTACCGGTATAGGTGCTGTCGATGCCGTATATGACTGGAATTTCGACGGAGCAACTATCCTGTCTGGCTCTGGTCAGGGTCCTTACGAAGTAACCTGGATGACTTTCGGTGACTATACCATTACATTGAATTCCGTTACCCATAATGGTTGTACTTCAATGTCTTCAAACTCAATAGATGTTTATGTCCCTCAGGCATTATCTGTTGATTATACCACTACCGATGTAACATGCAACGGATTATGCAACGGAAGGGTTAATGTTACCATAACCGGCGGAGTTGAACCTTATGTCTATAGTTGGTCAAATGGTTTGGGAGTAACTTCTACCGGCCAGATAAATACACTTTGCGCTGACATCAATTATGGAGTAACTGTTTCTGACGCCAATAACTGCGCTATTAACACCAACTTTGAAGTCGACCAGCCCACTCCTATTGCCATTGTCATTACCGGAACTGACCCCTTATGTTCCAATGGCAGCGATGGTACCGGAACAGTTTCTGCATCAGGCGGAACACCTCCTTATACTTATCAGTGGACTGATCCGACGAACGCAACAACTTCAACTGTTTCAACCCTTTCAGCCGGAACATATACAGTTTTTGTCACCGATGCAAATAATTGTGTCACATCGGGCACGCTTACGCTGAATAATCCAGGTAAAGTTTACGTAAACGCTCCTGCCGACCGTTGGATCTGCATTGGGCAATCTGCAATATTATCAGGCGCAGCAACAGGCGGAGCACCCGATTATACATACACATGGAGAGACATGACCTCAGGAGCTTTCTACAATACTCCTTCAATCACCGTCAGTCCAACTGTTACCAATACATATGAAGTTTTCTGTGTCGATCAGAATAACTGCCGCAGCATAACTGAAGAAGTTGTGGTAAATGTTCATCCGCCAATTAGCATGACAGTTCTTCCTGAAAAGGACACCATTTGTCCGGGCGAACCTGTTACTGTATTTGCTACAATTACCGGAGGAAATGGTGGTCCATATATGGTTACCGACCAGGATGGAAACATTGTAGCTCCTCCATATCAAACATACCCATTGGATAACATGACAATAACAATCACAGCCAATGACCTCTGCGGCTCACCCAATGCATCAGGAAGTGTGGGCGTGATTGTGATGCCCCCTCCTCCTGTAACATTTATGGCTGAAAGCACTGCTGCCTGTGCTCCGTTTGATGTTCACTTTGTTGAAGTAAATGATTTGGATGGCAGGACTTTCGAATGGGATTTTGGTGATTACGAAAGCTATAATACCTCAGACCAACAAAATCCGTCTCATCTATACGAAAATGCCGGCGTATACGATGTAACACTTACCGCCACTTCGGCATACGGTTGTACCGCCACCGCTGTGTTAAATGATTACATAACCGTTTATCCAAATCCCATTGCTCAGTTTACACCAAATCCATATATTACAACTATTGTCAACCCAATTGTACATTTTGAAAACACTTCCATTGGCGGTGACATTTATCTTTGGGATTTTGGAGACTCAGACTCATCAGAATTCTTCAACCCTACCCATCCTTATGATGATGAACCTCAGACTTATGATGTAATACTGGTAGTTCAAAGCATCTATGGATGTGTGGATACTGCTGAAGCAAAAGTTGTCATTCAGGATGAATTTACTTTCTATGCCCCAACAGCGTTCAAACCAAACAGTGCCGGTGACAATGGATTTTTCTTCGTTATAGGAAACGGAATTGAAAGTTCAGATTTTTCAATGATAATCTACGACAGATGGGGAGAAACAGTTTTCAGCACAACCGATTATGATCCGGAAACTCCGGCCACCTATGGATGGAACGGTCGCATTAAAGATAATGATTTGGCACCAACAGGTGTGTATACATGGATGGTCAATTATCTTGATGGCAACGGCAACTACCATGAAAAAGCAGGATTTGTTACATTATTGAGATAGTTTTATTTATTCATTGATATAAGAAGTTGTACGAAAAACGTACGACTTCTTTTTTTTTTGATAAACTCTCATTACTTTTGGTTAATATTGCCATTAATGAAGTTAATAATTTATATACTCCTTTTAATACTTATTTCACCAAACACATACAGTTCGGCTGACAAAACCCTGACCAATAATGCTTCGACCATAAATTTGCAGGATACAACAGTATTATCAGATTCATCATCGGTATTTAAATATGCCGCCCAGGATGAATTCAGCAGAGAGATCAAACGAAAAGAAAGAAAAATCAAGGAACTTGAATTGGTAAAAGAAAACAGCCGGACTTTATTCGCCACTCATTTTACAATAGCCATCTGCATATCGATATTATTAATTATTTACCTTTTGTTCAGCCGTTCAAGGATCAGAAAAAAGCTTCAGGAAAAACTTCAGGAACAGTCCACTGAACTCGAAAAGATGTCAATTATTGCAAGACAAACCGACAATGCAGTTTTTATAATGGATGAAAAAGCAGATTTGGAATGGGTAAATGAAGGATTTGAAAAGGTGTATGGACTGAACTTTGAAGAATTCAAGAATAGAAAAGGACGAAATCTGCTTGAAATAAGCTCAAATCCTGATATTAAAAACCTGCACAAGGAATGCTTTGAAAACAAGAAAAGCGTAACTTATACGGCTGAATTTGAAACAACTGAAGGAAAAATATGGTTACAAACTACCCTGACTCCAATTTTAGATAAAACAGGTAAAATCACCAAGCTTGTTGGCATCGAGTCAAATATCAACAAGCTAAAAAATGTTGAAGAAGAAATTATTTCAAAAAATGAAGAGTTAGAAAAGGCGAACAGACTGCTTATTGCATCAGAGTCCAACTTGAAAAAGCAGAGTGATGAGCTTGAAAAATTATCCATTGTTGCCCGTGAAACAGATAATGCTGTAATGATACTTGATTCCGAGGCAAATTTCGAATGGGTAAATGAAGGGTTTGTCAGACTTTATGGATATACACTTGAAGAATTTATTAAAGCAAAAGGCGGGCGCAACCTCAGGGTAGTGAGTTCGGCTCCCAATATTAATGAGATTCTTGAGGAATGTGCCCGAGACAAAAAATCCATGACATACATATCTCATTACTCCGCACGCTTCAAAAAGTTATGGATGCAAACAACCATTACACCAATATTCAATCAAGAGGGAAAACTGCATAAAATTGTCACTATCGTTTCAAATATTGATAAAATTAAAAAGGCTGAAGAGGAACTGATGCAGGCTAATGCCGAACTTAATGCCGCTTATGAGAAACTGAAGGAATCAGAAAAAAGCTTAATAAAGCAATCAGATGAATTAGAAAAATTCTCTATTGTTGCCCGTGAAACTGATAATGCGGTTATGATCATGGATTCCAAAGCAAACTTCGAATGGGTGAATGAAGGGTTTGTCAGACTTTATGGATATACATTTGACGAATTTATCAAAGCAAAGGGAGGAACAAATCTAAGGACTGTCAGTTCATCACCTAATATTAATGACATTCTTGATGAGTGTATTCGTGATAAAAAATCCATTACTTATATCTCACACTATAATGTCAGGTATGGCAAATTATGGTTGCAAACCACCATTACGCCAATTTTCGACTCCGAAGGAAAACTGCACCGGATAGTAGCAATAGTTTCCAATATTGACAAAATTAAACTGGCTGAAGAAAAAATTAAAGAGAAAAATCAGGAGCTCAATATAGCTTATGAAAAACTTCAGGAAGTAAATAAAATGAAAGATAAGTTTTTCTCAATTGTTGCCCACGACCTAAAAAGTCCATTGGCCGGCTTCCAGCAAATAACAGAAATTCTTTCCCTGAAATTCAATAGTTATACCGAGGAAGAAAAACTCAATTCCATTCATCTGATGAACAATTCGGCTAAGCTCTTGTTCAATCTGCTTGAAAATGTGTTACAATGGTCGCGAATTCAATCGGGAAATATTTTCTTCAACCCCGGAAAATTTGATCTGAAAAGGATAATTACCGAAAATATTGAGCTGATTAATATTAATGCGAAAAATAAATCCATCGAAATCGTTGATAATTCTGTAGAAGCAACCTATGTATATTGTGACCGGAATATGATTGATACGGTTGTCAGAAACCTGCTTTCAAACTCAATAAAGTTTACACCAAAAGAAGGTAAGGTTTTTATTAACACCAAAATAAAGGGCGATTTCATCGAAGTGGAAGTTAAGGATACCGGAGTGGGAATCAGCGATGAAGACATGCACAAACTCTTCAGAATTGATGAAACCCATTCGACTTATGGAACATCAAATGAAAAGGGAACCGGAATCGGATTGATTTTATGCAAGGAATTTGTTGAAAAAAATGAAGGCAAGATATTTGTAATCAGTGAATTAAATAAGGGCACGTCATTTAAATTTACCCTGCAGAAGTTTTTTTAATTTTTATTTTTTACAACAAAGATTTTGTATTCTGCTCAATGTTAGTTATTTTCGAATTATACTTTTTTAAAGGAACACCATGAAGAAGATTAAAATTATGCTTGTAGATGATCATGAAGTGGTCATAAATGGAATAAGAACTGTGCTTAAGGGCGTTGAGGATATTGAAGTAATCGAAGATGCCTGTGATGGGGATATGCTGCTGAAAAAGTTAAAATATCTTACCCCTGATCTTATAATGATGGACCTTTCTCTTCCAAAAAAATCCGGTGTTGAAATGACACGGCTTATCAGGGTAGAGTATCCCAAAATCAAAATAATCATCTTTTCGGCAAACATCAACGAAGAATCAATTTTTGACGCCATTAAAGCAGGTGCAAACGGATATTTGTCAAAGGATGCCAGCAGAGAGCAAATAATTGATGCCATTAGAAGAGTTATGGAAGGCGAAAAAGTTCTCAGTGATTCCATCTCTAACACACTATTAATAAATTACATAGAAAAAGATAAAAAACAGGAGAAATTCTCTGAGAAAAAAGTTGACGGCCTCACAAAAAGAGAAATAGAAATATTGAAACTCATTGCAGAGGGACATACTTACAAGGAAATTGCCGAAGAGTTGTTTATTAGTTTCAGAACCGTTGAAACGCATAAGAACAATATCATGTACAAACTTGAACTGAAAAACACAGTGGATTTGGTAAAATTTGCAATCAAAAATAAACTCGTGGATATTTAGTAGTTCTTTATCTCTTCTGAACAACAAACATTTACATTTTCTGATTTATTTTTATCAGTATTAATACTGATAAAAAAATACAAAAATAAGGGTATTCCATTTCAACAGCTCAAGCTGTACTTTTGGAGCACTTACCATTTTTTATAGGTCAAAGTTATATTTCTTTATTTCTGTGAAATAAGCTTAATTTGGTGAATCTTCTGCTATCCGGGCTCCCGGATAGCTTTTTTTTACACCATATGTAAATGATTTTCATAAACTTAAAGACCTAATCCGAAATTCATCTGCTTTATCTATTTTATCCATTTTAAAAAAGCAACCATTTATAAATCCCTTCGTCATTATGGCAGTTTTAACCAAATTTATTTCATATGAAAAAAATATTCATTATTTCCGCACTCCTCTTCATTTCAACAGTATTGACCTTTGGTCAGAAAACAAAAATCCTGTTTATTGGAAACAGCTATGTTTACACAAATGACCTCCCAACAGTTCTTAAAAATCTTGCTTTATCTTTGGGCGATACAATTACAACCGATCAAAATACCCCGGGTGGATACCGGTTTCTAAACCATGCAACCAACGCAACCACACTTGCAAAAATAAGTCAGGACGACTGGGATTTTGTAATTTTACAGGCTCAAAGTCAGGAACCCAGCTGGCCCCCATCACAAGTAGAATCTGAAGTTTATCCTTATGCAACAATTTTGAATGATTCAATAAAATCAAACAATCCATGTACCGAAACAGTTTTTTTCATGACATGGGGAAGAAAATACGGCGATGAAATGAATTGCGCCGGATGGCCTCCTGTATGCACGTTCCTTGGAATGCAGGAAAGACTAATGGCCGGATACATGACAATGACTGAGCAAAATTCCTCTACTGTATCACCGGTAGGCCTTGCCTGGAAATACTGCATGGATAACGATCCCGATTCACTGATAAATTTATATTCCGGTGATAACAGTCATCCCTCTATAGCAGGAACATACCTCACTGCATGCGTACTTTACAGAACGATGTTCAAAAAATCGCCTGCCGGAGCAACGTATATTGGTTCTTTAAATGCAGATGTTGCAACTTACCTTCAACTGGTTGCTGACTACGTGGTCAGCAATGATGATTACAATTTTTTATTTAATGACACTTATACCGGAATTAATTATAACCTGGAATGGCCCAGCTGGTATAATTCCGGAAATATGGTTTTTGCAGGCTTCAATTTTACCGCAGATGAAGGAACTGTAAACTTTACCGACATTTCGATCAATGGTGATAGTTATTTATGGAATTTTGGAGACGGAAGCACTTCGGTCGATCAAAACCCCGTGTATACCTATTCAACCGAAGGCGAGTACATTGTTGATCAAACGGTCTCCAACACCTGCTTTTCAGAAACAATGTCAGACACCCTGAATATTGTTATTGCCAGTCATGTATACCATCTGACAGAAAACAGATTAATCGTGTATCCAAACCCGGTGCAAAATACTCTAGAGATTGTTATTCCTTCTGAAGAGCATATTTCCAAAATTTCAATTTCAGATCTTACAGGCAGGGAAATCGCTATTTTGGAATACAATATATCTGGAAATTACAAAATTGACCTTACCTCCTTTCCTGCAGGATGCTACATTTTGAATTTCAGTAAACAAGGGAAAACATATTCACAGAAAATTATAAAAGAGTAAACTAAAATCGAACTAAATTTTCAACCCGGATTGTATAAAACATATCCGGGTTTTTCATTGATTTTGGACAACTGGTTTTTTTTTCATATTTTTATTGAACCAACCTAAAAAATTATGGATAAAAACCTGTCCGAAAAAGAGCTGCTTGAAAAGATAAAGCGACTGGAAAAAGAAAATATGGAGTTGAAAAAACAGGTCTATCCTGTTTACCAGACAATATATGAACACTCGCCAATTGGACTTTTCCACTATAATTCAGAAGGTGTAATCACCGACTGCAATGATAAGTTCGTTGAAATCATTGGTTCATCCCGAGAGGCACTTGTCGGACTGGATATGTTAAACCGCCTTGACAATAAACAGATTATTGAGGAAATAAAAAGATCATTGAAATCAGGAACCGGATATTATGATGGTGAATACAAATCAATTACCGCAAAAAAAACCACTCCGGTCATTGCCATTTTCAGAGGCATTAAAAATGAATCCGGAAAAATTAATGAAGGAATTGGTATTATTGAAGATGTAACTGTTTCTAAAAAAGCCGAAGAACTTTTAAAAAAACAAAATGAGGAATATACTTCTCTAAATGAAGAATATGCTTCCCAAAACGAAGAATTAAGGTCTACTCTTGATGAAACCCTTTTAAAAACACAGGAAGTCCAGGATTCAGAAGAAAAATATCAAAATCTGTTTGACATTTCACCTCTTCCAATTGTTGTTCATTGTGAAGGCATTCTTGAAATGGCAAATCAGGCTGCAGTAAACTTTTTTGGTAACCCGGATTATAATAACCTGATTGGAAAACCAGTTATAAGCTTTGTTCATCCCGACTCAATCCCTGCTGCCAGAGAAAGAATTGGGAAAATTCTTTCAGAAAAAGGAAAAGCTGATATTTACGAAGAAAAATTTATTATCTCTTCAGGCGAGTACAGAGATGTTGAAGTAGCTGCTTCAGCAATAAAATTTAAAGGAAAGATAGCTATTCAGGTTATTTTCAATGACATCACTGAAAGAAAAAAGATCAAGGATGAGTTGGTATATAATGAAACAAAGTACCGCAGCTTTTTACAGCAATCGCTCGACTCGGTGGTTTTGATAGATAATCAGGGAAAAATTGTCGAATGGAACAGAGCTTCTGAAATTATTTTTGAATTATCAAGAGAAGAGGTTCTTGGTAATTATATGTGGGACACTCATTACAATATGACCCCTGATTTCAATAAAGCTACAATTACTGCTGATTATTATAAAAGAAAGATTAATGGAATTCTGAAGAAAAAAGACAGCTCGCAAGTTGGTGAGTTCACAACCAATATGATTAAAACTAAATCGGGCTATAAATGGATACAGTCAGTAGTAAATATCATTGAAGTAAATAATGAGGTTTTTTTGGCAAGCATGTCAAGAGATATAACTGAAATCAGAGTCAAGGAACAGAAAATTGCAGAAAGTGAAAAGCGGTTTAAGGATATCGCCAATTTATTACCACAGACAGTTTTCGAAATAGATCTCGAAGGAAATATCCGGTTTATCAATGACAATGGTCTGAAATGCTTTGGATACACCATCCCCGATTATGAAAAAGGACTGACTATTACACAGTTGTTTCCGGAAATTGAGCTTAAAAGGGTAAATGATAACTTTAAGAAACTTATTAAGGGAAGTAATATTGATAACGTTGAGTATATTGCCTGCAAAAAAGATAAAAAAACATTTCCTGTCCTTGTATATCCTGCCCCTATTTACTCAGATGACAAACTGATAGGTTTCAGGGGTTTTATTATTGATATCACTGAAAGAAAGCAGTTTTTTGCCCGACTCGAAGAAAACGAAAGAAAGTTCAGGATGCTCGCCGAAAATATGCCGGGAGTTATTTATCTGTGCAATAATGACCTTAATTATTCAATGTTGTTTTTGAATGATGAAGTGGAAAACCTCACAGGATATCCAAAAGAGATATTCATGACAGGAAAACTAAATTTCACAGATATTTATCATCCTGATGATCTTCAAAAAATATATGATACTGTAAATAAAGCTGTCAGTGAAAAGAAATCCTTCTACCTTTTTTACAGAATTAAACACAAAAAAGGACACTATATTTGGGTTGAAGAATTCGGCGGGCCGGTATATGATGAAAAAGGCGAACTCATTTACCTTGAGGGATATATCCATAATATAACCAGCAGAATCGAAAATGAAGAAGCTCTTAAAGAAAGTGAGGTAAAGTTCAGATCCTTTATGGAAACCGCCAGTGATATGATGAATATTGCCGATAAAGACCTGAAACTTGTTTATGTCAATAAATCCTTCTGTGAAATTTTGGGTTATGACTCCTCAGAAGTAATCGGAAGACATGTTTCCGATTTTTTTCATCCAGATGAGGTTGCAGATAAATTTTCCAACTTCAAGCACAGCACTCTGGTCAAAGAAGGGCGTGTTGACTACGAAACTGTATGGTTGAAAAAGAATGGAGAAAAAATTTATGGGGAACTTAAAGTGGTTGGCACCTTTGATGAAAATGGGAATTTCTCCGGATCTTATGGAGTATTTCATGACCTCACTGACAGAAAAAATATTGAAGAGAAAAACAAAGCCTTATCTGACGCCGCATTTGAGGCGCTTATTTTTACCGAACGGGGGAAAATTATCGAAATAAACAACGCTGCAGTCAGACTTCTGGGATTTAAAAATGCTGAAGAGCTAATCGGGGTTGATGTAACAAAGTACATTCCACCTCAATATAGCGAGTTGGTAATCAAGAATATGATGGCCAATTACGAACACCCCTATGAGGCTGCTGTTTTTACAAAAAATAATACTATTGTGCCTGTTGAATTCCAGGGTAAAATGTATGAATACAAGGGCAAACAAGTTCGGGTAACTGCTGTAAAGGATATTTCCGCAAGAGTAGAAGCAGAGCAGGCTCTGCGTGAAAGCGAAACCCGTTTTAAAGCCATTTTTGAAAATGCAACCGACGGAATTTTAGCCACCGATTTAAACGGTCGCAAATTTGTTTTTGCCAATCCCAGAATTCTCGAAATCACCGGGTACACCATGGATGAGATTCTTTCACTCAATGTTTCAAAGTTTCACCCAAAGGAATCACTTCCATACGTAATGGAGTGTATTCAGAAACAAATCAATGGCGAACCGCTAGCCAAGGATATTCCGGTTATCAAAAAAAATGGGGAGCTAATTATCTGCGACATTGAATCAAACAAGATAAATATTGGTGGCAACGAATTGCTTGTCGGTTTTTTTAAAGATATTACCGAAAAAAGAAAAGCTGAAAAAGCACTTATCAAATCAGAAGAAAGACTTAGAAACCTTCTTGAACTTTCTTCCGATATTATTTGGGAAATTGACGATAAAGCTAAGTTTACTGAAGTTTCACCAAAAATTAGACAATTACTCGGCTATAAAGAAAAAGAAATTATTGGACGTGAAATATTTGACTTATTGCCCGAAGAGGAAGCCGGCGAAGCACGCGTGATTTATCAAAAGGCTTTCAAAAAAAATATTCCCATCAAAGATGCTGTAAACAGTCTGATTGCCAAAGATGGCACAAAACTTTTCTTTGAAATAACCGCCATTCCATTTTTCAATGACAAAGGACAGCTCGAAGGTTACCGTGGAATCAACAAAGATATTACTGATCGTATCGAAGCCGAAACAGCACTGCGAAATAATGAGGAAAAACTTAAAACAATTATCAGATCAGCCGAAAATGTTTCCTTTATAATGACCGACATGTCTGATGATCCCAAAATCCTGGAATTTAGTCCGGGTGCCGAAAAAATATTCGGTTACAATAAGGAAGATGTGCTCGGAAAATCAATTCGAATTACTCATGTCCTTTCTGATGACAATAAAATTGAACCCGTTAGAAAAACCATGCTAAACAAAGAAAAAGGCTGGTCAGGGGAAACAACACTCAAAAGAAAAGACGGGTCTGAATTTCCCGCATTACTTTCTACATACCCCATTTATGATTCTAAAGGGAATGTGATTGCGGGTTTGGGGGTTTCGATTGATATTTCACAGCTTAAAGAAGCGGAAAAACAACTTATTCTTGCCAAAGATAAAGCTGAAGAAAGCGACCAGCTTAAATCCACATTCCTGGCAAACATGAGTCATGAAATACGAACCCCCATGAACGCCATCATTGGTTTTGCCGAATTACTTAAAAAGCCTGGTTTAACAGGAGATCAGCAGATACAGTTTATTGACATCATTAATAAAAGCGGTAACCAACTACTGAAAATTATCGATGACATCATTGACATCTCCAAAATTGAAGCCGGTCAGCTCGAAATTGAAAAGTTTGAATTCAATGTCGAAGAATTACTTAAAAAATTACATTTCAGGTTTAATACTCTGAAAAAAGCAGAAAAAAAGAATGTGGAAATCAGGCTTTCAACACCCAAACATTCTAAAACCAAGATGATTGTTTCGGACGAAATGAGGGTTGAACAAATTGTAAGTAACCTGCTGTCAAATGCATTGAAATTTACAAGTAATGGAGAAATTGAATTCGGTTATGAAATAAAGGAAAACAGAGTATTGTTCCATGTCAGGGATACCGGAATTGGTATTCCCCAGGAAAAACAAAAATATATTTTTGACCGGTTCAGACAAGCCGACGAAAGCGATACCAGAATTTATGGGGGAACCGGACTCGGACTTTCCATCAGCAAAGGGTTGGTTGAATTATTGGGAGGTGAAATACAACTTGAATCAACTCAGGGTATGGGAACAAAATTCTGGTTTTCAATTCCATTTACCCCGTGGGAAGAAGATAAGTATTTCTATGATATGTCTGAAGAGTCATTTTCAGCCGAGTGGAAAGGAAAAACAGTCTTGATTGTTGAAGACGAATTGGTAAATTATGAATATCTGTTTTATGCTCTTGATCCGGCCGGAATTAAAATCCTTCATGCAAAAACCGGACTTGAGGCCATTGAAATAGTGAAAAACACACCAATTATAGATGTGATACTGATGGACATCAAGATGCCTGAAATGGATGGACATACGGCAACTGCTGAAATCCTTAAAATCAGAAAAATACCCGTCATTGCCCAAACAGCTTATGCCTTGTCAACCGACATCAAAAAACTTAAAGGGGAAAACTTTTTCAGTTACATCACCAAACCGGTCAAACTGAATGTGCTTTTCAACGAACTTAACAAGCTGCTCAAAGCAGTAAAATAAAAAAAGCCCGTAAGGGCTTTTTTTTATTTCTCTATTGAAATCAGTTCAACAGTAAAAATCAGTGTGGCATGAGGTGGAATAGCAGGAGGACTTCCTTTTTCACCATAAGCCAGGTTTCCCGGAATGTACAGCTCATAGGTTGAACCAACAGACATCAGCTGAAGTGCTTCAGTCCATCCTGCGATAACCTGGTTTACAGGAAATACCGCTGGTTCATTTCTTGCATAGGAACTGTCAAAAACTTTTCCATTGATGAAGGTGCCCTTGTAGTGGGTTTTAACTTTATCGGTAGCTTTTGGTTTTGCGCCTGTGCCTTCCTTAACAACTTTATACTGCATTCCGCTGGGAAGTGTTTTTACTCCGGTTTTTTTCTTGTTTGCAGCCAAAAATGCCTGGCCTTCGGCTTTTGTAACTTCAGTGAGCTTTTCATAAAAAACCTGAACTTCTTTTTGTATTTTTTCAACCGGCACCGCCATTTTATCGTTAAAAAGGTCTTCGATACCTTTAAAAGCCGAAGCAGTATTCATTGATGAAAGTGCTCCTGTATTACGGCCAAGATCCATTCCGAGACAGTAACTTACTTTTTCCATGTCAAATTTAGCAACCGACTGTTTTGCATTAAGTGCCTGGAAAAAACTTCTGAGTAAAGTCATCATTTCCATTTGAGTGTATAATGTCTTCTCGCCTTTCTGTACCTGCTCAAAACTAGCTCTTAAGTTTTTAATGCTAATTTTTGTAAGACCATAATTTTTAAGTGAGATGGCAAAACTTGCACCAAGATAATAAGACATTGAATCAACTCCGTCTGCAGGAAGTGAGTCGCTGTAAACAGGTAGAGAATCCAGACCGGAATTAGTTGCTACCGAATCCTGATCGCCTTTTTTTGTGTTTTCATTTTTATCACTGTCAGAGCATGCAATCACAAAAATTGCAAGCACACAGATCACTAAGATGTTTCTGATTTTCATTTTTTCAATTTATTAATGTTATAAAATCGCTGCAAATATAATACAATTAATGATTTTTCTGTTTATCGTAAAGTTGGCCTGATTCGGTGTAAAATTTCCATTTTCCCTTTTTCTTACCTTTATCAAATTTTCCTATAATCATTAAATTTCCGCTGTCATAGTAGTATTCAGCTCGTCCATCAGGCAACCCGTCGTCATAGTTAATTTTTGCTTTACGCGAACCGTTTTCATAAAACTCATAATAAACATCAATGATCTGGTCCTCTTCAAAATCAACTTTTGCCTTAATTGTCCTGGTTTCATTATCGTAATAAAAAGTAGCACTTCCATTTACCACTCCCTCATCATAATTAACCGACGAACTGATATTTCCGCTTTCATAATAACTGCGACATAATCCATGGGGTTTTCCGTTTTTCAGCATGCCTTCGGCTTTGATCTGTGTTTCCTCTTCATCAAAATAAAGTTTAAAGGGACCATCAGGGTTTTCAGGTTCAGGAGAAATTACCACCTTAAACTTTAACTGCTCAAAATCACCGTTGAATGTTTGGTCGGCTGATGCTTCAATCTTATCCAGATCTTCAAGGTTATAAGTTCCCGCACCATGATCTGCATAAATCAGATTTTCAAACCTTTCTCCATCCGAAACCATCTGAAATCCTAGATGCGTAAAACTCATTATTACTTCCTTGTTCTTTTTTATTCCTTCTCTTGATTCCACATCTGTATAATAAAACAGATGCTGATATATTTGGGCCATTTGAACAAATACTGTAATATTTGTCTTGCTGTCAAACCTGTCCCTGAAGGCCATGAAATCCTCATTATGGACAAGGGTTTTTCCCACAAGATAATCATCAACAATTTCCATAATGATAGAGGGCGTATTTGCAAAAACAACATAATCTTCAATATAAGTGAAATATGGCTTATCAAGTTTTCTGAACAGCTTTCCTAAAAAAAGCTTAAAGAACCCGTTGATTTCCATATAATAAATATCATATCCTTTATGATTGAATTCCTTAAATTTACCCGGAGTCCGTCTTTTTATCTGGCGCATAATATGTCCCAGACCTTCTTTTGCTTTATTAATATCAGCCGCATGTATAGCGGCAATTACATCATATTCCTTTGAGTTGCTTTTGGGTTTCAGTTTAACGAAAGCAATTTCGTTACCAATCCAACTGAAGAAATCCTCCCTGAAGCTTATTTTCAGAAACTTTTCCACTTTTTCGACCATTCTCAAATCCTCCTTATTTGAAGGATCTGATTTAAACTCCTCCTCAATCCCCTTTTTAAAGGTCTCAAAACTGTCAAAACACAGAGCTAAATACAGCGCTGTATTTTCACTGAGAATTTCATAGGCGCGCATTTTACCCGGACTACAATGGCCAAGTACTTTTATATAAGAAGAATATTCATCACTCCAGTTGGTATAACCCTGCAGTTTCAGATATTTATCATTAAGTGACATGTTGAAAGCTGAAAAATACAATGATTGACTGAGGTCATTCATCAAATCGCTTTCCTCTTCCATAAAACAGGACATGTAATTGTCAATCTGTGAATAATTGAGGTAAAGATTGAAAACTTCCTCATCACTGATATCACTTTTAACCTGAGTGAAAAATTCATTTTTCTCCCAGAAATTATCATCCTTTTGATCAATGGCTTTGGCAAGCAGGGTTTTACTAAAAGTAGCAACCAGAAGATTATCAATTAGTCCGATATACGTAGTATCCTTTCCGTCAATCATATAAATGAGGTCACATTCCTTGTATTTATCCTGCTCGATGGATTTATCAAAGGTTTGCAGAAGATCAACCAAAAAGGTAAGTTTTTCGGCCTTTTCCACATCAATCACAAAAAGAAAATCGTAATCTTCCTTGCCGGGGATCATGTGAGCCGAGATAAGCAATTGCCGTCCGCTGAGCAATGCAGCCATAGTTTCACTGTCTTTGATCTGATCATCAAGCATTTTTGCATCTTCATTGACATCAGCAAAAAATTCGGTACGGGTGAGATTTTTCCAAAAGTTACTCTCGGTTAGCTCTTCCCATCCATCGGTGAGATTGCTGGTTTCAATAATAAAAATTGCATCATCGGGAATTACGCTGAATGCATTACGTTCTCCACCGGGTGAAAAATAAAGCCATGCAACAAATCCGCCCGCCAGTATAACCAATACCAGCAGGACAATCAAAAAACGACGAAAGAATTTTTTCATAACAGTAATTTTTCAATATGGCACTAAAGTAATTGAAAAAGATTTATCATCTGCAGTGAGGCCTGTTTTTTTAACATTCTTTTTAATTCAGAAAAAGGATAGGAGAGTTTAAAGGACTTTTCACTATTTTTGCACAAAATTTAATGATATGATTGTAATAACAGGAGCCGCAGGATTTATAGGCAGCAACCTTGTTACCCGGTTAAATCAGGATCGTTTTTACGACCTTGTTTTGGTTGACGATTTTTCAAAAACCCGTAAAACCGATAACTATAAGAATAAAAAATATTCCCAACTGGTAAACAGAGCGGATTTTTTTGAATGGCTTGACAAAAACCATGACCTGGTTCAATTCATTTTTCACATTGGGGCACGAACCGATACCGCTGAATTTGATTATTCGGTATTTGAAAAACTGAACATCGGTTATACAAAAAATATCTGGAATTCCTGTGTAAAATATGGACTTCCGCTAATTTATGCCTCCTCGGCAGCAACCTACGGGATGGGCGAGTTTGGATATGACGACAACCATGAAATTGTTAAAAAACTGAAACCATTGAACCCCTATGGTGAGTCGAAAAACAACTTTGACATCTGGGCACTTGAGCAAAAAGAACAACCTTATTTTTGGGCAGGATTAAAGTTTTTTAACGTTTACGGACCCAATGAATACCATAAAGACCGAATGGCATCGGTAATATTCCACTCTTTTAACCAAATTCGCAAAACAGGAAAAATGAATCTGTTTAAATCACATCATCCGGATTTCAGGGATGGGGAACAAAAAAGAGACTTTGTTTACGTGAAAGATGTTTGCGAAGTAATGTATTTCCTGATGCACCACCGAAAAAACTCCGGAATCTACAATCTGGGAACAGGAAAAGCAAGAACATTTCTTGATCTAACAAGGAATACATTTAAAGCTATGGGGATTTCAGAAAACATAGGATTTATTGATACTCCGGTTGACATTCGTGATAAATACCAGTACTTTACCGAAGCAAATATGGAAAAACTACATTCCATCGGCTACTCAATACCCTTTCATTCCCTTGAAAACGGAATAGATGACTATGTGAAGAATTACCTGATTGACGGAAAATTCTATTAAAAAAACAAATTTTTAATCCAGCTCAGAAAAATCGATGGCCTGTTTCTCGTCGGTTATTTCAGTGAATTTTCCATTCTCACATTTTACCGTGCGTGCCGGAAATTTTTTCAGCAATGTATAATTGTGTGTGGCCATTACCACTGCTTTTCCATTTGCACAAATATCAAAAAGAAGTTCCATTATTCCGTTGGATGTTTCAGGGTCAAGGTTTCCGGTAGGTTCATCGGCCAAAATGATTTCCGGATCATTGAGCAAAGCCCTTGCAATTACAACCCTTTGCTGCTCTCCCCCTGAAAGTTGATGGGGCATTTTCGCCATTTTATCTTCGAGTCCGACTTTCGAAAGCACATTGGTGATTTTTTCATTGATTTCGTTCCGCCCCTTCCACCCGGTAGCCTTTAGCACAAAAAGAAGATTGTCATAGATTGTGCGGTCGTTAAGCAACTGAAAATCCTGAAAAACAATTCCCAGTTTCCTTCTTAATTTCGGAACATCCTTTTTCCTGATATTATTCAGAGAAAATCCCGAAATTGATGCTTCACCTGCTTTTAAAGACAGCTCGGCATTCAGGGTTTTGATCATGCTGGTTTTTCCGGCCCCCACCCTGCCAATGAGGTAAACAAATTCACCATTTTTTACTTTAAAATCAACATCCGACAATACCAATTTGTCTTGTTGGAAAATTGAAACTTTATCGAGCGAAATACAAAAATCAGACATATTTGAAACATTTTTTAACATTTGGTTTAAACGGTCATTATCAGCACGTTTACCAAAACAAAATGACCTGTGACAAAACTAATCATTAATGCCCTAAAAAACCAAATAATAAAGCGAAGTAATAAACAGTTAATTGTTAATTAAAAGGGTTTATGCAAAAAATTAACTAATCATATATTGGTTATTTTTAGCGAATTATTCAATTTCATTCAAAATGAGACTAAAAGGATTAATTTTCATTCTGTTAGCTGCCATGCTGGTTGTTCCGGTTGCGGGACAAAAATCTCTGGATTATATTCTTTGTGAAAAAAGCTATGAAACAGGGCTTGATCTTTACAATAAAGAAAAATATGCTGCAGCCCAATATCATTTTCAGAAATACTTAAATGAAAAGCATGATGATAAAGAAAAAAATGTTAAGGCTGAATATTACATAAGCGCCTGTGCTATAGAGCTTTTCAATGAGGATGCTGAATATCTGATAACCAGTTTTATCAATGATAATCAGGGAAACAACAAAGTTTCTGACGCCAATCTTAAAATGGCTCTTTTCAAATTCAGGGAAGGAAGCCGCAACGCATATGAAGAAGCACTCAAATGGTTCGACAAAGTTAATACAGATGACCTTGATGAAGAGCAACTGGCTGAATATTACTTTAAGTCAGGATATTCAAATTTTGTACTCGAAAACTTTGACAAAGCTGAAAAAAGTTTTTTTGAAATCAAGGACACAAAAAACAAATATAATGCTCCGGCTACCTATTTCTATTCGCATATCATGTATCTGAAAAAGAACTATCAGACAGCCCTTGATGGTTTTACAAAACTTTCAACAGACGAAATGTTTGCGCCAATTGTACCCTATTACATCAGCCAGATATATTATCTGAAAAAAGACTATGCCAAAGTCATTGAATATGTTCCATCACTGCTTGATACCGCCAAAACAAAAAGACAGGATGAAATTGCCAGGATAATCGGAGAAGCCTATTATCAAACGCTGAAGTACAAGGAATCAATTCCGTATCTGCAGATGTACCGCGAAAAATCATCCAATTACACCCGCGAAGATGTATATCAACTCGGCTACGCCAATTATCGTTCCGGAAACTATCAGGAAGCAGCAACTCATTTTGAAGGGGCTGTCAATTTATCTGACAAATTATCTCAGAATGCTTATTACCATATCGGTGACTGTTATCTGCGTCTTGGAAACAAGCATAAGGCCAGAATGGCTTTTTCTTCAGCATCAAAATCTGATGAAAATCCCGCAATCAGGGAAGACGCCATGTATAATTATGCAAAATTGACTTACGAACTTTCATATTCTCCTTTTAATGAATCCATTAGATCATTCACGGAATATATAAATACTTATCCTGAATCAAAACATCTTGATGAGTTTTACAGTTATCTGGGTAATGTTTATATGACAACCAAAAATTATAAAGAAGCGCTGGTGGCTCTCGAAAGCATTCGAAAAGTAAATGCTTTTATCGAAGAAACTTACCAGAAAGTTGCTTTTTTCATGGCTGTGGAACTTTTTAAAAACAAAGAATATGAAGAAGCCATCATCCATTTTGACAAGTCGCTAAACAATGCAAAATATAATGATGTTTTCAAAGCCCAGAGCTATTTTTGGAAAGCCGAATCATATTATAAACTTGAACGTTTTAAAGAAGCTCAGGATTATTACAAAAAGTTTTCACAAACAAACGGTGTCATTGGAACTCCGGAATATGATATGGTTGATTATAATGTTGGCTACACCTTTTTCAAAACCAAGGAATACAGTCAGGCCCTCACAAGTTTCAGAAAATACCTGAAAACCAATGAAAGTAAGAAAAACGGTTTTGTATGTGACGCACTGTTGCGCACGGGCGACTGTTATTATATCGACAAAAAATTCGACCTGGCTGTTGAAAGTTACGGAAAAGCTGTGGATATGGGTATGGCCAGCAAAGATTATGCCCTTTACCAAAAAGGAATTTCCCATGGTTTGGATAAAGACGGGTATAACAGCATCAACATGAAAATCATTACATTGGCCGACCTGATCAATTCTTATCCTGAGTCTCCTTATATAGATGATGCCCTTTTTGAGCAGGGAAGAGCTTATATCGAGACTGAATCGGGCGATATGGCCATCGGCAATTTCCAGCAGATTCTTGATAACCATCCGGGAAGTCCGTACTACAAAAAATCCCTGTTGCATATTGCCTCTGTTTACCAGTATCGTGGTGAATTTGATCAGGCAAAGAAGTTATATGAGCAGGTTGCCCGGGATTTCAAAGGACAGTCCGAAGCCGCCGATGCCCTTGCCCAGCTTGAAACCATTTATGCCAAAGAAGGCAACATGAAACCTCTGGAAGATCTTTATCAGGAATCAGGCACCACTTATGACAAGCTCAGCGCCGATTCAGTTGTTTTTGTTTTCATTGAAAAAGAATTCAGAGAAGGGAAAAACTATCCCGAAAGCAAAAAGAAACTCATCAATTATATTGCCAACAATCCATCAGGCCGATATCTGATAAAGGCACATTACTATAAAGCACTTATTAATATGATGGATAAGGAAAATGAAGCAGCCCTAGAATCGTACAATTACATTCTTACAAAAGGAAAAAGTGAATATTCAGAGGAAGCTGCACTGCAAACAGCAAAAATATATTTTGGCGAGAAAAATTACGAGAAAGCACTGGGCGCGTATACTGCTCTTGAATCCTACGCAAACAGCAATGAAAACAAAGCAATTGCCTTACTCGGCAAGATGCGTTGCCAGCACAAACTTGGCAAACATTACGAAGCCATTATTACCGCTGAAAAATGCCTGAACATTGAAAAACTTGAAGACAATCAGGTTCGCGAAATTCATTATATTAAAGGATTGGGATATTATACCAACAATGAGCTTGATCCGGCGCTTGAAGAATTCATGTTCATTTCAGGCGCAACCCAAACACAGATGGGCGCTGAGGCCAAATATATGGTAGCGAAAATTTTCTATGACAAGCAAATGTATGATGTAGCAGAAAAAGAAATATTCGACTTTGCTAAAAAAGGAACCAACCACCAGTACTGGCTGGGAATGAGCTTCCTGCTGGGATCTGATGTATTCCTTGCTAAAAATGATATTTATCAGGCGAAATCAACACTTCAGAGCATAATTGATAACTATTCCATAAAAACAGACGGCATCCTTGAAAATGCAACCAAAAAACTTCAGAAAATAATTGAAGATGAAAACAAAAAAGCCGAGGAAGCCGAAGGAGGAAATCTGGAAATAAATCTGGAAAACAATTCATTGGAAAACTCATTGATGCCCGAATAATAACAAAAATAAACATGAACAAAAAAACAAATCAATATATGAAGACCGCTTTTGTTTTAACCTTTTTCAGCCTGATGATTTTTACTTTTTCTGCTGTTTCGCAGACTACAATAATCATCAATGATCCGCCAAAGACAGAGCTGAGCGACGCCAACAAATTGTCTATTTTACCAACCATCAAGGATACGTCGAAAGTGCATGTCGATTTCAAATATTCAATCGAATCAAAACAGTTTCCGACAACTTTTGAGGTTAAGTCAATAAAACCGGCTACCATCGGCAAGGAAACCATTAACAAACTATACAACACTTATATTAAAGTGGGTTTTGCAAATTATATGATGCCCTATGCCCAGATAAACTATAACTCAAACAGATCAAAAACCGTTCAATATGGAGTAAACCTGCTGCACAATTCTTCGCGTGGAAAAATCAAGATAAATGACATCAAAACCTTTGCCGGATTCTGTGACAACGAAGCTTCTCTTTTTGGAAAGAAAATTCTCAAGAAAAGCGTCATTACCGGAGATTTTGGCTTCATGCACAAAACCCGGTATTTCTATGCCCATCCCGACACAACCAATAACAATTACGGATTAATTCCCACCGAAAAAGACGACATGGATTTTCAAACTTTCCTCGGATTGAATGGTGGAGCCGGCTGGAAATCAATTTTAATGGACTCCGGCAAACTTAATTATAACATCAGGCTTAACTACAATTTTTTGCAGGATCACAACAAATATAATGAACACGACATCGTTTATACCGGTGATTTTAACAAGTTCTATAATAATGAATTGATCGGACTGAATACAAAACTCAGACTTATAGACAGAAACACCGGCGTTGACAGTTTGCTAAACGCATATCTTACCTTAAATCCCTGGATCGGCTTTCAGGGAGATAAATGGAAAATAAATATGGGATTGAATGTTATGGCTAAAATGAATGAAACCGATAACGCCAAATTCCATTTTTATCCAAATGTTTCTATGCAGTATGATTTGGCTGAAAAATTTCTTACTCCGTATGTTATCATCAAAGGAGAACTTCTCCCTCAAACCTATTCAGCTCTTTCTTCGGAAAATCCCTTTATCAATCCCAATACCGGCATGACCGATATGAACAACACCATCAATGTGATGGGCGGATTAAAAGGCAGTCTGTCGCCCAGAATATCCTATGATTTTAATGTAAACTACCTTGAAACTGAAAACATGTATTTTTACGTGAATTCTGATGGCTCAGCACTTGACGATTCACTGGGTATATGGCCAACGTATTATTTCAGCAACAACAGATTTAATCTGGTTACCGATACCGCCATGATTTTCAAGGTAAACGGCGCCCTGATGTTTGCCAAATCAGAAAAACTCAATATTTGCCTGAAGGGGATGTACAACTATTTTACTCTTCAAAATCTTGAACAACCCTGGCAAATTCCTCAATATCTGATTACCCTTGAAACAAGATATAATATTCAGGATAAAATACTTGTGAATTTTGACGTGAACAATATTGGTCCGTATTATTATAAACTGCCAACTTTTGATCAATGGGATATTACATCCGGCAAGGAAAAACCACATTATGATATCAATCTGGGATTTGAATACAGATACACAAAAATTCTTTCTGCATTTTTGCAATTCAATAATTTAACCGCAAAAAAATACCAGAGATGGCATGGTTATCAAACTTATGGATTCCAGGTAATGTTTGGTTTGACATATAGTCTCTAAATATTAGTACATATTATCGCACTCCCAAAAAATACCGCTTAATCGAGCGGTATTTCATTTTCCATTTTAGCCAGAAAAGCAAGAAATTAAAGTAATTTTCCATTTTTAAAGATAAATTAAGTAATTTTGCAAAACTCAAAAACGAAAAGAACCACCTGAATACTTACCTGGTTAATTTCAATTTTGAAAATAAGTTTAATATTAACACATAAAAAACATCAGGTATTTTGATACCATGCAACTATTTTAAAAATTAATGTCTTTAATATTAAATTATTGTCAATTAATAAAACGTGAATGAAAATATTACTTGTTTCTCCTTGCCAACCCGAAGAAGTTCGTCCAAAATCAATGGACATTCCTCAACTTACCCTGTCACTGATTGCAGGTATGACTCCACCCGAACACGAAGTGGAAATTTGTGAAGAAGTATATGGCAATAAAATTAATTTTGACGGCGATTACGATCTTATTGGAATTACCCTGATGACACAAACCTGCATCAGAGGTTACCAGATTGCCAATGAATTCAAACAAAGAGAAAAAATTGTCGTTTTTGGCGGAATCCATGCCACAACCTATCCCGAAGAAGCCATTCAGTTTGGTGATGCCGTAGTTATTGGCGAAGCCGAAGACGGATTATGGGAACAGGTTCTCAGGGATGCTGAAAAAAACAAACTTCGGGAATATTACAAACTTGACCAACTTCCATTACTTCAGAAACACGTTTATCCCCGCCGTGACCTTATTAAATGCTCATCAGGAAAATTTGCCATTGCGCCCATTGAAACAACCAGAGGTTGCCCCTATAATTGTGATTTCTGCACCGTTTCCAGATTTTTTGGAACAAAACAAAGACACAAACCCATCAGAGACATCATTAAAGAAGCCGAATCGTGTAAGGAAAAAATCCTGTTCTTTCTTGATGACAACATCACCATTGACAAGAAATTTGCCAAAGAGCTTTTCAGAGAACTGAAACCACTGAACAAAAAATGGGTGGGACAAGCCTCCATAAACCTTACAAAAGATGAAGAGTTGATGAGTCTGGCCGAGAAATCAGGTTGCACTGCCCTGCTTGTCGGATTTGAATCAATGACGGATACCGGAATTGATGCTTACCGAAAATCTCTGAAATCCATTGAAGAAAATGTGGCAGCAGTTAAAAAACTCAGGGAATATGGCATTCTGACTATGGCATCGCTTATTTTCGGACTTGATTCGGATACCGATACTGTTTTTGACCTCGGACATGAATTTCTCACCAAATCAAAGGCAGCATTTTTTCAGGCCTGCGTTATGACTCCTTATCCTGGCACTCCTGTATTTAATACTTTGAAATCTGAAGGAAGGATACTTACCGACAACTGGAGTAAGTTTGATGCAACAAAAGTGCTGATTCAACCGAAAAACATGACCTCCGAAGAACTGCTCGAAGGCTATAACAAAATAAAATACTCCATTTACAGCCGCAGATCAACTTTGCGCAGGTCTATTCCTAATATCAGACTTGGTGTTAAGGAAGCCATTTTCTACTTTTCACTTAATTACGGTTACCACAAAAAAAATAACAAAAAAGTCCACTCGCAGATTCACAGAAATGAAGAAAATATGCCCGTTGATTTTGATGTAAAAAAATATGTGGCTCCTTTCAAGAAAAAAGATGGTGAAAACACCAAAAAATTTCATTTTCAGAACCTCACGACAACACAGGATATCAAATAAGAAAATCTTATCAACAAGTCGTTTGTAATTGTTAATAAAACCCTTGTTTTATATGGGTTTTTAAGCAAATTTATTATTGGATTTTTGTACCTTTACGGGTCAAATTTAATATGTTATTTTAATATAGAAAAATGAGCGAAGAAATTAAGAAAAACAATGACTACACCGCGGATAGTATTCAGGTGCTTGAAGGACTTGAAGCAGTAAGGAAAAGACCGGCCATGTACATTGGTGATATCGGACAAAGAGGTCTCCACCATTTGGTTTACGAAGTAATAGACAACTCCATTGATGAGGCATTGGCAGGGTATTGCAAAAACATAGATGTTTTTATTAATGAAGATAATTCAATAACCGTTGTTGATGACGGCCGCGGTATTCCGGTTGAAATGCACGAAAAAGAGCAAAAGTCTGCTCTTGAAGTTGTAATGACCGTACTTCATGCCGGAGGAAAATTTGATAAAGACAGTTATAAGGTATCCGGTGGTTTGCATGGGGTTGGTGTTTCATGTGTTAACGCTCTTTCAACTTTGTTAAGAGCCGAAGTGCACCGCAACGGAAAAATCTACAGACAGGAATACTGCTGCGGAAAACCACTCAGCGATATCAAAATAGTTGGCGAATCTGAAAAAACAGGGACTGTTATTACATTTCAGCCCGACAATACTATTTTTATCACTACTGAATATAAATTCGATATTCTATCAACCCGTCTGAGAGAACTGGCTTTCCTGAACAAAAATGTTAAGCTAACTATTACAGACAAAAGAGAAAAAGATGCCAATGGCGAATTCAAACATGAAGAATTCCTCTCCGAAAAGGGATTGAAAGAATTTGTTGAATTCCTTGATGAAAGCCGCGAAAAGCTGATTGAAGAAATCATTTATATTGAGATTCAGACCGGCGAAGTACCCGTTGAAATTGCCATGCAGTACAATACTTCATTTACTGAAAATGTTTACTCATACGTTAATAACATCAACACCATTGAAGGCGGAACGCACCTGACCGGTTTCAGAAGAGGTTTAACAAGAACTTTGAAGAAATATGCCGATGAATCAGGAATGTTGCAAAAACTCAAATTTGACATCAGTGGTGATGATTTCAGGGAAGGTCTTACCGCCGTTGTTTCTGTTAAAGTTCAGGAGCCACAGTTTGAAGGTCAGACCAAAACCAAGCTCGGCAACTCTGACGTGAGTTTGTTCGTTGACCAGGCCGTAAGCACACTGCTCACTCATTATCTTGAAGAACATCCCAAAGATGCCCGTCAGATCGTGTCAAAAGTTATTCTGGCTGCCACCGCACGCCACGCCGCACGTAAAGCACGCGAACTGGTTCAGAGAAAAACTGTTCTTTCGGGAGCAGGTTTGCCTGGTAAGCTTGCTGATTGTTCAGCAAAAGGTCCGGGTGGCACCGAACTCTATCTTGTTGAGGGTGATTCTGCGGGCGGAACAGCCAAGCAGGGCCGCGACAGGCAGTTTCAGGCCATCATGCCGCTCAGGGGTAAAATCCTGAACGTAGAAAAAGCAATGCCTTATAAGATTTTTGAAAACGAGGAGATCAAAAATATTTTTACTGCCCTTGGCGTAACCATGGGAACCGATGAAGACTCCAAGGAAATTAACCTTACCGGCTTAAGATACGAGAAAATAATCATCATGTGTGATGCCGACGTTGACGGTAGCCATATTACCACTTTGATCATGACTTTCTTTTTCAGATACATGAAAAAGCTCATTGAAAACGGCCATCTATTCATTGCCACTCCCCCGCTCTACCTTGCCAAAAAAGGAAAAGTACAGCGCTACTGTTGGAACGAAGAAGAACGCAAAGCGTTTATTGATGAATTTGGCGGCGGTAACGATTCTGGTCTGCACATCCAAAGATACAAAGGTCTTGGTGAGATGAACGCCGAACAACTTTGGGAAACAACCATGAATCCCGCAACCCGCACCCTGCGTCAGGTTGACATTGACAATGCATACGAAGCCGACAGAATTTTCGCCATGCTTATGGGTGATGAAGTTCCTCCAAGACGTCAGTTTATCGAGGAAAATGCTACTTATGCTAATATTGATGCTTAGATAGTTCGAAGTTGGAAGTTGGGAGTTAAATAGCAATGAACACTGGGTAAACCAGAGCTCCAGAGGAGCGAAATATTAATAACCCGGCTTTTAAACCGGGAAACCGCCGGCCAGGAACATCTTAGAACGAATAACTCTTTTCCGGCGGAAACGAAAGAAAAAGTCTATAAATTTGAGCCGCTTTTTAAATGCGGCTCTTTTTTTTAATAAATTCAACTTATATTAAACACTTAGAAGTTGTTTAAATATAGCAGATCTAATTGTCTCCAAAACACACGCCCCAAAGGGGCATCAGCTATAACACAGGGCAACGCCCTGTGTTCCGGCTAAGTATACAAAAGCCCTGTAAGGGCGCAAGCTCCTTCTTTGTATTAAATGGTTTCTTTTCACAATTTGTTTCTTTTTGAACATTTTAATTATAAATCATATCTTTGTGTTATTGTAAATTATCAAACTTATTCTATGGCAAAAACTATAAGCTTATTGATCGTCTCCCTGATATTCTTTAACACCGGAAACTCCCAAACATCCATAAAAGACAATCCTGATTTTGAAATTATTACCTATAAAGATCTCGATTACAATGCCGTTGAAATGATCGGATCGGAATGGATGCTGATCACCGCAGGAAATATGGAATCTTTCAATATGATGACAGCCAGCTGGGGAACCCTGGGATGGCTCTGGCAGATGCCCGTAAGCACCATTTATGTCCGTCCGCAAAGATTTACCCACCAGTTTACCGAACGCGAGGATTATTATACTCTGACCTTTTTTGAGGAAAAATACAAGGACACCCTGCGCCTGATGGGTACTGTCTCGGGCAAGGATTATGACAAGATGCACAACAGCGGATTAACACCTGTAAAAACCGAAAACTCAGTGGCATTTTCTGAAGCTTACCTGATCATTGAATGCAGAAAAGTGTATTCAACCATTCTTAAGGAAGATGACTTTAAGGATAAGGAAGTGTGCGACGGGGTTTATCCAAAAAAGGATTTTCACACCGTTTATGTTGGCGAAATCGTAAATATCTGGAGAAAAAAGAAACTTTAACCGGCAACATATATGAAAAAGTATTGTTCAACAGTAATTTACTCTTTTATTATTTTTTTAACCTTTTTCATTTCATCCTGCGACAGCAACAATTTTGAAACAGGTGTTCACGGCATCATCGAATATGGTTCGGGCGACTGCACCCAACCCGTCGAGACCAGAGTTTATGAAAAATACTCAGGTGATTTGTATTTCGTTCAGAAAGAAAAACTTGATACCATGAGCTCAACCAATTTTCTTGATTTATTTGCCATCAGCACCGTGGTTACCATCTCAAACGGCAAACTCAGGACTGAGCTTGTTCCCGGCACCTACGTGATCATGATCAAGGATTATTACTACAAAAACACCGAAAATACCATTACCATTATAGACGGGGTGATCAGTGAGAAGAATATTCAGTTTTATGAATGCACTAACTAATAGGAAATAGTTCGATAGCTTGAGGTTGAAACCTTTCCTCAAACCGAAATCTCCCCCTTAATATGCGGGTGCGGATCGTAGTTGATCAGTTCAAAATCCTCAAACTTAATTTCAAAAATACTCCGGGGATTACCCTTCAGAATCATCTGTGGGAGTTTTCGGGGCTCACGGGTAAGCTGGAGTTTACATTGTTCTATATGGTTATTGTAAATATGGGCATCACCCAGGGTGTGTACAAATTCATAGGCCTGCAATCCTGTTACCTTTGCCACCATCTGCAGCAGCATGGCATAAGACGCAATATTAAATGGCACTCCAAGAAAAATATCGGCACTGCGCTGGTAAAGCTGACACGACAATTTTCCATTGGCCACATAAAATTGAAAAAGAATATGGCAGGGCGGCAGAGCCATTTTGTCAATTTCACCCACATTCCACGCACATACCAGATGACGGCGCGAATCGGGATTTTTCTTTATTGAATTGATCACTTCCGTAATCTGATCAATATGACGACCATCAGATGCAGGCCAACTGCGCCATTGGTATCCGTAAACCGGACCAAGATTTCCGTCCTTGTCGGCCCACTCATCCCAAATGGTTACTTTATTATCTTTGAGATACTGAATATTGGTTTCACCTTTTAAAAACCACAGCAGTTCGTGCATGATGGAACGCAAATGGAGCTTTTTGGTGGTCAACAAGGGAAAACCCTCCTCCAGATTAAACCGCATCTGATAACCAAAAGTGCTTATGGTACCCGTTCCGGTACGATCCTGTTTCTGCGCACCGTTTTTCAGTACATGGTCAAGTAAATCAAGATATTGTTTCACGAAAGTTTTTTCTTTAATTAATGAGAGAAATTTTCAAAATCTTTAGCATTGTGTTTGTGTCTAAAAAGAAGGGCAAACAATACGGTTACCGCCAGAGCGTACAAAGCAAAAGTCAGCCAGATATCGGACCATATTTTATTTTCCCCATCCATAAAAAATTCAGAGATAATAAACCCACTTGCCAAACTACCTATAATAGAACCAATACCATTGGTCATCATCATAAACAATCCCTGTGAACTGGCTCTGATTGAAGGATCACATTGTGTTTCAACAAACAATGAACCAGAAATATTGAAAAAATCAAAAGCCATACCATATATGATGCATGATAAAATGATCATCCACAATCCATCATGGGGATCACCGTATGAAAACAACCCGAACCTTAGTACCCATGCCACCATACTTATGAGCATCACTTTCTTGATGCCAAACCTTCTTAAGAAAAATGGAATGGCCAGGATGAAAAGTGTCTCCGAGATTTGAGATATGGACATGATGATGGTGGAATATTCAATCACGAATGAATCAGCATATTCAGGGATTTTTTTAAAGTCACTCAAAAAAACATCCCCATACATATTCGTCAACTGTAAGGCAGCACCCAATAAAATTGAAAAAACAAAAAACAAGGCCATTTTGTAATTGGTAAATAATCTAAAGGCATTTAACCCCATTTTTTCAACAAAAGACGACTTCTCCATAGAACTGATTTTTGGGGGACATTTAGGCAACGTAAATGAATAAACACCCAAAACTGCAGAAGCTATTGCGGAAATATAAAACTGAAACTCATTTGCCTTGCTTCCGGTTAAATTAGTTACCCACATAGCAGCAATAAACCCAATTGTACCCCATACTCTAATGGGCGGGAAACTTTTTACCACATCAAAATTACCACTTTTTAGAGCATTATATGCAATGGTATTTGATAAAGATATGGTTGGCATATAAAAACACATTGCTATTAGCATGACCCAAAAAAAAGCACCTGTTGAATCAATCATGGGTAAGCAAAAAATGGTAATCCCGCTTAAGACATGCAATAATCCAAAGAGTTTTTCTCCATTAATCCATCTATCCGCAACTATACCCATCAATGCGGGCATAAAAATAGAAGATATTCCCAATGTCATGAACATTGTTGTGAATTCAACTTCACCCCATCCCTTTGTCCCAAACCAATAATTTGCAATTGTGATGAGCCATGCCCCCCACACAAAAAACTGCAAAAAATTCATCAATATCAGACGAAACTTAACACTCATAATATTTTTATTTAAGATTTAAAATCTAGGTCTTACTCCTCTTTTCAATTTCCTTCTTGATTTTCGAAGCCAGCTCATAGTTTTCGTTGCTGACTGCTTCATCCATTTTCTTTTGAAGTTCATCCAAAGGCATTTTGCCATATTCTGACGATTCCTTTTTTGGAGCAGGTTCGGGCTCTTCTTCCTTTGTTTTTTCGTTAAAATCCAGCACAATACCTGCCTTTTCCATTATTTCGGCAGAGGTATAAATCGGACATTTAAACCTCAAAGCAAGTGCAACCGCATCAGAAGTCCGGGCATCAATCCTGATTTCACCCCCATCCTTTATAAATATCAATTCCGAATAAAAAACCCCCTCTTCCAGCTTAATAATATTCACTTCCTTTATTCTGATCTCAAAGGCAGATGCCATTTTAAGAAACAAATCATGGGTGAGCGGCCGGGGTGGATTTAACCCCTCCAGTTCAATGGCTATGGCCTGGGCTTCAAAACCGCCAATAATGATGGGAATTCTTCGCTCCCCTCCTTCTTCACTAAGTACCAGTGCATAGGCCCCCGATTGTGTCTGACTGTATGATAGGCCTAATACGTGTAATTTTATTTTTCCCATTAGATACCTGTATGGTGTATTATACAAACCTACAGATTTTTTTCAAAAAAACATACAGCAGAATAAAAAAAACACATATTGTTTTCAACTGTCACGTTTTATCTCATAATAAGCATTTTTATTAGTATTCAGAATAAGTTTCGTTTTTTTTCCACACTCTTTTTTTCAGGCATTTGCACCATTATAGTCCGAAAAAAATGTAGTTTTTTTAAAATATAAGCTTTAATTGTTTGTAAATCATATTAAAGTTTCCTACTTTTGCACTCCCAAAAGATTAAATGTTGTAAAATAAAATATAATGTACGCAATCGTAGACATCGCAGGACAACAGTTCAAAGTTGAACAGGACAAGAGGGTTTATGTTCACAGACTTGAAGGTATAGAAGGTTCAGAAGTAGTATTTGACAAAGTACTGCTGATTGACAATGAAAAGGATGTATTAATCGGAGAACCCGTAATTGCCGGTGCTCAGGTTTCTGCAAAAATCCTGTCTCATCTTAAAGGTGATAAAGTTCAGGTTTTCAAAAAGAAAAGAAGAAAAGGTTATCAGAAACACAACGGTCACCGTCAGTGTTTTACCGAAATTCTGATTGAAAGCATTGCAGAAAAAGGTGTTAAAAAAACTGCTGCAAAAAAAGCCGAACCGGTAGCTGAAGTTCACGCTGAAGAAGCTGCTCCAAAAGCTGCAGTAAAAAAGACCTCCAAAAAGGAAACCAAAGAGGAAACCGAAAACTAGTATTAATTTTAAAAAAATCAGACCATGGCACATAAGAAAGGAGCCGGTAGTTCACGTAACGGTCGTGAATCAGAAAGCAAAAGACTGGGTGTAAAAATTTTTGGCGGACAGTTTGCCAAAGCTGGTAATATCCTCGTAAGACAAAGAGGTACTCAACACCATCCCGATAAAAATGTCGGTATCGGCAAAGACCATACATTATTTGCACTTATTGACGGAACTGTTGTTTTTAATAAGAAAAGAAACGACAGGTCATACGTTTCCGTTGAGCCCTTAGTAAATAATTAATTTATATCAATATTTCATGGAATCTCCTGCTTATATCACTGTGTGATATAAATTCAGGAGATTTTTTGTATCCGTAATTTTATACTGTCATGCTTACCATCAATCAAATCAGAGAAAACAAAGACGAAGTAATAAGATTGCTCAAAATTAAAAATTTTGATGCTTCGTCAATTATCGAACAAATATTGCAGATTGACCTTGAAAGACGAAACCTCAGGCAATCTCTGGATAACCTCCAGGCCGAAATGAACAAAACTTCCGAAATGATCGGAAAGCTGTTTAAGGAAGGAAAAGCATCCGAAGCCAATCTGGCAAAGGAAAAAACAGGCCAGATCAAGGAAGAAATCCGTCTGAAAAACGAGGCTTTTTCAAAAGCCGAATCCGATCAGCACGCATTATTGGTTCTGCTTCCCAATACACCCAATCCTTCGATCGTGCCGGGAAAATCTGCTGCCGATAACGAACACATCCGCGAAGGTGGCAAAATGATTACGCCCAATCCTTCTATGATTCCCCACTGGGATCTGGCAAAAAAATACGACCTCATCGATTTCGAACTGGGCAACAAACTTACCGGTTCAGGATTCCCTGTATATAAAGGAAAATGCGCTGTGCTGCAAAGAGCCCTGATTTCATTCTTCCTCGATGAAGCAACCGAAGCCGGTTATAATGAAGTAATGGTCCCACTAATGGTTAATGAAGATTCCGGATTTGGAACCGGTCAGCTTCCCGATAAGGAAGGCCAAATGTACCATGCAACTGCCGACAACCTTTACCTGATCCCAACTGCCGAGGTTCCGGTTACCAATATGTACCGCGATGTAATATTAAATGAAAGCGATTTTCCTGTAAGGAACACTGCCTATACTCCCTGTTTCAGAAGAGAAGCCGGGTCATATGGTAAGGATGTGCGCGGACTAAACCGTTTGCACCAGTTTGATAAAGTGGAAATCGTAAGAATCGAAAAACCTGAAAATTCATATCAGGCACTTGAAGAAATGGTGAGCTATGTGGAATCTCTTGTTCAAAAACTTGAACTTCCTTACAGAATTATAAGACTATGTGGTGGAGATATGAGTTTTACCTCGGCCATGACATACGATTTCGAAGTATTCTCTGCTGCCCAGGACAAATGGCTTGAAGTCAGCTCGGTAAGCAATTTTGAATCTTATCAGGCAAACAGACTGATGCTCAGATACAAGCCCACAGGCGAAAAGAAAACCCGATTGGCACACACGCTGAATGGCAGTGCCCTGGCATTACCCAGAATTGTAGCTGCAATTCTTGAAAACAACCAAACAGAAAACGGAATAAAAATTCCTGAATGTCTGGTAAAATATACTAAATTTGATTTTATTAACTAAGTCAGGGACTGACTTCATTTTCAGATAAAATGAAAACATACATTTTAATTCCGGTTATTACAGCTGTATTCTTTGCAGCAATTTCATGCTCCGAAAAAAAAGACACGAAATATTTGGGTAAAATTGACAGTCTTTCAGCCCAGCTCGAACAGATCGAAAATGACATGAATAAAGTCAATATCGACAGCATTTTTGTGATCTTTCAAATGGTTGAGCAAAAAACCAATGCTCTTACCATGCTCATACAAAAGCTCCCCGAAGACACTACCATCAGAGTAAACATGTCGCTTCACGGTGATATTCACAAAGCACTAAAAAAGTTTCCTAAAGCTTTCAACGGATTTAAAACCGAACTGAAATTCAGAAAAGAACAGATTAAAAAACTCAGGGACGATTATGAAGCCGGGTTGTTTGAAGACTCAATTGAATTTTATTTAAAAACCGAGGAAGGTGAAATAAATCGCTTCAAAAACAGTTTTAATGAAAAGTACAGCTTTGTTTCAAAAAAACTGGAACTAAATAATAAAATAGGTGGCAAAATTGACCACTTACTTGACAGCCTATTAAGGAGCACACAGTTGCCTAAATGAAAAAATTGATTCTGACTCTGTTTGTTTTTTTTTCCCTGACAGCAGCCTTTGCTCAGCCGGGGGACGAACAGCAACTTGCCCTTAATTACTTCAGAAACAAAGAATTCGATAAAGCTGCCGACCTGTTTTTAAGTCTTTATACCAATACAAAATCAAATGCTTATTTCGATTATTATATTACCTGTCTAACCGAACTGAAAAACTTTGATGAAGCTGAAAAATTCGTAAAAAAAGCAATAAAAAAAAATCCTGAAAACCTGACTTTCCAAGTCACCCTTGGCTTTATTTACAAGTCAGAAAACAAACCAGAGCAGGCAAAGGAGATTTATGAAGAAGCCCTTAAAGGAATAAAGGCCGACCAGTTTCAGGTACTTCAGCTTGCCTCGGCTTTTATGACACGGGGAGAATATACCTTTGCCGAAAGAGCTTATCTTGATGGACGAAAAATCATGAAAGGCAATTACACCTTTCATTTTGAGCTTGCCAGCCTATACTCCATTCAGCGTGAATATAAAAAAATGATCGATGAATACCTTGACCTGCTATTGATCAACGAAAGCTATCTTCAAAACATCCAGAGCCGTTTGTGGTCATCTATTTACAATAATAACGAGGAAGCTGTCAGGGAAACGCTTAAAACCAGCCTCCTGAAAGTGATCCAGCAAAACCCGGGAAAAGGAATTTTCTATGAGATGCTGATATGGTATTATACTCAGGAAAAAGATTTCAAAAATGCCCTGACTCATGCCATTGCCCTTGATAAGCGAAATAAAGAAGGAGGCATGCGTGTTTTGACCATTGGCGATATGGCGCAATCAGGAAAAGATTACAATACTGCACTTGATGCTTTCAGATATGTTTATGAAAGTGGCGAGTTTTCAAAAAATTATGTCATTGCCAAAAACCGTTATCTTTCAGCACTTTACAACAAAGTATTTAACACCGGTTCCTTTTCAAAAAAAGAAGTTACCGAACTCGAGGCCGCCTATTATGAAGTATTGAAAGAGCTTGGTGAAAGTGCCGACAGTTACACCCTGATGAGCGAGCTTTCGTACATTCAGGCTTTTCATCTTGGAAAGCTTGATGAAGCAGCCATCCGAATGAGAAAAGCCATTGAAATGCCCAATGTCAGCCGCACAGATGTTGGAAAAGGCAAAATACTTCTTGCCGATATCCTGCTCCTTTCGGGTGATCCATGGGAAGCAACCTTACTTTATACCCAAACTGAAAAAGAAAACGAAAACAATCCCACCGGCTATGAAGCCAATTACAAAAAAGCCCGTCTGGCCTATTTTCAGGGAAATTTCAAATGGGCACAGGCGCAACTTGACGTTTTAAAGGCAAGCACCTCCAAACTTATTGCAAACGATGCATTCAGCCTTTCACAACTTATCAGTACCAATTCCACCATAGATACCTTAATCCTTCCCCTGCAAATATTTTCACAGGGTGATTTTTTGATGTTCCGCAATATGGACAGTTTGGCCGTTCTGACTTACGATTCAATTTCGACCTTATTCTCCAGACATTCACTCAGCGACGAGATTATTTTCAGAAAAGCAAACATTCTTGAAAAAAATCAGGATTTTGAAGGCGCTGTTGCCTTGTATGAAAAGATTTTAAACGAATATGGCTATGACATTCTGGGTGATGATGCCATTTTCAGAATTTCCGTTATTTACCAGTTTAAGCTTAACAACCCTGAAAAAGCTCAGGAAAGCTATAAAAATCTGATGACCAAATACCCGGGAAGTATTTATCTGATCGAAGCCCGCAAACAATATCGAATACTCAGGGGTGATGACATAGAAACCGACAGGTCCGTTGAAGAATTGTTTTTTCAAAACCGGCTAACTCCTTGAAGAAACAGAAACTCTCATACATCTACGCGCTGAGTGCCATTCTTTTATGGTCAACAATTGCAGTTGCCTTCAAGATATCCCTGAGAGACCTTTCACCACATCAACTGCTGTTCAATGCCATTTTGGTTTCAACAGTTTTTTTCATCATTGTTTTAGCTGCACAGAAAAAAATCGGAACGCTTTTCCGGTTTACCTTCAAACAATATTTATTTTCTGCTTTTGTAGGGTTGCTAAATCCCTTTCTTTACTATGTAGTGCTGTTGGAAGCTTATGATATTCTGCCGGCACAAATTGCCCAGCCATTAAATTACACCTGGCCTGTTTTGCTAGTATTGCTGTCGGTTCCGATTCTAAAACAAAAAATCAATTACAAAAGTATTTTGGCAATAATGGTCAGCTTTACCGGAGTAATAATTATCTCACTTCAGGGGGATTTAAGCATGGATATAAAAAACCCCTTGGGTGTAATTCTGGCAGTAGGCAGTTCATTGATGTGGGCACTTTTCTGGCTGTTAAATGTGCGCGATAAGAGAGAAGAGACCGTAAAACTTTTTTTAAATTTTATTTTCGCACTCATCTATATAACCATTATATTATTGCTTTTCTCTGATTTTAAAATCCCCGAAACCGATAGTCTGATTGCTTCTGTTTATGTGGGCATTTTTGAAATGGGAATAACCTTTATACTTTGGTTAAAAGCCCTTAGTATGACCTCCTCTACAGATAAAATAGGAAATCTGGTGTTTATTTCACCATTCCTTTCACTTTTCTGGATAAGTATGATGTTGGGTGAATCAATTTATATTTCAACAATTTTCGGATTGATAATGCTTATATCGGGAATAATTTTGCAGCGTATTTTTGCCAAATAGCGTATATTTGTTTTATGGATAAAGAAAGGATTATTTTGGGTATTGATCCGGGAACAAACATAATGGGTTACGGGGTTATTCGCATTGTCCGTAAAAAACCTGAACTTGTTACAGCCGGAGTCATTGATATGAAAAAAATGGATGATCATTTTCTGAAGCTCAAAATGATTTTTGACCGTGTTACCGGCCTCATTGAAACTTACCATCCGGATGAGTTGGCCATCGAAGCACCGTTTTTTGGAAAGAACGTTCAATCCATGCTCAAACTTGGGCGGGCACAGGGGGCTGCTATAGCGGCCGGACTTCAGCATACCATTCCAATTTTTGAATATGCTCCCCGGAAAATAAAAATGTCTCTTACAGGAACCGGCAGCGCTTCAAAAGAGCAGGTTGCGGCCCTCACATACAAGCTGCTTTCTGCAAAAGACCTCGATCTTCCGCTTGATGCAACAGATGGATTGGCAGCGGCAGTATGCCATTATTTTCAGACAAATAAGCCTGCCGCGGCAGCTGAATATAAAAGCTGGAAAGATTTTATCGGGAAAAATAAAGACAGAATAAAATAGTATATAAATCAATCTATTTCATTCCTGATTTTTTCAGCAATAGCTGAAAATTCCTCGTTAGACAACTTCAATTTTGGGCGAGCAAAATTAATGTCATCCATTGAATTGAGGGGAATCAGGTGAACATGGGCATGAGGAACTTCAAGTCCTAAAACAACCACACCAACCCTGTCGCAGGGGACAACCTTTTCAATTGCTTTAGCAATTTTTTTTGAAAAAACTGTCATTTCGGCAAGAGTGGTATCAGGCAGATCAAAATACCGGTCAGTTTCAACTTTAGGAACAATCAGGGTATGTCCCGGCATAAGAGGATTAATATCAAGAAACGCAAAGAACTTTTCATTCTCTGATATTTTATAACAAGGTATTTCCCCTTTGATAATTTTAGTAAAAATGGAAGCCATATTACAATGAAATATCTAATATTTCAAATGAAAGTTCACCCGATGGGACAGTAACCTGAACAGTTTCGCCCACTTTTTTTCCAAGAAGTCCTTTTGCAATAGGAGTATTAATTGACATTTTACCATTTTTCAGGTCAGCTTCGGTTTCAGAAACCAGCGTATATTGAAGAATCTGTTTAGTTTTCAGGTTTATGATTTTAACTTTTGACAAAATCTGAATTTTCGAAGTATCCAGTTTTGATTCGTCAATAAGTCTGGAATTTGAAATAATATCCTGCAACTTGGAAATTTTCATTTCAAGCATTCCCTGAGCATCTTTAGCGGCATCATATTCAGCATTTTCAGAAAGGTCGCCTTTATCCCTGGCCTCTCCTATTTGTCTTGAAATAGATGGTCTTTCGACATTGATCAGATAATCAAGATCATCCTTAAGTTTTTTTAAACCTTCTTCCGTAACATACGATACCTTAGACATATTAAAGCCTCCGATAGTTAATTCAATAAAAAAGAAAAAGAATCCCGATTGGTATCGGGACTCTTATTTTACAAATATAATAAATATTTTCTAATTATAAAGAAACTCTTGCCTGAAGAGTGTGGCAACCTGAGAACGGATTAGTATCGCGGTATGCATACTCTAAAGAAAACACAGATCCTTTTTCCTTACTGATCGGTATCTGAATTCCTGCACCAAAGGAAAGCCCTGTAAAAACAGTTTCTCTGGTGTCATAATCAAAGATTCCTTCTTCATAAGTGTAACCTCCTCTGATGAAAACGAGATTACTAATGTTTTGTTCAAGACCAATGCATATCTGATCCTTGGTAAATGAATTTGAGATAAATGTACCGTTCAGTGTCAGAATGTTCTTTTCGTTGAAGATAAAATCATAGGAAACAGCAATACTAATCAGAGAAGGCAGTTCAAACTCGGCCGACCTGTGTTCCATGGTCATATTAATTCCGCTTTCCAGATCAGCACGAACCGACATACCGTCGCCGGTATATTTCATTGTCGGGCCAACATTTTTCATGGCGATGCCGAACTTCATCTGATTATTCTTACCTGTAACATACTGGATACCTGCATCAAGAACCACTCCGGATGCTTTCACATCAGAAATACCTTCATTCAGAATCCTGAGGGTAAGTCCTCCATAGATACTGTTGGAGAATACTTTGGCATAAGACAAGCCGATATTAGTAAAAACAGGTCTGAAAGTACCGATTCCACCTTCAGGAAGTTCGGTAGTAGTAATATCAATGTCACCTACGTTAATTGACATAACAGTCAAACTTAAAACACCTGTTTCACTGACTTTCTGTGAAAAGCCAAATGAATTGATGGCAATATCGGCAGGTTTTAACCAATCGGTGTAAGCAAAGATAAGTTCAGTGCTTTTTGTAAAGGCTGTTCCTGCCACGTTCATAAACTGAGCTTCAAGACCCCTGATAGAGGCAGCGTTTGAATATCCCATTGCCGAGCTTCTTGCCCATGGGTTGATCAAAAGCTGTGTGCCACCTGCAGAACCTGCACGTTGTTTGTTACCTGCAAATGCGCTATATGGAGCAACAAATGAAACGATCAGAAGTAAACTAATCAGATTTTTTGATAATCTTTTCATGTGTTTAATTTTTATATTCATTAATAATAATTAGAACGACTGTAAATCAATTTGTCTCATTACACCGAACCACTTCAGGATCTTTTCTCCAATTCCGGGTGCGTCAATGTGGATAATATAAACACCGCTGGCAATTGAAATGCCGTAAGTGTTCTTTAGATCCCATTCAACTTCGGTGATCGGACTATCCTTTTTAAACCTCTTGATAAGCGTACCGTTCAAGGTATAAATTGAAATGGTACAAGTCTGAGGAAGGTTGGTAAATTTAACAATATTATCAATTTGATTCTTTTCATATTCGGAATATCCATAATATGGATTGGGAACTACGTTGATAATATCCAAAGCATTTTTAGCAGTCGGGTTATCGTTTCTTACAGTAACAAGATCGCTGGTGCTGAATAGGAAACTTGGAAGATTCCTGTATTTTGCATCAGTTGGAACGTAACCATTGGCACCCACCTTATAGGGGTTTGCTACCCTGATTTTTACAGTTACATCACAAGCAAGGAATGGATATTCAGGATTTGTAATTGGAATTGCTGTCCACATTGCATTTCTGTAAACATCCCTTTTACTGGTTGAAGTATTTGCACCAAACCTTTCAAACAAGGTGCGACCGGCATCATATCTTGGCATTCTTTTAGCTTCATCGGTTTCAATTTCATTGTGACCGAAGATATATATATAATGCATACCTCCAAACAGCACGTTACCAGCCAAACCACCTGTCATAAGATAAAGATCAGAATACCAGTTTCCACTTGGGTTCCATTTCATATCATTACCATGGTCAGCAGCAAGCCATGAGTTTTCACCATAAGCCATGTTTAATCTGTCTCCGGTTTCAACGTCAATCGCATAACCAGGGAACCAGCCCATACCAGTTGAACCCATATAATTTGAAAGGGTTTCGTCGGTCAAAGTATCTTCACCAGTTCCAATATTAGTAGCCACACCATTTTTATCAATTGATGGCTTAGTCCTTTTGTCAAACTTCCATACACCTGAAGGGCCAATTTGAGTGTCATCGTATTCGCCATCGCCATCGGTATCGATTGAGTCATCTTCATTTAACTCAATAACCGGACAACGGGTCCATTTTGATTTATCAGCAGTTATCACTACGTTAACACTGGCAGGACGTTGTTTTGCAAATGTCTGCAATGACCAGCTTGAGTTGTCGAAACATGGTCCATAGACAGAGTGAGATGAATATTTATAAGTTGACCATTGGCCTTCACATATTTTCTCATAATATTCGTCTGGGTCACCTTTATCATCATTTTGGGGGGTAGTTTCATCAGCAAGACTACCACAACGGATCCAGTTTTGAGGATCTCCTCCGATGTCGTTGTCAGGTAAGAAATAAATCCACTGTTTGGTAATATCGGAATACTCAATAGATGATTCAATGATACCGCCATTGGCAACATCAGGATCCTCCGGATCGGGGAAAGGAACAAAATTAATTTTTACCGAGATACCCCATTCAGGGAAAATCTGTTCATTGTTTACATTGATCCATTGTTCAGAGAATACAGTTGTTGGGGGGTAAACCATAGAATCACGGAGTGCTAATGGTAATACTAAAGCGCGAGTAATAGCATTTCTTTGCCAAACACTAACTGTATCAAGAGGATATACTGTCACATCTTCATAAAGAGGAGTTGTGGTTCCAACAGCAGCAGGATCAGCAACTGTAACAGTCATTTGTTTTGTTTCATCAGCTTTTTCGTAGATAAACCATCTTGCAGATTTTCCATTATTTACTTTGATAACACCTGTTGGGAAATAAGTAACAGAGTCAAATCTGACAACCAATTCTTTATCAGGAACATTCAAAGGATCAATAACTTTGATTTCAATCGGGCCTTTTCCGTTTTCATAGGTTGGAGTTTCATCTCTCCAGGGGAATCCTGCCATAATATTATCATGAGTTTCCTGAGTAATTTCAAGAGCATTTAAACCGTTACTGTATCCTTCAAGGGTAGTAATTTTCGGACCATAGCCATAATTGGCATTGATAATTGTACCACCAACTTCAGGAGCTGTATTGTGCGGGGTAACAGTATATGTTTTTACAGCACCACCGGCACCGGTTCTACTGGCTTTATAAGGTTCCTTGTTTCCATCGAAGTAAAGAGGATCGCTGCCACTATAGAGATGGGGCTGTGAACCGTTTACATCCAAATCATCCATATCATTATAAGCATAAGCTACAGCCAGATAATAGTATTTTTTATGATTGATAAGGGTTTTGTCACCGGTAGCAAATTTATCTTCAGTAATTCTGAAGGTATGTGCAATTCCGTTATCTTCACCTGCGACCATTTCAATTGGAACATTTGCACCAAGTTCATCAGACCATTCATAGTTAACAACCTGAGAAACTCCGTCTTTAATATCGCACTGGTAAACCAAACGCGCTTTATCCGGGTTACGGATGTCACCAACAGAGGCTTCATCATCTTTTAACTGGAATACCTGATATCCCTGGAATTTGTAATAAAGATCGCAATCTATTCCGGTAGGACAAACAAGATTCAGTTCATCTTTCAGTTTGTAAGCTTCAAGATAGTTGTTTGAAGTAGTTTTATTCCAGAGATGGAAAATAAGTTCATTTTCAAGTTCAACAATTGTAAGTTCAGGTGCCTGGGGTCCTTCAACAATCTGGAAGCAAGCTTCGAACAGCTTCTGAGCTTTAGTGTCGGCTCTTTTTACTTCAAGTACTGATTGGTAAGGTTCACCGCTTGATGCCCTTGCCCAAACAAGACCAACAGTAATATCATTAACCATACCGGGTTCAAGAGTAAAAGGGCCGGCTGATTGGACAAAACGACGGTCATAAGGCGAGTTATTTTCAGTATACTCATTCCATGTTGGCATTGGGATTCCACCTTGTCCCCAACCACATGGATCGGTATCACTGGGAAACATAAAATCAGTTTCGGTAGTTGTTGCACCACCTGAGCTGTGGCCTGTTCCACCATAATATAAAGGTGTATTATCTTTCCAAATACCCAACAAGAAGTTGTAATGTTCAGAAGCAGTTGATGGGTCCTGAGTAGGAGGAGCACCTTCGCCCACGTTATTGAAATAAATAAACCTTCTCATTCCCCAACGTTCGTTGTCGGCAATGCCATCACCGAAGTTAAGGCCATTGATGTTACCGTTCAAAATTGAAGCAGCATCACAAATCAGCTCACCATCTGAATCATAGCTGGAAGCGTTATCAATACCATCAGCATCCTGATATGGTCCTTCGAAAAAGTCAACACCAATGGCTGGAGGAGGAGGATTTGGTCCACCGTAAGCATAAATTACACCCTCATCAACTGGTAATCCGTTGTACAAATAGCCAAGACCTTTTTGAACGTCACAACCAACATAATCGTCGTAAGCATAACCAAGGTCGGCATCAGTCCAAACGCCAAAATAAGTTTCAGTAAGTGTGTAGGTAGACCTGTTAATAAGTTCATAGTTGTAGAAAGTCATGTTATTAAGTTCATCACTTGTTGAGAAAGCAAAAGCCTGAGCTCTGACTTCCATACCAATAGCATCGCCATCAGTTTCAGTGTGAATATTACCACGGTCATTATAAACCCACCATAAAGTTTGGTCACCATAAAGTCTTACTTTTCTATCTTCACGGGAAGTACCGCAAGGATACTGTCCGTTGTAGAGTTCGTAAAGCGGGTAGTCACCCATAAAGGGATCATAACTTCCATCTTCATCAACATCAGCGAAGGGAGCCATGTAATAATCATAACCACTGGCCATGTCGCCATGAGCAGGCCAATTCAAAATAATACTTGGTATTGTGTAGCCTGCAAAATCTTTTAATCTTGTTTCGACATCTGCATTGTTGTAGGCAACAAATTCCAACACCTGGTTTTTGGTAATCACAAAATGTTTATCCCATTGTGAACAAACTTCAGGTGAGGTAGTACCCTGGCCTTCTCCAGTTTTGATAAGCGGACCGGGCCAATAGTCTGCACCATTAGATCTGTAGCGCATAGCAGCCAGTTTAAGCTGACCGTTAACGTCCACGCCACCGATCCAAATAGAACCGGCGAAAAGAGAGTGCTTTCCGGAATTTTTAGGGATTTCATACCTGGGGCTGCCTTGCAGGTCCCACCACATGTCGCCACCGGTATGGATTAAAGCCCTGACGTTATTAAGTTCGATTTCTGTAGAGGTAGCACCGGGGGTACAACCTGCAGTAACAGAAGTCACGGACTTATTAGTCAAGGAACTTCCTCTGTATTTATCGGCAAAAGCGCCGTTTACAATAGAAAACCCAATGATAGATAGAATGATGTAATTTCTAATGTTTTTCATTTCTATATTGTTTATTATATTCTTACTAATTAATTAGAAACTCAGTTGAACACCTAACCTGATCCTTCTAGGCATCATGTAATTATAGGGGCTATTGACAGCCATCTGATAATAGTACACGAATGAAGTTGGGTCGTTATAAGTTTGAATTGTTTCCTGAGCCTGTGCTGATTCAAGATATCCGTCATCATCGGGGTTACCAGTTGCGCGGTAAACGCCAACGATATTCTTAGCGTTCAGCAGATTCTGAACATCAAGATAAACGTTCATCATAGAAGTTTTCTTTTTAGAGTCATCTCCTTTACCGAAGTTGATAACAATGTCCCTGTCAAGCCTCATATTGATAGAGGTTCTCCATGGCAGGCTAGATCCATTGATAGAACCCTTCAGGAAGCTGCTACCACCACCAACAGCTGTTGGAGAAATGTTAGTTTGCTTGCTAAACGGGGTACCTGAGCCAGAGTTGATAACAAAGTTAACTCCAGTATTTTGGAGGAAATTTTTACCACCTAATTTTGGGCCGCTGTATGGAGAACCTGTGGCATTTCCGCCAAAACGGTAATCAAGAACAAGAGACAGGTTATGACGTTGGTCGAAATCGAGGGGAATAAGAGTTCTGAGGTTTGGCTGTCCAGAGGCAATCAGGTTCACACCAGAATTCGCATTAGAACCGGTACCGCTGGCAAACTGAAGGGTATAGGCAGTTCTAACAGAAACGTTGCCAGTTCTTCTGAGGTCATAAGTAGCGGTAAAACCTTTAACAGTACCAAAGTCGATATTTCCATAAGTCATATAGTTAACCGGGTAAGCACCGGCAAGCATAATAGCCTGTTGCATATCCCTCATTTCCCTATAGAATGCAGAAAGTTTCAGTGAAGAGCTTCCGCTCAGTTTCTGTTGGAAACCAAGTTCATAGTCAATAGTTTTCTGAGGTTTTGCATTCGGGTTGCTAAGGATGCCACCATTCTTTTGGTTAATATAGAAATAATCCAATGGATCGAGGCGGGTTCCGTTGTATGGTCGTTGAGAAAGGATGTCATAGTGAGCAAAGAACAGAGCTATTTCAGAAATCGGGAAAGAGAAAGAGATACGTGGCATTACAACGATTTCAGGCTCATAATCTTTAAATCCGTTAATATTAAGTTCTTCGTCGGGATCAACCAAATAAGGAGCAATACCTGTAGATGAATTGAGAACAGACGGGTCGTTTGTTTCTGAACCATCGGCGATGTACCAGGTGGTTTCGTCATCTGAAGTACTTCTATAACCAACAATAGATGAAGGGTCATTGAGGTTGTCAACATAAACAACAAAATCGTCGCCGATATTACCAGGAATATCATAAGAACTTAGCAGACTTGGATTAACATTTTCAATATCGCCGGCTGTATAAGTTTCGTAGAGTGAATAAGGATCTTTCAGTACCATTTGGTTAAGGTCGAAACGGTCAACCCTTAAACCGATGTTAAAGATCAGGTCTTTAAAAGCAAATTTATCCTGCAGATAAGCGGCAGCATAGGTTGGCATAAAAGGAGCAATTTCTCTGGTATAGTTACCCTCTTCATCAGTTTTAGTAAAGAAATCTTCGAAACTTGGAATTTCCTTCAGTCTGTTTCCATGAGCATCATATCCGGAATAAGCAACCTGATTGTATCCTTGGTTAAAAAGTTCATCAGCGCTAAAGAAATCAATTTTAAGCTGATCAGGATCCAGGTTATCAACATCAATCCATTTCAAACCATCAACGTTGTAACCGAGACTTTCTCTGAGTTTTTCATCAAAACGGGCCTGATTTTGTTCATTATAAAGTCTGTTGTAACAGATGGTATCCTGAAATACGCCATAAGAGTCATATACAAGGATAGGATTAGAAAGGTCAAGTTCAGTGATGTGGTTATTTGCATAACCTCTTGCTAATGTCCATAAGCCAGCAGGACTTACACCATAGAAGCGGTCATTACGTTGTTCGAATTCAAACCCTATTGAAATTTCATGATCTTTTACGTCGGCGGAACCGGAGGCGGTAACCCTGAATTGTGAATTATCGGAGATGGAGTATGAGTTATACTGAATACCGGGAGATGTCCACATACCATAAACAGCATCCGGGTAAATTCCATTTAACAAACCACCACCCTGTTGTACGATAAACGCATTAGTATAATAGGCACGGTTGTCATACATATTATAATAGAATTCGTTGTATTGGGATAGACTTGGGTTGATATCAGAGTATTCGAAATCATACAATGTATCTCTGAAACCATTCTGAACAAAAGCTCCGGCCGGAGCAACAGAAAGTGTATCCATCCATTGATATGAAGGTATTTTATGGGTAGTAAATTTACCAACATAACCATATCTGAAAAGGTTATCTTTGTGAGAATCATCCTCAAGGATCTGGTCTTCTTTAGAATAATCTGCCTGAATTGTATAGTAGGCATTTTTGAATGTTGAAGCAGATTTCTTTTCTTCTTCCTGAGTAGCGTTTGAAAATTTCTGAGTTAACCTGATATAAGTTCTCCAGTTGTTATACTGCTGGTGGCCGTTATTATCAGAGTTAAAGAGATGGCCTCCCCAGTCATACATCATTCGGTTGATATAGTTGTAAGATGCACCGATGGTGATATCAAAATTTTTGGAAGGTTGTATTTGAATTTTACCAGCCAGGTTGGCATAGTAGTTTTCAGCATTCTGTCTTGATTTAATCGGTTCAAAATCTTCAGCATGAAGGAAGTCGGCATTCTGGAAAGTTCCAAAACCAGTACCCGACAAACGAAGAGGATTGTTAGTAATATAATCCCTTGTTTCTTCAGTTGCCTGATAAAGCTGAATAATTGAAGGATCATCATCAATAATATATCCTAAATCACCAGAAAGGAAGAAACCCATTATTGGTTTTTTGGTTTTACCGGTAGTATCACTTTTATCCTTTACAGAAATCATAGGACCGGTAATACTAAATCCGAGAAGGTTATAACCATAATTGTCGAGGCGGACACCTTTATCGCCAAACCCTGATGTAACTAATTCAATACCGCCAAACAAAGTCCTTGAAGGACCTTTGGTTGTGATACTGATGATACCGCCGGACACGTCTCCGAAACTAGCCGGAACACCACCGGTGATAACGTTAACTTCACCCTGGGCTGCTTTTGGCAAGCTTGTGGATCCACGTACTTTAACGCCGTCGATGTAATACTCGGTACCTTCGGATCGGGCACCACGGATACTACCGATGGCACCATCCTGAGAGAATACACCCCCAACGGTAGCTGCAACTGCAGTTGCAGATCTGCCGGGCATTTTTGCAATATCCTCAGCGGTAACAGTAGTACTTGAACCCCCTTCTTTGTCGATAAGAGGTACTTTGTAAGTTTTTACCTCAACGGTAGGCAACAATTCTGCAGACGCTCCGATTGTAAAATCCTGAAAGGTAATTTTACCGGCACGTATCAATACACCATTGTATTGTACAGGTGAATACCCCATGTTTGAACATTTAACGGTATATGTACCAGCCGGAATTGGCTTGATTACATATTTTCCATCAATGTCGGTAACACCCCCGGTGACTATTGCTCCATCATTGATAATAGAAACGTTTGCAAAAGGAATAGTCTCTCCGGTAGTCTTGTCAACGACCTTACCCTGCAGGGTACCGGACTGCGAATAAATTAAATTTGCAGCGAGGACTGCAAATGTGACAAATAGAACTTTTCGTAGCATAATCAATTATTTATGATTGGTTTAGAACATTATTTTTAACAGTTATTTTAACAGTTTTTAACAAACCGTAAATATAGGTATTCTTAATTGATATAACCAAACATTTTTTTCAGAAATATTTATGCTGTAAATACATTTTTTCTGACCTCCATTATCAATTTATACAATACGCTTAATTTAACCTTAATCAAATATATTTCAATATTAAAATAAAAGAAAGGCTCAATTTTCAAACTGTTGTTTTTATCCGACGAACGGCAGGAAAAATCATATAAACGGATACAATAAATTATTAAGGAATCCGTTTAGAATGGTTTTTTTGGGTAAAATGTGAAGATAGGATTAATATTTGCGGTTCATTATTTCTGCGTAGATAACTGCTTTTTTGGGATCGAAATCCATTGTTTTGCCAAACTCATCTTCATTTTCCAAAAGAAAATTCAATTTTGCATTTGGTTTACGAGTAACAGCGTGGGATGCAGAAACCTCATCAAAAATATTTTCAAGACTTTCAGCTTCAATGTTTACTTCTTCGAGGACTGTTTCCTCAAGTGGTCTTTCATGAGCGGGTTGGGGTTGGTTTTGCTGAAAGGCTTTTTTCAGGAACTCGGTAAGCGGATCTTCTACGGGCTGAGCAACGAATGGTTTTGGTTTTGGCTGATTACTTGGGAAAGCAGGAGTCCTTTCGGCACCAGAGGTTTGCATAGCTTGTTGCTGCTTGCGCTTAGCTTCTTCAATTTTCTGCTGTTTCTTTTTATTGGCATTGACAATATTAACTGCAATGATAATAGTGAACAGGATGATGTAAAAAATAATTTGTCCGGTGCCTTCCATATCAATATCTTTTTTTCTTGAATATTCTTTTAATCCAGGGTGTTCGTGGTTTATTTTTATTAACCCTGTTTTTTGAAATTCGTTCTGTTTTTCTCATTCGTTTATAGGTTTTTTTGTCTATAAACATTGTATTTTCGGCATTTACCCGTTTATGATGTTTACGAACGGCTTTCTTTTGTTTTTTTTCCTGTTTTTTCTGTTCTTTCCATTCTTTCTTTGTCATATTTTTTGTTGGTCCGGGATCTTCCTGAGAATAGGAAATGGAGGCACAAAAAACAATGATCAGTATGGCAAGTAATTTTTTCAAATTAATTTCGTTAATTTTGTATCAAAGAAAACAAATTTATTCAGAAAACTTGATAAATGAAAAAACAAAATTCAAAAATAACATTTTTTTTAATTATAACGCTGTTTACCACTGTATTATTTTCCTGCAAACAGGACGAAGAAAGGATTCCGTATGCCTATGTTGATTTTTATGCTGATCTAAATGCACCTGTATATATTGATCTTAATCCGGTGGGCAATTCTCTGACTGTTACCGGCGGAGTAAGAGGCATAATACTATTCCATAAAAATTCTGATGAGTTTATGGCCATTGAAAGAAACTGCAGTCATGATCCTTATAACACATGTGAGGTGGTGGAGGTTGATTCAACCGGAATTTATGCTGTTTGCAATTGTTGTGGTTCAAAGTTCAGTTTGTATGATGGCTTTCTTGTAAGTGGTCCGGCCAAATACCCGTTAAACACTTACGCTACCACATACAATTCACTGACAAACATTCTACATGTTTACAATTAGAAAAAACATCAAATAAAAAAAGCCCTGGGAACAGGGCTTTTTTATTTAGTTGAATTACAATTTTATAAATTTACTTCTGTATATTTTCCCATCATTTCCTGTTAAGGTAATGAAATGCAATCCACTTTCAAGCTCCTCAACATTGATCATGCTGCTGTTGATTCTTTCAGACACAACAATTTTTCCTGAAATATCAGTAATTATGAATGAGCTCAATTTGTCAGATGCAGATATATTGATTACTTCTTTTGCGGGATTGGGGAACAAGGCAATATTTTCGCTGTTGATTGTGCAGCATATTCCTGTAATATCTACCATTCCGAAGCCATCAACATAGAAGACTGAAGAAGTGGTAAATCCGGGGCGGTCGTAAAAGCGGAGACCAACTTCAATATCGGCATCAGCATCAGCAACATAGTCATAAGAAACCATTTGCCATTCGCCTGTAACTAAAGGATCGGAATAGCCCTGGAAATCACCTGCAAACAGTCTGGCCCGGGCAAAAGTGTCGGTTTGGTAAACCATTACTGAAAAAGTATATGTGGCTCCTGCAAAAACAGAAACAGTCTGGCGTATGTCAGCATTAGTCTGGTCAACAGAAATAAGTTCAATACGAGCAGATTTTAAACCCTCATAAATGGTTGAAGTTTCTTCGGTAACAAGAATATCAGAATCAATTGTGGTCCAGTAATCGGGAGCGCCACTTGTCCAATCTTCGAAACCGCCATTCATAAATGTAAAACTTCCCGGGGCAAGAACGGTGGTATAACTAAGGGTATCAGAATTGGTGGTAGCGGTTTCGTTATCTCCGGCATTAATAAAATAACTGACGGTGGTTCCAACAACTTGTGCAGGAATCTGGCTATCGGTCACATAAGTATCGCCAGTAGAAACAGACATATTTATTGAATTTGCAAAAATAATTCCGTCGGTACTCCACCATAGTGTCACAGTACCCACTGCGTTATCATCGGTAACTGTTGCAGAAACTGAAACAGTTTCGGTTTCGTTTGGAGCAACCGGAGTAATGAGAATTGATGAAATTACGGGCGCAAGATTTCCAATAAAATAGGACATTTCAACTGAAGTGGAAGTCACAGGAGTATTATCAATAGCTTCAACTTTATAATAAACAGTTGTTCCGCTGATTTGTGCAGGGATTGCTGAAGAAGTCCCATAAGTTGATCCGGAAACCATATTCATTACAATTTCGTTTGTAAGAGATCCTGAAACCGTTCCCCAGAACAATTTCACTGAAGTGATTGAAGCAACGCCCTGAGGAGCAACATCTGCGAATACATTTACTGCATCAGTTGATGTTGGGTCGAGGGGATTGATCACAATATTAGTAATTACGGGGGCAGTTGATGGGTTAAAAGTATGTGTGCCAGGTGTAAGGAAAGCAGATAAATCGGCTGCATGCGGGTCAAGGACATCCGGACCGGCAATTGTCCATTCAGAAGCTGTAAAAACAGGATTTCCGTTTACGATTTCAATGTTTCTGTAGGCATAAGAATCGAGAAATTCCCATACCTGTCCGGTACCGTCTACTCCCACTTCACCATAGATATCGATAACAACATCTGCGGCATCAGTCAATTGGTATACATCATCGCCATTACTGTTAACAGCACCGACAACATAAATAACATTTGCCGGGGCAGTAAGGTTAAATTCGGACCAAAGCTGACCTGCAGTTACGTTGTCAATATTGGTTAGGACCAATGACTGACCAGAAGGAAGGTCGAATACCGGAAATGTAAAAGTGGAATTGGGAGTTGTGTTTCCGTTTGTATAAAGTTTTAATTTTAGTCCTTCAAGACTATAAGTAGTTGCACCGGTATTTGTTAATTCAACAATTTTCGGATAACCGCCGGCACCAGTTCCATCGGCAACTTCGCTGATGATGAGGGTTTGTGCATTTGCAAAATTCATTACAGCAATGCAAGACAGGATAAATAGTAATTTTTTTAACATATGTGATTATTTTAAATTTTTCAATGCAAAAATACAAAATTATGGGGTATTAGGGATTAAATTTTTGTTAAAAGAATTGTGGAAAAAAGATATTTGCTGCGCGATATTGTAGATATTATGCCTGCAGCGATTTTAAGGGATATTTGCTGCGCGATATTTTACTAATGGGTAAATATCGAAGCAGCAAATATCTAATATCTAAAAATTCAGAATAAGCGAATCAAGATTAGCAACGATTGAGGCAATCAAGATCTTCGAAAGCGATTTTCAGTCTTTCAACCAAAGCTTTTTCGCCTTCGCGCAACCATGAACGGGGGTCGTAATACTTTTTATTTGGTTTGTCGTCGCCTTCAGGGTTTCCAATCTGGCCCTGCAGATAACCCTCTTTTTTCTTATAATTATTGAGAATTCCGCTCCAGAATGCCCACTGGGTATCGGTATCAATGTTCATTTTGATAACACCATAGGAAATGGCTTCTCTAATTTCATCGCGCGAAGAGCCCGAACCACCATGGAAAACAAAATTAACGGGATTTGGTCCTGTTTTCAATTTTTCCATGATATACTTTTGTGAGTTATCAAGGATTTTAGGAGTAAGTTTGACATTTCCGGGTTTATAAACACCGTGAACATTTCCGAATGAAGCTGCAATAGTGAAGGCATTGCTGATTTTGCTCAGTTCTTCGTAGGCATAAGAGACTTCGGCCGGTTGGGTGTACAGACGACTGGAATCAACGCTGCTGTTATCGACACCATCTTCTTCGCCACCGGTTACACCCAGTTCAATTTCCAGGAGCATTCCGATATTACTCATTCTTTCAAGATATTTTTTACACAACTCAATATTTTCTTTGAGAGGTTCCTCGGAAAGATCCAGCATATGAGAAGAGAACATAGGTTTTCCGTAGATATCATAAAACTCTTCACCAGCATCAAGAAGGCCGTCGATCCATGGAAGGAGTTTCTTCGCAGCATGATCGGTATGCAGGATAACTGGCACACCATACATTTCAGCAATACTGTGGATATGTTGTGCTCCTGATATTGCGCCTGCGATTGAAGCTTCCTGTTTTTCATTTGGCAATGATTTACCGGCAAAAAACTGTGCCCCTCCATTAGAAAATTGGAGGATTACAGGAGAGTTAACCAGTTTAGCAGCTTCAAGAACTGCATTAACTGTATTTGTTCCGATTACGTTAACAGCGGGAATAGCAAACTTTTGTTCTTTTGCTGCCTGAAACACTTTCAGTACATCTTCACCGTGGATTACACCGGGGCTGACTAATTCCAGAATTTTTTTTGACATATTCAATATTTTTTAGGTTTCAAATTAAATCTTGTCAAATTTAGGAAAAAAGTTTGAAAGTTGAAAGTGATAGGTTGAAGGTTTGTTTTTAGGCTCTACGTTTCTTGTTTCTTGTTTCTTGTTTCTTGTTTCTTGTTCTAAGCTGCAAACTTGGAACAGCGCCATGTGTAATTAGTAGGTTAAAATCAGAAAGGGTAACCGATGGCAAAATTCAGCACCATGTTTCTTCTTTTGATGCCATCGGAGAAGAAAATCCATCGTTCTCCGGGGTCTTCAATGGGGTTTTTAACTTTCAAACCAAGGTCGGTTCTGAAGATAAAAAATGAAAAATCAAATCTTAAACCAAAACCTGTACCGATGGCAATTTCACTCAAAAATTTATCTGCGCTGAAGAGGGCACCTTTTCTGTCGTCAATTTTACTCAATGACCAGATGTTACCTGCATCTACAAAAATTGCCCCATTGATAACCCATAATAAGTTAAAACGGTATTCCATATTGCCTTCGAGTTTAAAATCGGCAGTTTGGAAAGGTCTTACAACACTGTTGATATAGGAACCCGGACCAAGTTTATACACTTGCCATGAACGCATGCCGTTTGCCCCACCGCCAAAATACTGTTTAACAAAGGGTATCGCATCCATATTGCCATAAGGGATGGCAAATCCTGTAAATACGCGGTAAACCAGACTGTAATTTGAATTTGTGGAATAGTTATATTTTAGTTCAAGATCTGTTTTAAAATACTGGGCAAATTTATTTCCGAAAATGGTATAAACACCATCTGTTTTTGGAGATTTTCTTATTTCATCAAAAGTATATAATATATTACCTGCAGTTTCAGCCTTACCTCTGAAATAAAGGAATTTTAGTTTTTTTCTTTCAGCCTGGTCGGTATAGACAATGGAATAGTTTATCGCAGAAATGAACAGGGAATCATAACTTTTTTCGAGATAAGTATCTTTGATTCTTGCCTGAAATTCATCGCTGAGATTTGAAATAGATACAGCATTTATTTCAAACGGGTTAAAAACATGGTAGAGATCGTACTCACTTTTCTTTTTGTATTTCCATTTATAGCCAAAGGAGATATTTGAAATAATTCTTGTATAGTCAGGTCTTTGTTGGAAATCATAGCCAATACTCATTAATGTTCTTGGTTTATAGAGTCTAATAAATTTTTCAAATCTGTTCGAAAAGAAAGGAATCATAAATTTCGGGAAATCCAATCCGGCATCAGCACCCATTTCCACGGTGTTAAAGGGCAAATAACTTGGCAGGTTTGGGTCTGAATTTTCATCAATAACCGATTGAACTTCAAGTCCGCCACGCAGTCCTACCGAAAAAATCTCAGCATTTTTAAATAAACTTTTATGCTGATAAGAAAGGTTTCCGGCAATCCCCATATTTCCCGATGAATTTGTTCCTTCAACCTCAACAGAATATGACTGCTTTACCAAAGGTGTAAGCTGAATAATGCATTTAAGATAATTATTGGTTGATTTTTCAATCACAAACTGCTCAAAGCGAATGTTGATCAACTTGAAATTTCTAAGCAATCCCAGCTGAGTGTAGCTGTCCTCTACTTTTTTCTCGTTGTACAATACTCCCCTTTTAATATAATTGCAGTTCACAATCACATCAGGGTTAATTTCCAATTTATTTTCATAAACAAAATAATAGCCTTTGTATTCGACCGTGTCGAACCTTTTATAATAATCTTCCTTTTCCTCCAGTGCCAATTTGGGGTCCCAATCGGTAAAGAAGTAAACCTCCCTTACCAAATATTGTTTGTGCGGACTAACTTTTCCCAGTTCATCGGGCACATTTTTTATTCCAATTGTAATATTCACATTGTTACCCGGGAGAGTTGTATCTGCCTTATAATAAATATATTCCTTCAGAAATGAGTAATATCCGTTTTCTTTCATCTTAGAGGTAATGCGATCTCTTTCTGCAGTAAGATTATCCATTTCAAAGATTTCACCTTTAGTAATTTCAGAATTAATGGTATCAGAAAGCACAATTTTCTCAATGTTTTTATCTTCAACAAGATAATTGATACTATCAATAAAATAGGGTGTTTTGGTTATGATATTATATCTGATGCTGCATTTTCGTTTTTTAAAAATTACGGTATCTGTTACGATGGAATAATAATAGCCTTTGTTTTTAAGAAATTGCTTTATCTGTTTTACTGATTTATCTTTCAGGTATTCGTCGTAAACCACCGGAGGTTCGCCAATTCCCTGAAGCCATTCGCTGAACCCCTTATTATCCCTAATGTTTTTCGGGGGTTTGTTTTTCAATACCCGTTTTTTGTTTTTTCTTTCGACCTTAGCTTCCTTGCGTTTATGTCTTTTATCAATTCTTTTCGCAAGTTTTTCGGGAGAAATCATATTGTAAACGCCCAGATGAAACTTAATGACACCCAATATTTTGCGGTTAGGAGTTTGTTTTACATACGATTCGAGTTCGTATTTATCAATGGCAGAATTATCACATACAATCTCGTTTTTCGTGAGAAGATACTTATTTTCAGGTACATATTTAGTTGACTGGCATGAATAGAACACCATGGCAAGTATAAACACCTGCAAAAATGCAGCCACTGTGCTGTATGTCCTGTCAAATCGCATATTTATATTAAATCGTAATGCAGCAAAGATACTTAACTAATTTTTAGCTTGTAGTTTTTTATTTATTTTTTTACCTTGCCGGAAATCTAAATCCATGCTGAGCATAAACAAAATAAAATTCATCAACTCTTTGAAACAGGGTAAACACAGAGAAGACAGCAGGTTATTTATGGCAGAGGGTGATAAAGTTATACAGGAGTGTTTTAATGAGAATTTCAGCATCAGGAGCATAATTGCCACAGATGACTGGTTGAAAAACAACAACGACAAGATAAATAAAAGCACCGAAGTTATTGAAGCAAGTCCGGACGGTTTAAAGAAAATAACCTCCTTTTCAACACCACCAGAAGTGATCGCCATTCTTGACATGCCAGAAAGTATTTTTATTCCGGCACTGCTCAAAGAGGAGTTGGTATTAGGCTATGAGTTTATTCAGGATCCCGGAAATTTTGGCACGATAATCAGGACAGCAGACTGGTTCGGGATAAAAACCATTATTTGCTCAGAGGATTCCGTAGATCAATACAATCCAAAGGTTATTCAATCAACCATGGGATCATTTACTCGGGTAAAGGTGTTTTACAAAAATCTGAATCAGGTTATTAAAGATACAGAAGCCAATGTATGGGGAACCTTTTTAAAGGGGAAAAATATTTACGAAGAAGATCTGGATAAAACCGGATTGGTAATATTTGGAAATGAAGGAAAAGGCATATCACCAGGTTTAGAAAAAGAAATAAAAAGAAAGTTGTTTATTCCAGGATTTTCAGACAGGTTGCCTGAATCGCTCAATGTTTCAACAGCCACTGCAGTGGTTTGTTCGGAATTTCGAAGAAGGGGGTAATTAATTGCATTTAAAAATCAGATCAGCATTGGTGTATTTATGACTGCTCTTAAAAGTATAATGCCACCATTCGGTTTCGAGAGCTACAAACCCACATTGTTCCATAACAGATTTAAGATAGTGCCTGTTTGAAATACAAGTCGAATCTAAAGCAGAATAACTGTGAGCAGACTCAGGTCCGAAATGATCAAATTCAGTGCCCATGTTAAGTTCATTTCCCTCTTTATCGGCAAGAGTGAGATCGACAGCTCCGCCCTTATTATGAATTGAGCCGCCCCGCGCAGGATCGGCAACATAAGCACGATTGGGCAAAACCTCCCACATTTTTTTCTGAACACTGAAAGGTCTGAAACAATCAAATATTTTCAATTTATAGCCCCGGTCTTTAATTTTTAGTATCACCTGATACAAGGCCAAAGCTGCCTCATACCTTAGATAGCATTTGGGACAGTCATAGAATTTCTGTTTGAAAAAATTCTTGTCTGACGAATAAACCATCTCAAATATAATATTGTCATCGAAGTTTGTAATATCTACCAGACTTGTATCAGGAATTTTGCCATTATGATCAACCGGGATGCTTGCAGAACTGTTGACATCGCTCACAGAATCATTGTTTGAAACAGAATCAATACTGGTCTTTTCCGTCTCAATTTTGTTGTTTTCTTTTTCAGAACAGGATAAAAAGAATACAAGAGCAATTAAAATTAATATCCGCATATTATTTTATGTTTTTAAAGAACAGGTCAATTTTTTCAATTCCTTCGTTCAGTTCAGATTCTTCGCGAGCCACATTGAATCTGACAAATCTTTTTCCATATGATGAAAAGTGGATACCCGGAATTGTGGCAACTTTAACCTCATCATACAGATCAATGGAAAATTTAAAGCCATCATCCATATTTTCGGGAAGTTCGGACCAGATGAAATAGCCGCCATCAACGGGAGGAATTTTAAAACCGTAATTTTTAAGACTTTCGGAAAGCTGATCAAAAGACTTTAATAATTTTTCCCTGATATCTATCACATATTCCATACCATAATTATTTTCTGACAAATAAGAAGCAATGGCTTCCTGCAGTATTGACGGGGCACACAGACCAATATAATCGTGTATTGACCGTATTTTTTTCATATGAGAAGGCGAACAAATCAGGTAACCGATTCTCCAGCCGGTGATGGAAAGCATTTTTGAAAAACTGTTGACATAGAAAATCCGGTCATCCAGAATATCAAGGGGAATATAAGGTGGATTTTTAAAATACAGATCTTTATAAACGGCGTCAAAAATGATATAATAATTGTATTTATGGGCAAGATTGTGAACAGCAATAACCTCATCCTTTGAAATAATTCTTCCGTATGGGTTACCCGGAGAATTCAGGAAAATAATTCCCCGATCAAATTTTTTCAGGGTTTGTTCCAGGGTATCGGTGTCAATTTTATTATCCGGGCCCAGTTTCAGCGCAGTGAAATCATTTTTAAAAATAGCAGGCAGGTTGTTGTAAGATTCATAAACGGGATCAAAAGCCACCACCTGCATGGGAGAATTTTCAAGGTTTAGCAGGTAGGTATAAACCAATGAAATTGCTTCAGTGGCGCCCTGAAGAATGAGAAAATTATCAAGGCCGACGTTTCCTACTTTGCTATAATTATTTTCGAGCAAGGCAAGAAGTTTATGATTGCCAATTCCGGGCGCATACTGGTGAATATTGGAATGAGTCAGATTTTTAAGCGACTCCATCAGTTGCGAAGGCGGTTGAAAGCCGGGAATTCCCTGGGCAAAATTTATTCCACCGTATTGCTTCACCTTATTGCTGAAGAAGCTGATTAGCGAACCCTGAGGTTTTTGGTACTTGTCCATAGATAAAAATTAAAACACAAAAATAGCAATAATAAAAAAAGCGCCGTTGATCAGCGCTTTTTTTACTACTTAATTTTTCTGAGGAAGTCCTTAATCTTTTTGATTTTTTCCTCAGGATCGGTTGGTATTATTAAAGTTTTAGAATAGTCATAAGGTTTGGAAATTCCGATTCTGTAATCGCAATCTGCAAAAACATATCCGTCACCAAAATCAGTTGTAACATTGGGAACGGGATTGGGTTCTAAAAAATCGACTCCATTGTGGGCAGTCAAACAACCATTGATGTTAGTGATTTCGTAATTCACAGTGTCGCTGAGTGAATAAGAAAAAGAGGGTAAGTCATAACCTGAGAATTTTTCATATTCATTCTCTGAACTTGATAGATTTGTCTTCCTGATGTTAAATTCGCATTTAACATATTGCAGAGGATAATAGTCCCAAGTTATTTCAAAAGTATTCGGAATATCATAATATAATGACTCATAATCAATTGAAAAGTCAGCAATTTCAGTTTCATTTATTTTCACGTTATAGAACCCGGATGGAAAAACCATTTCATCAGAATAGGTTATACCGTTTATAGTAATCGAATATGCGTATTTTGATTTGACTTCAAGGTCAACAAAGCCGACAACTCCCTGTTCAATCTCCAGTTTCATGGTAATTCCATCAACAATGACCGTTGGAAACTTTTCAGGGATTTCAGCGATATAGAAATACGCTCTGATTTTTTCAGTATTTCCATCGTAATAATTGCTAAATGATAGTGCAAAATTAGACTTGCTTTCTGCGGGAGTCAGATTTTCCTCCTTTTCTTTTTTGCAGGAAGAAAACAGAGCTGATAATGAAATCAGCAAAGTCAAAAAAATAAATGTTTTTCTCATATAATTATGTTTTTGTTAATTTTCTGCAAATATATAAATTATTAATACAATATATTATCTTTTGTTAAATTTAATTAATTTTCTGATTATTTCTCAAACACTCGTGTATTTTTTTTAAATTTGAGATAAATAAATTCTCGAAAATTATCATGGCTGTAATAAACGAAGATATGATCAGGAAGGTGTTTGACGAAATGGTGAAACACAGGCCGGCATTACAAAAGCATCTGATAGCAGATGATGAGGACGATGAAGTTGCAGATTACAGGGTTTTGGGCGATTTGATCATCAAAAATTACCCCTGGCCCATTGGGGTTGAACTGAGGAGACTTTTTTCTGCTTCAATGCGGCAGCTTGACCGTATGCGATTAGACCAGATTTTCAAGACCATTGAAAGAACCATGCAGTTCACCAGTTTTGTAATGTTATCGCAGCTTTGGAAGGAAAAAGTGAAGGGGAACATTGAGATTCCGGAGTCCTTCGCCAAAGATTTTTCAGGAAGGTTTTTGGTATTGAGCATGGGCAATTTCACCTGGATGATCAGAGCCATCGGCAATATTTTCAATGAAAAAAACACAGAATGGTTTATACCGGAGATCAAGGAAAATTTCGATAAAAACTTTTATAATGCACTTGATTTCTGGGTCCCTGAAAGAAATGAGATAGGTCATTACCAGATCAATCTGACACAGGAAGAAATTGAAAAAAGGTGTGTTGAATATGAAGAAAAGCTCACTTTCATATTACAACGAATTTCATTTTTCGCAAAATACAAGTTGGTTTCGGTGCGTGAAATAAAGGTTATCAAGCCAAAAAATCAGCAAGCCATGTTTCATCATGTGATAGACCTGTTGAACAGTTCCGATTCAGATTTTAAGGCACAGGAACTAAATGAGCCAAATTATGCAGAGAGCCGCTCAGTGCTTTTAATGAAAAACATCAAATCTATTGAAGATTATCTGAATTTATCACCACTTATTATAGATACAAACTCAGAAATCCTTGACAACAAGGAAAAGTTTGATATAAAAAAGGATATTTTTCTTTACACTAAGTTCCGATCAGACCTGCTGATGTATGTAGGAACAGAGGTAACCGAAAAATGTGATTTAAGAACGCTGAGCAACTATCAGATTTTGTTGGCGGAGTTTAAGGATATGATGAAGACATTGACCGGGGTTGAGGTTAGTTAGGGTCTGTTTTAAATCCTATTCTTTTCCGATTTTCTTGTTCTGTTTTTTGCTGTTTGCTTTCTTCAAATTGCTTGAGGTACTGAAAAATCAGCATGATGTTATGGCCCTGTTCCTGCATTTGCTTTCTGATTTTATTTATTTCCTCCATGATATCTTTATTTAGCAAAATCATTTTTCTTAAAATTGTAAAAGTTCGCATTATTGAAATATTAACTTCAATTGCTTTTTTACTATTAAGGACACTTGAAAGCATAGCAACACCATTTTCTGTAAAAGCAAAAGGAACAGCACCGCCAAAATGTCTTTTAGAAGGTATCACATTTTGTGATACCATTTCATCTATTTCAGCATCAGTAAGTTCATACATGAAATCGTATGGAAACCGATCTTTGTTCCTACGCACAGCTTGTTTTAAAACCCTTGTTTCAACTTCATATAGTTCAGCCAAATGAACATCAAGTATTACCTTTTCATCTCTAATAGTAATGATTTTACTTGCTATTATAGCTTCTCGTAAAATCATCTTATCCTCTTTCATAAAATAATATTTATCCACAAAATTAATAAATTTCTTTTATTAACTAAATTATATTTATTATTCGTAAAAATAAGAGGTGATTTTATGTTTCTTTTTTCTTTTCATCTAAAAAATCCCTGTTTTAAATTGGGATTTTTTGGCCAGGCACAAAGGTATGGCCGCTTTTGCATGGCCTTGATTATCATTATTCATAATAATTATCAAGGGCACGCCCACGGATTGAAATCCGTGGCAATGGTTGGGGAACTCCTTCGGAGTTTTTCGAAAATTTTCTTCTGAATGAGCTTAATTACCTGTATGATTTTCAATTCTCGCGCCCTTTAATGTCTTTTTTCACAGGGCGGTTCCCTGTGCTGGTGCTTGGGCCCCTTTGGGGCGGAGTAGATAAATGCAAATGAAACAGCGCCCCTTTTTCAAGTTGTTTTTTATTATTAAGTAATTCCCGATTTTAATCTTCAATACACCTGACTGATAAGAAAAAGACTTTGTTATTAGAACTTCTGCTGACATCGTCCATAAAAGAGGTAATTAACCTCATCCATGCTGTGCTTGATGAATCTTCTGTACTTGACCACCAATTTCCTTCAACTCCCATATTAGCAAATCCTGTTGCGAACCGGCCTCCTGGTCTGGCTGAAAATCCAGATTCGTTAGTTGCTCCGGCATTCGGACTATTCCAGTGGGCTGTTCCGGTTTCTTTCATTTTACCTCCTGCTACAGTCAAACCACCAAGGTAATTTGTGAGCACTGTCCATTCAGCATCGGTAGGCACATGCCATCCTGAGGGGCAAAGATTTCCAGAATTAGCTGCCGGCCAATTATATAAAACACCATAAGTTGCTGCATTTGCAACTGAATCATCATTATAATATAAATACGACGGAAAGGTACTATTAATAATACTAGGTATTTCCGTGCCATCATTCAAGTGGGTGGTTGCTAAATTCTCAGCCATCCATTTTTGGGTTCCTATGGTCACGACTATGTAAATATTGCCTTCGATATCGGTTATTGTTTCGGGTATGGCGGGCTGATAGAAAATAATGCTGTCTATGTCACTAACAGCCCGTTTGACTACTACTTCGCCTGACTGGTATATGTACAATGTATCCTGGGCTTTGCTGTTTATGGCAAATATTACTATTAATAAAAATACACCGGTTAAATATTTCATGGTTTGTTGCTATTTAATTTTTAATGACTTTTTTTGTTACTGTGTTGTTTCCGTTCGAAATACGGCAGAGATACAGTCCTTTCGGAAAACCTGAGAAATTTACTTTTGCATTTTCTCCGTTCATTTCAACCACATAAACCAACTTTCCCTGAAAATCAATTATTTCAATTTTATGGTTTTCCTGATCTGCAAATTCAAAATTCAGGGTTTCTTTGACCGGATTGGGGTAGCACCTGACATCTGTACTTTCAATTTCCTCCCGGGCCTCATTTTCTGTAGCCAGGTTTTCAAAATTCAGGTAACGGATATCCGACAGGTTATACACATCCACTTCTCCACCGGTTTTTTCGACATTCATTTCTGAACCGGAAAAACTGATTTTGCTTACATCTTCCAGAAAATATGCTGTTTGAGGAAAACTGTATTGTCTTACGAATAGGCTGGATTGAGCCTCTACTATACAAACAAAAGAAATCGCAAAAATAAATAACAGAGTTTTCATGACATATAAATAAGTTTTAAAAATACTATATAAATATTTCAATTCCAAAAATTATTTTATGACAAACTCCACCCCTCAGACTTGTCGTTTTAACTTACTCAGTATTATTGTCTGAAATTGGGTTTTATTTAAAATAATAATTAAATTTTTATAAAAATCATATTCCAAAATCATCCGGATTTAAATTATTTTCACTAATAAAATATCTTAAATGAGTTCTTTTAATAAATCGCTCTTCAACGGAAATTGTTTTTGCAAATAGCAACAAAATACTTAATAAATTAATTAATTTTATATAAATCAATGTGATAAATAAGAATAGAGTTATAAAAATAACTTTATAAATTTTCTGTTTATAGATATCCATTTTTCAAGTTCTTTTCTTTCTTTTAATTTACCATTAATATTAATATTTGGTAAAACAATATCATTATAAAAATTTTTCATGTGCATTAAAACATCTCCATTAATAAACAAGAAAAATGAGGGAATGGCTCTTAAATCAACGGGATTATTGTATTCAAATGAAAGAATAGCAATAAATTTATCTGGCTCTCCTTTAAACTCATAATCGAAAGGATTACTATTAAATTGACTGAAAATACTATCTTTTATGTCTTCAAAAATGTATTCATTATCTGTAAATGAATATTTTGTATCTAAATAATTTTTATTTTTAATAAGGATTTTATAGTCCTTATTTCTTAACTCATTTTCAGATATTTTAAAAGTATTCAATGAAAATTGAAGCTTGATCTTGATTTTTTCATTTTCCTCTTTTTTTAAGGAATAATATAAACTATTATCCAACGTATCATTGTCTTTTATGGATAAAAAACAATTTATTAAATACCTATTTATTTTTGGAAAAAAACAATACTCTTGTATTGAATATGAATTGTTTGGGTTATATTGATACAAATACAATTTATTTTTCAAAGTATCTACATACGATATTTGATAAACCATAGAATTTTGATAATACTCAATTTTTGTGCCGCATTCAACACCATTTTTTAAAGTCCCTTCCGCCCAAATATTACTGTCATTTGAAAAAGAAATAAAATAACCATTCAAAATTGAATCTTTAAATTCATATATTGCTTTTATATTAAATTTTTCATCAAAAAAAGCATGAACTCCTTGGGCTTTATTGTTATTATCAAAACATCCAACTTGGTATTCTTTATTATTTTCATTATAAACAACTATTTTTGATAGCTCTTTTTTGATAGTAGCTTTTTTTCCACAAGAACCAATTGAGATAAATAGAAAAGCAGAACAAGTTAGTACAAAAAAAATAATTACATTTTTCATATTTTATAAATTATTTAACTTCTGTTACAGTTGTTTTCCCGTCTATAATATGGATATAATACCTTACAGTTGAATCTGTTAGACCTTTACTTTTAAAAGAGATTATTGAATCTGTGGTTATATATACATGATAGCGTTCTCCTTCAGAAGGGGAAAAAATTTTTATTGAGTCTTTAATTGGAGGTGAAACACATATTTCTCCCCCGGTTTTTTCGACATTCATTTCTGAACCGGAAAAATTGATTTTACTTAAATCTTCCAGGGAATAGGAGGTTTGGGGGGAGGTGTAGTGTCTAATGAAGAGGGTGGATTGGGCATTTGTGAATATAAAAAAAAATGCAGATAACATAAATACTATATGTTTCATGACTTGAGAATTACGATTAATATAAAACATATCTTCAAGGTTAATCTTCCAATGGGGAAAAAGATTCCGCAATTTTTTCAAACACCACTTTATATCTTAGAAACTCACCTTTTGGTTCATTAAAGGCTGTCCCTGTAAAAACAAATATTTCATTGTTAATATCAATAAAAATTGCAAGTACACCAGCTATTTCTTCATTCACAATAATTTCGAAAGAAACATAGGCAGCTTGATTTTTATTTATTTTAGTCAAATTTGATTGTAATAATTCTTTAAAATATGGCTTATTCTGAAGTGAATATATTGAATTTTCAATATATTCCTTAAATGATTTAAAATTGTTTTTTTCATATGTTATTGTTATAACAGGTTTAAAACTATCATTACAATTTTTAAATAATGATAACAAAACATTTTCATTTTCACTGTTTTCAATTTTCCATTTTTTTGGAACCGACACTTTGTATTTATTCTTTATTGAAATAAACTCACAATTATAATCATCTTTATCAAGTTTTAAATAAACTGTATCACCCCGATAAAAATTGACAGAGTCAAGTATATTTTTAACAGAATAAAACTTCCACACACCATGTTTTTTGCTATTAATCAAATCCCCTTCCATTCTATTTCCAACTGAATCTTCCCTGCTTACAAAAACTCTCTCATCAGATGACATTTGGTGATTTATATCTGCTATATTATCGTCAATAGCTTTTTTTGGATTTTCAATAGTTTTTTCATTATTTAAATCAGAGCAACTACTATAAATAATTAATACCAACAATAAAAAAACTATTCTCCTTTTTCTTGTTACTTTATTTATAATATTTTGCATTAATAATATCACCGGCCATCCATAAAACTGTTTCCACACTATAATCATCAAGAGAATAACGCTTGATTTTATTGTTCGAAATTACATAATTTTCGGAAATAAACTAAAAAATAAAAAATATCGGATAATTTTCATTTTATGAATTAATCTTTCCCTGAATATGAAATGCATGATGACAAAAACAATGGATTTTATACTATAATTCCATTTTTATATGTAATTTTCGGATGAAAATGAAAAAAAGCAAGTATTAACTCAGGTTGCTGATAAATAAAGAAAAAATGACATCGCCTTTTAAATTTCTCGACAGTTACACAAAAGAAGACAAGGAGATTTTCTTTGGGCGCGATAAGGAAATTGAGGAATTATACCATAAGGTTTTTGAAAATAAAACATTATTGGTTTATGGCGTTTCGGGTACCGGAAAGTCATCTCTTATTAATTGCGGACTGTCAGGGAAGTTTTCAGAAAGCGACTGGCTGCCTGTAAATATAAGGCGGGGCGGAAACATTACCGAGAGCATTGAAAGATCAATTTCTGCTCTATCTCTCACCACCTTAAAGATAAATTCTTCAAAAGAAGGTTGGCTAAAAAAAGCATTGCATTCATTATATCTTGATCATTTTAAGCCAGTTTTTCTAATTTTTGATCAATTTGAAGAACTCTTTATTTTTGGAAGCAAATCTGAAAAAGAAGCATTCGTCAAACTAATCAAGGATGTAATTGACAGCGATTTGCAATGCCGGTTTGTTTTTGTTATCAGGGAAGAATATCTGGCCGGAATTACTGAATTTGAAAAAACCATACCCTCTATTCTGGCAAACAGGGTAAGAATTGAAAAAATGTCACGGCTAAATGCAAAAATGGCTGTCGAGGGACCCTGTAAATTTTCAGGAATTGAACTTGAAGAAGGATTTTCTGATCAGTTACTGAATAAACTTTCGCCCGACAGCAATGAAATTGAACTTACATATTTGCAAGTTTATCTTGATAAAATTTATAAACTTGTTTCACACGAAAAAACCGGAAATAATTTACAATTCACTCATGCTATATTGGATAAAACAGGTGATGTAAAAGATTTATTGGGTTCATTTCTTGATGATCAGATTTCAGAACTCTCCGATCCTGATATTGGTCTGGCCGTACTAAAAGCATTTGTCTCAACAAAAGGAACAAAAAGACAAATTACAGAAAGTGAGGTTTTTGAATTTTGCCGGACCTTAGGTAAAGACTTATCAGCAGAACGTCTGCGTGAACTCATTCAGCATTTTGTATCTTTAAGGATTTTAAGAGACAAAGACGAAAGTGGCCGGTTTGAATTAAGGCATGATGCTCTTGCTCTCAAAATTTATGAGAAAATCAGTCTGGTTGAAAAAGAACTTCTTGAAGTCAGACAGTTTATTGAAAATTCTTTTGATAATTACCAGCGAAGAAAAATTTATCTATCAACCAAAGACCTCAGTTATTTTGCTCCGTATGAAGATAAAATGTTTCTAAGTGAGCAACTTATCAGCTTTATTAATGACAGCCGCAGGATGCTTAGTAAAATAAAACGTAGAAAAAGAACCTTTGCAGTATCTGCGGCTATTTTATTATTTGTTGTTTTATCGGGGTTTACATTTTGGGCATTGAATGAAAGAACTAAAGCAAAAGAGAATGAAAAAACTGCACTTATAGAAAAGGAAAAAGCATTAAAAGCTATTAATGAAGCGGATGTTGCTAAAAAGGAGGCTGACAGCTTAAGATTAGTGAAAAAAGGCCCGCCTTCGGCAGTTATTTCTGCTACAAAAATGAATGTTTTATATTTAGGCATCGATAATCCGATAACAGTGGCAGTACCGGGATTCAGCGCTGAAGATGTTTACGTTTCTACAACCGGCGGCAAACTGAAAAAAGGATCAAATAATACCGAATATATTATCTTCCCTCAGCAAGAAAATCAGTTGTGTTATATAAATGTATCCATTAGATATCGCCCTGAAGATACTGCTTTTACGCCTATTGGGAGAATGGGTTTTCGTGTTTATCGAATTCCTGATCCGGAACCGTTTTTATGTGAAAAAAAAGGCGGGAAAATATCAAAAAAAGAATTGCTTAATAATACAGGAATAATTGCTGAAATAAAAAATTCTGTATTTGATTTAAAATATTCAGTAACAGGATTCGTCTTAATGATTGAAGTTAACGGACTATTTACCTGTATTGAATCTAAAAGTTCAACTTTTAATGAAAGTCAGATTAAAGCCATTAAACAGCTTAAAAAAGGTCAGGATATTTTTATTTCAGATATAAAAGCAATGGCTCCAGATGGCAAGGAACGATATCTAAACGGAATCATTTTCAGTATTGATTAAAATATAAAGTTATTATATGACATCACCCTTCAAGTTCCTCGACAGTTATACAAAAGAAGACAAAGAGATTTTCTTTGGGCGTGACCGTGAGATAGAAGAACTATACCAAAAGATTTTCGAAAGCAAGATTCTGTTGGTTTACGGAATTTCAGGAACGGGGAAATCATCCCTCATATATTGCGGTTTGGCCAGCAAATTTTCGGAGTCGGACTGGCTGCCGGTAAACATCCGCAGGGGAGGCAACATGACTGAAAGTCTGGCCCGCTCACTTTCTGCCGCAGCCATTACCCCGTTTACCCTTAACACCGCAAAAGACGGGTGGTTGAAGAAGGGAATCCGATCACTTTACCTTGACCATTTCAAGCCTGTTTACCTGATTTTTGACCAATTTGAAGAGTTGTTTATTTTCGGGAGCAAAACCGAAAAAGAGGAATTTATAAAAGCCATTAAAGAAGTGGCCGAAAGCGACTTACAATGCAGGTTTTTGTTTGTTATCAGGGAAGAATATCTGGCAGGCATCACAGAATTTGAAAAACAGATACCCACATTTCTGGCAAACCGCATCAGGATTGAAAAAATGACTCGGAGCAATGCCCAGCATGCCATTGAGGGACCGTGTCGTTTTGCAGGCATTGACATTGAGCCGGGCTTTTCGGATCAGTTGCTAGAAAGGTTATCGCCGGAAGGTGTTGATGTGGAACTCACCTACCTGCAGGTATTTCTGGATAAACTTTTTAAAGTTGCAAAAAGCGAGAACCCCGGACAGTCACCAAAATTCACCTTAGCCCAATTGAAAAAAACCGGCGAGGTTAAGGACTTACTCGGTAGTTTTCTTGAAGAGCAGATTGTACTTCTACCCGACCCCGACACAGCCCTTGTGGCATTAAAGGCTTTTGTCTCGACTAAAGGCACAAAAAGACAGATTACCGAGGAAGAAGTTCTGGATTACAGCCGTACTTTAGGCAAAAACCTGAGCATAGAAACCCTGCGCGATTTGATTCAGCGGTTCATTAATTTACGCATTCTCAGGGATAAGGATGAAAGCGGCCATTATGAATTGCGGCATGATGCACTTGCGTCAAAAATTTATGAAAAAATCACTCTTGTTGAAAAAGAGCTTTTGGAAGTCAGGCAGTTCATTGAAAATGCCTACGACAATTTCCTGAGAAGGAAGATTTTACTAAACAAAAATGACCTTTCCTATATTGCCCCTTATGAAGGCAAGATTTTTCTCAATGAGCAACTGAATGAATTTATTTTCAAGAGTAAAAGAGAAGCCGAAAAAGCAAAACGCAGGCGTCGTATTTGGCTGATAATACTGATGGCACTGTTGCTGGCAATTTTTAGCGGATTTTCAATCTGGGCCCTCAACGAAAGATCCAAAGCAATGGAAAAAGAAAAGATTGCTCTTGAAAATGAAAAATTGGCCAACCGGGAAAAACAAAAAGCCATTGAGGCCAAAAAGGAGGCTGATAATGCCAAGGCAGAACTTGAAACATCAAACGTACAGTTGGAAAGCCAGAAAAAAGAAGTGGAATCGGCTTATAAGCAATCAAAGGTCAATGAAGTAAGAGCGTTGTCGCAGGAGAAAAAAACCAAAGCCCTTTTTCTTACCAATATGGCCAAGGATTATATAAATAGCAATCCGACAAAAGCCTTGAGACTGGCAGAATATGCACTGATGATTGACCCGACAAATTCCTATTCTCTTGAAATCAGAGACAGCATATATGCAAGGCATGTGTTTTATCAGACTTTAAATCAAAATACAGGCTCATCCGGTTTTGCAGCCATTAATTCTGACGGATCAAAAATATTTTGCGCAGGCACAGACAATTCCATAAAAGTTTTTTCATCAGCAGGAGTAAAAATTAAAGATATCTCCTCTGACGGAGCAACAATTAACAGCATGAAAATAACTGACAGTTATATTGTTGCCGCCTTATCAGATATGTCTGTGAAGACCTGGAATCAATCAGGAGAATTGATCAATACCTTAAAATTAAATTTTGAACCGGTATCCATTGAATACAGTGAAAAGTCAGACATGATGTTAATTGGAGGAAAGAATGGGACTGTATATCTTACAGGTTTAAAAAGTGCAAAGCCAGTTCAGGCGAAGACTACAAGCACGGTGACCGATTCAAGAATTTCACAAAATGGCGAGTTTCTGGTTGTTTGTCAGGGTAATGCCGGATATTTGTGGGATCAAACACCGACAGGTTTTGTGAAGGTAATCAATCATTCAGGCAAAATCAATTGTCTGAATTTTCATCCAAACGGCAAGCAGATTCTAAGTGCTTCGGATGATCAAACAGCCGTTTTATGGGATCTTTCGGGCAGAAAGTTAAATGTATTTAAACACAATTCACCCGTAACCTTTGTAACCACCACCAATGATGGAAAATTCATCATAACAGGCACCAATACAGGCAGTATTTGTATTTGGAGTCAAAAGGAAGAACTGATATATGAAATGAAAGGTCACCTTGGAGCTGTTTCTTTTATTGGTTTTTCGCCCGATAAAAAAAGCATCATCACCGGTTCGAAGGATAAGACCATTCGAAGCTGGCATCTTGGAGAAAGTGACCTTGACCGGATCAACACATCCGGGAAATCGTGGAAGAAAGAAGGTTATCTTCAATTCAGGGCTTCAGGCAAATATGATGACCTGAACACATCGGAAAAAAATAAATTCAGTATAAATTTGTAACCACTGCTGTTTATTAGCCAGGAGCTTATGATTAAAAACCTAAAATATAAAATCTTTATTGCCATATTATTTCTGGCAATAATTAAAACAGTACCATCTTTTTCGCAACTAGAACTATTGAAGAAAAGCAACGGTTCCAATTTTTGTTTCATAACTGAAACAGGAATGGAGGTTACCCCATTTAAATATGATTTTGTAGATGAATACTTTAATAATGGATTGATCAGTGTTAGTATTTTTGATTTAAATGATTATACAACAAAATATGGATTGGTTGATAAATATGGCAAAGAAATTGTTCCCTGTATATACACATCAATTGGAGAATTTTCTGAAGGTCTTTCTTTAGTTTACACCTATTCATCAAGCAATTATTCGGGAGGCTACTATGGTTTTATCAATTTGCTGGGCGAGCAAATTGTACCTTTGATATATGATAATGCCAAACCTTTTAAGGAGGGAGTAGCTGTGGTAGAGAAAAATCAAAAATTTGGTATAATCGATCGTACCGGAAAGGAAATAGTACCCTGTGAGTTAAAATACGAAGATGTATCTTCGTTCAGTTGCGGTCTGGCCTTATGCAAACTAAAAGACAAGTACGGTTTTATTGACAAAACAGGAAAAGAAGTTGTACCCTTCAAATATGACTATTTATATGAAATGAATAAAGGCATGTCTAAAGCATTTTTGGGTAAAACCTCAGAAATTTCATCAGATAACAAATATGGAATAATTGACTCAACAGGAAAGATTATTGTACCGGTTATATACACTGCAGTAGGTGAATTCTATGACAATATTGTGCCTGTTTATATTGGAGAATGGGGAGCAGATGCTTTAAAAATCGAAAAAGCAGGGTACTACGACAGATCAGGAAAAGAGGTGGTTCCATGTAAACTGAAGTATGATGTAATGGGTGGTTTTTCTGAAGGATTGGCAATAGTTTACAAAGGCACCCTTAAAAAAAACTATATTGGCCAAGGTGTTTACGGGTTTATTGATAAAACAGGCACAGAAGTCATTCCTTGTGCTTTAGAGTATGATTATGTAGGAAATTTTTCAGACAGCATGTCACTTGTATTCAAAGGAATTACCAATCAATTTGCACAGCCTGCAAAAGGAGTGTATGGTTTTATTGATCGCAAAGGACATGAAGTCATTCCATGCGAACTGGATTATGATATTCTATGGAATTTTCAGGATGATATGGCCAAAGTATTCCGAGGCACAGTTGACACCTCATATTATTCTCCTATTCAGGGAAAATATGGGTTTATAGATAAAACCGGAAAAGAAATCATTCCTTGTATTTATGATGAAATCACTCAATATTCTGATAATATGATTAAAGTTGTAAGGAATGGAAAAACAGGTTTTATTGATTCCACCTACAACGAAATCATACCGTGTGAACTTGAATACGATTTCATTGATCATTATTACAATGGAATGGTTAAAGTAGTCAAGTTCAACAAAACAGGATTTTTAGATAAAACGGGCAACGAAGCCATCCCTTGTGTAATTGATCACTGCGATTATGTGGGAAATTTCAGTTGTGGCCACTCGGTGATCCGAAAAGGTTTTAAATACAGTTTCATGGACAAAAAGGGAATTGCAGTAATACCTTTCACTTTTGATTTTATTTCAGATTTCAATATGAATGTGGCGGCGGTTAAAAAGCAAAACCTCTGGGGATGTATTGATACAACCGGCAATATTATCGTGCCATGCAAATATTACAGTGCCAATGAATTACCTGAACAATACAGAAAACTGTTTACAGATGAAACAAAATTAAGCGAGACCATTCTGTGCAGGCAACAAAACGAAGATGTCAGTGAGCAGAAACAGGCTGGTTATTATGATTTTACTGGCACCTCATTCTTTTCGGACAAGAAAAGGGTAAAAAAAGGATCCTTGTGGGGATTTGTAGACAAACAGGGAAATGAAGTAATTCCCTGTTCGCTTCCATACGATGATGTTTCAGATTTTTCAGGTGAAATTGCAAGGGTAATGCATAATAATAAATGGTCTTTCATTGACTCAACAGGTTCCTTGGTTGTTCCCTTCAAATATGACTATTTCTGGGAATTTTCAGAAAATCTGGCACGTGCATTTACCGGTGTGATGGTTTATGGCAATCCGGTTAAAGGAAACTACTTATATATTAATGAAAAGGGTAAAGTTGTATTGGATTTAACAAGAAAATATGACTATGCAGAGGATTTTTCAAACGGATTCGCCAAAGTTTTCAAAGGAACAATTGACGACCTTGGAAATAAGATTAAAGGCTTTTACGGGTTAATTGATATAAGAGGAATTGAAGTAACACCATGTAAATACAATTATATTGATGTATTTACAGATGGATTGGCAAAAGTATTCATCGGCCAAACAGACGTGTATGGATCTCCCCTTTCCGGGAAATACGGGTATATTGATACAACAGGAACTGAGGTGATATTATGTGAATATCAATATTTATCTGCTCCCGGTTCAGGAATAATTAATTATTTTGAGGGCACATTGAGTGATTACGGATCACCATTAATCGGAAAATACGGATATTTAAATTTCAGGGGAGAATTACTAACTCAGGCCATTTACGATTACGCCTATGATTTTTATGGAGGCCGCGCTATGGTTTTCAAGGGAGAATTATCTGAATATGGAGTACCGCTAAAAGGACTTTACGGATATATAGATTCAACCGGTAAAGAAGTTATCCCATGTAAATACGTTAATATTGGATATCCCAATGAAAAAGCATACAAGGTATTCATTGGCCAGACAGATGAATACGGATCTCCATCAAATGGAAAATATGGATTTATAACAGATGAAGGCAAGGAAATCATCCCTTGCAAATATGATTATGCATTTGATTTTGTTGGAGGAATAGCGAGTGTTTTTAATGGAAGCCTGAATGATTACGGAACTCCGTTAAAGGGAAAATACGGGTATATCGACAAAACCGGAAAAGAAGTTATCAAATGTGAATACGATAATCTCAGCTATTTCACAACCGGAATTTATATTTCCTTTAAGGGAGATCTAAACGAATCGGGGACACCTGACAAGGGAAAAAATGGATTAATCACAACCCAGGGAAAAGTTTTAATCGAACCCAAATATGATTATATAGGAACTCTTTCAAATGATATGGCACGTGTTTTTTATGGTGATGCAAAAAACAATACCCCCAGACGAGGAAAATATGGCTTTATCGATATAGAAGGCAAAGAGTTGATACCCTGCAACCTTAAATACAATTATGTATTTGATTTTAATGAAGGGCTGGCACGGGTTTTCACCGGAAAAGTCAATGATGACGGGTCTTTGGGTGAGGGAAAAACAGGTTTTATTGATAAAAACGGAAAAGAAGTGATTCCATGCAAGTTAAAATATTCAAAAGTTGAGGATTTTATGGATGGATATGCCAAAGTTTACAACGGATCTTTTGATGAGTACGGATATTACAAAGGAGGTAAATTTGGATATATTGATAAAAGCGGAAAAGAAATTATCCCATGTAAATATAATTACATTGGCTATTTTTATGATGATATCGCACAGGCATTTATTGGTGAAACAGATACTTACGGAAGTCCTAAAACAGGAAAATACGGACTGGTTTCACTTAAAGGAAAAGAAGTTATTCCATGCAAATACGATTATGTTGAAACTTTCAACGAGCATAATATGGCTCGTGTTTTTATGGGAAAAATGAGTGAAACAGGTTACTTCGAAGAAGGCAAATATGGCTATGTAGATAAAAATGGAAAAGAAATTATACCATTAGATTCCAAATACAATTCCATTGGCTACTTTTATGAAGGGATGGCTCCTGTCAATATTATTGAGAAATCGCAAGGTGACAAGGAAGAAAAATTGCTTTGGGGATTTATTGATACCCTCGGCAATGAAGTTATCCCCTGCAATCTGGATTACACCCTGGTAGAGATTTTTAAAAATGGTTTCGCAAAGGTTCAAAAAGATGAAAAATATGGAATTATCAATAAAGCAGGTAAAGAAGTTACTCCTTGTATTTACAGTGAAATAAATGAATATTTTCATAATGGAATATCACTGGTACAGCAGGACGGTAAATTCGGACTTCTTACAACAAGCGGGATAGTGATTGCTCCTTGTATTTATTCATCTATTGAATATTTTACAAATGGCCTGGCTCAGATAAAAAAATTCAATCTCACAGGATTTATTGACACAACAGGCAAAGAAGTCATTCCATGTATTCTTGATTACGACCTTGTGCGCAATTTTTCAGAGGAATACGCATGGGTATTCAAGGGAACTATTGACACATACGGTTACACAAGTGAGGGAAAATATGGTATTATAGACAAAGCGGGTAAGGAGGTGATTCCATGCGAAAGAAATTACACTAACGTGTATGATTTTTCAGATGGAATGGCCAGAGCGATGTTAGGAGAATTAAGCAATACCGGCGCTAACACCAGCTCGAACAGATTTGTATTTGTTGACCATACGGGAAAAGAGGTGATTAAATGCAGACCCGATTACAACGTTGTTTATGATTTTCATGAAGGTTACGCAAGGTTTTTCAAAGGAGAACTTAATTATTCAGGGAATCCGGTAACAGGAAAATTCGGGTATATCGATAAAGAAGGAAAAGAAATATATCCAAAAATCATGGTTGATTATACAGGTGATTTTAAAGATGGATTTGCTATGGCTTTCAATGGAGAATTGCAGGAAGGTGATCCATATATCGGAAAATATGGTTTCATTGATAAAGATGGTAATTTAGTCATCCCTATAAAATATGATCAGGTATTTGATTTTTCGGAAGGCATGGCTTTAGTGTTTATCGGAAAATACAATGAAACTTCATTTTCATGGGAAGGAAAATACGGCTATATCAATATTCTTGGCGAAGAGGTTATTCCCATCCAGTTTGATTATGCCCAAAACTTTGTCAATGGAAAAGCTCTGGTTAAGATGGACAATCAGGAATTCTACATCAACAAACTTGGGCAAAAAACAAGTAAAGAGTAGTAAAATGGAAAACCAGAACAAGGAAAACAATACTATTTCATTCAGTATTGAAAGACAGTTTCATATTTTGAAACATTTTTACAGTATTGATAATGATTATCTTGTGTATTTGATCTCGAAGGGGTTTGATAAAGAAGCCATTTTTTCTGCAATGAAAAATCCGGGATCAAAATTTTTCCACTATTTCTGCTCCTCACCCGAAAAGCTGTTTATTCTGATAAAAGAAAATATTTCGGCAGGAAATTTCTCCAACAAATACGGACCCCATGTTTACTCTTTTTCCTTTCCCGATTTTACTCCGGGATTAGGCATTGACAACATCATTGACATAACCGGTTCCGATGAAGAACTTGCAATAGCTGTAAGAGAGCCGGTAAAAAAAATAAATTCACCCAAGTTTAAAATCACCGATACTTTTCATGTGATTTTAAAAAATGCAGAAAACGGTCATGAAATTGTTACCATTTTTCCCGGTGAATATGCTCCTGCCATTCCATTAAAAGAATTTCAATCGGCTTCAGATTATGCCGAATCTGATGATTACTGGTCGCATCACGCTATTGCTGATGTTTTTTTAACCAATGAAAAAGCTGAAAAGATTCGTGAAAGTGAGTCAATCCTTGATGATATCTGGAAAAACAGATACATACAATCTGGTTTATCATATGAAAGGGCGTTAAAACTTGCCGATGAATCTGAAAACATCCAATACCTGAGGGGTAAAAATTTTGCATTGCTTTACTGTAAGGCTATTGAGCTTATTCAGGCAAAAGATGATGAAAGTAACCTTGAATTGTTATCCACCATTCATCGTTATTTCAGACAAACATCCGATACGGGAGGTATTATCAAAACCCTTTTGGTAAAAGCGGGTTATTTTGACATGTACGGATTATACCACGAAGGGATCAACTGTGTAATTACTGGTTTAAAACTGATTGAAGGCAAACATTATGATGAAACCCTTCTGAGCGATTATTACAGTCAGGCCGGTTTTCTATTCATGCGTATATCAGATCTGGATGAATCACTGCAATATTTTGAAAAATGCCTTAATATCCGCATAAAAAATGATGATAAACCCGGTATGGCTGCATCCTATAACCAGATCGGAAGGGCCTTTACATTAAAAAAAGAATTTGAAAAGGGAAAAGAAAACTACAATAAAAGTATTGAAATCAGGACCGAACTTGGTCACAAAGGCGCTCTGGCATGGTCTTATATTGGAATGGCCAGCATGAGCGAAGAATCCGGTGAATTCGATAAAGCCATCAGTTACTATCAGAAAGCCATTGAGATTACAGCTCAGACAAATGACCAAAAGGCCAACCTTATTTGTTTGCTGGGAAAAGGGAAACTTCTGGTTTCAGGAAAAAAATATGAAGAAGCATTGATCCTGCTCCAAAACGCACTTGAAATTTCAAAAACCATCAACACAAAGCCGGTCCAGTATCAGATACATTACCAATTATCTCTTGCGCTTGAAGAAACAGGTAATCATTTTGATGCCTACTATCATTTCAAAGAATTTCATAATATCAAAGAGGAAGTCATCAATAACGAAACATTCAATAAATTAAAAAAACAGCAGGTAGGATATTCTGTTGAAAAAGCCGAAAAGGAAGCAGAAATAGAGCGAATCAGAAATGTTGAGCTAAAAGCCGCCAATGATCGAATTTCAACTCAAAAGGCACTTCTTGATGAAATGTATTCAGATTTGAGAAAAAGTATCGATTATGCCAAGCTCATTCAGGATTCAGTGTTGCCAAACCCGATGTTGCTGGATAATATTTTCAGTGACTCTTTCATTTTATTCAGACCACGGGATGTTGTTTCGGGCGATTTTTTCTGGTTTGGGAGATCAGGAAAAAAGATACTTATTACTGCTGCAGACTGCACGGGACATGGGGTTCCGGGAGCAATTGTAAGCATGCTCGGAATGACTTTCATCAACGAGATTTTCATTCAGGAAAAGATTACCGATCCGGGGAAAATCCTGGATCATTTACGTGAAAAAATTATCAGAACTTTAAAACAGAATGTAGTCGAAGACGAGCAAACCAACTCAGCCGACCAATCTATTGCAGTTAAGGATGGTATGGATATCTCGATGATTGTAATTGATGAAGATAAAAAAACTGCCGTTTTTGCCGGAGCAAACAACCCGCTTTATCTGATAAGAAACAAAGAACTAATTGAATATAAGGGCGATAAAATGCCTGTTGCCATTCACTCGCACATGGAAAACTATGCCACACATAAAATTACCCTGCAAAATGATGATGCCCTGTATTTAATCACCGATGGTTATCCTGATCAGTTTGGCGGACCAAATAATAAAAAGTTCCTGTACAAACGGCTAAAGGAAATGTTGATTGACATTTCAGGTCAACCCATGAATGAACAAAAGGAAAAACTTGATTCAAAAATTATCGAATGGATTGGTAACGAACCACAAACAGATGACATTACCATTTTAGGGATTAAGTGGAAATAACAGGTTGTGAATTCCTGATATTTTCCTTTACATTTCTTACCATAAAATACAGCCGGTTGTGAACATTGACTTCGCTGGCACCATCATCAAAATCCAAAAAGAGCAGATTTAATTCAGGATAAAAATCACGCAACCGTTTTTCAACCCCCTTGGAAATTATCTGATTGGCAATGCATCCAAAGGGTTGCAGACTTACAACATTATTCACACCATCTTCGGCAAAAGCAGAAATTTCGGCCGGGATCAGCCATCCCTCGCCATACTGATTGGCTATACTTAAAATTCGCTCAGCGTACCTGGAAATACGGCGAATAGAATGGAACGGCGTAAAATATCTGAAATCCCTGTTTATTTTCTCGGCTTTCTGAACGAATAAATCTGCGCGCAGTTCAATAAACCTGAGGTACAAATCTGATAACGAATACTTTTTCATTCCGGTTTTAATATCAGCATCCACATTGATAAAATACTGTGTAAAGAAATCCATCAAAGGTGGCACACAAACTTCGATTCCCTGATTTATTAGCCATTCCGGAACATTTAAATTGCCATAAGAATTATATTTCACAAAAATTTCACCAACAATGCCAATTTTAGGATAAATGCCTTCATTTACAGGAACCTGGTTAAAATCCTCAACCGCTTTTCTCAATAAAGAAAAAAGTTGATTCACATTTTTTTCTTTAACGGGCTTATATGCTTCAGCAATGTATTTATCCATCAACATTCTGGAAATTCCACTTTCCTTTTCACGTACGACTGTTGAATAATACATCTTTGCCAATGAATCGGCATATAATGCAGAAACAAATGAAATCTTCAATAATTTTCCCCAGTCAATTTTGAATCCCGGCTGGGTATTGATAATTCCGGAACCTGAGCTGACCGAAATAACCGGAATATGAGCATAACCGGCAGAAACCATAGCCTTTTTTATCAGAGACAGATAGCTTGATGCCCTGCACTGACCGCCTGTTTGTGTTATGCCGATGGCAATTTCATCAGGATTGTATTCGCCTTTTTCAAGAAACTTGATAATATCCCCAACAATAATAGTTGCCGGATAGCAAATTTCATTATTTGAATACCTCAATCCAAAATCAACTGACTCTTTATCAGGTCTTGGAAGATTTTTCAAGCGATAGCCAGAAGCTTCAAATAAAGGAGGCAGGAAAAGAGAATAAATGTCTGAAAAAAGAGGTGCAATGATGGTCCGGTGCTTATCACCCATGCCAAAATCAACAGTAGTGGTGCGCTTTTTTGAAATTGTGGGATGTCCATTTTTCAATTTAACCGCTTCGGCCATGGACCGCAACCTGATTTTTATCGATCCCGTACTTGAAATTTCATCCACTCTGATAACAGTATTGCATTTGCCGCTTTCCCTGAGAATATCATTTACCTCATCAATGACAATTGCATCAGGTCCACACCCAAATGAATTAATCTGAACCAATTGAATATTATCTTTCTTTGAAGCCACAAAATGAGCCGCATTGTATATTCTGTTTGGATAAGCCCACTGGGAAATGACCCTCAACTCCCTGAATTTTTCCATATCATTGAGAGGCAAAGAGTCATCAGTAATCACATCAATACCCATATTTGAAAGCATTTCGGGTATTTTTTGGTTAATCAGTGGATCGGTATGATATGGTCTGCCGGCCAAAACAACAAGAAGCCGGTTGTTCAACGTTGAATCGTTAATGATTTCAATGGCTCTGTCCAACAGCACCTGTTTAAATCTGTTTTGTTCATCTGTGGCTTTTTCAAATGCTCTCAGTGCTGTTTTTCTTTTAATCCCGATAGATTTAAGATATTTCAGACAGGATTTCCGGAGCAGGTCTTCATCCTTGAAGCAAAAAGTTGGTTTGTCAAAAGGAATGCCATACTTTCCTGTTACATTTACAGCAGAATTGATCACATCGGGATAGCCGGTAACAATGGGACAGTTATAAGAATTGACCGTATTTGAAAAAGAGCTGTTTTCGTAAACAATTATGGGATAAAAAATCCTGTCAGGTTTCTTCTCAGCCAAATCAAAAATATGTCCATTCACAAGGCGTGCCGGAAAGCAAATGCTGTCGGACATTACCGTTCCCCTGCCCTTTTCGAACAAGGAAGCTGTGGATGGAGATGAAAGAACCACATCAATTCCGCACGAGACAAACAAACTGTGCCAAAAGGGATAATTCTCATAGAAATTCAGTGCCCTTGGAATTCCAATTGTCATCAGGGGTTTTTCATCAGAATCATATTTTCTGTCAAACAAAAGACGATATTTTTCTTCTACAAGATTTTGAGCTTTTATGGCCTGATTACCTTTATTTGTAAACACTTTTTCGCATTTATTTCCCGAATAGAAAAAATTACCTTTTACAAATTCGAATCTCGTAACAGTACAAACATTTTCACATCCCTTGCACTGCACTCCTTTTGAAGAAAACCGATCCATACCCGACAAAGCATTTTCCAGACTGAAATCGGTAACAGCTCCTGTAAGGTATTCAGTTTTGGCAGTAATTGCTGCACCATAGGCGCCCATATATTCAGGAATATCGGAGCAAAAAACCTTTTTACCGGTAACAAGTTCCAGAGCTCTGTAAACCGAAGCATTTTTAAAAGTACCGCCCTGAACGACTATTGTATTTCCCAGGTCATCCATATTATGGATTTTGAGAACTTTATATAGGGCATTTTTTATAACCGAATAGGATAAACCTGCTGCAATGTCTTCGAGAGATGCATTTTCGCGCAAAGCCTGCTTCACCTTTGAATTCATGAACACGGTGCAACGGGTACCCAGGTCGTAGGGTGTTTGGGCAAAGCAGGCCATTGTGGCGAAGTTCGTGATATTCAGTCCGAGGTTCCCCGCAAAAGTTTCAAGAAAAGTTCCACATCCCGAAGAGCACGATTCGTTCAACTCGATCCTTGAAATTCCCTGACCCTCAATAAAAATAGCCTTCATATCCTGGCCGCCAATATCGAGAATAAAAGAAACATCTTCGTGCACATTTTTTGCGGCCACATAATGGGCAATTGTTTCAACAAGTCCAAAATCAACATTGAAAGCTGCTCTGACAAGATCTTCGCCATAACCGGTTACAACAGAGAAACAGATATTGAGTTTTCTGCCACAACTTTCCATCTCATTTTTAAACTCAATGAAAGCTTTTTCGAGGGTTTCAACGGGATTTCCGTGGTGGTGCGAATAAAAAGCATACAACAATTCATCGTTTTCTCCTGTAACCACAACTTTTGTGGTAGTAGAGCCCGAATCAATACCCAGGAAGAGCTTTTCGCCTTCATAATTTTTCAATAAGACTTTTGCGATTTTTTTGCAATTTTTCGAAGCATTCCAATTATCATACTCCTCAACTTCAAAAAAAAGAGGATTTAGTCTTTCAGATGAAGAAGAAATCGAAGTCCCCTTTTTCAATTTCTGAATTAACTCCGTGGAAGAAATTTTTTGCAAAGAATTACCGGCAAGAATTGCTGCTCCGTATGCTGCTAAAAGTTCGGGGTTAATACCCTGAACAGTTTGTTCAATTCCAATGCCAAGATTTTTGCAAAAAATTGTTTTCAGGTATGGGAAAAAGGTAAACGGACCGCCCGAAAACATTAGCTTTGGTTCAATATCAAATCCCCTTGATAAAGTATTAAGTGTTTGAATGCTGACAGCATGAAAGGCAGAAGCCAGAATATCGCTGAAAGGAATTTTCCTGTTAACCAGATTTTGGATATCCGTTTTCGCAAAAACACCACAACGTGAGGCCATGGGGTAAATGGCAGTATGTTTTTCGGCCATCGAATTTATTTCACTCAGAGGGATGTTGAGCAGCGAGGAAATCTGGTCAATAAACGACCCGGTTCCACCGGCGCAATTTCCATTCATTCTTATATCAGGGGGCCTGTCGGGGTGGAAAAATATCATTTTGGAGTCTTCACCGCCAATATCAATCAACGTATTTACATCAGTATGGAAAAGCTTTATTATTTCAGCAGCCGCAATAACCTCCTGTATAAATGGCTGGTCGGTTTTTTCAGCTACACCCATTCCGGCCGACCCGGTAAAATTCAGATCAAAACGGGCATCCCCGAATTCCTTTTGAAGTTGCAAGGCAAATTCAATGACTGTTTCAAATATATAGGTATTGTGTCTTTGGTAATTTTTAAAAATAATGTTGCCATTGGTGTCAAGTACCACAATTTTGGCTGTGGTTGAACCAATATCAATGCCTGCCCTGTAAAAGTTTTCCGTTTTCATAATTTTTCAGGAGAACAAAGATAATTAATTCTGATTAAATAACCCCGGCCTTAAGGCCGGGGTTATACCAAAAACAGAAAAGGCCTCGAAAAGAGGCCTTTTAAGTATGTTTAACTAAATTTAAAGCTATGAAAAAATCGCATCCCTACCCCTTATAACGTAAGTGTTTTAATAAGGTTTCAATTTTCAGAATAAAAATTTTCCAAGATTGGAGAATATTTTTCAAGAAGGTGTGAACGCTTGAGTTTCATGCTTGGGGTTATTTCACCCGAATCAACCGACCACTTGTCTTCAAGCACCAGGAAACGTAAAATTCTCTCGGTTTCGGGGCTCTCAAAATTATATTTCTCAATTTCAAGAACAAATTCATTCATCACCTTCTGGAGCTTAATCATTTTCTTAAAATCTTTTTCCTCAATTCCATTAAGAAAACACCAGCTTGTAATAAATTCTTCATCCGGAATAATAAGTGCAGAAAGGAAATTGCGATTCGCCCCGGCAATAAGAACATTTTCAATAAACGGAGATAATTTCAAGGTTGATTCAACAGCTTCGGGGGCAACATAAAGACCTGATGATGTTTTAAATATATCTTTTTTTCTTCCTGTAATTGTGAGGAATCCATTTTCATCCATAAATCCCACATCCAAAGTATGGAACCAGCCTTCGTTATCAATTGCTTCCTTAGTAAGCTCGCTATTTTGGTAGTAACCGGTAAAAACATTAGGACCTTTGCATAATATTTCACCGTCACTGTTTATTTTCACCTCAACTCCATTGATAGTTTCACCGATGGTTCCGAATTTTACACGGCCAAAATGGTTCACTGTTATCAAGGGGGAAGTTTCTGTAAGTCCGTATCCCTCATGAACCGGAATACCTGCTGCCCAAAGGGTTCTGAGAATTTTTGGTTGCAGGGCAGCCGCGCCGCAAATTACCCTTTTCACATTGCCGCCCAGCACTTTTCTGATTTTGCGGTAAACAAAGAAATCTGCAATTTTATATTTAATCCTTTTCCCAAAGGATTTATTGCCGGGATCATAGGTTTCGGCAAGATTTAATGCCCAGAAGAATATTTTTTTTCTAAAACCCTTTGCACTATTGCCTTTCTTAAGAATTGAACTGTAAATCTTTTCAAGAAACAAGGGAACAGCAGCAATCACATCAGGTTTGACATCCTTCATGTTATCAGAAATGGTAGCCAAACTTTCAGCATAATAAATTGAAATGCCGAGGGACTGGTACATGTAATTGATCATGCGTTCGTAAACGTGGCACAATGGAAGGTAACTAAGTCCCACAAAATTACTGTTCATTTTCAGGGTAGGTGCTGCAGCCAAAAAGTTGCTTACATGATTTTTATGAGTGAGTACCACTCCCTTTGGTTTACTTGTGGTACCTGAAGTGTAAATAATTGAAGCAACATCCTCTTCAGAAATTCCAGATTTCACTTCATCAAGAAGTTGTTTATTATCTGATTTTCGTCCCGACTCCTCAATTTCGGAATAATGCACAGCATTTTTAACACTGTCAAAAGTAAAAATATTGATATTGCTTTGTGCCGAACCCAATACTTTCAGAATTTTGTTATAAAAGAATTTGTTGCTGGCAAAGATCACTTTTGGGTTAACCTGTGAGATAATTACTTTCAGTTGGGCATCCGGAATTGTTGGAAAAACAGGCACATGAATCGCTCCGGCCATTAACATTCCCATATCCACAAAATTCCATTCGGGACAATTAGTTGACATTGTAAGGATTTTATCACCTTTAGCCACCCCCATTCCGATCAATCCCAAGGCAATATTTTCAGAAATTTCCTTATATTTTACAGAAGAGTATTTTATCCATTCGCCGGATCGCTTCCCTGCCAAAGCCACCTCTTTATCATAGTTCTTAACAGAAAAATCAAGCAGGTCAAAAATGCGTTTCATCGTTTGTTTTTTTCAAAATCAAATATAAGTTTTTTGAAACACAAATGAACTATGCAAGTTCACCATTTGACTATTCTTGTTTTTTTTATGATTAAAAATATCTCATATTTGTATTTAAATAGAAAAAAAACTTTTAGATGATTCCTTTTCTCAGAAAGCACATTACAGGTGATGAACTGAAGAACCTTCAGGATTTGGTTATGAATTCCGACCTGGAATCAGAAGGCAGATATTCAACCCTTTGCACCAATTTTCTGAAGAAAAGGTACGGATTCAGACAGGTTCTTTTAACATCTTCAAGTACAGCTGCACTGGAAATGTCGGCTGTATTGATGAACCTGACAAGCAAAAACGAGGTAATAATTCCATCCTACACTTACGTTTCAACAGCCACATCTTTTTTGATCACCGGATCGGTAATAAGGTATGCCGACAGCAGGAAAGATCACCCAAACGTATCAGCCGAAAGCATTCGGAAGCAGATTAGTTATCATTCAAAAGTCATAGTTCCGGTCCATTATGGAGGTGTTGGTTGTGACATGCCTGAGATAATGAAAATTGCTGATGAGCATGGTCTTTATGTAGTGGAAGATGCCGCACATGCAATAGATTCAAAACTTAACGGAAAAGCATTGGGCACCTTCGGACACTTGGGTGTAATTTCATTTCACGATACAAAAAATATTTTTGCCGGAAAAGGTGGTGCGCTCATTATTAATGATCCTGAACTTGCAGAAAGGGCCGAGGTCCTTTTCGAAAATGGAACCAACCGCAATGAATTTTACAAGGGAAAAGCAGAAAAATATGAATGGACTGATTTCGGTTCCTCCTATCACATGTCAGAATTCAATGCAGCTGTTTTATACGCGCAGCTTTGTCATATTGATGCGCTTCAGGAAAAAAGGTTGAAAATATGGAAGAGATACCATAACGAGCTGCAAAATTCTGAAGGAAAAATTCAACTGGCCCAAATAAGTCCGCAAAATGAGCACAATGCACATTTATATTATATTGTACTTGAATCAAAAACTGAGCGCGACCGGTTTATCCAGTACATGAAAGAAAAAGAAATCGACTGCAGGTTTCATTTTCAGGGACTGCATCTGTCAAGGTTCGGTAAAAAATATCGCACCGAAGCCAATCCGGCCTGTGAGAAATTCACTAACGGACTTGTGCGACTGCCCATATACCCTGACCTTACAGAAGAAGAACAAACCAGAGTAATATCAGCAATTTCTGATTTTGCAAATAAAATTTGACTTTCTCAGGTTTTTGATTTATATTTATCCTTCTAATAATCAGACACGAACACATTCAAGCTATGAAGAACTTATTTGTATTGGCCTTGCTGATTTTACTTTATAAATCCGGATGGACTCAATCGCAATATTGTGATTATGCTGAACCATTTTGCTCGGGAAGTTCCTATTCAATGCCTTTCACCACAGGAACCAGTGCCGAACCGGGTCCGGATTATGATTGTATTATGACCCAGCCAAATCCGTTTTGGTTCTATTTTCAGATTGACCAGCCCGGAGATATTTCGATTGAGTTGTACACAAGTCCGGGAGAATACGACCTTGACTTCGTCTGTTGGGGGCCTTTTAACTCCATGGAAAACATTTGTTCAGGACTTACAGCAGCAAATGTAGCTGCTTGCAGCTACTCAACCTCAGCAATTGAATACTGCAATCTTGACTCATTGGAAAGTGGTGATTTTTTCATGATGATGGTAACAAATTTCAGTAACATGCCAAGCAATCTGAATCTGAACGTAGTATCAGGAACGGCAACCACAGTGTGCGATTCAACGACAAATTGCGGAATCATCAATGTTAATCCTTTTCTTACTGAATATGATCCGTTAACGGATAGCTTTAACCTGTCTGTATCGTTGACCCTTGTTCCGACTACTGCAGAAGATACTGTAATAATCTGCGATTTAACAAATTCATCGTGTGATACGTTTCCCGGACCATTTTCCATTCCGGCAATATTAAATATGGATGTGCCAGCTGATGGAGCATGGCATAATTTTCTGATTAGTTTTTATGGAGATTCGCTTTGTGAATATATTTTTCCCATTGAATTGCACGATTCAATTCCCGCCTGTAATGCCAATGCAGGGGCAGATGATTTTTCATGCAGTCTGGTTTACCCCCATCTTAACGGCAGCGACGATCCCGAAAACGCGGATACCTGGTGGACATGTTTCAGTCCGGGAGTTTTTTTCAGTAACAGCAGCTTATACAACACTCCGGTTCACGCAAGTACTCCGGGCACCTACAGTCTGATTTGGAATGTGACCAATTCCTTTGGCGAAACATGTTCGGATACAGTTGAAATCACATTTAATCAGACACTGAACATTACCTTTAATTCGGTTGATGAGTCAGCATCGGGCAATTGTGATGGCTCGGCAACTGTTTATGCAACGGGAGGACTTCCGCCTTACGATTATTTATGGACCGGGTCTGGCGCCACAACCGAAACCATAACAGATTTATGTTCAGGAACCTACGAGGTTATTATCACTGATAGCAATGGGTGTTCAGTAGTTGGAGAAGTGGTTATATCATTTTCAGAATCAGCACAAATAATTGAAAACTCATTGATAAAATGTTATCCCAATCCTGCCAAAAACCATATTATTATTGAGAGTTTTTCGGAGCACCCCTTATCTGTTAGCTTATACAACCAAACAGGCGAGTGCGTTTATAACGGAAGTATTACAACAGGAACGAACATCTTGAACCTGGATGATTTTTCATCCGGATTATATTTTATCAATTGGTTTAACAACAACATTTACTATTCAACAAAATTCTACAAAAACTAAACCCATGAAGATTTTAGAAAATACTATTATACTAAAAATCATAGCTTTTCTAACATTGGGATTGTTCTGGCAAAATAATTATAGCCAGGAGCCAGAGGATTTTTGTAAATCGGCTTCACTTTTTTGCAGTTTCAATAATTATCATGGAGTAACATCACATTCATATACAGACTATGCCAGCGCAACAGATCCAACACCAGAAAACACCCTTCCATTGGGAGATGTTTTTTGCGGATCGATTGAAAACAATTCATGGTTTCGGTTTGCAGCAGTTGACACCCTTATCATTCTTGACGTTACCACTTACAATTGTTCGGGCGGACAAGGGATACAGATGGAGGTTTATGAAACAAGCGATTGCTATAATTTTGTTTCATTATCGAACTGCGAAGATTCAGGGTCCCAAACTGATTTTCAAATTACTGCCACAAACCTGATTCCCGGTAATCTTTATTATATTATGGTTGACGGTCAGTCAGGAGACGTTTGTGAATATTTAATAAACGGAATAGCGGGTTTTCCCGACACCTATACATTATCCGCTGATACAGTTTGTTTAGGCGATACCGCAAGTTTATATGCATCCGGAGGCCTCGAGTACCATTGGTACCCCAATGAAGGGATAAGTGACCCGGATATTTCAAACCCAAATGTAATAATTTGGGATACAATAACCTATATGGTTGAGGTTTACGGATCGGTGCCCCTGTGTCTGTTAGATATTGACACTGTAACTTTATATCCGGATTATTGTGGGACATGCGTAGCCCATGCAGGTTTTTCTGATACCTGTTGTGCTATTATCTATTCAGGACTAAATGCTTCCTATTTACCAGAATTTTCCTATACAGAATGGAGCTGTTCTGACACCCTTGTTCATTTTGAGAACGCTGAATTATATAATACGCTGGTAACAGCTGATGATACGGGAACATATCAGTTAATCTGGACCGTTGCAGACAGTTTAGGTGAATTTTGCAGTGACACCATTTACATTACTTTTTCAGGAAATCTATCTATGGTTACCAGTGGTGAAAACGAATCCTCATATGGCGCCTGTGATGGTCAGGCAACAGTAACCGCAAGCGGAGGAACACCACCATACATTTATAACTGGAGTTCAACAAGTATAGGTTTACCTACAATTTATGATTTGTGTTCAGATACTTATGAAGTTACTGTAACAGATGCAACGGGATGTGAACTTTTTGGAGAAATAACAATTTCATATCCTGAACAGGCAGGAATGGATGAAAACGGGGATATCAAAATGTATCCAAATCCGTTCCAAGACAATTTAATTTTAGAAAACAATTCAGAAATACCGGTAACCATTTCAATAAAGGACATTACAGGAATCACAAAATATGAGTCTTTGATTAATCCGGGGAAAAATGAAATAGCACTTTCCATGATTTCAAAAGGCATATATATTATAAGTATAAATGATCGGGGGAAAATCACCAAAAGAAAGATAATCAAGCAATAGTTATTTGGCAGCCTCAGCTTTTTTCCTGTAAAACTCAGCTTTTTCAGCATTACCATTCATACGGAAAAAATTATAGAGGTTAACGCACAAGTTGTAATTATCGGGCCTGATTTCAATGGCTTTTTCCAGATAGGAAACAGCGGTGGCAGTGTCCTTTAGTGACAGATAGTATTTTCCAATATTTACATATGGAATATCTGTATCCGGAATTTTTTCGGCCATTGTTTCATTTACTTTAATTGCCTTTTTCAGCTTGCCCTGTTTATAATAAAAATTTCCCAATGCCGAATAAGCATGTTTATAATATGGATCGAGCGTTAGGGCTTTCTTATAGTAAAACTCTGCTGTATCGGATAAATTCAACAGTTCGCTGCACTGTGCATAATTAAAAATTGCCTTTTCATAATCAGGGTTTAACTGAACTGCATTATAAAAGCATCCATGAGCCATTTTGTTATCACGGATAATTTCGAAATACACTGAGCCGAGATTGTTCCACACATTAGAATATTTGGGATAAATTTCCAGGGTTCTTTTATAATGGAAAATGATTTTATTGGTTTGTTGTATTTTTTGCTGCTGGCTAAGCTTTTTGTTTTCCTTTAAATCGAGCAATAAAGTTGACGCATACAATTCATTGGCCCTGGCTGATTTTTCAAGATATTCAATATCATTAGAATACAATGTTATTTCATTCTTCCAGTCAGTATTTCTGATAATGGTTTTCAGCGAAAAAGGAATGATAAGAATTAATGAAATATAGGCAGCAGAACTAAAACTTCTTTTTGAAATAAACCGTTCAGTGACGACAACTTTTGCGAGTTTAAAAATAAACCATGCTGCAATGAGGGCAAAACCAAGAACCGCTCCAAACATATAACGCTCGGCCACAATACCCATGGCTGGTTTCAGAATATTTGAAAACATTGATATCGAAACAAGATAAAACAGAATACCATATGAAATCAAATGTTTTTTTCTGATCAGTTTCAGTGCAATCACAAAAAGTGCCAGGTGAATAATTACAGAAACAATAGCCCAGAAATTAAAGATGTCTACAACCGGAATTGTATCATATCCATAGTAAAAAAGCAATGGATGTGGATAAAACAGCATTTTCATGTAAAACAGCAAAGAAACCATTCCGGTACCTGCCATTACAAGAAAGTTCGTTTCTTGAAACAATGGGTTTTCAATGAAATTTTGTGCGCGGTCGGGCTTGGGCAAGATCCAATTGGGAAAATATCTGGCCAAAAGAGCTGTCAGTATCATGATTCCTGAAACAAACAGAATACTTTTCAGTTTAATATCTCTGAAAAAGTAAAGAGTGAGAGGAATAAGTACAACAAAAACCATTGCATCAGGTTTGGAAAGATATCCCAGAAATATAAGAACCACAGAATAAACCAATAACAACGGCTTTTTCTGATCAAAATACTTAAACACAAAATACATGGATAAAAGAGCGAACAAAAAGCTGAGCAGTTCATCCCTGTTTTTCAAACTGGCAACCACTTCGGTGTGCACAGGGTGGGCCATAAAAATAAAAACCACCAGCAAAAAAAACCATTTATTCAGCGAAGGCATTAATTTATCTGAGAGTAACCTGAAGAGCAGTATTCCGGTAAGAATATATAAAATAAGATTAAAAAGATGACTGACATTGGGATTCTTACCAAAAATCTCATATTCAACAGCATAAGTAACTTTTACAATTGGCCGGTAACCAAATTTAATGCCTTTGGCATCAGAGTAAAAAGAAGTAAATAATTCAGGTATTCCTGAAAATCCCTTTTGAACCTGAGGGTTGTTTTTTGTGACATAGGCATCATCCAATGAAAACCCGTTTCTGATAGTATTACCATAAAGAATGCACCCAAGCAGGGCAATCAGCAAATAATACCGGTATTTTTTAAGTTCTTTCAATTCGAAAAATGCTGTAAAACACGAAAGCAAAAAAAAACATCAGCGGTAAAAATAACTTTTTTTAGTGAAAAATCAGCCATAAATCAAATGATCGGTTAAAAAACTGATTTTCACAGACAAAATGCAACGTATTACTACGTACGAAGTTTCATATTATTGTTAAACAATTAAAACTTTAACTTTTTCTTAACTGATTAGCAGGGCGTTTTGGGAAAATAAATTTGAATTAAAAGGCAACTCTTTATATATTGCCTACGTCTTTTCACTTAGACAAAACAATTGACTGAACTCAATGAAACTACTTAACTTAATACTGATAGTTTTTTTCGTACCTACACTAGTGTTTTCGCAGAAAAGCACTAAGAAGGTATTTGATTATGAGCGGTCATTCATGGTTGCACTTCATCTGGATAGTTTAAATAGCGAGGAACAGGCTAGGAGTATTGATCTGGAAATATCAGCCAAAATTAAAAATGTGGTATTCTGCATGACCGATTTCACATCCAGAACATGTTTTATGATCGTTTCAGAAAGCTACATGAACAAGTTTGAATCATCTGATTCACTGAAACTTAAATTCAGAGAGATGACTGGTTTTCCAATAAAAAGTTACGACAAGACATTATACAATAAAGAAATATTTTTCAAACTTTATTCTTCTGCAAAATATTACTATGAAAGTTTTAAAACTGCGGGCGATGGAGCCCCCCGGCTTTACAGGACTGGTAATATGGAAAAGGATAATATTAATTACAACACGGCTTTGGCCATTTGGAAAGAACAAACAAAAACCCGGTAACCATGAAAACTTGTACTACCCTACTTACAACTTTAATGCTTATGCTGTCGGTGACGGCATTTTCGCAAGTTGCTGATGATTACTGTGAAACCGCAACGCCTATTTGCGATTTCAACGGTTATTATGGAAACACCTCGGCAACCTACACCCCGGTTGTGAGTCCGTCAAACAGCGCCGACGAAGATGACACTCCTTTGGGAACCGTATTTTGCGGAAGTATAGAAAACAACTCCTGGCTTCAATTCATGGCAGCCGATAACCTTGCCGAATTATATGTTGATACCTATAATTGCAGTAGTGATCTTGGTATTCAAATGGAAGTTTATGAATCAACGGACTGTTATAATTTTTCATCGGTTTCAAATTGTGAGAATACCGGTTCTGAGACTGACTTTAGTGTTTACGCATCCCCACTTACTCCAGGCAGCATCTATTATCTCATGATTGATGGTCAGGCCGGTGACGTATGCGAATATACAATTACAGCTATTGAAGGTGTGTTTGTGGCCGATGCGGGGGCTGATGTTACCATTTGTATGGGTGAGGCAACCCAATTGCAGGCAGCAGGGGGCACGACTTATACATGGTCGCCCACAACAGGTCTTGACAACCCGAATGTTTCAAACCCCAATGCCAGTCCAACTACAACAACAACTTATACCGTTACCGTTTCTGGTGTAAACCCCTGGTGTCCGGGTGCCACCGATGAAGTAGTAGTTACAGTCGACGACTGCGGTTGTGTAACCAATGCGGGTCCGGATGTCAATGTATGCGGATTAGTCTTGCCCAATATGGCAGCCACTACCGTTGCCGGTGATTACAACCTGTTCTGGTCATGCCCCTCAGGCGGTGTTTCCTATGGAAATATCAACTCACCCACTACCTCGGTTACAGTAACAACACCTGGGACCTACATTTTCACCTGGCATGTTACCAATGCAGCCGGTTCAACCTGCACCGATAATGTGACCATTAAATTTGATCAGATACCAACATCCCCATTTACCACAACCAACGTGCTTTGTTATGATGATAATTCCACCATAACTTACACCGGAAATGCAACCGGGGGAGCAACATACACCTGGGATTTCGGTGGCGGAACTGTAGTCAGTGGATCAGGCCAGGGACCATACCAGATCAACTGGGGAACAGCAGGAAACCATACCATAACACTTCAGGTATCTGAAAATGGCTGTACTTCGACAACAACATCTCAAATCATCAATACTCCCTCCGAACTTATTACCTCAGTTGTCCCTGATGATGTTGACTGCGCCTCAGGAACTACAGGAAGTGTTTCGGTAAATGTTTCAGGAGGAACAGGATCCCCAACCTATACATGGTCGAACGGAACAGGCGGACCATTCCCTGCAGGCAGCTACACTGTAACAATTACCGACGCCAACGGCTGTCAAAATATTGAAGCATTTGATATTACTGACCCCAACTCCTTTGTAATTGTTCCTTCATATACCAATCTCGACTGCTGGCATGATAATTCGGGAACAGCATCGGTTGCAGTATCCGGGGCAACGCCACCTTATACATATGCGTGGCCGGGCGGCTCATCGGTTACAAACAGTGCGACCGGACTGGCAGCCGGCACCCATGTGGTTACCATTACAGATTTTAATGGCTGCACCATAACTCAAGGCATCACATTATCAGAGCCCCCATTACTTACTGCTTCAATAACTGCTCATACCGATGCCACCTGCAACGGCGTGTGCGACGGAACCGCAACTGCACTGGGAGCCGGAGGAACTGCTCCTTACAACTATAGCTGGAGTGACGGAGATGCTACACAAACTGCAACCGGATTGTGTCTTGGAACTGTTTTTGTTACCGTTACAGATGCCAATGGCTGCACTGCCACTGCAAGCGTTTTGATTGCTGAACCTTCGGCTGTAACCGCTTCCATTTCAGGCACAGACATCAGTTGTTTTGGCGGCAATGACGGCACCATTTCGGTTATAGCTTCGGGTGGTGAAATACCATTCTCATACCTATGGTCACCTTCGGCAGCCAGCACACCAAATCTTACAAACCTTTCAGCCGGAACATACAATGTTACTGTTTATGATGACAATAACTGTTCAGCAACTCAAAATATTACGCTGATTGAACCCGCAACACCTGTAACCACAATTATTTCGGGAACTGATCTTGATTGTAACGGTGACAACTCGGGTACTGTAAGTCTGACCGTTAACGGAGGCACTTTCCCTTATTCATTTTTCTGGAATAACTTTATGACCTCTGAAGACATGTCATTTCTTCCTGCCGGAAGTTATTTTGTGACAGTTACCGATGCCAATGGTTGTAATGCATACAGCAATGTAACCATTGATGAACCACCTGCCTTAGGAATTTCAGTATCCTCAAATGTTTGGATTTGTATGGGCCAGACTTCGGTAATTACAGCATCAGCAACCGGAGGAGTTCCTCCATATCAATATTACTGGAACGGAAATCCGGGATCGGCTTCTATGTCAGTCAATCCAACAGAAACAACAAATTATACTGTTTATGTGGTTGATGCCAGTGGTTGTATCGGACCAACAAAAACTATAACAGTAAATGTTTATCCCCCATTGTGGATCGATGCTAGTCCGGAGTCAACAGATATTTGTCCCGGCGACGCATCGCAAATTACTGTTGCTTATGGAGGCGGTGACGGAGGACCATACTATGTAGGACTTGATGATGTATTTATTTCTTCACCCCCATTTACCGTTACCCCGATTTCCAATACAAGCTACGTTGTGTCTATCAATGACATGTGCGGAACAGCGACAGCCTATGATACCGTTCAGGTTTTAGTCAATGAAGTTCCCTCTTCTGTGTTCAATGCCAATACACTTGCGGGTTGCGAACCCTACCCTGTTCAGTTTACCATTCTGAATCCCGATGAACAAAATGAATACGAATGGGATTATGGCGACGGGTATATTGATTACGACGGATCATTATTAAGTCCGACACATACCTACGAACATGACGGGACCTTTACAGTTTCTCTTACTGCCACATCACCCGAAGGTTGTGTTTCGCAAACTGTTTACACAGATATGATAACCATTTATCCCCTTCCGGATGCCTACTTCATTGCTGACCCAACGATGACCAGCATTATTAATCCGGATATCTTCTTTGAAAATCTTTCAACGAATACACACATCAGTTGGTGGGATTTTGGTGATGGAGACTCTTCAAATATCACCAGTCCGCTGCATTATTACAGCGACACAGGCACATTCAATGTAAGCCTTGAAATTTACACAGAACACGGTTGCTCCGACACTGCATATGGCCAGATTTTTATTGAAGAAGAATTCACATTCTATGCGCCGGATGCGTTCACTCCAAATCAGGATTTTATAAATGACTATTTCTACTTTTCAGGTAGGGGAATTGACCCGGAATTTTTCCATCTTTATATATATGACCGCTGGGGAGAGATTATTTTCGAAACCGACAAGTACAGCCTGGAAGACCCGAGGACCTATGGGTGGAACGGCATAGCCAAGGACCATAAATTGGTACCATCGGGAGTTTATACCTGGCTGGTCAAGTTTAGGGATCTTCGCGGGATATATTATGAAAAAGCAGGTGGAGTAACATTAATCAGATAAATAAATAACTATGAAAAAGCTACTGTATTTTACTATGATTTTAATGCTTTCAGCAGTCTGTTCCATGGGACAGCAAACTGAAACAGGAATTATACTCACAAAAAAGTCAGATAAGATATTCAGTAAAACTGAAGCCGGAGATAAAATTGTTGAATTTTATATAACCGGACTGGAAACAGAAGATGCAGTTGAAAAATTCAGAGAAAAATTTCTTAAAAACGACTTTGTTGTTTCACTGGAATTCATTCCGGCTACCTTTGACGGAAAAAGAAAAGCAACAGCTATTTTTAACCCAAATCTTAAACTTCAGGGATTTCAGACACTGCTTACAAATGCCGGAGTAAAAACAATAACTGTGAATGATGAGACCATCAAAACCGAAGATCTGTTAAAATGGAAGGAAGAGAAAAGAGCACAACGACAGAAGTAATACCGAAATGAATTATAAAATAGTACATTGACTAATTATTTTGTTTTGCATTTCGAGTATTAACCATTGTAAAATTATAAAACAGTTTGTTTCAAAACCCTCGTTTGTCGGGGGGCTGTTTTATAATTACAATTGGTATAACCCATTACATAAAATAACGGGAATGAGTTTTTCATTCCCGTTTTTTTTTAACCCTACTTTTGTTTTTTTGAAGCTTTTGTGGCAAGAACCTCATAGTATGTTTGCTTTTTCGAATCGCCATGCATCTTGAAATAATCGCTTAACATCATGCAAACTTTATAGTTATCCGGATTTTTAACAATCGCTTTTTCGGCAAATTGCATGGCCTGGACAGTATCACCACTCAAATATAAAAAATTGGCAATATTAATATACGGCAATTCGCTGTCGGGAATTATTTTCATGAGTTTATAATTCAGATTTATAGCCTCCTCTGTTTTTCCCTTATTATTAAAAATTTTTGAGAGTTGTGAGATGGCATCGGTATTTTCAGGATCAAATTTCAGCGCCTTAATATAAAACTGCTCGGCTTTATCAAATTCCTTCATCATATCATAACATTTTCCAATATTCATATATGCTTTCGCACTTTCATCATTGAATTTCAGGATCTGGGAGTAACTGAAAATTGCCTGCTTGTAATCACCGTAGAAATTAGAATATAAACTGCCAAGATTTAGCCATGTTTTTTCATTCTCAAAATAAAGCTGTAAAGATTTCAAATAGCAGTTTTCGGCCGTTTTGATATCTTTTAAATGCTTACTTACATCTTTACCCGAATTAAAATCAGCATATACGGTTTCCATTATCTTAAAAGCCAGTAACTCATTGGCTTTTACAGAGTTTTCGAGAAATTTAATGTCATGAACATAAAGAGACATGTGTGTTTTCCAATCGGGATTCCTTTTTATTGTTACAGCGGAATATATTATTGTAACCAAGATTAAAATAGATACAATCGTGAATAACTTACTTGTTTTAATCAATGCAGCAACAGGCTTCACACAGGCTATTTTAAAAATTAGAAAAACAAGAGCAATGCAAAAACCCAGTGAAGCCGTAAAAACAAAACGCTCACCAATAATGCCCATAACCGGTTTTAAAAGATTTGTAAAAATTGACACCGAAATAAGATAAAACAGAATTGAATATGAATAGATGCTTTTTTTTCTGAATGTAAGCAAAGCATAAATAAACAAGGAAAAGTGTACAATCAGCGATCCCAAAACCCATGGGTTTAAAAATCCCTGCATTTCAACCTGGTTGTACCCATAATAATACCTTAACGGATAAGGATAAAAAAGAAATTTCAGGTAATAGCCCAAACTATTGAAAACAAGGGCAAACCTTTTAAAAATGCCTTTCTCGTAATAAATCGGATTTTCGTAATATTCAACCGGACGATCGGTTTCGGGCAAAATAAATCTGGGGAAATATTTAAGAATCAAGGTAATTATCAGTAGCAGAGCAAAAATAAAGAGTATCTTTTTGATTTTTAAATCTGTGAAAAAATAAAGCGTAAGCGGAATAAGTATAAAGAAAACCACTATTCCCGGTTTGGAAAGAAAACCCGTGAGATAGCAAATCAATGCAGCAGCGACATACATTTTTTTTTCGGTATCAGCATACCTGATAAATAACCACAGGGAAAGTATTCCAAAAAGATAACTAAACAGTTCATCCCTGTTTTTAAGCGAAGCAACTACTTCGGTATGAATGGGGTGTGCAGCAAAAAGCAAGACTATAAAGAAGGGAATAAGCGGATTAAAATCCTTAAGCATCCTCCTGATAACCAAAAAAGTTACAGCAATTAATAATGCATAAATCAAAAGATTGATCCCATGGCTGATGTGCGGGTTTTCACCAAAAAGCTCATATTCAATTGCAAATGAAGTTTTAACCACAGGTCTGTATCCGAAATTTTTCTCACCCATATTTGAATAGTGGCTTGTAAAAATTTCCGGAATGGCACTGATTCCCTTTTGAACCTGCAAATTATTATATGTTACATATTCATCATCAAGAGAATATTTATTCGGAATGGTATTCACATATATTAAAATAGTGAATAACAACAAAATAATTAGCTGATGTTTTTTATATGTAAAATCAATTTTCAATCGTTGTATTATTAATGTATTAGTAGTTAATTTTCCTAATAAAGTATAAAAATATAATTTTAAATCGAATTTTTACTAATTTAGTATTTTTAAGTAATTCTACGTAAGAATTGGCAACCAATTGACAATAATTACGTCTAATTTAAAAACTAACCAGTTAAGTTATGAAAAAATTAATTTTTTTGTTTGTTTTTATTTCAGTACAAAGCCTTGGTCTAATAGCTCAAACCACTAATGTTATTGAGATTTTAAGAAATTCTGAGGACAAAGTGTTCAGCCGTACAGAAACTGAAAAATCTATTCAGTTTTATATTTCCGGAATAAATCAGTCACAAATAGCTGTTCTTGAACAACAATCACTTACAGTAGAAGGCGTTAAATCCCTGTCTATTTCAAATAATGAAGAAAATGGGAAATTTTTAGCTACCGCTGTATTTGTCAAAGAATTTTCAGGAGCAGGTTTTCAGAAGCTTTTACTTACAATGAATGTTTCCAAAGTTGTAATAGGAGAGCGAGAAATTGAAACCTCAAAAATTTCAGAAGTTCTGCAAAAAGATGCAGAATACAGAAAAGGCCTTCGTGAAATAGACAAAAGAATTGAGGATATCCAGAAAAAAATTGATTGGGCCAACAATGACCCCGACGAGAAAAAAATAGCCGAAGAAAATGGCTGGTTTACAAAAGCATACGAAACCCTTGAAAAGGCAAAACTTGAAAGGGAACAATATATTTCAAACAACAGCAAATAAACTAACTAAAAGCATATACTAATGAAATTCAGGAAATTAAACGGGTATATTTTACTAATTATCCTTAGTATAATTACATTAGGATCCTTTGGTCAATCAGATGATTGCGCCACTGCAGAGCCTTTTTGTACCGGGATCACATATAATTTTCCACTTGCAACCGGCACATCAGCCGAAACCGGACCTTATTACGACTGTCTATTAACTCAGCCCAACCCTGTTTGGTATTATCTACTTATTGATGACCCGGGAACACTTGATATTCACATGAATTCAACTCCGGGTGTTTACGACATCGACTTTTGCGCATGGGGTCCATTCGCTTCATTATCAGGTGTTTGCAGCAATCTGACTTCCTCAAACGTGGTTGATTGCAGTTACTCTACTGCTGATGTTGAAGATTGTAATATTACCGGAGCAGTTACAGGTATGTACTACATGTTATGTATTACGAACTTTTCCAACTCAACAACAAATGTTGCCTTTTCACAAACAGGAGGAACGGGATCAACCGACTGTGGTGTAATGTCTCCCTGTAATATTTCCTCCCACACCATTAATGTAGGCGCTTGCATTTCAGGGACTGACATGTTTACAGTTACCGGAACAATAACTTATAATGACCCGCCAACGACCGGAACGTTATTAGTTCAGGACAATTCAGGAGTAAGTCAATCCTTTTCACCTCCTTTTACGAGTCCGGATGCCTTTACCCTTTCCAACATCCCTGCTGATGGATTACCGCACACAATTTCAGTGACATTTTCAGCCGATCCATTCTGCACATATGAAATTACATATACCGCCCCTGGCCCATGTTCTGCTTGCTCGGTTAATGCCGGAGTTGATGCGGAAGTTTGCGGATTAACCTATTCACCACTTAATGGATCATATGTTGCCACAGACTATAACACATTATGGACTTGTCCTTCAGCCGGAGTTGTGTTCACAGTACCAACAGCGTATAACTCAAGTGTTACCGTGCCAACTGCAGGAACTTATATTTTTACCTGGACAATCACAAATAGCTCAGGTTTAACATGTTCCGATCAGGTTTCTATCAAATTTAACAACATTCCAACCTCAACATTTACAACCACAAACATACCGTGTTTTGGAAATAACACAACCATAACCTATACCGGTAACGGATTAGCCGGATCAACCTATAACTGGAACTTTGGCGGTGGCACTGTTGCTTCGGGATCAGGACAAGGGCCCTATCAGGTCAACTGGGCAACAGCCGGGACGCAAACAATTACTCTATCGGTTACAGAAAACAGCTGTACGGGTTCAACAACTACCCATACTGTTAACAATCCCCCTGACCTGATAAGTTCAATATCCACCGATCCGGTTGACTGTGCATCAGGGTCAAACGGGACTGTGAATCTTACAGTTTCCGGAGGAACACCTGTTTACAACTACACATGGTCAGAAGGTACCCCTCCCCCTTACCCGGCAGGCAGCTATTCGGTTACCATTACCGATGCCAACGGGTGCACCAATGTTGAACCTTTTTCAATTATCGAACCAAACTCAATAACCATCACACCGTCACATACCGACCTGCTTTGTTATAATGACAACAGTGGAACAGCAAGTGTAACAGTGGGTGGAGGAACAGCTCCATACGTTTATGCATGGCCTGGCGGAAGCACAACAAATTCAGCAACAGGATTGCCTGCCGGTCCGGTTATTGTAACCATCACCGACGCCAACAGTTGTACCGTTACCAATACAATTACAATTAACCAACCCACACAGGTTACTGCAACAATTTCCAGTTCTTCTGATGCAACCTGTGCAGGATATTGCGATGGACAAGCTACAGTTACAGTTTCCGGAGGAACACCTGCCTATAACTATATATGGTCTAATTTATCAACCGCAAGCACTGCAACCCTTTTATGTGCAGGAAACTACACAGTTACCGTTTTTGACTCAAACAACTGTACTGCAACAGCATCGGAAACAATTAGTGCACCAGCCGGAATGGTTGCAAATATTTCAAGTACTCAAAGTGTATCCTGTAATGGCGAATGTGACGGAACAGCCACAGTCAATGTTACCAGCGGATCATCTCCTTATACTTATTCCTGGCCTGCTGCAGGTGGTTCAAATGCTACCGGAGTAAACCTTTGTGTTGGATCTCACACAGTTACTGTTACCGACAGTCATCTTTGTACAACAACCGCAACTGCAGTTATTAGCGAACCGAGTATATTAACTGCAACAATTTCTGCTTTCACTGATGCCACTTGCTATGGCTATTGTGATGGTACTGCAACAGTTGTACCAGCCGGTGGTACTCCTCCTTATTCTTATTTTTGGTGGGCCGGGACTTCCGGAGCTTCTGCTTATGTATCAATACTATGTGCAGGAGCTCATACAGTTACCATTACAGACAACAATGGATGCACAGCTACAGCAACTGTCGCAATAAACCAACCAGATGGAATGACAACTTTAATATCCAGTACAAATCTTTCATGTTATGGAATATGCGACGGAACAGCCTCTGTTGTTGTTTCTGATGGAACTCCTCCATACACATATGTTTGGACCAGTGGCGGATCAACAGCCAGCGTTAATTCCCTTTGCGCCGGAAACCATGTAGTTAATATTACTGATGGAAATGGTTGCTCCACAACGGTTGGAACAACTCTGACAGAACCGGGGCCAATTTCAATTGTTGCCTCACCAGACGTTTGGGTTTGCAACGGCTCTCCTACAATTGTTTCAGGAACTGCTACCGGAGGCTCATCCCCTTACATTTATTACTGGAGTAATGGCGGAATGACTTCCACACAAAGTATTACAACCTCACAGGATACAACCATAAGTGTTTATGTTGCTGATGCAAACGGATGTTTTTCAAATACCGACTTTGTCTCTATTTACGTTTACCCTGCATTATGGGTAAATGCCGAACCCGAAACATACACCATTTGTCCCGGTGATACTTCAATGATAACCGTAAGCTATGGTGGCGGCGACGGAGGTCCTTATGCAATTAGTCTGGATGATGAACCTTTCATGGTTCCTCCCTTTAACGTACACCCCACCGAAACTACTTTATATGTTATTTCTGTAGATGATATGTGTGGTACTGCTACTGCCCACGATACCGTTCAGGTTATTGTTGCCGATCCTCCACCTGCTGAATTTACAGCCAATTACTACGAAGGATGCCAGCCTTTCCCGATCACCTTTCAGCCACTTGTTGAAGATGATGCTTTTGAATATTTCTGGGATTTCGGAGACGGATATATAAATAATTTCTCTGACGACTTCTCTCCCACCCATAACTATGAAAACGATGGCACATTCAATGTAACTCTTACTGTTACTTCAGAAGAAGGTTGTGTTACTGTCAATGAACAGATAGATATGATTACAATCTGGGAAAAACCAACTGCAAGGTTTAATGCTGAGCCAATGACTCAGACTATCGTCAATCCTTACGTTTATTTCCTGAATTTATCCTCAAATACTTATATGAGCAATTGGGACTTTGATGATGGTGATTCTTCTAACTTTACAAACCCCCTTCACCATTATGAAGATACTGGTTATTACCTTGTTGAGCTAATTGTAATTACCGAACATGGTTGCCGCGATACCATTTCAAGTCCGGTCTGGATTGAAGAAGAATTTGCCTTCTATGCTCCCGACGGATTTACACCCAACAATGACAATATTAATGATCTGTTCTTTGTCGTTGGTGAAGGTATTGACCCCGAAAATTTCCTCATAATAATATATGACAGATGGGGTGAAGTAATTTTTGAAACCAGAGATTATGAAACTGAATCTCCATGGGTATCCGGATGGGATGGCCGAGCCAAAGGAGGCTCCGAATTATGCCCGTCTGCAGTTTACACATGGCTTGTTACATACCGCGACCGACGAGGCGTTGAGCATCAGGAAGCGGGTGCAGTGACATTAATGAGATAAAACAAAAAAAGCGGCTTTGCCGCTTTTTTTGTTTTATCTTTCATCTACAAATCATTTTTTTATGTATGTTTGGTTTCCAAAATTCTAAACATATGAAATGCATACTATTTCTCATTCCAATTTTTTCTGTATTCCTATCCATATCTCAGGATATTCCTTACTGGAAAGATGTTTCGGTTACCCATATAAACAAAATGGACGCCCATACCTGGTATATCCCATATCAGGATGAAAAATCTGCCATCATCGGAAATCCTGAAAATTCTGTTTACTACAAATTGCTCAATGGCTCCTGGAAATTTAAATTGTCCAAAAATCCAAAAATCCGGCCGGTAGATTTTTACAAAAACGATTATAAAACCGACTCATGGGATAATATTCCTGTTCCAGCAAACTGGGAAATGCATGGATATGATATTCCAATCTATGTGAATCAACCTTATGAATTCATGCCTTATGGTGTTCAACCTGTTCCTCCCTACTTGCCCGAAGATTGGAATCCCGTTGGGCAGTATAAAACAGAATTTACCATTCCTTCAAACTGGAAAAACCGCCAAACCATTATTCATTTCGGCGCCGTTAAATCTGCTTTTTACCTCTGGATAAACGGCGAATTTGTTGGGTATTCCGAGGACAGCAAATTGCCCGCCGAATTCGACATCACAAAATACATCAAATCGGGATCTAACAAACTGGCTGTGGAGGTTTACCGCTGGTCCGACGGCACCTATCTTGAATGCCAGGATTTCATGAGGATTTCAGGCATCGAAAGGGATGTTTTCATTTATTCCAAACCAAAAGTTCAACTGTTCGACTATTTTTTCAAACCCGATCTGAAAAACAACTATAACGATGGGTCGTTCAATGTGGATATTACCCTGCGAAATATAAACGGAAAACCCTGCGGAAACATATACGTAGTTGAGAGACCAGTGCCCCCAGAGCTATTAAATTTAAAGGTCCCAAAGCCGGATTATTACATAAACATCAAACTAAAAGACAAAGAAAATCTGGTTTTTGAAAAGGAAACCGGCGCAAACATTTACTTCGATACTGTAATTTATAATATCAATACTGATTCTTTCCTGATCAAAAATGTAAAAAAATGGTCCGCTGAAACACCAAACCTATATGATCTTATCATCACCCTTAAGGATAAAAACAAAAAAACCATCGATATCATTTGCGATAAGGTGGGCTTCAGAACCTGCGAAATCAAAAACGGACAATTGCTGATAAACGGTGCAGCGGTGCTTTTCAAAGGGGTTAACCGCCATGAGCATGATGAATTTACCGGACATGTGATTTCAAAGGAATCCATGCTTAAGGATATCAAACTGATGAAAAGATATAACATCAATGCTGTGCGAACCTGCCATTACCCCAATGATCCTTACTGGTATAAGCTGTGTGATGAATACGGTTTGTATCTGATCGATGAAGCCAATATTGAATCGCACGGAATGGGATACGATGAAGAAAGTCTGGCCAAAGATACAACCTGGCTAAAAGCCCACATGGAACGTACTACCCGCATGGTGGAACGTGACAAAAACCATCCTTCAATTGTGATCTGGTCATTGGGTAATGAAGCCGGCGATGGCATTAACTTTCAGAAAACTTCGGCATGGATCAAAAGCCGTGATAAATCAAGACCTGTGCATTACGAGCGTGCCGGATGGGAACCTCATACAGATATTTACTGTCCTATGTACCCGGGCATCGGCCACCTCATTGACTATGCCCTCCGCCCGCAAACCCGACCACTTATTATGTGCGAATATGCCCACGCCATGGGAAATTCTACCGGAAACCTTCAGGATTACTGGGATGTGATTGAAAAATATGACCAACTGCAGGGTGGATTTATCTGGGATTGGGTTGACCAAGGGTATGCGGCGCAAAATGAACGCGGATTAAAATACTGGAAGTACGGCGGCGACTGGGGCGATGAAAAAGTTATTCCGTCGGATGAAAATTTCTGTTGCAACGGACTGGTGGCTGCCGACCGCAATCCGCACCCCGGATTATTTGAAGTTAAGAATGTATATCAGTACATTAAATTCAAAAGGGTAGCCAATAACGCCGATGAATTCGAAATCAAAAACATGTACGATTTTATTAACCTCGATAATTTCATTATTAAATGGAATATTACCGAGGATACAAAAGTCATTAAATCGGGAATCATTGAAAAACCTGATATCGAGCCAGGAAAATCCGAATTGATTGACCTGAAAATTTCTGAAATTACTTTTAATCCCGATCAGGATTATTTCATCACCTTCACCGCCGAACCGGCAGTTGACCTTCCCCTTATACCTGCAGGTTATATACTGGCCTCAGAGCAAATTCAGCTGTCACTGCAGCAAAAGATGATTCTGAAACAATCCGACCCGCCAAAGATTAAACTCGATGATGCCAAATCTTCATTTAACATCAAGGGAATGGATTTCTCTGTTTTTATCAATAAAACCTATGGAAAAATAACATCATATAAATACAAAGGTGCAGAACTGCTGATTGAGGGCCCTGCTCCTGTTTTCTGGAGACCAATTACCGACAATGACTTTGGCTGGGGAATGCAAAACAAATGTGCTGTTTGGAAAGATGTCTGGAAAGATTTGAAAGTCTATAATTATGAATCTAAAGTGATTGATGGTCAAAATATTGTAATCACTTTTACTTACCAGATTGCAGAAATTGATGCGCAATATATTATTAAGTACTACATTTCGGGAAACGGCCAGGTTGATATCTACAACCATTTTATTCCGGGTAAAAAAGACCTCCCCGTAATTCCGCGCGTTGGTATGAGAATGAAGCTACCTAAAGAAATGGCCGGACTGAAATGGTATGGCCGTGGGCCGCAGGAGAACTATTGCGACCGCAAAACATCTGCTTTTGTGGATGTTTATGAAAGTACAGTTGCCGACCAGCTCGTTACATATGTGAGTCTTCAGGAAACTGGCCACAAATGCGATGTACGCTGGCTTACCCTTTCGGATTCATTAAAGGGACTGAATATTATTGGCAATCCCATGTTTGAATTTTCAGCGCTTTATTACACCATCGAAAACCTGAACCGCGAAAGCAGAGGATCACTGCATCTCAATGAAGTTCCTGAAAACGATTTCATCGAACTGATCATCGATTATAAACACATGGGCGTTGGGGGTGATGACTCATGGTGGTCAACTCCGCATACCCAATACAACATCCCTGCAAAGGAATTTGAATATACATTTACGTTAATTCCTTCATCCTTAAAAGAAAATATGTTTGACCTGTATGATAAACTTATTAGATAAACAATCATGAAAATTTCTGTTAACTTTTTGACTTTTTGTGTATTATCCACGATCATCCTTTCCTGTGGAAAGTCAGTCCCCAATCACGACATTGCAATCAATGTGATTCCTCTTCCGGTTTCCATTGAAAAGGGCGAGGGCAATTATATGCTTACCGAAGACTGCCAGATTTACATTCACGGTAAAAATTTTGACATTAAGTACGCCGCCAATTATTTTGCAAACCAGATTTCCGGGAATACCGATCTGGAATTCAATATGGTACTTGGCACCGACCGCCCTATTGACGAAGAGGGTATCCACTTTGTGATACTTGATGAATATGACAAAAAAATCGGTGATGAGGGTTATTACCTTGAAATTGACAAGTCGATTGTTATCAAATCAAACACAGCGGCAGGATCATTTTATGGAGTGATTACCCTGCTGCAAATGTTCCCTCCGGAAATTCTGGGATATAAAAACAAGGATAAATTCGAACTGGTTTTGCCAAAAGTGAAAATCACCGATTACCCCGGATTCAAATACCGCGGGGCACATCTTGATGTTTGCCGCCATTTCTTTACCAAAAAAGAAGTGAAAAAATACATTGACATGATGGCCGTTCACAAGCTCAATACATTTCACTGGCACCTTACCGAAGATCAGGGATGGAGAATTGAAATTAAAAAATATCCCAAACTTACTGAGATAGCCTCAAAAAGAAAAGAAACCATTGTGGGCAAAAATTTTGATCCATATATTGGCGATTCCACTGTTCATGAGGGTTTTTACACCCAGGAAGATATAAAGGAAATAGTTGAATATGCCCGTGAACGTTTTATCACCGTAATTCCCGAAATCGAAATGCCCGGCCATTCTCTGGCGGCTCTGGCTGCATATCCTGAATTATCCTGCACCGGCGGACCATTTGAAACTGGAACCAAATGGGGTGTTTTTGAAGATATTTATTGCGCCGGCAATGACTCAACCTTTGCATTCCTGGAAAATGTGCTCAGCGAGGTAATAGATCTATTCCCCTCACAATACATTCATATTGGCGGAGATGAAGCGCCAAAAGCCCGTTGGGATAAATGCCCGAAATGTCAGGCCAGAATGAAATCTGAAGGATTGAAAGATGAAAATGAGCTTCAGAGTTATTTTATCAGAAGAATAGAAACATTCCTCAACTCCAAAGGCAAAAACCTCATTGGTTGGGATGAAATTCTGGAAGGCGGTCTGGCCCCCAACGCCACCGTGATGTCATGGCGGGGTACTGAAGGCGGAATAGATGCAGCCAGACAAGGTCACGACGTAATCATGACCCCTGGCTCACACATGTATTTCGATCACTATCAGGCATACGCAAACATGGAACCATTGGCCATCGGGGGAAATACTTCGCTTGAAAAAGTATACTCCTTTGATCCGGTACCCAAAGAGTTATCTGAAAAAGAGGCGGTTCATATCCTCGGACTTCAGGCTAATTTATGGACTGAGTATATAGCCGATGTTGATTATCTGGAATACATGTACCTGCCAAGAATGTCGGCGCTTGCTGAAGTTGGCTGGACACCAAAGAAACTCAGAAACTGGGATGATTTTTCAAAACGCATGGTTGTGCAGTATGAAAGATATGAAAGCATGGGCTACAACTACCGTGTGCCCACCCCTGTTGCCTTAGCCGACACACTGATGATTCCCAAAGGGCGCGGACTTGAGCTGAAATCGCCCATTGAGAAGGCAGTCATCAGATATACTTTAGATGGATCAGAACCCAATGAAAAATCAATTGAATATACAACACCCATTGCGTTTTCAAAAGAAACAACTGTGAAGTCGAGGTTGTTTTATAAAGGGAAAATGAGTTCGGTGGTTAGTACTTTGGTTCGGTTGGGGGAATGATGGTTATGGGTTATGGGTTATGAGTTATGGGTTATGAGTTCCAAGTCGGGAGACTTGGAAGAGCGGAACATCGGATTTAATATAGTTTTGTTGCTTTGATTATCGGTTTTAAAAAGTAATTTCGTATTGCTTTTTTTAAACCGTTATTTCTTGCAATAATATCAGCCACCCCCGGTGAAACAAAATAATAAAACTCAATAAATGCTTGTCCGGCTAACGTTTTCATCAGCTTTTCGTCTCTGAATTTTCGCAGCACCATAACCTCAGGAGCGTCGTATGAGCCATAGCAGGCAGTGGCGATAAAGCAGCCGCCCTTTTTAACTTTCACTCCCCGCGTTTCGCAAAGTTTTTCAACATATTCCTTAGAGGTTTTCAGGTCTTTTTCACGGTGCGATCTATAGTGCACAATGGCTTTTAACAATCCTTCTTTTTGAGCAATTTCGACAATTGTATTGTCAAGTTCGGCATCACCTATCTGACTCGGCTCAACAGGAACATCTCCGGCTTGAGCCATGGTGATGGCACCGCAGTAATCACATTTGTAGGAATGAGTTCCTACTTTATGAAGTTTTGAGTTGCCACAGCTGCTGCAAATTAAGGTTTCGGTTGACATAGAATTGTTTATTGGTTAAACAAATATAGAAAAAACGCAGGGAAATGCAACTTGAGTTGCCGATTATTCATTCGATCGTTTTACCTGGTGGCTTCGTATCATTTTTCAATCCTTCAACCCAATATTTACCTTACTCCCGCTTTTGACAATACCTTTATAAATAGTTTTTTCCTTTTGGATGACTGTCAACTCGATTTCATCTTTTACCCGCTTCACTTTTACATCAAAACATGAATTAAAAGCCCTGATGTTTTTGAAATCATAATGATCCCAACTTTTCGGTAAAACCGGCACAACAGAAAAAGACCTGAACCCTGTAGGTTCCATTCCCAGAAGTCCTTCGGTAAAAATCCTGCAATACAAGGCACTTTCGGCAGAAAGATGTTTCATGTTGTTTTCGGGATAGGCTTCAACAACGTAAGGAACATGGTCGCCGGTTAATCTTTTTTCAGAAAATGCTTTTAATTTTTCAAGCGACAAATCTATAGCACCTGCTTTGAATGTTCCGCGTAAAGCATAGAGTGTACCACGGTCCCAAAACACAGCATCCTCTTTAACCTCAGGAGTGTACTCAACCAATATTCCGTTTTCGGTCCACAGTTTATTGAGCAGCGCATCGATGGTTCCAACTTTTCTTTTTTCGATGCCCATAACCAGTGGCAGGCAAATCCAATGTCGAAAAGTGGTATTGCCTTCAAAATACTTATAGGTTTCCAATCCGTCAATGGTAGTCCCGAAATACTTTTCAATGGAGCTTTCCATTTGAGTAATTTTTATGTCCAGCGATTTGGAATACTCGAATTTACCGAGTTCCCTTGACAAGTATGAGGCATTTCGCAAAGCCCCGTAATACAGTGCAGATGTGGCCAGGTTGGCGCCTCCGGTCGAAATCCTTCCCTCCATCTCATCTGAAGTGGATGTAATGACTCCCTCACTGTTTTTGCGGGTATTGCAATACTCCAGGCACCATTCGATCAACTGCCATATTTCCAAAGCAAGTTCTTTGCGCCCCGATGCCAGGGCAAAATGTGAAGCTCCATATGCCAGCATGGCTGCATCTCCGCGATCCAATCCGCAGCAGGTAAGGTCGCCTTCCATTTCCCAGGATGAAATAATCGGTGAAAAATCATCGGGTTTGTTTTTCAGGAACCATTTGTAACAGTTTAAGGCAGCAAGGTTTCCGTTGGCGTATCCAAGATATGGAAAAAACGGACTGCTATACTCGCCCTGATCGTTGGCCCAGATTCCGGCATAATAATTTCCTCCGCCCGGTGAATGAACAAGACCCATTTTTGTTTCGTACAGACTTTCGGCTGCTCTGATTTTTGAAAAGAAAAACAGGGTATTTATTGTGTTGTCGGGTGTTTCCAGAATTAAATTGCTTTCGATTTCAGAAATGAATTGATTCCTTTGCTCCTCCTGCAATACTAAATCAAAACCAGTAAGTTTTTCATCGTTGATACCGGCGGCAAAATAAACCCCAAAGCTCATCATTTCGCCCGGCAGCAGTTCTTTGGATTCAGGGGCATCAGAATAGGCAGTTAAATGGTACATGCCCTTTTCACCTTTCTGCTGAGTCTCATATTTAATATTTCCTGCAAAAACCATAATGGGTTTTTCGGAAACATTTCTCATTTCCCATTTTTCAATAAACAAGCGTTCGTTCATAGAGGGGAAAAGAGTTCTTTTAACTGCAATGCCATCGGCAGGTTTATGGAAAAATGAGATTTTGCCTTTAATTTCAACCGAATCAATTTCGCCTAAAACAAATTTGTTGTTTCCCACTGAAAATCGCGGCAGCAGGTCATCCTGGAAAGATTGCCTGAAATAGGCCCTGTACTTGCCCCACTGCTCATTCCATGACTCAACAAAGGTGCGGAGTTGTGGAAAAATAACATCTCTTTTAATTGTCAGTTTTTTCTTTTCATCAATGGAATAATACACGATGCAAGCCACTTTTTTGCCGTCCATTTCGAAATTGTCGGAATGGGGAAGTTTGTTTTCAGCAGTTACATTCCATACAATGGAATGATTAAGGTTTGCTTTCCAGTATTTTTTAATTTTTTCAGATTGTGAAAAGGAGTTAGATAAAAGGAAGAAAAAGAATAAAAGTCCGGAAATTGTTTTTTTCATAACGTAAAAATTATAGTCCTTTTAGGTAAACAACACCATTTATTTCCTTAAGTTCTTTGGGAATTTTCCCGTCATCACAGATCATTATCTGATAGCCCTTGCTAATTAATTCTTCGATTTTACTTTTGCCCGGAATAAAAGGATAAACGGTGAGATCAGTATAAAACATAGCAATCAGGGGTTTTGGGTGGTTGAACAATACCCCGTTTTGAATATCTTTTTCGTTCAATTCCCTCAGGGCAACAACCCATTCAGGATTTCTGTCCCTCTTTTCGAAAGGTTTGATTCTTTCGATTGAATACCTGACAGGTAAAACAATTAAAAGAACCAGAATCAAACCTGTAAGCCATTTGACTTTAATTTTTATCCTTTTTTCCTTGAGGTCGGTCCAGAAAGCACCTGTCAGCAAAAATAATGCAGGAGTTGTAAAGAGAATGTATCCCTGCATTTTTGTTTTTGCAAAGGAAAATATAATAGCCGGAACAAAGAACCATATCAGCAAGGCAAGAAGTTTATAGTCTTTTGGTTTTTTGAACCACATCCACACAAACCACAATAAAGGCAAATATATCAACTCACCATAATTGACTCTGATTTTATTGAAGAAGTAATAAAATGGTCCACCCTGCTTATCAAGCACTTCTGTAAAATGCTTCATATTAAGTCCGGCAGTCCAGGCAGCTTCTTTAGGAAATTCACTATAGATATATAGTTGCCATGGTAGAAAAACAATTGTCAAAGTAACCAAGATCAATAAGAAGTGTAACACAATTGCTTTGATACTGAATTTTTCAGATTGGTAGGCAAGCAGGAGCCAAACAGGCAAAACAATGAGGGCCGGTAGCCATTTAGATAGTATGGCAGCTCCAATGGCAATCCCAACCAGAACGTTGAACCAGACATTTTTGGTTTTAACGAACTGTACAGAGAAAAATACTGCAAGGAGGACAAAAAACATAAAAAAAACGTCCATGTGGTCGGTGGCCACTCGGGCAGCTGTAAGTTCGATCACCAAACCATTAATTGAAAAAAGCAAAGCAGCAATATAACCTGTTTTTTTGTTAAAAAAATAAGCGCCAATACTGAAAATCAACCAAATACCAAGAGTACTGAGAATTAAAGTTGGCAAACGAAGAGCAATTTCATTTACACCGAACACAAACATAGAGGCCGACATGGTCCACAAGGGCAAGGGGGGTTTATGCACCCACACATGGTTGCTGGCCCAATCGCGGTAATCATAAGGTAAAACAGGGTTTTCATACAAAGTGGGACGCAATGGGTGATCCATCATATTCTTTGCAACCAAGGCATGAAGTTTTTCATCCCACTCGTGGATATAAAAATCACAGGAAGTATAAAACCTTAAAGCCAATCCGCACAAAACCAAAAGCAATATTGCCCAACGATAATTATCCCTGGCCATAAATCTCCATGAAAAATAATAGCCTGCCAGGCAAATGGATATGGTGATGATACCGTATATCAGGTTGTCCATATATTATAAAATTCAGACAAATATACAATTTGTTGCTTTTTTCCAACTAAAACATCCAACAATATGCTATACTCACATTAACCATTTATAAAAAATTCCTTCAACTAATAAATAAAAAACCACTATTTTGGTTTTGATGTTTTCATTTTTCTATTTTTGTTAAGTTTTTTCTAAAATTTCTTTATGCAAAACGACATCATTGATTCAGCAACAAAAAACAAAAGGAATATTCTTCTTCCGATCATTATAATCGGTGTTTTTTATTTCATCCTTGGTTTTATAACGTGGTTAAACAGTATTTTAATTCCATATCTTCGTGTTGCATGCGAGCTGACTTATTCACAGGCATTATGGGTTGCCCTTGCTTTTTACATTTCGTATGCTGTGATGGCTGTGCCCGCCTCCATGATTCTGAAAAGAACGGGATTTAAAAATGGCATGTCATTGGGACTTTCTGTCATGGCAATTGGAGCCCTGATTTTTATTCCGGCTGCCAAAGACCGTAATTTTGTTTTATTTCTTGTGGGCTTGTTTATTCAGGGAACCGGTATGACGATACTTCAGACTGCCATCAACCCTTACGTAACCATATTGGGTCCGATTGAAAGTGCTGCAAAAAGAATTTCTATCATGGGTATCTGTAATAAAGTGGCCGGAATCATTGGCCCGATCATTCTGGCTTTTGTTCTGCTCAAAGATTTTGACAAACTGACAGATAAGTTAAAAACGCTGACTCCTGATAAAGTAAACCTGGAACTGAATGCATTGGCCGATAGGGTAATTTTACCGTATGTTGTAATGGCAGCGGCATTGGTTATCCTTGCAATAATTGTTATGCGGTTGAAATCGCTTCCTGACATCAAAGATGAAGAAGAATCAAGTGAAACTGTCGCGGATCATAAAAGAAAATCTATTTTTTCATTTCCATACCTGTGGTTGGGCTTTATTTCCATATTTCTTTATGTGGGTGTTGAAGTCATCGCCGGCGATACCATTATAAATTACGCCAACAGTTTTTGGGGTATTGAAATGGACAAAGCCAAGTTTTTCACTTCCATAACATTGGCAGCTATGATTTTAGGTTATTTTATCGGTGTTCTTGCAATACCAAAATATATCAGTCAAGAAAAAGCCCTGACGCTTTTCTCCCTTTCAGGTATTGCATTTTCATTGCTTGTCATTTTTATGCCCGGAATGAATTCTGTACTCTTTTTAGCGCTTCTCGGTTTCTCAAATTCCATCATGTGGCCTGCCATCTGGCCTTTGGCAATTGACGGACTGGGAAAATTCATCAAAACCGGTTCGGCCATACTGATTATAGGTATTGCCGGAGGAGCCATTCTGCCCAAACTGCACGGAATAATCTCTGAACAGCTTGGAGGAAACATGCAACAGGCATACTGGATACTTGTTCCTGGCTACCTGTTCATTCTTTTCTTTGCCCTTTTCGGCCACAAAATCGGAAAAATAAAAAAATAATTGCATGAAACCTGCCCTGGTTATTCTGGCTGCCGGACTGGGTTCCCGATACGGGGGACTGAAACAGTTGGATACTTTTGGACCTTCGGGCGAATCAATTATTCACTATACTGTTTATGATGCCGTAAAAGCCGGTTTCGGGAAAACGGTTTTTGTCATCAGAAAAGAAAACCTCAGGGATTTTGAAAAAGTTATTTCCGATAAAATAAAACATCTTACCCAAATTGAGTTTGCCTTTCAGGACACTCATCAGGTGCCCGAAAAATTTGCAGGATCAATAAAAAGGACAAAACCATGGGGAACAGGCCATGCCTTGCTTGCTGCAGAAAAATCAATCAGCGAACCCTTTCTTTCGGTCAATGCCGATGATTATTACGGTAAAGATGCATTTATTTCGGCTTTTGAGTTTCTGAAAAATTCTGACAATAACAGCAGCAAATTTTGCAGCATCGGTTACCGGCTTGGCAATGCTTTATCTGACTATGGCAGTGTGGCCCGGGCAATTATTTCTGTGGAAAATGGATATCTGAAAACCATCCGTGAGATAAAAAACATTGGCAAATGCAGCGACGGTGCCTGCTTCCTTAATGAAAAAAATGAAATGGAATTCCTCAGCGCCGATTGTCCGGTTTCCATGAATATGTGGGGTTTTACACCAAAAGTTTTTGAAATGGCCAATGAAAGTTTCGGAAAATTTCTTGAAAAAAACGCAGCATCTGAAAAAACTGAATTTTTATTGCCTGATTTTGTAGCCTCAGTTGCCTCAACCCAAAAAGCAAGCATTTCAGTGATACCAACCAGTTCAGAATGGTTTGGTGTTACCTACGCCGAAGATAAAAAGGATGTTGTTCAGAAACTGGCTGCCATGCACAAAAGAAAAGAATATCCTGTTCCTCTCTAGCAATAATACTATGAACCCTGAAAAATTTAAAAATACCATCGACGGCATTGAAACCGGTCTGTTTAAGCTGACCAACAGCAGTGGTGTTCAGGTATTTATTTGCAATTACGGTGCCGCATTGGTGTCGATAAAAATTCCCGGTAAAAACGGAAAACTTACAGATGTAATTCTGGGTTATGACTCGCTGGACGGATATCTGAACGGAAACCCTTATTTTGGATCTATAGTTGGCCGGTTTGCCAATCGCATTGGAAAGGCTGAAGCAATAATTGAAGACAAACTATACAAGCTCAGTGCAAATATCGGCGAACATCATTTACACGGCGGAACATCCGGTTTTTCGATGAAAGCGTGGAAGATAATTTCTGCTTCTCCGAATGAACTGGTTCTTGAACATTTCAGTGAAGATGGCGATCAGGGATATCCGGGAAACCTGACTGCTAAAGTGAGATATCTTCTTACCAATGATAACAGTCTGGTTATTGAAATGCAAGCAAAAACCGACAAAACCACGCTGGTGAATTTTACCTCCCACCCCTTTTTCAATCTTGAAGGAGAAGGAACTCCTTCCATAACCAGCCATTTGTTTCAAATAAATGCATCGGGATATCTTCCCATTGATGAAAACCTTGTAACCACCGGTGAAATTGAAAAAGTTTCGGGCACGCCCTTTGATTTTCAGAAACCAGCCGGATTGGATTTTGAAAAAAATGCATCAAACAGCCAATTAATAAGAGGTCGCGGCTATGACCATTGTTTTGCCCTTGACAATGAAAACAATTTTGGAAAAATTGCTGCACAGGTTTTTTCGCCAAACGGAATTTGTCTTGAAGTGTTTACAAATCAACCTGGTTTACAGTTTTACACCGGCAACTGGCTTGACGGCTCCGATATTGGAAAAACGGGAACCCCGTACATACAGCGATCGGCTTTTTGCCTTGAAGCACAAAATTTTCCCGACGCACCTAACAAAAAGCATTTTCCAAACCCTTTATTACAACCCGGGGAAACATATTACCATAAAACCATTTATAAATTTTCCTGTAAAAATTTTCAGCCATGAATTTTTCCGTAAATGATTACATCGTCCTTGCTGCCTATGCTGCAGTAATTCTGTTCATCGGACTTTGGGTTTCGCGCACCAAAAAAGGCCACGAAAAAACTGCCGAAGATTATTTTCTCGCATCAAAATCATTGCCCTGGTGGGCCATTGGCGCTTCCTTAATTGCTGCCAACATTTCGGCCGAGCAGATTATCGGAATGTCGGGGCAGGGCTTCGGACTTGGTTTAGCCATTGCTTCTTATGAATGGATGGCTGCTCTCACATTGATAATAGTCGGGAAATTCTTTTTGCCCATATTCATTAAAAAAAATCTGTACACCATTCCCGACTTCATCAAACACCGCTACAGTGTTGAGCTCAAATCAATCCTGGCTATCTTCTGGATTGCCCTGTTTACATTTGTAAATCTGACCACAGTATTACTGCTGGGCGCATCGGCCATGGACATGATCATCGGAAACGGAAATGGTGATTATTTCCTTTATTGTATTATTGGCCTGGCGGTTTTTTCTGCGGCTTATTCATTGTGGGGCGGGTTGTCGGCTGTGGCATGGACTGACGTGGTGCAGGTGGCGTTGCTGGTGATTGGCGGACTGATAACCACATGGATTGCACTTGATCATGTGACTGCCGAAGGAGGTGTGGTCAACGGATTCAACCACATTCTTGAAGCTGCTCCCGATAAATTCCATATGATTTTGAGCAAAGATCATCCTTTGTACAATGAACTTCCCGGAATTGCTGTGTTGGTTGGCGGAATGTGGATTGCCAATCTATATTACTGGGGATTTAACCAATACATCATTCAGCGCGCACTGGCTGCAAAAAGTCTCAAAGAGGCTCAGAAAGGCATTGTGTTTGCAGGTTTTCTCAAACTTATTGTTCCGTTGATCGTTGTGGTGCCCGGCATTATTGCCTTTGTAATGTATTCACAGCCCGAAGGAACAACCATTATAGCCGGAGTAAATGACAGTCTGGCTGTTGACCAACTCTATCAGGCTAATGATCAGGCATATCCCTGGCTTGTAAGGACTTTCGTTCCCGAAGGGATCAAGGGTTTGATTCTGGCCGCACTGGCCGCAGCCATTGTGTCATCACTCGCATCAATGATGAACTCCATTTCAACCATTTTCACCATGGACATTTACAAACAGCATATCAATAAAAATGCCGGTGAGGGAAAAACTGTAACGATAGGAAGAATTTCGGCAGCTGTGGCACTTGTCATTGCCATGATTTTAGCTCCACTTTTAAGCAGTGAAAGAGGAATTTTTAATATTATTCAGGAATACACCGGAATGGTAAGTCCGGGCATCCTGGCCATCTTCATGCTGGGTTTGTTCTGGAAAAAAGCCACCAACCGGGCAGCCATTTTCGGAGCCATTCTTTCGATTGTTATTGCATTCCTTTTCAAACTGGGAACACTGCCGTGGATGGACCAGATGGGACTCACATTTTTAGCCACCGTGGCAATAATGGTAATAATAAGTCTCATCGAGCATAAGGGTAAAAACGATGATAAGGGTATTAGTTTTGAAAAGGGTATGTTTAAAACCGGAGCGGCTTTTAACATATCCGCTTTTGCCATTTTGATAATATTAGTAGTTTTGTACACGGTATTCTGGTAAAAAAATGATTGAAAAAGACCTTCTTTACGAATTTTCAACCTTTTACAAAAAAGAGCCCCGGATATTCTCCTCGCCCGGACGAATAAATCTGATCGGCGAGCATACCGATTACAACGAAGGTTTTGTATTTCCAGCAGCCATTGACAAAAAAATTTATCTTGCCATCAGTCCAAACGGTTCATCAAAATGCAATCTGTACAGCAATACATTTGCCTCAACCTTTTCATTCGAAATCTCAAAAAGAGAAAAATCCGGAATGGGTTGGCCCGATTATATAATCGGGGTTGTTGATGAATTGATAAAAGCCGGACATCAACTTGAAGGTTTTGATTGTGTTGTTGGGGGAGATGTACCAACCGGAGCAGGATTGTCGTCATCGGCTGCATTGGAAACCTGCTTCGCATTTGCACTGAATGAAATCAATAAACTGGGTTTGTCGCGACATGATCTGGCCATAATTTCACGCGATGCAGAAAATAATTTTATCGGTGTAAAGTGCGGTATTATGGATCAATACGCAGCCCTTTTCGGAAAAAAAGATGAGGCTTTATTGTTGGATTGCCGCAATCTTGAATTTGAAAATTTCAAGGTAGATTTCGAAGATTATCGGATTGTATTGGTTAACAGCGGCGTTAAGCATCAGCTTGCCAACTCAGAGTACAATGTCAGAAGGGAACAATGCGAAAAAGGCCTTTCTCAGTTAAAAAAAATGAACCCGGAGATTAACAGTCTGAGAGACGTATCATCCAATCTGATGCTGATGTATGAGAAAAAACTGGATCCGGTTATTTATAAAAGATGCCTTTATGTTGCCGAAGAAAATGAACGGGCTGTCTCGGCTGCCTTTGATCTGGCCAACGAGCGCTTTTCATCATTCGGGCAAAAATTGTTCGCTTCGCACGAAGGATTAAAAAACGATTACGAGGTAAGCTGTCAGGAACTTGATTTGCTGGTTGAACTTGCCAAAGAATCAAAGGGAATTGTGGGAGCCAGAATGATGGGAGGAGGCTTCGGGGGATGTACCATTAATGTTGTTGAATCAAGATACCACGATCAGTTTATAAAAGATATCCAGAAAAACTTTAAAAAAATTGCAGGCACCATTCCGCTTGTTTATAATGTTTCCATCTCAGGTGGAACAATGGAGGAATTCATTTAATCTGCTCAATTAGTCCTACCTATGGACAGCAATCAATTTATTTTTCAATATCATCCAATAAGATAAAAATTATTATCTTAGCATTAAATCAAAAAACAGAAAATTATGAAAAAAGTACTTTTAACCGGACTACTTATTATCCTTATTTTCAATTTATTTGGTCAGAATACCAATACAAATAATCAATCATCAACTGCTTCAAAATATGAATGGGATTTTCTTTGGATCAGCGGTGGAATCGGAGCCGGTGGAGTTGTCAGCACAACTATTGTAAACTCCGGAATAGTTCTTCCCGCTTCCCTGGATTTCTTCCTTCAAAGAAAGCACCACCGAGTGGGATTTGGGGTAACCAGTGAGCTATATCTCACACCTGAGAATTTGGGTAAAATGATTTTTTCTGACAACAATTCCAACGTTCGGAAATACTATTTTATGTATGACTGGATGCTGCTGGGAAATTTTCCGGTAAATATTGGCGGTGGACTGCAAGTGGGAGGTTTTTATGTAGGCAAGGAAAAAGTAGATAATGTTTCAGATAAGACCAGGCTTTTTGTGAATTTTGGCGTAGTTGCCGAGGTGGGCATCAGACCGGTTTATATTTATGCCCGTCCGGCCATCGAATACAAATCATACAACGAAGGTTCGTTTCATAAGGAAATTATGGCCGTTGCCCAGGTGGGTATCAGACTAAAATTAATGACTGAAGAAGAAAAAGCACAGAGAGGAAAAAATTAAAAAACATGAGCAATAAATCGATTGCAATAAAAACTGTCTATTTCAGTATCATTGGAAACACACTGTTGGCCACAGTTAAATGGCTTACCGGTTATTTCGGAAATTCCTATGCTTTAATTGCAGATGCCATTGAATCAACCGCAGATATTTTTTCATCGGTACTTGTCCTTGCCGGCATCAAATTTTCAACAAAACCGGCAGATAAAAAGCATCCATACGGACACGGAAAAGTTGAGCCATTGGTTACTTTTATCGTTGTTGGTTTCTTGATAACCGCAGCAATTATAATTGGTTATGAAAGCATCCAGAATATTCAGACTCCCCATGAGTTACCCGAATATTATACTCTGATTATTCTTGGAGCAATAATCTTTTGGAAGGAAGGATCATACAGGTATGTATCATCCAAAAGCAAAAAAACAGGAAGCTCATCATTGAAAGCAGATGCATGGCACCACCGCAGTGATGCAATCACTTCAGTGGCAGCATTTATTGGGATCACAGTGGCTCTGATAATGGGTAAAGGTTATGAAACTGCCGATGATTGGGCAGCGCTGCTTGCGGCCGGAGTAATTCTGTTCAACTCATGGCTGATTTTCAGACCAGCTTTGGGCGAAATTCTTGATGAACAGCAGTATGGTGAACTGATTTCAAAAATTAAAACTATTTCCCTTGATTTTCAGGGAATCAAAGACACCGAAAAATGTTATGTCAGGAAATTAGGAATGAGCTTTTATGTGGATCTTCATGTCCAGGTTGATCATGCAATTTCGGTAAAAGAAAGCCATCAGATTGCGCACAATCTCAAAAATAAACTGATTTCTCAAATTAATGGCATTGAAGATGTATTGATACATATTGAACCATACGAAAATAAAAATGACTGAAAACAAAAACTTCCAAACTGAATTCCTGAATGTTTCTAAGGCATTACCGGCATTTTTAGTGCTCATGATGCTTTTTTCATTCTTCAACGGTTTTACCCAGCATACCAATATTAAGCTTGAAAAACCTGCAGACACAAAATACTTTGCTACTCCCTGTGAACCCTCACTGGTAATCAATCCGTTCAACACTGATCAAATGATTGCAGGTGCAGTGCTGGATGCTCTCTATACATCCTCTGATGGTGGAAAAACATGGAATACCGAGGTTTTAAAATCTACAGCCGGAGTGGAAGGTGATCCCTGCATTATAGTAGATAAAAAGGGATGCTTTCACTATTTTCACCTTTCCAATCCCCCTAGCGGAGTGCGTTTTAGCTCCATTGTTCATCAAAAGCTTGAAAGCTTTGGCGGTGGCTGGTCAACCGGGACTGCCATAGGTGAGAAAATTAAAAAACTCCATGATAAGGAATGGGCTGTTTCTGACATGCAGAATGGCAATCTGTATCTTTCCTGGACCATATTTGATGAATATAAAAGCACTGATGCGAAAAACAAAACAAACATATTTTTTTCATCCTCAACCGATTATGGAACCACCTGGTCAAAACCTCTGCAGGTCAGTACCATTGCCGGCGATTGCAAAGACGATGATAATTCTCTTGAAGGTTCCATGCCGGTAGTTGGTCCGGCCGGCGAAATATACCTCGTGTGGGTGGGTCTTGAAAAAATTTACCTGAATCGATCAGATGATTTTGGAAAAACCTGGCTCAAAAAGGAAAAAGCCATTTTTGACCAGCGCGGGGGATGGCGTATTGAGATACCGGGGATCTACAGATACAGCGGATTTCCAATAATACAATGCGACACCACAAACAGTCCGCGCCGCGGAAACCTCTATCTTACCTGGAGCGAATGTGTACCTGGCACCTCACATACCCGAATATTGTTTGCAAGGTCAAAAGATAAAGGAGAAAGCTGGACCGAGCCTTTAATCATAGGCAGCGACTCGCTGCAAAAACACAGCTTTTTTCCCTGGATGACCGTGGACCAGAAAACAGGAAATATTTACATTGTTTATTACGACCGCCGCAACTTCAACGACAACCACACCGAAGTGTTTCTTGCATGGAGTGACGATGGCGGCAATACTTTCAGGGATTTCAAAATTTCAGAAAGCGCATTTATCCCCGACAAGGAAATGTTTTTTGGCGATTACGCTGCAGTTGCCGCGTACAACAATGTGGTGCGACCAGTGTGGACCAGACTCGACGGCTTTTCGCTAAGCTTATGGACAGCTATTATTGATATGAATTATCTGGGAACAGACCATTCGCTGGAAAAAAGAATCATCACCGGAGAAGAAGACGGACTGACAATTACCGACAGCTGGAATTTAGAAGACGAACCGCGAAAAACCATCAACAATATTTATGATGATTGGTTTAAAAATATCTACCGCCCTGCCCTGCCCGGGTTTAATATTAAAATGAACTGCGGCGATTGCGTGTATGCCTATATGGATGTGGTTTTTTACATTTCCGACAAAGGGAAAATTGTCAGATATGTTGTGGAAAAAGAAAATTTCTGCGCAAAAAATGCCGATGAAAAACTTAAAACAAAACTCCTTGATTATTTTTTGAATTATACTTTTCCGGTTGAACTGAGAAATAAAGCGGTGAGGATGAAGTTGGGAACGGGGTTGAAATGTTGAGAAAATAAATTTATATCCAGCCAAAACTCATGTTTTTTTGCTCATTTGGCTGGATATAATTTTAAAAATAAAATATATGTAGCAGATATCTAAATTAATAAACAATAAGTTTTTCAATATAAACACCCTTTTTTGAAATGATGCGGATTATGTATTGGTTATCCTCCCATTCTGAAACATTAATCTTTCTACTTTTTGAAAATTCAGATTGATATCTTAACTGTCCATCTAAAGAGAATACTTCTATCTTACAAACATTTACTCCGTCAAATGTAACGTTTAAAATATCCTTCGATGGGTTAGGCCAAATTCTGTAATTTTCTTTATTAATAGAATTATTATCAGTCGAAAAATCAAAGCTCCTATTAGAAAAAGATTGGTGATAAAAAAATTCGCCGGATAATTCGCAAAAATTTTCCCTACTGGCATAAACTATATAGGAAAGACTATCCTCTAAATAATGATAATCAAAATAGTCATTTGTCCCGGAATCTACAAAATCAATTTCATTAAAATTCCCATTTTCAACTGCTCTTAATATTCTATAATCTGCAGGTATAAAACCCTCATAACCTGACCAACTTAATACATTTGTATTGTAATCCAAGGGGTATCCATTCAAATAAATTGTACTATGGGGGACACAATCATCTAATTTGGATTCATTGCCACACGTATCAACAGTAGTGATTTTATAGGTCCATGATTGAACCAGTGGATCTGCAAAACTATCTTCAAAAACTGACAGACTTTCAAAGTCAACAAAACCTATTGAATCATATTCTGCTGATCCATTCAATCTATAAATCTTATAATAATCTGTGTTAACGTTTTCTGTCTTTTCCCAAATAATCAGATTTCTATTTACAGATGTATCCACGGTTACCATACATATTTGTTCGCTATATGGGAATAAAAAATCAATCTGAATTGTGTCTTTTGCAGCCGGGCATGGATAGCTTGAAACAGTTACATGATAAATTCCAGGTTCGGTTACGCTAATTGTGTTAGCATAGGTATCGTTACTCCAGTGAAAATAGTACAATGGACCTACATCAACGGTAAGTACCAGTTCTTGACCATCACATAATACAGTATCATTTCCCAGGTCAAATTCTGCAACTTCATGAAGTATCATTTGTACAGTATCACTTATTATACTATCAGAAAAATGACCATATACAATACATCTGAATTTAATATTCGCATAATTGTTAACATAATCATAAATACAGATTACTTCAGTATTTACAAAATTAAATGGCGGTTCATTTGGTATATCAGTGAATCCTGACCCATCATCCATCTGCCATTGCATTGAAACGTAATCTTCGGCATTTAGTTCAAATTGCAAACCATAATCATCTAAACATTTATGTTCATTAAATGGTTGATTTGGGATGTTGGCCAAAGGATTGTTTTCATGCCAATATACTTTGTCATTATTATCTCCTGCACAAATAATATCAAGGTCACCATCATTATTAAGATCAGCAACTGTAATTTCTGTAATATATTTTGAAAAAGTTTCAATAACAGAAGTATCACCAAAAGTACCAAGTCCATCTAGATTCTCAACCCAAAAGAGGCAACCAATACCAGTGGTAGCCACTAAAACGTCATTATCAGAATCATTATCAAGGTCACAAACATAAATTGATGTGGCAGAAACCATAGGTACTATAATATTATTATTACAAAATTGTCCTATTCCACCTATATTAGGATTCCATGAAATTGCTGCCCCTGAAATTGAACTACTTGATGAAACAACATCAATATCATAATCTCCATCAATATCCGCAGGAAAATAACTAGTAGAAAAATCGCCAGTTAATGTGATTGGATGCTGATAATCAAAAGCACCATACCCATCGCTGTTTTCGTGCCAAGTAAAAACTGAAGGAATTACAATATCATTATCACCATCACCATCAAAATCAGCTGTTTTTATTTGGCCAACAAATAACATTCCATCGTCTATCTGATTTTCAAGTCCAAATGTACCTTCACCATCAAGATTTTCAAACCAAACCAACCTACCTCCAGATGAAGCTCCTGCAATAATATCTAAATCATTGTCCCCATCCAGATCACTTGAACAAACTGATTTTGCTCCAGTCAAGGAACCAGAAATTATCTGTTGAGGGCCAAATATACCTGTTCCGTCAATATTTTCATACCATGCAATTTTATTATCATCGGAGGATGCGGAAACCACATCCATATCCAAATCGCCATCAATATCACAGGCAATGACATCAAATGCACCCATTGTGCTACCACTAATTAAAGGCATTTCCTGAAAACTACCCGTTCCATTAAGATTTTTACTCCACCCCACTAAATTTTCTTCATCAGAGGCATATAAAATATCCTGATATCCATCACCATCAATATCAGCAGCAAAAACACTATTTGCACCATTTAAATTTAAAACGACTCGCTTACTACTAAATATTTGGGCAAATGCTAAATTCGAAGCAAATAGTAAAACTAAAATTAATATGGGCTTCATACCTGTCAACATTATTCTATTAATAACAAAAAAAAGTCGGTTTTACTGATCAAATTTACTGATCTATTATTTTTTTTGATCATTTTCTTTTATTCTCAACAAAGCTACTATTATTCACCTTATTTGTATTTCAAATCAAAGGTAAATTAATTATCAATATTGCACAAAATAAATATGTAACTTTTTATTTTAAAGTTCGGTGCGCTGCACCTTGTTGTCTGCATTGGCATTTTATGCTACAGAGGGTATGGTGTTCTGCACCATATTTGCATTTTCCAAATAACCAACTCATTAAATTCCATCAAGGTGCAGAGCACTTAACCGTCAGATTTATTTTGCAACAAAATGGTTATCTGAGATTCCGAACCGCACCAAAGCGGTGAGGGATCTCTTTGTAATTACCGATATTTAATTTTTAAAAACCTTAGCCTGACGGTTAGGTGCAGCGCACCGCTCCTAATCAAAATAAGAAACAAAAAAAATCCCGCTATAAACGGGATTTTTTACATTATTATGGTCAAAAAGTTTATGCTCCAAGTGTAGCCACCATAACCGCCTTTATAGTATGCAAGCGGTTTTCGGCCTGATCGAATACCAAAGAACTTGTGCTTTCAAATACTTCTTCGGTAACTTCGATACCGTTTTTCAATCCGAAGTCCTCAGAAACCTGTTTTCCAACTTTGGTATCAGCATTGTGGAATGCAGGTAAGCAATGCATAAACTTAACGTTTGCATTTCCTGATTTCTTCATAATGGCAGCATTGATCTGATAGGGTTTCAGTAATTTAATGCGTTCTGCCCAAACTTCTTTGGGTTCGCCCATGGATACCCAAACATCGGTATGGATAAACTCAACGCCTTTTACAGCAGCTGCAGGATCATCGGTAACGGTTATGCGTGCACCTGATTTTTTGGCAATTTCCTTGCAGGTTTTGATGAGATCAGCATCCGGCCATAATTTTTTAGGAGCGCCAATGCGTACATCCATTCCTAAAATAGCACCAACAACCAAAAGCGAACGTCCCATGTTAAAACGGGCATCACCCAGGTATGCGTATGATATTTTTTCAAGTGGGTTATCGGAATGTTCCATCATGGTAAGAACATCAGCCATCATCTGGGTGGGATGCCACTCGTTGGTAAGTCCGTTCCATACAGGTACACCTGCAAATTTTGCAAGTTCTTCAACAATTTCCTGACCAAAACCACGGTATTCGATACCATCATACATTCTGCCCAATACTCTGGCAGTGTCTTTAACGGTTTCTTTGTGACCCATCTGACTGCCCGAGGGACCAAGATAGGTAACATGAGCTCCCTGATCATGAGCAGCAACCTCGAAAGCACAACGGGTGCGGGTTGAATCTTTTTCGAAAATCAGCGCAATGTTTTTGCCTGCTAAACGGGGCTGTTCAGTCCCGGTATACTTTGCGTTTTTTAAATCTTTGGAAAGCTTCAAAAGAAATACCAATTCTTCCTTGGTAAAATCCAGTTCTTTCAGAAAATGTCTGTTTCTTAAATTGAAAGGCATAACTTATTTTTTTTTGGTTAATATTTATTTTATAATTCTTGTTCCGGCTTTTGGATTACTTAGTTGTTTAGCTTCAGTGATGATACATTCTTTACCTCCGTTCTCAACAAAAGCAACAGCAGCTCTAACTTTCGGAGCCATACTGCCTTCGGTGAACTGTTTGTCCTGAAGATAATTCTTGGCTTCAGCAACGGTGATGGTTTCCAGTCTGACTTCATTAGGTGTGTTAAAGTTAAGGCAAACATTGGGCACATCGGTAAGAATATAAAACTCATCGGCATGAATTTGTGAAGCAAGCAATGAAGAAGCAAGATCTTTATCAATTACCGCATCAATACCCTGTAATTTATTGGGTTCAACGTAGAAAACAGGAATTCCGCCACCGCCAACGGTCACAACAATGTTACCATCGCGTGCCAGTTTTTCGATGGACTTCTGGTTTCCGATTTTAATGGGTTTAGGTGATGCAACTACTTTTCTCCAGCCGTTTCCTTTGGGGTCTTTGGCAAAAGTATCGGTAGTGTTCTTTTTCAGAACTTCCACTTCTTCGTCGGTATAATAAGGACCGATGGGTTTAGTTGGATTTGTAAAAGCCGGGTCATTTTTGTCAACAAGGACTTCGGTAACAAGAGTTAAAATATCCCTTTCCATATTGTTTTTTTCAAGGACATTTCTCAGCTGTTGCTCAATGATGTAGCCGATAAATCCCTGAGAATAGGCCCCGCAGACATCTAAAGGCATTTCAGGCAGGCCATAAACTTTTGCGCCTGCGGCATTGCTTAATAAAATATTTCCAACCTGCGGACCATTTCCATGTCCTATAACCAGGTCATAACCATTTTTGATCAAAGGCAACAAATTTTCACATGTTTCATAAACATTTGATTCCTGTTCATCAATGGTTCCTTTCTGTTTCGCTCTGAGTAGGGCATTTCCTCCAAATGCAACAACTGCTAATTTTTTCATACAATTGCAAATTATTAGTTAGGGCACAAATCTAAAAATAATTTTCTGTTTTAAAATATTCTATTATTATATTTTGACATAATCTGAAAAAAGGTATTGTAGATAATGATTATATTTTCAATTGATTAAAGGAAATTGGATATTTGCTTCGCGATACCTGGATAATGGCTATTTGCCTGTGGTGATATTGGATGTTGGATATTGTTTCGTTAATTTTTGTTAACCAGGTGGGGTAATGATAAAAGCAGAATTTCCTAATAATAACAGCATAGAAATCGCGTTATATTTGAATTACAAAAGATGAAACGAAAATAAATTTGATGAAAAAACAACATGTTTTAAAAAAAACTTGTGAAATAAAATCCATTCATACTGTCTCAAATCAAATATTTTTTTATTTTTGTCCATATTATTTGGGGATTGAAATTTGATAATGAGAATAATTTATTTATTGACAGTGGTTTCCTTGGTATTCTTTTCCTGCTCTGAGAAAAAGGCAGAAGAAAAGAAAAAGGAAATCTTACAGGGTGTGATCACTTATGAGATTAAATATCTTCAGACTGAAGATGAAAATTCATTGATCAGCCTTCTTCCCGTTGAAATGATCTATAAATTCAAAGACAACAGCATTTGTCAGAAGATTGAAGGATGGGGAGGCGTTTTTACAATGATGGGTATTGTTAACTACCCAAAAAAGACTAATTCCGCCCTGCTGAAGGTTATGGGTAAAAAATATCATTTTGAAACATCACTGGAAAGTAATGAAGCATTTGGATTTGATGAATTTCCTGGCATGAAAATTGAATATATAGAGGGTGAGACAAAAGAAATTGCAGGATATAAATGTAAAAAAGCCATCGCATACATAAATGATACCATACCGCCTATTGAATTATTTTACACTGAGGATTTGCCCATTGAAAATCCCAACAGGAACAATCCATTCAGGGAAATCAAAGGTGTTCTTATGAGCTATCAGATGTCATTCCAGAGAATTCCTATGGTAATGAATGCCGTTAAGGTAGAAATGAAAAATATCGATGATGTCGAATTCCTTGTCCCCGATGATTTCGAAAAAGTCTCCAAAGAAGATTTGCAAGAATTTATTAATACCTTGATATAATAACACTTAAAATTATTTTTATGAAATCTATCTCAAAAATGCTGCTTCTGATAACAGCAGTAGTTCTCTTTTATAACGCTGACGCACAAAAACCTTTTGCAGGATATATTAAATACGCCATCTCTTATGAAGGTGAAATGGATGCTCAAACAAAAGCCATGTCTCCAACTGAAATGAAACAATTTATCAGCGGATCAAAAACCAGAATTGAAATTCTTACCGCTATGGCTAACCAATATGTGGTTTCAGACGGTGGCACAAAAGAAGTTCTTATTATGATCGATGCGATGGGACAGAAATTCGCTTTAAAATCAACCAAAGAGGAAAATGAAGAGCAAATGGCCAAAATGCCAAAAACTGAAGTGAAATTACTCGACGAAACAAAAGAAATTGTAGGATATAAATGTAAAAAAGCTGAAGTTACTTCAACAGATGAAGAAGGCAAGGAAAGCACACTCACAGTTTTCTACACTACAGATCTTGCTGTAGGTGACATTAACTGGTCAGGTCAGTTCAACGGCATCAAAGGCGTTCTGATGGAATACAGTCAGGAAGCCAATGGAGTAACTACCACATTTACTGCATCCGAAGTTAAAAAAGAAAAAGTAAAAGACACTCAGTTTACCGTTCCTGCTGATTATAAGATTCTTACTAAAGAAGAAGCCATGCAGATGTTTGGTGGCGGAGCAGAATAACTTTCTAACAACAGATATTTAATAAAAAATCCTCCAACACGGAGGATTTTTTTTATTTAATAAGTACTTTTGGCTGAATTATTATAGAAACGCCTCTGATGGCATCAAAAGAAAAAGAAAAAAAAGAAGAGGAATCTTCACAGTTTAAATTGCCCGGCAAATTCTGGAAAGATGAACGTTTTAAATTCATCTCTGGTTTGGTTATACTGTTTTTTTCACTTTTTCTTCTGCTCGCTTTTATCTCCTTTCTCTTTACCTGGAAAAATGACCAAAGCAAGCTTGATATTGGATTAGGCCAGTTTATTTCTTCTCCGAATATTAATGTGGATAACTGGGCAGGAAAGGCAGGAGCTCTTGCTGCAAACTTTTTTATTCATAACCTTTTCGGGATTGCCGCTTTCTCATTTATTTTCCTGTTTATCATTTATGGGTTTAAACTGGTTGGGATAAAACTTATTGAATTTTCACGGACTTCGAGAATTACGGTTATTCTAACAATCTGGTTTTCAGTTTTCATGGGCTACCTTTTTGCTTATAAATGGAATGCCAATGCAGGGGGGGCTCACGGATTGTTTGTCAGTCAGTGGATCAATTCACTTATTGGGAAAGCCGGAACAGGTTTTATACTGATTATCACTCTTGCCGCCATCTATGTTTTCTCAATTGAAAATGCGGTTGAAAAACTCAGAAACTACATTCATAATCTTTTCACAAAAAAAGAAAAAACTGCTGAGGTTGAAGATGTCAGTCTGACTGACGACCAGCAAAAAGATGAAACCCCCGAAAACGAAGAAAACTCCGAAGAAGAATCGTCAAACTTTCTGGTAACCGACCTTCATAATGAAACAGATCCTGAAGAAGAACTGTCTGAAACTCCGGCAGAAGATGATATTCCTTATGAACCCTTATCCGACGAAGATATTGCAGAAACTCCCGAAGCAGATATACCTGACGTTAAAGTCATTGACTCGGGTGGTGTGGAACTTACCATTGAAAAAGAAACTTCGGAAGAGGTTTTCGAAGAATCTAAAGTTGATATTGAGGAGTATGACCCGACGCTCGAATTGTCCAGATATAAATTTCCCCCGCTTGATCTGCTTGTAGATCATCGCGTTGACAATACAGAAGTAAGCGAAGAAGAACTGGTTTCCAATAAAAATAAAATTGTCGAAACACTGAATAACTATAAAATTCAGATCGACAAAATTAAAGCAACCATTGGTCCGACCGTCACCCTATATGAAATTGTACCTGCACCCGGTGTAAGGATTTCCAAGATTAAAAACCTTGAAGATGACATTGCCCTCAGCTTGTCGGCTCTCGGAATACGTATCATTGCACCCATTCCGGGCAAAGGAACCATCGGAATTGAAGTTCCCAATTCAAAACCCGAAATCGTTTCCATGAAATCGGTTATCGCTTCTGCAAAATTTCAGGAATCAAAATTTGCCCTTCCGGTAGCCATGGGCAAAACAATTTCAAACGAAACCTTTGTATTTGACCTTGCCAAGATGCCGCATTTGCTGGTTGCAGGGGCAACCGGTCAAGGTAAATCGGTTGGTTTGAATGCAATTCTCACCTCATTATTATATAAGAAGCATCCATCTCAGCTGAAATTTGTGATGGTTGACCCTAAAAAAGTGGAGCTTTCCTTCTATTCTAAATTATCGCGTCATTATATTGCCACCATACCTGACTGTGAAGAGCCGATCATTACCGATACCCATAAGGTAATTAATACCTTGAATTCACTCGTCATTGAGATGGAAAACAGGTACGAACTGCTGAAAAACGCCAGTGTCAGGGAAATAAAGGAGTATAATGCCAAGTTTATCAGCAGAAGGCTCAATCCTGACAAGGGACACAGATATTTGCCCTATATAGTTGTAGTTATTGATGAATTTGCAGACCTTATCATGGAAGTAGGCAAAGAAGTAGAAACTCCGATAGCCCGTATAGCGCAAAAAGCACGTGCAGTTGGAATTCATCTGATCATTGCAACACAAAGACCTTCGGCAAATATCATTACCGGAGTAATTAAAGCCAATTTCCCGGCGCGCATGGCATTTAAAGTGGCCTCGATGATTGACTCCCGCACCATACTTGATACCCCCGGTGCCAATCAGCTAATCGGACGAGGTGACCTGCTGCTGTCAAACGGATCAGAGATGACCCGCATCCAATGCGCATTTATTGACACACCTGAAATTGAAAATATTACCGAATATATCGGATCACAACAGGGCTATCCTACCACTTATGAACTGCCCGAATATATTGGCGAAACTGCCGGAGAATCTCCTGATGTTGACCTTTCCAAAAAGGATCAGCTTTTTGAAGATGCCGCCAGAGCAGTGGTAATTCACCAGCAAGGATCAACTTCTTTGATACAGAGAAAATTTTCTATTGGATATAATCGTGCCGGCAGAATTATTGATCAATTGGAGGCAGCCGGAATCGTAGGTCCGTTCGAGGGTTCAAAAGCCCGTCAGGTTTTATTCTCTGATTTATACGCTTTGGAACAGTTTTTGAATAACATGGATAAACAGTAATTATTTGTAATATGAAAAAGATATTTGGAATCATTGCACTGTTGGCTTTTGCCACTTTTTTATCTGCCCAGACAACAGATAAATCAAAATCAATACTTGACAAAGTATCTGCAAAAAACAAGACATACACTTCTATGAAAGCCGACTTCATTTATTCTCTGGATAATGAAAAAGAAGGCACACATGAAAAAACCCAAGGTGTGATCTGGATCAAAGGAAAAAAATACAAGCTCAACCTTATGGGCGTAACAACTTATTTTGATGGAAAAACCATCTGGTCACATATGAAGAAAGAAGCCGAGGTGAACATCACCGAACCCGATGAAAACGATGAAAGCACCCTCGACCCATCAAAGGTTTTCACCATGTATGAATCAGGTTTTACCTACAAATTCGTGAAGGAATCTTTTGAAAAAGGTCTCGAACTTTACGAAATTGATATGTTTCCCACTGATAAGGAAAAAAATTATACCAAAGTCACTTTAAAAATTGACAAAGCCAAATACCACATTTTTTCAGTGGTTTATTATGGCAAGGACGGCAATACCTCTACCCTCGAAATCATGAGGTTCACTCCCGACCTTCCCATGGAAGACACTATGTTTACCTTTAATAAATCTGATCATCCGGGTGTGGTTGTGAATGATATGAGGTAGGTTATTAGTTATGGGTTATGGGTTATGGGTTATGGGTTATAAGTTTGGGGTTTCTGGTTCATAGTATTTTTGTTGATTTGAGTGAGCGGAGTTAGAAGTCGAGGCAGGTAGTCGGAAGCAGAATACTTCAGGATTAATTAATGTTCTTAATTTCTGATGAGCAAACGGCCTGAAAGGCCAGCTCAATTCAGCCCCGGCTAACGGCCGGGGTTAAAAAACGTTAACAAAACCGCCGGCAGTAAACTTATTAGAACCAAAAAATACTATTCCGGCGGAAATGAATGTGTTGGTTATAAGTTATGAATTATGGGTTATGAGTTATTGGGTTGAAGATATTGGAGACGCAAAATTTGCGTCTCTTTTTTTTAGGGTAACAGTAAGATAATGGTGTAGTAGTATAAAAATTACATTTTTTGTTTTATTTTTGTTTAAAACCCTGACTATGAAAAAAATATTACCATTACTGATTTTGGTCTTTTTGGCCATTTCTTCATTTTCCGCAACCTTTACCGTAACTAACACCAATGATTCGGGTGCCGGATCGCTCAGAGCTGCCATCACTTCTGCCAATGCAGTCGGTGCGGATATTGTTGCGTTTAATATCCCAACCTCAGATCTTGGTTATAACAGTTCAACCGGAGTGTGGACCATCACGTTGCTTTCTGAATTGCCTTATTTCACAACAGGCATGACCACACTCGACGGCACCACGCAAACAACCAACCAGGGAAACACCAATATTTACGGACCCGAAATCTTTATTAATGGCTCAAATACTGTTGCACAATGTTTCATACTTCCAACTCCATCAAACGTTGTCAAGGGAATAATCATTGGAAACTTCACTTACGGAATAAATATTTACGGAACCTATGGCACCGGGAATACAGTTTCGGATTGCTATATCGGAATCAGTGGAAATGGTGCATCGGTGATCCCAAATGATGTGGGAATTACTGTTTCTGACGGAGCAGCAAGCAACGATATCTGCAGAAATCTGATTACCGGAAACAATACAGCGGGAGTCTATATTACTGCCGGTTCGGGAAATGAAATTTTCTCCAATAAAATAGGAACTGATTATCTTGGAACTGATTCCATCGGAAACGGCTCGGGTATAATTCTGGACAACACAACAGGAAACACCATTGGCGGAACTACTTATATAAAAAGAAACATCATCTCGGGAAATTCTGATAACGGTATTCTGATTAATGCATCCCCAAATGGAAATAATATCATACAAGGCAATTTTATCGGCTGCGATATCACCGGAAAAGAAAAATGCTCAAACAGTTTCGGGATTATTCTGGCCAACTCGGGATACAACGATATCGGTGGCGATAATGCCATCAAAAGGAACATCATTTCGGGAAATATTGAATCCGGAATTCTCATTAACGGAACCGGTGGTGAATACAACGAAATTACCGGAAACTATATTGGGGTCGATTCAACCGGCATCGCCATTCTCGACAACCATGTGGGGATCCTCATAAAAACCAATGCCGATAAAAATATCATTGGTGGAAATACTGCGGGAAAGAGAAACGTTATTTCAGGCAACTCTGAAATAGGTGTTTATATCGAATCATGTGATTCTAATACTGTTATAGGGAATTATATCGGTCCGGATGCAACCGGAACCGGCTCCCTTTCAACCAGCGGCACACTTTTTCAGGCGAACGGAATTGAACTGAATACCGTGGCGATGTACAATGTTATTGGTGGATATGACGCTTCCGAAAGGAATATCATCTCTGGAAACAGGGTGTACGGAATGATTTATTACGGACAGACTTCAGAAAATTACCTCATAGGAAATTACATTGGAACAGATGTTACCGGAAACGTGGCTATGCCCAACGCCACCGGAATTTGTGTGGATGCTTCGTCGAATCACAATTACATTTTTAAAAACATTTTATCGGGAAACATCTCTTATGGGATTTTTTTGGTAACAACCGGAACGTATTTTAATGAAGTGGTTGATAATTTCATTGGTCTTAATTCAGCGGGAACAGCAGCAATTCCTAACGACATAGGGCTGTTGCTTGGCGGTGGGGCGCAAAACAATATTATTATGGCAAATGTCATTTCGGGAAATAATTACAATGGCATTGAAGCAGCAGACAACACCACAAATTACAACCAGATTACCCAAAACTACATTGGAACCGATTTTATGGGAGAGTATGCCATCCCAAACGGTAACGGTATTGGTTTTTCTTCAAATCCTAAGCACAATGTCATCAGCGGCAACATCATTTCGGGAAATAATGGTGCAGGAATTATTCTTTATGAATATTCTGACAGCAACATTATCACTTCAAATGTGATTGGATCAGACATCACAGGAAACACCGATCTTGGAAACAAACGGGCAGGAATTGTTGTAGCCACCGGTTCAAGCCATAACATGATCGGGGGTATTGATGAAGGAAATATCATTGCATACAATGACACAGCGGGTGTTCTAATTCTAGATGAAGATTGCCTGTACAACACAATCTCGGCAAATTCAATTTTTCAAAATGGCGTTTTGGGTGGAATTGACTTGTTTCCCTTTGGCCACAATCCCAACGATGCCGGGGATGTGGATATGGGTGCTAATGAGTTGATGAATTGCCCGGTTTTATTTGATCCATGTACACTTGGAGGCACAACAGAAATAGGGGGCTATATAGATTGTCAATTTCCTGAAAGTACAATTATTGAAATATTTATTTCTGATCCTGACCCAAGTGGATATGGACAAGGAAAAATATACTTAGGTTCAACAGGTATTTATGATTATGATTATGGATATTGGGTAATTGATATATTTGAAGATTGGAGTACTTTTTTTGTAACTGCAACAGCCACAGATATAAACGGAAACACATCTGAATTTGCATTAAACAAATATGTTGATATCTGTGGAAATATATCAAACCTGAATGAATCCAATTATACTGTATACCCCAACCCCGCCCAAAACGAAATCTTCATCGAAACCAGCAATTTCAGTTCAAGATTCAAATACGACCTGTTCGATGCCACAGGCAGGAAAGTAAAAGTCTCGGATGAACTTACAGGCAACACAACAATAAAAATAAACACTTCAGACCTTTCGCCGGGGATGTATTCTTTGAGGATTTCGGGTGATGACGGGGTAATAGTATACAAACTGATTGTCGAGTAAATGACCAAAGTATATTTAAAAATGGATCAAACTCCCCTCCCTTGGAGGGGCTGGGGGAGGGTTTACCCACCCCTAACCCCTCCAAGGGAGGGGACAAAAAATAAAACAACATGCGAAAACTATTAATCATTTCAATAATCCTAACATCTCTCAGTTCCTTCGCCACCATCTTCACCGTAACCAACACCAATGACAGCGGTGCCGGTTCACTGAGGCAGGCTATAGACTATGCAAACGGAATGTCGGGTACGCACTCAATTGAATTCAATATTCCAACATCTGATGCAGGTTATAACAGCACTTTGGGAGTTTGGGAATTTAATCCGGAAACAACTTACAGTTATATCATCAGAGATAATCTGACCATTGATGGCACAACACAAACTGTCAATCAGGGGAATACAAATACATTCGGTCCAGAAATTGTCATCAACGGAAATGACAACAGTATTGACTATTGCTTCAGTGTGATCAATGCATCCGGAATAACCATCAAAGGATTTTGCATCATTGAATTTGCTATGGGAATTCAGATTTTCGGTGATGAATCTACAGGATGCTTTATCAAAGGAAATTATATTGGTATTACTCCTGATTCTGATACCGTTGCCGGGAATGACATTGGAATTGAAATCATTGGCGGGCCCTCTCTGAATTATGTGGGTGGTACAAATGCTGAGGACAGAAATATTGTTTCGGGGAATGAGCATATTGGAATCAGAATCGTTGATGCAAATAATAATGCTGTCGCAGGAAATTATGTTGGTCTGGACCGCACCGGCACCATTGCCATGCCCAATTACGACGGGGTAAGTATTGAAGGTTCGGCTTCAAATAATTCGGTGGGTGGGATTTTACCAGAACAAAGAAATGTGGTTTCGGGAAACTTTGCATATGGAATTCCTGTTTTTGGAGCCGGCTGCAACTACAATACAATTATTGGAAACTATATCGGTACCGACGTAACCGGTACCATTTCCATTCCAAATACTTATGGTGTTTTGTTTGATGATGGTGCAGGTTATAATGTTATTGGCGGAGATTCATCTTCATCAAGAAATATCCTATCCGGAAATTCAGGATATGGAGTATTTATTTATAATCTGGGAACTCACGATAACATAGTAAAAAACAATTTCATTGGTACTGATGTTACAGGGACTGCAGCGTTGCCAAACGCAAACGGAATTGTCATTGACGGGGCAGCAATCAATTCACAGATTTCGTACAACGTAATTTCGGGAAATCTTCAACAGGGCATTGCTGTTCACATCACCGGTTGTGATGGAAACGTCATGGAAAACAATTTTATTGGAACCGATTTCACCGGGACTCTTCCACTAGGCAATGGCGTTGACGGCATCAGGATTGCAGAAGGGCCTATCAACAACGTAGTTGGTCCGGGCAACATAATTGCTTTTAACGGCGGCACCGGAGTAACTGTCATGAATGACGTTGACGACAAAAACCTGATTACCCAAAACTCCATTTTCAGCAACCAGGGATTGGGAATTGATCTTTTTCCGGCCGGAGTCAATGATAATGATTCGGGCGATGGAGATACCGGTCCCAATCAGGGAATGAACTTTCCGGAAATTAATAATATTGAATGGGCCACAGGAACAGCTACAATTTCAGGTACGCTCGACACTTACGATCCTGAATATTGCACCATAGAATTTTTTATTGCAGAACCCGATGGAATGGGATATGGTGAAGGAAAAACTTATCTTGGAAACGTTAGTCCGGACATTTCCGGAAACTGGATATTTATGGCTCCGGGAGTGAATGAGACAGACTATTTCACAGCTGTAGCAATTGATTCGGCCAATAATACTTCTGAGTTTTCAATTTGCAGGAATGTTTATGGCCCGGCATTAATCAGAACTTTAATGGATGTAAAACTGAATGTGTATCCCAATCCTGCTGCTGAAATGCTTTTTGTTAAATCTGAAAATATTTGTTTCCTTGAAATTTCGGATGTTATAGGAAAACCGGTAAAAAAATACTCCTTCCATAATCAGAAATCTGTAACTATTGACATATCAGAATTTTCAGAAGGGATATATTTTCTAAAGACTGAAAACGGGGTTGTAAAATTTGTTGTTGGCAGATAGTCAAAAAAAGTCCCGGATTGAATAACCCGGGACTTTACTAAACAGAGTATATGAAAAAAACTAATTTTTGGTTCTTATTTTAGTGACTGTAAATTCAGTTCTTCGATTTAACTGGTGAGCATCTTCTGAACAGTCAAAACCATCAGCACATTCATTACGAAGTTTATATTCGCCATAGCCTTTTGCGGTAATTCTGTCGGCATCAATACCTTTGGAAATAATATATGCTACAGCCGATTCAGCTCTTTTTTGTGAAAGATCTTCATTATATTTAAATGTACCACGGGCATCGGTATGCGATCCCAATTCAATGTCAATTTCAGGATTTTCAACAAGAATCTTTACAAGTTTATCCAACTCTACTGATGCATCAGACCTTATATTCCATTTATTGTAATCGTAATAAATATTCTCCAGCACATAGGATTTGTTTTCCACAATTTTATCGAGAATCAATTCCACAAACAAAGTGTCATTGTTGCTTGTACAAATCGCATCAAGCTCTTTTGATTGCACAAAATATCCGATTTTTGTTCCGGTTATCTCAAACTGTTCGCCGCATTTTGCTGCTTGCGCAAACATACCTTCATCATCCGAAAGGCCTGAAGTGGTTTTGTTTTTTGTTTTATTTTCAACGATTACGGTTACATCTTCCAGCGGTACAATACTGTTATTTGGAAGAATTGTTTTTGTAATTCCCACAATAACAAGCTCCTTGCTGAAATAATAAATATCATCCTCTCCCCTTCCTCCATCACGGTTTGATGAAAGGTAACCCTTAACTCCGCCATCAATAAAATAGGGTGAAAAATCATCCTTGGGCGAATTCATCGGAAATCTGAGGTTTTCGGGAGCGGACCAATTGCCCTTCTCTCCCATGGCCCTGAAAATATCCAGTCCGCCCATTCCCGGCAAACCGTCACTTGAAAAATACAATACTCCCTTTTCATCAATTACAGGGAATCCCTCTTTACCTTCGGTATTGATGTGGTCACCTGCATTAACAGGCTTTCCCCATTCTCCATTGGACTGTCTGACAGAATACCATATATCACTCTGGCCAAAACCGCCAGCCATATCCGAAGAAAAATAAAGTATAGTTCCATCGTTTGAAATAGCGGGATGTCCAACTGAATAATTATCGGAATTATTGAAAATAAAGGGTTTTACATCTTTCCAGTTTCCGTCAACTAATTTGGCAGAAAATATTTCAAGCCGGTTAACGTAGCTTTCTGTTTCTGGGGTAATTTCAAATTCAGTGGGGTCATTGTTAATCTCCACATCAAGTTTTTCCTTTTTCAGAGTAGTTATCGTGTAATAAATTTCACCGGTGCGGTTATCAAATGTTCCCGGACCATTATGAAAATTACTGTTAATCACTTCAACATATTTAGGATTTGATCCGGTGTAATCCTCTTCAAGATAGTTAATACTATAAAGTTTGAGATATGGATTTCCGGTCCAACCAAAAATTTCATCTCCTGAGTAATTCTTACCCGGAATTTTTCTGTCGGAGGAAAAGATGTACCCGTTTTTATAAGGCATTAAACCAAAGTCAGAATTCTCACTATTAAGGTTTTCTGCATTTTTCACGCGCCATGAAGATGGTTTTTTTATCCAATCCTGGGCATCATAACATTCATCAATCCATTCAGGCACTTTTTCGGCTTTTTCAGGGAAAACTTCTGCCAGCTTTCTAAACTGAACAACAGCATCATCATAATATCCCATTGATTTTAAAGCGAAAGCATAATTTTTAACATCATCAGCTGTATAAACACTGAGGGAGTTTATTCTGGAAAGCCAGTCCTGTGCCGATTTCAAATCGTTCATCATCAGATAACAATGTGCAATATCTCTTACATCATTAGTTTTCCGGGGAGTGCGGTTTTCATATAAATCAGTATATAAGGCAAGGGCATTTGCATACTGGTAATTGTCCTTATATTCCTTTGCTTTTTCAAGTCGACTCTGTCCGTGCAGAACAGAGACGATAAGTATCAGTGATAACATCACTAATATTGCTTTTATTGTCATATTTAAGTTCATGTCTGTTCTTTTTTAATTAAAAATACCTGGGTGTCAACATTTTGCTTTTGGTATCAGGCTTAAAATAATATCCCAGTGATATCTCATGGCCTGTATATTCCTTTAAAGCCGATGTGGTAAAAGTATAGGCATATCCTATCCTCAAATGATCTGTTACATTTAGTTCAGTCATCACAATAATGGCATCCCTGTTTCGTAATGATTCATCAAGATTTTTATTTTTAAAAACTTCAGCGCCTGTTCGAATAGTTCCTCCCAGCCAAAAAAGGTTTTTATAAAGGAAAAATGCATTAAGATCCATATTTGTTGGTGCTTTAAAGTCTTCCTTGATAAGAAAACTTGGCTTGAATTTGATGTCTTCACTGAGCTTGGCCACATATCCGGCAGTCATATAATAATGCTGAATTTGTCCTGCAACCATCATATCATAACTGTCCATGATGTTTGCTGTAAGTTCAGTTACTGAAAAACCAAAATAAAACCTTTTGCTGTATAAAAACATACCAATTTTTGAATCAAAAACTGCGGTTTTTTCAAGTGTCATAGGAATTGCAGGATCATCAGGGTTTTCACTGATCAGGGTTGTTCCATCAAGAGAATGATAGGTAACTCCGGTTGATATACCCATTGATAATTTAAGCTTTTTAGTCAACTTCACTCTGAATGCGTATGATCCAAACAACCCTTGGTTGGATTGTGAGCCAATTTCATCTTTTATAAGATGCAGACCTAATCCGATATTATTAAAAACCGGACCTTCAATGCTTACCGATTGAGTTGTGGGCGCTCCGTCAAGACCTGACCACTGTGAGGCATAGATACCATTAACATTTACCAGTCCTTTGGTTCCTGCATAAGCAGGATTCAATACCAACTGATTGAAAATATAATGATTATACTGTGCATTTTGCTGTGAAAAGCCTGCTGCCGATATCAGCAGCATGGCTATTATATATATTCTTGTTTTCATGATACTCTTTTTTAATTAATTTTTGTCTTAACGGAGGATGGTTACATATCCGTCTAATATTTTGTCTTCATCACAAACCTTTACTTTCAGGATATAGAAGTAAGTTCCTTCTCCAAGGTCACTTCCATCCCAATCGTTTCTGTAGTTGCTTACTGTAAGCACTTCATTTCCCCAACGGTTGATAATCACCAGTTCGTTATCCGGATATAGTTCCAGATTTCCAATTACCCAGTAATCATTAATACCATCACCGTTTGGTGAGAATGAGTTGGTTGCGACAGGTATATCACTGGCTTCTTCTGCTTCAATGACTACCTCCTGCCTTGCTTCACAGTTGTTCATATCAGAAACTGTAACTGTGTGAATTCCGGCACTTAAATCTTCAGGTGACTGTTCATCTGATCCATTTGACCAATTGTAAGTATATGGACCTGAACCACCATTTATCGATAATTCAACTGCTCCTCCCTTTTTGCCTGAACAATCTGCGTTAATCTTTGACAGTAATTCAATCTCAACGGGTTCGCGTGAATCAATTGTAAAATCTGCATTGGCGGGACAACCATTGGCATCCTGAAGTGTAACAGTGTATTCACCTGCGGCCAATCCAGACATCAAATTGTCTGTGATCATATCTCCACCATTTAAACTATAGTAGTAAGGTGCTTCTCCTCCCCAGGTGTTAATCTCAACAACTGCATCTGAATGTCCGAAACATGAGTTTTCATTGATTATTATAGCCTCTGCTTCCAAGGTATTCAGACTAACTACCGGTATGTCAAAAGGATTACTACTGCATCTGTTCAAATCAGTTACTACAACTGTAATGTTTGTTGAAATCGGAAGTGTATCGAAAATACCTGATAAATGAAATGATAATCCTCCATCAATTGAATATAAATACGGGGGGGTGCCTCCGTTTGCAATAATTTCAATTCCAACTATTCCACTGTGGCAATAATTATCGTAGGAAACGGTAATTGCATCAGGGCCTAATATTTCAACTGTTGTCAGAGCTGAACATCCGTTTATGTCTGATACGTAAATTCCATATTCTCCTGATGCCAATCCTGAAAAAACATTTGAACTCTGGGCCATTCCACCATTCAAACTATATGAGTATTCGCCGGTACCACCTGTTACATTAACTATGATAGAACCGTCTATGCTTCCAAAACATGATACATTGGTTATTCCTTCAGCAACCAGAACAAGTGGTTCAGGATTGATTATATTAATTGCGCCTGTTTCAACTAAACATCCGTTGATGTCGCTCACAACCACTGTGTATGAACCTGCTGCCAGACCTGAGAACACATTCGAGCTCTGGGCTGCTCCGCCGTTCAGACTGTATGAGTAGTCACCTGTTCCGCCTGTTGCGCTTACGACAACTTCACCGTCGGCTGCATTGTAACAGCTTACCTGTGATGAGCCGGTTGCACTTGCATTCAGCATGACTGGATTGATAATGTTTACTGCATTGGTTTCGATTGAACATCCGTTGATGTCGCTCACAACCACTGTGTATGAACCTGCTGCCAGACCTGAGAACACATTCGAGCTCTGGGCTGCTCCGCCGTTCAGACTGTATGAGTAGTCACCTGTTCCGCCTGTTGCGCTTACGACAACTTCACCGTCGGCTGCATTGTAACAGCTTACCTGTGATGAACCGGTTGCACTTGCATTCAGCATGGCAGGGTTGATAATGTTTACTGCGCCTGTTTCAACTGAACATCCGTTGATGTCAGATACTACAACTGTGTATGAACCTGCTGCCAGACCTGAGAACACATTCGAGCTCTGAGCTGCTCCGCCGTTCAGACTGTATGAGTAAGATCCGGTACCACCGTTTGCACTTACTACCACTTCACCGTCGGCTGCATTGTAACAGCTAACCTGTGATGAGCCGGTTGCACTTGCATTCAGCATGGCTGAATTGATAATGTTTACTGCGCCTGTTTCAACTGAACATCCGTTGATGTCGCTCACAACCACTGTGTATGAACCTGCTGCCAGACCTGAGAACACATTCGAGCTCTGGGCTGCTCCGCCGTTCAGACTGTATGAGTATGATCCGGTGCCACCGTTTGCACTTACTACCACTTCACCGTCGACTGCATTGTAACAGCTTACCTGTGATGAGCCGGTTGCACTTGCATTCAGCATGGCTGGATTGATAATGTTTACTGCGTTGGTTTCGATTGAACATCCGTTGATGTCAGATACTACCACTGTGTATGAACCTGCTGCCAGACCTGAGAACACATTCGAGCTCTGGGCTGCTCCGCCGTTCAGACTGTATGAGTAGTCTCCTGTTCCGCCTGTTGCACTTACAACAACTTCACCGTCGGCTGCATTGTAACAGCTTACCTGTGATGAGCCGGTTGCACTTGCATTCAGCATGGCTGGATTGATAATGTTTACTGCGCCTGTTTCAACTGAACATCCGTTGATGTCGCTCACAACCACTGTGTATGAACCTGCTGCCAGACCTGAGAACACATTCGATCCCTGGGCTGCTCCGCCGTTCAGACTGTATGAGTAGTCACCTGTTCCGCCTGTTGCACTTACTACCACTTCACCGTCGGCTGCATTGTAGCAGCTTACCTGTGATGAACCGGTTGCACTTGCATTCAGCATGGCTGGATTGATAATGTTTACTGCGCCTGTTTCAACTGAACATCCGTTGATGTCAGATACTACAACTGTGTATGAACCTGCTGCCAGACCTAAGAACATATTCGAGCTCTGGGCTGCTCCGCCGTTCAGACTGTATGAGTAGTCACCTGTTCCGCCTGTTGCGCTTACGACAACTTCACCGTCGGCTGCATTGTAACAGCTTACCTGTGATGAACCGGTTGCACTTGCATTCAGCATGGCTGGATTGATAATGTTTACTGCGCCTGTTTCAACTGAACATCCGTTGATGTCTGATACTACAACTGTGTATGAACTTGCTGCCAGACCTGAGAACATATTCGAGCTCTGGGCTGCTCCGCCGTTCAGACTGTATGAGTAGTCACCTGTTCCGCCTGTTGCGCTTACGACAACTTCACCGTCGGCTGCATTGTAACAGCTTACCTGTGATGAACCGGTTGCACTTGCATTCAGCATGGCTGGATTGATAATGTTTACTGCGCCTGTTTCAACTGAACATCCGTTGATGTCAGAAACTACAACTGTGTATGAACCAGCTGCCAGACCTGAAAACACATTCGATCCCTGGGCTGCTCCGCCGTTCAGACTGTATGAGTATGATCCGGTACCTCCGTTTGCACTTACTACCACTTCACCGTCGGCTGCATTGTAACAGCTTACCTGTGATGAACCGGTTGCACTTGCATTCAGCATGGCTGGATTGATAATGTTTACTGCGTTGGTTTCGATTGAACATCCGTTGATGTCGCTCACAACCACTGTGTATGAACCTGCTGCCAGACCTGAGAACACATTCGAGCTCTGGGCTGCTCCGCCATTCAGACTGTATGAGTAAGATCCGGTACCACCGTTTGCACTTACAACAACCTCACCGTCGGCTGCATTGTAACAGCTAACCTGTGATGAGCCGGTTGCACTTGCATTCAGCATGGCTGGATTGATAATGTTTACTGCGTTGGTTTCGATTGAACATCCGTTGATGTCAGATACTACAACTGTGTATGAACCTGCTGCCAGACCTGAGAACACATTCGAGCTCTGAGCTGCTCCGCCGTTCAGACTGTATGAGTATGATCCGGTACCTCCGTTTGCACTTACAACAACCTCACCGTCGGCTGCATTGTAACAGCTTACCTGTGATGAACCGGTTGCACTTGCATTCAGCATGGCTGGATTGATAATGTTTACTGCGCCTGTTTCAACTGAACATCCGTTGATGTCGCTCACAACCACTGTGTATGAACCTGCTGCCAGACCTGAGAACACATTCGAGCTCTGGGCTGCTCCGCCGTTCAGACTGTATGAGTAGTCACCTGTTCCGCCGGTTGCACTTACTACCACTTCACCGTCGGCTGCATTGTAGCAGCTTACCTGTGATGAACCGGTTGCACTTGCATTCAGCATGACTGGATTGATAATGTTTACTGCATTGGTTTCGATTGAACATCCGTTGATGTCGCTCACAACCACTGTGTATGAACCTGCTGCCAGACCTGAGAACACATTCGAGCTCTGGGCTGCTCCGCCGTTCAGACTGTATGAGTATGATCCGGTACCTCCGTTTGCACTTACTACCACTTCACCGTCGGCTGCATTGTAACAGCTTACCTGTGATGAACCGGTTGCACTTGCATTCAGCATGGCTGGATTGATAATGTTTACTGCGTTGGTTTCGATTGAACATCCGTTGATGTCAGATACTACAACTGTGTATGAACCTGCTGCCAGACCTGAGAACACATTCGAGCTCTGGGCTGCTCCGCCGTTCAGACTGTATGAGTAAGATCCGGTGCCACCGTTTGCACTTACTACCACTTCACCGTCGGCTGCATTGTAACAGCTTACCTGTGATGAGCCGGTTGCACTTGCATTCAGCATGGCTGGATTGATAATGTTTACTGCGTTGGTTTCGATTGAACATCCGTTGATGTCAGATACTGCAACTGTGTATGAACCTGCTGCCAGACCTGAGAACACATTCGAGCTCTGGGCTGCTCCGCCGTTCAGACTGTATGAGTATGATCCGGTACCTCCGTTTGCACTTACAACAACCTCACCGTCGGCTGCATTGTAGCAGCTTACTTGTGATGAGCCAGTTGCGCTTGCTGAGATTTGAGCAGGATTGATAATGTTTACTGCATTGGTTTCAACTGAACATCCGTTGATGTCGCTCACAACCACTGTGTATGAACCTGCTGCCAGACCTGAGAACACATTCGAGCTCTGGGCTGCTCCGCCGTTTAGACTGTATGAGTATGATCCTGTACCACCGTTTGCACTTACTACCACTTCACCGTCGGCTGCATTGTAACAGCTTACTTGTGATGAGCCAGTTGCGCTTGCTGAGATTTGAGCAGGATTGATAATGTTTACTGCATTGGTTTCAACTGAACATCCGTTGATGTCGCTCACAACCACTGTGTATGAACCTGCTGCCAGACCTGAGAACACATTCGAGCTCTGGGCTGCTCCGCCGTTCAGACTGTATGAGTAGTCTCCTGTTCCGCCTGTTGCGCTTACAACAACCTCACCGTCGGCTGCGTTGTAACAGCTTACCTGTGATGAACCGGTAGCGGAAGCAACTAAAAGAGGAGGATCAGTAATGGTCACTGGCTCAGTAACAACAGAGCAACCATTTGAATCATAAACTGTTGCAACATAAGTACCAGAGAAAAGTCCGGTATACAAATATGATGATTGAACAGCTCCACCATTTAAAGAGTATGTGTAAGAACCTGTTCCGCCTGATGCTACGATTGTTAACGAACCTGTTTTAGATGCGAAGCAATCAACTCCGGTTACAATATATAAATACGCTTCAAGTCTTTCGGGATTTGCAATGCTCACAGCTGAAGTAAGAACACTACATCCATTTTCATCAGTTACAAGCACTTCATAAGTACCAGCAGGCAAGTCATAGAATTTATTTGATGCCTGAGCGGGACCGCCATTAAGGCTGTAAAAATATGAACCTGTTCCGCCGGTTGCAGTTACTGAAAGCATACCATCATTAGCATCAAAGCAACTTACCTGTGCTGATGCGGTAGTAAATGCAGTAATAGCAGATGGATTAATTATTGTCCAGGGCTCTGTCATCAAAGAGCAACCATTTTGATCATAAACTGCCACTGAATAGGTTCCTGAAGGAAGACCTGAGAACACGCCTGTGTTTTGAAGAGCTCCTCCGTTTAAACTAAATGAATAATCTCCTGTTCCGCCGGTTGCAACAACTGAAATTTCACCATCAGTTGAATTGTAGCAACTTACCTGGTAAGACCCAGTGATAGAAGCATTCAGTTTTTCCGGATCAGAAAGTGTTATATTTTCACTGGCAATCTGGCAGCCATTAGCATCAGTAACAACAAAATTGTAATTACCTGCGATAAGGTTTTCAAACAATCCTGAGGATTGGGGAGTATCTCCATTCATGGAAAAGGTATATGAACCAGTTCCGCCACTGGCAGAAACTAGCACCGAACCATTATTTCCATTATAGCAACTAACTAGAGATGATATTGAAGTTGAAACAATCAAAGCGGATGGATTTTCAATAACAATAGCATCGGTTAAAACCGAACAGCCATTTGCATCTGTAACATTTACAGAATAGTTTCCTGAGGTGACACCGCTAAATACTCCAGACAACTGAGAGGGGCCACCGTTCAGACTATAGTTATAAGGAGCGGTTCCTCCTGTTGGGTTTACTGTTATTGAAGTAGTTCCATTGAAGCAATCAATATTTTCAAATGATGCTGTTGCAGTCATTAAATTTGAAACATCTACGGTAACAGATAAACAATCAGAGTTACCACATAAGTTTTCCCATCTTGCGTAATAGGTTGTTGTAACATTTGGAGAAGGAATTGTGATTGAATTTCCAGATCCAATTACTGCTCCAGAACAACTACCTGCATACCAAACAAGTGACGAACCACTTCCTCCGGTTGCAGTAAGAGTAATATTTCCATTATCATCAGCACAAACAAGACTGCGGTCAACCGAAACACTTTCCGCAGCTGTGGGCAGTGGAGAAACAATTACTTCGGTTGTAGTTGTTTTATTACAACCGTTTGTTTCGTAGGCATAAGTTACTGTGTAGCTTCCGGTAAGACTTGATGAAAGATCAATTTCGCCTGTAACTGAATTAATTGAAAGTCCGGCAGGAGCAGATGAAAATGATCCGCCACCGACACCGGCAAGAATAACCGGAGCAGTTCCGTAATTACAAAAAGGAGTATTATAACTAATAGTAGCATTTCCCAGGTTCAACTGCACCTGAATCGGTTCAACAAAATCGCTGAGAGCTGCAGTTTCAGAATCGGAAGCTTTTGTTTTAATCATAACGGTTTTAACGCTGATTCCCAAACATGGCTCAACATATCCGAAAAATGAAGTTATATTTATTGCTGCCTCCACGAATTGATAAGGAGCATAAATATTCGATCCAAATGCACCAAAAGGAACAGATGCATTTGAGGTATTGGTAAGAGCAAAAGCCACAGTAGACGGGACTGCCTGCTCAACATATTTGTAAGTTCCTCCTACCAGTTTCCACAGATAAAAATGAACTGTTGCATTTGATCCGCCGTTTGAATATTCCATTGATAATACCATATCATTAATTGTCCTGCCACCATGGGGACCACCAGAGATGAATCCACCTGCCGGGTTACGTGAAATTGTATTTTGAGAAAATTCAAAATCGATATAACTGGTACCTGTTGTAGTGTACCTGTCACCGGCAACAATTAGCCATGTATTATTATTCAAATCATTAGAAAGATGAAACATGGCATTGTTTATGTCGGTTTTTCCAGAAGGTTTACCGGCAGACCAAATCCATGTATTGGGATTGTCATTGAATTTACTGCCCTGAAAAGCAAGATCAGTGCTGTTATCGTAAGGATCAATGTAAAAACTGCTGTAAACAGGGTTTGCGGCAACACCGGAGTTGTTAAAAACATAATTGGTTCCTGAACCATAAGTCCAGTCACCAACCCCGTTTGTTGGAGAATTATTAATCAGGTTTCCATCAATGTGAAATCCTCCTGTAGGTTCTATGACAGGAGCAACCTGACTGATAGATATCCCTGGCAACAATGCCAGGAAGAAAATCAACAGCAAATTATAAATGCTAACTGCTTGATTTTTTTTCATTTGTTTAGTATATGTTATTGGTTCCATAGGTCATTTATTAATTATCATTATTTTTATTTAGACTTTTTCCAAATAATAGAAAAAAGCAAAAAAAGGGGTTGAATATATTTCCCTTAACTTTTGTTAAGGTGTTAAAACTTTCTTCGGTATTTATACTTTTAATTTTCATTACTTTAATTATAGGTCTTTTTTTCAATTCTTATTTAGACAAATTTAAAATAACAACAATCATAGTACAAGTATTTGCCATTAAAATAGCAAAATATGTGACGAATAAAATAAAATAAATGATGAAAAAGACAAAATAACTGACAGTCAAATATATTATTGTTCAGCAGAAAAGAATTACAAAAGATTCATTCTAAATAAGACTTTCCAGAATAACTTCTTCCTTTTCCCAACACAGTTCCCCTGCCGCCAATTCAAGATTACTTTTTATTGATTTATAACCACTTGCATCATTGATGATCTGCAAAACCAAATCGGCCAATTCCTTTGGATCGTGAGAATTAACTATCTTTCCAATCCTGTATTTTTCAATTACTTTTTTCATTTCCGGCAAATCTGAAACCAGAATTGGAACATTAGCCTGAATATAGTCAAAAATTTTATTGGGAAGAGAATATCTGTAATTCAGGTTTGTATCTTTTTCAAGTGAGATTCCCAGTTGAGCATTTAAAGTATAAGAATGCAATTTTTCAAGCGGAATTTTGCCTGTAAATATTAATTTTTCCAAAACATTCTCATTTTGCGCAAGTTGTTTTAGTTTGTGGTCAATATCACCGGTTCCCATTATCAGAAACACATAATCATCAAGGTATTTCATGGCTGAAATCATCTCTTCAATTCCCCTGTCCACATTAAGGGCACCCTGATAAACAATCACTTTTTTACCTCCTGTATTGAGCAATGCCTTTTCTTTGGAAAGCTTTCTGACAGGAAGGTTTCTTAAAACTTTCACCTCAATTCTGTATTTATTTCTGTAAACATCTGCCACAGAATCAGAAACAGTAATCATTTCCTTTATTTTTGGCAGAATAAACCCTTCAATTATCTGCCATATTTTTTTTATTGTTGGTCGGTTATTTAACTCCGGTACATCAGTAAATAATTCATGACTGTCATAAATCAATTTATTGCCATGAAATTTTGATGCTAAAAAATTTGCAGAAAGGGTATCCAAATCGTTTGAAAAGTACAAATCGGGGTTTTTACACAAAAGCATTAAAAACAGCCTTAAATTATATTCTGCGTAAAAAAGAGGTCCTTTGTTGAACAGCAGTTTGAATCTTTTGTATTTAAATGGGCCTGTGTAAGGCAGACTGTTTTTTAATTTCCGTCCAACCAGGATAACTTTGAAACCATTTTTTTCAAGAAAAGCCGCTGTTCTGTGGATTCTCTGGTCACCCGTAAGGTCATTGGTAACAGAAACAACAGCAGTTTTCATTAATCAGGAATTTCTTTTTGTGTTGTCCGAAATTTCTTTTGACCTGTTTGCATGATAGGCAAAATAACCAAATATTTCCTTGAGCAAAGTCAGCATAACCGGCATAAACCAAAAAAAAACAATTGAGCTGATTATTCCATTCAATTCATGGTTCATTGACCAAATTACAATCAATACCGGACCAGCGATGTATGAAATAAAAATCAATGCATCCATTGCGAACCTGTACCATGTAAAAAAAGGAAAGTCGTTTGCTGCAATCGTCTTAAAAATACCTCCTTTTTCGTGAAGCGATGCCAGTGACAATGTGGATTTTTTCCATAAAACCACAGGAAAAACAAATGGGAAATAAACAAATAACAGCACAAGAAAAGAAACAACGGCACTCACCAGTTTTTCTCCGGTGAGGCCATTATCATTAATATTAGAATTTTCGTTAGTCATTATTCTGATTTTTTCTTGCCAATCCTGATTCTTCCGGAAACCTCCATAAGTTTTCTTATTGAATCATGCCATAAGGTAAGGTAAATAACCAAAGAAGTTAACCAGATAAAGAAAATATTAAACCAGAAGGTGTCAATGGAAATTCCGAATATCTTCTTATATGGTGCATAGAAATGTGCGCGTCCGATTGAGGATTCCGGATCACGGTAAATAGGATCAGATCTCTGAATCAGCCTGTCTTCTGTTTCCAGGATTTTCTTGATCTCCTGTTTGTTTAATACAAGGTCTTCAAGATTGATATTCTGATGTTGCTCACGCATTTCGTTTATGGCTTCATTTCCAAGAACCTGCTTTAATTCAACCAACCTTTTTTCAAACTCCTTTTGTCCATTTTTGGTAATCTCAAGATTAGCTTCCTTAAGTGTCACAAGATAATTTTTGGTATAAGTGATATCATCATAGATAATGCTGTCTACATTCAGGTCTTCAGCAGTTCTCTCAAATGTTATGTCGGTGAACAATAACTTGTATGTGTTAATTCCTGTCCATAATTTGCTGAAATTCTCTTCTATTAACTTTCCAACCTCTGGAACGCTATCCTTTCTGTATTTTGGAACATTTTTTTCGAGATATTCAAGATTTTTCAGCAGTTCAGGTAATTCCTCATTTGCCCTGATAAAAGCCAATGCTTTTTTAACTTCCAGTTCAAAGAAAAGCTTGTAATATGCGTTGTTTTTGAAGTATTCATTTTGGACTGTTTCAAGTTTTTCTTCTCCCAACTCCTGCTGAAGCACTTTTATTTTATCATCATATTTCTGAAGAAATTCTTTGTAAACTTTCATGTAAATATCTTTTACCTCAGCCAAATAAGCATTTGTCATTTTTGAAACCTTTGGATTAAAATCTTCCATGTTCAGGTATTCCATAACACCGAATTTTATTTCGGGATGAGCCTTCTGCAAAGCTGAAATCTCATTTCTCAGGATTCTGAAATCTTTCTCAATAAGATAAAGAAGCTTATCATCCTTTGATTTTTTATACTCAGGTATGTTAGTTTCAATATTGGTAAGCTTGTTAATAAGCTCTGGTATCAGGAAAGTAGTTTTAAAGGATGCCCTGCTTTTCTCAGTTTCAATATCAAAAAAGTAACTGTTATATTCATTGTTCTTATATTGATATACAACCAGTGCTTCATAAGCCCACCGTGAGGTCATCATGTCACCCACAATCGGAACAAAATTATCAGAAGCCAGCGTGTTGTTCAGTTTATCAAATTTCACAATAGTTCCGGATAACAGAAGCTGTGGAACAAGGATAAACGGAATCAGGATGTAGATTGTAACAACGGAGTCAAGGGCTGATGAAATATTCAATCCCACAAGGTTTGCACAACATGATGTTGTAAACAGAATCAACCAGAAAGGAATTGTCATTCCTTCAATTCCCAATATCGTGTTGCCAATAAAGATAAAGGATAATGTTTGTATTGCTGAAATCAGGAACATTAAAAGCACCTTTGAATTAATGTAAGCGAATCTGCTTAAGTTCAGGAATCTTTCCCGCTGCAAAATTTTGCGGTCACGGATAATCTCCTCGGCACTTACTGTCATTCCAAGGAACAAAGAAACAATGACACACATAAACAGATAGCCGGGCAGGTTTTCATTCTCGCTGAATAGATATTTATTTGGATCATCAGGCGTTCCGGCCACATATTTAGTAAAGTAACCCAAAATAAACGCGAGTGCCGGAGCTTCGAGGAAGTTGATGATCATATACTGCCTGTTGGTCAGCTTCGACAAAACATCCCTGATTGTAAAAATCCAGAACTGCTTAAGCAGATTAGGGATTTTAAAATGGTTAACTGGCAGAGGGTCTGTGGTTTCAACAGGCTTAACTTTTGATTCAATATTTTTCTTGTACATATCATACCATTCCTTGGATGATATTTTCCTTGCCCTTGTCAGTTTTCCATATTCATCCACCACCTTGGTCTCAACAATCGAAAGAACCTGTTCGGGATTTACGTTACCACACGACAAACATTCGGCTTCGTCGGCATTAACATGGTTGGTCATTTTCTTGAAATACACCACTGCATCCACAGGGTTTCCGTAATAAATCGGATGACCACCACGGTCCATAATCACAAGCTTATCAAACAGCTTGTAAATATCCGATGACGGTTGGTGAATGTTTACAATACAAAGTTTGCCTTTCAGGGTGATTTCCTTGAGCAAATCCATTACCATTTCCGAGTCCATTGATGACAATCCGGATGTTGGTTCATCCACAAAAAGAACTGCCGGTTCGCGAATAAGTTCAAGGGCAATGTTTAGTCTCTTGCGCTGACCACCTGATATGAATTTTTTAAGCGGACTGCCAACTTTAAGATGTCTGATCTCAAAAAGATCCAGATCATGAAGCACCCTTTCGCAGGCATCAACAATTTGCTTTTCTGTAAAATTGTTGAAACACAGCTTGGCATTATAGTAAAGATTTTGGTAAACAGTAAGTTCTTCGATAAGGAGGTCATCCTGCGGAACAAAACCAATATATCCTTCAAGCTTTTTCTTCTCAGTGTAGATATTGTATCCGTTAATGGTTATTTCACCTTTTTGCGGAGCAAGATTTCCGTTGAAAACATTCAGGAGGGTGGATTTACCAGCACCCGATCCACCCATTACTCCGATCATTTCGCCAGACTCGGCATAAAAATTGAAATTATGGATTCCGTTTGTACTGTTTTTAAACCTGAACTCAACATCTTTAGCCGCAAAAACAACTTTCGATCCTGTTTCGGCAGCCAGATATTTCCCAACAATGTCGCTATAATAAATTGGTGAAATCCTTGGGTTTCTGATTGATGATCCTTTAACAAGAATGTAAACCCTTTTTGGATTAATAACATGTCCGTTAAGATATAAGGTGTCTTCACCCAAGTAACCAAAGGCATACATGTTTGTGCTCTTAATAAACAGCATAACGATGTATCCATTGAGGTTTTCGTTGTAAAGATGCTTGAACTCCGGATGAGAATAGTTTTTGTCATTACTGATAATCAGCATATTACTCTTATCAGGCATGTCCTCAGCTTTATGCATGATCAGCCCTTTGCAGTCTTCGTATTCCTCTTTACTGATGTTAAAAACTTCAGCAACAGTTTTTACAAATTCCATTTCATTCTCTGAAACCTGACCGTTGAAATTGATAAATTCAAACAACTGCAAAAGCACTAAAACTTTCTGTTCCTGTCTTAATTCTTCATTTACCCGTTCGCAGATAGCCAAAACTTTTACCGAATTGGAAGAAAGCTTTTTCTTCCCTTTTTTGCTTGAATGTTCTTCGCAATATTGGTCATACAAAGCGAGAAACTCATCAACCAGTTCCTGGTTAAGTTGCTGTTTAAGATATGAAGCAACAACCTCACGGCCTGATCCTTCCTCCTGATCACTTGCAATAATAGCAAACAGACGCATCAGCGCCTTTAAAATTGATTCACTCATTTGTCAAAGTTTTAAAAAAACATCCTTTTGGGAAGGTCTAAAGTATATAAAAAAATTGAACCACAAAATAATATTCTGATCAAATTAATAAATGATTTGGTTTTTATGGCAGATCAAGTAGTTTTAAGGACGTACTGCCTTTTGTTGATAATTAAATAATATACCGCAATGTGATTCTGTATCCAAAATTATTTTTAGGTGCCACAAATTCATAAGGTCCATAACGGTAATAAATCCCTATTCCATAACCAAAATAATTATATTTTATCAGGTTATTAAAAAGAATTCCCGATTCATAATACCCTTTCTCCATGGTTTTGAAACTGATGCCTGTGTGGTTACTTCCGTGATACATATCACCTATTCCCATATTTTGGACAATCGCTATTTGTGGCTTAAACCATTTGGTTTTAAATAACAGCGGACCAAAATCATGGGTAAAAAAGAAATATAAAAAACGCTGATTCAAAAACTCATCCATTCGCATGGTACAAAAACTATTGGGAACATCAACCGGAAACTTTCCCGAATAACTTCCATAACCGTTGTAAAGATTCAGGTAAGGAATATCTTTTGTGGTCATTCCTCCCACAATCTGAAAGTCAGTCCTTCCCAAATTTTTTGTTCTGAATCCCTGCGTAATTTTTGCCTCATATTTAAAATATTCCATATTGGGCTCGTAAGCCAAGTTAAAATATAACACCGGATAATCAGATCCCAGAGAATATTTTCCTCTGGGCAAAACCATAAACTTTTCTTTATAGACGTACTTTAGCTGAATACCGGTTTCGGTAAAATAGTAGGTATTTCCATTAGCCGGAACGATGAGGGAAGAATCTGTAAATAAATAATTTCCTGAGATACTGTTTTTGACTTTATTAATAAAAATATTGGCCCTGAGATACCTAAGCATCCTGAGTTTTAGTGACGCTGAATATCTTTCTGCCCCAACCATTTTCTCAATATAAAATTTCCGGTACGAATCGGTTGCAAGAGCCATTTTGTCTTCAAAAAAAGAGTACCCGCCTATTTCAGAAACTTCGTTTGTGTATGAACAGTGTAATACAGTTTCATGTTTTTTACTGATAAAAAACTCCGTACGACCACCATACTTGATGGCCTTGTCCCTGAATCCATACATGACATTACCGCCCAATGAAAACCACTTACTCACCTTTTCATTGGTCATAACACCCATACCCATTTTAAATCCCTCAAATCTGGAATAACCTAAAACCTGAGAGTAATTGACATTAAAAATCCAAAAGGGAATATAACCAAATAGCAGCGATTCCATCGTTTTCATTTTCCCGTCAAGATTCATCACTTCTCCAATACTGTCAATCACATGATAGGTTTTCAAATCCTTTGCTGTAAGAGAATCAAGCCGGTGCGCTTCCCAAAAAACAGAATCTCTTTTGTATGCATCCTCCTCGGCAATAAATTCAATATTTGAAAACTCCCTTTTATTCAAATCGGGCTCAATGACGATATTTGAGAGATAAGTTTTTCCTATACCCAGCATTGAAAAATTCCCCGAGGGCAAGTCAAATTTTAAAGAATTAAAATTCATAAAAGTATTCAGCTGAACGGGAAACCAAGTCTTGTCATCGATACATTCATATTTTTGCTGTATGCTCACAGCAAGTTCCTTAATTTCCTCATTGGGCTCGGCTTTCACATTTTCAATGGCATAACCATTTGAGCTGATGTGCAGAAATCCTTTTAAACCATCAAAGTTTTTGCCCTTTCGGGGCCTGAATGAAATAACAAAAATGGTATCCCTGTTTTCATTATAAACCGTGTCTTCAATAAGAAAAAAGTACTTGTCGGTGCTTCCCCTGCTTATCGGATTCAAATACATCTTATCCGAGATATTTATCAGTTCGTTATAAAAAGAGAAAGACTGAAATTGCGTAGATATAAAAGTAAAAAAAGGTGATTTAAATCCCGATGACCTGCTTGCCAAAACCGTTTCTTTATTTTTGTCGGGATAAATAAAATCCCTGTGCGTTACCGATTCCGAAATAAAAAAATGCTGCTGATCCACAAATTCAGACAGTTCAAGAAATGCCGAATCAACAGGCAGCGAATCTTTTGCCTGCAGTACAGAATCCTTTGCCGACATTACATTTGAGTCAAGATCGAAAGTGAAAATAAGTTTTGTATAAGAATCGTATGAAAATGAAGTAATTTTTTCGGGGTTGTTAAGATCCCTGTTTTCAACTACTTTTTTTATAATTCTGTGTGCCGGATTGATTCCGGGAAGAACATTCACCTCCCCAATCTCCATCGTTAAAGCTACCAATTCAATCTGAATAAATTTCTTTTCTGCGAAATCATCCAGACTAAGTTTTTTAGGTTTGTAACCCATATAGGAAATAGCAAGAAATTCAGTTTTTGCAGTAGCCGGAATTGAAAAACCTCCGTCAATATTTGTGGCAATACCCTGTTTTTGATTATTGTAAACGATATTGACAAATGCCAGAGGTTCACGGGTAACTGAGTCAACAATTTGTCCGCGAATAACATTTTGCGAAAAACAATTTGAATTGCTAATAACAATCAGGATAAGCAGAAAAAAGATATTGTATCCGACTGTTTTCATTAATGTTTATTGATATGATCCCATTTTTAGCATGGCTATTTCCTGATCGGTTAGAAAACGCCATTTTCCACGGGGCAGACTTTTTTTAGTAAGTCCTGCAAAATAAACCCTGTCAAGCTTTAAAACCTTGTAATTAAAATATTCGAAAATCCTTCTAACAATACGGTTCTGTCCAGAGTGTATTTCTACTCCCACCTGACTTTTATCGGTTTCATCGACAAAACTAACTGCATCAACATTTACAAATCCATCTTCAAGATTTATTCCTTCTGTCATTTTTACCATGTCGGCTTTTTTCACATTCTGATCAACATGAACGTGATAAATCTTTTTCTTATTGTATGAGGGATGAGTAAGTTTTTTTGCCAGTTCACCATCGTTGGTAATCAATAATACTCCGGTGGTATTTCTGTCAAGTCTTCCAACAGGATAAACTCTTTCCTTGCAGGCATTTTTCACCAAATCAAGAACAGTTTTGGTTGCATGAGGGTCGTCAACTGTGGTAATGTAATCTTTTGGTTTATTAAGCACTATATAAACTTTGCGTTCTTCGCGCATTTCACGTCCGTCGAATTTCACAACATCACCGGGTTGAACTTTCGATCCAAGTTCTGAAACCACTTCCCCATTTATGCTGATTACTCCGGCCGTAATAAAAGTATCTGCCTCACGCCTTGAGCAATATCCGGCATTGGCGATGTATTTATTTAAACGGATTCCCTCATCTTTTTTTGCTTTTACCGATCTGGTTGATTTTGATTTTACCTCTCCGGATTTTGTTCTCACAACTCTTTCTTCTTTTGATTTGGAATCTCCGAACTTCGACCTGACCACTCTGTCTGATTTTGGTCTTTGAACTCTGTCAGTCTTTTCACTGTATGGCTTTCGGGGCTTTGAAGCTGATTTGCCGTCAGATTTTCCCCTGACTACTCTTTTTGAAACAGAACTTCTTTTTTTTGGTTGATCGTCCTTTTTGATCACCCTTTTTCTTTTTTCCTGACCTGGCATAATTATTTGAGTTATTTTAACTTGCAAATGTAATAAAATTTTGCCTCATGCACCTTCGAATAAAGTATTATAAATGAATGCCCCGCTTATTGTTTTTTTCTACTTTTGTTAAAAACATACAATTCATGACACTTATCAAATCCATTTCGGGAATAAGGGGAACCATCGGAGGTGCTCCCGGCGAAGGTCTGAGTCCTTCAGATCTGGTTAAATTCACAGCTGCCTACGCCACCTTTATAAAAGAAAAGAACCCCGGTAAAAAATGCAAAATTGTTTTGGGCCGTGACGCACGTATTTCGGGCCGTATGGTTGGACACGTCGTTAAAGGCACACTACTTGGTATGGGGGTTGATGTAATCGATATCAAAATGGCTACAACTCCAACAGTTGAGATTGCAGTTCCCGGAGAACACGCTCAGGGAGGCATTATTCTTACAGCCAGCCACAACCCCAAGCAATGGAATGCTTTGAAACTTCTCAACGAAAAAGGGGAATTTCTGTCAGCTGCCGAGGGAAATAAAATCCTGGAAATCGCAGCATCAGATGCATTTACTTTTTCAGGCGTGGATGATTTGGGAAAATTGACAAAAAAGCCGAATTATGAGGATATCCATATCAAAAAAATTCTGGAACTAGAGTTGGTTAAACCTGATATGATTAAACAAGCAGGCTTTAAAATTGCCATCGACTGTGTAAATTCTGTAGGTGGCACAGTAATTCCCAAACTTTTGAAAGCCCTTGGAGTCAAAGACATCATTGAGCTATATTGCACTCCCGATGGCCAATTCCCGCATAACCCCGAACCCCTTCCCGAACACCTCACCGAAATTTCCAAGCTGGTAAAAGAAAGCAAGGCCGATGCGGGCTTTGTGGTTGATCCCGATGTGGACCGTCTGGCTATTATAAATGAAGACGGATCTATGTTTGGCGAAGAATACACTCTGGTGGCTGTTTCAGAATATATTCTGAATAATAAAAAAGGCAACACTGTTTCAAATCTTTCTTCGTCAAGAGCATTAAGGGTTGTTACAGAAAAAGCAGGTGGAAAATATGAAGCAGCAGCCGTGGGTGAAGTCAATGTGGTGGAAAAAATGAAAGAAACCAATGCGGTGATTGGCGGCGAAGGAAACGGCGGGGTTATTTACCCAGAACTCCATTATGGAAGGGATGCATTAGTGGGTATTGCTCTGTTTCTCACTTACCTTGCTGAAAGAAAAATTAAATGCTCTGAACTGAGAAAATCCCTTCCAGATTATTATATCTCAAAAAATAAAATTGAATTGAATGCAGGAATTGATGTGGATAAAATATTAGCGGGCATTCAGAAAAAATATCAAAATGAGAAAATCACTACCATTGACGGTGTAAAAATTGATTTTGATAATGAATGGGTACATCTTCGCAAGTCGAATACCGAACCAATTATCAGGATTTATTCTGAAAGCTTCGACAAGGTAACAGCGGATAAGCTTGCTAATCAGATTATGGAAGATATCAGGTCAATGGTTTAGATTTATGATTTAAGTATAATAAATTGAGGTACATAAAATATTTGAAATTGACCTAAGTGTTTGTGTAGGGTCAAAGAATCATATTAAAACCGCGTCTTTGCGAGGAACGAAGCAATCTCCTTATTAAGCCCATGGGCATTATTAGGAGATTATTCACTGCGTTCATGAGATCGTTTCACTAAGTTGCTTCGTCGCAAAAACTTATTTGAAAACTATAATGCTCTTTCTCGCTCCTTGCATCCGATAGCTATCGGATGACGGTGCATCAAATGGGCTTTTCGGTAAAAGGGATTCCGGTAACAAAGCCCTGGTAAAAAAAAAAAGCGGCCCGAAAGCCGCTTTTCAATTTAAAATCCGTAGTTATTTAGAATCTGAATCCGAAAGTTGCAAGTACACTTGATGAATTGTTATCAATCAATGCTGAAGCATTATTCAAACTATAGAGATAATGGTATTTCGAAGCCATGGTATAAACAAAGGCCATATCAAAGAAGAATCCTTCATCCCTTAGACCGAAACCGGCAGAAATTGATTTGGTCACATTATCTTTATTTACTTCTGATGATGTGTAAGGTGATCCGTACATGGCATATCCGCCTCTGACTGCAAAGATGTCGTTGATCTTGTATTCCAATCCGGCTTTAATATTGGCAGTAGCCCTGAAGATGCTTTGGATGTATCCGTTTTCCTGATAGAAATCGTAATCACCGGCTCTCAAACGTGCTGTGCGGTAATCGATAAATTCATAATCCACACTTATAAGTCCCTTTTTCTTGATCATAAATGAAAGGCTTCCCATTGCTTTGAATGGTGTGGTAAGACGATAATCATAAACACCTTTCAATATTTCGCCGTCATTACTTAGTGGATCAGCATGGTATGAATCTCCATTATCAAAATAAGAATCCATTTCAGCTCCATATTCATCTTTCATATCAAAGAAAGTGGGTGTGTGAATTGCTATACCAATTCTGGACCATTCAGCCGGACGGTAAATCATACCAAATTTAAAGTTAAAACCTGTACCTCTGGTATCAAGATGGTTTTTATATGTCATTTCGGAAAACCCATTGATAGAGTCATTTTCATCAATTTCGGTATGGGTCATACTTTTATTGTATCTAACGCTCTGTATTCCAATGGAACCGCCAATATACAATTTGTGCTTGTAGTTGGCTCCCATTGACAGAATGTATTCTCCGATAGATCCTTTTGTTTCAATTACCTGCCTTTGTGTTTCTCCGTATTCAGGATCAAGCACGCTGATATAATCATTGCTGTCGGTTGTGGCAATATCCGGATCGATCAGGTATGAATCCCATGCCAGTCCGGCTTCAAAAGCATTATAGCCTGAAAACAGATTATCGGGTTGAATGCCATCGGCCTGATTTGCAAAATAATCAGTAATAGAACTTTCGTTATTGACACCCTGAATGGTTATCATGTTATGAAAGTTGTTCATCCTGTTGTAACCAAAAGCAAAATTTGTGCTTACCCATCCGTCGTCATTGCCCGAATTATAGGCACCGACAAGGCCCATGTTATTGAAGTTAAAGTTATATTTAAAATCGTTGTAATTTGAATTTAGATAGGTAGCATCAGCCTGAGCATAATAAAGTGAAGGAGTGAAAGTGAATTCAGAACTTCTGTAAACACCCAGTCCGGCCGGATTGTAACTAATCGATGAGAAATCTCCCCCCAGGGAACCGAATGCCCCGCCCATTGAAACTGACCTGGCAGTTCCGCCATAGAAGTTCTGAGAGTATCTCAGGGCATCGTCTTCGTTTTGGGCATTCAGATAACCGGCTGTTATCAGAATCATTGCTAATATGCTATATATTGTTTTCATTTCCTTATGTTTTTTGAGTTATTAAAAATTTGGAGGAATTAATAACTTTAATAATTACCTTCTGCCACCTGAACTGTGTGATGAACCACCTGAACTGTGTGAAGAAGATCCACCTGAACTTGATCTGCTGCTGCTGCCTGATGAATGGCTGCTGCCTGAAGAGCTGCCTCTTGATGAACTGCTGCTGCTTCCTGAGTAACTGCCTCTTGATGAGCTGCTGCTACCGCTGCTGCTCGGACGTGAATAGCTTGATCCGCTGTTTGAGCTGCTGGGTTTTGTGTAGCTGCTTCCTGAGTTTGAAGGCCTTGATTCACTGCTGGGTCTTGAATATGAACCAGATGAACTACTTGGTTTAGTGTAGCTATCAGGTTTTGAGCTGCTTTCAGAAGGCCTTGTGTAGGTATTCTGAGGTTTTGAGCTGCTCTCTGAAGGCCTGGTATAGGTGTTTTCAGGTTTTGAGCTGCTTTCACTTGGCCTTGTGTAAGTATTATTCGGTTTTGAATTACTTTCTGAAGGTCTGGTGTAAGTATTTTCAGGTTTTGAGTTGCTTTCACTAGGTCTGGTATAGGTATTTTCAGGTTTATTGGTGATACCATTAGGTTTAGTGCTCAGCTCACTTGGTCTGGTATAAGTATTATCAGGTTTTTCGTTAATTCCTGTAGGTTTTGTACTTAACTCAGATGGTCTAGTGTAAGTATTATCAGGTTTTTCACCGATACCATCAGGTCTGATTTCAGGTTTACTTGAACTGGTATTATCAGGTCTGTTTACAATATTTTCAGGTTTGCTGTTGGTTCCCAGTCCGGATGGATTTTTATCATCTGTAGGTCTAACGGCATCATTCGGTCTGATCGAAGGATCTCTTTCAGGTGTTGAGCTTGCTTCGGCTGAATAATGTTCGTAAGAGCTGATAAATGATTCTCTGTGACCTCTTGCGCCTGATTCGCTTCCACCATCTCTGTGACCGTAGTACAAGTCTGAACCATCATGACTGTTATAGTAGTAAGGTTCATCGTAGGCATAATAGCTGCTTCCGTAGTATCCGTCGTAGTAGCCATCCCAGTAACCGTCATGGTAACCGTGTCCGTATCCGCTGCCATAATAGCTGTATCCGTAGTATGGGTATCCTCCCCAGCCATAATATCCATGATGTCCCCAGCAGTAAGGTGAATAAGGACGGTAATAATAGTAACCGGGGTACCACCAGTTGTATCCGAGGTAAATACTTACACCATAGTAATAAGGATTATAGTCATACCAGTAATAATTTGTGTAGTATGAATCGTAGTAATTCCATCCATAGTTGTAATGAAACCTTCTTATTCTTGAAGCATAAGCGTAATCGTAATAATCTTCATAATCATTACCATCATCGTAATAATTGTTGGTTACATAGGTATTTCCATCTTCATCAGTGTAGGTTTCGGTAGTTGAATAATCACGTTCATTTCCGTAATAATCATCAGAATAACCTTCGCTGGTTGTTGAATTATTGGTGGTGTTTTCCGGGACTGAAGAAGTTGTTTCAGTAACGGTGGTAGTAGTAACAACGGGCTCATCTCCTGGGGTGTAGTAGACATCATCATAGGAAGCTACTTTCTTGGTCGAAGAGCAGGCACTTGCGAAAAGTGCTATGACCACGAATATTTTTAATGTTGTTTTCATAATTAATTCCTCCAAATCGTTTTTTTTAGTAAAATTATTAAATTTTGTGTTCTTTTGTATTATTAATTGTTTTTTATTATTGAAACAAATATTATACCAAACTTAAAATGGCAAAGGAAATTGTTAGCAGAAGCGAGAATTATTCACAATGGTACAATGATTTAGTTGTAAAAGCAGACCTCGCAGAAAACTCAGCAGTAAGAGGATGTATGGTAATAAAACCATATGGTTATGCAATATGGGAAAAAATACAGGCACAACTTGATAAGATGTTTAAAGACACAGGTCATGTAAACGCCTATTTTCCGTTATTTATTCCAAAATCTTTTTTCAGCAAGGAAGCAAGCCATGTTGAAGGATTCGCAAAAGAATGTGCGGTTGTTACACACTACAGGTTGAAAAATTCTCCGGATGGTAAAGGTGTAATTGTTGATGAAACTGCAAAACTCGAAGAAGAATTAATAGTCAGACCAACCTCCGAGACAATAATATGGAATACCTATAAAGGTTGGATACAGTCGTACCGCGACCTCCCCATCCTTATTAATCAATGGGCAAATGTGGTCAGGTGGGAAATGCGCACACGTTTGTTTTTAAGGACTGCCGAATTTCTTTGGCAGGAAGGCCATACCGCTCATGCAACCAGCGAGGAGGCGATTGAAGAAACAAAAAAAATGCTGGATATATATGCCGAATTTGCTGAAAATTATATGGGCATCCCGGTACTTAAGGGACGAAAATCTCCCAACGAAAGGTTTGCCGGTGCCATTGACACTTATTGCATTGAAGCCCTCATGCAGGATGGAAAAGCATTGCAGGCAGGCACTTCTCATTTTCTGGGCCAAAACTTTGCCAAAGCATTTGATGTGAAGTTTCTGAACCAGGAAGGGAAACTTGATTTTGTTTGGGCTACTTCATGGGGTGTTTCAACCCGATTGATGGGCGCATTGATTATGGCACACTCTGATGATAACGGATTGGTCCTTCCTCCAAAATTAGCACCTATTCAGGTTGTGATAATTCCAATTTATAAAGGGAAAGAACAACTCGGGGATGTTGCTGTAAAAGCTGAGGAAATTAAAAAAGAACTCCTGAAAAGAGGCATCTCGGTTAAATATGATGACCGCGACACCCATAAACCAGGTTTTAAATTTGCTGAATACGAACTTAAGGGGGTTCCGGTCAGACTAGCACTCGGACAAAGAGATATTGAAAACAATACCATTGAGGTTGCCCGCCGCGACACCCTTGAAAAGGTAACAGTACCCATCAATGATGTTGTAAATTATATCGCAACCCTGCTTGATGAAATTCAGGAAAACATATATAAAAAAGCCTTCGATTTCAGACAAAAAAACACCATCGAAGTCAACACCTGGGATCAATTCCTTGAAGCTATTGAAAAAGGTGGTTTCATAGCTGCGCATTGGGATGGCACAACCGAAACAGAAGAAAAAATAAAGGAACTTACTAAAGCAACCATTCGCTGCATTCCTTTAGATTCGGGATTTGAGAAAGGAAACTGTGTATACTCAGGAAAATCATCTGATCAAAGGGTCATTTTTGCAAGAGCATATTAATGGAAATGAAAAACTCTTCATGCATTCCAAATTAGTACAATATAGGTTTGTATAAGATAAAGAACTTTTTTCGCTTAAAAACGTAACATTTTTTAGTTTATTTATAAGGATGAAAGAAAAAAAAAGTAATGCACGCAAATTAATTGTTGACACCCTTACTGAAAAGGCTGCAATAAAACAAAAAGTTTATCAGAACACTGTTGAAACACTAAATACCTTTAAGGAAATCCTGCAGGAAACTGTAAATGACTTAAATACCGGAATAAAAATTTCCAAAAATCCAATCAACCTTGAATACAAGGATCGCGGTGCTTTCGAAGCTGAAATAAAAATAGCCGGAGATTTGCTGATTTTTAATATGCATACCAATATTTTCGAATTTGACAAAGGCCATGGTGTCTGGAAAACACCTTATGTGCAAAATAATGTAATGGCTTCATATTGCGGTATTATTAATGTATATAATTTTCTTGCCGACTCATTTAAATATGAAAGAATGGATGACCTGGGTTATCTGATTGCCCGAATTTTTATCAACAAAGACAAACACTATTTTGTCGAAGGCAAAAGACAACTTGGATTCCTATATAATGACTTTGCAAATGCCATTATCGAACGGGAACATATAAAAAACATTGTTGACTCGGCCATTTTGTATTCACTTGATTTTGATTTACTTGTTCCACCTTATGAGAACGTAAGCATCACATCGGTTGCTCAGATGAAAGAAAAAATCAATAAATCAAAAATACAAACTGGAAAAAGATTGGGTTTTAAATTTTATGCTGATGGTGATACAGTTTAATGAATAACATGCATTTTTCTGTAAACATTTTTTAACCATTTTCGTATATACAAAACTATTTATTATTTTTATAAAAAATAAAACATTACAAATGAAACAGAAGTACTTAATCTACAGCGCATTAGTGATTTTCTCAACAATTCTCTTTGCATGTGGTGATTCAAAAAAAGAAGCAAAAGACAATGATAATGGTCAGGTTGATACAACTTCTCAGGAAGCAATTGTGGAAAAAGAACTCACCATTGAAGAAAAAGTAAATGAGTATAAGGAAGTTACTTTAAATCCTGATATATCCGGTCTTTCCGACAATCAGAAAAAAATGCTTGGTTTTCTGTTTCAGGCTGCTGATCTGATCGATGAGATTTTCTGGATGGAGAATTACGGTGATAAAAAAGAACTCTTTGGAAAAATAACCAATGACTTTGAAGCAAAATTTGCTGCAATAAATTATGGTCCGTGGGACTTTCTAAGAGGCATGAAACCTTTTGTTGAAGGCTATGAAAAACAGCCTCTTGGCGCCAATTTTTATCCGGCAGACATCAAGTATCTTGAATATGTTGATATGAAATTTGAAGACAAATACAGCATGTTCACTGTTTTGAAAAGAGACGATAAAGGGAATCTTTATACTTTACCATACCATAAAGCATTCAAAGCACAGGTTGAAAAAATTTCAGATTTACTGAAAAAAGCTGCTGCTGTTGCTGATGATCCACAATTTAAAAAATACCTCGAACTGAAAGCAAAATCTTTTTTGACTGACGATTATCTTGAAAGCGACCTTGCCTGGATGGATCTTAAAAACAATAAAATTGATTTTATTGCCGGACCAATAGACGACGAGGTTGACAGGTTCCTAAATACAAAAACAGCTCATATTGCTTATATTCTGTTAAAAGATACCGAATGGGAAAATAAACTCTCAGAAATACAAAAGAGCATTCCTGATATTATTAAAAATCTTCCCGTTGACGCATCTGCAAAAAAACTCATCCCTGTTTCTAAAAACGAAATTGAAGTTTTCAACGTTGTATACTATGCAGGATATGCCAATGCGGGCAGTAAAACCATTTCTCTGTTCCACCCGCGCGACGGAAGGGTTCACATGGAAAAAGGCAACAAAAAACTCATGTTTTACAATGCAACCAAAGCAAAATTCGATAATATTCTTAAACCAATTGCCGACCTTTTTGTTGCCAATTCTGATAAAGTTACTTTTGACGCATTTTTCCTGAATAACCTTTTCTACGAAGTTGCCGACGCCATTGATATCAATAATACCGTTAAAGGTGAAAAAGTTAAAGATGTACTAAAAGGCAATTTTAATACCATGAACGGCCTGAGAGCTGATGTTCTCCGACTCTATATTATGACTGAGTATCTTAAGTCTATCAAAGCTTCTGAAGATGAGTTTGCTGCAAATTATGCAACTTTCTTTTCAAATATCCTTCGCTCGGTCAGGTTTGGCGCAGCTCATGCACAAGGTATTTCCAACGTAATTTGTTTCTATTATTTCACCGATGCCGGTGCCATCAACAGAAATAAAAACGGAAAATATGAAATCAATGTGGAAAAAATGAAAAATTCTGTTACCCAGTTTGCAACAGAAGTTTTAACCATATTCACAAGTGGTGATTTAAAAGGTGCCCAGAAACTTATTGATGAAAAAGGAAATATCCAGCCCACCCTTCAAAAAGATTTGATGAAAATCATGGAGGCAGGAATTCCACGAGATATTTATTTTAAACAGGGACCTCAGGTTCTTGGATTATAAAACCTACAGCCCGCAAATGCGGGCTTTTTTTTTGCCAATATTTTATCCTTCAGTTAATTTTTAGTTAAAAAGCCCTGTTACCTTTTTTACTTTTAATTTTTATCTATTTTTGCCCCAACACACTTAAAATAAAAAAATATGAACCTGCTAAAAATGACTTTTTTCCTTGTTTTGATCACTGGATTTGTTTCCAAAAGCAACGCCCAGGATAATGAAGTAAAAATCAAAACTGAATTTCACTGCGAAGGTGGAAAAGCAAAAATTGAAAAAGAAATCGCTGCACTTGATGGAGTTAATTCCGTTGTTGCCGACATGGAAACAAAAGTTGTTACCATTACATTTGACCCTGCAAAACAATCTAAAGATTCAATGATTGCAGCTATTGAAAAAACAGGTCATAAAACTGAATTCACAAAACCCGAAACCGAAGTGAAAAGCTCCTGTGGTTCAAGCCACAAAAAAGGAGATAAAAGAAAATGTGATGATTCAAAATAAATAACCCCCTGTACCCCCAAGTGTTCCAATAAAACCGTGAAACAGCTTCAAGTTTACTCCCTCTGGTCGTGAAAGAATTTGCAACTTGGAGGGGGAAACTGGGAACAGCAATAAAAAAAGCCCTTTCTGTAAAGGGCTTTTTTTAACTGAATAAGCTGTTTTATTTTGAGATTATCAACTGTCGTGTAACTGATGCTCCTCCTGATTTAATTCTCACCAGATAAACCCCGGCTTCAATTTGCTCTGTATTAATTATAATTGATTTTCCTGAATCCTTAACCTCCAAGATATTTTCTCCAAGAATATTTAATACACTTATATATTCTATTTCTATTCCGCTTTCAATTATTACATATCCTGTGGCCGGATTGGGGTATAATTTAACAGCCAGACCGGTGTTTTCATTAATCGAGGTTTCATAGGTAACCGGAACAACAAGTTCGTGCTCACATCCATTGGCATCGGTTACGGTTACGGTGTAACTGCCTGTGGTCAGTCCCGTGATATCTTCGGTTTCAGCACCATTGCTCCACAGGTATGTATATGGAGCTACTCCCCCGCTTACCATCAGATCAATGCTTCCATTCCCTGCCCCGTATGAGGTTTCATTTGTAACACCCGGAGTGACAACAATCTGAGATGGAGATGTTAATTCAAAACTCTCTATCTGCGAACATCCGGTGGCGTCGGTAACTGTCAGCGTGTAAATCCCGGCATTCAATCCGGTTAGCAATGTGGAACCCGATCCTATTGACCATAAATAGGTGTACGGTCCGGTTCCTCCGCTGGCATTTACTGCCAGTACGCCGGTATATTCGCCATAACACAGCAGATCAACCTGAGAGTATTCAATTACCGGACCATCGGAATTTGCTACATAAAATGAAGTCATTTCATTGCATCCGCTGGCATCTGTAACTGTAACCATGTATTCTCCTGAACCAAGTCCGCTGATTGTGGAGGTACTTTCACCGGTAAACCAGTCATAGTTGTATCCCGGAACGCCGCCGGTAACCGAAAGCACAATTGACCCGTCATTTGTCAGACAACCGGCATCAGTAACTGAACCTGATATTATAATTTGTTCAGGCTGCAAAATCTCAACACTTTCAACAGTTTCACAACCATTACCATCTGAAACAGTGACAGTGTAAACTCCGGCAGCTAAATTAACCAGAATCTGGCTTGTGCTGCTGTTAGACCAGTTGTAGGAATATGGAGCAGTTCCACCTGATGCAAATGCTGCAGCTGAGCCGTTTACGCCACCATTACATGTAACATTATTTGATGTGAAAGAAACTACCGGTGCCCCAAGATCATTAATAACCACAGAACTTATTGAACTGCAATCATTATCATCGGTTACAGTTATAAAATAAGTACCTGCTGCGACTGAGGTGATGCCTGTAGTGGTTGAACCTGTGCTCCAGTTATAAGAATAAGTACCCGATCCTCCTGAGGCAACCACAGTGGCTGCTCCGTCAGAATTTCCGCATGTTGAACCGGTAGTGGTGAAACTTGTGGTGATCTGGGTTGGTTCTGAAATGGTAATGGACTGACTGGTAATGCAGCCCGAAGCGTCCTCAACCTGACAGCTGTAATCGCCTGCCAATAAGCCACTCGCTGATGAAGTTCCGCTTCCATCAGACCATAAATATGTAAATGGAGATGTTCCGCCTGTCACGTTAACAGTTGCTGACCCATCATTATAACCATAGCATGAAGCATCAGTACCGGAAAGGGCAATTGATGGTCCGCCGATATCATTGATTGCAACTGAGGCAATATCGGTACATGAATGGGAATCGGTAACTGTGACAAAATATGTTCCTGAGGATAAACCTGAGACTGTGGATGAGCTGCCACCGCCTGTCCAGTTATAGGTATAGGGTGATGTTCCTCCTGCAACAATCGCAGTTGCAGATCCGTCATTGTTTCCACAGGTTGAATTTATTGCTGAAGTGCTGACAACCGGCATTGGGTAAACTGAAACGGTGTGGGTTTCGGTATCGGTGCAGGTTCCGTCAACAACATTTTGTGTCACGGTAAAAGATCCGGGAGTTGAATATGAATAAGAGGGACTTTGCAAAGATGAAACGCCTGTTCCGTCTCCAAAGTTCCAGCTGTATGTAACGCCTGATGTACCTGTATTGGTAAAGGTAAAACTGTTGCCATCAAGGCATTGGTTGGTGCTGTATGTGAAAGCAGCAGTTACACTACCGGTTGTCGCAACAATTGCGGTATTTGAGCTGGTGCAGTCATGACTATCGGTTATAGTGCAGGTGTAACTGCCGGCAGCTAAACCTGATAATGATGCCCCGGAACCGGCAGGAGACCATAAATAGGAGTAAGTCGGTGTTCCGCCTGAAACGGTCAGTGTGACTGTTCCGTTGTGATGTCCGCAATTATCCGGAGTGGTTGAATTGGTTGCACTCAGAACAGAGGGTTGGGTAATATTGGCTGTACGGGTGAGTGTGCAACCATTGGCATCTGTAATGGTAACAGTATAGGTGTTGGCAACAAGTCCTGTAACAGTTGCAGTTGTTGCTCCGCCCGGTGCCCAAAGGTAAGAATAGGTTGGTGTGCCGCCGGTAGCAGTAACAGAAACCTGGCCATCGGCATCGCCAAAACAATCAACGGCCGAGCCGGTTGATGTTCCTGCCAATGCTGAAGCGGGTTGGGTAACAGTGGCTGTTTTTGTGGTTGTACATCCACGGAAATCAGTAATTGTTACGGTATATGTGCCGGCTGAAAGTCCGGTAACTGTAGTACTGGTTGAACCACCTGTCCAGAGGTATGTATAAGGCGAAGTTCCACCTGATCCGGTAACGGAAACCTGTCCGTTACTTCCGCCAAAACAACTTACAGCAACAGAACTTGTTGTTCCGTTTACTGCAGAAGCCGGTTGAGTAATTGTAACGGAAGCAGTTGAAGTACTTCCTACGTTATCCGTAACAGTAACAATGTAAGTTCCTGCACATAGATTACTGGCAGTTTGTGTGGTGATACCACTTCCCCAGTTATATGAGTAAGGAGAAGTACCTCCTGACGCTGCAGCAGTTGCAGTTCCGGTACAAACTCCATAACATGCAACATTAGTACTTGCACTTACTGAGGCATTAAGGGGAGATGCACCAACAGCAACAGTAACGCATGATGAACTTGAGCAACCGTGACTGTCAGTTACTGTACAACAATATGTACCTGCTGCCAGACCGTTTGCCGTTTGGGTTGTCTGAACCGGAGCCGGGTCATTCCATATATAGGTATAAGGTGAAGATCCTGTGGGGGTGGCTGTGGCTGTTCCGTTGTTTGCACCAGGAGTGCTTTCAGCGGTTGATGTCATTGCAAGGGTGGGACCGGTATAAACAGTGGCTGTTACCGGAGTACGCGGACTAGAGCATGTTTCGCCGGGCACTTCAATTTCCCAATCGAAGAAATAATAATAATATGTGGTCGGGTTGGGTGAAGCATTGGTTGTTTTAATGCTGACCACACCCGGTACTTCATAAGGGTAGCTTAAGGTGGTATTGTTTCGGTATAAATAGGTTGAAGAGGTATTTGCCAATCGCAAATCAGTTCCCACCGGAACATTAAAGTTAAGGTCAACCCTGCTTACACCAGCCGTGGCAGCTGTTACGTCAATTGTTTGAATCATTGTTCCTGAACTATTCTGAAGTTGTATGGTGTGGGTAACACCTGCGGTTTGGGAATTGATTTCAACAGATTTCAAAACAAATGGAGTAGTACAATCAAAAATCAGATAATAATAACCATTTCTGTAAGCACCATTGCTTGAGCTCATTGTTTCCCCTACGTTATAGGTTACGGCAGGTGAAGAAACCACATCCTCAACATAGTAAGTTGTGGTTGCAGAAACCGAAGGAGAATAGGTTGATCCGGTTGTTAAAACTGTACCTCCTGTTGGTCCGGCATACCAGTTAAGTGTTCCTGAGCCGGAAGCTGAAAGGTTTACGGTTCCGCTGCCGCATCTGTTTCCTCCTGTAGTTGTGGGCGCAGTGGCCAAATCGACCGTAATATAAGCGGTTTTTGCTTCAGTATCGGTGCCAAGTCCGCCACAATTTGTAACCGTCAGTGTAACTGTATAGGTTCCACTTGCGGTATAGGTGTGAGATGGGTTTTGGAGTGTTGATGTCTGACCGTCGCCAAAGTTCCAGCTCCAGGTTGTTACTCCGGTTGTCAGGCAGCTAAAGTTTACTGTGCCTGAGCATGTTGATGTTTCATCGGCTTCAAAATCAGAAACCGGAGCAGCCGGCTGGAGGGCAACATTTCGTGTTGTTGTAGCATAATTTGCCGCGGTCACTGAAAATGTTTGGGAAACGTATCCGGGAGCAGAATAAACAACACTATAGGTACCAGCTTCAATTGGCCGGTAATAATCGCCCAAGGGCAATTCACTGTATTGATCAGACTGGTCATTGGTCTGGTCATGACCTGTAATTGAAATATTAGCAACAATGGGCTGGCCGGTACAGGCATCGGTGATTATTCCTCTGATTCCGTATTGAACCTGCTTCATGTATTTTATCATGGATGGGTAATTGTAATTCCAATGGTTGAGCAATTCGGATGCCGGAATTGTTTTTGTATCTGAAACTTCAAGACAGACCTCCCTACCCCTATTGTACCAAGTCATATAATCCTGCCTGCTTCCGGTTACCACATACCAGTCACCTCCATGGGTAACTCCGTTGTCAAGATAATCCATATATGCAGCGGGAGCATGAAGATGCACTTCATCGGCGTATTCGCGGCTAATAAAATAAAACCAATCATTATCAGCATGTGGATTTGAAGTACTAACCCAACTGTCCCAAGGGAAATTAACCACTTCAGCCCCGCCATGAAAGTTTGCCGACATTACAAAATGAAGTGTATCAAGCAATCCCATCATGGCCATAGTTTCAGGCTGCCATGCTTCGCCGTCGGGATGGTCCCCGTCAAGCTGATTTTTATAGTTTCGGTTCAGGTCAACATTATTGCTGTTATATCTGACCGATCCTGAGACGGTATTATCTCCTCCGGCGTAGGTACCATCGGGGTTTTCCAAAGGCATAATCCACAACTCGGTATTGTTGATAATATTGGTCACATCTGTATTGGTACCATAGTTATCAAGCAGGTAATCAATCATGTGTAGACAAAGAATGTATCCGGTGGTTTCATCCCCGTGCATTGAGCCAGTCCACATGAACCTCGGTTCAGCTTCACGTGTGTTTACATTATCAGAAATTTGTAAAAACAGGTATTGTCTTCCGTCAACTGTTGTCCCTATCTGATGCAATTTGCACAGATTGGGATAGTTTGTGACAAATGTGTTCATCATAGTTAAAAACTGGGAATAAGTCGGATAGGTATCAAACTCCCAGATACCTTTTGATTCGTCCCACATATCGGGTTCCTGTATCAGTTCACCGGGGTGTGTCAGAATCGTATAATCCAGATTATAATCAAGGAATTTTGTAAACTCTTTTGAATTTGCGTAAGCTTTTACTTCCAGTCCGTCTACCCTGTCAATTGAAATATCACGCGTGAGGTTAAGCAGAATTAGTGGTGATTCGACACTAAATGTAAAATAAACTTCGCCTTTTTGTTGAAGATAATTCTGGGCTTTTTCAAATTCGGTTTGGGCATTAAGTCCGAAACCAATAATAATAGTGAAAAGCGCTGATAGTAAAATCCTTTTCATAGCATCTGAATTTGGTACATTAAATCTTCTTATTCCTTAATAATTTGTTTTCTTAAAATGCCGCTTTCATCCTGAACTGTCAGAATGTAAACGCCGCTTGCCAAAGAACTCAGGTCAATGCTTACCATTTTTTCATTTCTGATATCCATGAAGGTCAAATTTCCATAAATATCAAATATCCTGATAGTCTTCAGATTGTTTTCGTTAAAACCAATATTTAAAATGTCGGTCAATGGGTTTGGGTATACAAATAAACTATTTTTTTCTGAAAATTCAAATCCTGCAGTTGTTAAATCCAAATCAAAATAGAAAGTATCTGAACCACAATCATTATACGCGATCAAATAAGCATGATAAATAATGGATTCCGGATAATCATGAATGGGTTCATAATCGGTTGATGTACTGCCATCACCAAAATTCCACAGCCAGGTTACACCGTTTTCAGTGGTGTTTTGCATCTGAACCTGATATCCTGCATTGGTATAAGTGGCATGGGCAACAGGAATTTCATTAATAACGGCATAAACAGGAACCCGCTCGCTGACACATTCATCACCGCTAATTTCCCAGTCGTAAAAGAAATAATAAAAATTTTCAGGGCCATAAAATTCGGGGAGGTTGCTTTTATTTATGCTTATCTTACCGGGAAGGACGTAGGGATAAACAGGCACTCCACCGTCATTTCTATACATATCAGGGTTAGCCGAACAGGTAATTTCATAATTTGTACCGGCATCCAGACTGAAATTCAGGGTAACCCTGCTTTCGCCCTCGGGAATATTTACTGTTGCTTCATTAACTAAAGTTCCCGAGCTGTTGTAAATGCTGATAGTTCTTTCACCGGCACTTCCGGTATATACTTTAACCGATTTCAGCAAACATGCTTCAAGGCAATCGAAAATCAAGCCCCATTCGCTGTTGTTGTTGTAATAGGAACCGCTTCCGGCATTATCAGTTTTGCCGACATAACCAGTTTCGGGCAATACATGGTCCTCAACATAATAAGTAGCTGTTGAAGTAATTACGGGTGTAGTATATGTATTTCCCGTGTGAAAAGAAGTTCCTCCGACAGGAACATCAAACCAATAAATTGTACCTGTTCCATAAGCTGAAACGGTCATGCTGCCTGAACTTTCACATACTGCGGCTGAATTGACTTCAGTAATAACGGGAAGGTTCACATTAATATAAGAAATGCGTGTTTTGGTGTTGCTGCCATTTATATTGGAAACTGTAAGTGAAACAGTATAGTTTCCGTTTGTGGTATAAACATGCACCGGACTAATTTCACCAGAAGTTGTGCCATCACCGAAATTCCAGAGATACGTAGTTGTGCCGTAGGTTTCAGATAGATTGTTAAAGCTAACTTCACCGCTGCATGAAAGGTTTGTTTCACTGGCATTAAAATTAGCATAAGGCGGAACCATTGAAAGATTTGCTAGTTCCACATCCAGAATTGTTTCAATTCCATTGGTAATGTTTACGCTGATTGTTTTAGAACGGTAGCCGGGACAGGAATAAGTAACATCATAATTTCCTTCATTGAGCATCCTGTAATAATCACCATGGGGCAGTTCTGAATAAACATGTGAATTGTCAAGATCATGGCCATCAATATAAACCATTGCTTCAAGCGGCTCATGAGTAATGGAATCCGTAACTATTCCGTTCAGTCCGAACAGACCTTCCTTAATATAAGCAAGCAATGAGCGGTAATTATAATTCCAATGATTTTGTAGTTCGGATGCATCAACAGTTTTAACATCCGATATTTCAAGGGTAAACTCTCTACCATAGCGGTTGTAGGTCATATAGTCCTGACGTGATCCCAGCGCCTGATACCATGCATAACCGTTTGTTATTCCATCATCATATCCTTCGAAATAGTCGGCAGGACCATAATTATGAACAACATCAGCATAATTGCGCGAAACGTAGTACCACCATGCATCATCGGCATGCAGTCCGGCTTTTGTGTCCCAGGGATAATTAACCACTTCGGTACCCCCGTGAAAATTAGCAGATAGAACAAAATGCACTGTATCGGTAAACCCCATCAATGCCAAGGCTTCGGGTTGCCATGCTTCACCATCGGGATGATCACCCTCAACAAAATTCGGGTAATTGCGGTTCAAATCCACGTTGTTTGCATTGTACCGGGTTGCTCCTGCGACTGTGGTGTTGCCTCCTGCATAAGTTCCGTCAGGGTTTTCCAGTGGCATGATCCATATTTCCATATTATTGACGAGGTTGTTTACCTCAGCATCACCGCCGTAATTTTCAAGAAGGTAATTTATTAATCTGAGCATCAATACATATCCGGTTGTTTCATCGCCATGCATTGAGGAGCTGTACATAAATCTGGGTTCAGCCTCACGGGTATTGACATTGTCGGATATTTTAGCGTATAATAGTTTTCGGCCATCCACGGAAGTTCCAACCTGAACAATTTTACAAATTCCGGGATAATTTGTCTGAAATGAATACATCATGGTTTCGTACTCGGTGTAGGTAGGATATGTGTCAAAATCCCATATCCCCTTACTGCCATCATACATAGCGGGGTTTTTAATGCGGTCGCCCGGATGTTCCAAAACGGTGTAGTCAATTTTAAAAGACAGAAATTTCAGAAATTCCTTGAGGTTTGCATAAGCAAATACCTGATTGTCTTTAATGTTATCGATTGAAACAATTCTTGTAAGATCTGCAACACTTTCAGCATTATCCATTTCAAAAGTAAAGTAAACTTCTCCCTTTTTGTCAAGACATTCAAAAGCCTTAATCATCTGTTCCTGTGCACACAGGTAAAACCCCGGTAGAAAAAATAATGCAATAATAAAAAGTCTTTTCATCAGCTGGTCAAAAAATAATGTATATCCACAATGTAAATAAGGTCACTTATAAAAACATTTCTAAAGTTAGTCATTTATAAAAACCAAATCAACAATTAGACTCAATTTTTAGATAAAAAATAAAAATAATATACATCATTAGATTTTACTTATACAAAATCAGTAAGTTTACACCACAGAAACTACAGGTAACATGAAAATTGTTTTATCAGGCACCGGAAATATGGGCGCGCAACTTGGACAAAACCTTATTAAAAAAGGGTTTGGCATTCATCAGTTATATGGAAGATCTGCAGATAAAACAAAAAAGCTGGCCGAAAAGCTGGGTTGTGACTTTACCACAAACCTTGATTCCATAAAAAAAGACGGAGACCTATATATTATTGCGGTATCTGACAAAGCCATTCAGAAAATATCAGAAAAATTAAAACTGGGAAATGCAGTTGTAGTGCATACTGCAGGCAGTGTTGACATGAATATTCTGATGGGTTGCTCCAATAATTACGGGGTAATATATCCACTTCAGACAATTTCTGAGAACACTGAGATTTCATTTTCGGACATCCCTGTTTGCATCGAAGCAAATAACGAATGCGCAATGAAAACCATAAAAATATTAGCCAACAAGCTTTCAAACCACGTTTTTCAGGTTGATTCTGAAAAAAGAAAGTTTCTGCATATTGCCGGTGTAATGGTGAACAATTTTACCAATTTCATGTACAGTTTGGCAAATGAACTTGCTGAAAAAAAAGGGTTTGACTTTGAAATACTGAAACCGCTTATTCTGGAAACCGCCAACAAAGTATTAAAAAATGATCCTAAAGCAGTGCAAACTGGTCCGGCCATACGCAATGATGTTCAAACAATCTCATCTCATATTAATTTATTGAATGATTTTCCCGATCATCAAAAAATATATAGCTTTGTAACTGAATGTATGCAGCAGTATTACTTAAAAAGTAAATGAAATGGGAAACTTCAAGGAAGAATTGATGAAGGTAAAAGCTTTTGCATTTGATGTTGACGGTGTTTTTTCCAGTTCACAGGTTTATATGATGGATGACGGGGAGCCGGTCAGGACAATGAATATCAAAGACGGATATGCTGTTCAGTTTGCTGTTAAAAAAAAATACCCCATTGCTATAATAACCGGCGGCAGTTCTGAGGCTGTAAAAAAAAGGTTCCAACAGCTTGGGGTAACCGATATTTACCTGAAATCATATGATAAGATGGGAGATTTTGATGATTTTCTCTATAAATATGACCTGGATGCATCGGAAGTTTTGTATATGGGTGATGACATTCCTGATTACAACGTCATGAAAAAGTGCGGAGTACCTGTTTGTCCTTCGGATGCTTCAGAAGAAATAAAATCTATTTCAAAATACATTTCCAATATCCGGGGCGGCGAGGGATGTGCCCGCGATGTGATAGAACAGGTGCTCAGAGCCCACGGTTGCTGGATGGATAAGGATTCATTTATTTGGTAAAAATGACTTACTACTTAAAACTTGTCAGATACAAAAATCTGCTGATTATTGCCTTGTCGCAGTATTCACTGAGATACCTCATCCTTTTTCCTATTTTGAAAATTTATGGATTTGACCTGGTGCTGTCTGATCTCGACTTTGCCATCCTTGTGCTTTCAACAATGTGCCTTGCCGGTGCCGGTTATGTGATCAACGATTATTTTGATCGCAAAGCTGACCTGATAAACAGACCCGACAGCGTTATTGTAGGCACAAAAATCCTTCGCAGGAAAGCCATGGTTTTTCATTCAGTGCTCAATGTTGTGGGTGTTGCCGCTGGTGTTTACCTTTCCTTCAGGATAAATATCCCGTATTTTGGTTTTGTTTTTCTTTTTATTACCGGAATTCTTTGGTTTTACTCAACAACCTATAAAAAAATAGTTTTTGCAGGAAATTTCATTGTCGCTTTGCTGACCGCACTCGTAACAATGATGGTTCTGTTTTTTGAACTGCCTCCGATATCTGAAAAATTTCATTCTGCAGTTTTATTTGATGAGGCTGCTTACAACATGCTTATTTATTCACTGGGCATCTCCTTTTTTGCCTTCATCACTACTTTTATCAGAGAAATTATCAAGGATTTTGAAGATATTAAAGGTGACCGCGAGAACAATCGAAAAACCGTACCCATCGTTTTTGGCAATTTTGTTTCAAAAATCATATTGATGGTTCTCATTTTTTCGATGATTTTTTCACTGATGTTTTCCTATTTCTATTATCTTCAGCACATCCGATTCTATGATAGTCACCTGATTATTCTGGCTTATATTATCCTTTGTCTCATTGTTCCAATAATTATTCTCACTCTTAAATTGATCGGTGCAGTTACTCAACCGGATTTTAAAAAGCTGAGCAAATACATGAAGCTGATCATGTTATCAGGACTGCTGTTCACAGTGCTTTCTTATTTTTTAATGATTGAAAAATTTTAATCTGATGACCGGTCCACTCAGCAACTATAAAATTGTACTTGCATCAAACTCACCACGCAGAAAACAAATGCTCGGTGAATTGGGCGTAAATTTTGAGATTCGGGTTCCCATTGATTCTGATGAATCCTACCCATCAGATATGAATCCACATGATATACCTGAATACCTTGCAGGCAAAAAAGCAGCCGGACTGATACCCGGACTGAAAGAATCCGAAATCCTTGTAACTGCTGACACCATTGTTGTGCTTGATGACCAGATCATGAATAAACCTACAGATGCAACAGATGCTTTCAGAATGCTCAGGGAACTGTCGGGGAAAAAACATGAGGTAATTACGGGAGTATGCATTTCTGACAAATCGAAATCACGGTCTTTTAAATCGGTTACCGATGTGTATTTTAAAGATCTTACTGATGAGGAAATCCAGTATTACATTGATAATTTTAAACCTTTCGATAAGGCCGGAGCTTATGGTATCCAGGAATGGATCGGCTTCATTGCTGTTCGAAGGATTGAAGGATCGTATTTCAATGTTGTCGGTCTTCCTGTTCAAAAATTATATGAGGAGCTTTGCAATTTTACCAATTCCTGATTTATGACATTTCTAATTATCGGCATAACTGTATTATTCTCTTATCTGGCTTTTAACAACCCCGGGTTAAAGGATCAGTATATGCTAAATCCTTACCTCGTTTATGGTAAAAAACAATACTACCGCATTTTTTCACATGCTTTTATCCATGCGGACTGGAGCCATCTTATTTTCAATATGTTTACGCTGTATTTTTTCGGATCATCCATGTTTGAAGGCGAACTGTATGGTGTAGAGGCAGATTTTAAAATAATCTATGGCAAAACGGGTATGCTGTTCTATGTTCTGCTTTATGTTGGCGGATTCCTTTTCGCGTCTCTTCCTGCATTGGTAAAGCACAAAAACAATCCGGGATATAATTCACTGGGGGCATCCGGGGCTGTTTCCGCGGTACTTTTTGCATCCATTTTGATAAATCCCTATAACGGCATTTATATTTTTCTGTTACCTGTGGAAATTCCGGCCATTATTTTCGGCGCCGGATACCTTTTATATTCGGCTTATATGGCAAAAAGGAATACTGATAACATTGCACATGATGCGCATTTCTGGGGTGCCATATTTGGGTTTGTTTTTCCGGCGGCACTTGAACCCCGGCTGATTGAACATTTCTTTGATGCATTAAAACATTATTCCTTTTAATTATGAATAAAGCAGTATTTTTTGACAGAGACGGGGTCATCAACAAAGAAAGGGGCGATTACACTTTTCGAATTGATGATTTTGTTATCAATGAGGGCATTTTTGACAGTATGCGGCTGCTTTCTGCAAAAAATTATTTGCTTTTTATCATTACCAATCAGGGTGGAATTTCAAAAGGTGTTTATTCCATGGATGATGTTGAAAAACTTCACAAGCACATGCTTTCTCTTTTTGTTAAGGAAGCAATCCGTATAGAAAAAATATTTCTCTGCCCGCACCATCATGAAAATGAAAGCTGTCTGTGCAGAAAACCCGGATCACTGCTCATTGAAAAGGCACTGGCGATTTATAACATTGATCCCCTGAAAAGTTATTTTATCGGAGACCGTGACCGTGATATTATGGCAGCGCAGAATGCAGGTGTAAACGGAATAAAAGTTGAGTCAAATCAGGATATTACAAATATCTGCAGATCACTATAAAGAAAATGGACCGGAATATTTCAGTTTGCCTGGATGGAAATTTTTACCCTGAAGATGAAAAACTCTTCGGAGCAGCAAACCGCGGTTTCAGGTATGGTGACGGATTGTTTGAAACGATGCATGTGAACGGAACCAGAATTCAGTTTTTCTCTGAACATTTTTCCAGACTCACTGCGGGGATGAAGCTTTTAAAAATGAATATTCCGGCAGATTTCACGCAAGAATACACCGAACGGCTTATATCAAAGCTTCTAAACAGGAACAAATTTCTGAAAGGGGCAAAAATCAGGCTAACTGTGTTCAGGAAAGATGGGGGATTATTTGCGCCCGAGACCAATGAATTTAGTTTTTTGATTGAGTCCGCTCCTCTTTTGGATTATAAATATCAGTTAAACGAAAAGGGCTTAAAGCTGGGATTGTACCTGGAGCATAAAAAGGAGGTGAATGAATTTTGCGGTATTAAATCTGCAAATTCACTTATTTTTGTTCTTGCGGGCATATATAAAAAATCCAACTTTTTTGATGAGTGTATTATTATGAATTCTGAAAACAGGATTTCAGAAACTGTGAGTTCAAATATTTTCATTGTACGAGATAATGAGATATTTACTCCGCCCCTATCAGAAGGATGTCTTCCGGGAATTATGCGGAGCAAAATTATTGAACTGGCGGGCGAGAATAACTTTGTTGTCAGCGACCGTTATACTTTTGTTCCGGATGACCTGGCCTATGCCGATGAGATTTTTCTAACCAATGTCATCAATGGAATTCGCTGGGTTGGGGGGTTCAGACAGAAGCGGTATTTCAATTTTGTTTCGAAGAAGCTGGTGGAGCTTTTGAATGGGAGGTTTATTGGTTTATAGGTTTATGGGTTAGGGAACCGGCCGGGTGGCGGTTTTCTTTGGTAAATGCCGCAGGTTGAAACCTGCGGTAATGGTTCTAATCAAATAGACAATTCCGTTAATTAAGCCGCTGGACATCCTCCGGAAGGTGTCACCCGGGTTGTCTGCCATAGGTTGAAACCTATGGTAATGGTTGGGGAACTTCTTCGAAGTTAGTGGAGACAAAACTCCGGAGGAGTTATATGTTTATAGAAAGAGCATGGTGGGGTGGGGAGTTTTCCACAACCATGAAATGGTTGCCTAATCATACCCGTAGGTTGAAACCTACGGTCAATATATAAATAGCTTTTTCATTCCAACTTTTGCCAAGCTCTTAATTCATCCCCGGGTTTTCAGGAAAATTAGCCCAAAGCTTGTATTTGTGGTCAAAGTTCTGAAGTGTTTTTTTCCAAAGCTCTTCATCAAAGTTTTTTAAAATCATGCTGTTTTCCAATTCCCCTACCAGCCATGAATTCTCGGTCAACTCTCTTTCAAGCTGTCCGACCGACCAACCCGAGTAGCCGATGAAAAATCTGATTTGGTCTATATTAACGGCTTTGCGTTTGATGAGGAATTTGAGCTCTTCAAAATTTCCTCCCCAGTATAATCCTTTCTGAATTTCTTCACATTCGGGAAGTAAACTGCCCAAAGTGTGAATATAATGTAGGGTATTGGGTGATACCGGTCCGCCCAATGAAAGCTGACTCCTGAACGAAGGGAAGTCATCAATTACTTCATCAACAATAAGTTTTGTTGGTTTATTCAGCACATAACCCACCGAACCTTTTTCATTGTGCTCTACCAAATAAATTACCGAACGCTCAAAAAACTGGTCACCAAGGTATGGTTCTGAAATCAGAATTTTGCCTTTTGCAGGTTTGCGCTTTTGGTCTATTTTGAAAAAATCAATATTTAATTCCATTTTCTAACGAAATATGTACTAAATTAGTTAAAAAAATATTTTTATGAAACTTTTTATCCCGTTTGTTTTTCTTTTATTTTATTTCTGTGTTGCAGGCCAGGACAACAAAGCCCATAATTTTTATCTTAAATCCGAGAAATATCTCGAAAAGCAAAATTACAAAAAAGCAATCACATTTATTGAAAAAGCTGTTTTGCTTGAAAATGATTCTTCATCTTATCATCAGATGAAAGCTACTGTACTCGGACTTACCGGATCCTATTACGATGCTGTGGAATGTGTTAGCAGGGCCATTGAATTAAACCCGAAAAATGCGGTTTGCTATCTGAACCGGGGTGTGTATTATTATCAGCTGCAGAATCTTACAAAAGCCAAAGAGGACTTTGATAAAGCAATCAGCTTAAATGAGAAACTTGCAAACGCATATTCATCAAGAGCTTTGGTGCATCTGGCAAACAATAATGCATCACTTGGTTTGCAGGACTTAAATGAAGCATTGAAAGTTGACTCAACCCATGCTGAGGCGTATCTTAACCGGGCCGGAATTTATTTTTATGCTGAAGAGTTTGACAGAGCCATAAAGGATATCAATAATGCAGTAAGGTTAAAGCCGAAAAGATCAGACTTATATTATTCCAGAGGTTCAATCAAAGGCAATATGGGAAAATTCCAGGATGCCATACTCGACTATAACAAAGCAATAAAAATCGATAAAAAAATAAGTGATTATTACTACAGCCGGGGGTTTGCAAAGGAAAAAGCCGAACTTTACAAAGAAGCTTTAAAAGACTATTCGAAAGCTCTGAAATTAAATCCAAAAGATGGCCAGGCTTTTTACCGGAGGGGGCTAATGAAGGTGAAAAACGGAAAAACAGGCTGCGCTGATTTTTTAAAAGCCATTGAACTTGGGGTGCCGGAAGCAGCTGAGGACATGAGAAAACATTGTCCTTAGAAAAAAAAATATATTTGTAATAATTGTCCGAATTTTTATTTTTCAATAGGATTTTATAATTTCGAATAAATTTTGACTTAAGATATTGCCCAGATTTATTAAATTTAATATTCAGAATGATTTGAATCCCAGCATCTGACATCAAACGATAGTAATACAATAAAAAACAGACCAATGAAAGTACTTGTTTTAACAATCGCAACTTGCTTTATTTTCGGAATACTTCAGGCACAGACACTTGCTGAAGTTGATTTCAAAATTGACAGCCTCCAAAAAGTTAAGCAGGAAATACTGAATGAGAAAAAAATCCTTGATAAAAAAGAAGAACGCACCGACAACCTGATTAAAATATGGCAGGAAAAAAAGACTAAATTGGCTGGTGGAACAGCATCTTCAGGTACGTCCGGAATAAAAGCAAAGGTTATTTCATCAGGCGGAACGCTCAGAGACAAGCCCATGGGATCGGAAATTTCAAAAATTCCGGCCGGAAGCACAGTATATGTGCAGAATGAATTCAGCAATCTGTACTTTAAAGTCATCTACAATGGTCAATCCGGTTATTTGAGCTACTCAAGCATGGAACAAAACGCCGAAATTGATAAAATGATGCAGAAAGCAGATACTAAAACCACTACAACTTCTTCATCAGCCTCTTCAGACCCAAAGTATAAAAGACTTAAAGATGTTTATGGTCACGAAACAGCCATGAAAATTCTTAACGGTGAAGTCTGGAAAGGAATGAGTCCCGGAATGCTAATGGAAAGTCTGGGCAAACCGGTAAAAACTACTGAAGCAAAGACTGATGCAGGGACGAAACAAATCTGGACATATTCCGATAAAGAAGTTACCATCCTTAATGGCGCTGTAACTACCTGGACTAATAAATAATTCATTTTAGCATGCTGAACAATCACCGCTGAATAAAATCCAACGGTGGTTTTTATATTATATTTGCCGCACTTTTACATTGGCAAAATGAAAAAATACAAGCATCTGTTTTTTGATCTGGACCGCACTTTATGGGATTTTGAGAAAAATGCCCTTGAGCTTTTTATGGATATTTTTAAAAACCGCCAACTGGATAAAATATTTCCCGATTTCGACATTTTTTATACAACTTATAAAAAGCATAATGACGCTTTATGGGAATTATACAGGCACGGCAAAATTAAAAAAGACATACTCCGATATAAGAGGTTTTCTGATACCCTTGAGGAATTTGGATTTTCGGATGCCAATCTGGCAAAAAATATAGGTGACGACTATGTAAATTTAAGTCCGTATAAAAACAATTTGTTTCCCAACACCATTGAAACCCTTGAATATCTTTACCCAAAGTATAAACTTTATATTATTACAAACGGTTTTAAGGAAGTTCAGTTTACAAAACTCAAAAAAAGTAACCTTGAACGTTTTTTTACCCGGGTGATTACCTCGGAGGATGTAGGCGTACAAAAGCCAAATCCTGAAATTTTTCATTATTCGGTTTCTTCAGTAAATGCTAAAAAAATAGAATGTTTAATGATTGGCGATGATCCCGAAGTTGATATTTTAGGGGCAAGAAAATACGGAATTGATCAGGTACTCTTTAATACTGAGAATAAAAAACACTCGGAAAAACCTACTTATGAAATTTCTGATCTGTCTGAATTAAAAAACTTTTTATAATCAGAATAACGGTAAAAGTATCCTGCCTAAAACAAGATACAACAACAATCCGATAATATCGTTCAGGGTAGTTATAAACGGACCGGTTGCCAAAGCAGGATCAATTTTCATTTTATTAAGCATCAATGGGATAACTGTTCCCAACAAGGTAGTAAAAATAATTACTGAAAACAATGCAATGCTTACCGTCAGTGATAAAGCAATACTGTCGCTAAAAATAATATTGTAGGCAAAAATAAGTCCGGAACATATAATACCAATCAGAAATGCAAGCCACAACTCGCGGGTAAGCTTAGAAAACACACTGACTATTCCCATAGATTTACTGGCGATTCCCTGAACCACAATAGCTGAAGCCTGAATTCCCACATTCCCGGCCATAGCCATAATAAGCGGAATAAATAAAGCCAATCCGGCATATTTGATCAGATCTCCTTCATAATATCCCAGCACCAATGCACCAAGCACACCACCGAATAATCCTATGAGCAGCAAGGGAAGTCTGCCTCTCATTTGAGTTACAATATTGTCGGAATATTCAACATCCTGAACAATTCCGGATGCCATTTGATAATCCTTTTCGGCTTCCTCCTGAATAACATCAACAATATCATCAATAGTAATACGCCCCACCAGTTTTCCATCTGTATCAACCACGGGCAATACCACCAAATCATATTTTCTCATAATATTGGCCACATCCTCAGAATCAATATCAGTTGTAACAGATATTACCTCTTCACTGATACTAAAAACTTTCACATCGGGCTTTGAAATTATCAGTTTTTTAAGCGGCAGTAATCCCTTTAACCGATCGTGTTCATCAACCACATACACATTGTAAATCTCATCCACATCTTCAGCCTGCTTTCTCAGTTCTTCAATGCAAAGTGAAACATCCCATTCTTCTTTTACTGAAACAAGTTCCTTTGCCATTAAACCGCCGGCAGTATCTTCATCATAGGAAAGTAAATCAGCAATATCACCGGCCTGTTCAGCATCTTTGATGTGTGAAAGGACTTCTTCCTTTTTTCCCTCAGGAAGATCTCCCAAAACATCGGCAGCATCATCCGAATCCATCTCTTCCAAAAAATGACTTGCTATTACCTCACTTGGCAAGGCATGCAAAAACTCTTCCCTGTCGTCTTCCTCAATCTCGGCCAACACATCCGAAGCTTTTTCATTATCAAGCAATAAAAACAGAAATTTTGCCTGCTCAATATTCAGTTCATTATAAATCTCGGCAATATCAGCCGAATGCAATTCATCCAATATTGAAATTGCAGCCTTTGAATCCTGGCGATCAATAATATCAGTTAAACGGTCGATAAAGTCCTTTGTGAGCTCAAATTGCATTTTTCTGTTTTTTTGCAAATTTATCAATTCTTTTCAATTATAACTGCAATTTTGATAAAATCATCAACTCCAAGCTGTTCGGGTCTTTTGGTCAGATAATCACCGGTTTTTTCAATCCCGGGAAAAGCAGAAAGTGAATTTCTCAGCATTTTCCTGCGTTGATTAAAGGATGCCTTGATAATGGCAAAAAACAGTTTTTCATCACAAGGCAAGGCGCCAATCTGATTCCTCTTTAGCCTGATAACTGCCGATTTAACTTTTGGAGGAGGCGAAAATACTTTTTCACCCACAGTAAATAAATATTCAATTTTATAAAATGTCTGCAGCAGAACACTTAAAATTCCGTATGTTTTTGAACCCGGACCGGCGCTGATCCGCTCGGCTACCTCTTTCTGCACCATTCCCACAACCTGAACCACAGCGTTTCTGTTTTCAAGGACTTTAAAAAAAATCTGACTTGAAATATTATAAGGAAAATTTCCAATCAGAGAAAATTTATCCTTAAAAATTTCATTCAAATCAACCTTTAAAAAGTCTGCGTGCCAAACCATTTCCTTAGTATCAGGAAATTCATTATGCAAATATTCAACTGATTCGGAATCAATTTCAACAATTCTGAGCGTAATTCCATTTATACTCAACAGATAACCGGTAAGGATTCCCATACCCGGACCAACCTCAATCACATTGCTGCATGCACCTGTATCAAGTGAGTTTACAATCTTTGCGGCAATGTTCCTGTCTGTAAGAAAATGCTGGCCTAAATCCTTTTTTGCCCTTACCTTCTGCATAAACATTTTATTTGTATTATTGCACAAACATTTTTTATTTCAGGTATATTTGTTTCAATGAAGCTGAATAAAACCACAAAGATATTACTTAAGTTGTTAATAATAACAGCCTCATATGCATATATTGCAATCCGCCTCTACAATAACCGCAATTATTTCAACGAACTCCATTTTGATTCATTAATAATTCCTTTGCTCATCATCATTCTTATGCCCGTTAACTGGCTCATTGAGTCCGTAAAATGGAAATACCTTGTCAGAAAATTCAGCAATATTTCTTTGTGGACATCTTTAAAAGGAGTGTTTACAGGACTTACCGCCGCTGTTTTTACGCCTAACCGGATTGGAGAATACTTTGGAAGAATAGTTGTACTTGATGACAAATACAGAATTAAAGGCATTTTTGCCACCATCGTTGGAAGCTTCGCACAAATACTGACAACAGTTTTTTTTGGTATTATCTCACTTTACCTTCTTGTTGAAAACAAATCTGCAACTGATTCGCTCATTCAATATAATAATATCTGGACATGGATATTTTTATCCATTATGATGATAATAACTGCCTTACTTTATTTTAACATCAGCTGGTTCGAGTGGATGTTCAGATATGTTCCCTTTGTAAAAAAATACAGAAAACATTTTGTAATTCTGAAGGACTACAGTAAAAAGGACCTGGTCGTTACATTGTTCTATTCTGTTTTAAGATATGTTGTTTTCGTTAGCCAATATATTCTGTTCCTGTACTTTTTTGATGTTCGTGTCGGAATTTATGAGTCCTTAATTTGCATAGGTGCCGGATATCTTGTTATTCTTGCTGTTCCAACTTTTACCATAGCCGAAATCGGAGTAAGGGGATCAGTTGCCTTGTTTTTTCTTGAAATGTTTTCTCAAAACACCACCGGCATCATATCAGCGACTGTTTCACTCTGGATTGTTAACCTGGCTATTCCTGCATTTTTGGGGTCAATAATTCTGTACAGACAAAAACTGTAAAGCTTTATGAATTTATTTTAAAACTGAACTTGATAACCTGATTCAGAAATTAAAAAAAAATTGTAAGTTTGATCTTTAATAAAAAAACACCTGAAAATGAAAAAAACTATTGTCTTTTTGGTTTTTATTACCATAAGTTTCAATATCTCTTCACAGGATACAAAAAGATCAACCGCCTATAATTATTTTAAGGAAGGCGATCTGGTTAAAGCAAAGGAATTGATTGATGAGGTTTGTGTCAATGCAGAAACCAGCAACGAAGCAAAAACCTGGTATTTTAAGGGTTTAATATACAAAGAGCTGGCAAAAAAGGACCAGAACAGCATGCAGTCAGATCTGATGGCCGATGAATCTGTGAAAGCCATTTCAAAAAGCTTATCCCTGGATAAAGATAAAATCTATTATCAGGACGCCATGAATGTGTTGCTTAATATTGCCGTACTTGTTTACAATAACGGAGTTCTCAGATATAACCACGGCATCCAGTACAAGGATGATGAAAGTTACAAAAATGCCCTGATGGATTTTGATAACTATTTTGAGATTTTTAAACTGTTAGGCGATAACAAAACCATTCTTGAAGATGCCATGCTTAAAAATGGCGTGGATGAACTGGTGATTTTCTATTATGCAGGTTATTCTGCTGATATGATCAAAAACACTGAGAAAGCAAAGTATTATTACTCAAAAATATATCTTTCCAAAAAAGGAATGCCGCAAGGTTATTCAAATTACTGCGAAATACTGCTTAATGAAGGAAACAAAGATGAGGCACTCAAAGTTGTGGAACAGGCAAAGATCCTTTGGCCTGCCGACAATGATATAGAACTTATGAAACTTAAGGTTTACCAGCAAACCGGAAAAAACAATGTTCTTACCGATGATATCGAGAAAGCGCTGATCAGCGATCCAAACAATGTTAACCTTTTATCAGCACTTGCAGAAGCATATGATAAAATATCCTTTGAATATAAAAATCAAAAAGATCAGGCCAATTACAAAATTTTCAGGGAAAAAGCCGAAACGAATTACATTAAGGCTATCGACCAATATCCTACGGACCAAAATATTGCTTACAATCTAAATTACAACCTTGGGGTTCTATATTTCAATCCGGCTGTTGATGCCTATAATGTTTACATCGAAAGACAATCTGAAGAATTGGAAATATTTTACAAGGATTTTTTTAATAAAGCAATTGTCAGATTTGAAAAAGCGAGAAAAATAAAACCCGAAAATATTGAATTGCTCGATATGATGATGCGTGTTTATCTGATCCTTGAAAATGAAGATAAAGCACTTGAGTTAAAAGAAAAAATCACTGAGCTTAAAAAACAATAACCCATGAAGTACTTTATTACCGGTCTTTTCCTGGTTATTTTTCTGCAAATCAATTTTGCCCAGGATCATAAGACAGATGCAGAAAACTATATTAAACAGATCGAAGGCAAACTGGATAAAGCCAAGGCTTCAATTGATGCTGAATGTGCTGGACCAAATGGTGAAACAGATCCGCAACTATGGTATCTTAAAGGATATATTTATGCTGAGATTGCCAAAAGCAAGGTATATCAGGGAATTGCCACGGAACCCGGTGTGACTTCTCTTCAGGCCATTCAAAAATGTTACAAACTCGATACAGACAGAAAATATCTTTCTGATTGTATCAATGTGCTTTTTGAAATCGCAACAATGTTTTATGATGAAGGAATTGAAAATTATAACCGGGGACTTGAATCGGGCAATAAAGAATTTTTCAATACGGCATTGAAAGGATTCGAAAAATACTATCAAACCATTGAAACTCTTGGTGAGGATGCAATAATGGTGTTGCACCTCCTTAAAATGAACAAGATTAATGTGAATTCAATTTATGTCTATACAGGATATTGCTCACAGCAAACCGAAAATTACGATAAAGCAAAGGAATACTACCTTAAGGTTATAGATTTTAACAGTCCGGTTGATACCGCCCGTAAAAAAGCCCTTCCCCTTGCTTACATCTACTACTGCAATCTGCTTGAAAAACAGGGCAACATTTCTGAGGCCTCAAGGGTTATTGAAAGAGGAATTCAAGTACTACCCGAAAACAGTGACATGCTCATTACCGCCCTGAATTTGTATAAAAAAGCCGAAAAAGTTGACGAACTCACAACAATACTCCAACGAGCCGCCCTTGTTCTGCCCGACAATTACAAAGTACTTGTGATTCTCGGAAACAACCTGCTTGAAACCGCAGAAATGTTTGTTAAACGCGGGTATATGAAAACAGCCCTTGAATATAACATAAAAGCATCTGAAGCTTTTGAAAAAGCAATATCCATCGACGACAGCGACATTAAACTGATATTCATGAATGCCAATGCGTTAAACGAAATAGCTAAAACCTATTTTGCAAATGGTGACGAACCCAATTCATCAGTTTACAGAGAAAAATCCATTGTATATTACCAGAAAGTACTGGCCAAAAACCCTTCCGACAAGCAGTTTCTTTTCAATACATACAACAATATGGGCGCAGTTTATTACAAACCCGGAGCCGAAATTTATTCGGGACAGGATAAAAGCCGCATAGAAGAATATATCGTTTTATTTAAAAAGGCCCTGCCCTATTTTGAAAAAGCTTACTCTTATGACCCTTCCAATAAAAAGATTATCAATACACTCAGAAATCTGTACCTGATTTTCAACGAAACAGCAAAAGCAGATGAAATGAAGAAAAAACTTGAAAATTAAACTTAAAAAAAATCCATATGATTAAAAATCTCCTATTACTGATATTACCCGCCTTGTTTATTGTTTCTTGCAATAATTCCAAGGATGAAGAAGCAGGCAAAGAACCTGAAAAAATGCAGGTTGAATACAAGTATGGGAAAACAGACTCCCTGCTTTGGAAAGTAACAGGCAACGGATTAAAGCAACCTTCTTATATTTTTGGCACAGTGCATATTATTCCCAAAGATGATTTTTTCATCTCTAAGGAACTTGAAAAGGCTTTTGATGAAAGCGGGCAACTTGTATTGGAAATAGATATGGGCAAACTGGATATGTCGAGTTTGGATGGAATTGCAATGCCCAAAGATATTACCCTGAAAAAACTGATCTCTGCCGAAGATTATAAAATGATAGAAAAGTTCTTTAAAGATACCCTGAAAATGGATCTGGCAACTTTTACATCATCCAATATGAAACCCATTTTTATAAGTTCCCTGATTGCAGAAAACTTTTCAAAAGGCAATACCGAATCTTATGAACTTACATTTACTGCCTGGGCTAAAACCAAAAAAAAGGAAATAAAAGGCCTTGAAACCATTGAATTTCAAATGTCTGTATTCGACAGCATTCCATACGACAAACAAGCGGAAATGCTTGTTGAAACAGTAAAAAACTATCAGGAATCCAAAAAGGAACTTACCAATCTCTATAAATTCTACATTTCCAATGAACTTTCTAAATTACAAGATCTGAGTGACAGTTCTGATTCAGGGTTAATGGATTATGAAGATATTTTGCTCACCCGACGCAACAATGATTGGATTGGCAAAATTGAAAAAATTGCCATGGAAAAACCATCGTTTTTTGCAGTTGGCGCATTACATTTACCCGGAAAAGGAGGAATATTAAGCCTTTTACGGGAAAAAGGATATACTGTTGAACCTGTTTCAAAGTAGTTTTCTGCTTATTTTAAATGCATATTTTCAATAAATTAGTTAATCTTCATCATTTTTTAATATTTTTGCATTTTTACAGATAAACCATGAATATTAAGAAAAGTAACTTTTATCTACTGATTCTGTTCGCAGCTGTTACAGTCTTCCTGACTTCCTGTTTTCAGAATAAAAAGATGATATATCTGCAACAACAGCAAACAAATCTCATGGATTCGGTATTTATTCAAAAAAAATCTGAATACCTTGTTCAGCCCAATGACATGCTTTTTATACGTGTTTCAAGTATCAATGAAGAAATTAATAAGATTTATAACTCATCGTATCAAACCACCAATACAAACTACGCTTACAATAGTGCTTCCTTGTATCTTACCAGTTTTTCCATCAACGATTCAGGATATGTAAGTTTACCAATTATTGGTGACATGAAAGTTTCAAATTTATCAGTATTATCTATTGAAAGACTGATACAAAAAAGAGTTGATGAATTTCTAAACGGAGCCATCGTGTCTGTTAAACTGATGACTTTTCCAATTTGTGTGCTTGGTGAAGTAAATAATCCCGGACTGTATGAAAATTACAACAACAACCTTACAATTTTTGAAGCATTGGGTAAGGCAAGCGATCTGACTATTTACGGAAACCGGAAAAATATTCTGATAATCAGGCAAACTGAGGAAGGAAATACCACCAAAAGAATCGATATAACGGATATAAACTTACTGGCCAGTGAATACTATTATCTCCGGCCAAACGACATCATCTATGTGGAACCCATGAAATACAAGGCCTTCAAGTTAAATTCGCCAAATATTTCTATTTTATTGTCAGGTGTTACTACCCTGATAGTTGTATTAAATTTCCTAAACAAATAAAATGGATCCAAAAACTGATTTTAATAAGCAGGAAGACAAAGTCGACATTAAGAAGTTCATTTTTAAAATGATCGGGAATTGGTATTGGTTCGCCCTTACCATATCCATTTGTCTCGCCCTCGCTTACTATATTAACAGATATTCAGACCCTATTTATAAAGTTTCTGCATCTGTTTTGGTAAAAGATAAATCAAATGCTTTGGTTGGTGGTGTCGAAAGCCTGGTTGAAGACCTTGGGGTAATGCGCAGGACACAAAAAAGAGAAGTTGAAAATGAAATTGGCATATTGAAATCTTATACTGTTTCGCGAAGAGCCATTGAAGAACTTGACTTTGATATAAGTTACTTTTCAATCGGACGAATCAGGACTCCTGAAATATACAAAAATTCACCTTTTATTGTCGAAATTGATACAAGTCATCTGCAGGGTTATGGTCAGCAGATATACGTTACATTACTTTCAGAAGAAGAGTACAAACTTGATATGGGAGAAAGTGTTAAGGTGTCAAAAAAAATGAAGTATGGTGAATGGTACACTGATAAAAGTTTCAGATTTAATATTAGACTGCGTAAAGAAGATGAATACACACAACCCACCGAGGTTAAATATCCTTCTGAAAATTATTTTATCATCAATAACATAAACGCGCTTACCAACATTTACAGAGGTAAATTATCTGTTGAAGCAACCGATAAAAAAAGTTCCATTCTTGTTCTAACTGTTCAGGGAACTGTTCCACAAAAGGAAGCAGATTTTCTCAACAAACTGCTTGATGTGTATGTTAATATGGGACTAGAGGAAAAAAACCAGATTGCAGTAAACACTGTAAAATTTATTGACAATCAGCTATTTTCAATTATGGATTCGTTGGAAATGACTGAAACAGATTTGCAGAATTTCAGATTAAACAATAAGGTAGTCGACCTTAGCTATGAAGGGCAAAATCTTTTTGATAAAATTGAAGTAATGCAATCAGAAAAATCGCTGCTAATGGTTAAAAAAGAGTATCTGAACTATCTTTTGGGATATGTTGAGAAAAAGCTGGATTTCTCTGACGTAATAGCACCCTCGGTAATGGGAATAAACGATCCCTTGCTTATCAGTATAATTGAAAAAATTGCACAGCTTTATGATGAGAAGAAAATTTACGAAGTAAGCTCAAAAACCAATGACCCGGGATTGGAAATGATCAATTCCAAAATCAGGTCAACCATGAATGCACTTAAAGAAAACCTGCTAAACATCGTTGAAAACAATAATTTCAGTTTAAAAAATATTGAAGACCGCGTAGCCAGGATGAATTCTGAAATTCAAAAATTGCCTGTAACTGAAAAGCAACTTATTGGGTTTAAAAGAAAATTCGATCTTAACAACAATATTTACACTTACCTGCTTCAAAAAAGAGCCGAAGCTGAAATTGTAAAAGCATCCAATATTGCAGACAGTAAAGTTATTGACAGTGCTATGCCCGAAAATGCTGTCAGTATTTCTCCCAAAAAGAACCTTAATTTTATTATTGCTTTTATTATCGGCTTTCTGATTCCCCTGCTTGTAATCATTCTCAGGGATTTTTTCAATGATAAAATAATTGAAAGAAAAGACGTTGAAGACAATACGAAAGTCCCGATTCTTGGAGCTGTTGGCCACAATAACAAAGAAAGCGAACAGGTTGTTTACAACAAACCAAAATCATCCATTGCCGAATCTTTCAGAACATTGCGAACAAACTTACAGTACATGAGCAAAGGCAAAGAAGGGTCTTATACAATCGGCATTACCTCAACAATCAGTGGTGAAGGAAAAACCTTTTGTGCCATAAACCTTGCCTCCATCTTCGCTATTTCAAGCAAAAAAACTGTACTGCTTGGTCTTGACCTCAGGAAACCAAAATTGCATAAAGAATTAAATATTTCCAATGAAGTTGGAATAAGCACATTCCTAATTGGAAAAAGCAAATATGAAGACATTATTTTCCCTTCAGAAAATGAAAATTTATTCTTCATTGCCTCGGGACCTGTTCCCCCTAACCCTGCCGAACTTATCGAAACACCGAAAATGGACGAACTGGTTGCCAGACTTCAAAAAGATTTTGATTATGTAATAATGGATACTCCCCCTGTTGCACTGGTAACAGATGGCTTACTCCTTACAAAATATTGCGACACAAACATTTTTGTTATCCGTCAAAGTTACTCAAGCAAATCCGTTCTGAAATTTGTTAACGACCTTTATGAGGAAAAACAGATGAAAAACCTGTGCATACTGATAAATGATGTAAAAGCTCCGACTTACTATGGATACAGAACAGGCTACGGTTACCGTTACGGCTATGGATATGGCTACGGATATGGCTACGGGTATGGGTATTATGATGATGATAAAAAGACTCCAAACCTGTTGACCAGATTGTTGATATTCTTAAAGTTCAAAAAGTAAAAACTACTTTTTATTACTTAGGAGTACTTTTCTGACACTGCCGTGTTTTAACAAAAGTTCATGGGCTTCCTCTTCTGTCACACCAAGTTGACCGGTTATTATTGCAGTACCACGATTAATAAGTTTGGTATTTGTAAGTTGCATATCCACCATTTTGTTTCCCCTCACTTTTCCCAGTTTAATCATCAATGAGGTAGAAACCATATTCAGAACAAGTTTTTGAGCTGTCCCTGATTTCATTCTTGTGCTACCTGTAACAAACTCAGGACCTACAACAACTTCAACAGGATATCTTGCCTCCTTCGCAAGAGGCGTATCAATATTTGAAGTTATCCCGCCAGTCTCAATCCCATTAAAAAAACAGTTCTGAAGAGCTCCAACAACATAAGGTGTTGTGCCAGAGGAGGAAATTCCAATAACAAAATCCCCGCTGCATACATTGTGTTTTTTAAGATCCCACCAACCGGCATCAAAATTATCCTCTGCTTTTTCAACAGATTTTCTAATGGCTTTTTCCCCCCCGGCAATGATTCCTATTACCAAATCAGGTGAAACACCAAAAGTTGGAGGACATTCTGATGAATCCAAAATCCCAAGACGACCGCTGGTACCGGCTCCAATATAAAAAAGCCGCCCTCCCGCGGACAATTTCCTGAATGCAGCTTCAACAAGCTTTTCAATCTGATTTAATGCCCTGTCAACTGCAACAGGAACAAGCATATCCTCTTGATTAATATTAAATAATAAATCATGAAAACTCATGTTTTCAAGATTTTGATAGTTTGAATCGGTTTCTGTTATTTTCATACTAATAATTTATCCGGACGGTCAGCAATTGAAAGTAATGATATATTGCAATTTACCTTTTCCATTTGTGGCAATAAAAATAATCATTCCTTTTCATTTTATTTATTTAAAGTTCTTATATAAAACTTCCATCCCACGGTTAAAATTGAAAATTAACGACTTAAAAAACCCATTTATGTAATTTTTTCAGATATTCGTCAATTAAATGAATCAATTTTATTACTTCTATGTAAAAGAAGTTATAGAAATTGTCTTTGGATTAAGATTCGGTCAAAAAAAAATTGGTGACTTTAAAAAGTCACCTTTTTTTATTTCATCAGATTGCCAATAGGCTCGCTTTCACAGGCATTCGGATAAGTAATTCCAATAAAATCAGAAATTGTAGGAGCAATTTGCTCCAGAAAAACTCTTTCAGAAATTGTACCACGTTTAATTTTCCAGCCATACCAAACCAAAGGAACGTGTGAATCATAGTCGTATCCCGAGCCATGATCGGCAACATCAAGTTTATCCTGTATCCATCCGGGCTGAAGTGATATCATAATATCGCCCGACCGATTCTGGTTAAAACACTTTTGCATTTTCTGAAATAACCCTGAGGTGAAATTACTTGTAACAAAGGAATTTGCAGTAATAGAATTTGAAACTCCCGAGAACTGCAGCATAAAATTGGATACTTTTTCCTGCACCTCATTTAAGGATAGTTTGGCATCCTCCAAAAGTCTGCGATTCAAATAAATCTGCTGATTAAGATATTCCTGAACCCACTCACCTTCGCCATATAGTGCATTCAGATAGCTTTTTAATAATGCAATTGAATAATGGTATTTAAAGAACCCTGCAGGAATTTTATTATCCTTAAGATATGAGGGATTATCTGAAACCCCGTGATTGGAGGTCAAAAAGATTAGTACATTTTCCTTGCCATATGTAGTGTTCACATATTCCAACAACAGAGCAATATTTTTATCAAGGCGCAGATATAAATCTTCAATCTCAACTGAATTCGGGCCAAATTTATGTCCCAGGTAATCGGAGGCAGAGTAAGTCACTGCAAGAAAATCAGGATGCTCATCCTTTCCCATATTCTCATTTGTCAATGCAGCTATGGCGAAATCAGTGGTAAGATTATTTGCAAAAGGTGTGGGTCTTAATAGCTTATAATTTATTTCATCCTTTTTGAAAGATAGTTTTCCTTTTGCTTCGTAAAAAACGTATGGAAATGTAGTTTTGCCTTTTCCAAAGCCTGATTCATATTTTGAGGAATCATTCCTCGACTCGGTGTAAGTTTCAACGGGATACATGGTACTCCATTCCATAGTCAGATAAAACTCAGGAAACCGCTTTTCATTAAACTCAACTACCCATGTTGGCAATGCGCTCAAATAGTATGAACTGGAAATCCATTGCCCTGTTTTATCATCATACCAATATGCAGCATCAGCCTTATGGCCTGCAGAAAATATTGCTGCGTAGTCGTTAATAGAAATCCCAATAACTTTAGATTTGTTTTGGGAAAACAATTTCAATTCATCAGTCAGTGTCGTTGTTTGCAGCCACTTGGGTGATTTTTTTCCGTCGGCCGACTCGCATCCTGTGGTCGATTGATCCGGATCCTCAACACAATAGTATTTTTCATTTTTCAACCTTGCAAACCATTCATCTCCAACAATTCCATGTGCTGACGGACTGGCTCCGGTATATATTGTAGCAATTCCGGGAGCATCATTTGTCAGGAGATAACTAAGCTGGGCATTTTTGCAAAAGGTTCCCTCACTAATCAGCTTTTTAAACCCATCCTTATCAAACTTATTCCAGAACCTCTGAATATAGTCATACCGCATTTGTTCAATCACAATGCCAATAATCAGTTTAGGCTTTTCTGAAGGTATTGCGTTGTCATTTTGTGCTTTACAAAAAAATGAAGCGATAAATATCAACAATACAAAAACAATTTTAGTTCTGATCATTTAGGTCAGTTTTGAGATTAATAATAATATACCAATACCTGCAAAAATGCTTATTACGATATTAAGCACTGCATAAAACAAATACCCCGACTTAAAAAGTTCAAGGATTTCATAGCTGAATGTCGAAAAAGTACTAAAACCTCCGCAAATACCAATGACAATAAAATATCTTGCTGAATCTGTGAAATTATATTTTTCAGACAGGTAATACAAAAAAATACCAAGTATTCCGGTGCTTATAACGTTTGAAACTAAAGTGGCGACCGGATTGATACCTGTAAAATTGCTTGTTACGGCTTTTGAGATTCCAAATCTTAAAAGACTTCCTATTCCACCCCCCAGAAAAACAAGCAAGATATTTATCATAGGTAAAATTCAATAATCTCTCAAAGATACTCACTACCCAAGTGTGAAATGTCAGGGATGTTATCATTGTTTTTAACGAAGCGTTGTTAAAAACATTACAATTCTTCCACCAGTTTTTCGAGTTTTATTCCTCTGGAACCTTTAATCAGCAGAGATTTTCCAGAGATAGGATTTGCTTTTAAAAATTCTTTTAACTCATCCGAAGAGGAAAAAAAATGGAATTCATGATTATCCTTTACGGACTTAAATTCCTTTCCTGCAAAAAATACGGTCGTAAATTTCAGTTTTTTTACCAGAGCAATAATTTCCCTATGCTCATTGGCCGAAACCTTGCCCAGTTCGAGCATGTCGCCAAGAATCAAAACCTTATCTCCATCGGCAAATGCAAAATTACTGATAGCTGCATGCATACTTGTCGGATTCGCATTATACATATCCAGATATAATGTGTTTTTTGAGGTTTGGTATACTTGCGACCGGTTGTTACTAGGGATATATGATTCAATGGCGCTTTTAATTTCATTCAGACTGATATTGAAGTAATCTCCAATACAAGCTGCTGCCGCAATGTTTTCGGCATTATAATCTCCAAAAAGGTTTGACCTGACTTTAACCTTTTCGCCTTTTTCATTATGTATTTCGACTTCCAAAAAAGGATTTCTATCAACCACTTTCACATAAAACCCATCTTTTACTGATAATGCATAGCCTACAGGCTTCGATTTATAAAGCTTATTTAAGATGCTGTTATCGGAATTGTAAAAAACAGGTGCTTTTATGTTGTTAAGGTAATTATAGAGTTCGCTTTTCGCAGTAATGACTCCTTCATAAGATCCAAACCCTTCAATATGAGCCTTTCCAATATTTGTTATCAATCCATAATCAGGCTCCGCAATTTTGCATAAAAAATCTATTTCACCAATATGGTTGGCACCCATTTCAACCACACCAATTTCGGTCATGGAATTAAACGAGAGAAGGGTTAACGGAACACCAATATGATTATTCAGGTTGCCCTTTGTACAACTTGTGTGATATTTTTTGGACAGAACACAAAATGAAAGTTCCTTGGTAGTTGTTTTACCATTGGTCCCTGTAATTGCTAAAATAGGTATATTAAGAATTTTTCTATGGTAATTTGCAAGTTGCTGCAGGGTATGAAGTACATTTTCAACTTTTATGACATTTTCAGATTTTGAATTAATTATCTCATCGGTAACTGCATAACTGCAACCTTGCCTAAGTGCCTCTGAAACAAATGTATTTCCATTAAAATTATCACCTTTCAAAGCAAAGAATATCTCTCCTCCTTTGATGTCTCTGGTGTCGGTTGCAATTTTAAACTTACAGCCATGCAGGATTTTGTATAAATTTTCTATTCCGTTTTCCATGGTAAAATATATAAAAAAACCCCATCGGAAAATGGGGTTTTAAATATCAATTTATCTTTTAGAAACCAACGGGGCTACCTACTCTGGTCATTGCACATCTGAAACCTAAATCAGCACGTGCTTGTGTTTCATCAAGGAATCTTCTGGTTCCGGGAACCATCCAATAAATCCTATCATTCCATGAGCCACCTTTATAAACCCTTACCCTGTCATTGATCATTGAGTTCATATCGTTACCCCCTCTTGGAGTAAATTTGGCTTCATTACCCTGATAGTACATTTTTCCGGAAGTATGGCCTGCCCTTGTTCCACTGTCATAGCTGGTACTTGATTCAAAATCACCATCAAGGAAATTAATGTTGTCTGAAGTGTTATAATTTCTTCTGTTGAAACATTCTTCGTCAGTAACTCTCTGATCTTTAAGCTGACCAGGCATAGAGACGCTCAACTTTGAAAATTCTGCTAACAAAATTGGGGCAATATTAGCTTCAGCAGCAGGTGATTTTAAAAGTTCAACAGATTTTCTAATTTCAATTTGAACCTCTTCCCATTTTCTTTCATCAGATTTTGTTTTTGCAACAGTCAGATTTGTTCTGATCTGATCGAGCAAGGCAATTTCAGCCGGATTCATGTTTCTAACCACAGAGTCAAGTTTTGACATATAATACATGATGTCTGTAAGGTTATACTGGGGTTCTGAAATTTTATCAGCAATGGTTCCGTCACTATTTAATGTTTTTCTGCGATATTCATTACCACGGAATGGACGGAATTCATCCATATCTTCAAAAGTAAGTGGACGATAAATATCCATCACCCATTCGTTTACATTACCAGCCATACAATATAATCCATAATCATTAGGCCAATATGCATCAACAGGTGCAGTGATGTCAGCATTATCGTTCAAATAACCGGCAGTACCCATCATATCACCTTTTCCACGAATAGAGTTGGCCATAATCATACCCATTTCTTTTTGGCCGTCATTTCTGACATAGTGACCATTCCATGGGAAGAATTTTCTATGGAAAACACGTTCATCAATATGGTTTTCAATGAGAGCAAGTGCTGCGAATTCCCATTCTGCTTCGGTCGGGAGTCGGTAGCGTGGAAGCAGGATACCATCTTCCATTCTAACATTTCTGAAGTCAATGTTAGGGTCAAGGTCTTCGATACCAGGGCCACGATAAGCACCTTCCTGAAATTTATTAGCAAGATAAGCGTCAGTACTGAAGTTACCGGCATCAACCTGGTTAGGATCTTTATATAAAAGGCCTTCTCTGATAAGAATCCATTCATTAACCCTGTCGGTTCTCCACACACAGTATCTGTCGGCCTGAACCCAGCTAACACCCACTACAGGATATTCCTGATAAGCGGGATGTCTGAGGTACAATTCCACATAAGGTTCATTGTAAGCAAGCTTGCTTCTCCAAACGTTTGTGTCGGGTCTGGCTTGTTTTTCAACTTCGGGATATGTGGCAAAAACTCTTTTCAGCCAATACATATATTCCCTGTAATCAACGTTTCTGATTTCGGTCTCATCCATATAAAATGAAGAAACGGTAACGCGGCGGGGAACGTTGTTCCAGTCATACAGAACATCCTGTTCAACACGACCCATGGAAAAAGTACCACCTTCGATGAGTACCAGTCCGGGACCGGTTTCCTGACCATAATAATCAACGTATTCAAATCCACCATAATCAGGATCGTTATAGTTCCAGCCGGTAGTATTTGATCTTTGGACGTCACACGATGACAAAACCATTATTACCAGCATAAAGGCGGACAAAGCCGAAAATATTATCTTTTTCATACTACTAAAATTTCAGGTTCTTATTAAATAACTAAAATGATGGACAACTTATTGTTCTGAATTTGCGTTTTACAGTTTTGCAATAAAATTCCATCTGGTAGGATACTTCATGAGCACCCAAGGTCTGGTTTTTAAGTTTGGATATAGTTAAGTCGTAGCTGTAGGCAAATTGTATTTTATCCTGCATAAATCCGACAAGCATAATAAAGGAATCATAATGGAATCCGAAATTTTGTCTTATCCATGCACCGGCAACAATTTTATTTCTGTTCAGGTAAATACCATAGTTAACCTGTTGGAAATCCTGTTGTTGTTGGAAGATAAATTGTGGAGATAGCGATAGTTCACCCCTTTTAAACCTTCTGCTGGGCAATTCAATGTTAGTTCCAAAATGTACTGTATATTTTCTTGGCAGAACTGATTCGGATAAACTTCTATCGTAAAATGACTCAAGTGGTTCGGTAAGATGGTGAACAGCAATTCCGAAGAAATAATCTCTGTTAAAGCCAACAATACCGGTTGAAAAATCGAAGAATCCTCTGGATAAATTATCAGGTTGTATTTCGGATGTTGGGAAAACAGGTCCATACAAAGGATGCAGCATATCCGGGAAGATAAAATCCCAATTAAGCTTTTTCTGGAAATAAGTTGCCTGGAAACCTGCTCTTACCGTGAAAAAACGGGTTGCATGCAAAGAATAGGAGTACAAACCACTAATACTGGTTGTAGTAATGGCACCATCACCCTGAACGTCATTCATGAGTAATAACCCAACACCACCACCGAGTGGATTCACAAACCTGTCAAAGGAAGCATTATAGGTCACATAAGTGGAACCCAAAGCAGGCCATTGATTTCTGTAATTGAGTGAAATTCTCGGGCATCTTTGTGCTCCGGCAAAAGCCGGGTTAAGATAGAGTTTATTAGCATAAAACTGCGTAAACTCCGGATCCTGGGCATTGGCCAGTTGCGTGCCTCCCAAGATTCCAATCATTAATAAAAGTATAAAACGTTTTATCATTTTATTGAATATATATATATCCTACGATTTGCAATTATACAAATTTTTTTTTTAATTCTACTCTTTATTATTTTATTATGTTTTCCCATACAAAAGACAAATATATTGATTTTTTGATTTATTGGTGTTATTTGTTGTAACTTTACACAATATTTTTTTCAAACATTTGTTTGTTAGCAATAAAATTAATTCTAAGATGAAAAAAATAATTTTTGTGCTTATTGCTTGTTTATCTGTTAATTACATTTTGATGTCGCAAACAACATCAGAACACCATATTAAATGGGATAAAACTTTAACGATAAATAATAATGACAAAGAACTTTTATTTTTTAATAACGCTGTTTATCCAAAAAATAATCTGCTACCTTATTATTTTGAACGAATCCAAATAAAAATAGCAAACCCTGTAATCGCAAATATAAAACTTAAAAACCAAATATATCAAACTATAAATGCAGCGGACATAAAAAACGTTGCCTCAATAGATGAAATTTCTTCAGATTTTGAAATTTCAGGCAATATTATATATGACAGAAATGTTCCATTCCTCGAATTTCATGTCCTCCCTGTCAGGAAAGATCCCGTCACTTTACAATACCAGATTCTTACTGATTTTACCGTTGAATATGATATTAATGAAGGTGAACCTCAAATAGTTAACTTTAAAGGATATCGATCAAGTTCAGTCCTTAATTCTGGTCAATGGGTAAAAGTTAAATTAAAATCTGACGGAGTTTATAAAATCACCTATGATGAACTTATTTCAATGGGATTCACCGGAATAAAAAATATCAGGATACATGGTAACGGGGGCAAATTGCTTCCTGTCTATAACAGTGATTTCAGGTATGACGACCTTGAAGAAAATGCAATTCAGGTTGTAAAAGGTTCCGATGGTGTTTTTAACTCGGGTGATTACATCTTGTTTTACGGGACCAGTACAACAGATTGGGAGTATGACGCCTCAGGATATGTTTTTAAACATACGTATAATTTGTTTTCTGAATATTCCTATTATTTTATTACCAATTCTGCAACAGAAGGTAAAACAATTGAAACCGAAAATTATCTTTCACTCACTCCGGGAATCACAGTTAATAAATTTCAGGATTACTCAGTTTATGAAAAAGACTCCTTAAATCTTATTAAATCTGGAAGTCAGTGGTTTTGGAGACATTTCGATCTTGACTTATCCCATACCTTATCATATAATTTTCCGAATATTGATCTCACCTCACAATCCTATATCACAACTTACCTGCTGGCCAGATCAACCGAAAACAGTGATTTCGATATCTTTCTGAACAACACACTGGTTAACAATGTGGAAATCAGTTATACCACAACTTCAGGAACTGCTCCATATGCAAATTTTGAGAAGACAGTTACACCGGTAAACCCGACTTCATCTACATTTAATATTAAAATTGATTATAACAAATCAACTACAACTTCGGAAGGTTGGATTGATTATGTGGCAGTAAATGTTACCAGAAACCTTATTATGAGTGGCTCACAAATGCAATTTAGAAATACCTCATGCATTGGAACCGGAAACATCACCAGATTTAATATTACCTACCCCGGAAGCGACCTTATTATTTGGGATATTACCGACCGAGTTAATATTAAGAGAATTGCAACTGAGTATTCGGGTGGCATTGTTTCATTTATTGTTCCAACCGATTCGCTGAAGCAATTTATTGCATTTAATGGTGATTCTTATTTATCAGTATCATCCGATGGTGCTGTGGCAAATCAAAATCTGCATGGTGCCGAAAATATCGACCTGGTAATTGTTACCCATCCTAACTTTCTGGCCAGCGCAAACCGATTGGCAGACATTCACCGGACTAATGATAACCTTACTGTGCTTGTTGCAACCAATGAGCAGGTTTACAATGAGTTTTCATCCGGAACACCTGATGTTTCAGCCATAAAATACTTCATGAAAATGTTGTACGATAAAACCGCCGTATCAACAAGACCATTAAAATATCTTTTGCTGATGGGAGACGGATCATTCGACAACAGAAATTACACCGCAGAAAACTCAAATTTTATCCTTACTTATCAGTCTCCTCAATCTTTAAGAGCAACTGAATCCTTCGTAACTGACGATTATTTTGGTCTGCTTGATGATGGCGAAGGTGCTCATTTTGGAGGCCTTGACATAGGAATTGGACGGTTGCCGGTGAAGACTGCAGAAGAAGCATCTTCGGTTGTTACAAAAATTGAAAATTACATTACAAATCAGAAAACATACGGTGACTGGCGCAACTCAATCTGTTTTATTGGGGATGATGAGGACAGCAACACGCACATGAGTCAGGCCAATCAACTGGCAACTAAAGTGGATACTTTATATCCGGTTTATAATCAGAATAAAATTCTTCTTGATGCATATGAACAGGTATCTACCCCTGCAGGCGAAAAATATCCTGATGCCAATCTGGCCATTGAAAATCAGATGCAAAAAGGAGCACTTATAATTAACTACACCGGACATGGAAACGAGGTTAGCTGGGCACATGAGCAGATATTGACAGTGAGTGATATCAACAACTGGACAAATTTTGACAAATTGCCACTTTTCATGACTGCCACCTGTGAATTCAGTCGATTTGATGATTATGAAAGAACCAGTGCGGGAGAACAAATATTGCTTAATCCTGCAGGAGGGGGAATTGGTTTGCTAACAACCACCCGACTTGTTTATTCTGCTCCAAATTTCACTTTAAACCTGAATTTCTATGACTTTGTGTTTGAAAGAGACGAAAATGATGAATATTATCGTTTGGGTGATATAATGAGACTGACAAAAGTAGCTACTGGCAGCGGAACAAATAAACTTAATTTTACTTTGCTTGGGGATCCTGCGCTTCGGCTTGCCATTCCTGAGCATCAGGTTAACACATTAAGAATAAATGATGTAGCTGTCTCAGATATTCCAGATACACTCAAAGCCTTAAGTTTGGTAAGCATTTCGGGTGAAGTTGTTGATTTGGATGGAAATAAAATTCCGTCTTCCGGAATTCTTTACCCAACTGTATTTGATAAGCCAGTTCAGGTAATCACATTGAGCAATGATTCTTATACAGCTTTTACCTTTGATGTCCAGAATAACATCCTTTATAAAGGAAAAGCGAGCATCAATAATGGTGATTTTACTTTTTCTTTTATTGTTCCCAAGGATATTGCATACAATATCGGATATGGTAAATTAAGCTATTATGCGACGATTGATAATACCGATGCACATGGTTATTACCGGAATGTAATAATTGGTGGCTCTTCCGATTCTGTTGCCAATGATGAAACCGGCCCGGAAATTAGTCTGTTTATGAACAATGACAATTTTATTTTCGGAGGTATTACCGATGAAGATCCAAAGCTCCTTGCCTATGTTTCCGATTCAAGCGGAATAAATACTGTGGGGAATGGAATCGGCCATGACATCACTGCGATAATTGATGAAAGCACCAATGAAACCTATATTTTAAATGAATATTATGAATCGGACCTGGACAGTTATCAAACTGGTAAGGTTAGTTACAATTTCAGCGACCTGACTGAAGGCCATCATAAATTAAAATTAAAAGTTTGGGATGTTTACAACAACAGTTCTGAAGAATATATTGAGTTTATTGTTGCCAAATCGGCCGAACTGGTTTTGGAGCATATTTTCAACTACCCCAATCCTTTCACAACAAGCACCGATTTCTATTTTGACCACAACCAGCCTAATTCTAGTCTGGATGTTATAATTCAGGTGTTTACAGTATCAGGAAAACTGATAAAAACGATTGACACAAGTATTTTTTCAGATGGGTTCAGAAGCGAACCGATTCATTGGGATGGCAAGGATGACTATGGTGACCCAATTGGCCGTGGAGTATATGTTTACCGAATTAAAGTAAGGTCAGAAGAAGGTAAAGTTGTAAATAAATTTGAAAAACTTGTCATTCTCAAGTAATAAATTTCTTTTTTAAGAGTTTAGTTTGTATTATATTTGCAAATTACTAAAATCATAAAAATGCAGAAATTATTTCTAACCGGTGTACTGATTTTTTTACTTACACCCTTTATTAATTCTCAGAATACCAATAGTAATATTACTGGTGAATTTTTTACAGGCGATATAAACACCATCACTACCGCTGTTCCATTCCTTATGATTGCGCCCGACTCAAGGGCGGGAGCAATGGGAGATGTTGGAGTTGCAACCTCACCTGATGCCAATTCAATGCATTGGAATCCGGCAAAATATGCCTTTGCTGAAGAGGATATGAGTCTGTCCATTTCCTACACCCCCTGGTTAAGACAATTGGTAAACGATATAAATCTGGCCTATGTATCGGGTTATAAAAAAATGGATAAACGTCAGGTTATTGGAGTATCCCTTTTATATTTTTCCCTTGGTGATATAACTTTTACTGACAACAACGGTAGTACAATTGGTCAGTTTAAACCAAACGAATTTTCACTTGACGGAGCATATTCAAGACTTTTTGGCGAACATCTTTCAGGTTCGGTTTCCTTACGCTACATCTACTCCAACCTAACAGGTGGTCAGTTTGTACAAGGAATCCAGTCACATGCAGGTCAAGCTGTTTCAGCAGATGTTTCAACATTTTACACAAAAGAAATTCAAATGGGTGACAGAGATGGAAATATGGCTTTCGGGTTAAACATCTCAAATATTGGTTCAAAAATTTCCTATACCGAAAATCAGGAACGTGATTTTATTCCAATAAATCTTCGTCTGGGAGCTGCTCTTACCACTGAAATGGATGATTATAACAAACTGACTTTTGCAATGGATATTAACCGTTTGATGGTTCCTACCCCACCCGTTTATGATGGAATTGGAAGAGAACCTGAAAATATTATTGCAGGCAAAGATCCCAATGTTTCTATTCCGGTTGGTATGTTCAGATCATTTAATGATGCACCCGGAGTAATTATGGCTGACAGTACAAGAAATGTTTTCAAGGAAGAAATGCGTGAAATGAATTACGCTGTTGGTGCTGAGTATTGGTATTCAGACCAGTTTGCCATCCGCGGAGGATATTTCTATGAACATGAAACCAAAGGAAACAGAAAATATTTCACTTTGGGACTTGGACTGAGATTAAAGGTTTTCGGATTGGATTTTGCATATCTCATTCCGCAAAAACAAAATAACCCTCTGGCAAACACATTAAGGTTTACCCTTATTTTCAATTTCGACGGTTTAAAGAATGAAACCAACTAAAATCAGGATTGGTTCCGGTTTTGATGTTCATCAACTAAAAGAAGGCGAAAGCTTAATTCTTGGAGGAGTAAATATTCCCTTTAACAAAGGTACTGTTGCACATTCTGATGGAGATGTAGTGATTCATGCCATTTGCGATGCCCTTCTGGGTGCAGTTTCATTAAGAGATATCGGTTTTCATTTTCCGGATAATTCGTCGGAATTCAAAAATATTGACAGCAGAATTCTACTCCAAAAATCCTTCAAACTTATTAAGGATAAAGGATATACATTAGGCAATCTGGATGTGACCATATGCATGGAAAAACCCAAACTTATGGGATATATTCCTGAAATGCAGAAAATAATTGCAGAAGTTCTTGATACCGATGTTGAAAATATTTCCATCAAAGCTACCACAACCGAGAGACTAGGATTTGTTGGAGAGGAAAAAGGTGTTGCGGTTTTTGCCACCTGTCTTTTATTCCCTGAATAACCATGAACGCTGAAGATATTTCCTCGTTTTTATCAAAGCACCCCGTTTCAGTCGTATACTTTTCACACGAAAATTGCAGTGTTTGCAAGGTGCTTAAGCCAAAAATAATTTCGATGGTTCATACTGATTTTCCTGAATCTGGCTTTCTGTATGTGGATATTAAGGAAAATCCCGAAGCCGCTGCACAAAACAGTATTTTTACCGCCCCGGCCATAATTGTTTATATCCGAAACAGCGAATACAAAAGGTTTATACGAGTATTTGGTGTATCAGAAGTTAATGCAGCAATTGAAAAAGCCTTTCAGATTATCAATAGCTGATTTTATAGCCCCACTTCTTCCGAAATTTCAAGCATTGCTGCAATACTTAATGCTGCAAATTCATCAATGGAAATACCAATTTTTTCGCATTCCATAATATTTTCTCTTTTAACAGACGCAGCAAAAGATTTTTCCTTCATTCTCTTAACCACTGATTTGGGTTTTACAACAGCCAATTTCTTTTCAGGATAAACATATGTGGTGGCAAAAATCAAACCCGTTATTGTTTCTCCGGCAGCCAGTGCAAAGTGAAAAGGTTTAGAGCGCGGAATGTCAGTAGCATCTTCATTGTGCAATTTGATTGCTTCGACAATATCACTATCAACGCCCAGATCAGCAAGCATCTCTGCAGTTTTTAGTCCATGAACTTTTGGGTCGGCATTTGTAATTTCCACATCCAGATCGTGCAGCAATCCGGCCAATCCCCATTTTTCCTCATCCTGACCAAGTTTTCTGGCAATGGCTTTTAGTACAACCTCAGAAGCCAGACAATGAAAAACCATTTTTTCATTTTTGATGTATTCCTTAACCAGTTCTAATGCTTTTTCCCGTGTCATATTATATAAATTAATGAGAATCAATTGAGCTCATCATCAGAAAAAGATGATACATTGTTTTGTTTATTTCAGCAAGATATTCATTCACAGCTTTAACACTACCGGGCAAAGTGTAAATCAAAGATTTGCCTGAAACACCAGCTATACCGCGACTTAAAAGTGCGTTGGGTTTTTCGGCGCCATATTTCATCCTGATAAATTCCATGATTCCCGGAATCTCTTTCCCAACCAAAGGTTTTACTGTTTCAATTGTAATATCGCGTGGACCAATTCCTGTGCCTCCGGTTGTGAAAATAACATCTGATTTATCTATTTCCTTTTTAATTATTTTTTCAAGTTCCTTTACATCATCGGGAATAATTTTCATATGAAAATCAGTTTTGTAACCAAGATTCATAAAATGCTCTTCTGTAATTTCCTTGATTCTTGGTCCTGACAAATCGGCATATTCACCCGAACTTGCCCTGTCACTTAAAGTGACGACAGTTATTCTGAAAACTTTTGGAATATATTTTAATTTGTCGCCTGCTTTAAGTTTCCCGTTTTTGATTACTCTGGCAAAAATTCCTTCTTTTGGCATAACGCAATTTCCAACTTCCTTAAAAATAGCGCAGGAATCCCCATGGCATTTTTTTCCAATCTGGGTAACCATGAGTTCAACGGATTTACCTTTAAACCGGTCAAAAGGCCTGGTTTCATAAAGCAGTACACCTTTTGTGGTAATATTTTCAGCAAATTCGCCAAAATTAATTTTTCGTTTTGCCTGTATGCTGAATTTTTCAAAACTTTCATTTCCGAGTAAACTTACCTGACGGTGCCACGAACCAGAGTGGGCATCAGTTTCTACACCTTTTTCAGTTAAATCAATGCTTTTGACAGGAATTTTAACAGTTCCCTTTTTAACGGATATATTTACTGACAGCACTTCGATTTCTTTCATTTTACATATCCTCCTTTTTCTTTTCAATGAGTTTTATTTCAGATATTTCCATTGCTTTGTCCACAGCTTTGCACATATCATAAACGGTAAGCAGGGCGACACTGACTCCGGTGAGAGCTTCCATTTCAATGCCGGTTTGGCCATTACATTTTGCAGAACAAACTACACTGACGCCGGTTTTCTCAATTTTGGCTTTCACATCAATTTTTGTGATTGCGAGGGGATGGCAAAGCGGAATAAGTGAAGAGGTTTTTTTAGCAGCCTGAATACCAGCTATCTCCGCAATCGTTAGCACATCACCTTTTTTCATTCCGTTTTCTTTCACCAGTTTAAGGGTTTCTTTAGAAAGCGAAATAAATCCGGTTGCAACTGCGGTTCTGGTTTGAACAGGTTTTTGCCCAACATCAACCATATTGGCCTTGCCCTTATTATCGGTATGACTTAATTTTTTCATATCAACCTCCTATATTGTAAAAATGGTGGTCATTGTTAACTGATCCACATTCGGGTTTTTGTTCAATGGCTTTTTTAATGGCATTTTCAGCTCCCAGACTTCTCACATCAATTTCCTTATCAGAAAAAAGACAAGGCATAATTTTTCCGTTTGCAGTAAGACGTAAACGGTTGCAGGTTTTACAGTTACCCCCATCTCCACCTTCGACCACCGAGAATTTTCCGGCATTCAAATCCATCATATGAATGTACCTGATATCCAGTCCGTTTTTGTGGCAATATTCTGCCACTGCCCTGGCATCCTCTTCATCGGGAGTATTATTAACCACACAATTAATTTTAACCGGGGATAAACCAGCTTTCTTTGCAGCTTCAATACCTTTCAGAACATCAGAAATATTTCCGCCACGGGTAATCTCGTAGAATCTTTGGGGGCTCATGGTATCCAGACTAACATTTACCCGCTGTAGTCCGGCATCCGCAAGATCCTCAGCAAATTTCTCCAATAAAATTCCGTTAGTTGTCATGGCAAGATCCCGGACTCCCTGGACTTCGGCAATCATTTTCACGAGCGAGGAAATTCCTTTTCTAACAAGGGGTTCCCCACCGGTAATCCGGATTTTATCTATTCCAAGCCTCACTGCCTCCTTTACCACCACAATAATTTCTTCGAAAGAAAGTACCTCATTATGAGAAAGCAGACTTACTCCGTCGGCAGGCATGCAATAGGTGCATCGAAGATTACACCTGTCGGTAACAGAAATTCTGAGATAATTGATTTTTCTGTTATATCTGTCTAACATGGACATTTTCTCCTTTTTTTAATACAGAAACCCCAATGGGAATGGAAATTATTCCATGAGCCGGACCCAATCCGTTAATATGAGCCGAGCCATGGTAATCCAAAGGTTTAACTGTTCCCTGATCGGTAATCAGCACAGGAAACCAAGCCTCTCTCTCGGTATGTTTTCGTGAATAATCCTCGTCCATGGGGAGTATTATTTGCATGGGTTTGGATTCATTTCCCATCATTTTATACAATAAGGGTTTCACAAGAAGTTCGAACTGAATAAAAGAGGAAACCGGATTTCCCGGTAATCCAAAAACCAGAGCCTTTTCGTGAACCCCGAATGTTGTAGGTTTTCCAGGCTGTACGGCTATTTTTTGAAATAAGATATTTACTCCGGCTTTTTTTAAAATTTCAGGAACAAAATCAAAATCACCCATGGATACACCTCCTGTAAGCAGCACAATATCATTTGTTTCTATGGCAGATATAATGGCTTTATATGTTGCATCTTCACTATCCTCAACGATACCCAAATAATTGGCTAGGGCACCCGTCTGTTCAACCTGGGCAGTAAGCTGATAGCCATTTGAATTTCGTATTTGCGATATTCCGGGTTTGTTCTCAGGTTCAATAATTTCATTTCCGGTTGACAATATTGCAACTTTAGGTTTCATAAAAACCGCAGGGTTGACACATCCCACAGAAGCCATAATAGCAATATGGGCAGGCTTGATAATCGTTCCTTTTTTAAGTACTACCTCGCTTTGCTTCACATCCTCGCCCAGAAAACAAATATTTGATTTAGTATTTTTCTCCAGAAATGAAATTGAACCATCGGGATTAATTTCAGTCTGTTCAACCATCAAAACACAATCAGCACCTTCGGGTATGGGAGCGCCAGTCATGATTTTTGAGCATTGGTTTTTACCGATGGCTTTTTCGGGTGTTTTGCCAGCCGGAATCACTTCGACAACATGAAGTTGATTGGCAATATCCTCTTTGCGGCAGGCATAACCATCCATGGCCGATTTATCAAAAGGAGGCATATTCATATCAGAAATCACATCCTCTGCAAGAATTCTTCCAGCCGAAGATAAAAAACCAATATTTTCGGATGCCTTTATTCTGGCAGCGCCCATAACAATATCAAAAGCCTGTTGCAGTAAAATCATACTTTACAAATTAACATGCAAAATTAATAATTATTTGGCAACAAAGCTGTCAGAATAACTCTTATTCGGGAAAGATAAATTCTTCGGTATTGAGAATTGAATCTGCTTTTTCTTTGGGAATTTCTTTGCCGGATGCATCAATATAATACTCCTTATCACCAAGTTTCACCCATGCGATGCCCTTTTCAAAAGGTCCGGTATAGTCATAAATTGCTTCGACAACGACTTTTCCATCCCTATCAATAAACCCCCATTTTCCACCTTTGAGCATATTGTATTCACCCTCCATTTGATAGGTTCCGCCAACATTAAACTGAGCAAATCCCCCTGAAAAAGGTTCGGCATAATTGAGTTTGGCTTTGATCATTTTCTTTCCGAAATGATCGAAAAAACCCATTTTACCATCTTTTCCAAAACGGGCTAGTCCTTCTGAAAAATTATCCGGACCATTGTCAACTATGTATGGAGAAATCAGTTTTTTACCTTTTACATTTATATACCACCATTTATTCTTAAAAACAACCGCAGCGATTTCAGTTTCCAGAAATTCAAGTGCCTGTTGATATTTAGCCTTAATAATGATCTTTCCATTTTCATCTTTATATCCATAGCGCTCATCAAATTCAAATGGCACCAGCTGAGCAGTTCCTGTAATACAGAAAAAAAAGAAAATAATAAAAGTATTTTTCATATAAGTCAAATTTTATTATGCACTGCAAGGATCAACCCTGTCAATGTAAATCAGATACCATTTATCATCAATTTTAGCAAAAAACAAGCCAATAGTTGATTTTGTGTCGTATAATGAAAAAACTATCTGAGGTTCAACATCCTGAATCAGTTTTTGAAGTTTCTCATCTTTTTGAATGACTTCATATTCGACTCCTGCCTTAAAAAAATCAAGCAGCTTTACCGGAGGATTTTCAGTGATGATAAGTCCTTCAGCATCCCATGAATTGGTTTCACAATCAAAATTTGGCAAGTCTCCGGTATTTATTGTTCCGTTTATTTTTCTCTCTTTAAGAGCAGGACCCCAATCATCGGCAAAAGCTTTCCCGAAACTTTCATAGTGCGAAACAGCCACAAAAGCACCCGGATTATTTAAAATGAAAACTCCATAGGCAGGATGTAAAAACTTATTGAGGTCTGCCGTGTTTTTTTCATTGAAAACTTTAATAAAATCATTTGCAATCAACTCGTATTCAATTGCTTTAGATTGAGGATTCTGCTCTGAAACAAGAGTATCTTTTTTAGTTTTCACAGTGTCAGTTTCATCCTTTTTATCATTATCTCCTGTTTTACTTTCACAGGATAGGATAAACATTGCTACAAGAGTAACAATAGGCCAGATAAGAGTGTTTTTACAGTTCATTTTGTCAATTAGAATTTTCAGGTGCCAAGGTACAAAAAACTTCTCTTTATAAACTTGAAGAAAGCCTATAATCTTTATACCTTTACAAAATATAAACTAATTGATTAAATTAATGCGCATTGTGTTTATGGGAACGCCGGAATTTGCGGTGGAATCGCTTAAAATTCTGGTAGAAAACAATTATGAAATAGCCGCTGTAATAACAGTACCTGACAAACCAGCCGGCAGGGGACAGCAGATACAGGAATCGCCTGTTAAGAAATACGCTGTGGAAAAAGGGTTGAGAATTTTACAACCGGCAAGTCTGAAAGACGAACAATTTCTTGATGAGCTCAAGCAAATCAATCCCGATTTGCAGGTAGTGGTAGCATTCAGAATGCTTCCCGAAGCAGTATGGAGTTTACCAACAAAGGGAACATTCAACCTACATGCTTCACTTCTTCCTCAGTACCGGGGTGCTGCTCCAATAAATCACGCAATTATAAATGGAGAAGAAAGAACGGGAGTTACAACATTTTTTCTGGATAAAGAGATTGACACTGGAAAAATCATCAGTGTTGATTATGAAGATATTTCTGAAACTGATACAGCAGGCGAAGTCCATGACCGGTTGATGCTCAAGGGTGCCAGACTGGTTCTGAAAACAGTCCGGGATATTGAAACAGGAGCTTTTGAAACTATCGATCAATCTGCTTTTATTGCCGACCCTGAATTATTGAAAAAGGCTCCAAAAATTTTCAAGGAAGATTGTAAGATTTCATGGACAAAAGATGTCGACGATATTAATAATCTGATCAGGGGACTGAGTCCTTATCCCTGTGCCTGGAGTGAATTCATTACTCCTGACAGAGAAATTGTTTCATTCAAAATTTATAAATCGGAAAAGATACAAGGCAGACATCGTTCAGAGCCGGGAAGTATTTTAACGGATAATAAAACCCATCTCTATATCACCGGAGATGGAGGTTTAATAAGTGTTACAGAAATTCAGACAGCAGGAAAAAAAAGAATGTCAATCGGAGAATTTCTGAGGGGATCAAAAATTAATGAAAGTTGGAAATGCATCTGAAAAAAACACATTTAGTTATTATTTTATTGCCAATCATATTGGCACTTACTTCATGTAGAAAAAACGATAATTTTCTCCCTGAAATTACCATTTCCGCCCCCGAGACAAATCTCAGTATTTCGGCTGTAGATACTATTTTGGTGAGTGCAACCATTATCGATGATGAAGAAATTGTATCGGTAACGGTTGCAATTACCGACGCAAATTCCATTCCGGTTACCCCAACCTACACCTTTAACCCAAATTCCAAAAAATATTTTCTGAATACTGAATTTGTCATTAATGAAATTCACCTTGAAAGCGGCACATATTACCTTCAGGTATGTTCGAGTGATGAAGAAGGAACAAGCAAAAAATTTGTAAAAATATTTATTTCTGAGATTCCTGTTGAACTATCAGAAGTACTGATAGCCAGCGAAGAATCAGAGAACACATTAATTAAAAAGGTAAGCGGTTCAACATTTGCAGAAGTTCTTACATTCAATGAAAACTTCAATGATTTTGCGACGTATTCGTATGCCGGACAAGTTGCCTTGCTTGGAAAGCAGGGTACGCTAATAGCTTTCAATTTTTCAACATCAGAATTATCATGGCAAAAAAATGGTCTGAATGACTATTTGACTGATTACACAGGCCGGATCGGATGTTTTTCCAACCTGATTTATGCAGGCTATCGGAATGGTTATATTGCAGGAATAAATGAAACAGGAACAGAAGTCAAATCATCTACCATATCCGGTACCGGTTTTCAACCAAAGCTGTTATATAGTCATGAGGATTATATAGTTGCAGAGGAAATTCCTGCCGGTCCGGTACAAAACCGCATTGAGTTGCTTTATAAATCAACCGGTGGTTCAATGCAATATCATAACATTGATATGGAAATTGAAGATTTCACATCTTTTGATGATAACAGGATAATTATCTGGGGGAACAAGGACGGAGTTTGTAAAGTGTGCACACTCAATATTTCTCTGCAGCACGTGGACGAAGCAGAAGGTTTTCCAGCAGAAAAAATTAACAGCGCAATAAAGACCGGGGATAAAATTCATCTCTTTGCAACCAACAGCAAGATATATAGTTACGACACCTATTATTTATCGGTCAGTGACTATTTAAGCAGTACCGGTGCAGACATACTTAAATATGAACCCCTGCAAAACAGACTGTACCTGGTAAGTGGCAATATTTTAAAAATTTACAATTATACAACAAAAGAGTTAATAGGAACAATCAGCAATAGTAGTGCAATATTAGATTTAGAGTTTTTATACAACAAGTAAAATGGTAGTATTTCCAAAAGCAAAAATTAATATCGGGTTGAATATTGTAGAAAAAAGACCTGACGGATTTCATAATATTGAAACCGTTTTCTATTCTATCGGGCTTTCGGATGTTTTGGAAATAATCCCCTCAAAAAAAACAGCATTTTTCAACGAAGGGATAAAAGTTGATGGTGATCCCGAAAAAAACCTTGTAATGAAAGCATACAGGGCTTTGGAAAAGAAGTACAAACTTCCACCGGTTGAAATTTATCTGTTCAAAAAAATACCCTTTGGTTCGGGACTTGGCGGAGGTTCGTCGGATGCTGCCGAAACAATAGTTTTGCTGAATTCACTTTTCGGATTAAAAATGAGTGATGAACAACAACATGAAATTGCATCAGGATTGGGCAGTGACTGTTCATTTTTTATTAAAAAAGTTCCATGTTTCGCATCGGGAAAAGGTGAAATTTTAGAGACCTCAGAAATCAGTTTGAAAGACAAGCATTTGTTGCTTGTTTGTCCTGAAACAAAAGTAAACACTGCCACTGCTTATTCAGGTGTAACACCACAAAAACCTTCAGAAAGTTTAAAAAAGCTAATTCATTCACCAATTGAAAAATGGAAAGACCTGATAGTAAATGACTTTGAAAAGAGCATTTTTATTACTTTTCCTGAGTTGGAAAAAATTAAAAACCAATTATACAAAGACGGGGCAATTTATGCATCGATGAGTGGAAGTGGTTCTTCGGTTTATGGAATTTTTGATGACTTACCGCAAAAATTTAGTTTTAGTAAAGCTTTTAATTACAGCGAGAAACTTTCAATTTAGAAATAAAAAAAACCCGCTTTCGCGGGTTTTTTTTATTTAAATTCTAAAAGTAAGTGACTTTTGGGAACTTTATCGCCGGTTTTAATATTTACCAGCTTTATAATTCCGTTTTTAGGGGATAAAATTTTATTTTCTACTTTCATTGCTTCAAGTATAATTAAAACTTCGCCCTCCTTCACTTTTTGTCCTTCTGCGACAGATACCTTTCTGATGGTGCCCGGAATAAAACTCAGCATTTTATTTTCGTCGGGTTTTTCCCATGCTTTTCTGTTTTCAAATTTTGAAGTAAGCAAGGTTTTATACTTGGTATTGTCAATATTTAATGTTTTAAAATTCTGTTCCATAATTTACAAGTGTTTTTTAATTAAAACGACTACATGGTCCCTAAACTAACGAATCCCGGGGAATTTCATCTGTTAAAAAGGTGGTATACCATGTTTTTTCCTTGGTCTGTCTTCGTTTTTATCGCTAGACAGCTTGATTGCGTGAAGAAGGAACTTACGGGTTTCCTCGGGTTCAATTACCGAGTCGATGTATCCTTTAGCTGCAGCAACATAAGGATTGGCAAATTTTTCCTTATACTCCTTAACTTTTTGTTTTCTCATTTTCTCAGGATCTTCGGCTTCTGAAATTTCCTTTTTGAAGATGATGTTAGCAGCACCTTCGGGGCCCATAACGGCAATTTCTGCTCCCGGCCATGCGAATACAAAATCAGCATGTAAGTGACGTGAGTTCATTGCAATATAACCACCGCCGTAGGCTTTTCTAAGGATAATAGAAATTTTCGCAACAGTAGCTTCAGAATATGCATAAAGCATTTTTGCGCCATGTCTGATCACACCGGCATGTTCCTGATCAACACCAGGCAGATAACCAGGCAGATCGACCAGAGTAATAATCGGAATGTTAAAAGCATCGCAGTATCTGATGAAACGTGCGGCTTTATCGGAAGAATCCACATCAAGAACACCGGCCAAAACAAGAGGCTGGTTGGCAACAAACCCAACAGTTTCACCATCGAGACGTCCGAAACCAATAATCACGTTTCTAGCCCAGTTTTCCATGATTTCAAAGAAATCTGAATCATCCACAACAGATTTAATCACGTCCCTGACATCGTAAGGCTGTTTGGGATCACCGGGAACGATTTCGTCAATTTTATAGCTTTTACGTGGTTCTTTTGATTTGAAAGTACGGGCTTTGCGCTGATTGTTCCAGGGAATAAAAGTGATCAGTTTTTTAATTTGCTCAAAACATTCTTTTTCACTTTCAGCAAAGAAATGGGCATTACCGGTTATTTCGCTGTGAACGCGGGCACCGCCAAGGTCTTCCTGAGAAATTTCCTCGCCAAGAACAGATTTAATCACCTCGGGACCAGTGATAAACATTTTCGAAATTTTGTCTACCACAAAAACATAATCGGTAAGAGCGGGAGAATAGACAGCACCACCGGCACACGGACCGAGGATTACTGAAATCTGGGGAATAAATCCGGATGCCATAGTATTGCGGTAGAAAATTTCGCCATACCCTGCAAGTGAGTTAACACCTTCCTGGATACGGGCACCGCCGGAGTCGTTGATACCGATAATCGGCACCTGAAGTTTCATGGCGTGGTCCATAATTTTTGTAATCTTACGGGCATGCATCAGACCAAGTGATCCGCCTGCTACTGTAAAATCCTGTGCATAAATGCAGATGGGCGCGCCAAAAATAGTTCCTGTACCAATGATCACACCATCACCGGCCAGAATCTTTTTGTCCATATCAAAATCACGTGCTTCATGTTCCACAAACAAGTCATACTCATGGAAAGAATCTTTATCAACAAGAGAAAGGATACGTTCCCTTGCAGTAAGTTTTCCCATGGCTGTTTGTTTTTGGATTGCCGCTTCGCCACCACCCATCTGAACCTGCTCCCTACGTTTTAGAAGTTCAAGTGTTTTTCTTTTTAATGACATAAGTTTTTGTTTTAGTTAGCAATCAATCTTTTATAAGATTTCAGGCACAAAATTAAGAAAAAATTAACAGTGGTATCTGAATTGGCGGGGATTAGGAATGCATTAAGAATGCATTAACAAATCAATAACAAAATTAGTTGAAAGTCCATCAAGTCGAAAGTTTGTAAAGTTGGGAGTTTGGAGTTGGGAGTTTGGAGTTGGGAGTTTGGAGTTGGGAGTTTGGAGTTGAAAGTCGGAAGTATTGATCAACTCTTTAAATCCAAAAAAGCAAACGACCTAACCTCCTTTGCTTTAGCTCTGGAGGTTAAAAAGGGCCGATTCAATTCATCCCCGGCTTTGTGCCTCCCTTCGTTCGCCAAAGGTTTATCTTCAGACTTGCCGTAGGTGAAACGTTAAAGCTTCAACGATACGCGGTCAAGTCGGGGTGTTAATAAGCCTGGAGGGCTTATATTATGGTAGCCCCGGGCAATTGCCCAGGGGCCCGCCGGCCACAAACACATTAGAACAAAAAAAACTATTCCGACGGAAATGAATGATAAAATTAATCAGAAGGTAAGATTATCAAGTCCTTCAAGTCGAAAGTCCTTCAAGTCGAAAGTCTGTCAAGTTGAAAGTCCATAAAGTCGCTAAAGCTTATTCTTCCGCAACCCAGGCCTGATATCCTTTGCTTTCAAAGTCCAACAGAAGACAATCCCGCCTTATTTCGGAGCGCGTTTATACATATAAAAGGCAATCAGCGAGAAAACCACATTGGGCATCCATACAGCGATGAGCGGATCCATTGCTCCGCTTGTGGCCATATTTGTTGATATCTGCATAAACATGATGTAAGAAAAACTTAGTCCGAGCCCTATACCCAAATGAAGCCCTATCCCTCCCCTCACCTTTCTGCTCGAAACGGCAACACCAATCAGAGCAAGAATAAACGCGGCAAATGGCATCGATAATCTTTTGTGCTTTTCAATTACATAGTTGGCTACCAGATCAGATCCCTCAAGCTTTAATTTTTCAATATGCTCGTTAAGTTGCCAATAGTCCATTGTTTCTTTGGTATTGTCGCGGTTAATAAAATCCTGCGGACTAAGATTTAACAGCGTGTCAAGTTTGGCACCTTTTATCAGATCTTCCTCCATTCCATTGAGGTTTCTGGTATAATAAACATCCATAACCCATTTTTTCGCCACGGTATCCCAGGTAATATTGAGGGCATTGGTTTTTGAAACCAGTTTCATGTCTTCAATTCTTTCTATGCTAAACCTGTTTCCTACATTGCCATCGTTGTGATATCTCTCTACATATACATATAAACCCGGACTGATTTGCTTGTGGATGTTCATGTCATGGTTCTGGTATTTGTTTTTCAGATATTTGTTTTCAAAATCAATACGCGTCTGGTTAGCGGGTGGTATCACAAAATTGCTGAGTATATATGAAAACACAGCAATGATAAAAGCCGAAATGAAGTACGGCACCAGCAGGCGTCTGAAACTTATTCCACTGCTTAGCATCGCAATGATTTCAGAGTTGGATGAAAGTTTTGATGTGAAAAAAATTACTGAAATAAACACAAACAATGCCGAGAAAAGGTTGGCAAAATATGGAACAAAATTCAGGTAATATTCAAAAATAATTTTGCTCATCGGGGCCTTTTTATCCACAAAGTCATCCATATTTTCGGCAGCATCAAAGATTACTGCAATACCAATAATGAGGATAATGGCAAAGAAAAAAGTGCCGAGGAATTTTTTAATAATATATAGATCCAGTTTCTTTAACATTCTATAATCTTACAGAAAGTATTTTTACCATTTTTTCTTTCCAGGGATGAAAATCCCCGTCAATAATATGTTTTCGGGCTTCCCTCACCAGTCTCAGATAAAAAGCAAGATTGTGTATGCTGGATATCTGGGCACCGAGCATTTCGCCCGAAATTATCAGATGACGAAGATACGCTTTTGAATAATGATGGTCAACAAAAGACACACCATCGGCATCAATGGGAGAAAAATCATTTTTCCACTTTTCATTTTTCATGTTCAGGGTGCCTTCCATGGTGAACAGCATACCATTTCGTCCGTTTCGCGTAGGCATCACACAGTCAAACATATCCACACCACGGGCTATTCCCTCAAGAATATTTACAGGAGTGCCGACGCCCATTAAGTATCTGGGTTTATCTTTTGGAAGAATATTATTAACCACTTCAATCATTGAATACATCTCCTCTTCGGGTTCACCCACCGATAAACCGCCAATGGCATTTCCTTCACGATTTAGAGAGGCAATAAATTCGGCTGATTTTTCCCTGAGATCCTTAAAAACACTGCCCTGAACGATGGGAAAGAGAGTCTGGCTGTATCCATACAAGCCCTCGCCTGCGTCGAAATGCCTGACACACCGTTCCAGCCACTGATGGGTGAGCTCGAGCGATTTTACAGCATATTTATAATCACAGGGATAAGGTGTACATTCATCCAGAGCCATAATAATATCGGCACCGATGATCCTTTGAATATCCATAACTTTTTCGGGCGAAAACATGTGTTTTGAACCGTCAATGTGCGATTTGAATTCGGCACCTTCGGGTTTGAGTTTTCTGTTTTCGGCCAGTGAAAAAACCTGATAACCACCACTGTCGGTAAGTATCGGACGATTCCAGTTAATAAATTTATGCAAACCGCCGGCTTCTTTAAGGATATCGGTACCCGGACGAAGATACAGGTGGTAGGTATTTCCAAGAATAATCCTTGCGTCGATATCATCTGAAAGTTCGCGCTGGTGAACACCCTTAACCGAGCCAAGTGTTCCAACGGGCATAAAAATCGGTGTTTCTATGAGTCCATGATCGGTTGAAACCACTCCGGCACGAGCCTTAGAATTATTGTCAGCATGTTCAATTTTAAATTTCATTCCAAATCATTTTCGGGGCAAAGATAGGAAAATAGTTTGGAGTGCGAAGTGTGGAGTGTGGAGTGCAAAACATTTTAAAATTAACAATTGTGAATAAGTTACTCATTAAATCATTCATCAATATTTGATGTATTGTAAAATCTTAATTATTCTTGCAACATTGACGTTTAAAGGAAGTATGATAATTTTTGGATTGAATATCAGCATATTGGAACTTATTTTATTATCGGTTCTGGCAATAACATTTTTTATTCAGCTGTTTTTTTATGTTTTTGTGTACAGTCGGATTAAAGGAAAGCGAAAGAAAACCATCGTTGACCAAACCGAGCCAGTTTCAATAATAATATGCGCAAAAAACGAGGAAGAAAACCTTAAGTTGAACCTTCCCAATATTCTGAACCAGAACTATCCGGATTTTGAGGTTATAGTTGTAAACGACTGCAGTGAAGACAATTCGGATATCATCCTTGAACAGATGCAAAGAAAATATCCAAGGTTAAAAGTCACCACCATAAAACCCGACGAGAAGTTTTCGCACGGGAAAAAACTCGCCATGCTTTTAGGCATCAAGGCGGCAAAAAACGATCTGCTGCTAATGACTGATGCCGATTGCCAGCCGGTTTCCGAAAACTGGATCAGAAGCATGCAGCGCAATTACTCACAAGGAATTGAAATTACCCTGGGTTATGGCGGATACATGAAAAAGAAAGGGTTCCTGAACAAACTGATCAGGTATGACACCGTTTTTGCCGCCATGAACTATCTTGGTCTGGCCACCTTGGGCATGCCATACATGGGAGTAGGACGGAATCTTTCATACCGCAAGGAAATGTTTTTCAGAAACCGGGGGTTTGCTTCGCACTCGCACATTTTTTCGGGAGATGATGATCTTTTTGTGAATGAAACAGCAAATGCAAGGAACACTGCAGTTGAACTGTCGCCCGAGAGCATTACGCTTAGCGAACCAAAACACACCTTTGGGGAATGGATTTATCAGAAAAGGAGGCACCACACCACATGGCCATTGTACAAAAGACTGCATAGATTTGTTCTTGGAACAGAGGTGGTTTCGCGATCAGTTTTTCACATTGGATTGTTAGCATTATTTATTTTAAATTTTAATTGGATAATACTTTTAAGTATCTTTGCGCTACGCCTTTTAATACAACTTATCATTGTTAAAAAAGCGTTAAAACATTTGAATGAAAGTGATTTATTGTTATTTTCGCTGATGTTTGATATAATTTTGCCTGTAATTTATATAATTGTTAATTTTTCAAACCAATTCAGAAGGGGTAAAAAAAATAAATGGAAATAAGTCCTAATCTTTCAGAAAAAGCCAGACAAGATTACCGGTTGGTAATACTTGCAAGGGATGGAGACCAAAAGGCGTATGCCGATTTGCTGGGACGTTACCGTGACGCCATCTATTTTATGCTGCTCAAAATGGTCAACAACAAAAGCGATGCTGAAGACTTAACCATTGAGGCATTTGGCAAAGCATTTAAAAATATAGATCAATACTCGCCCAACTACGCATTCAGCACCTGGCTGTTTAAAATTGCCTCAAACAATTGTATTGATTTTTTGAGAAAGAAAAAAGGCAATCTGATTTCCCTTGATACGGGAGGATCTGAATTGCCCGAACAGGATTCGGGTCCGATGCCATTGCAGTCAAATACGCTCGATCCCGAAGAAAATCTTATCAGAGAGCAGAAAACAAAGTTGATGCATACCATTGTTGAGAAGTTAAAGCCCCGTTACAGAAAACTGATCGAACTCAGATATTTCAAGGAATATTCCTACGAAGAAATAGCTGCTGAGCTTGAGCTGCCTATCGGAACGGTAAAAGCGCAGCTTTTCAGGGCAAGGGAACTGCTTTATCACACCCTGAAAAACACTTCAGAGAAAATTTAATTTTTCATGGAGCTCATCCATAAATATTTCCCGGAACTGACTGATGAGATGATTGTCCGTTTTGGGCAACTGGAAGGTATTTACCGTACCTGGAACGAAAAAATCAATTTGATTTCGCGCAAGGATATTGATTCATTGTATGAGAAGCATGTACTGCACTCGCTGGCCATCGCTAAACTTGTTCAATTTAAAGCTAACACCAAGGTTCTTGATGTGGGCACAGGCGGAGGATTTCCCGGCATTCCACTTGCCATCATGTTTCCCGAAACGCAATTCCATCTGGTAGATTCCATAGGAAAAAAGATTACCGTTGTTAATGAGGTAATAAAGGAAACCGGATTAAAGAATGTGAAAGCCGAAGCATGCAGGGCCGAGAATCTGAAGGAAAAATACGATTTTATTGTAAGCAGGGCGGTAACCTCTTTTCCCGAATTCTTTGCTTTTGTAAAAGGGAAAGTCAGCCTGAGCCACCGAAACAGCATAAGAAACGGAATCCTTTACCTCAAAGGAGGAGATTTTTCAGAAGAACTGAAGGAATTTAAAAAAGCCAGGGTACATTCAATCAAAAATTATTTTGAGGAAGAGTTTTTTGAGACTAAGAGTATTATTCATTTGGGGCTGTAATATCCAAATGTGTCTATCAACAATTTTTCGAATAAGAATAACATCTCCAATAAAGTTATAAAATATTTCCCTTAATTATTTTGATTTTCAAAATTTATCCTTATTTTTGCAGTCCGAATTTGAAAAAGGTATTAACAGAATTAAAATAGAAACAAAATGAAAAGGACTTTTCAACCTTCAAACAGAAAGAGAAGAAACAAGCATGGTTTCAGAGAAAGAATGTCTACAGCCAATGGCAGAAAAGTGCTTGCTTCAAGAAGAGCAAAAGGAAGAAAGAAGCTGACTGTTTCTGACGAAAAGAAAGGTAAGAAGTACTAGTATATTTTACTTTTAGGTATTGGTAAAAGGATTTCTATAGATATCCTTTTTTTTTGTCCGTTGGTTTACGGGTAAAAAAAATGTCCGCCAAATTGGCGGACATTTTTTTTATAATGATTTTGAATTAGTAACTCAAATCAACCAATATTTTTTGTCCTCTGGTTGCAGAAACAACAGTTCCTCCTAAAGAATAATATAATTGCATGTAAGTTGGAGCTGCAGTAACTAAAGCATTATATGAGAAATCATCACCATAAATGGTATAGTTAGCAACAGGAACACCTGCAGAAACAGTAAATGAGTAAACACCACTTGCACCAACAGTAGTAGTGAAAATAATGTCTTCATATGGGTATCCAGCAATTGGGTTTTCAACTAAGTCAGCAGCATTAACTCTTGCATAAAGTTTTGTTCCCACAGGAGCAAATTCACTTACTGCATTGGTAAAATCAAGTTCAGCTTCAACAACGCCGGTAATGGTGGCAGTGGTCATAGCAGGAGCAGTGTATTCTTCTTCTTTTTCGCAGCTTGTAAATACGAATGACAAGCTAACTAAAACAACTATTGCAAATAAAACTTTTTTCATAATATCTGAGTTTATAAGTTTAACAATTAATTAAAAATGAAATATTAAAGCGATGGCACCTGAAAGGTTATCTGTATCAAGATTGTAACCTTTTCCGCCTAAATCTTTTGTAACGGTTGTTTTAATTTCAGTTCCGTTCCATGATTCTTCAGTAACTTCGCCTCTTCCTGTAAATACATAAGCAAAGCCCCAACCGAATTCACCTGCAACCGATATTTTGGGTGCAAAGAAATATTCAGTTCCGATAAAAGCTCTTAAGCCCATTCCAACAGTTTTTCCTGTTTTGGTTTCCTGAACACGGCCATTGGCAGTGATGTTTGTTCCAAAATCAGTAGTTGAAGGTGTAGTAAAGTCAGGTGAATAGTTGTTACCATAGATGTAATTTGTTCCACCTGTAGCGTAGCTGATTAATACTTCACCACCGTAAAATCCCTGCAGTCTGCCTTTTCCTCTTCTTAATTCATAACCGGCACCCAGTTGAACATTGCAAGATTTAATCTGGTAAATGTCTTCAACTAAAGCTAAAGGATCTGGAACATCCAGGTCTTTAATTACATATTCCTTGTCAAAAGTGCTTGCTTTTGCAAGGCGGATTCTTGCTCTTACAGCAGTGGTAGCATCCAGATAGTATTTTCCGTAAATGGTGTTTGTTCCGTTTACGAAATTATAGCTGATGTTATTGCCTGCTGTACCATTCATCATATTACCAAAGTAACCAAAAACAGGTACTGCATTGATACCAAGGCCTATGTCACCTGCTTCAGGCAGAATGGCAAATCCTTTTTTGGATACGAGTTCGCCTGAACCATCCTGTGCATTTACTACTGTAAATGTCAGTGATCCAATTAATAATAATAACATTAATTTCTTCATAATACAGTTTTAATTAGACAATTATTTTATTGTTTTCTGTTTTAATAGGTGTAAAAGTAGTATTTTTTATATGAAATACAAAAAAAATACGTCTGGTAAAAATGTTGCCCGTTTGATTAAAAGATTAAAAAAGGAGGTCAATAAATACCATTTACTGTTTAATGTATAAAAAGATGGTATTAAAATCTTATAACAAAGTTATGGTATTTTTTTTCTGACTCTTTGGTCAGTTTTGTTAATAAGTCATAGTAATCATGATTCCCTGTGCTGTAATCCATCTCAAACAAACTGTCGCACATTTTCTTTGAGTCATACTTATCTATAATAAACCACACTGTATCAGTTTCTTGTATTAGCATTTTGAGCTCTTCCACAATTCTTTTTTCTGACCCGACATACTCGGCCTGCTGCATCCAGTCAAGGGGCATCGGATTGCGACTGCCGGAAACAGCATAAATTAGAGGATTGTTGGGAATGACTACAAAACGGTCTTTCATGCCCGGATTGGAATCTATAATTTCCTTTAGTTCCTTATAATAGTTATAGGTATTTTGGTTTGTTATTATTCCTCCAAAACCCGGATATATCTCCCCTAAATTGTACTGCAATTGCGACGCCGGCAATTCCCGGTAGTTGTTCGATTTTTGACCGTAGATCTCTGCAACTGCCATTGCCATTGAAAATATGCCCAACACATAAATTACAAACTTTCTTCTGATTAACGGCTTATGCCAAACCAGACTCATATTAAATACCAGGATTGAAATCAACATGATTCCCATCACAAAAGCCGGAGCATTATCTCCCAGTGAAATTGAACTGACCCAGCCAAACATTAATATTATCCATCCCTTGTTTTTGTATTCGGTGGATCCTTTTACCAGGAAAAAATGTAAAATATATGTACAGGAAAACAGCCAGAATAATTCAAAGGAGGTTAAAAACAAAAAATCCGTTTCCCTGAAAAACAACACCGACGAAATAATAAGTGCCAAAGAAATATTGATGTACGGAGTTATTTCAAGAAAAAGTTTAATCTTTTCACCCGTTGTTTTTCTTATAAATGATAAACCAAAAAGTACTGCCAAAGCTATGTACCACTCCAGAAAAACACTTTCTGCAAATCTTTTCGCAAAGGTAAAAACTCCGGTTTTCAATAATTCTGTTCTCCCGGTCATCTGGATGATAAAATCACCAATTCCGTTGTTATATGCCAATATTATAAGATAAATAACCAGTGGCAATGCTCCCGCGCCCAAAGTCGCAATCATTTGTCCCCACTTTTTCTCTCTGCTAAAAACTATCATTGTCAAAACCGAAAATGCTGCAAACAAAAACACGAAATTCTGTCTGCATAAAGCTGATATGGCTAATAAAAATAATCCGGCAGAAATACTCAGCCATCTCAATCCATGCTTTTGTCTTCCGTTAAGCCAAAGCAGTATCCCTGCCGAAGAAAACAGTATGGCATCAATGGTTGTCCATGGATAAAGATTGTACATGCTCAGGTTAAAGACAAAGCAGATCATCAACAGTATTGCGAAATACATTTTTTTTCGTCCTATTTCATTAAACGGGATCAGTTTCATAATGAAGAATACCCAAATCAATGAATAAAGGAAAAACTCAAGGATGACAAACCACCGGGCTGAAATCTGCAACGGCAGAGGTGAATAAAAATGAATGGTATGAAGCAGGCCGCTGAAAACAGGTCTGATTGAAATGAAATCGGTGTGGGGAACCTCGCCGTTGATAATCCTGTATGATTGAGCCAGCACCACTCCATCGTCGCTGGGATTGAACCCCTCTCCTTCAACGTATTCTGTAAAAATAAAAATTAATGTAAAAACTGTTGCCAGGGCAAGTATGATTAACAGATATGTTTTTTTCAAGCTCATCATGCTATTCCTTTTATCTGGCAACCCGGATATCTGAAGCTGTTATCCATTAATATGTGATTTCAAAAATATCAACCTGCGGATACATCCTGTCAGGCATTGAATTAACCGTATATATCAGCTTAAAGCTGTTTTTCCATTCTGGTCCGTATGCCTCTCTGAGATATGGGAGTTCCAGCAGCATCTCCTCGTTTACTATTAAAAACCGGATGCTGTCTTTCTCAAATCCCCTGATCCCTTCACTCATATTTTCGTAATAACCCGGATTGAACAGTTTATAATGATATGCGTTTCTGATTTTCCCTATATCATAAAGCACATCTCCACTTTTTTCAATTCCCAGCATGATGAACATTGCCTGCTTTTTGTTTCCGACCGCAATATTTCCTTCAAGATTTTCATCTGCCCAGCGTACCCACTCATCCTTCAATATAGGTTTTTCAAATTTACCGGGCATTTTATTGAATTCATAAATGGTAATCACGGGTACATTGAAAATGAATATTATGGATATCAGCAGAAACATCAGGATATTTTTATATTTCTGCTTTTCGGTAATATCATTAAAGAGTTTTAATCCGACAATAAGTGCAACCGGAATGATCATAAACAGGTGCCGGGGCACACCGTACACCTGATACACCGGAATCAATCCGGCAATAAAAATCCCAACTGTAATAATCACCGGAAAAAGTTTTGATTCCCTTTTAATAATCAGATAATAAAGACATCCTGTGAGCAAAAGGACAAACCAGAATTCGCCCAATAAAACAAAAAGTTCCTTAAAAATGGCAAACAGTCCGAATGTTATGAATTTAGATACCATTTCACCGATGGAGTGATCAGACATCCAGGATAAAAATGACACGGGTTGGATATTTTCTGCCCAGATTTGGGAAGGAGAACCGGCAAAATACTTTGAATTCACCCCATAATCAAAGGGCGAACCCCAGGCAGCATGTCTCATGTACAGATGGGGAAGCGAAACCAATATAAAAATTCCGGCCGAAATCAACAGGAATTTAAAACCTGCTTTCTTTTTCCTGTATAAATCCACAAAAACGAGAATTATTATTATCAGAAAGAACAAACCGTTGGGTCTGATAAAATAAGCAAGTGAGCCAAAAGCTGCTGCGTAATAGAGAAATTTCGGATTGTCGTATGACCTGATCAGAAAATAAACTGCATACAAAAAAACAAAAAAGAACAGTGATTCGGTGTTGCCTGAAGCCCCGTTGTGCACAAATGTGTTGCAGATGGTAAAAACAACCAGTGCCGGTAACAGCAATTCCTTTCCAAGGACTTTTTTAACTATTAGGGCAAACGGAATGAGACACAGAGCCATAATAAACACTGACAAATATCTTGAAAACACCATTCCGTCAGAAAAAGACTGAATGGAAAAAATCTTAAGGAAAAATGCCAGAATTACCGACCATCCTTCAGATTGAAAATGCAGCGGGGTAAAGTTTCCATCATTGATTTCGAATGCTTTGATCAGGTAAAAAAAAGCGTCGTGATCGAGAATGCGTCCGAATACCTGGGGCTTGTAAAAAATCATGAGCAGGGACATAAAAACGAATGCCAGAAAAATTGTCGCATAATAATTCCTGCCTGCCTTTTCAAATAAAGCGCCGGCTTTTTTTTCGAAGAATTCTGTATTTTTCTTTCTGTTTTGCATTTTTACATTTCAATGAATTCTAATAATCGGAAGACACTTTTTTGTCGTCATTGCGAGGCACGAAGCAATCCCATTTATTAGTAACTGCTCCTCTTTGGGAGATTGCTTCTCCGCTAAGGCGGATCGCAATGACGGTCCTAAGCACATTATTTCTCCTCATGATACTCCTGCTCAGTATTTACCTGCCAGATATTTTCCTTGGTTTTGATTCCATTAATGATATTCTCCACAGCAACCATAGCCGTAAGCATGGAGTGGTCCATGTTGTTGTATTTGTGCATTCCGTTGCGGCCAACTAAAAACAGGTTTTCAAATTTATCAGTAAAATCTCTGATTGTCTGGAAATCGGGGTAAGAGCCAAAATAAGCGGGATAGGTTTTAGGAACTTTAATCACCACGCTGTCCACCACATCTTCGGATAAAATCATTTTTATTTTTTCCAGTTCGAGGGCGGCAAACTTTTTCATTTCATCTTCGTTCATGTTCCAGAGATCGTCCCCTTCGTTGCAGAAATATTCCATGCCAATCCATGTTTTTGAGGGATCGGCCACCATATACGGACTCCAGTTATTAAAAAACTGCAATCGGCCCACTTTCACATCACTTTCCTGCACATAAATCCAGTTGTCCTTAATGGATGTCTCTTTTCCATGAACCGTTAACTTATTGAGCAGCAATCCAACGGTCACAAAATCCCTGTAAATTAATCCGTTTGCAACTTCCATAACCTTTGCGGGGATTTGGATTCCCGACATTCCCTTAACCAAATCCTTTACAGGCATGGTTGAGAAAAAATAATCGCCATTGAATTCGGCTGACTGGTCACTTAAAATGTTGCGGGCATTTACAGACATTATTTTTCCCTCAGAAAGGTTAATTTTCTCCACAACCCAGTTCAGATGAATCTGTCCGCCTTTTTCAGAAATATATTCAGCCACTTCATTCCACAGGTGTCCCGGACCAAATTTCGGATACAGGAATTGTTCGATGAGGGTGGTTTCGATATTTTTCTGACGGATGGATTTTTTAGAAGAAAACATTTTTTTTATGGCAAACACCAGGGCTTTGGAAACCGAAAGACCTTTGATTCTTTGAGCACCCCATTCTGCTGAGATCTGACTGCATTTCACGCCCCAAACCTTTTCGGTATAATCCCTGAAAAAAGTTTTGTACAGTTGTTTACCGAAACGGTTGATAAAAAATTCCTCAAGGGTTTTTTCATTTTTTATGGGAAACAGTCTGATCCACAAGTAAGAAAAAGCAATTTTCACCAATCGTACCGGACCAAGATTTTTAATGGTATTGAAATTGAGGGAAACAGGGTAATCGAAGAACTTTCTGAGATAAATGATTCTTGAAAGTCTTTTGCGCACGAGCATGACCCTGTCGGATTCATTGGGATCGGGACCAGGTTTTTCCAGGTCAATTTCCTTTGATTTATTTTGATAATTTATTTCATTTGGTGAAACACCATCCGTTTTCTGAACAGGCAAAATATTCAGCCACCAATCCATCACCCTGTCGGATTTGGAAAAAAACCGATGTCCGCCAATATCAATGTGATTGCCTTTATAATTAACTGTTTTAGAGATGCCCCCAATGTTGGCACTTGCTTCGAGGATCACCGGAATGATATCGGTTTTATCGAGCAATTCCTTTGCGGCTGTGAGTCCGGCCGGACCAGCACCTATTATTATGGCGTGTTTTTTATTCAGACAAATATTTTTTACAAAAATAGGGAGATTTTGCAGATGTGCTAATTTATTTTTGATTTAAGGCATTTATTAAAGGGAAAGTTTTAACGCAGGGCGCAAAGAAGCTCAGGGCAGGAAAAATCTTATTTCACCAACTCATAATTAGTACTTCGTCCCGCCTCTTCAGCTTTTCTGAGCAAACCTTTTTTTACCAGATCCTGAATGTCTCTTAAAGCAGTATCCGAAGAGCATTTTGTAATTTTTGCCCATTTTGAGGTGGTCAGATTTCCATAAAAATCATCCAATAACTTATTGATCATTGTTTTTTGTCTTCCATTTAGGGCTATATCAATATGTTTATTTAAAAACACATGCTTGTCAATTATTTTTTTAAGTGTGTTTTCTGATTCCATTATTGAATTCTTCAAACAATTAAGAAACCACTTTAGCCAGTTGGTAATATCCAATCCGCCTCGTTGAGTTTTTTCCAAAAAAGCATAATACTCATTCCTTTGCGTTCTTATCTGAGTTGACATACTATAAAACCGCTGTGAGATATCATCAGATTTTGACAATATCATATCCGTCAGTGCCCTGGCAATTCTCCCATTTCCATCTTCAAAAGGATGCAATGTCACAAACCATAGATGGGCAATTCCTGCTTTGATAATCAGGTCAACATTTGATTTTTTATTAAACCATTCAATAAAAATTTGCATTTCCTTATCTAAAACAGTGGCTTCAGGAGCCTGAAAATGTACTTTTTCCTTTCCAACTGCGCCAGAAACCACCTGCATTGGACCAGAAGAATCGTCCCGCCAGTTACCGGTTATTATTTTATACATTCCACTTCTGCCAGTGGGAAACAAAGCACAATGCCAGTCAAACAATCGTTCTTCCGAAAGTAGTTTGTTGTAATTCCGGGTTGCATCAAGTGTCATGTCAACCACGCCATCAATAAACCTGTCAGATTCGACCAATCCTGATATTTCCATGCCAAGTCTGCGGGAAATTGAAGAGCGAACTTCATCAGGATTTAAAATATAACCTTCAATTTCAGAAGTTTTGACTACATCTGAAGTCAAAGTTTCCAGATTTGCCTGATTTTTCAGATCAAAACCCAGAGATTCCATTTTACCAATCAATTTTCCCTGCAAATTTCGGACATTCCCGCAAAGCAATGACATTCCTTCTGTATCCCAAATAAAATTAGGCCATTCAGGATAATTATAAATAAACTTTCTCATGGCAAAAACAATATATGCGGCAAATATACAAATTATTCGCCGCATTTTTTGCGGCGATTAGAAAAATTATTCGCCGCAAAAACAAAAAACACCCTGAATAATCTGAGTCTCCATTGAGGATGACGAAATGGGGAAAAGTAAAAAATATGATAAAATGGTCAATGTGGTATAACTTAATGCTTTGTAAAATGGTTTGAAAAAAATTATTTTTCCAATACAATAAACTTCAATGTTTTATTGAGATTAGATTTACTAATTTTGCATAGATATAATCCCGGAGATAACATCGAAACATCCAGCAAACAATCATTTTTACCGGAAATGACATTTTGGAGTTTTGATAGTTGAAGGTTCCCTGTAAGGTTAAAAATCTCTATTTTTGCAACATCGTTTTCTAAAGTATTGAATGAGATTGTAATTAACTCACTTGTAGGGTTGGGGTAGAGCAGAAAATCAAGTGCTCTATCAAGAATATTAATCTCAAACCTTTTCACGGCTTTTTCCCCGGTTGAGTCTATCACCATTACATGCAATTCGTATTTTCCAGGGGTAATTGAGTCGGACATTTCAAGATAGCCCTCATCACTAAGATTAAATAGTGAGTTATTTATATTTGGCTTAAAGACAGTTGTGTTGAAATTTCCACCTAAACCCAATGGAATTTGTGGCGAAAAATAACTGCTTGTAAATGTCAGGATACCAAAATGTCTGGCATAGTCGGTTGTGGGAGTAATCCCCAATGTGTCCTTGATATAGACTTCTATTCGACCGTCCTTGAAAATCTCGGTTCTTACTGCAATTCGATTACCAGTTGATAATCTTCTTTGCCATAGAACTATTGAACTGTCAGTCATAAAATATTTTGACCAATACAATCCATTGAAAAAAAAGCCATTACAAGTACTGATTGTAATGTCTTCATAAACAGCTTCCTTAAAAAACATATAAGGATAAATTTCTTCTGTTAGCTGGTTTTTTCCTGAAAAAGTTATTGTTCCTTTTGTTGAAATTGCCAAAGAATCAAAAAATTCCCCTGCAAATGGAATAGGCCAATCTAATTTAATGTATTCGTTGTTGATAGTAGAAAAACCTGAATTAGAATATACATAGTCTCTGTTTGTAAGCTCGACCATATATTCCTGGTTATTTATGATTTTATAATAATATGGCGGGGTTCCCCCTTTAAGTGATATTTGAGTTCCAAAGTTCTCGTCATTGAAAATAATGAATTCGTTATCTCCTGTAATATTTAATTTTTCCTCAGATGCGGTTGTTTGCAGATTAATATCAGTATATAGTTCAAATATTTGAGCTTGGGAGATTGTTAAGGGATGGTCATTTATAATAAATTCTCTGACCTCACTGCCTGAATAATCCATAAGCGAACAATAATCGAGTAATCCCGGTTCGTGACCTGAATTATCCAATCGAAAAAATATTCTTGCAACACCTTTTGTGTCAACATAATCCAAAATATCTGTAATATCAATGCCGAATTCAAGCTCTTCAGGTACAGGAAAAGTGTCTATTCCGCTGAGTGGTTGATTTCCTCCTTGATAATGAAAAATCGGAAAATCAATAATTTTCTCGGGTATTTTGGATTTCAAATCCGATGATATCCCTGCTGATATTTTAAAAGAGTTTCGTTGTTTATGTTTCATCTTGATTTTAAAAGTTAGTTTTGGGGCATAAGATGTGTCAGGAATGGGAAAAAATACTATTTTGTTCCAAACTTTACTAATTTCACTGAATTTCAGTAAAAACAAACTTCTAATTTCATCCTCCCCATTTGAGTTAACTATAATCCAAAGGGTTCTTTCATTATCAAGATAATTTACAATTCCATCAGAATTTATATCAATAGTATCCGTAATTATTCCATCTCCATTAAAGTCAATTTTATTATTTTCGTAATACCCAGTAACAGTAAGGTTGTGGCTTTGTCCATAATCTATACTTTTATGAACGCCTATGCTATCGAAAGGATAAGAAACAATAGAATCATTAACATACCCGAAAGGCGCATTGGATAAAAAATTAATTCCTGAGGAAAAAACTGCCACCCCTCCATATTGTGATCCTTCGAAGTGATCGCTTAAATAGTGTTTTAACATTTTGAGTCCTTCATCTGTAGACACATCGATGGCATAATAGTCTTTTATTCTGTACTTCATTGACAGATAGTATTTTTCATAACCTTTCATCCAGTACTTTCCTTCAAAATCTATTTCCTCACTATTTCCAGGGATGTTTTTATAACCATCAAATATTCCTTCAGTTGGATTGCCCTGGCTTTTTACAATATTCCATGAATCAAAGGTGCTTGCCCCATACCATCCATATCCCCCATTCAGAAAATTAAAGGTGTAATTCGGAGCGAAACTGCTAAGCGAATCTGCTGAACGGTTTAGTAATCTGTTATACTGATAAGTTAAACAGTAATATATACCTGAAGCCTGATTGCAATTTGGTAAGTTTTGCTCATAAAAATCCCGGGGAAAAAATGACAAAATACGGTTGTTGACGGTGGGAGGAAGCTCAGGTGCAAATTCAGTATAATATATGTCAGGGATCGGGTAGTGCGGAACATTAAAGGTATCTGCAACTAATTGTGCTTTACAAAAAGTAAAGCTGAAAAATAAAAAGAAAATAATATATAAAACTATTCCACATCTCATACTTTCAAAAATAAGAAAAAAATCAACGAAAAAGATGTTTTGAAAGTAGTTATTCCGTTAATACAGCAAATTTTAATGTTTTACTCAAATTAGAGTTTTTGATTTTACACAGATATATCCCATCAGAAAGCATCGAGATATCTAACAAATATTCATTCTTGCCGGGAATAACATCATTTTGTTTTGAAAGGAGCAGTTTGCCGCTGATATCAAATATATCTATTTCAGCAGTGTTGTTTTCCAGAGAATTGAGTGAGATTGTAACCTGCTCGCTTGCAGGGTTAGGATAGAGTGCAAGATCGAGTGCCCTGTCAAGGATTTCAACTTCAAACCTTTTCACGGCTTTTTCCCCGGTTGAGTCTATCACCATAACATGCAACTGGTGCTTGCCGGGGTAACTGGTGTTTGGCATTTCAAGAAAACCATCATTGCTAAGACTAAATAGGGAACTTTGAGGTTTAGGCTTAAAAATAGTGGTGTTAAAATCCCCTGCCAATTCTAATGGAATTTGTTGCGAAAAGTATTGGCCTGAATAGGTTGAGATGCCAAAGTGTCTTGCAAGGTCATTTGTACTATATGATCCCAGGGAATCCATGAAGTAGATTTCAATTCTGCCATCTTTAAATAATTCTATTCTTGATACCATTCGGAATGATGAAGTATATCTTCTGTGCCAAACAATGAATGAGCTATCGGTTAAAAAATACTTTGATTTCAGTTCATCGGTGAAAAAATATCCATTATATGCGCTAATTGTAATATCCTCGTAAACAGCTTCCTTAAAAAAATTATAGGGATAAATTTCTTCTGTCAGTTGTTTTTTTTCTGAAAATGTTAATGTTCCACGGGTGGATATTGCCACAGAATCAAAAAATTCCCCTGCATATGGAAATGGCCAGTCAAGTGTTATGTACTCGTTGTTTATGGAAGTAAATCCTGTTGACAAATAAGTATAATCCCGGTTTGTTAGTTCAATTTCATACTCTGCAGTATTTACTATTTTAAATTTATACGGCGGACTGCCTCCAGTAAATGAAATTTGATGATTTAAACTATCGCCCTTGAAAATGATTAAACGGTTATCTCCTACAATATTTAATTTTTCTTCTGAGGCGTTTGTTTGAAGAGGTATATCAAGATATAATTCAAACAGTTGTGCTGGAGGAACAGTTACAGGCTGGTCAGTAAAAACATATTCTCTGACCTCTTCGCCTGAATAATCCATAAGAGAACAATACTCCAGTTCTCCGGATCGATGACCTGCATTTTCCAATCGAAAAAATATTCTTGCCATGCCTTTTGTGTCCAAGTAATCCAGAATATCTGTGATGTCAATTCCAAATTCAAGTTCCTCAGACACAGACAATGTGTCTACTCCGGTGAGTGGCCAGTTTCCACCCTGGTAATTAAAGATTGGAAAATCAATAATTTTTTCAGGGATTTCAGACTTCAAATCAGAAGATATTCCCGCAGAAATTTTAATTGTATTTCGTTGGTTATGTTTCAACCTGATTTTAAAAGTAAGTTTCGGGGTGTAGGCTGTATCTGGAATGGGGATAAAAACTTTTTTGTCCCATATTTTAGTAAGCTGACTGTATCTCAATAAAAATGCACCTTTTCCTTCAAACTCACCATAAGAGTTAACAATGATCCAGAGTGTTTTTTCGTTATCAAGATAATTCACATTTCCGTCAGAATTTAGATCAAGGGTATCAGTTATTATCCCGTCTCCGTTAAAGTCAACTTCAGTATTCTCATAATATCCTGCAATGGTCATACTGTGGTTGGATCCATTATCTGCATTATTAAAAACACACAATCGATCAAAGGGATATGAAATACACGAATCGTAAACATATCCGAAAGGAGCCCCATATAGATAACCAAATCCAGAAAAAAAAACTGCAACCCCACCATTTTCTGCCCCTTCGAAGTGATCGCTTAAATAATGCTTCAGCATTTTAAGGCCTTCATCTGTAGAAACATCGAGGGAATAATAGTCCTTTATTCTGTATTTCATTGACTGATAGTATTTGTCATAACTATTCATCCAATATTTTCCTTCAAAAAAGATTTCATCTTCGTCTTCCCAGTTGTCTTTATAACCATCAAAGATTGCCTCCGTTGGATTGCCCTGACTTTTAACGATATTCCATGTGTCAAAAGTGCTTGCCCCGTACCATCCATTTCCCCCATTTAAAAAATTATAGGTGTAATTTGGGGAGAAGCAACTAAGTGAATCTGCCGTACGATTAAGCAACCTGTTAAACTGGTAGGTTAAACAGTAATAGTGGCCAGCAGCCTGATTGCAGTTTGACAAGTTCTGTTTATAGAAATCGGGTGGAAAAAATGGTGAAAGGCGATTGTTTACAGTCGCTGGAAGCTCAGGCGCAAACTCGGTATAGTAGATATCAGGTATGTGATATTGCGGAACATTAAAGGTATCTGCAACTAACTGCGCTTTACAAAAAGTAAAGCTGAAAAATAAAAATATTATAATATTAAAAACTTTGACCCATCTCATCTTTTCAAAGATAGATGAAAAAAGTTACAAAATATAATAGTTTCAGGTAAAAAATTATTTTTCTAAAAAATAAAGCCTGAAAAGATCTGCCAAAAAAAGCCCCGGAAAAACCGGGGCCTTCATATGAAAAAACTATTAACTAACCAATAAACACTAACTTTTATATCTTTTTTCAACCTCATCCCAGTTTACAACATTCCAGAAGGCGTTGATGTAATCGGGACGGCGGTTTTGGTAATTCAGGTAATAGGCGTGCTCCCACACATCGAGGGCCAGAATGGGTTTGCCTTTACATTCGGCAATGTCCATCAAGGGGTTATCCTGATTGGCTGAGGAACAAACACACAATTTGCCGTCGGGTTTGATGCTGAGCCATGCCCAGCCTGAGCCGAATCTTGTGGCAGCGGCCTGGTTAAATTTTTCTTTGAAAGCATCGAATGATCCGAAATCGCCTTCAATGGCTTTCAACAGATCGCCTTTTGGCAATCCGCCTCCGTTTGGTGAAATATTTTTCCAGAACAGGTTGTGGTTGTAAAAACCGCCACCGTTGTTTCTTACTGCCATCGGGAACTTTGAAATATTGGCCATGATCTCTTCAATCTTCATGCCTTTTGCTTCGGTTCCTTCAATGGCTGCATTTAAATTATTTGTGTAAGCAGCGTGGTGCTTAGTATGGTGAATTTCCATGGTACGTGCATCAATATGCGGTTCCAGGGCTTCGTAGCTGTAATCTAATTTGGGTAATTCGAACATATTATATTTTTGTTTAGGTTTATACTAATTATGAATTTTGAAAATTCATTTAAAGAACATGGTACAAATATAATGCTTATTTAGACTAATTCCAAATTAAATTGCACATTTTTTCAATAATAAGCAATTTAATTTCATTGTCAGGCCATAAGTCCGAGGTTATATAATTAGGTAACAATTCAAAGATGGCTTCGTCCCTCGCCATGACGGTCGATCATTTACTAATCTATTGATTTGCTTCCCGATAGCTATCGGGACTGCTAATCTACTAATCAACTAATCATCAAATCAACTAATCACCCAATATTCCCCCACTCAAACCTGCTTTTTGTTTGTTTTGTGATTTGGGTATTAAAAATGACGTTTTCGGGTTTTTGGAGTTGCGGGTCGCCGGAGATTATATCTTCGGCAATGTTTCTGGCATATTGCAGGAGTTGTCCATCTTTAGCCAGATTGGCAATTTTGAGGTCGAAGGGTATTCCGCTTTGCTGGGTTCCCTCGAGGTCGCCGGGTCCACGGAGTTTGAGATCGGTTTCGGCAATATCAAAGCCGTCGGTGGTGCGTACCATGGTCTCGATGCGCTTCCGTCCGTCGTCAGAAAGTTTATAACCGGTCATTAAGATACAATAAGACTGATCGGCACCCCTGCCCACCCTGCCGCGTAGCTGGTGTAATTGCGACAATCCGAAGCGTTCGGCACTTTCAATGACCATGACCGATGCATTTGGAACATCAACTCCCACTTCAATAACAGTTGTGGCCACCATGATATTTGTGTTGTTCTCAACAAAACGTTTCATTTCAAATTCCTTATCCTGCGGCTTCATTTTCCCGTGAACTATGCTCACCTGATATTTTGGTGGCGGAAAAGCCCTCACCATGCTTTCATAACCATCTTCAAGGTCTTTATAATCCATTTTTTCAGATTCCTTAATCAATGGATAAACCACATAAATCTGTCTGCCCTCCTCAATTTGTTTTCGCATAAAACCAAAAACCTCATTCCGTTTAGAGTCATATTTATGAACAGTTTTTATTGGTTTTCTTCCGGGAGGCAATTCATCAATCACAGAAACTTCAAGGTCTCCGTACAAAGTCATGGCCAATGTTCTTGGAATAGGTGTAGCGGTCATGATGAGCACATGAGGCGGATTTACGTTTTTCGTCCACAGCTTTGCCCGTTGAGCCACTCCAAAACGGTGTTGCTCATCAACAATGACAAGTCCGAGGTTTTTAAACTGAACCGTATCCTCAATCAAGGCATGTGTCCCAACAAGAATTTTCAGTGAACCATTCATCAAATTTTCATGGATTATGGTCCGCTGAGCTTTTTTTGTTGACCCAGTCAAAAGTGAAACTTCAATATCAATACCCTTTAAAAATTTTTGTAAGGTCTGGAAATGCTGGGAAGCCAGAATTTCAGTGGGGGCCATGAGGCATGTCTGAAAATTATTGTCAATGGCAATGAGCATGGACATCAGGGCCACCAAGGTTTTTCCGCTTCCCACGTCACCCTGCAAAAGCCGGTTCATTTGTCGTCCTGAGCCCAAATCCTTTCTGATTTCTTTAATAACTTTTTTTTGCGCCCCTGTTAGTTCGAAAGGAAGATTTTTTGAGTAGAAATCATTGAAATTTTTACCAATCTCAGAAAAAACAAATCCTTTATATAAGTTGTATCGGTTGCTTTTTTGTTTTAAAAGCTGGAGCTGGATATAAAAAAGCTCTTCAAATTTCAATCTATACTGAGCCTGTTTGAGCAGTTCGTTGTTTTTGGGAAAATGGATATTAAAAAGAGAATCCGCCAGCGGCAATAATTTATATTTCTGAAGAAACCATGCGGGAAAGGTCTCCGGAATTTTTCCACCCAAGGAAACAAAAACAGAATGCAACAGCTTGTTGAAAGTCCGTGAGGTAACAAAAGAGCTTTTCAATTTTTCCGTAGACGGATAGAAAGCCTGATGGGCAGATGAAATTCCCGTTTCAAATTTACTGAGTTCTTCAATTTCGGGATGAGCAATAGTCACACGGTTGTTATAAAAAGATGGCCTTCCAAAAACAACATACTCAATTTCAGTCTTATAGGTTTGTTTTACCCATTTTAATCCCTGAAACCAAATAAGCTCAACACTTCCTGTTTCATCAGCAAATTTTGCTGTCAGGCGCTTTTTGAATTTCTGCCCCGACTCCTCAAATGAAATTATTTTTCCAATGACCTGAATGTGGGAAAGTTCAGTATTTATTTCACGGGTTTTATAAAATTTCGTCCTGTCAATATATTTAAACGGAAAAAACCACAGCAAATCCTCAACGGTAGAGATGCCCAGCTCAGACTGAAAAAGCTCAGCCTTTTTTGGTCCCACCCCGCTTACAAACTGGATATTGTCTTTAAGTTCCATTAAATATTCAGTAAATCTTAATAAATTCAATTTTAAAGATTTAATTTAGCAGTTTGGAATATATTAACAATAATTTATTCTATAGTTTTCAACAGAAATTATGACACCGGCATACAGATATCTTGCATACAAAGCATTTTCAAAGCATGGGAAAGGGCACGGAATTCATTCTCCATTTATTTTTGATCTTGTAACCAGGCTTTTCAATGATACCACTCCATATTATTGTTTTGAAAAAATTGAGCTAATCCGAAGAGAAATGATAGCTTCAGAAGTTGTTATTGATGTAAATGATCTTGGGGCTGGTTCAAAAAAGATGGGAAATAACCAGCGAAAAATCTCAAATATTGCGAAATATTCGGCTGTACAGCAAAAATACGGCGCCCTTTTATTCAAACTGGCGAATGAATTTAAGCCGAAAAATATTATAGAACTTGGGACATCACTTGGGATTGGTTCACTTTACCTATCATCTTTCAGTAAAAAATCGACCTTATATACCATTGAAGGATGTGAAAACACAGCAAAAATCGCACGTAAAAACTTTCTGAATCTTGATGCATATAATATCAACCTCACCGTTGGTAGTTTTGAAAAGAGGCTACCCGAAGTGCTGAAAATTATTGACAGTGCCGACATGGTGTTTTTTGACGGGAACCACCGCAAAGAACCTACTATTAAATATTTCAATTTATGTCTTGAGAAAAAAACCAATAATTCAGTTTTTATTTTCGATGATATACACTGGTCAAAAGACATGAACAGTTGCTGGAACCAGATAAAAAAACATCCGGAGGTAAAAGTCACCGTGGATATTTTCCAGATGGGCTTAGTGTTTTTCAGAAAAGAATTGCAAAAACAGGATTTTGTGATAAGATATTAAGTTTAAGCAAACAACAGGCAATTATTTCACCACATTCATCTCCTTTATCAAATATCCGGCATTGGAATATTTCTCAATAATTAAAAGAATAAACCGGGTGCTAACAGCAATAGCTCTTTGCTTTTCAGGGAGATAAATATATTCTCCAAGAATACCATCCTCATTGGTGTCAAAAATTATTCCGGTTAGCTCGCCATGACCATTGATAACCGGACTTCCCGAATTGCCGGTCAGCACATCATTATCGGTTATAAAACAAACCGGGATATTTTCCTGATTGAATGTTTTATCGCTGAACAAACCTTTTTTATAAGTCTCAACATACTTTTCGGGCAGGAAATAATCGAGAACGGAATCATCGTATTTCTGAAGCATTCCGCTTAATCTGGCAACATATCCAAGTTTCACGGCATTTCCGGGGCTATAGCCCTTCACTTTGCCATAAGAAAAGCGAAGAGATGAATTGGCCTCAGGATATTGGTCATCTTTGTTTTTCATTTCCAGAATTCCCTTTTGATAAATTCTGTTTTCGCGTCCGAGATTTATCAGTGCATCATGCTTGGAAAGTTCCAATTTATTGAGACTTCCGTAAATTGAAAAAACAAGTTTGAAAATCGGATCATTATCAAGCACTTCAGCACTGGGCGCCGCAAGAAATTTATCCAAAGCGGCAAGGTCGCTGAAAATACTTTTCAAATACACCTGATTGGTGTATTTAGTGTAATCATTTTTGAATTTTTTACTAATTTCATTGAAAGCGGCCGGATGATTCAATGGTTTAATATCTTCATAAAAGTTTTTTATGAGAAAAATAAACAAAGCCTTATCAGTACTTTCATCAAAAATTGTAGCATATCCGGTTGTTTTCTCTTTTAATGAATTAATAACAGAATCCTTTTTAAATGTGCCTGTTGTATTACCCAACTCCTTATAAAGCGGGATGAATTCATAAGCAAGCGCAACTGCGGCTGGTCCCGATTTCAGGAATTCCCCGGAATAAACCTTAAAAAGATGGTACTCCTCAAGATCCTTATTAAACTGCATTATTTTACTCAGGCTTTGTTCATATTTTCTGGTATTCTGATCGTCGCGTGCTGCCCATACCCTGAACTTATCCTCCTCGTCCTGCTTCGATTCCAGAATTTTGCTTTTCCCAAGTTTTTCAGCAAGAATCCTGTAGTATTTCAATAGGTTATTGTTACTTGTGAACTTTGGCTCATATTTAAAATAAATATTTCTGTCATTATTTATTTTTTCACTAAGAATATTATGTATGCCGGATTTCAGTTTTACAATAGCCGCAAAAGTTCCCTGAATTTGAGGGCGCAGACCATGTCTGGAAATATTCCTTTTAGAAGATGCAGGGAACCCGGCAGTAAAACAAAATTCATTTTCCTTCACTTCTTTTCCTGAAACGGGAACAGATTTATGTGGCTTAACCGGAATGTTCGAAAGGGAAAAGACAGAAGGTTCCCCATTGGGTTTACCATAAACCCTGAAAAGCGCAAAATTACCTGAATGTCTGGGCCAGGTCCAGTTATCACTATCTCCGCCGAAATTACCTATAAAAACGGGGGGAACACCCACCAGTCTGACATCCTCATAAACTTCATAAACAAAGAGGCAAAACATGTTTTCATTATAAAAAGATTTCACTTCGGCATCATAGAAAGGTTTTGTTTTCTCTTTCTTAACCAGTTCGGCGGTAATTCTTGAAATTTTTTCCTGTCTTTCCCCTTCAGTCATTTCGTCATTCAAAACCGGAATAAAAGCATTGGTCACATTAACAGTTTTAATCAATACCTTCACAGATAATCCGTTAACCCTGAGCTCGGTTTGATTGTTTTCTGCCCAAAAACCATCAGAAACATAATTATTTGTAAGTGTTCCAAGTCTTTGTATATAGGCATACGAATTATAATATGAAGTGAGCAGCAATCCGTTTTCAGATATAAACACTGCCGTTCCGTTATCCCCGAATTTCACCACTGCATTTGTCAGTGAATGTTTTGACTCATTGTAAATATCCTCTTCAGATAATCTGAGTCCCATTTCCTTCATTTTATTATATTGTTTTGTCAATGAAGAAAAAAGCCACATTCCTTCATCGGCATAAATATTAAATGAAGTAGCCAGATATAATAATATCAACAGAAATATCCTAGTTTTCATATAGTTTCTCATAAGTAATGCAATTTCAAAGATAAGAATCTTTTAAAAAAAAGTCAAAAAAAAGAATTATCAGCAGATAATAATACCAAAAATAAGCCAAAGTCTTTGTTAAATAGCAAGGACTTAATAAATTTGCACCTGACTCATGAAAACTGTAACTAATTTTTTAAAAAAATCCATCATGATTAAATCTGTCATAATGATTTTAACGGCAATCATTTTTGCCTGCACAATTAAACCTGAAATGAAAAGCAAGTACAAATACCCAGAAACCACTACCGTTGACAGTGTCGATGTGTATTTCGGAACAGCTGTCCCCGATCCATACAGATGGCTTGAAGACGACAACTCCAAAGAAACAGCCGAATGGGTGAAAAAGCAAAACGAATTTACATTCGGATATCTAGAAAAGATCCCCTTCAGGGAAAAAATAAAAAGCCGCCTTACCGAAATCTGGGATTACCCCCGGAGAAGCGCTCCTTTTAAGGAAGGCTCCCGCTATTTTTATTATAAAAACGACGGACTGCAAAACCAATCTGTGCTGTACATGACTGATGATCCCGAAAAGGAAGGAAAAATCCTTCTCGATCCAAACACCATGTCAACTGAAGGCACATCATCACTTGGAAACCTTGATTTTTCGAAAGATGGCAAATACATGGCCTATGCTATTTCTAAAGGAGGATCAGACTGGAATGAAATTTTTGTTTTGGAGATTCAGACAGGAAAAATCCTTGAAGATCATTTGAAATGGATCAAATTTTCAGGTATTTCATGGTACAAAGATGGTTTTTATTACAGTCGATATGATGCTCCCGAGGAAGGAAAGGCTCTTTCAAAAAGCAATGAATTTCACAAGCTGTATTATCACAAACTAGGAACTAAACAGGAAGAAGATGTACTTGTTCACAGAGATAAAGAAAATCCCAAACGAAATTTTAATGCCTCAGTTACTGATGATGAGAAATTTCTTATGATGTATGAATCAGAAGCCTCACAGGGAAATGTACTATATTTCAAAGATCTTACCCAGGAGGATTCCCGTTTGATCAGTCTGAATCTTGGATACGACTTTGAATTTTCACTTGTTGGAAATATTGACAAAGATCTTTACATACTGACAAACTTTGAAGCTCCCCGTTACAAACTGATAAAAATAAATACGCGCGATATCAGGCCACAAAGCTGGGAAGTTGTACTCCCTGAAACTGAGGATGTACTGCAATCTGTCACTTTTGCCGGCGGAAAACTGATCGCAGTTTATATGAAAGATGCCCACAACGTAATGTATATGTATAATTACAATGGAATTTTTGAAAGGGAAATAAAACTTCCGGCATTAGGATCAATTGACGGATTTAACGGAAAAAAAGATGACAAAACTGCTTATTACACTTTTAATTCATTTACTTATCCATCTGTAATTTACAAATATGATTTCACAAAAAATGAGTCCACAGAGTTTTACAAATCCGAAATCAATTTTGATGGTTCACAGTATGAAACCACCCAGGTATTTTATGAAAGCAAGGACGGTACAAAAGTGCCCATGTTTATTGTTCACAAAAAAGGATTGAAACTAGATGGAGAAAACCCGGCATTGCTTTATGGTTACGGAGGATTTAATGTGAGCCGCACCCCGTCATTCAGTATTGCAAATATTATCTGGCTCGAAAACGGAGGCGTTTATGCACTTGCCAACATCCGCGGTGGCGGAGAATATGGCAGAGACTGGCATGAAGCCGGAACCAAGCTAAGAAAACAAAACGTTTTTGATGATTTTATTGCTGCAGCCGAATATCTAATTAAATCAAAATACACCAATCCGCGAAAACTCGCAATAAAAGGCGGGTCAAACGGTGGATTGCTGGTTGGCGCCTGTGTAAACCAGCGCCCCGATTTATTTCAGGTTGCTTTGCCCGCAGTGGGAGTTATGGACATGCTCAGGTTTCAGAAATTTACCATTGGCTGGCACTGGGTTGGAGATTACGGAAGTTCTGACAATGAAGAAGAATTTAAGTACATTTTCAAATATTCTCCTTTGCACAATATAACCGAAAACACAAATTATCCGGCAATTCTGGTTACCACAGCCGATCACGATGACAGGGTTGTGCCGGCACATTCATTTAAATACATTGCTGAATTACAGAAAAAATGTAAAGGAGACAATCCGGTTATGATCAGGGTTGATGTGATGGCAGGACACGGATCGGGCAAACCCACGGCAAAGCTTATTGAAGAAAATGCTGACGTTTGGGCATTCACTTTTTATAATATGGGAATTACGCCATACAAATAAAAACAGAAATTGAATTATCTGGTAATAGAAGGGAATATTGGAGCGGGAAAAACATCCCTTTCCACAAGGATTGCAAATGATTACAAGGCAAAACTGGTACTTGAAAGATTTGCAGACAACCCCTTTTTGCCAAAATTTTATCAGGATCCGGCAAGATATTCTTTTCCGCTTGAATTATCCTTTCTTGCCGAAAGATATAACCAGCTTAAAAAAGAGCTTGCCTCGCTTGATCTTTTTTCTTCTATGATTGTATCAGATTACTATTTTATGAAATCATTGATTTTTGCTGCCAACACTCTGGCTGATGATGAATACAATCTTTACAGACAGCTTTTCGACATTGTCTACAGCTCTTTACCCCGTCCGGATCTTTTTGTTTACCTGCATCTTGGGACCGAAAAACTGTTGGAAAACATAAAAAAGAGAGGCCGCAATTATGAGCAGCAGATAACTGCAGATTATCTGGAAAAAATACAAAACAGCTATTTCTCTTATTTCAGGCAGGAACCCGGTATGAAAATTCTGGTAATTAATACTGAAAACATTGATTTTGTTTTGCACAACAAGGACTATTTGAAACTCACAGATGCCATCTTTAACAGAAACTGGAAAGCCGGAATCAACCGTTTAGAATTGTAATTCAATTCAATAGAAATAAAAAAAGTGAATTTAATTTAAATATCCTTTGTAATTTTGAAAACATTGTTAATTTTGTAGCTTTAAAAAAACTAAATAATAACAAACTTAAGAAGTTATGAGAAATACTAAACTTAACTATTTGGCGATTTTACTGGCAGTGATCTTTATGGCCGGTTGCGGCGGATTAAAAAAAATGAAGAAAAAGGCCGGTGAAGTTCAGTACACCGTTTCACCAAGTCCACTTGAAATGCACGCTGACAGTGTTGCATTAAGCATTTCAGGAAAATATCCTGTAAAATATTTCGGCAGAAAAGCCACATTGGAACTCACTCCTGTTCTGAAATATGAAGGTGGTGAAAGTCAATTCCAGATGGTAAAAATACAGGGAGAAAAAGTTCCTGAAAACAATACCGTAATTAAATACAAAGAAGGTGGCGGATTCTCATATACCCATAAGATTCCTTTCGTTGACGGAATGAGAATTTCTGATCTGGAAGTAAGAATTGTTGGAAAACAGAAAAGCAAAGTTGTTCCTTTTGACCCCATGGTTATTGGAAAAGGCGTTATTGCTACTCCTGCTCTCGTTAAAATTGACCCCAGACCAATTGTTGGAAAAGACAAATTCCAGAGGATTACTTCTGAAGTTGTTGAAGGCGACATCGCTTACAACCTCCAGCAGTCAACTCCAAAATCAGGCGAAAATAATGGCGCTGACATTAAGAACCTGAAAAGTCTGATTGATGAATCACAGAAAAACGAAAGACTCGTTATTAAAGGTGTTAACGTTGATGGTAAAGCATCATGGGACGGAAACATCGACGAAATCAACAAGCCGTTGGCTGATAAAAGAGCAAAAAATGCAAACGAATTTGTTCTGAATTTCCTTTTCAAAAAAATAGAAAAAGTAAAAGAACAGGGATTTGTTAGTGCAAAAACAACTGACGAAGACTGGGCAGGTTTCGAAGCAGCTTTGAAAGCTTCTACATTACCTGATAAAGATGTGATTTTGAATGTTCTTAAAATGCATTCTGACCTTGAAGTTAGAGAAAGAGAACTGAAAAAACTGGCTACTGTTTATCTCGAACTGAAAAAAGACGTTCTGCCACAACAGAGACGTTCAGTTATCGGTCTTAACATTGATCACGTTGGTCATTCAGATGAAGAATTAAACATGTTATTTGATACCAATCCTGATTCACTGAAAGCTGAAGAAATTCTTTACACTGCAACCTTAACCAAAGATGCAAACAGGAAACTGAAAGTCTATCAGTTTTATGCTAAAAAATTCAGCAACGATTGGAGAGGTCACAACAACGTTGGTATGGCTTACATCATGCTGAACAAAGTAAGTGATGCAAAAAGTGCTTTCGAAGAAGCAAGAAAACTTGACGATAAGAACACTATTATCCAGAACAACCTTGGTGTTGTTTCACTGATGGAAGGCAATGTACCCGATGCTGAAACCAAATTCAAATCTGCAAGTGGTGCCGGAAATGAAGTTAATTACAACCTCGGTATCGTAAACATTAAAAAAGCAAATTACGAAGCTGCAGTTGGATTCTTTGGTTCAGAATGTACATTCAACGGAGCTCTTGCTCTTGTTCTGAATGGCAAACAGGACGAAGCCATTAAGAAAATTGACTGTGCAGAAAATAACGATCAGGCTATCATGTATTACCTGAAAGCTGTTGCCGGTGCAAGAAAAGGTGACTCAGACGTAATGTTCAATAACCTCAGAGCTGCCGTTTCTAAAGATGCTTCTTTTGCCGAAAAAGCTAAGAAAGACATGGAATTCTTTAAATTCTTCGGCGATGATACTTTCAAAAGTATTGTAAAATAACCTTAAGTTTTTTTATATCTCAAAAAAGCCGCTTAGTGCGGCTTTTTTTTTTCCAATACGACAACAAACTATATATAAATGCGTTTTTAATGGTTATGAAACCTGTTTCACGTTAAAAATTATAAAGCTATATTTGTAGTCTGTTTTAAAAAACCATAATAATGAATTTCAGGAACGATGTAGAAGCTGTAGATGCCCTCAGGGTAGCTCACGAACAACTGATTAAGGAAGTCGGAAAAGTAATCGTTGGACAGGATCAGATTATCAGGGAAGTGGTAATCTCCATCTTCAGTAATGGCCATTGCCTGCTTATCGGGGTGCCGGGGTTGGCAAAAACACTTCTGGTTACAACCATTGCCGATGTGCTCGGGTTGCGGTTCAACAGGATACAGTTTACGCCTGACCTCATGCCTTCAGATATTATCGGAACCGAAATTCTGGATGAGACAAAACAATTTAAATTTATTAAAGGCCCGCTGTTTGCAAACTTTATTCTGGCCGACGAAATAAACCGTACTCCGCCTAAAACCCAATCAGCACTCCTCGAAGCCATGCAGGAAAGAACTGTCACTGCTGCCGGAAGACATTTCGACCTTGAACGCCCTTTCTTTGTGATGGCCACACAAAACCCCATCGAACAGGAAGGTACCTATCCACTGCCCGAAGCACAGCTCGACCGGTTCATGTTCAGCATCTGGCTCGACTACCCTTCTTATGATGAAGAAATAAAAATCGTTAAACAAACAACCTCCGATTATAAGGCAAACCTCAATAAGGTTATGACTGCAGAACAAATCGTATATTTCCAGGAACTTATCAAAAGAATTCCTGTAAATGATAATGTGATGAATTTTGCGGTAACGCTGGCCACCTCAACAAGACCCAATTTAAAATCCTCAAAACCCATCGTAAATGAGTTTTTTAACTGGGGCGCCGGACCAAGGGCTTCGCAATATCTGATCATCGGGGCAAAAACCCACGCCTTGCTTCAGGGAAAATATTCTCCCGATATTGAAGATGTCATTGCGGTTGCAAAACCCATCATCCGACACAGGGTGGTGAAAAACTATAAAGCTGAAGCCGAAGGCATCTCAGTTGATAATATTGTTGATCAATTGATTAAAGAAATCTAGGGCAATGCCCCCCGTAAAAAACTACATATTACTGGCTTTTGCCTTTCTGTCTCTTTTTTCCTTTTCTCAGGAAGAAAAGACCGAAAAGGATACAACAAAAATCGAAATCCTTAATGCAAATTCCCTTGAATATTCCAAAAAAGAAGGCGAATTCCAGAAATTAAAAGGTAATGTCATTTTTAAACACGACCAGGCATTGATGTACTGCGACAGTGCCTATTTCTATAAAGACAAAAATGCACTTGATGCATTTGGTAAAGTTTTTATTAAGCAGGGTGATACCCTTAGTCTGTCAGGAAAATTCCTGAAATATGACGGCGAAACAAAAATGGCGAAAATCAGAAATAAGGTGAGACTTGCAGATAATGAAATTACGCTGCTTACCGATTCACTTGATTATGACCGCAACCTTAATATCGGTTATTATAATTATACCGCACGAATAGTAAATAACAACAACGACCTTTCAAGCAAAATCGGATACTATTACGCCAATGATAAACTGCTGTTTTTTAAAGACAGTGTTGTTCTTATTAATCCCAAATACACAATGTATTGCGATACATTAAAGTATCACACACCCTCAGAAATCGCATACTTTTTTGGTCCCACAGAAATTTTCAGCGACTCGGGATATATTTATTGCGAAAACGGCTGGTACGACACAAAAAAGGACATTTCTCAATTCAGTCAAAATGCTTTTCTGGAAAACAAATCACAGACCTTGCGGGGAGATAGTTTATACTACGATCGGGGTAAGGGTTATGGTGAGGCTTTTAGAAATGTAACCCTGGTGGATACCACTGAAAAGATCATCCTGGGCGGAGATTACGGGATTTACTTTCAATCGCCCGAAAAATCGCTGTTTACCGGCAATGCGGTTTTTACGCACATCATGGATAAAGATTCAATGTATCTGCACTCAGATACACTCAGAATGCACACCTTTTCCGATACAGTGAAAAACATGAGAATCCCTTTGATTATTAAGGATTCGCTCAATTTCAAACCCTGGAAAATCGACCCTGTTTCCAAAGATACCCTACTGATTAAAATAGACACTGTTTACCTGCAAATTCCCGATACAGTCTTTGTCTTCAGTGATACCACAGCTTTGAACGACAGTATTGTGCGCATTCCATCCGACACAATAATAAATTTTACTCCGCGAACAGATTATTATCAATTCGTAGATTCGGTAATGGAATTTAAACTTGTCAGAGGACATTACAGGTGTAAACTTTTTAAATCTGATTTTCAGGGAAAATGTGATTCGCTTGTATATTCAACACGCGATTCGGTTATGCAGTTGTACCATGAACCGGTGCTTTGGTCAGAGAAAAATCAGTTGACGGGAAAGTTCATAGAAATGCACACGAAAAATAATGAGCTTGAAAAAGTTTACATGCGCGAGGATGCCATGATCATTGTGGATGAAGATTCTTCAAGATATAATCAGATCAAAGGGAAATACATGCTTGCCTTTGTTAAGGACAGGGAGATAACACGCATAAATGTGGATGGAAACAGCCGGGCATTGTATTTTATTAAAGATGATGGCGAAAACCCCGATTCCACTTATGACGACCAATTGCTTGGTGTCAATAACGTTGAATGCAGCCAAATGATCATTTACATGAAAGAAGGAGAAGTGGATAAAATCCATTTCAAACCTGCCAGTGACGGGAAAGTAACACCGTTAAACTATGAGCCGGCAGAAAAATTAAGACTTCCCGGTTTTATCTGGCTCGATCAGCACAGACCAAAAAAGAAACCGGATATTTTTATTTGGTCGGGGTTTACAAAAGCAACTGAACTTGAAAAGAAAGCAAAAAAAGAAGACGACGGAACAATTCCGGTTATAGAAGACCTTGATAAAGTACCCGAAAATCTTGAAAACCCTGCTGAGGAAATCCTTGAAATAGAGGAAATTGATTAACTACCTGATCTTAGCATGCAATCTTTCCTCATAAGCCTTAATCAGCCGGTTCATTGTTTTTTCAATCTGCTTTTCTGTTAATGTTGCATTATTATCCTGAAGAATAAAGCTTACCGCATAGGATTTTTTGTCGTTTCCAAGTTTTTCACCCTCATACAAATCGAACATACTCACCTTTTTCAACAGGCTTGTTTCTGTTTTAAATGCAATTTCCTTTATCTCATTAAATCTTACATTCTTATCAATAAGCAGTGCCAAATCCCTTTTCACTGCAGGGAATTTAGGAAGTTCCTGGAATTTAATGGTATGTGACTTCAATAATTCAATTACATTAAACCAGAAAATATCGCAGTAAAATACATCTGCATCAATATCAAACTTTTTACAAACTTGTTTATCTATTTTGCCAATTTTCAGGATGGTAAGGTTATTGAATTTATATACAAGTCCTTCGCTGATGACTCCCTGCTCAATTTCTTCGGCAACAAGGTTATCAATGTACACACCAAAACGCTTAAGGAGGTTCTCAACATATGCCTTAAGATAAAAGAAATTTCCGGGTTCCTGTATGGTAACCCAGTTCTCGGTTTCTTTATTTCCGGTGATAAAAAGAGTAAGGTGTTCTTCTTCGGTGTAATTATCCCTTGGATTTTCCTTTGCAGAAGCCGGTTCCTTATAATAGCATTTGCCAATCTCATATAGCCGCAGATCCTGATTTTTACGGTTGATGTTATGTGCAATTGCTTCCAGTCCGCCAAACAAAAGATTTTGTCTCATACAATTGAGATCCTGACTTAATGGATTAAAAAGCATGACAAGCTTTTCAGCAGGATAATCAATACAATTCTCGTAATACAGTGAACTGGTTAAAGAATTGGACATGATTTCATTGAAACCGTTGCTGGTTAAAAATCCGGATGCAATATTTGAAACAGTTTCTTTATCAGGTTTTTTTGTATATGATAAAGTTGAATTAACGCTGTTTGACACCTCAATACTGTTATATCCATAAATCCTCAGGATTTCTTCAATAACATCAGCTGACCTTCTTACATCAACACGGTAAGTTGGAATATCAAGCAGTAAGCCCTTTTCCTTTTCAGCGATAATGGTGATATCCAGACTGGTAAGTATTGATTTAATGCGGGTTCTTTCAATTTCCTGACCGATAAGTCTGAAAAGATCTGCAAAAAGCAGTTCAACAGAAGCTTTCTTTACGGGTTTGGGGTAAACATCAATAATATCGGAAGATATTTTTCCATCGGCCATTTCCCTGATCATCATAGCGGCTCTTTTGAGCGCATAAACAGTTATATTTGGGTCAGCACCTCTTTCAAACCTGAATGATGCATCAGTACTGAGCATGTGTTTTTTTGCGGTTTTTCTGACATAAACAGGATTGAAATAGGCCGACTCAAGAAATATATTTTTAGTTTCACTTGTCACTCCCGATCCAATTCCCCCGAAAACTCCGGCAATACACATACCATCTTTTTCATTGCAGATCATAAGGTCATTTTCACCAAGTTCTCTTTTCTCGCTATCCAGTGTGATAAAAGGAGTTCCTGCAGGCATTGTTTTCACAATCACCTTTTTTCCAGAGATTTTATCTGCATCAAAAGCATGCAAGGGGTGGCCAATTTCATGTAGCACAAAATTGGTAATGTCTACCACATTGTTGATTGGTTTTTGTCCAATTGATTTGAGTCTGTTCTGAAGCCATTCCGGCGATTCTGAAACAGTAACACCCGATATGGTAATGCCTGTATAACGCGGGCAAGCTTCGGTGTTTTCTACAACAATATCAATTTTATTGGTTTGGTTGTCAATTTTAAAATTTTCAACCGATGGCTTTTTTAATTCAATTTCTTCGATAAACTGTCTGAGATAGGCAGCCACATCGCGCGCCACACCATAATGGGATGCAGCATCAATTCTGTTTGGAGTAAGTTCAACTTCAAAAACAGTGTCCGATTCAATATTAAAATAATCCCTGGCAGGCATTCCGGGACGGGCATCATTTGGCAGAACCATAATTCCGGCATGTGAAGTACCAAGGCCTATTTCATCTTCGGCACAGATCATCCCCTCAGACATTTCGCCCCTGATTTTGGTTTTCTTAATGGTAAAACTTTCATTTCCAGAATAAAGAACAGCTCCTGCAATGGCAACCACCACTTTCTGGCCGGCTTCCACGTTGGGGGCTCCGCAAACGATATGCAAGGGTTCAGCGCCACCAATATCAACGGTGGTAAGACTTAATTTATCGGCATTGGCATGTCTTTGGCAGGTAAGCACCTTCCCGATCACGATTCCCTCAAGCCCTCCTTTTATAGTTTGATACTCTTCAACAGCACTTACTTCAAGCCCGATATCTGTAAGTATCTGAGCTACTTTGGAGGATTCAATATCCAGATTGATGTATGACTTTAACCAGTTAAATGAAATCTTCATATCAGAAAAACATTAAAAATTGAATTACAAATGTAGCAAAATAAGATTTTATTACCATTCAAAAAATGATCAGAGTTCACTTATCAACATCATTACTTAATAACATTTTTATCACGAATTAAAAATAAACATGCCGTACACTTATATTTGTAATCATTAAAAAAGAGACCATTAATTATATGAACAAACCGCTGATACTCGTATCAAATGACGACGGGGTTTTTGCCTCCGGATTGCAAATGCTGATCAGTGTAGCCAGAGAGTTTGGGGAAGTTTTTGTTGTGGCACCTGAAAAAGGTGAATCGGGAATGTCGCATGCCATCTCAATAGTGACACCCATCAGGGCAAAACTGATAAAAAAAGAAGAGGGCCTTACTGTTTATTCATGCAACGGGACTCCGGTTGATTGCGTAAAGCTTGCTTTAAATCAGTTAATGGAACGCAAGCCTGATTATGTTTTGTCCGGGATTAACCACGGGTCAAATGCATCAATCAGTGTGATTTATTCGGGAACCATGGGTGCTGCCATTGAAGGGTGTTTTAATTGCATCCCCTCGGCGGGATTTTCACTTCTGGATCATTCACCCGTTGCCGATTTTTCTGTTAGCCAAAAATATGTCAGGATTGTTTTGGAAAACCTCATTAAGGATGGCTTGCCTCAGGGTACCTGTCTGAATGTAAATATTCCAAAATTGTTGGAAGATGAAATAAAGGGAATTGAAGTATGCCGCATGACCAAAGGAGTGTGGAAAGAAGAATATGACAAGCGCACCGACCCTTCGGGAAGAAATTATTACTGGCTCACAGGGTACTTTAAAAATTTCGAGCCGGATGCCGATGATACCGACGAATGGCTTCTCGATAAAGGTTATGTCACAATTGTTCCCATTCAGGTTGACCTCACTGCATATGACTGCATTGACAGGGTGAAAAAATGGAATTTAAAAAAATAAATCTATGAACAAATTGAACAAGCTCTGGATAGGACTTGCACTCGGAATGCTTTTTCCGCTGATCATCCTTGTTATTGTTTATTTTGCCTCATACCGGGGAATAAGCTTTTCCGATTTTATTAAAATTACTACGACTTACCAGATATTCACACAGATTGTGAGTATTTGTGTTGTTCCCAACATAGGTATTTTCTTTTTCTTTACTAAAAGAAATTTGCTGCTGGGTGCGCGTGGGGTATTGATTGCAACTTTTGTTTATCTGATTCTCATATTAATATATAAAGTAGTTTAATTTTTGAAATACTACGTAATTGCCGGCGAAGCTTCGGGTGACCTGCATGGTTCAAACCTGATGAAAAACCTCAGGAAAAAAGATCCTGATTCCCAATTCAGATGCTGGGGAGGCGATCTTATGCAGGAACAGGGAGGTGAGATTGTTAAACACTACCGTGATCTGGCGTTTATGGGCTTTATTCCGGTTTTATTGAATATCCGGACTATCTTCAAAAATATCAGTTTTTGCAAAAAAGACCTGCTGGAATACAAACCCGATGTACTGATACTTGTTGATTACCCCGGGTTTAACTTAAGAATTGCCGAATTTGCCGCTAAAAACAACATTAAGGTATTTTACTACATTTCTCCCACTGTCTGGGCCTGGCATAAATCAAGAATCCATAAAATCAGAAAATACGTCACAAAATTGTTTGTGATACTTCCCTTTGAAAAAGATTTTTACAAAAAGCATGATATGGATGTGGTTTTCGAGGGACATCCACTGCTGGATGCCATTGAACCGGAATTAAAGAAAAAACTGGATTTTAATAATTTTATCGCAGAAAACAATCTGGAAGACAAGCCAATGATCGCATTGCTTGCAGGAAGCAGAAAACAGGAAGTCAAAAAGATGTTACCCGTGATGGCATCATTGCAGGAATTTTACCCCGGCTACCAGTTTGTGGTCGCAGGGGTTTCAGCTCTTGGAAAAGATTTTTATGATAAAATACTGAAAGACAGCCCAATCAAAGTGCTTTTTGCAAAAACTTATGAGATTCTTCGATTATCGCAAGCGGGACTGATTACCTCAGGTACTGCTACACTCGAGACTGCTTTATTTGATTTACCCCAGGCAGTTTGTTACAAAACCGGAGGTCTGACCTTTTTCATTGCTAAAAATCTGGTTGATATCAAATACATTTCTCTGGTTAATTTAATAATGGACAAAGAAGTGGTAACCGAGTTAATTCAGGACAAAATGAATAAAATATCGGTTAAAACCGAGTTGGATAAACTATTGTTTGATGAAAACCACAGAAATACAATGCTTTCAGAATACAAAAAATTAAAGGAAATGCTGGGAGGCGAAGGTGCATCTGAAAGGATCGCAGCAAAAATGCATGAAATACTGATAAATAATAAAACGCATGGCCTTAAGGTTTAAACTTTTTATAGTATGTTTTATTTATATATCGGTTTCGGTTTCGCAACGGATAAACATTGGCATTTATTCTGAAAGTAATGTAAAAACCTTTGTCTTTACACCCGTTAAAGGAAATTATGAGTTCACAGGCGATAACAGCGTAAAAAATATAATATTGCAAAATGATGTTATTTACATTGCCCTGCTTGGTGACTCAGTGAACATCAAATCACTGGATAAAAATTTCGGGAATTTTGGAGATGTATATTTTATTGGTGAAAATAATTCTTGCAGTTTCAAAATCAAACCCGTTTTCCCTGATATAAATACCCGTGAATATGAAAACGATCTCAGGGTCACTATTTTATACAAAAAGCTGTTGTTAGTGAACCATGTGGAGCTTGAAAATTATATAGCCGGAGTTGTTGAATCAGAAGGCGGCAGTAAAGCCCACAATGAATATTACAAATCACAGGCAATTATATGCCGGACATATGCTTTGTCGAATTTTGACCGACACGTTTCAGAGGGATTCAATTTGTGTGATGGCGTTCATTGTCAGGCCTACAAAAGCAAATGTCATAAAAACCCCGAAATTTACAGTTCAACTATTTCAACCAAGGGACTGATCATTGTTGATACAACACTGAACCTGATTACCGCTGCCTTTCATTCCAATTGCGGGGGAATGACTGCCAACTGCGAAGATGTTTGGTTAAAACATCTGAGTTACCTGAGGTCTGTCCGCGACCCCTATTGCACCGGTTCATTCAATGCCACCTGGCAAAAAACCATTACAGCTGACCAATGGAAAGTATATCTGAAAAAAAGCAATCTTACGGTGACTGAGCCTGCAAAAGCCAGTGACTTCAACTTTTACCAGGAAATAAGGAAAGCCAATTATGAATATAACGGTCAAACGATACCGCTTAAGAGAATCAGAACCGACTGGGGATTGAAATCAACCTATTTTACCCTGACTGCAGAGGGCAATAATTTAATAATGAAAGGCAGGGGATATGGACATGGAACAGGATTATGCCAGGAGGGCGCCATGAAAATGGCTGAAAGCGGAATTACCTACGACAAAATAATAAAGTTCTATTATACAAACACATACACTATAAGTTTAAGAGCCCTTGAGTTTTTTAAAGAACCTGTACAAATCAATACATTTCCAACGGATAGCACAAAAATAAATATTAACTGATATGGTCCGAACCCTGATTTTACTTTTATGCCTGATGGTTTCAATGCAGGTCCATTCACAGGAAAAAACCAATGAAAAGGTAAATATAATATTGGTACACCCTACAGTTTTTGCTTTGGATGCTTTTGACTTTCTTGTAAGCGAAAAAATTATTGATGTACCCGGAATTCATTTTATTGGAGTTTATTACGAGAAAGAAATATATGATTATTCCAATTCCGAAAAATGGCTTGACAAGCACAATACCGGACTGTTTGAGTTAAAAAAAATCGAAGGAAAAATATCTGAATCTGAAATTTATAAAGAAAACGGGTTAACGGAAGAATTCAGATCATTATTTGAAAAATCATCGGGAATAATTTTTATGGGCGGAGATGACATCCAACCTTCGCTTTACGGTTCAAAAGCTTTGATTAATACTGAAATTGAAGATCCATACAGGCATATTTTTGAGGTGAGTTTTCTTTATCACCTTGTGGGTGGAATTCAGCACCATGAATTTTATCCTTTAATCAGTTCCAGGCCTAACTATGTTTGTTTGGGAATATGTTTAGGAATGCAAACCATGAATGTAGCAGCAGGCGGCACATTGACACAGGATATACCCTTGCAGATTTATGAAAAAAAGTATATGGAAGACATACTTTCCTTACCCGAGCACCACAGCAATTATTATAACCGTTTGTATCCTTCAGATTCACTTTCTTCGGGCAATTTGCATAAAATAAAAATAAGCAAAGAGCTTTTTGGCAATTATATTACCCTTCCTGCCGACAGTACTTTTTCCATCTACTCAAGCCATCACCAGTGTGTTGACAAATTGGGGAGTGGTTTTGTTCCGGTGGCCTGGTCAGAAGACGGCAAGATAGTAGAGGCAATGCGGCATTCAACATTTCCCAATGTTATCGGAGTGCAGTTTCATCCCGAAAAGATATCCCTGTTCAGTGACAAGGTAAAACACAGGCACTATCCAAAAGAACCTGCCGGCTCTTATAAGGCAATCATAGAGAACCGGCAGGAAAGAAATGTTAATAAGGTAATTTGGTCCTTTTTTTCTTTTCTTCTAAAGTAACAACAAAAGCAATGTTCAGCGAACTACTCTGAACTTACGGGATAATATCTCATGTCCGGCATTTATCATTTTTACGATATACAAACCGGGCTCATATTCAAATGTATTTATTTTAATTTTTCCAGTCAACCCATCAGGCTCAATCCTTTCAATTTCCTCACCGATAATATTATAAATTCTGACAATGGATTTTTCACAATCAGCAGGGATGGAATATTCAAAGAAAGTGCATTCACGTGCAGGATTGGGATAAATTTTAAGTTCCGATAAATCAGCAGATTTCAGTTCATCTTCAGGCAGGGATCCACTTCCCGCCTGCGAAAATGAAAAGTTGGCCATAAGGACAACGATTATCAGTGTAGTTAGTTTTTTCATCTTTTTACTGGTTACGGTTAATTTTCGGTCAAGTCCAAACCAGAAATGTTTTTTATCCGGTCTGCTTTATAGCATACGGAGTCGTTTTTTAAAAAGTTATGTGATTTTGACGAAATACTTGAATATTTTCAATTCATTAACAAATAAAAACAAAAAAGGGAGATAATATCTCCCTTTTTTAGAAATTTTTTAATTATTAATACTCATCTTCGTTAAAAAAGAAATCATCCTTACTAGGATAATCCGGCCAGATATCTTCGATGCTTTCATAAATCTCGCCTTCATCTTCAAGTTCCTGAAGATTTTCAATAACCTCCATAGGAGCACCCGACCTTATTGCAAAGTCAATGAGTTCATCCTTTGTTGCAGGCCATGGGGCATCCTCCAGTTTTGATGCTAATTCAAGTGTCCAATACATACTCTACAAAGTTAATTCTATAATTACTTTTAGGTTTTTCAATTTAATTTTGCAAAACTATAAAAAAAATTGATACTTACAACTTTGGTTTCCATGTAATTTCATTTGCTCTGAAATCCTTATTTAATCTGCGAGACAGAACGAACAAAAAATCTGAAAGGCGATTCAGGTATCTGATAATTATTTCATCAGTATCTTCCAAATCTGCCAAATCAATGACTCTTCTTTCTGCCCTGCGGCAAACTGTACGGCATATATGGCTCACCGAAGAAGCGGGTGAACCTCCGGGTAAAATAAAGTTTGTAAGCGGGGTTAAAGATTTTTCCATTTCATCAATTTCCCCTTCGAGATATTCAATATCAGATTCAGTAAGAACCGGATTTTTTATATTTTCAGTTTCATTTTCGGTTGCCAGCAGCGACGCACAAACCATGAGTTTGTCCTGTATAACCACCAGTGATTCAATTACCTGCTGTTGCAAATTATGGTCACGCAGATATCCAATCCAGGAAATCAATTCATCAACAGTACCGTAAGCTTCAATGCGGATATGATTTTTTTTCACACGTTTTCCACCCACAAGTGATGTTGTTCCTTTGTCGCCTGTGCGGGTATAAATATTCCATTTTTTTTCAGTCATTGCATTAAACTGTTAATTTCAGGTATTCATTATTTGGCGCATCAGAATTTATCTGTCCGTCCATCAATCTGATTATTCTGTGTGTATGCCGGGCAATATCCTCCTCATGGGTAACCACAATAACAGTGTTTCCCAGGTCATGAATATCTCTGAAAAGCTTCATAATGTCCAGCGATGTTTTTGAATCAAGATTACCGGTTGGTTCATCAGCAAGAATAATGGATGGATGGTTAACAAGCGCTCTGGCTACAGCCACTCTTTGTCTTTGTCCGCCCGAAAGCTCATTGGGCTTGTGCTCCATGCGATCGGCCAGACCAACTTTTTCAAGAACGTCTTCAGCCCTGATCAATCTTTCACGTTTGGAATAACCGGCATAAATGAGCGGAAGCATTACATTTTCGAGGGCGGTGTATCGCGGCAGCAGATTAAAAGTCTGAAAAACAAAACCAATTTCTTTATTCCGTATTTCTGCCAACTCATTGTCGTGCATTGAACTCACATCATTGCCGTTAAGGATGTATTTTCCTGAAGTGGGCGTATCAAGGCACCCAAGGATATTCATCATGGTCGACTTTCCTGAACCCGAGGGACCCATTATGGCAACATACTCATTTTTGCAGATATCCATGGATACTTCCCTCAGTGCCCTTACAACCTGAACACCCATCTCGTAATTTTTGACGATTTCGTTGAATGTGATAATTGAATTCATTCTTTTTAATTAACACCCAAAAGTACTAATTCGCATGCAATATTTAACATTGAAACCATTTGTTTTGTTCATGAAATAAATAAAACCTTATTTTCATGCAACCCCATCACATTTTTTTTGTCCTTAGAAATAAAAACACCTTGACATGAAAAAAATATTATTAATTCAAATTTTGCTTATTACAGCATTTTTTGGCTTTTCACAGGAAAATGCCGGATCAAATGAAAATGAAGAAATTAAAACTCTTTTCGATGGTTCATTCACAAATGGCGGTTATGGGTCATTTGACATGAAAGTATCAATGGTCAATAAAGATGCCGGATTGTTATTAGGCGGAAAAGGCGGATGGATCATCAATCACCGCCTTGTTATCGGAGGCGCGGGGTTTGGCCTGGCAAATACAGTAAGCTTTACCGGAACAGGTGACGCAGGAACCAATACTGATTTAACTTTGGATTTTGGGTATGGCGGACTAATGTTCGAATATATTATAATGCCTCAAAACCCCTTTCATTTATCGGTTCCTTTTGTCTTAGGTGCCGGTGGAGCAACAATTTATGAAAAAGACCCCGGCTCGCTTTTCTCAGATCAATACTATGGTAATGCCCTTGAAAGTTCAGGTTTTATTGTGCTCGAACCGGGCGTAGACCTTGAAATCAATCTGATAAAATTTTTCAGGGCATCTTTGGGAGTTTCCTACAGATATACAATTGGATCGAACATGAACCGTATCTCAGACAATGACCTTTCGGGCATTTCAGTAAATATGGGATTCAAATTCGGATTATTCTAAGGTGGAATTTACCCCCATCAAAGCCAATTACCGGATAAATTATTTATTTTTGTTCTGTGAGCAAGATGATAATACCGGTAATTTTTCTATTTGTATTTTCTGGAAACATAGTTTTTTCGCAGGAAACCGGATTCAATTATACAGTTAAAGGTCAATACGGACTAATTGCAAACCACCATCCTTTAATCAGATATATTGCCCGTGACCGTATTAAAGCAGGTGAATTTTGTATTTCAAAGCAGCTGACAGGAAAGAAGGACTGGCATATTATCCACAGGTTTCCTGAGATTGGTGTAGGAACCTATTTTGCCGATTTGGGAGACCCCGATTTAATGGGAAAAGCTTATGCTTTATATGGTTTTCTCATTAAACCAATTTACAGAAAAGAATTTTTCTCATTCAACTATCAGGTTTCGGCCGGAGCATCATGGCTCAACGCCCCTTTTGATGCGGAAACAAATTATTTCAACGGAGCCATCGGATCAAATGTCAATGTTTACTTCAATCTGGCATACGATGTGAAATTCAGATTATCAGATAAGATAAAATTATTTGGAGGCATCGGTTTTACCCATTATTCAAACGGAGCCTGGACAAAACCAAATCTGGGATTTAATGTTATTACGGGAACTGCCGGAGTAACATATAATTTTAAAAACAACAATCCCCTGTTGGAAAAAAGAAATATTGAACAACCTGAGAAGCTATTAAAATATGAATTATATTATGCTGTTGCGTTCAATGAATTCAGAGAACTGGATAAAGGAAAATATTTCGTTTCTTCATTTTGCGGAGATGTTCTTAAGAAAATTAACCGGAAAAATCTTATCGGCATAGGTATTGATCAATTTTATATAGAATCAAATGATGGATATTATAAAGGAAATGGTGAGCCGGATAAATCAGACAGGTACAGGACCGGATTGCATTTTACCTATGAAATTGAGTTCAACCGTATTCTGTTCTTTGCCAATATAGGATTTTACGTCATAGATAATAAACTTTACAATGGAAGGATATATGATCGGGTTGGAATAAAAGGGTATATGTATAAAAACCTGTTCGGAGTAGTTGCGCTTCACACCCATTATGCCAGTGCTGACTTTATCGAATGGGGATTGGGATGGACATTCTGTGGAAAAACTAATAAATAAATCACTGTTTTGCCCACTTCCAATAAAACAAAAATTAAAAAAACACCATTTTCATCCGTATATATGACATATTTTCTTTTCCTTTGTGTTCTTAATAAATAATTTATGCAATTGAGATTATTTATTCAACTATTTAATAATTAATGAACAATATTGACAGGAAAATGATCATAAATGCCGTTGCACATTATTTCCCATCAAAGGTTCTTGATAATAAATATTTTTCAGAGCTCAACGGCCTAAGTACGGAGGACATTTATTCAAAATCAGGAATTATTGAACGAAGGGTTGCCACTGATGGAGAAAACACCAACACGATGGCCATCGAGGCAGTTGAAAGAGCCTTACCAAAACTTCCATTTCATATTACTGAAGTGGATCTGATTATTGGAGGAACATATTCGCCTTTTGATACAGTGGGAACATTGGCTCATGCCGTTCAGAAAAAATATTCCATTGAAAATGCCATTGTAACTTCTGTTTCATCTGCTTGTTCAACATTTATTAACGCCGTGGAAATTGCCGAAGGTTATTTTGCAACCGGTAAGGCCTCAAAAGCCCTTATTGTTGTATCAGAACATAATTCGGCCTACAATGATGAATCAAACCCAATCTCGGGACATCTTTGGGGCGATGGGGCAGCGGCCGTCTTCATATCGAAGGAAAAACACAGTGAAACAGACATAGAAATACTTGATATATACACCCGTGGATTAGCCCATGTGGGAAAAGGTCCGGACGGCGTTTACAACCGACCCTTTAACGGGAAGATACAAATGCCCGACGGAAGAAATGTTTTCATCAATGCAGGAAAATACATGTCACAATGCACATCCGATATACTGAAAAAAAACGGATACACTATTGACGACCTGAAATTTCTTGTTCCACATCAGGCCAACATCAGAATAATTGAATCCGTTGCTTTCCTGCTTGAAATGGATTCATCCAAAGTACTGGTTAATCTGGACAAACTCGGGAACACCGGTTGTGCCAGTTCGGCCATTGCATTATCCGAGAACATTGATCTTTACCAAAAGGACGACATTATTGTCGTTATTGTTTTTGGAGGAGGATATTCATGCGGTGCCATGTTGCTGAAAAAACTTTGATATGATTATAAAAACAGCTGAGTTTGTTTGCAGTTCTCCTGATTACAGGGATTGCCCCGAAAGCATGTTAAAGGAATTTGCATTTATTGGACGATCCAATGTTGGAAAATCCTCATTGATAAATATGCTTGTCAATAACAGAAAACTTGCAAAAACATCCTCATCACCAGGCAAAACACAGCTGATCAATCATTTTCTTATCAACAACAGTTGGTATATTGTTGACCTCCCTGGATTCGGATATGCAAGAGTTTCAAAAACCACCCGGTATAAATGGGGGAAAATGCTTTCCATTTACCTTACAAAACGGGAAACACTTGCATGTATTTTTGTTTTAATCGACAGCCGTCACAAACCCCAGAGAATTGATCTTGAATTTATGTCATGGCTGGCCGAAAAAAATGTACCTTTTTGCATGGTATTCACAAAGACCGATAAACTATCAAAGGCCGAACTGATTAAAAACCTCTCTGTTTACAAAACCACCATGCTTGAAACATGGGACGAATTGCCCCTTGCTTTTGCCAGTTCGGCTATTTCTGGTGCCGGACGAGATGATATTCTGTCTTTTATTGATGGAATTAACGAAGAGTAAATTCAGTTACTAACTTGTGAATAAAATTACAAAGCACATAAGTTTTTTTTATATAGCTTTGTGCCGGATTTCATTTAAAACTACTCGAAATGCACGCATCACACGACAATTCAATTAAGTTCTTTGCCGGATCAGCATCCATATATCTGGCAGAAAAAATCGTAAAAAATTACGGAGCAGAGTTGGGAAAAACCTCCGTTTTATATTTCAGCGATGGTGAATTTCAGCCATCATTTGATGAAACTGTAAGAGGACGACATGTATTTATTATACAGTCAACCTTTGCTCCCAGTGACAACCTTTTGGAATTACTGCTTATGATTGATGCAGCTCGAAGAGCTTCAGCCTATAAAATTGTAGCTGTAATCCCTTACTTCGGTTTTGCCCGTCAGGACAGAAAAGATAAACCCAGGGTTTCTATCGGCGCAAAACTTATTGCCGATCTTTTGCATGCATCCGGAGTAAGCCGCGTTATGACCATGGACCTGCACGCCGATCAGATACAGGGATTTTTCAATGTTCCTGTTGACCATGTTTATGCATCTTCACTTTTTGTTCCGTATATTAAAAGTCTTGATATTAAAGATCTTGTAATTGCTTCACCCGACATGGGCGGGACAAAAAGAGCCAATGCATATTCAAGATTTTTACAGGCACCAATGGTTATCTGTCACAAAACCAGGGAAAAAGCCAATGAAGTGGGCGAAATGACAGTTATTGGAGATGTTAAAGGAAAAAACATTGTGATCGTTGATGATATGATAGATACAGCAGGAACCATTACCAAAGCAGCAGATATGATGATCGGCAAAGGAGCAAAAAGTGTTCGCGCTCTTGCCACACACCCTGTTTTGTCAGGTCCCGCTTATGAACGTATCGAAAAATCATTAATTTCTGAAGTCATTGTTACCGACTCAATTCCATTAAAAGTGGAGTCACCAAAAATAAAAGTTATCTCAATAGCCGAACTTTTTGCAGACGTAATCAATAAAGTATATAATTATCAGTCTATTAGCAAAACTTTTATAGTATAAAGTTTTTTTTCGAATTTGTTTTCTATTTCAAGGATAGGTATTATCTTTGCGGCTCTTTATTAGACTATTAAAAAAGTGTAATGGGAAATAGGAAGGAAACTCCTTCCGAGTTTTAAGTAGCACAAAAAATTAGATCATGAAAACAATTGAAATTAAAGGAAAATCAAGGGAAGCCTTAGGAAAAAAAGACACAAAATCTCTGAGAAGAGAAAGCAATGTACCCTGCGTAGTTTATGGTGGTGAAAAAAATTATCATTTCTATACAGAAGATAAAAGTTTTAAAGACCTTATCTACTCACCAAATGTTTATACCGTGAAACTTGATATCGACGGCAATCTCATTGATGCTATTCTTCACGATGTTCAGTTCCATCCGGTAAAAGATCATATCCTTCATGTTGATTTTCTTCAGGTAAGCCAAGAAAAACCTATTCTTATTCATGTTCCTGTTAAATTGCATGGATTTGCTCCCGGTGTTCAGGCAGGTGGTAAGCTTGCTTTAGAGCACAGACTGTTAAAAGTTCGCGGATTAATCAAAGATCTACCTGATATTCTTGATGTTGACGTTTCGGAAATTGAACTTGGAAAAACAATTAAAGTTAAAGATCTTAAGTTTGACAACATTGAACTGATCGACAACCCCAATACCGTAGTATGTTCAGTTAAACTGACCCGTGCCGCTAAAGGTATGGAAGAAGAAACTGCTGCTGCTGCTGAAGGTGAGGGCGCTGAAACAGCTGAAACAGCTGAAAAATAAACTCGATGAAATATTTGATTGCCGGACTGGGAAACATAGGACCTGAGTACCAGAACACGCGACATAATATAGGATTTAAAATATTGGACGCACTTGCCGGTGCGTCCAATATCGTTTTTATAGACAAACGATACGGGTTTATTGCTGAAATGAAATGGAAAGCCAGGACCTATATTTTACTTAAACCTTCAACTTACATGAATCGCAGCGGACTGGCTGTGAATTACTGGCTGAAAAAAGAAAATATTCCTGTCGAAAATTTGCTGGTTGTAAATGATGATATCGCTCTACCATTTGGAGTAATCAGACTTAGAGCAAAAGGAGGAGATGCAGGACACAACGGTTTGGGTAGTATCAATGAGATTTTGGGCACATCAGACTATGCCCGTATGAGATTTGGGATTGGAAATGATTTTCCTTCCGGTGCACAAGCAAACTATGTGCTCAGCAATTGGTCGGCAGAAGAAGAAAAAGCCCTCCCCGACCGCATAACAATAGCCACCGATGCAATAAAAAGCTTTGGCTTTATCGGTATTACGTCAACAATGAATGCCTTTAATAATAAGTAGTGTCAATTACTTTTTTGCCTGCCAGAAACAAACTTTAGGTGATTCAATCAGGTTTTCAGTTTTTAAATCCTTCATTGCTTTATCGACTTCCTTCTTATCAAGTCCCGATTTTTCAGCTATTTCTGTTGCTTTTAATGGTTTTGGACTTTTTTTCAGGGTGTCAAGTACTTTTGCTTTCGAATCCATGGGTATAAGTTTGTAAAGTTCGTAAAGTTCGTAAAGTTTTAGTTTCGTGTCAAGAAAAATTAAAAAAAACATTACTGATTCAGATATATATCAATAAGACCTTTAGGGGAGTTTATAAGGATGGATTTTCTTTTATGATCGACCGATTCGATGAATTCTCTGTTTGCTGGTATTAGAATTTCCTGTTTGCCTGATTTTATTGAAAAAACAGGATTGGCATTAAATTCGAGCAATTCTGCTATTATTCCAAGTTTTCCATGAATATTATCAATAACCTCATAACCTGTTAGTTCTCTAAATAAATCCAGTCCGTCTCTTTCCCTTCTAACTTTTTTATATTTTACAAAAACCCGCTTTTCAAGAATCAGGTTGGTGCGGGATTCACTCACAATATCATCAAATTTTATTATCAGGGAATTATCATTCCGGGAACTAATTTCCTCTATAAAAAAAGGAATCAGTCTGCCGTCTATTTCAACGAAGACTGATTCCTCATTAATAAAATCATCAGAAGAATACTGTTTGTCTAGTTTCAGAAGGAATTCACCATCGGTTCCGTACGTTTTTGCAATCCTTCCAATTAACAAACAGTTGTCATTAACCATTAAAAACTATTCTTCTGGTTTTGTTTCTTCAACCTGTGTGTTTTCGGCTGTTTGATCCTGGGCAGGTGCTTCTTCAGCAACTACTTCAGGTGCTGCTTCTTCAGCAACCACTTCAGGTGCTGCTACTTCGGCAACCACTTCAGGTGCTGCTACTTCAGCAACCACTTCAGGTACTACTTCTTCAGCATCCTCTGCAGGTACTTCTTTTGCAGCTCTGGCGTCTGCAGCAATTTTAGCATTTTTCTTAGCTATAGCTTCAGCTCTTTTTTCATTGGCTTTGCTTTCAGCATCAAGACGTTGTGCTAAATCTTTGTCGCTTTCCTTACCTAATTTGTCTTTTTTGGCTTCGATTTTTGATCTCTTTTCCTTTAACCAGGTTTGAAATTTAGTTTCGGCCTGACTTTCGTCAAACGCACCCTTTTTCACTCCTTCAAGAAGGTGTTTTTTGAAGATAATTCCTTCGTTCTTAAGAATTGTTCTTGTAGTGTCGGTGGGTTGCGCACCGTTTAGCAGCCACTGTAATGCCTTATCAAAATTTATTTCAATAGTAGCAGGATTTGTGATGGGATTATAAATACCCAATCTTTCAATGTATTTACCATCTCGTGGCGCCCTGCTATCTGCTACCACTATGTGGTAGTAAGGTCTTCCTTTTCTTCCGTGTCTTTGTAATCTGATCTTTACAGGCATCGTGTTAAAAATTTAAGTTAAAAAATTGAGGTGCAAAGTTACTATTAAATCGTTAATATCCAAACCTTCTAAAATAAATTAATATATCAGTCACTGTATTTTTCCATTTTTATCAACACAAGCATTTTTATGGCTTTCTTTTAAGTATTTTTAATGGACTGCATTGGATGGATTTTATAGCTTCCAATTCACTGATTATTAAACCGAAACAATTTTATGTACTTAATTTTTGACACCGAAACCACCGGGTTGCCCCGAAACCATAACGCACCGCTTTCCGATTTTGATAATTGGCCCCGAGTGGTTCAAATTGCCTGGCAACTTCACGATGATTTGGGAAATATTCTTGAACATGATGATTATCTTATTAAACCCGACGGTTTCGACATCCCCTATGACACCGAACAGGTTCATGGTATTTCAACTGCATTAGCCAATAGGGATGGAGTTGATATACAAACTGTTCTGACAAAATTCAACGAAATACTCGAAAAAACTGAGTTTATCGCCGGACAAAATCTGGCTTTTGACATTAATATACTGGGATGTGAATTTTTAAGGTATGGTATTGACAGCAAACTGACTTCAATGCCTGTGCTTGATACCTGTACCGAAATAACTGCTGAATTATGCCGGCTGCCGGGTGGAAGGGGCGGTAAGTTTAAACTCCCGACTCTTTCTGAACTTCATTCGCATCTTTTTGGTCACGGTTTTAGCGAAGCCCACAATGCAACAGCCGATGTGGAAGCAACTGCCAGATGTTTTCTGGAACTTATGCGCAATGGAGTTTTTACGGCAAAAGATCTTCAAAAGGAAGATGATTTTTTAAGAAAATTTATTTCTAACAATCCCAATCCCTTTGAACCAATCGGTATTCCCCATCGCAATCTTAAAAAGGAAAGTGCCAAAATTGCAGAATCTGTCAAATCTGAGGAAATCTCTGATTCGGAAATTGACCACAATTTAGCCCTGCTTAAGGATATGCCTTTCTCTCATCTGCATAACCATACCCAGTTTTCGATTTTGCAATCAACTACTGAAATAAGCTCTCTGGTTGAAAAAACAGCTGAATTTAAAATGCCTGCCGTTTCAATCACTGACAACGGCAATATGATGGGGGCTTTTAACTTTATTCAAGAGGTCCTGAACCACAATAAAAATGTGGTTAAAAAAAATAAAGAGGAAAAAGAAAAAGGAAACGAACCCATTGGAGCAATCATTAAACCGATTGTAGGATGCGAATTGAACGTGTGCAAAAATCATCTGGATAAATCAACAAAAGACAATGGTTCGCATGTTGTTTTTCTGGCTAAAAATAAAAAGGGATACCACAATCTGGCAAAACTTTCAACCATTGCCAATATTGATGGATTTTACTATGTTCCCAGGGTTGATAAGGATGTGATCACTAAGTACAAAGACGACCTGATTGTTCTGTCTGGTGGCCGTTTTGGTGAAATTCCCAATCTCATACTTAATGTGGGTGAACAACAGGCCGAGGAATCACTCCTCTGGTGGAAAGAACAGTTTGGAGATGATTTTTATCTTGAGATAGTTGACCACAGTCTGCCTGAAGAAAAAATCATGAACGAAACGCTACTCAGATTTTCTAAAAAACACAATATCAAGCTTGTAGCCACAAACAATTCGTATTACATTGAGCAGTCCGAAGCCGATGCACATGACATTCTGCTGTGTGTCAGGGACAGTGAAAAGCAAGCAACCCCGATTGGCAAGGGCCGCGGATACCGGTTTGGATTCCCCAACCAGGAATTCTATTTCAAATCGCAGGAGGAGATGAAAAAGATCTTTTCTTCTTTGCCAGAAGCCATAATAAACATCAGCGAAGTCACCGATAAAATTGAAATTTACGACCTTGCCACTGATGTATTGCTTCCCCAGTTTGATATTCCCGAAGAATTTAAAAATCCCGAAGATGAAAAAGACAGCGGAAAAAGGGGAGAAAACGCCTATCTCCGCCACCTTACCTTCAAGGGAGCAGAAAAAAGGTACGGAACTCTTACCCCCGAGCTAAAAGAGCGGCTTGAATTTGAACTTGAAACCATTGAAAAAACAGGTTATCCGGGATATTTCCTGATTGTTCAGGACTTCACCAGTCAGGCCCGCAAAATGGGAGTTTCTGTTGGTCCGGGCAGAGGCTCCGCAGCCGGCTCAGCGGTTGCCTATTGCATTGGGATAACAAATGTTGACCCCATTAAATATGATTTACTGTTTGAGAGATTCCTGAATCCCGACAGGGTTTCACTCCCCGATATTGACATCGACTTTGATGATGAAGGCCGCGACAGTGTTATTAAATGGGTGGTCGAAAAATACGGATATCATCAGGTTGCCCAAATTATTACGTATGGAACCATGGCCGCCAAATCATCCATTCGGGATACTGCCAGGGTACTTGACCTGCCGCTGGCCAATGCAGATAAACTGGCAAAGCTAATGCCCGACATCAAGCTGAATAAGCTTTTTACAATGGACAAAGCTTCCTTAAAAGAGAAAGCAAAAGATAAATATCAGGATGCCCTTGAACTGATCAGTATTGTTGAAAAGGGAAATTCCCCCGAAGCAGAAACCCTCAGCAAAGCCAAGTACCTTGAAGGATCACTGCGAAATACGGGTGTGCATGCTTGTGGCGTGATCATCACTCCGAGAAACATCACTGAGCTTATCCCTGTTACAAAAGCTAAGGATGCCGATCTGCTTGTTACCCAGTTTGATAACTCGGTGGTTGAACCGGCCGGATTGCTTAAAATGGATTTTCTCGGACTAAAAACCCTGACTTTGATCAAACATTCAGTTAGAATGATCAAAGAACGCTATGGCATTGACATTGACCCCGATGAAATTCCACTCGACGATGAAAAAACTTATCAATTGTTCCAAAAAGGGGAAACCATTGGCATATTCCAGTACGAATCTCCCGGCATGCAAAAGCATCTTAAGGAACTGAAACCCACGACATTTGCAGATTTGATTGCCATGAATGCCCTGTACCGCCCGGGACCAATGGAATATATTCCTTCTTTTATCAAAAGAAAACACGGACAAGAGGAAGTAACCTACGACCTTGCCGATATGAAGGAAAATCTTGAGGAAACGTACGGGATTACTGTTTATCAGGAACAGGTTATGCTTCTTTCGCAAAGGCTTGCCGGGTTTTCAAAAGGTGAAGCAGATACCCTGAGAAAAGCCATGGGTAAGAAAAAATTCGACCTTTTGGAAAAAATGAAACCAAAATTTCTCGATCAGGGCGAGCAAAAAGGTCATCCGAGAGATAAGCTTGAAAAAATCTGGAAAGACTGGGAAGCTTTTGCTTCTTATGCATTTAATAAATCTCACTCAACCTGTTATGCTTACATCGCATTCCAAACGGCCTATCTGAAAGCCAACTACCCATCTGAGTACATGGCTTCGGTACTGAGCAACAACATGAGTGACATCAAACAGGTTACTTTTTTCATGGACGAATGCAAACGCATGGGACTTAAGGTTCTTGGTCCGGATGTCAATGAATCAGGCGTTAGTTTCATTGTGAACAGCGACGGAAACATCAGGTTTGGTATGGCAGCCATAAAAGGAGTTGGTGAAGCGGCTGTGGAAAGTATCATCAAGGAAAGAAACTCAAAAGGAGAATTTACCGGAATCTTTGATTTTGTTGAACGTGTTGACCTGCGGGCTGTCAATAAGAAAAGTATTGAAGCACTGGCTATTGCAGGAGGGTTTGACAGATTTTCTGAAATTAAAAGACATCAATATTTTGCCCCGGATGATTTAGGAACCATCTTTATAGAAAAACTGATCCGTTACGGGAACAAACAAAAAGAAGATAAAAGTTCCAATCAGGTATCATTGTTCGGGACTGTTGAAACAGCAAGGATTTCAAAACCTGATATTCCAAATTGTCCCGAATGGCGTACTAAAGAAAGGTTGGAAAAGGAAAAGGAACTTGTTGGCATTTACATTTCGGCGCATCCCTTAGATTATTTCAGACTTGAAATGGCTCAATTAAATCTGACTCCACTTTCAGAACTCAGTGACCTGAAAAAATATTTTAATAAAGATATTGTGGTGGCCGGCATGGTGTCCGAACCAAAAAAAGGAGTGACAAAAACAAATAAACCATTTGCTTCATTGGTGCTTGAGGATTATACAGGCGGACATAAATTTTTTCTTTTTGGAAATGACTATGTTTCTTACTCGAAATTTCTTGACGAGGAACTTTCACTTGTAATTTTCGGGAAAGTGCAACCCAGATTATATCCTAAGGACAAAGACAATCCCGAGCTTGAATTCAGAATTAAAAAAATTCACCTGCTTACGGAAGTCCGCGATGAACTTTTCAACAGCGTGAACATTACCATTGACATTAAAAATGTAACCCGCGAGTTTATTGATGAATTTCACAAGGTTGCGCTTGCCAATGAAGGAAAGAAAAAGCTGACAGTTTGTTTTAACTCAGCCGAAGATGGTATCAGGTTAAAAATGTTTTCAAGAAATTACCGTGTAAATCTTTCTGAAAATTTAGTTGGTTTTTTGGCAAAAAATCCAAATATTGAGTTTAAATTTGAATAGTGCCTGTCATTTTGTCCTTTTTAAATAAATGGCAGGTATTTTGAAACAAACAGGTTAAATTTTAAAAATAATTATTATGGCATTAGAAATTAACGATTCAAACTTTGAGGAATTAGTAATAAAATCCGACAAACCGGTTGTAGTAGATTTTTGGGCAGAATGGTGTGGACCATGCCGCATGATCACTCCGATCATTGAAGAAATGCACAAGGAATTCGAAGGACGCGCTGTCATCGGAAAAGTTGACGTGGATAACAGTCCGGCCACCTCCGCCAAATTCGGCATCCGCAATATTCCAACTGTTATTTTCGTGAAAAACGGCGTAGTGGTTGACAAACAAGTGGGTGCAGTGCCAAAAGCCACACTGGTAAAAAAACTTGAGGCATTATTATAATTAGCATCCCGATAGCTATCGGGATTGCAGATTTGTAGATTAGCAGATTTGTTTTATAAAATGAAATAGAAAAAAGGCATAAGACGAACTTATGTCTTTTTTTATAGTGTTTTTTAAACTACTTTTGGGAAATAAACAAGAGCCTTGAAAAACCTAAACGACATACAACAAATCCAGCAGTTCAAAAACCTTGAATTCGTTGCCAAACAGGTTGTGGAGGGGTTTATCACCGGTTTGCACCGCAGTCCGTTCCATGGTTTTTCCGTTGAATTTGCCGAACACCGCATTTACAACTCTGGCGAATCAACAAAGCACATTGACTGGAAGCTTTATGCACGAACCGAAAAGCTTTTCACAAAACGGTTTGAGGAAGAAACGAACCTGAGAAGTTATCTGGTTATTGACCGGTCATCATCAATGCTTTTTCCTTATAATGAAAAGTCGGTTTTCAACAAACTGTTTTTCTCTGTGTACTGTGCTGCATCAATGATTTATTTGCTGCGTAAACAGCGTGATGCCGTTGGGTTATCCATTTTTTCAGATAAAATTGATTTGTACACCCGATCGCGTTTGTCCAATGTGCATGCCCAGATTTTGTTCACCGAACTTGAAAAGCTTCTCAATCCCACTGCCGAAGACTTAAACAGACAAACATCTGCTGCAGAAGCGCTGCATGAAATTGCAGAAAAAACACATAAGCGATCATTGATCGTTGTTTTCAGTGATATGTTTGATGGCGGCGACAAGGAAAATCTTTACTCTGCCCTGCAGCACCTCAGGTATAAAAAGCATGAGGTCATTTTGTTCCATGTGACAGATCATAAACTGGAAGAAAATTTCGAATATCACCACCGCCCTTATAAGTTCATCGACCTGGAATCGGGAAAGGAGCTCAAGCTTAATCCCAATGAAATAAAAGAAAAATTCAGGGAGACTTACAGCAAATACAAGTCAGAAATAAAATTAAAATGTGCACAATATGCCATTGACCTGGTTGAAGCAGATATCAACAAAGATTTTTCGGAGGTTTTGATGGCTTATATGATTAAGAGGGCTAGTTTGTATTAAAAAATATCTGATTGACATTTAATAGTTTATGACTTTAACTGTTTTTACGTATCGAGGACAGGAAGAAACTAACAATACTGCGGAAACTCGAATGATAGTAAATATTTTAGCCGCTAATGCGCGAATGGATAATATATTAGCGCATTAGCGGCTAAAAAATCATTATCAGGCATATTTCCTGATGCCTCGGCGGATATTGACAAAATTTATAACCAACAGTATAACCAATAATGCCAGAGCAAGAAGGTAAATCTGGCCGTTCAGTCCAATGCTGAGTTCAAAACCATAATCAACAATCAGGTTTCCGATGTATGATTTTGAGAAGGCCACGCCAATCAATGAAAGCACTCCAATAATTGCTGACATTCCCAACAGATATACCCCAAGGAATTTTTCAATTTTGTATGGATGATAACCGAGATGGATCAATAATCTGATCTCCTCGCGCGATTTTACAATCAGCAATTGAAAGCTCAAAATAAAAATGAGTATGGACAGCACAATGATTACCAGCGAAATACCTGACATGATAGCCATGGTGACTCTAAGCAACAGATTCAGTTTACTGGTTTTCAGATTGTCCTTTTTGGTTTCATAGTTGTTTTTGATCAGAAATTCAAGAAGTTTGGGATTTGAAATGTCATCGGCAACCAAAACTACTCTTGTTGGGCGTTTCACTTCTTCATCGCCGAATTTATTGTTCGACCACTCCATAAAACTCATGGGAACCATGAAAGAATTCAGTTTGTCGGAAAAACCCACAATTTTGGCATCCATAACAAAGCGCTCTTTGTTGCTCAACCTGAAAATAATCTCAACATAGGCCTGTTTAATCAGATCTTTGGATATTTGTGGGGCGCCCTGACTGGGAGCATAAGCAAAATTGTACAGATTGATCCAGTCACTGGGAATAATCAAGGGTACATACCTGTCTCGTTCACTCCATTTCCAGACAGTCTTATCTATATCCATCAGGTCATCCCTAACAGCTTCGAAGAAAATATCTGTATTCAGCAATGGGGTATTTTTATTGGCTTTGATCTTAACCTGCACATCATACTGACCAGAAATAAACGGCTCAACGCTCTTGATAAAGGGCTGTTTTTTCATGTCGTTCAATTCTGATTTTGTAAATTCCGAATCGGCAACTTTAAGTGTATTAAGGGTAGATACTTTTTTGTTGATAATCAAAATATCTTCGGCAAAAAGGTTGTCCGAATCATGAGTAAGCAACTCGGTGGCATCAAAATACAACTGGAAAGCCAGTAAGAGCAGGAACATGCCGAACATGGCTCCGAAGGTGGCGCCTACCAGCTGAAGTTTGCTGCTGTTTTTCCAGATTAACTTTCTTAACATACTATACCGATTTTATCTGATCATATTCCAGTTCATAATGTTCTCCTAACGTGGTGAGAATAAGTCCGGCATTATTCTTCACACATTTATCACGGATGAGTTCGCAGGCAATTTTGATGTTTCCTTTATCGAGGTGACTGAAGGGTTCGTCCATCAGCAGATATTCAAATGGCTGGCATAGTGACCTGATTATTGCCACGCGCTGTTGTTCGCCAAATGACATGTGTTTGCACATTTTGCCGAGCAGGGGTGCCACATTCAGTTTTTCGGCCATCATCATGATTTCATCCTTTTGCACATCGTTGGTAAGGGTTGATTTCACCAGGATATTTTCCATACCCGTTAAGGTGGAAAACAATCTGAGATCCTGAAAAACAATGGAAAGTTGCTTTTGGCGGATGTGGCTCCAATTGGTAAAGTTCATGGTTTTATTATCCTTGCCATCCAAAAAAACCTGTCCGGTGTAGTCAGTCCGGGTACCATAAATAAAGGCAACCAAAGACGATTTTCCTCTTCCCGAGGGAGAGTTGATCAGGTTGTATTTTCCCGGTTCAAAAACGATTTCATGTTCCCAGATATCGCTGTCGGGATTAAAAAAGCCAACCGTTACAGTTGGCTTAATATTTTTTAGTTCAATCCTCATTACTGGCTGATAACGGCATCAATTCTTTCCAAAATTTTATAAAGGGCATATTCATCATCTTCAGTAAGGGTGATCTTCATTTCAGCTTTGTAGTCTTTAACAAAGAAGCGGGCATCTTTAAAAAGGCCCATGAAATTTTTGAACATACCAAATTGCATTTCACCGCCCATAGCGTCGGCCATCAGACCGGTAGTATTTTCGGGAAGTTTATCGGTTTGCAGGTTCATAAATCCGCTAAAGGGATAGTTTGAAAGCATTTCACTGAAATCACCCTGAATTTTTTTACCGGGTTTATAATTGCCATCTGCAACTTTTTTAATAAAATCTTCATTGGATGAAACAAAGCCAACGCCATTGGTGAAAGCCATAAACATATCAAATTTTCCACGGAACTTATAGTATGATGAATCGATCATGGTTATGCCGGTCATCTGAGAAACCATAGGATTTTCTTCAATTTTCTTTGTTGCTTCGGTCAGGAGCTTTTTCATCAGGTCTTCCTTAACGGTAAAAGCAATGATAATGTTCGGCACCGAAATGGTGATGGTATCGGGTTCTGATTCTTCAATTTCGCCTTCAAGTTTTTCCATTTCTTCGAAAAATTCATTAAATTCTTCTTCTTCGCCCATTTCGTCTTTAAAGAAATCATCCATGCCGCTAATCATGCTTTTGTCATTGGCTTTTCTTACTTCGAAGAATCCATAGAAACCAACAAACGCATCACCTCCGACAAGTTCGAGAAGTTCCTTCTGTGTCAGTCCAACCTGTTTTGGAGCTTCAACCAGCATAGCACTGAACTGTGGGGGCATTGCACCGGTAATTAACTCCATCATACCCTGAATATTCACTGCCCAACCCATTCCGCCGATAAGGTTATCGCCCGGAATCATATCCAGTAATTTTTTATCAATTGCTTTTTTCAGCATTTTTTCGGGGAAGTTTTTGCTTTTCAGTTTTTCATTGGGTAAAAATTCCTGAACCATATTGATTTCGCCCTTTTCAAAATCCATGTACATATGGATCCTGTTGTCTTTTATGTCATCTTCGGTTAAGGCAAATACTCCACCTGTTTGCTTCTGCATTTCATAGGAAACTATTTCTGCAAAAGGATTTGAGCAGGCCCATAAAGAGAAGTCGTGTGAAGTTTTGATATATTCTTCAAAATCGGCATCGGTATTTTGCAATTGTTCCTCATCTGAAAGTGCAAGCAGTCTCTCAAATTCAGCTTTTAAATCGGTGCCTTCGGAAAGATCCTGTGATCCGACAACCAGAACAAGTCCGGAAGTCCATCCAACAAAAGCATTTCCGCCATCAAAATATTTATATTCATCTTCCTCTTTAACAGCAATCATAACGCCTGTTTTTGAAAGGAGGTCTTCGAAAGACGATCTTGAATGCAAAGCCATGGTCATACCAAAATAGGTTTTTGACTCATGAATATATCCAAAAGCGTAGATATCATTTTTCATGGCGATACCCAAACTCATGGGGTCATCCACAAAGTCGTCAAATATTTCCCTTACGTTATCGGGCATGCTTTCACGAAGTTGTTTCATCATGGGCAGTTCAAGAGCTTTATCCCAGTTGAGCTTGTCATGCAAATGCATGGGATTCATTGATCCGACAACAAAAGTCGAGCTCGGAATAACTTTCAGATGTTCGAAAGTTCTTTTGAAGTACACATAATATACCACCAGCGCACCAATACCTCCAACGAGCAGGACGCCTATTGTAATTTTTCCCCAGAGCGATTTAAAAAATCTCATTTTATTATTATGTTAGTTATTAATTAAATGATCATGCATATTTAGTCAAAAATAAGGACTTTTTCAACTCGTGAGTTAAAACTTTGTATGTTTTTTATTGATTTTTAACTTAAGAAAAAGGAGAAAGATATAAATTATGCATTAATCATTTTATAATTAAGGTGTTGCACTGCCTGCCTGTGAACTATATTTTTCCCTCGGCTGCCAGTGTACTTACAAGGCGGATGGAAGAATTGTTTTTAATAAACTTTTCGACTTGATGGACTTTTGACTTGATGGACTTTATAAACTTACCAGAAAAACATAACCGATTTATAATCAACACCTGAACGAATTTTCATCTTTTTCAAAGTAACATTTTAGCAACTTTTTTGGTCAAATAACTTGTAATGGTTTGGAAATGTTTTGTTGCTACTTTTTTGTTATTTCTATATTCGCTTCTACCACTGTTACTCATTACAATACAAAGATACTAATTTTTTATAAAAAAATTAGTATCTTTGTATCTTTTTCATAATCATATAATCGTTTCTTGTTTAGGACAACTTTATTGAATCAAAAAACTCTGATTCCTATTATATTACCTTTAGAATCTGAGGCCGTCTGTGAGAAGGTTCCTTCAAATTTATTATCCTTAATAGTTCCTATCAGTAATCCTGTAGTTTCTCGAAGTTTTCCTTTCTCCGTATAATTAATTTTAAAATTATTTTCCAGAATTGAACCATTCAAAATAAGAGTTGTCCTTTCTGAATAATTAAGTTTTTCCCCATTTATTCTTATCTTCTCTCCGCTCCCAATAATTTTTTTCCATCTTGTATCAATTGGATTATCCAAATTACTTCCATACCTTCGTATTTAGTATAATCAGAATTAGTTATAATTGATTTCATTTGCCATTCTCCACTCATATCCTTATCACTATTTTTCCACGGTTGCCATATAGAAAAAATCAAAGTCGTTATTCCAATCATGATTCCAATTATAGGAATCCAAATATTTATAAATTTTCTCATTTTTTATTTTATTGTTGGTTCTATTTATTTGGTTTATAACGGTCTCGCAATAGGCTGAAGTTTAAAGCACCTTAGACCTACGCGCTTACCGTCAGGCTAGCGTATAAATAAGCGGAAAATTCAGCTTATTGCGTGTTAGTGGCTGGGCTTTTTCTGATGCTTATCACTTATTTTGCCAATTTTTTAGGTCTACTAAGTTTATTATTCTGACATTTCTTGTTATTACAGGAAATCTTGAAATGACAAAGTGTTCAATGTCATTTATTCCAGTTTTTGACTTTATCAAATTCTCCCTTTTCTCTTCCTTGATTATTGCATTTTCGTAATACCGACATAAACGATTATTAAATCTGCCGATTTTTTTAAAGTCATAGTTTACCCTTGAAATATCTATAAAATTGTTTTTGCATTGAAAATTAAAAACCTTGTTGTCTTTTATTGTAATTAGATCAAATTCTTTTTGGTTTATTCTAGTTATTCCTGTCGGCAGGTAGCCCTTTCCTTCGAGTATTTTTGAAACTTTATCTTCAAAAATAAATCCAGAATGGATTTGAAAAGTTCTATTTTTTAAAAGAGATTGAGATAACGTTCTATATACAAAACGTGTTAGCAATACTACTGTTGTAAAATATATTCCATTTACTTTTTGAAATGGGTAGTAATTATTAAGGTTTTTAAAATAATCGTCTGAAGAAAAGTGGAGGGTTAGGGATTTGTATTTTCTTGCAATGGCTGTAAATGCGTCTTCTTCGATGATAATATGAAAATCGTCTTTAAGGTAAATAGCTATTTCATTAAATAGTGAAGTTAGTTCTTTATATTCAATATTGTCTTGTATTTTATATTTATCAAATGCGCCTTCAAACAAAGCCATCGCATTAGCAACTTCACTGAACGAAAACAACTTATTTTGAGCTTTTGATAACATTTGCTTCTGAACTATAATATCAGGACGTAATTCCATTTGGTCAAGAAGTGAAAGTCTTTCTGGTTCTATAAAAAAACCTTCCAAATTGTTATACTCAAAATTTCGTTTTGCAATTGTTCCATCGGAATCCATTTCAAAGTCTGGCAAAGAATGATTTAAAAGTAAGTTGTAATAGGCAGTTGTTATATTAACCAAACAACTGTCCATAGGATATTGCAAAAAGTTTAGCGTATCAATGTATTCTATAACCTTTTTGCCTTTTGCAATTTTTGGAATCAAACCTAATGTTGTTACGTAATAAGCTCGTCTTGATTGGAGATAAGTTATAGTATTTTTTGTGTTATTTAAGCGTAATTCATTTCCTAGATAATTGAAAATGCCTTGTGGTTCGTATGATGAATCAATAGCCATACACATCATAGCTAATTGTTGAAATCGGATTGCAACGTTTTTCTCAAACCGCTTCTCTAAAATATCAAGAACTACTTTGAGTTTCGGTAAATTATTTGAGTCATAGAAGTTGAAATCTAAATCTAGAAATAGATTTATTTCTGAAATATCATCTAGTTCCATTGGAATATTAATTATCTCGTCAATAGAACGGACAATAGAACGCCAATGACTATATAGATGTAAAGGTTCGTATTCAGAAAGAGTTGTGTAAAAAGTATCAATATGATATTTGATAGATTCTACGAAAATTTCATCAATCTTATCTTTCTTTATTTTTCCAATTGGTAACTTCATTTTTATAAACTGTTTTTTATTTTTCGAGTTGTCGTCGCAGCCTTGCCACTAAAGATCATATATTTGCTTAGTTGGCATGTGTACCCACGGGTCTGGTTGGAAGTGTGCTGGTTGTGTTTCCATGTTCTGTGTCGTGTTGCGAGTCTACCGCCAATTGAGCAAATACAGGGTTAGCAACAGTATTTTATTCTTCCACTAATTTCTTTAAAAAATCCGAAGCTTCTTTTAGTGATTTTGTTTCTGTCCAACTTACTGTTTCAGCTATTTCAATAAATTTTTTATCTCCTTCTTTTAGTGCTTTCATATTTTTGTGTTTGGGTTAATTATTATTTCTTGATTTCAAGTTTTATTGTTTTACCTGATTTTAATTTTCTGAATTGCTTTTTAATATTTTTCAATGAGTCTGGATCTAAATCCATTTTCTCATGAATTGATATTTTAATTTCATCAGAATGATTTGTCAATTCTGCAATAACTACAAAATTCTCACAAGAACTTTCTTGAGATAATTCATTGAATCTATTGATAGCTGTAAGTATTGTCTCGCTTATGTCCTTTTCTTCAATATTTCTTTTCGTCTTAAATTTAGCAGAACGCATAACACGGACAATAATCCATGATTTCTTTTTAGCGAGAATCAACAAATCAAAGCGACATGATTGATATTCATCCTTCTCCGATTTTGAAGATTTCAGAATCTCATAAATTTTATTTGATATTAAATTCGCAAGGATGCTGAAAGGAAGAAAAATGAATCCAGCTGTGATGCTTTCCAATACACCATTCCAGAAATCATGAGAACCCCAAAGTCCTCCATGTCCTACACGATATTGAACTTTTAACTCTAATATTAAATCTTGAGAACCTTGGTTACTAATATTTCCATTCATAAGTCTATCATTTTATTTCGTAAAGAAGTTTCGAATTACTTACATAGCTGTTTATTTCTATGCTTGCATACAACGACGTTGAGTATATGCAAAGTAGGCGATTGCGGGCTTCAAACCTATCAAACCGTTACAAAGTTGAAGCGGGCTACTGCCGTTGAATTTACTACTATTACGCCTATTTTGTATATACTGTTTTGGCGGTTGGCTTTTATTAATCATTATTTAGATTTTTTGGTAAATCTTCTTCATCTTCTCCTGCCCATAATTTACCTGAACATCGATTACTGTATTTACCTGTAAATTTTAATATTTTAAGTAAAGATATTTCTATATACCAAAGTCCTAGTTGCTGTGCCTCATATTTAACTTTGTTTGGTATTTTTGAAAGCTTCTTTCGCTTTTCTTCTTGTGAATGGATTATCGAATTCCTTATTTGGACAAATAAATCAATCTCATCATGTATATCATTATTTGCAGCCAAATAAGACTTTATATTTTCAAAAGAATTTGGAAGTCCAATATTTGTGCTAAATTGAGAAAGCATTAATCTTATTTTATTTGCAGCTGAAATACTTTCCCCATCTTTACCATAAATTAATTTCTTTTTCTCAATAATTAACCAGTTGTAAATTAATTCTAATGCTGTTTGTATCATCACGACAGAACCTTCAAGATATCCAGAATTAGTATTTCCCTCAATATACCAATGTATGGCTGAAACTAAAAAGTCTTTGTCATTTTCATTATCCCACAATTCATAGAATTCATTCCATAGTTCACTTAAGCCGTCAATTGCTAACTTCTGTGGCCAAGAATGCACATGTTTAAATAAATCAGAAGTATATCCAGTGTAATCTGTCCAAATTATTTCATACTCATGGATTCCTTGCAAAAAGATTGGAGAACATCTCTGCCCATTTAGAAAACTTAAGAAAGTTGAAAGGCAATGATGTAATTTATTTAAATCCTCAAATGTAATATGTCCAGATTTCTTTTCAATTTCACCTGCATATAAAAGAAAATATCCTCCTTTTGCAGAAAGTAATTCAAATGATTTTTTATAATCTTTATGTTTATCAATAGTTATTATATAATCCTTATTTTCAAGAATTAGTCTATTTCTTCCAGAATAATAGCCTCCTTTTTCATTTATTAATTTAATTGGTTGTCCAAAAAAATCTCTAAGATTTGGTATCGAAAAAGCAATTTTAGAAATAGAAATAGTCTTGTCTCCTGTTACTGATAATCCATGCATTTGTCCACTTATCTCCGCTTCGTTACCGAATGAGGTATTTGTAATATATGCTTTTCCGAAAGTGAGTCCATCTATTATCAAATCATATCTATCATCGGCATCAGTAAAACCAATTAAATCTTTCAGTGTAGATTTAGCGATACCTTTAAATTTAGTATCAATATGAGGAAACCAATCAAACCAAACTTCGCCTTCAATCTCAACAACCTGATTGGCTAATGATAAATTGAATATTCCTTTATAAATATTAACCTTTTGATTGGGTTCAGTCATTAAAATTGCAGACGTAATCCCAAGTGGTATATTTTTATGTAATTCTTCAAGTTTTTTATTCATCGCCTCGTTTTATTTTTTGCAGGGTGTTCTTTAAGCTTACCGCCAACGGTTACGTATATGAAACGTTTGACATTTCGAAGCACTTTCCTGTCAAGTTACAACTACTTTTAATACGGGTTGAAATCTTAGATAACGCACTGACTGCCAAATGTTTTATATACGATGTTACCGGCTGGGCTTTTTTATGAGTAGTCATTATTTATCATTTAAAGTAAGCATCTGTTTATATATTATCAATGAAATTTGTGTTAATCATCTCTAAACATAGAATACACTTCCAATAATTAGACCCATAAAGTGCGCCAAGTTTAATTGAGTCTCTAATAATTTCTTCTTTTGCGAAATCGTCACCAAATTTTGATTTAAAATCTTTTATCTGAACAAAATAAATCGTTGCTTTCTTTTCGAGCCGTCCTTTCAATTTCAAGTCAATAAAATGTTGATTGATGATAGTTGTTTGAAATTTAGGGATAATTGTAAAACTTGATATTGGGATATTACCATCATAGTTGATTTGACAACTGAAAAAAGGTTCATTGGGCAATCTGTCAAACATTGGGTGAAAATAATTTTTAGCATCACCAGGAATGTTTTCACCTTTGATTTCATTACAAGTTCCGCAAATCGGTATCAGATTTTTGTGCATTATTGAGTATTCTGGGAAATGTTCCTGTGGCAAGAAATGGTCAATTTGATCGGCATCTCCAATGCCACAGCATACACAACAACCTGCTTGAGTTTGCAACTGAACTTTTGAGATTGAGTCAACTATTTTTTTAGCTGTTGTTGTTTGTGAACCATATAGATGTTGTAAGGCATTTTTCTCGTCATCTGAAAATGCTGTTGCAGTTAATCTTTGACCTAACTCAATCTTGGAATAATCAGAGTAACGGTTCTTAATTTTTGGCTTTATTTTTTGTAAAGTAGTTTTTACAATACCAGTATATTTCTCCGAAATTATCGAATCAATATCCTCAGCGGCATCTCTATCAGGGCAACTAATATTAAGCATCTTCAAAGTTTTTTAGATTAAATCTTGCTCCAACGGAATCTATCGAATTTAGGTCGTTATATTCATCTCCTAGCTCATCTTTTGCATTGTAAATTGCCTTAAGTTTCTCAACGTAGTAAAGGTTGTTTTCTGAGAATCCAAAAATCTCCTCGGTCAGTTTGGAAAAATGTTGCCCGAAACTCTCCATTGATAACTCCTGAAGCTGACGAACACCACCCACAGAATTCATTTTAATAACATTTGCACTTGGAATATTTTGAATAAATATAGGCGAATGAGTTGATAAGATTGTAAAAGAATCAAATTGGTTTAGTATATAATCAAGACATTTAAACAGAGTATTTTGACCATTTGGATGCAAGTGGGTTTCCGGTTCGTCAAAAAGAAGAACTGAATTTTGGTCAATCACATCAATGATTTGTGTAAATGACATTGTCATTATTTTTTGTCCTGAACTTAGTTTTTTGAAAGAAGGCATTATTCTATTTCTATCAGGCATATATGTATCCAATTGTTTTAAGTAAAGAATATTCATACATTCTTCCCAAAACTGAAACCTTCCTGTTTGTTTTATTCGTTTGAAACTTGAATAGAATAAATCATTTATCTGTTCCTTAGAAAGTAAATCATCTTCACCTCTGATTCCACAATAGAAATAGCTAAAAGTTCTTTCATCACTTTTAGGTCTATAAAAGTCATCAAATGTGCTATAAGAAACAGCAATAATTTTACTGAATGGTGGTCTTGGTGATAGTCTTGTATGACTCTTTTTGATACCACTTAGGCTTGTAGCTAAATTGGCAAGTAATGTAGTTTTCCCTACACCATTCCTACCAATAATTCCAATGACTCGGTAAAGTCCAATTAACTTTCGTGAGAATTTGAAGTAGACAGTTCCGAATGGCGTTGGACTTTCGCCAGTCTCATTGTAGGCAAATGAAAAATTGCTTAAGTCAGAATCATTAGTCAAGATTTTTCTTCCCTCATGGTAGGCTCTTTCAGATTCACTAAATCTTCTTAATGAGTTTACCATACCTGGATGGTCAGCAAATTTTTCACGAATAACTTCATTATAATTTACATCATTTAGTGCGGCTAATATGTCGTGTCCGAAATCTAAAGAATTAATAACTCTATAATCTTCAACAGATTGCCACAAAGAGCAAAATTTATCTGAAAGCGATTCAAACTCGTCTGGTAATTTTGTCCTTGTCTCATCTTCGTTTAAAATTTTTATAGAGCCGTTATGGATTAATTTTCTGTTTGCTCCATAAATCGCCGCAGAATAATTTGTTTCACGAGAATAATCGTCCCAGTTATCTCTTTCAAGGACAATGCAAGGAATTGTCATTCCTTTTTGATGTCGAGGAATTCCTTTACGCCATAAAACTGTATTGTCACAGTAAACTTTCATATCAGCATAGGTATTGTTCTTTTCATTATACCAAGTTTCTTATTTTGTAGGGGTCGTCCTAGCCTTGCCGGTAACGCGTTTATAACCTTGACAAAACCATACATGGCTTGGTGTTTTTCCATAAATATGATTGACAGTTGTCAAGGTTTATTTTTTTGATTTATTCTATACAATACTACAATAAATAAAATTTATATACAAATTCAGTAAATATAAACAGGTATTTTTACCTATATTTTTTATAGCGTTTTATAAAATAATTATTCCAGTATGAAAAATGGATAATTGATTAGCGATAGTTTGTTATTTTCTTATGCAAATAAGTGTGACTATTTACTATTTATTTGATTTTTAATTCAAAAACAAAATCTTAATTTATAAGCACTAAAATAAATCTCATTTATTTTATGTAACAAAAATCCATGTAACTCATTAACTAATATAATTTTAGCTCTATTATCCACCTCCCAATCCCCTTATCCCCAAAACCGTTTTTGCACCCATCTCATTTTTAAAATTCCAGTTCATGCGACTTAATTAGTTTTCGGTTTGTATCTGCAAAGGTGGAAAGCCGAAATGCCATCCACAACAGAAGATATCCCGAATTTTCAATTCGAGGATTACAATTCTATTCCCTTGATTTCGCACACTCATCAAGGGCAAGAATTGTAGAAATGGATATTCCTAGGTGTCCCGTTCGGGTGCTTTTTGATTCTATTTCATCGAATTTCTTTTTACTCACCCTCCGGGACACCAAGGACTATCCCTGTTGCTGGCCGTCATTCATCGGCTTTCCTTTTACCGGCAGAACAAAC